>OKWQ01000033.1_pt1 | contig 217938 bp, 183 predicted proteins | sample 1607071 | NCBI WGS metagenome assembly OKWQ01 (sample SAMN07501039, study PRJEB24779) | human gut metagenome
AGGATTTCGGAGCGAATGCCCGCGTGCCGCCAAAAAGTGCTCCGGGAAGGTTAGAAAATGCCAGTTCTGCGGTAAGCATTCCAAACCAATGTCCTGGCCCGCCCCCTTCTCTTTCCGTACACTACCTACATCTACAAAGCGTCTTAATCAGCAAAACCCAAATTGAAATTGTTCGCTCCAGACAACATTGCACCAATTAACAGTGATGCAAATGTACTAAAATAGAAACAGTGATTTTGTATATTTCGATGAAACGGTTGGAATATCCTCAAATATATTGACAGTAATCCTAAAAAAGAGTAGTATGAAATACATAAGAAACATGTTTCATGGAAATAATCATTGAAATAAACTTGAATCCAGAAACTCATCATTATAAAAGATAAGTGTTAGAAATATGTTATGGTTCATGAGGATCACCATAGCATATTTTTATAAGAGAAATGAAACATGTTTCACTTAGAAGAAAAGGAGAAGGACATGAAAAGAAAATTTCTATTGGGAGCCACGCTATTATTATGCATGGGACTGTTCACCGGATGCGGCGGGAAAGATTATGATTTTTATATTTTCAATGTGAAAAGTGAAAATGCGGATGCACTGGAAAAAGTATGCAAGGCCTATGGAGAAGAGACGGGTCAGAAAATTAAAGTCTTTTCGATTGGTACAACAGACGGTATAGACCTTTTAAGGGCAGATATGAATTCCAATCACAAACCGGCGATCTATTCCGTGAATGCGGAAACAGTGCCGGAATGGGAAGAGGGAGGATTCTTAAAAGATCTTCGGGAAGCATCCACTCCTGAGATGCGGGAGCTTGCAGAAAGTATTCCCCAGGGGATGCAGCTGTCTTCCGGAAACGGAACGAACTATGGCATACCTTATAATGTGGAAGGTTATGGATATATTATAGATACGAAGATGGTAGATGCTTTGTTTGGGGAGAAGAACACCATGAACTGGCTGGAAGATTTTAAAACAGCCACCTATGATGAATTTGAAGCACTGGTAACAGCCGCTGACGATTACATAAAAAATGGTACAGGTGGAACTGTTCATTTGAGCGGAAATGAATATACTTTCCAGCCGGAAAAAAATGAAATTTCAAGTCAGCTCAATGGTGTCTTCTCCGTGGCAGGAGCTGAGAAATGGACTTATGGTGACCACATGAGTAATTTTGCATTAAACGCAGTGCTTGACAGCCTGTCAGCAGCACAGAATGCTACCGATGAACAGGTGGATGAATTAAAAACACCCCTGGAAAAATCCATACAGGTGGAGGACCTGATGACAAGCCATGCGGCAGGGGCAAAGGGGGCATTAAAGAGAAGTCCTGATTTTATTAACTCCACAACCAGCGGATATGATCAGGCAATCCAGATTTTCGCAGATCATAAATCCATTTTTATCAAGCAGGGAAACTGGGTATACAGCAATATAGAGAAGATTAATCCGGAAATTGTCAAAACCATTACCATGCTGCCTGTGAAAATGCCATTTACCCAGGAGGATATCAAGATACCGGGAATGACTGTAGAAAAATTTAACAGCTCAGTACCGGAATTTGTTCCCAGTTACTATGCCATCAATAAAAAAGCAGAGCCCGAAGAGCAGGAAAAAGCAGAAAAATTCCTATACTGGCTGAATACATCAAAAGAAGGCCAGGATTTTATTATCAATGATTTTGCTTTCATCCCATTTACCGCAGATGCATCCGTAGAATTTGAAAATCCATTAAATAATGCACTGATTGGATATCTGAGGGAGGGAAATGTGTTGTCAAACCCATTTAACGGAGCACCGCCTACCTGGGGGCAGGAAGTGTATGGCAAGATCCTGATGGAACAGTATTTTATCAAGGAAGACTGGGAACCGGATGCTTATGAAAAGATTGCAGATGAATGTATCAGCCAATGGAATGCCTTAAGAAAATTAGGGGAGGAAGATTAAGATGGAAAAATATTATAAGAAATGGTTTAAGCCGTTGCTGCTTCCGGCAGTCATACTGTTTGTAGGAGTTATTATTATACCTTTTATCATAGGTGTGTTCTATTCATTTTCCGCATGGAGGGGAACTTATTTCCACGGCGGGGCAAATGCATTTGAATCTTTTGTAGGACTTCGTAATTATGCTAAAGTATTTCAGAACAGCCAGTTTCTGGACGCTTTGATTTATACTTTAAAATTCACCCTTATGGCAGTGATTGCCGTGAGTGTGGCAGGCCTTGTTATGGCGATGATGATCAGTATTTTAAGAAAGGGCAGCGGTGTTTACCGTACGATCTTTTTTATGCCGAACCTTCTTGGCGGGCTTGCGCTTGGCTTTATCTGGCAGTTTATATTCCAGATCGTATATTCAAAAATGTTATTTGGAGAAGAGGGACTTCTGCATATTCCATTTTTAACGAATATGACCCAGGATTCCACAAAAACCCTGGTTGCCCTGGTCATCATGGTAGTCTGGCAGATGGCGGGCTATATGATGCTGATCTTCGTAGCCGGAATCAATAATATTTCCAGTGATTTGTATGAGGCGGCTTCTATTGACGGAGCAGGAGCATTTACAAAGTTCAGAAAAATCACGCTGCCAATGCTGATGCCGTCCTTTACCATTGTATTATTTTTGACCTTATCCAATTGCTTCAAACTGTTAGACCAGAACGTAGCGCTTACAGATGGTAACTTTAATACAAGACTTCTGGCATTGCAGATCTTAAGAACGACAAAGGATACCAGACCCCCGGATTACGGTCTTGCACAGGCACAGGCAGTCATATTTTTTATCTTAATTGCAATTGTTGGATTGATACAGGTATCCTACACTAAGAAAAAGGAGGTTGAAATGTAATGAAAAGAAAAGCAGGAGCAGTTCTCGTACGCATTTTACTGGTCATTATGGCAGTATATACTTTGTTTCCAATCGCATTTCTGGTTTTGAACTCCTTTAAGAGCCAGGCTGAAATTGTAGATTCACCTATGGCGCTTCCGGCGGTATGGACCCTGGATTATATTAAAAGTGCCCTGAATCAGATTCATTTTGTACAGGGATTTGGAATTACCCTTTTCATCACTGCAGTTTCTGTGTTTGTCCTGGTTATCGTATCTTCACTTGCTGCATGGATGATGGTAAGAAATAAAACGAAATGGTCTCAGGCAGCATTTTTACTGTTCACGGCTGCCATGCTGATTCCGTTTCAATCTGTCATGTATCCGCTACTCAGTGTATTTGATATGCTGCAGCTTCGGAATCTGGCAGGATTGATTCTAATGTATTGTGGTTTTGGACTGAGCATGTCGGTTTTCTTATACCATGGTTTCTTAAAAAGCGTTCCCCAGTCTTTAGAAGAAGCGGCTGCCATCGATGGGGCGACCATTTTTCAGATGTTTTTCAAGGTGGTATTTCCCATGCTGAAATCCACCACGGTTACGGTAATTATTTTAAATGGTATCTGGATCTGGAATGATTATCTGCTGCCATTTCTGACTATTGGTAATTCAGAGTATAAGACCCTGACCCTGGAGCTTTATTTTGCAAAAATGGTATCAGGACAATACAGTAACTCCTGGGAACTGATTTTCCCGGCGGTACTGGTTACGATTATTCCAATTATTATCGTATACCTGTTTTTACAGAAATATATTATGAAAGGAATTGCCGATGGGGCAGTAAAGGGATGATACCATGGAAAAGAAATGGTGGAAAAGCGGGATTGTATACCAATGTTATCCGAAAAGTTTTCAGGATTCCAATCATGATGGCATTGGGGATATACGGGGAATTATAGACAGGCTGGACTATCTGGAGGATCTTGGAGTGGATGTCCTGTGGATCTGTCCGGTATATAAGTCTCCTATGGATGACAATGGTTATGATATTTCTGATTATTATCACGTAGACGAAAGCTTTGGCACGGATGAGGATCTGGACCTTTTGATCACGGAGGCAGGAAAAAGAGGTATAAAGATATTAATGGATCTGGTCGTAAACCATACTTCTGATGAACATGTCTGGTTCCAGGAAGCATTGAAAGATCCCCAGAGTGAATATGCAGATTATTATGTCTTTAAAGAAGGGGCCGATGGGGGCCCCCCTAATAACTGGCGTTCCTATTTTGGCGGTTCCGCCTGGGAAAAAGCAGGAGATAACCGTTATTATTTACATGCATTCAGTAAAAAGCAGCCTGATCTGAACTGGGAGAACCCGAAACTGCGGGAAGAGATCTATAAAATGATCAATTACTGGCTGGATAAAGGCATTGGCGGATTTAGAATCGATGCCATATCCAATATTAAGAAAAATTTTGAAGCCAATAACTTTGAACCGGACGGAGAAGACGGACTTTGCTTTGTGGGAAAAGGCATCGCCAATCAGCCAGGGATAGAGGTATTCTTATCTGAATTAAAAGAAAGAACGTTTCAGCCCCACAACAGTATGACGGTAGCTGAAGCAAATGTCCCGGACTATCTGCTGGATCAGTTTATTGGTGACAATGGGTTCTTTTCCATGGTGTTTGATTTCAGTTATGCAGATATTGATATTCCACAGACCGGGGAATGGTATAAGCCTTCAAACTGGACACTGAAGGATTTAAAGCACAATATTTTCCACAGCCAGCTGGAAACTCAGAAAAGAGGGTGGGGAGCCCTTTATCTGGAAAATCATGACCAGCCTCGTTCTGTTAATAAATATTTGCCACAGGGAGAGATAAATTATCATAGTATCACTATGCTGGCTTCGCTCTTTATGCTGCTTCGCGGAACACCCTTTATTTATCAGGGACAGGAAATCGGTATGTGCAATATTCCCATGGACAGCATGGATGACTATAATGATCCTGCAACAAAGGACCAGTATCAGCGTGCGGTGGAAGCAGGAATGTCACCAGAGCAGGCATTTAAACTGGCAGGCAAAAGAAGCCGCGATAACAGCAGAACACCAATGCAATGGAGTAATGAGAAAAATGCGGGTTTCTCCGATGCAGATAAAACCTGGCTCAAAGTAAATGAAAATTACCCCGAAGTAAATGTGGAGTGTGAGTTAAAAGATGATAAATCCGTTCTGAACTATTACAAAAAATTAATTCAGCTGAGAAAATCCGGAGAATATAAAGAAATTCTGACAGAAGGGGAATTCATTCCCGCTGATACAGAAGATGAAAATGTAATTGCCTATAGGAGAGTGACTGCAGAGGGTGAGATTTTAGCTATACATAATTATCAAAATAGAGAAGCCAAGATGGTACTGGAAGGCAGCTGGGAAAATATTCTGAGTAATTATGGAGAGATGAAGCTGGAAGGAGACCGGGTTTTACTGAGGGCATATGAGGCATTAGCAGTTGGAAGAAAGTAGTCAGTGCTGCGCAGAAACTTTTTAAAATAGATGTTCCTCTCTAAGAAAATGGAATTATGTTTACATGCTGCTCTAAATGAAATATAATAGCACAAGAGTATGTTTTATAAAATGCTGCTGACTTCATGGGACTGTTTTGTAGTCCGGAGTTAAATTAGAAAGTTAATGGAGAGGAACAACAAAATGGAACAGACAGTTGTGAGAATAAAAAAAGGCGAAGGCCGCTTATTGAAATCCGGAGGGATGTGGATTTTTGATAATGAAATTGACCGGATTGAGGGAGATTTTATCAATGGGGATATCGTCTGTGTAGAAGATTTTGACGGATATTTTCTTGGACGTGGATTTTTGAATACCAGATCAAAAATTACAATCCGAATGATGTCCAGAAAGAAAGATACACAGATTGATGATGCATTTTTGGAGATGCGTGTGAGAGATGCCTGGGAGTATCGTAAGGCAACTGTGGATACATCAAGCTGCAGGCTCATTTTCGGAGAAGCAGATTTTTTTCCGGGACTCGTTGTGGATAAATTTGCGGATGTTCTTGTAGTGGAGTCACTGGCACTGGGCATTGACCGTTTAAAAGTAAAGATACTGGATTTGCTGAAGAAAGTTCTGAAAGAGGATGGCATAGATATTCGTGGTATTTATGAGAGAAGTGATGCAAAAGTGCGCCTTCAGGAAGGCCTTGAAAGAACGAAGGGCTTTCTTTCAGATCCTTTTGATACTAAGGTGGAGATTGTAGAAAATGGAGTAAAATATATCGTAGATGTGGAAGACGGACAGAAGACAGGATTTTTCCTGGATCAGAAGTATAACCGCCTTGCAATCCAAAAACTGTGTAAAGGCAAAAAAGTTCTGGATTGCTTTACCCATACCGGCTCCTTTGCGTTAAATGCGGGAGTGGCAGGAGCATCAGAGGTCCTGGGGGTAGACGCATCCGAACTTGCGGTGTTACAGGCAAAAGAAAATGCTGCTTTAAATGGTTTGGAAGAACGTGTCTGCTTCCTTTGTCAGGATGTATTCGAACTGCTTCCGGAACTTGAGAAAAACGGTGAAAAATTTGACGTTGTCATACTGGACCCGCCGGCATTTACAAAGTCCAGGAATTCTATTAAAAATGCGGTAAAAGGTTATCGGGAGATCAATCTCAGAGGAATGAAGCTGGTAAAAGACGGCGGCTACCTGGCTACCTGTTCCTGCTCCCATTTTATGGATCCGGAACTATTTGCCAAGACAATCCGTGAAGCGGCAGGCAATGTACATAAAAGGCTTCGGCAGGTGGAATACAGGACACAGGCAGCAGATCATCCGATACTCTGGGCAGCACAGGAATCATATTATCTGAAATTTTATATCTTTCAGGTTTGTGACGAAAAGTAGGGAATTGCTGTGAAGCCTGAATCATATAATTGCTGGGCAGTCTGAATTTATGTTGACATAGACTAAGTACTGCAATATAATAAATGAAGTGTAAAAGCACATTAAATTAGTCAGGAAAAGGAATGTTCTTATGATATGCATTTTAAGTAATGTAATGAGAAGAAGAGAAGGCTTTGGACAAAACAGAACGATGAAACGTTGTGCAAAGCCTGATAATAGATAAGCAGATGCTTGGTTTCATCGGAAATGGGCAAAAGTGTAGGATGCTATACTTCTTTTTTGTGTACCATTTTCCGGTGACAGATGCATGCGGCAAGAGGCTGTGGACGATGTTTTGTCTGCAGCCTTTTGTTTGGAAAAATATTTCCGGATAGAAGGCGGTCTCAGGCGGCCTTCTTTTTGTGGGCAAAAATATGAAAGAATGGAATTGCGGGCAGAGTAAAGCACCGTGCAGGAGGAAGAAGAGATGGAACATCAATCAAATCAAGAAGAAAATATATTAGGAACAGGGTCTATCGGCAAGTTGATTGCGAAATTTGCAATCCCCAGTGTTGTGGCGATGCTGGTAAATGCCCTGTACAATATTGTAGATCAGATTTTTATAGGAAGAGGAGTTGGTTATCTGGGAAATGGAGCCGCAAATGTGGTTCTTCTCATAACGCTGGTGACCCTTGCACTATCGCTGCTCATTGGAGATGGAACAGCAGCGTACTTTAGCCTCCGTTTGGGAGCAGGCGAAAAAGAGGATGCAGCAAAGGGTGTGGGCAATGCGATTCTGTTGATTACATCCGTCAGTGTTCTGGCAATGGCTGTGGGTATGCTGTTTTTAGAGCCGATTCTCAGAGGCTTTGGAGCAACGGATACGCTGATGCCTTATGCTAAGGATTATGGATACATCATAGTAATGGGGCTTCCTTTTATAATGGTCAGTACGTCTTTAAATTCGGTCATTCGTGCAGATGGGAGTCCCAAATATGCAATGGCGTCCATGATCATTGGGGCATTGGTTAACGGATGTCTGGATCCGGTATTTATTTTTGGCTTTGGATGGGGGATAAAAGGAGCTGCCTGGTCTACATTTATCGGTCAGATGATCTCATTTATCTTATCTGTCTGTTATCTGCGGAAGTTTCGCTGCATTAAAATTACAAAGGAAATTTTAAAATTACGGTTTCAGACGGTACGTGAAATATGCGGGCTAGGCATTTCAAGCTTTATAGACCAGCTGGCATTTTCCATGGTCATGGTTGTGAATAATAATTTAATTGTCCATTATGGTGCGGCAACGGTATATGGAAGCGAAATTCCCCTGACGGCGTATGGAATTTCTATGAAAGTTCAGGAAATTTTATTTACGGTGCTTCTGGGTATTGGAATAGGTATGCAGCCAATTGCTGGCTATAACTATGGTGCAAAAAATTATGCACGTGTAAAAAAGACATATCACATGGCAATCATAATCGGGACTGTCACATCGGTGGCAGCTACGGCACTGTTCGTATTTTTCCCGGAGCCGATTATTCAGTTATTTGGAAATACAGAGCATAAATTATATATGGAGTTTTCTAAGAAATTTTTCCAGACGTATTTCCTGTTCTATATTTTCTTTGGGTTTCAGACAATAACCGGTGTATTTTTCCAGGCGATTGGAAAACCGGCTCAGGCAGCGGCTATTTCCCTGTCATATCAGTTAGTGTTTAAAATATTGTCGGCAGTCCTTTTAACATCTGCAATCGGATTAAATGGTGTGCTGTGGTCCGGTCCAATTGCAGATCTGCTTACGTTTCTGATTTGTTTTACGCTTATAGCGATTCAAATGAAAAAGCTGGGTCAGCAAATAAGCACACAGACAGTTAAGTAAGTGTAAATTGATGGATAAGATGGTCATGATTAGGTGAAAACCCATCTTCTTTAAGAAATTGGAAATAATTTGGATTTGAAATTAATATAGTATCAATGGTATTTTATATAAAATAATTGTATAATTATTTTAACAGAATAACATCAGGCGGTATCTTAATACAGTGAGTCTGTAATGCCTGATATAAAATAGGAAGGAGGTACCGATTATGACCAAGATTGAACATTTGAAAAAAATACTGGAAGAAAGCCGGTATACGGTAGCATTATGTGGATCAGGGATGATGGAAGAAGGAGGGTACACGGGTGTAAAAAAACCTTTGCGGGCATATGAGATTGAACAGAAGTATGATGCATCACCGGAAGAAATCTTCTCAAGTGCTTTTTACAGTACCAGACCGGAACAGTTTTTTGATTTTTATATTCATGAAATGTTGCAGAATCCGCCGGTAATTACAGAATCCGGTCCTGCGCTGGCAGCCATGGAACAGGCAGGAAAACTCCAGTGCATCATCACTGCAAATATCTACGAGCACGGCAGGCAGATGGGATGCAAAAATATCATCAACCTTCATGGGAGCATTTATCATAACCAATGTCCGCGCTGTAAAAAAGAGTACACCCTGGATTATATGTTAAATGCCAAAGGCATGCCGATCTGTGAGACTTGCAAGATTCCCATACGCCCCATGGTTTCCTTGTTTGGCGAAATGGTGGACAGTAGGCTGATGACGAAAACAACGGAGGAAATCGAAAAAGCAGACGTATTGCTTTTGCTGGGAACAACGCTTACATCTGAAGTATTTGTCAATTATATTAAATATTTTGAAGGCAGTAACCTTGTCATCATCCACGATCAGGAACACTATACAGATACAAAAGCAGATCTGGTAATCATTGAAGAACCAAGAAAAGTCTTGCCTCTGTTAGGATATTAGTATGATGTAGTAAGCAGGGATAGGAACAGGCTTTGGCATATTTTGCTAAGGCCTTTTTATACGCTCTTGAAAGGTGGATAGAACGATGCTATACTATAGAAAGTTTAAGAAAAACCATACATAATCAGAAAACATAGGAGAGCTGCACATGAAAACTTCAGATTTTTATTTTGATTTACCTCAGGAATTAATTGCTCAGGATCCATTGGAAGACCGTTCCAGTTCCAGACTTTTAGTATTAGATAGAGAAACCGGCGAAATCCGCCATCAAATTTTCAAGGACATCGCTGCATACTTAAATCCCGGGGACTGTCTGGTAGTAAATGATACAAAAGTAATTCCGGCACGTCTTTTTGGGACGAAAGTGGGAACAGACGCAAAGATTGAGGTACTTTTACTCAAACGGAAAGAAAATAATATTTGGGAGACTTTAGTCAAACCGGGAAAAAAGGCAAAACCAGGTACAAAGATATCATTCGGCGAAGGATTATTAATGGGAGAAGTCATCGATGTGGTTGAAGAAGGCAATCGTTTGATTCAGTTTTCTTATGAAGGGGTCTTTGAAGAAATCCTGGATCAGTTGGGCCAGATGCCGCTTCCTCCGTATATTACACATCAATTGAAAGATAAAAACCGTTACCAGACAGTCTATGCAAAACATGACGGATCTGCAGCAGCCCCTACAGCAGGACTGCACTTTACACCGGAACTATTGGAAGAGATTCAAAGAAAAGGGATTAAAATAGCTCACGTTACACTTCATGTTGGACTTGGAACTTTCCGGCCTGTTAAAGTAGAAGATGTGACGGAACACCATATGCACTCCGAGTTCTACATTGTAGAAGAAGATCAGGCAAAACTGATCAATGATACAAAGAAAAACGGCGGGAAAGTTATCTCTGTTGGGACTACCAGCTGCCGAACTCTGGAATCAGCCACGGATGAAAATGGCATTTTAAAAGCGGGAAGCGGATGGACAGAGATTTTCATCTACCCGGGTTATCAGTTTAAAATGATAGATCATCTGATCACGAATTTTCATTTGCCGGAATCCACTCTTTTGATGCTGGTTTCTGCACTTGCAGGGAAAGAGAATATTATGAATGCTTATGAGACTGCAGTGAAAGAAAGATATCGGTTTTTTTCTTTTGGGGATGCAATGTTTATAGTATGACCGCAGATATGATACAGATATGATACAGATATGACAGCGAAAGGCATTAAGAAAATATTCAATTATGGAGTTGCTTTTTAGTGGAAAAAAGTTGAAATATCAGTGATGTAGTTTAGATTGAATTCTTTCCAAATATCGGTTATAATCATTAATAATTATAAAATACAGACAACAGTTCATGGAAGACAAATACCCAGGAATACTTGTTAGATGATAAAGAGGAAGAAGGTGAAGTTTTGAGATGGAATGTGGCAGCGGAATGTATTTCCGTAGTTTTTCTCGTTATCATCTGGTCTTATGCAAGAAAAGGGGATTTGCTTCCATCCTTGAAGAATCGTTTATTTCAATGCTGCTTTTTGGCGACGTTTTGTGCTATGGTTTCGAATATATTATCTACGGCAGCGTTGGCATTTCCCCAGTATGTCCCATACCAGTTTTCCTGGGCAGTGACAATCATTTATTTTATTTCAACTCCATTAATGGGAATGGCTTATTTTTTCTATACTACAGCCACAGTATATGAAAATCACAAGGGCATTTCGAAAGTGATTGGTTGGTCAAGTATACCAGGCATATTATATCTGCTTCTGGCGATTGCTAACCTGCCGTGTAAATTACTGTTTAATATAATGCCGGACGGCACTTATACGCAGGGACCGCTTATAATTACCACCTATCTGGTATTCTACATATATTCCCTTGCGGCTATGGTTATTGTACTGATTAAGCATTCCTGGATAGAGAAAAAAATACGCCGGATATTGGCGATCTTTCCGTTTATAGCTATGATTGTTATTGTAATTCAGCAGTTATTTCCTAATATATTGCTGTCGGGATCTGCAGCAACCAGTGCTTTGCTGCTGATTTACCTTTATCTGCAAAATAAGCAGATATCTTTTGATTATCTCACGGATATACCAAACCGGCAGGAATTTTTGAAAATGCTGGAGCTGATGATCCGGAAGAATGAAAAAACATCGTTTACGATTATCGTATTGTCTCTGCGTGGTTTTAAGCAAATTAATGATACCTTTGGACAGCAGAGCGGTGATGCATTTTTAAAAGCAGTCAGCGCATATCTGCATACGATTATTGAAAAACAGTATTTGTTCCGGTTTAGCGGTGACGAATTCGCCATTTTGGAAAAAAACACAGAGAAGGAAAAGATTTATCACATTATCGATACCCTTAAGGAGAGAATGACTATTCCCTGGACGGTAAAAGAATATAGCTGTATAATCCAGTCTGCAATGGGAATCGTGAGTTATCCCCAAACGGCGGATAGTGTGGAAGGTCTGATTAATGGAATTGAATATGCAGTTTCTAAGGCAAAGCAGGACCGGACAAAGGCAGTCTGTTATTGTGGACAGGAAATGATGCGGGAATTAAGACGCAGAATACAAATCGCTGAGATCCTGAAAGCAAAATTAGAAAGCAATGATTTTGATGTGTACTATCAGCCAATAGTAGATACCAGAACCAATAAATTTGTCCTGGCGGAATCGCTCTTGCGAATTCCCAGCTCACCCATTGGTGCGGTTTATCCGGATGAGTTTATACCTATTGCAGAAGAGACAGGAATGATTATTGAGATGACCTATCAGATTCTGGCAAAAGTATGCCGTTATATAAATCGTTTGATGGAACAGGGTATTGAACTGGATGGAATTCATGTGAATTTCTCAACAGTACAGTTTACCCAGATTGACCTGGCTGAGAAGGTTTTGAATATTATTGAAGAGCATCACACACCATATTCAAAAATTAAGATTGAAATAACAGAAAGTGTTCTGGCTGAAAGTGCACAGTTAGTAATCGGATTTGCGGAGGAGATGCATAAGCATGGCGTAATGATGGGACTGGATGATTTTGGAACAGGATATTCAAATATTGTATCGGTTATGGAAACGCCTCTGGATGTAATTAAAATTGATAAAAGTCTGGTATGGTCTTCTATGACAGTACCGAAATCAGCAGGGATGCTGCGCAGTATGACAGGCATTTTTCACGACATGGATTTAAAGGTACTGGCGGAAGGCGTAGAGACGCCGGAGCAGGATCAGTTTATAAAAGAATCCGGTATTGACTATATTCAGGGCTTCTTATATGCACGACCTATGCCGGGAGATGACATGCTGAAATTATTACAGGCAGAAAAATGAAGCAGTAAATGACAGGAGAGCAGGACAGTTGATGAATTTTAAAAGCTATGAGCATAAAGCTCAGTATTATGAAACAGATCAGATGGGGATTATCCATCATTCCAATTATATCCGCTGGTTTGAAGAAGCAAGAATTGACCTGATGGAACAGACGGGGCTTGGATATCAGGCAATGGAAGATGCGGGGATTATAAGCCCTGTACTATCTGTGAAATGCCAATACAGAACGATGGTACATTTTAACGACATAGTATTAATTGAGGCCAGGTTAAAAAAATATAATGGCATTAAAATGACACTGTCATACATAGTACGGGATAAAGAGACGAAAGAAATCCGCTGCAACGGAGAAAGTGAGCATTGCTTTCTTTCGAAAGAGGGAAAGCTTTTATCCTTGAAAAAAAGTAATCCTGTTTTTGATCAGATGTTTCGGGAGATCTTATGCAGGGATTGATAAAATTATAAGTAAGGGACAGCTTTTTGATACATATCATAAGTCCGGTATTTTTTATATTGTCTGTGAAGAAGCAGATTTTGGGGTTGGAAGATTTTCAACTGCAATAATGCTCATGGAAATATGGAAAATACCGGATTTTTGCAGTAATGAAATAATCAAAATAGGTCGAAAACTTTAAAAATGACTGTGTTGAAGAGGTGCAATTTAAATAAGGAGGGATAATTTGATATAATTGTTAATATAATAACAGATTTTTTGCAATATATTTAAAATAATATATAACTTGACACAATTTAAAGCGAGTGATAGAATAATTATATACAAAATACCGAAATGAAATGGGTGGTGATTTGAAAAATAAGTGATAATCACTAACAGAAAAGTATGAGTAAAAGGAAAATGGCACAGCGGGGTGTCTTTTTTTTAATACTTTTATAAGATTTGCAGGGTTAGTGGAAACTAAAAACGGATCAATATAAAGGAGGTATTATTAATGGGTGATGTTGAACAATTAAGGCAGGAGAGAACCCGGATATTTCAGGATGTATTTGATAACAAGATTCCAAAACGTGTACCGATTAATGTAAGTCTGACGCTGGAAGTTGTTGCGGGATATGCGGGAGTGGATGGAAAAGAAGCAGCCTGGCATCCGGAGATTCTGATGCAGGCTGCAGATGAATTGTGCCAGAAAGTGCCATCCGATATCTGTGTTTTCGGCGGTACGATCCGTATGCCGGATTCTTATCAGGCGCTTGAATCGAATAACTTTAAAATGAATAAAGCCGGGCTTATGCAGCATCCCAACACAGTAGGTCTATTGCCGGAAGAATATGATGATTTTATTGATAATCCGTTGGATTGTCTGATTGAGAAGATTCTACCCAGAAATTATAGTGCACTGGATTTTGAAAAAGACCCGGTCAGAGCGATGTTTGCATTAAATCAGGGGATGACCGCAAGAAATCAGTATATGATGAAAAATGGCGCCATTATCGGAGCTCTGACTCAGAAATACGGCTTTTACGCGGCAGATCCTGCAACGAAAGGCATGTGTTATGCACCGCTTGATATTCTGACTGACAATATGAGAAGCTTAAGCGGCATGTGTATGGATCTTCGCAGGAAACGTGATAAAATCGCAGCTGCGGTGGAAGCAGTATATCCGTTTAATTATATGGTCGGTATTCCTAAGAAGATCAGTAATTACGGACAGGTATTCTTCCCACTGCATCTGGCGACTTATATGAAAGAAAAAGATTTTGAAAAATTGTGGTGGGAACCATTCCTTCGCCAGGCAAATGACTATGCATCCCTTGGACTTCACATAAATGCATTTTGCGAGCATGATTGGATGCGTTACCTGGATTATCTCTATGAAATGCCTACCGATACATACCTGACATTCGAGATGGGTGATGCGAAGCTGGTAAAAGAAAAACTTGGTAAGAAGCATATACTTGCCGGTCTATTTCCTCTGGGAATGCTCAGAACGGCTACCAAACAGGAATGCATTGACTATACAAAAGAATTCCTGGATATCATGATGCCGGATGGTAAATTTATCTTCCAGTTTGACAAGGGAGCATTAACATATAACGATATTAACCTTGAGAATCTGATTGCTGTCTGCGAGACTGTACGGGATTATGGGGTATACAAAAATGCGGGTGAGACTGCAGGCATGCAGTTTAATAAAGAAGATTATACGCACTCAGAAGTGGCACCTCTTCAGAGTAAGTATTACAGAACCTGGGAGCAGTATCGGGAATTAAATCCGGAGACACCGGAAAGTGCCAGAGAAGTTGTTATGAATCTGGAAAACGATATTATAAAATATCTGTATTTCTTATGTGAATAAAATTGCGGGAATATAAAACAAACGAAATAAATAATGCGGATGGATAGGAGGATTTTTTATGGCTGATTTTGATAAATTGAAGGATGCAATGGGTGATCTGGAGGAAGATGATGTATTAGAGATGCTGGAGAAGGTAATGGAGGACGGCGGTTCTCAGGCTGGTGAGGCAATGAAAGCGTGCCAGGAAGGTATGAACATTGTTGGCGAACGCTTTGCAAGCCAGGAGTATTTTGTATCTGATCTGATTTTTTCCGGTGAGTTAATGACAGAAGCCATGGATATTATACGTCCTGCACTTTTGTCGCAGTCCAGTGAAAAAGTAGGGAAAATGATTTTATGTACCGTGGAAGGAGATCTCCACGACATCGGCAAAAATATTGTAAAAGCCATGTTGGAAGCAAGCGGCTTTGATGTTGTGGATATGGGGATTGATGTTCCGGCAGCAGAAATTGTAAAAAAAGCAAAAGAGGAAGGCATTCATATTATCGGACTGAGCGGTGTTCTTACACTGGCAATTGATTCTATGAAAGCCACAATCGAAGCATTTAAAGAGGCAGGATTGAGAGAAGATGTTAAGATCGTAATCGGCGGAGCACCGGTTACAGATAAAGTATGTGAACTGGTAGGTGCAGATGCCTGGGCAATTAATCCGGCAGATACAATTAGAACTTGTCGTGAATGGTCCGGCAGTGCAGCATAGGTGGTGAATATATGATAATTATCGGAGAAAAAATTAACGGTGCTATACCCTCTACTGCGAAAGCAATAGCAGCCAGGGATGAAGAATTTATACGTAATCTGGCAATCCGCCAAACGGAAGCAGGGGCCGATTTTCTGGATGTGTGTGCAGGCGGAGCTCCGGAGAAGGAGTTAGATGATCTGACCTGGCTCATGAAGATTGTTCAGGATACCGTAGATACCCCTCTTTGTATCGACAGTCCGAATCCTCAGATTCTTAAGGAAGTGATGCCTCTGGCTAAAAAGAGTGGGATTATTAACTCTGTTTCCGGAGAAGGAGATAAATGTGAAGTTATTTTCCCATTATTAAAGGATAATGATTGGGAAGTGGTTGCGTTAACCTGTGATAATAAAGGCATTCCGGCAGATGCGAAACGTAAGACGGAGATCGCATTCGAATTAATTGAAAAAGCGTCTGCTTATAACATCGCACCGGAACGTATCTATATTGATCCGCTGGTATTGGCGCTTTCCGCAGTAAATGACTCTATGTTAAATTTTATGGAAGCAATCCGAAATATTAAAGAAAAATATCCAACAGTAAAAATAACTTCAGGTTTATCCAATATATCCTATGGGATGCCTTACCGGAAAATAGTAAATCAGAATTTCCTTGCACTGGCATTATCTGCAGGAATGGATTCTGCAATTGTAGACCCGACAAACCGGGATACTTATGCAACGATTTTAGCTGCAGAAGCCCTGCTTAATCAGGATCGGTTCTGCCGGAAGTATAATAAAGCGTACCGGGCTGGGAGAATTGGACCAATAAAAGACAAGTAAGCAGAGAAGGAGGCGTTTCGAAAAGTTATGAAAACTACAATTATAGGTTGTAAAACCCTTCAGGATGAACTGGAAACCGCCCTCCAAAAAACCGGATTATCTTATCCGATCATCTGGGTTGAGTCGGGACTTCACAATACTCCGGATAGATTAAGAGCACGGTTACAGGAAATATTCAGTAAAATTACAGATGCCGAAAGAGTGCTTGTGGCGATGGGATTTTGCGGGAATTCCGTGCAGAACTTAAAAGCAGGAAACTTTGAAGTAATTATTCCAAGAGTAGATGACTGTATTACCCTTTTACTGGGATCGGTTCAGCGAAGAGAGGAGATAGCCAGACAAAAGGGAACATATTTTCTCAGCAAAGGATGGCTGAACGGGGAACAGAATATATGGGCAGAATATCAGTATGCCCAGAAGAAATACGGGGTAAGAAGGACAAAATCACTTTACAGAGAAATCTTAAAGCATTACAAAAGGCTTGGTATACTGGATACAGGATGCTATCCCATTGAGAAGCTGATGGAAGAAACAAAAGAAATAGCAGCTACACTTGAATTAGAACAGGAAAAACTGAGTGCATCTGTGGATTATCTGGTGAAATTATTGGAAGGCCCCTGGCCAGCAGGACAATTTCTTACAGTCGCCCCGAATGCAATTATTGAATATCGGGATTTGTGGTTGAAATAGGACTTGCGCCACAGGACTTACAAAAAGGCGGTATCCGCATTTACGCAGATACCGTCTTTTTACATTTCCTTCGTGCCGGTCACGGATAAGTTCATAGATGCGTGCCTGGAAAACGAAACTCAGTTATTTAATCTTGCAAGATCCTGGTAAAATCCAGGATAACTGATATTTACACAGTCCGCATCTTCAATATGCGTCGTGCCGCTGCTTGCCAGGGCAGCAATTGCAAATGACATTGCAATACGATGGTCTTTATGGCTTTTTATTATACTGCCGTGAAGCCCGGTTCCGCCTTTTATAACCATACCGTCTTCCGTTGCCTGTATATCTGCGCCCATGGAGGCCAGGTTATTCACCATTACGTCAATGCGGTTAGATTCTTTCACTTTTAATTCCTGAGCATCTTTAATAACAGTTGTGCCTTTGGCAAAACAAGCCAGAACGGCTACCACGGGAAGTTCATCAATAAGTGTAGGTATCATGGAACCGCCCACCGTAATGCCTTTCAGGCTGCTGTGACGGACTAGGATATCTGCAGTAGGTTCGCCGTTGTCACAATTTTCATTTAACAGTGTTAAATCTGCGCCCATTTCCCGGCAGACATGGAGGAGACCATCTCTGGTAGGATTTATTCCCACATTTTTAATCAGTATTTCAGAACCAGGTACAATCAATCCTGCTGCAATAAAATACGCAGCGGATGAAATATCTCCGGGAACGGATACGCTTTGTCCCTTTAACACGGGATTTGGCAGGATGGTTGCAGTAGTTCCTTTACAGGTAACATTTCCACCGAAATAATTCAGCATAATTTCTGAGTGGTTACGGGAAACGAATGGTTCTGTAACGCTGGTAGGTGTATCGGCATATAGTCCGGCAAGGAGAACGGCCGATTTTACCTGGGCAGAAGCCACGGGTGAAGTATAATGTATCCCGTGCAGATGCTTTCCAATGATCCGAAGAGGAGCACAGCCGTTATCCCGGATGCTGATAAGCTCAGCCCCCATCATGGATAACGGATCAATAATCCGCTTCATGGGACGTTTCTGGATCGATTCGTCACCGTTTAAGATACTTTCAAATGACTGTCCGGACAGAATACCGGATATCATACGTGTAGTTGTACCGCTGTTACCGGTATCCAGGGTATCAGCTGGAGCTGTCAGTCCATGGAGCCCTTTTCCATGTATGCGGATGCAGTCCGGGGTATTTTCAATATCAACACCCAGCTTTTTAAAACAGCTGATCGTAGAAAGGCAGTCAGCTCCCTGCAGAAAATTTCTCACTTCTGTAGTTCCTAAGGAGAGTGCGCCGAACATAACGGCACGATGTGAGATGGATTTGTCACCGGGAACTGTGATTTCTCCTTTTAAAGCTTTTGTTTTTGTGAATTCCATAAAACCTCCATATGTAAATCATCCGTTTAGAAAAGTAAAATCCTATCGCTCATAAATGGTATAGCGGTATTTTCTTAATAAATCTACGGCCTTTTTCAATGCGTTTTCTTCATAAAATTCTACCCGCAGGACACCTTCTTCGAATTCACGGTTGTGTACGATCCCGATATTCTTAATACTGATGCCATTGGTGGCAAGAATGGTTGCAAGAGCAGCGATCCCGCCGGCTTCGTCTACCATATCACAGTAAAGCATATGAACCTTTTTCAGAGGACCGCTGGAAGAGTCCGAGATAGAATCCCTGTATTCCCTGGAGCTGTCAAATAATTGATAGATATCCTGGTTATCTTTTTCAGTCAAAGCAGTTTTTACCTGGTTCAGACTATCAATATAGCGGTTTAGAACAGTCAGGATATTACCGCTGTTTGTCATGCAGATCTGTTCCCACATTTCTGCAGAAGAAGAAGCAATTCTGGTAATATCTTTAAAGCCTCCGGCTGCAATTGTTTTCATGGTTTCATTCCCCGTATCAGAATCTTTTACCAGATTTACCAGAGTGGAAGCGATGATATGGGGCAGGTGGCTGATGGCAGCTGTAGCAAAATCATGTTCTTCATAATTTAACACAAGGGGTATTGCTTTTAATGCTGATACAAATGTTTTATACTTTTGTACCATTTCTGCAGGGACAGTGGCTGATGGAGTAAGGATGTAATATGCATTCTCAATTAAATGACGCTTAGCATTTCGAATCCCTGTCTTTTCACTGCCCGCCATGGGGTGCCCTCCTATGAAATTATCTTCCATATCAAGGGCAATGACTTTCTCGTGGATATCGGTCTTAGTGCTGCCTACATCTGTCAGAATGCAGTCTTTTTTTATGAAATCCTTTAACTGACAAAGATAAGCGGCATTGGATTCAACCGGTGCGCATAAAAATATATAGTCGCAGCTGCCAAACTCCTGTGTAATTCCTTCGCAGGCAGCATCAATAATGCCTTCAGCCAGAGCATAGTCAATGGTTGACTGACTTCTGGTATGGGCGATTATTTTCGTTTCCGGGTAAAAATAGCGGATGGCTTTGGCAATCGACCCGCCAATGAGTCCAAGGCCGATAAAGCCAACGGTTACATCATTCATTTAAATGTCCTTTCTGCAAGTTTTGCAAATGGTATCAGTTCGTCAGAAAGTCCATCGAACTGTTCAAAAGTCAGTGACTGCGGTCCGTCGGAGAGCGCGCAGGCAGGATTGTTATGTACTTCGATCATCAGTCCGTCTGCTCCGGCAGCGATTGCACATTTAGCCAATGGTGCTACATAGGCTCTTACTCCGGTAGCGTGGCTTGGATCAACGATGATTGGCAGATGGGACTTGGATTTAATTACAGGGACAGCACTGATATCCAGTGTATTCCTGGTGGCAGTTTCGAAGGTACGGATTCCTCGCTCGCAGAGAACCACATTTGGATTCCCCTCCGCGATAATATATTCCGCAGCATTTAACCATTCATCAATTGTTGCAGCAAGACCACGTTTTAATAATACCGGAAGTCCGGAACGCCCTGCTTCTTTCAGAAGCTGGAAGTTCTGCATATTTCTGGCACCGATCTGGATCATATCCACATACCTGGCAGCAGCTTCGATAGCTTTTTCACTGATTACTTCACAAATAGTGTTAAGCCCTGTTTCCTCCCTTGCGGTTTGCATGTAACGGAGTCCTTCTTCTTCCAGTCCCTGGAATGAGTATGGGGAGGTGCGTGGCTTGTATGCACCGCCGCGAACAAATGTTGCGCCTGCTTTTTTAACAGCGTGGGCGATTAAAAGAAGCTGTTCCTCAGATTCAACCGCGCAGGGACCGGCCATGATTGTTAAGTTATTTGGTCCGATCTCTGTATTGCCTACTTTAATTACGCTGGGTTCCGGATGAAATTTTTTGTTGGATAATTTGTACGTTTCTGTTACAGGAACAATCTTATCAACACCGGGAGCGATTTCCAGATTCTGGTTGGATAGTTTAGTTTTGTCTCCAACTACACCGATAATCGTTACTTCCTGGCCCTGTGACAAATGGGTTTCTAATCCTTTGGATTTTATTAACTGCACCACGTGGTCAATATTTTCCTGGGGTGCGTGAGGTTTCATTACAATAATCATAATTTTATTCTCCTTCTATGTTTAGCTCCTGTTATTCTACTATTGAAAAGCTCTTCTGTCAATACTTTGACGCTTTAACGCGGCGAAAATTTGGGGTTAAAAAAATATTTGTTAAAAGTGAATAAAATACTTGAAATATTGTGACAATTTTAGTAAAATATATCCATAGACTAAACAAGGGATGACAGCAGTGTCATTCGCAAATAACTAGTATTGGAGGAATTTAATATGAAAGTGTACACATCAGACAGGATTCGCAACGTAGTTGTCTTAGGGCATGGTGGAGCAGGTAAGACCAGCTTAGTAGAAGCAATGGCTTATTTATCAGGAATTACCAGCAGATTAGGCAGCGTAACAGAAGGCAATACCGTAAGTGATTTTGATAAAGAAGAGATCAAAAGAAAATTCTCAATCAGCACATCCGTTGTACCGATTATTTGGAATGATGTCAAAGTGAATGTTTTAGATACCCCCGGATACTTTGATTTTGTAGGTGAAGCGGAAGAGGCAGCTGCAGCAGCAGATGCGGCGGTGATTGTTATTAACGGTAAAAGCGGTGTGGAAGTAGGTACACAGAAGGCATGGGATCTCTGTGAGAAGTATAAGCTACCCAGAATGTTCTTTGTAACGAACATGGATCTGGATAATGCCAGCTACCGTGAAGTAGTAGAACAGCTTACCGATTTGTACGGAAAAAAGATTGCGCCAATCCATCTGCCTATACGTGAAAATGAAAAATTTGTAGGATATGTAAATGTTGTTCGCAAAGCGAGCAGGAAATGGGTGGATAAAGGTCAGAAGGTTGATTGTGAGACTCCTGAATATTCATTAGAATATCTGGAGAAATACAGAGAAATCTTATTAGAGGCTGTTGCAGAGACAAGTGAAGATTTCATGGACCGCTATTTTAGCGGAGAAGAATTTTCTGTTCATGAAATTATGGCAGCGCTGACCGTAAATGTTTCCGACGGTTCCATTGTTCCGGTATCTATGGGTTCCCCGGTAAATATCCAGGGTGTCGCTAATCTTCTGGATGACATCGTACAATATTTCCCAAGTCCGGATAAAAGAAATTTTGCTGGAATTAATATGAAGACCAAAGAGATCTTCGAAGCGAATTACGATTTCGCCAAGGCAAAATCTGCATACATTTTCAAGACAATTGTAGATCCGTTTATTGGAAAATATTCTTTGATAAAGGTATGCTCCGGCGTTATTAAGAATGATGATACTCTGTTTAATTATGATAAAGATTTAGAAGAGAAGATTAATAAACTGTATGTATTTGAAGGAAGTAAGCCAATTGAAGTTACGGAATTGCATGCCGGGGATATCGGGGCAATCGGAAAACTGTCCCATGCACGTACCGGTGATACGCTGTCTACAAAGACAACTCCAATCCAGTTTGGCAAGATGGATCTGTCCATTCCTTATACATATAAGAGATATAAGGCAAAGAACAAAGGCGATGAAGATAAGATCTCACAGGCATTGACGAAGATGATGCATGAAGACCTGACCATGAAAGCAATAAACGACGGTGAAAACCGACAGTCTCTGCTCTATGGAATGGGAGACCAGCATTTGGATATTATCCAGAGCAAGCTGTTAAGTAAATATAAAATTGAAATTGACCTGGATAAACCAAAGGTTGCATTTAGAGAAACTATCCGTAAGAGTTCCGATGTTGAATCTAAATATAAGAAACAGTCCGGCGGACATGGACAGTATGGTCATGTTAAAATGCGTTTTGAGCCATCCGGTGATCTGGAAACACCATATGTGTTTGAACAGGTCGTAGTGGGCGGTGCCGTACCAAAGAATTACTACCCGGCAGTAGAAAAGGGAGTTCAGGATTCTATGCAGAAAGGCCCGTTAGCAGCATATCCGGTTGTGGGTGTGAAAGCGGTACTCTATGATGGATCTTACCATCCGGTAGATTCTTCTGAAATGGCATTTAAGACAGCAGCAGTGCAGGCATTCAAGAAGGGCTTTATGGAAGCTTCCCCGGTACTTCTCGAGCCAATTGCATCATTGAAAGTAATTGTTCCGGATAAGTATACGGGTGACGTTATGGGCGATATGAATAAGCGCCGCGGCCGTGTACTTGGAATGAACCCGGATTCTAAGGGGAACCAGGTTATTGAAGCCGACATACCTATGACAGAACTTTATGGATATTCCACAGCACTTCGCTCAATGACAGGCGGAAGCGGAACCTTCTCATATGAATTCGCACGTTATGAGCAGGCACCATCTGATATTCAGGCAAAAGAAGTTGAAGCCAGAGCAAGTAAAGTAAATACAAATGAAGAATAAATTGGAATAGGAAAAGGGGGCAGAAATTTTGCCCCCTTTTTGTGATTAGAGATATACCTGTCCTGTAAATATACCGGATACAGAATAGCTGGTGCAGCTGTTTTCAGAAACAGGATTTCTTGATATTGTTGTATATATTTATGCCAATAATGAAATGATACTTTATATATTGGCTGAAGTGAAGAAGCCCGGTTACGGAATCAAAAACGCCCAGGGGGGGCAGATAAAATCATATCTGGTGTCAGTACCTTAAGCAAGGAAAAGAGAAATATAGGAGAGTAAAAATGAAAAGCAGTACATGTGTATTATTATATGGATTAAAAGATACGCCAAAAGGAGTGAAAGTCAAAGCAGTTCTGAAAAAGATGGGCATTGAAGCCAAAGATATTCCATTAGAAGAATACTACCAGCCCATAGGTCTGCTGGCAGGAATTCCGGGATTTCAAAAAGAAGAAAGAAAATACACCGGAGGTGGATTTCCGGATGAGATGATGGTGATGCATTTAAACAGCAGCCAGGTAGATGCCCTTTTAGCCAGGTTTCGACAGGAAGGAGTAGAGCGTATCGACCTGAAAGCAATCATTACAGAGTTCAACCGTTCCTGGAATTCCCTGCAGCTTTATTTAGAACTGCATAAGGAGCATGAAACAATGACCAGGCGAAATCCATAAGGCATATTAGTTAAACCAATAAAAAACAGCCCGCAAAAATCAGGAAGGGGGCTGTTTTTTATGTAAATAGGAGGTACCATATATAGTATAGGAATTGTAGTGCCTGCGGATGACATTACAATTCCGCCGTAAGCTAATAAAATCAATCTATTTTTTCAAAATAAGATGCATCCTTTCCACATACCGGACATATAAAATCTTCCGGAAGTTCGTCTGCTTCTAATATATATCCACAGACACTGCAGCGGAAGCCCTTTGTCTGGCTTTCCTGATAGGAAGGAGCATTTTTAGGAGTAGTACCTTTCTTTTTGCTATGATAATCGGCATAAGTCAGAACCTGGGAATCAGAAGGAATATCAGCTTCTGTAACTTCTCCAATTAAAATCACATGGGTATCAACGTCCAGTCTGTCTGTTACTTTACAGGAAAACCTTGCTGCAATACCCTCTGTGGGGTAGGGGTTTCCGTTTAAGTCACGCTCATAAGATGCCTGTTCAAATTTCTCGGCGTCCCTGCCAGACTGGAAACCAAAGGTTTTAATGAGTTCCATATCTACGTCTTCGGAAAGTACGACAGCAGAGAAAGATCCGGCACCCTCGATCAGACGCAGGGTTTCGTTATTCTTATTTAAGGCGATAGATAGTCTTGCAGGTGAGGAGGTCACCTGGGCCAGAGTGTTAATCACACAGCCGCCGTCTTTATTTTCATAATTGGCGGAAACGATATATACACCATAACTGAGTTTAAAAAAAGCTTTTGTATTCATTGTAAAATTCCCTTTCTTAATGTAATTCGGTGATCAGAATTTACAGCTATTGCTATATCATATCTTTCCACGGAAAATGTTTTTGTATTCCCATATTCGTATTATATAGCATAAATTCCCAAATGTCAATAACAATAATTATTACTAATATTGAATTGTTTCAGGTTAATTTGGGTTACCATCACAAAACTACCATTTATCATCCATGGATTCAACACATTTATCGATTATTCTAGTTGCATAAGATTTTAAGAAAAATTAAGACAGATGAAGAGATCGCAAATGGAGGGAAATATGGTAATGAAACAGAAAAACAAAAAAATGAAAATCTGGAAAGACAAGAAAAAGCGGAAATGGATATTGATCATCCTGGGAGTCTGTATAATCGGAGCTGGCGGTACTGCATTTTTCATGACCAGAAAAAGAATGCCGGTAGAAGCGGCGGTCCAAAAGTCACAGACGGCAACAGTGGAGAAAGGAAATATTTCCAATACCATTGTCGGTACCGGAACTTTAGAAGCGGATACAGCAAGTGGAATTGAAATACCTTCCGGGCTTGTCATAGATGAAGTGAAAGTGGAAAGTGGTGACAGTGTAAGTAAAGGCGATGAACTGGCTGTAATCAATCAGGCGTCACTGTTAACGAAAATCGAAGATACTCAGGAAGAAATTGCAAAACTGGATAAAGAAATTAATGAAGCAAAAGAAGATTCAGATGCAGATACCATTACTACCAGTGTCAGTGGCCGTGTCAAAAAAATTTATGCCGCATCAGGTGATAAAATAACAGATGTAATGTTAGAAAACGGGGCACTGATATTGCTTTCACTGGATGGAAAGATGGCACTGAAACTGGAAAATGTGTCCGGCATTGCAGCAGGAGACAGTGTAACTGTAACGCTATCCAGCGGTACAGAGAAAACAGGAACCGTCGAAAGTGTTTCCGGGAAGACCGGTGTAATTACCCTGACCGATTACGGACCCGAATTGAATGATACAGTTTCGGTTAAGGATTCTGATGGAAAGGAACTGGGAACAGGCAAGCTTTATATTCATCAACAGCTGGCAATTACAGGTACTGCAGGAACAGTAAGTTCCGTGGATGTTTCGCTGAATGAATCGGTAGATGCAGACGAGACCCTGATTGAATTAAAAGAAAGTGCGTCACTGGGAACTTACCAGGAACTGCTGGCAACCAGGGAAGAACTGGCACAGTCACTGCAGGAGTTAATGAATCTGTCTGCAAACCCAACCATTACAGCTGATTTTGATGGAATCGTCCAGACGGTAAATGTAACGGCGGGCAGCAGTTCTTCCAATAGCAGTACTTCCGGCAGCAATTCCACGGGGAGTTCCAATTCCTCGAATGGAATGACAGGAGCATCCTATTCCTCAAACTCAGGCAGCCAGCCAGTCTTCGTGACCGCTTCCGCTAAAAAAGAGACAGTCGGAACAGCCAAGACAGTCGGAACAGCCAAGATAGTCGGAACAGCTGTGACAGCCGTAAACACATCGGAGTCCACAAAGGAGCCGGCACAAACACAGATCTCTATTTACACAGAGACAGAGCAAAATAAAACGGAGATTTCGGAATGCACACCGGATATCACAGCGCCTGTAAAAGGGGCTTCACCTCAGAACATACTGCAGGAAACACAAAGTTATGCCGGAAGCATAGTATGGAATCCTTCAGACAGTGTCTTTCAGCCTGCCACTACCTATACGGCGGCAATTACGCTGACGGCAAAGGAAGGATATCAATTTGCTGCCGGTATTGCACCACAGTTAAGCGGAGGTGTCATTTCCGGAATAACCTTAAGCGCAGATAATAGTATTCTAACGTTTTCCGTTGCTTTTCCGGCTACGGCAGAAGAGGCTACAGAGAAGCCGACAGATACACAGACAGACCCGGTAACGGAAACTTCCGGGGGAAAGGAAACAGAGACAAATCCTCAGCCGTCAACAGAACCAAAAGAAACACAGCCTCAGACAGAGTCAGATACGAAGAATGAAAAGGACAGCAATAAGCAGTCTGAGTCACAGAAAAATACGGACAAAAACAACGGACAGGAGACCAATGGAAAGAGCAGTGAAAATTCGGATAATCTAACAAATGGTAACTTAACAAATAATACAAATGGGAATAACAACAGTGGTTCCGGGAATAGTGGAAGCGGCAGTGGAAATGCAGCACAGACAACTGCAAGCGAAAACAGTTCCACAGAAAGTAAATCCAGTTCAGACGACACAACTTCCACCGCATCATCTGGTTCGAATGTTTCCATAATGACGGTATCGCCCCAGGACAACGTAATTCTTACCGTAAATGTAGATGAATTAGACATCTTATCGGTAAGTCTGGATCAGGAAGCGGAGATTACCTTTGATGCCATCGAAGATCAGACATTCAAAGGCAGCGTAACAAAGATTTCCAACTCGGCCAGCTCCAGCGGCGGAGTAACAAAATATCCGGTACAGATCACTATACCAAAAGATGCGTCAATGCGCATCGGAATGAATGCGTCAGCAACTATTACAATTGAGAATAAAGAAAATATTCTGCTGATACCGATGAATGCCCTTCAGGAACGGGGAAATAAAGTATTTGTCTATACCAGCGAAGACGAAGAAGGTGCATTATCCGGAGAAACAGAGATTGAAACAGGATTGTCAGACGGAACAAATGTGGAGGTAGTAAGCGGACTGGGTGAAGGAGATACCGTCTACTACAATAAAACAGGATCTTCCTCCTCTAATTCAGAGGGTGGATTCATGGGAGGTATGCAGGGTGGTGAAATGCCGTCCGGAGGTTTTGGCGGTGAAATGCCATCCGGAGGCGGAGGACCAAGTGGAAGTTCGGGCCAGATGAAGGCACCGGGCGGACAGTGAGGTGACGGCAATGATTATATTTCAGGATGTTTGTAAATATTATCAGATTGGCGGGGAAGAAGTGAGGGCTTTGGATCATGCGAATATGAGGATTAAAAAAGGAGAATTCGTCAGCATTATAGGACCTTCGGGAAGCGGTAAATCCACGCTTATGAACATTATAGGGTGTCTGGATGTAGCTGATTGCGGGGAGTATTATCTGGACGGACAGGAGATAGAACAATATTCAGAACGGGAACTGGGCAGGATACGGAATCATAAAATCGGATTTATTTTTCAGAATTTTAATCTGATTCAGAAGATGACGGCAGAAGAGAACGTGGAACTCCCTTTAATCTATCAGGGTATCCATGCTTCTGAGCGCAAGAGAAGGGTTATGGAAGCATTAGAAAAAGTGGAGCTTTCCAGCAGGATGCATCATAAACCCACAGAGTTATCCGGCGGGCAGCAGCAGAGAGTTGCAATAGCGAGGGCACTTGTAACAAGTCCCTCTCTGTTTCTGGCAGATGAGCCTACCGGAAATCTGGATTCCAGAACCGGAGACGATATCATGAACCTGTTTCATGAACTGCATGAACAGGGGAATACCATTGTGTTAATTACCCATGATAACAAAGTGGCAAAACAGGCACTGCGCAGAATTCATATTCTGGATGGTCATGTAAAGGAGGTGGAGTGATGGTCTTTCAGTCCTTAAAAATGGCATGGAGTGCCATAACCTCCAATAAAATGAGATCCTTTTTAACCATGCTGGGAATTATCATCGGTGTAATGTCGCTGGTAGTACTGGTCTCTATCGCAAATAGCGCAACGACTTCTGTAACAGATGAGATTTCGAATATCGGAACGAATCTTTTAACGATCCGGATCGAGGATAACAAAGAAAATCCATTGAAGTTATCCGAACTGTCAGACTTTACGGAAAATGAGGAAATTGCTCTGACAGCACCAATAGCCCAAAGCAGCATAACAGCAAAGAGCGGATATACCAGCAGTACGGTTACCACATATGGAACAACAGGCTCCTATCTGGATATACAAGGCAAGGAATTGGCTTATGGGCGTTTCTTAAAAGCGGCAGATATTGACAATCATTCGAATGTAGTGGTATTAAATGAGGATGCGGCTACGGAGATTATTGGGCGTGCTAATGCAGTGGGAGAAAGTATTTCTTTAGACGGCAGAAGTTTTTTAATTATAGGAATTATCAAGAGTGACGAGACCAGCAGTAAATCATCATCCAGATCATCGGGAAGCTCTGGATCAGGCAGGGGGAGTGCTTCTTCTAAAAGTTCATCGTCCACCAGCACCTCTTATGCAAGCCTGGACGCCTATATTCCCTATACAACGCTGACAAGAATTGCCAGCAATATATCATCAGAAATCACGACGTTCTATGCCACAGCTACCAGTGAAGACAGTCTGGATGCAGCAGAAGATGCCATGTCAGAAATGCTGTTAAAGCGTTTTGGACAGGATGAGGATGCATTTACCATACAAAACCAGTCTACGCTTATGGAAACAATGAACAGCGTAACCAACACCCTTGCTTTGATGCTGGGAGGTATCGCAGCGATCTCATTAGTTGTGGGCGGTATTGGGATTATGAATATTATGCTGGTATCCGTAACTGAGCGTACGAAAGAAATCGGTATCCGAAAAGCAATCGGGGCAGGCAGGGGAAGCATTATGCTGCAGTTTATGCTGGAAGCATTGATGATCAGCCTTTTAGGGTGTCTGTTTGGGATATTTTTGTCCTGGGTTATTTTGCAGGCAGCCGGTATGATTATGGATTCCATGAGTTTCCAATTGTCCAATCAGGTAGTATGGATCGCTGTAGGTTTTTCCAGTATTATCGGGGTAGTCTTCGGTATTTATCCGGCAAATAAGGCGGCAAAAAAGCATCCGATAGAAGCGCTCAGATATTCCGGGTGACAATTATAAATGAGCAGGAGCTTTGTCAATAAGCAAATAAAAACGTCCAGACATTATTATCTGGACGTTTTCAAAATCATAATTTTGATAACATCATCATGATTTCATTGCTTCTGGAAATGAACTTTGTCATTTCTTCCGGAGCCAGCTGTTTGTGGCTTAAGAGTGCAAGATCGTATAACTGCTCACACATCATCGGAATATTTTCAGAATCTTTGTTTTCAAAGATATATTTTACTAATTGATTATTAGCGTTTAATACAAGGGTTTCGGAAGATCCAAACATGCCTGGATCCATACCGTACATATTGTACATCTTCATCATATCCTGCATACGTCTGCTTTCTTCAGAAAGAGTCATTACAGAAGAGATGTTTTCGTTTTTCAGCTTTTCAACTTTGACTTCCAGTTTTTCTTTGCCAAGAACTTTGCGGAATAATTCAGTAAGTGTATCTGTAGTTTCCTTTAATTCTTCAGGATTTACTTCTTCCTTGAAGTGCTCTGTCACGTCGGAATCGATGCGCTGGAATTTAACTTCCTCATTTTTTTGTTCGATATGGCTGATGAAAGCGGAATCAATGTTGTGCTTTAAGATAGCCGCATCCAGACCTTCCTCTTTGAACATATTAATGTACTGGCTCTGCTGTACTTCATCCGTAACATAGAAGAGTGTAGTCTTTGGCTTTTCCGATTCTTTTTTATCTGCATCTTCTGTGTTATCGGCACTGGTTTCTTCAGCAGCAGTTTCCTCGGTTTCCGGCTCGTCTTTTTTGTTCTCTGCGATGAAATCAGGCAGAGTCAGATAATTGCTTTCCAGGTTTTTTACAAGAATGTAATCCATCATCTTATCACTGAACTTGCCGTCTTTTAAGCAGCCGAATTTGATGAATGGGCTGATGTCATCCCAGTATTTTTCATACTGTTCACGGTCTGTTTTGCACATGCCGCTTAATTTGTCAGCTACTTTCTTGGAGATATAATCAGCGATCTTCTTAACAAAGCCATCGTTCTGAAGAGCACTTCTGGATACGTTAAGCGGTAAGTCCGGACAATCGATGACACCTTTTAACAGCATCAGGAATTCAGGAATTACTTCTTTGATATTATCTGCGATGAATACCTGGTTATTGTATAACTTAATGGTACCTTCAATAGAATCATATTCCGTATTGATTTTCGGGAAGTAGAGGATACCTTTTAAGTTAAATGGATAGTCCATATTTAAGTGAATCCAGAATAAAGGTTCTTTGAAATCCATAAATACCTTACGGTAAAAATCTCTGTATTCTTCTTCTTTACAGTCATTTGGATGCTTGGTCCAAAGAGGAGCAGGATCACTTAAAGATACAGGGCGTTTGTTTATTTTTACTTTATCCTTTGCAGGAGAAACTTCCACGATTTCTTTTTCACCGTTTTCGTTTTCTTTTTCTTCCGTTTTTGCTTCTTCGTGGATATGTTCTACAACCACATCATCTTCACGAAGATCTGCTTCATCGATGGTTTCGAATTCCTGCTCTGCATTTTCCTTGGAAAGGAAAATTTCTACAGGCATGAAAGAACAATATTTTTCCAATACTTCACGAGCGCGGTATTCGTTAGCGAATTCCAGGCTTTCTTCGTTTAAGAAGAGTGTGATTTCCGTACCTACGGTATTTTTATTCCCATCATCTAAAGTATATTCGGTGCCGCCGTCACATTCCCAGTGAACCGGGACAGAACCTTCTTTATAGGAAAGAGTATCGATGTGTACTTCTTCAGCAACCATAAATGCTGAATAAAAGCCCAGACCGAAATGACCGATCATTTCGTCGTCGTTTGTTTTGTCTTTGTATTTTTCAAGGAAATCGGTTGCACCGGAAAATGCGATCTGTGTGATGTATTCTTCTACTTCATCAGCTGTCATACCAAGACCGGTATCAATAAATTTTAATGTTTTCGCTTCCGGATTTACTATTACTTCAATTTTGTTTTTGTGTTTTTCCGGGAATGAGTATTCACCCATTACTTCCAGTTTCTTTAACTTTGTGATTGCATCACATCCGTTGGAAACCAATTCACGGAAAAAGATGTCATGGTCAGAATATAACCATTTTTTGATAATTGGAAATATGTTTTCGCTGTTAATTGATAAGCTTCCTTTTTTGTTGCTCATAAGTAACACTCCTTTTGTAATTATTTCATTTTTATCTAAAGCTAGTTTAATACGGGAAAAATAAATTGTCAAGAAAAAATTAGCACTCAATCAAGATGAGTGCTAACAAATTTCTATAAACTTTATAAACAAATTATAAACTCATCCATTTTTTGGATATAAACATAAAAAATACCTGAGTTGGAAAGAATAATGGTAAATGTTCAGAGTAGCTCAAATGCAATTTCTTTCTGCCTGAGAAATTTCTGTACCATGGTATCCCAGGACTGCTCCAGTGTTTTATCCATTGTAAAGATTCGGATGGAAGAACCGGTGATACAGCTCAGATTATGTCCATCATATTTTAAATTTAAAAACAGGCCGTTGATATCAGAAGAGGACATAGGCAGTTTAGTCTGAACTAACAATTTTTCAAGATTGGCAGGGGAGAGCTGAAAGACAAATTTAAAATTCAGCGGCGTACGCTTTCCTTTAATTAATTCAAAACAATAGGGACGTAACTGCATCCAGGACGAATAATTGGTATTGGAAAGGCCTCGTTCTTCCAGTTCATCCGGATTGTAATAATCTTTTTGCAGGCGGCCGTCAATATGAAAGGTATTATAAGTAGTAATAACGGCTTCAGACAGCAGAAAATGGTCAAAAGTATCATTCAGCAATAGTTTTGACATAAATTGTTTGACATCTAATATATGTAGTGCGATCAATTTTTTGCTCCTTTTTTCATAAAAAATTTCATCTGTTATTATTATAACCGCAATGTAAGAAGACGGCAAGCAGGGATTCAGCCGGAAATGGAAAAAACCCCTTTTCAAACGAATTTATATGTGCTATGATTATGTGGTATTAAAAACTACATAATAAGATATGCTAATTAGTACTAGTACATCCTTGTGCAATTAACAGTGAATAAAGACGCAGATACCAGGCATTTTATTTACCAATAATTATGCAATGCTGTACAAGATTGTACTTGATGAATATTCTGCATGAGTGATGCAAGATTTTAGGAGGAATTTTTAATGGATTACAAGATAATTATTGACAGCTGCGGCGAATTGACAGAAGAGATGAAGAAGGACGGTCATTTTGCTACAGCATCACTTTCTATGCAGGTGGATGAGTGCACAATTGTGGATGATGAAACATTTGACCAGGCAGATTTTTTAAGACGGATTGCAGCTAGTCCGAACTGCCCTAAATCATCATGTCCATCACCGGAAGCCTATATGAGTGCTTTTGACTGCGGAGCGCCGAGAGCTTATGCGGTTACGCTGTCGGCGGAATTAAGCGGCTCTTACAACAGCGCAGAGCTTGGCAGAAAGTTATTTTTAGAAGAACATCCGGATAACAAGGTTCATATTTTTAATTCTCGTTCAGCATCTATTGGTGAGACCCTGATCGGTTTGAAGATACAGGAATGCGAAAATGCGGGCATGGAATTTGAAGAAATTGTGAATACCGTAGAAAAGTATATTGCCGGACAGAGCACCTGGTTTGTTTTGGAGAATCTGGATACCCTCCGGAAAAATGGACGTCTCAGTAAAGTAAAGGCATTTGTGGCAACGGCGCTTAAGATCAAACCGGTAATGGGAGCTACACCCGAGGGTACCATTGTACAGCTGGATCAGGCTAGAGGAATGAATAAGGCATTGGTTAAAATGGTAGATTTTATAGTCGAGAAGGTAGAAAATTCGGAAGAAAAGATTTTGGCCATTTCTCACTGCAACTGCCCGGACCGTGCTAAAATGATAAAAGATGCTTTATTGTCCAGATTATCACTTAAGGATATTTTTATTGTTGATACCGCAGGTATCAGCAGTATGTACGCTAATGACGGTGGAATTATTATTGTTGTTTAAAATAATTGCCGTATAAATGTCAAAACAAGTAAAAAAAACATGCAATTCCTACAAATCTGTGATATAATATAAAAAATATGCTTAAAGAAATGACAGATAGCAGAAGTAAGGAGAAGAACATATGAGTCAGGAGAAAGTAGACCGCTACAAACAAGAAAAAGCAAATCGTGAAAAGCTTCTTAAAAAACAGAAACGCAATAAAATGCTCATGAAGCTGGGCGGTTTGGCAGTATGTCTTGTCATTGTAGGCTGGGTAGGTTTTTCGGCTTTTAATAAGTTCTATACACCTCCGGTGAAAAATTACGAGGTGAAGACTACAGCCGTAGACGATTATTTACAGGGATTAAATGAAACGGAAACAGAAGCAGCAAAATAATGGACAGCCGGAGTGCGCAGCATTCCGGCTGTAACTTTTTGGTAATGAGGAAGACAAGGAGGAACCGGAAGGTTGCAATTTGATTATATTATAGAAAATAAAGAGGTATGTATTTTACGGTGTTTTGGGGAGGGGAGAAAAGTAGTGATCCCAGGACAGCTGGAAGGATACCCGGTGACTGCTCTGGGAAAATATATATTTTCCGGGGCGTACGACGGGGATGGCGGCAAAAAAGCCATTTGTGCCGACTTGCCGGAAGAGGTAATTTTACCGGAAACCGTACAGACAATCGGTGATTATGCATTTTACGGGTGCAGACAGCTTAAGAAGATGGCATTGTATCAGGGGGTCCGTGAGATTGGCGGCGGAGCATTCACCGGATGTGCAAAACTATCCAGGCTGAAGATCAGTCTGGATGGCCCGATGGGATATTGTTTTAAAAATGTAATTGCTGAGTTAAATCATGAGGTGGAAGTAAAATTAAGCAGAGAAGGACAGACTATCGCCAGGCTGCTGTTTCCGGAATATTACGAAGAAGCTGTGGAAAATACACCTGCCAGGATTTTAGAAACCCGTATCCATGGTTCCGGATATACTTATCGGCAGTGCTTTCATAACGGAGAATTTAAATTTCTGGAATATGACCGCCTGTTTTATGATGCAAAAGCATGGGAATCCGAGGATTTCTGTGTACACCTGGCACTTTACCGCCTGGAATATCCCTTGCAGTTGACGGGGGAGCATGAGATACAGTACCGGGAATATCTGTCCGAACACAGTATAGCCGCAGGGATGTGGCTCATTCGTTCTGACCGGATGCATCAGCTGGATTTTTTAAGCAGCCAGATTGTATGGCAGCCGGAGATTTTAGAGCATCTGATACGTTTTGCCGGGGAGCAGGAGCGTATGGAAGCGGTGGGTTATCTGATGGATTATAAAAATGAACACTTTGCAAAAAAGAAAAAGAGCTTTGATTTATAATACTGTGGCGCGCAGCTGTCAGAAAGCAATTTTAAAACACGCTCTAGAAAGGAGTCAATATGACTGAAGATTTTGCAGCGAGAGAGCAGGAGATATGGGACAGACTTTATCAGGCAGGTTTCGATATCCTGATTAACGCCAGAAATGAGTTATATATTCATATGCGTTTCCTGGACGTGGCACTGTCATCATTTCAATATCAGATGGATATGGAAATGAACAGTCTGGGAACGGACGGAAACGTTATTTATTACAACGCCCGGTTCCTTGGGGGATTATTTCGGGAGAGCCGTACTATAATTAACCGTGCATATCTGCACCAGGTACTGCACTGCCTGTTTTGCCACGTAGTGGAAACAGAGAAACGTGAGGAAATCTACTGGAATCTGGCATGCGACATTGCCGTTGAATCCATTATTGACAGTATGCAGATACGCTGCCTGAAAAAGGGAATGTCCTGGCTTCGGGAAAGCACGTACCGGGAGTTAGGCAGGAGCCTGAAGGTGCTCACTGCAGAAGGTATTTATCTGGAACTGCAAAAAATGGATCTTGGCGTGAATAACCGAAAACTGGATAAACTGATCCTGGAATTCTGCAGGGACAGCCACCAGTACTGGAATAAACAGGAAGATTCGGAAAAAAACAGTGAAATGAACCAGAAATGGCAGGATATCAGGGAGCAGATGGAGATGGATCTGGATACTTTCTCTAAAGAATCCGTGGAGGCATCCGGAGGTTTGCGGGACCAATTGAAAGTCTGTAAAAAACAGGGAGATGATTACCGAAGGTTTTTAAGAAAATTTTCCGTGTTAAAAGAAGAGATACAGGTGGATACGGATCAGTTTGACTATGCATTTTATACCTATGGCATGACCATGTATGGCAATATGCCGCTGATTGAACCGGTTGAATCCAAAGAAGTTATGAAGATTGAAGAATTTGCCATTGTCATTGACACTTCCATGTCCTGTTCGGGACATCTGGTGCGTCTTTTCCTGGAAGAAACTTATCATATTCTGCAGGAGAATGACAGCTTTTTTAGAAAAGTAAATATTCACATTATTCAATGCGATGAAAAGGTACAGCAGGACCGGAAGATTACAACGGAAGAAGAATTACAAAAATATATGGAAGAGATGGAAATAGTGGGAAGCGGAGGAACGGATTTTCGTCCGGCTTTTGCTTATGTGGATGAGCTTTGCAGAAGAAAAGAATTTACAAATCTCAAAGGCCTGTTGTATTTTACAGACGGATTTGGGATTTTTCCAAAGAATATGCCGCCCTATGAAACAGCATTTGTATTTATGCGGGAGGACTACGATGATACGCAGGTGCCTCCCTGGGCGATAAAAATAATAATAGATGAAGAGGAGCTGTCAAACCGGTATCCTGTTCAAAATGATAGATGATATAGGAGAATAGAAATGAATATTAAAAGAGCTAAGGAAGAAATTAAAAATTCCATTGAAGCATATCTGATGAAAAATGAATACGGAGAATATCAGATTCCGTCAGTGCGGCAAAGGCCCCTGCTTCTGATCGGCCCCCCCGGAATCGGTAAGACCCAGATTATGGAACAGATTGCGAAAGAGTGCCGGGTAGGGCTGGTAGCCTATACCATCACCCACCACACCAGGCAGAGCGCCATTGGTCTGCCTTATATCGTTGAAAAAGAATTCCGGGGCGAAAAGGTATCCGTTACGGAATATACAATGAGTGAAATCATCGCTTCGGTTTATGAAAAGATCGAGAAAACCGGCATCCGGGAAGGTATTTTGTTTATCGATGAGATTAATTGTGTGTCGGAAACCCTGGCACCCACCATGCTTCAGTTTTTGCAGTGCAAAACCTTTGGAAATCAGAAGGTTCCGGAGGGCTGGGTGATTGTAGCTGCCGGAAATCCGCCTGAATATAATAAGTCGGTGAGAGATTTTGATGTGGTTACCCTGGACCGGATTAAGAAAATAGATGTAGAGGCGGACTTTTCTGTCTGGAAAGAATACGCCTACCATGCCGGCATTCATCATGCGGTGCTGTCATATCTGGAATTGAAGAAAAATCACTTTTACTGTATTGAGACTACTGTGGACGGCAAGCTTTTTGCAACGGCAAGAGGCTGGGAGGATTTGTCCCAGCTGATCAAGGTATATGAAGAAATTGGAAAGAGGATTGACAGGGAAGTGGTGTACCAGTACATTCAGCATTGGAAGATTGCAAAAGATTTTTCTAATTATCTGGAATTATATCAAAAATATAAAAAGGACTATCAGGTTGCAGATATTTTAAAAGGACACATTTCGGATGCGGCAATTGATAAAGTACGGCGTGCGGCATTTGATGAAAAATTAAGTGTAATTGGACTTTTGGTTTCCAGGCTGGATGAATTGTTCCGGATATGTTACCGCAGCGATGCGTTTGTGACAATGGTCTATGAGCAGTTAAAGTATTTTAAAGACAGTTTGGGCACTTATGACGGCACCAGGGACAATACGGATGCAAATGGTGCTGCTTATGATGCAATGACAAAGCTCACCCGTAAGATGGAAGAAGACACCGCCAGACTGCTTGCTGCAGAGCAGTTAACGAAGGAGCAGGAGCATATCCGCAGAAAAGCGGGTGCCCAGTTGGAATCCTATGAAAATCTGTTAAAAGGAGGAGACTATATTGACAGCCGGAAAGCTTTTGAAGCGGTAAAGGAAAGATTTGCAGACATCACGGATTCCCGCAGTACTTTGATACAAGAAGCGGAAGAGGCACTGAATTACGCGTTCGATTTTATGGAAACTGCATTTGGAGACAGCCAGGAAATGGTTATCTTTATCACAGAACTAAATACGGATTATTACAGTGTATGGTTTGTGGATGAAAATGGCTGTGACCGGTATTACAAATATAATAAAACGTTATTATTTGCTGAGAAACAGAAGGGGATTTTACATCAGCTGGATGAAATAGAAGAGCTTGGGAATATTTAAAGGCATTCGGCAAGTGTATGAAAACAAGAAAGCAGGCAGGACATATATTGCCGATATGTCCTGCCTGCTTTCTTGTTTCTTGCATGTATCTATTATTTTTTATTTATTTTTTTCGATCTCAGCCATTTTCATTGCACGAACTTTTAATGGAAGGCCAAATAATGTGATGAATCCATCAGCATCATGGTGGTCATATAATTCACCTGTGGTAAAGCTTGCTAAAGATTCACTGTATAAGCTATATGGAGAAGTAGTGCCTGCTTTGATAATATTGCCTTTGTAAAGTTTGAATTTTACTTCGCCGGTTACATATTCCTGTGTCACATCAACAAAAGCCTGGATTGCTTCGCGAAGAGGGGTAAACCATTTTCCTTCGTATACGATCTGGGCAAATTTGTTGCCCATATCTTTTTTCGTTTCCATGGTGGCACGGTCTAATACTAATTCTTCTAACTGGTCATGTGCTTCCATAAGGATTGTTCCTCCTGGTGTCTCATATACACCGCGGGATTTCATTCCAACAACACGGTTTTCTACAATATCAACAATACCGATACCATGCTTTCCGCCCAGTTCATTTAATTTTGTAATGATTTCAGATACTTTCATCTGTTCACCATTTAAGCTGGTTGGAGTACCTTTTTCAAAGGTCATGGTTACGTATTCGCCTTCTTCCGGAGCTTTTTCCGGGGATACGCCCAGCACTAATAAGTGGTCATAGTTTGGTTCGTTTGCAGGATCTTCTAATTCCAGACCTTCATGGCTGATGTGCCATAAGTTACGGTCACGGCTATAGCTGCTGTCTGCTGAAAATGGAAGATCGATGCCATGCTCTTTACAGTATTCGATTTCATCTTCACGGGACTGCATGGTCCAGATATCGGTCATTCTCCATGGAGCAATTATTTTTAAGTCAGGAGCCAGTGCCTTGATGCCCAGCTCAAAACGGATCTGGTCATTACCTTTTCCGGTAGCTCCGTGGCAGATAGCAGTAGCGCCTTCTTTTCTGGCGATTTCTACTAATCTTTTTGCAATACCGGGACGTGCCATAGAGGTTCCCAGTAAATATTTATTTTCATATACAGCACCTGCTTTTACGCATGGCATAATATAATCGTCACAGAATTCATCAATGATGTTTTCAATATATAATTTGGAAGCTCCTGACAGACTTGCTCTTTCTTCCAATCCGTCCAATTCATTTCCCTGTCCACAGTCGATGCAGCAGCAAACTACATCATAATCAAAATGTTCTTTTAACCAAGGGATGATTGCGGTCGTATCCAGACCACCTGAATATGCCAGAATAACTTTTTCTTTCATAGGTGTATCCTCCTAAATATTATGTATTATTTGATTGCTTTTCGCTAATGACTACTATACATCAACTGTCATAATTATGCAAGAGTAAATTTACATAAATTCTAAAAATATTTTTGTGTGATCCGGGGGAAAAAGCATAAGTTCTATTATATAGTAGAAAAGGCATATAAATAGGGAAGAAAGGAATTCTGGTATATCGAAGGCTGTCGGAAATAAAATTGCCGGGAAGAAAGTTTTTCCAGAAATTTAAAAAAAGTACTTGCATAATATACACATTCAATGTATAATTATGCGCATATTATTCATGCGGAGGAATTAAAATAAATGAAATCGCAACCCATACCCAGGAACGGCAGATATGCCGCAAAGTGGGGCGTGCAGATGACAGGATATTCAGCACTGTCAATATAAGTTTACGCAGGGAGGCACTAGAAGAAAAACACTTTACTTCGCTGAAATCTTATTATATATTAATAAGAAAGCAGCCTGGAGAAATGAGCAAGAGTTCTATTAGACTGGAAACAAAGGAAAAAAAGAAGAAAAGGAGTTTTGAAAATGATAAAAGCGGGAATTATCGGAGCAACCGGATATGCAGGCGGTGAACTTGTGAGGTTATTATTAGGGCATAAGGAAGTGGAAATTGCGTGGTATGGTTCCAGAAGTTACATAGATAAAAAGTATTCGCAAGTATATCAGAATATGTTCCAAATCGTAGATGCAAAATGTATGGATGACAATATGCAGGAGCTGGCAGATCAGGTGGATGTGATTTTTACTGCTACCCCTCAGGGACTTTGTGCTTCACTTGTTACCGAAGAAATACTTTCCAAAGTAAAAGTCATTGACCTGAGTGCGGATTTCCGTATTAAAGATGTAAAGACCTATGAGGAGTGGTATAATATTTCCCATAAGACACCGCAGTTTATTGGAGAAGCAGTATATGGATTATGTGAAATCAACAGGGAAGCGGTGAAAGCGGCGAGACTGATTGCGAATCCGGGATGTTATCCTACCTGCAGTACATTGTCGATTTATCCTTTATTAAAGGAAGGATTGATTGATCCGGCTACGATTATTATCGATGCTAAATCCGGTACTTCCGGAGCAGGACGCGGTGCAAAAGTAGATAATCTCTACTGTGAAGTAAATGAAAATATCAAAGCATACGGTGTTGCCTCCCACAGACATACTCCGGAAATAGAAGAACAGCTGGGCTATGCGGCAGGAGAGGAGATCCGGATTAATTTTACACCTCATCTTGTTCCTATGAACAGAGGAATTCTGATCACTGCGTATGCTTCATTGAAGAAAGATGTCAGCTATGAAGAAGTGAAAGCAGTTTATGATAAATACTATGAGAATGAGTGTTTTGTACGTGTACTGGATCAGGATGTATGCCCTCAGACGAAATGGGTAGAGGGAAGTAATTATGTGGATGTGAATTTCAAGATCGATAAAAGAACGAACCGCATTATTATGATGGGCGCTATGGATAATCTGGTAAAAGGCGCCGCAGGCCAGGCAGTGCAGAATATGAATCTGCTCTTTGGGTTTGATGAAACTATGGGATTACAGCTAGTGCCCATGTTCCCGTAAGATGGGATATTTGAAACGTTATTACAGTAAGGTAAATAGTTTCCACATATAAGGAGGAAGAATCATGAAGGTGATGGATGGAGGAGTTACTGCTGCAAAAGGATTTCAGGCAGCAGGGATTTATGCAGGGATTAAGAAAGACAAAAAAGATATGGCTATGATTTACAGTGAGGTGCCATGTGCGGCAGCAGGTACCTTTACCACTAATATTGTTAAAGCGGCTCCTGTTAAATGGGATATGGACGTGGTTTACAATTATCAGAATGCCCAGGCGGTTATTGCCAACAGCGGTGTGGCAAATGCCTGTACAGGAGAAGAAGGGATGGCTTATTGCAAGGATACCGCGGACACGGCGGCAGCACTTTTACATATAGATCCCAAGGCTGTTCTGGTTGCATCTACCGGTGTAATCGGCAAACAGCTTCCCATGGTGCCCTTAAAAGAGGGAATCAGAAAAATGGTTCCTCTGCTTTCCGGGTCAAAAGAGGCAGGTACATTGGCGGCGGAGTCAATTATGACTACGGACACGGTAAAAAAAGAAATTGCAGTAGCGATTGAAATAGGGGGTAAAACAGTCACCATCGGCGGCATGTGCAAAGGCTCCGGCATGATTCATCCAAATATGTGTACCATGCTTAGCTTTGTAACAACTGACGCCGTAATTTCAAAAGAGATGCTGCAGAAAGCACTGAGCGCCGATATTAAAGATACTTACAACATGGTATCTGTTGACGGGGATACTTCTACAAATGATACGGTGCTTCTTCTTGCAAACGGAATGGCGGGCAATCCTTTGATCACCGAAGAAAATGAGGATTATAAACTTTTCCTTGAGGCTCTCAATTATGTGAATACCTGTCTTGCTAAAAAAATTGCAGGAGATGGAGAGGGAGCAACTGCGCTGTTCGAAGTCAGGGTAATCGGTGCCTGGTCCAAAGAGCAGGCAGTTACTTTAAGCAAGTCAATTATAACATCCAGTCTCACCAAAGCAGCGATTTTCGGACACGATGCAAATTGGGGGCGCATACTTTGTGCCATGGGATATTCCGGAGCTGACTTTGATCCGGAAAAGGTAGACTTATTCTTTGAAAGTGCAGCAGGAAGGTTACAGATTATTGAAAATGGAGTTGCACTGGATTACAGTGAGGAAGAGGCTACAAAAATCCTGTCTGAACAGGAAGTGACGGCAATAGCAGATATTAAAATGGGTAAGGAAACTGCCACGGCATGGGGATGCGACCTCACCTTTGATTACGTAAAAATCAATGCAGATTACCGCTCCTGATATTCATAAGCAAACAAATAGTAAAAGTAAAATGAAAAGAGGATAAGGTTGAAAGAAAATTATGATATAGAAAGGTGCCACGGTGTGATTCTTTCAACCAGTTTTATTGTGGCAGTATTGCAGGCAAGCCTGTAATATGCAATGGGTATAATTATGGAAACAATGGAAAACTGGCTGCAAAAAGCAGGTGTATTAATAGAAGCATTACCTTATATTCAACGGTTTCACGGCAAAACGATTGTAGTAAAATACGGCGGAAGTGCCATGGTGGACCATCAGTTAAAGAAAAATGTAATCCGTGACGTAGCGCTGTTAAAGCTGGTGGGATTCCGTCCGATTATTGTGCACGGAGGCGGTAAAGAAATTACGAAATGGGTAAATAAAATCGGTCTGGAAACCAACTTCGTAAATGGCTTGCGGGTAACAGATAAGGCTACTATGGAAGCAGCAGAAATGGTTTTAAATAAGATTAACAAAGGTCTGGTTTCCATGATGGAAAAACTGGGTGTCAGGGCAGTTGGAATCAGTGGAAAAGACGGTTCGGTATTACGTGTTGACAAAAAGCTTTCCGGCGGTAAGGACATTGGATACGTAGGAGAAGTGAAGAAGGTAAATACGGAGTTATTGAATATTTTATTAGATAATGATGTAGTGCCTGTGATCTGCCCGATAGGCTCAGATGATGAATACCATTCCTATAATGTCAATGCCGATGATGCCGCATGTGCCATTGCCTCGGCGGTAGGAGCTGCAAAACTTGCGTTTTTAACTGATATAGAAGGGGTATACCGGGATCCACTGGATAAGTCCACCTTAATCTCAGAGATGTCAATTCCCGAAGCGGAAGAATTCCTGGCAAGCGGAAATGTTGGCGGCGGGATGCTTCCCAAACTGCAGAACTGTATCGATGCAATGAAAGCCGGTGTTTCCAGAGTTCATATTTTAGACGGCAGAATCGAGCACTGCCTTCTGTTAGAGTTCTTTACGAACAGAGGGATCGGAACTGCAATCATGGGTGATCAGGAGGAACGATATTATAATGAAGACAATGAATAGTTATATGGAAGAAGCCGAAGAGGTCATATTACATACTTATAATCGGTTCCCCGTAGTATTTGAAAGGGGAGACGGAGTATACCTGGAGGATACGCAAGGGAAAAAATATCTGGATTTTGCAGCAGGGATTGCAGTTTTTGCCCTGGGCTACCACTATCAGGGCTACGATGCTGCTCTGAAGAACCAGATTGATAAAATTATCCATACTTCTAATCTGTATTACAATGTCCCAATGGGTGAAGCTGCTAAAAAGCTGGCAGCATGCAGTGGAATGGATAAAGTGTTCTTTACAAACAGTGGAACAGAAGCGATTGAGGGAGCCATTAAAGCGGCCAGAAAATACGCGTATACGAAAGACGGCTGTACCGATCATGAAATTATAGCCATGAATCATTCTTTCCACGGAAGGAGCATTGGCGCGTTATCAGTGACGGGAAATCCTCATTACCAGGAAGCTTTTAAACCTTTGATGGGTGGAGTTAAATTTGCTGATTTTAACGATCTGGAAAGTGTAAAAGCGCAGATTACCGGCAAAACCTGTGCGATTATCATGGAAACGGTTCAGGGTGAAGGCGGTATCTATCCGGCGGACAAAGATTTTCTGGAAGGAGTTAAGGCAATCTGTGAGGAGAAGGATATTCTGCTGATTTTAGATGAAATTCAATGCGGTATGGGACGAACCGGCAAGATGTTTGCATGGCAGGACTATGGAGTGAAACCGGATATTATGACCTGTGCCAAAGCACTTGGCTGCGGGGTTCCCGTAGGAGCATTTATTCTGAATGAAAAAACTGCAGGGAATTCACTGGTTCCCGGGGATCATGGAACAACCTACGGCGGAAATCCATTTGCCTGTGCAGCGGTTTCAAAAGTATTTGATATATTTGAAAACGACCATATCATAGATCATGTAAATGAAATTGCTCCTTATCTGGAAGAAAAGTTAGACCAGCTGGTTGAAAAATATGATTTTCTGGATACCAGAAGAGGAAAGGGCATGATGCAGGGGCTTGTGGTAAAAGGCCGTCCAGTGGGAGATATCGTCAAGAAATCTCTTGAAAATGGACTGATCGTTATTTCGGCAGGCAGTGATGTGCTGAGACTGGTACCTCCCCTGGTGATTGAACGTGAGCATGTAGATGAAATGATTGGGAAGTTGGAGACGGTATTAGAAGAAGTGTAAGGACAGTTTTAGATTAGAGACTTTGTGAAATAAGGTGGTATGCCTTAAGAAACGAAGCAGTGACGGGCAGGTGCCCTGACAGTTTAGGAAAATGACAATTTCCCAGACTCGACGGGCTCCTGCCCGTTCGTATTTTCCCTTTTGCTGCCACTTGACTTTTAAAACCTACAGATGTAATATATAAAGTATTACATCTGTAGGATATAATGGATTTCAAGTTGTGTACGAAAAGTGAGGAAATTATATGATAAGAAACAGGAAGACTATGAAGGCTTTGAAAAAGCAAACCTCGGTTTCCAGGGTAAAGATTTTAACAGCTGTTTTTATTGGAATGTGTATGATTTTGTTTTACCGGCTTTATCAGCTGCAGATTTTAGGAGGGGAGGACTATCGGAATAATTTTGTTATGAAGATTAAGAAGACCCGTGTGCTGAAAAGCACCAGAGGGAATATCTATGACCGAAATGGGAATCTTCTTGCGGGGAATAAAATGACTTATGGGATAACCATGGAGGATAATGGGTCGTATCAATCCGAACGGGAGAAACAGTTGTCCCTGAACGGGACAGCCTATCAGGTGATCCAGCTGGTACATAGCCAGAAGGAAACATTAACCACGGCACTTGCCATCGTGTTGGATGAAAAGGGGGAATATGTATTTAATACGGAGGGGGTTTCTCTGGACCGTTTTCGGGCAGACGTTTTTGGCAGGGCTTTTATAGAAGATATGACAGATATGGAAGCGGCAGCCGGGGCAGATGAGATTGTGGCATATTTAGCAGGAGAAGACCGTTTTGCTTTATATGAGAAAAACGGGCAGGCATATACCAAGGAGGAACTGGAAAGCAGCGGGCTTCCCAAACAACTCAGCAAAAAAGATGCCCTGGAGATTTTAAATATCCGGTATATGCTGTCTCTTAACACTTTTCAGCGTTACATTCCCGTTACGGTGGCAGTGGATGTATCCCAAGATACCGTGTCGTATGTACTGGAACATAAATCCCAATGGCAGGGAGTGGGGATCGGTGATGAGGAGATCCGGGTATATGAGGGCGGGGATGCCTTTGGGCATATTCTGGGGTATACCGGCAAAATTTCCGCAGAAGAACTGGAGGAACTGCAAAAAGAAAATGAAAACTATACCAGTGATGCTGTGGTGGGTAAATCGGGGATTGAACAATCTATGGAGCAGTATCTTCAGGGAATAGAGGGGTCAGAAACGGTATATGTTAACAATATGGGAAAGGTGGTCCAAAAAGAAAAAACCCCCAAAGACCCGGTTCCGGGTAAAGATGTCTACCTGAGCATAGACAAAGACCTGACTGAAGCCGTGTACCGGATTCTGGAACAGCGGATCGCAGGCATCCTAACGACTAACATTGCAGATATCAAGGAATTTGATACCAGTAAAATTACAGATTCGGCAGATTTGGTCATTCCGGTCTATGATGTGTATTTTGCTCTTCTGGATAATTCGGTGGTAGATCTCACTCATTTTGGACAGGTGGATGCGACTGCTTTTGAAAAAGAAATTTACGCAAGGTTACAGGATAAACTGGGGCGGGTGATGCAGAAATTAAACTCGGAGCTAAAGGGAGATGGAAGCATCTATAAGGATCTGGATAAAGAAATGCAGGAGTATCAGGATTATATTGTGGATACGCTGCTTATGGAGGAAACGGGTTTACTGGATGCAGGGAAAATAGACAAAGAAAATGAAAGATACCAGTCCTGGAAAAAGGATGGGGATATAAGCCTGAAGGATTTTCTCACTGAGGCAGTTGCAGAGGGCTGGATTGATATGTCACATATACCTTCAAAAGATACTTATATGGATTCCGGGCAGTCCTTAGAATTACTGAGCAAGACAATCAGCGAAAGCCTTGCTGCAGATGAAGGTTTCTTAAAAAGACTTTGCTGGTATATGCTGCAGCAGGAAGAGATAGCGCCGCGGGAGATCTGCCTGCTGCTCTATGAACAGGGGGTTTTATCAAAAGAGGATGCGGTCTATGAAGGATTAGCAAGTGGAAATATTTCAAGTTATCAGTTTGTGATTGATAAAATTAACAGTCTGGAGATAAAGCCGTCCTGGCTTGCCCTGGATCCCTGCTCAGGTTCTGCGGTTATCACAGATCCGGGGACAGGTGAAGTGCTGGCATGTGTTACCTATCCCGGATATGATGTGAACCGGCTTGCCAACCAAATGGATGAAGCATATTATCAGAAGCTCTATGAGGATAAATCAGTACCTTTCTACAACAGAGCCACCCAACAGCTTACGGCACCGGGATCCACTTTTAAGCCGGTCACTGCCATAGCGGGATTAATGGAAGAAGTAATCTGGTCAGATACAGATGTATTATGTGACGGCGTGTTTGATAAAGTTGAGCCGCCGCTGCACTGCTGGAACCTGTCGGGACATGGGGATATCCCAACGGTTGCAAGTGCGATAAAGAATTCCTGCAATGACTATCTGTGTGAAATATCCTACCGGATGGGACTGGACGGAAATGGTAAATTTTCCGATGAACAATCCCTGAAGCGGCTTATATCCTACACCAAAATGTTCGGTTTAGACCGGAAATCAGGAATTCAGCTTCCCGAGTCGGAGCCTCATATCACGGATAAATTTGCCATTCCTTCTGCAATCGGGCAGGGTACGCATAACTATGCCACGGTACAGTTGGCCCGGTATGTGAATACGCTTGCCAATGGTGGGAGCTGTTATGACCTTACCCTGCTTGACAAAGTGATGGATAAAGAGGGTCACATAACAGAGGAAAACCCTCCGAAATTAAGGAATCAGATCGATCTTCCGGCGGAGGTATGGAACGATGTTCACACCGGAATGGAGGAAGCAGCCGGCAGTAATGCAATGTTAAGCAAGCTGAGTATTAAGATTGCCGGCAAGACCGGAACCGCAGAAGAAACACCCAGCAGACCAACACACGGTCTGTTTGTGGGGTATGCTCCGGCGGAGAACCCGGAAATTGCAGTAGCTGTCCGTATTGCACATGGATTTGCATCCGGGAATGCAGTGGGAGTATCCCAGGATATATTTAAATATTATTTTAAACTTGAGAAAAAGGAGGATATTCTGACCGGAACGGCATCCAGGGCTAGTGATAATGCACATATGGATTAGATATGGGGGCTGAGTAAGGATGATGTAAAAAAAGCTAATATAAAGTAAATTATTTCCAATAGAATCATGTTAAAATTACAGATATGATTAGAGAAGGTAAAGTATGTCTGATTACAGATAAAAGTAGAAATCTGCCTGGCATAAAAGGAGAGGGACATGAAAAACTATTGGATAAAATTTTCAAATTTAAAAATAAAACAGAAGTTACTGATTTCTAATATCGGTATTATTCTGATTATGGTTTGTCTGACAGGTGTATCGGGGTATTATATATCCAGAAACCTGCTGATAACCACCTCGGTAAAATCCTCCGTAGATTTAATGGAACAGCTGAGTTCCAACTTTGATTATGCAATAGAATCTCTGGAGGATTTTATTTTAATGCAGACATTTAATAAGGATTTTTCCGGCATTATCGGGAAAGAGACGGAGAAGGGGAACAGCAAGGCATTATTTGACCGGAAGAAAAAGCTTTTGAATTTCAGTTATAACCTTATGAATTTTAATAAGTACATCAAAGCAGTGCTGGTACAGGATAATTTTGAGAATATTTATTATTATTCAACGGATTACAGCTCTATGAGCCTGGAAGAGCAGGCTGATAACCTGGCATTTCAAAAGGCTTATGAAATGTGGGGGACTACATACTGGAAGCCATATAATGAAGAACTTGTTTTTGCCAGCAGCCTGGTTTTTGATTTTGAATCCATGAAACCCCTGGGGGTAATTTCCATAGGGATTGACACCGCTTATTTTAAAGAACTGTATAAAAATATTTCTTCCGAAAAGGCAAATGAGATATTAGTGCTGAACCAGGACAGGCAGATATTAATCGGAGAAGACAATAAGGGTAGGGAGCTGGCTGAAATCATTTTGGAGAAGTATAAACCTATAAATGAAGAAGGGAAAGAAATCTATTATAAAAATGAAAAATATATCTACACAACCTGGAAGGCAAAAGGGAACGGAATTCAGGTCATGAACCTCATTTCAGAGAAGGTAATTATGGATGGCATTTTTAAATTGTTAACCCCGGTAATCTGGTCTGCTCTGCTGGGGGTAATCCTCTCTGCAGCCATTGCTGTTTTGATTTCCGGGCAGATTTCTTCCAATATAAAATTATTGCTTACAAATATCCGAAGCATCTCCAAAGGAGATTTTTCTCAAAAAATTGTCCCGGCTAGCTATGATGAAGTGGGAATGCTTGCAGTAGAATTTAATCATATGTCGGAACAGATTGTACAGCTATTCAAATCTGTAACCGATGAGAAAATCCAAAAGAAGAATAGTGAATTGAAAGCGCTGCAATTTGAATACGATTCCCTCCAGGCAAAAATTAACCCCCATTTTCTGTATAATACATTGGAAAGCATTAACAGTCTTGCAAAGTTAAAGGGACAGCAGGATATTGCAGACAGCATATTTCTGCTTGGTAAATATCTGCGGGAAGCCATCAGCAGTAAACGGAAGTTTGTTTTATTAGAAGAAGAAATCCAGAATATCCGCAATTATGTAAAGATACAGCAGTTGTCTTATGGCGATAAAATCCAGATCATTTTCCATGTGGATGAAGCTCTTTTGGATGTGGTTGTGCCAAAGTTAATTCTACAGCCGCTGGTAGAAAATTCGATTGTTCATGGAATAGAGCCAAAGATCGGGAAAGGCAGGATTGAGATTACGGCACGCTGTGAAAAAAAGGATATGTACCTTGTGGTCTGGGATGATGGTGTGGGGATATCCCGGGAGCAGCTTGAAAATACAATGGAGCATAAGCCGGGAAATTCAGGTTATGAGCACACCAAAGTGGGGCTCATGGCGGTGCATAAAAGAATCCGAATCCTCTATGGAGAAGCCTATGGCATACATATTCACAGTTCCCCACAGGAGGGAACTTCCATTATGATTAAACTGCCCATAAACTTTGAAGATGAGGAGGTACACTATGAGATTTAAAGTAGTAGTGATTGATGACAAACCCCTGATACGCAGATCCCTGATTGAGACAATTCAGTGGGAATCCCTGGGGTGTGAGATAGCGGGAGAGGCGGAAAACGGACTGGAAGCAAGAGAAGTAATCCGGAAGGTGAAACCCCATTTAATCATTTCCGACATTAAGATGCCCGGATTGGATGGGCTGTCGCTGACAGAATATGTGAAACAATTTCTGCCGGATACAAAAGTGATTATCATAACCGGATACCAGGAATTCGAATACGCTAAAAAAGCGATTCAGCTTGGTGTGTGTGACCTGGTTTTAAAACCGATAGACAATGCAGCGATGGTGGATATTATCCAAAAGGCTATTGACTGTATCCGGGAACAGCTTCAGAAGGAGCATTATCAAAAACAGCTCTTAGAAGAAAATGACCGGTATAAAGTAAAAATAGACCGTTCCTTAAAGGCGCTGCAGAGCCAGTTTCTGCTGGAAATGATCAAGGGCAGGCGTTCCCCTGAAAGGATAGAGGGGGAGGAAATTGTGAACCTGCACTTAGCGGAAATGAATTTTTCTGTAATTCTTGCAAGAATCCGGTCTTCCGATAAGCAGGTAGTCAGGGAAACTGCAAATACGGCAGTGAAACTCATGGATCATTTTAAGGAAGCCTGCGATATGGGATTTGTAGATTTAATGGTAAATCAGGATCTGGTATTAATTGCGTTTCACCGTCCGGGTAAGAGTGCCAGGGAACACCGTGTACAGATGAAACGCTGTCTCTATGCTATGAATGACCGGCTGTTAAAGGAACAGGGCAGTCTCTGCTGTTTTGCGGTGAGCAGGATTACAAACGATGTGGCTAAATTGGAAGAATGCTATAAAAATACGGTAGAAATTTTAAATCAAAACTATTTCACGGCAGAAGAAAATATTTTGTTTCAGTCCGCAAGCACCTTAACGGTATCACCGGATACGGGATATCTTCTGAAAGAATTAAATCAGTTTTATACAGATCTGGAATATATGGGAGATGGTGAGCGGGACCAAAAGGTTGTGGATATGATTGGGAAAATTGTGCAGGAGACAAAAGGAGACGAATTCCGTATTAAATGCATGTTAAGTGAAATCTGCATTACCCTTTTGCGTCATTATTCTGCAAAATTCCAAAAGGATGATCTGAAGAACAATACCAATAAAGTGATGGAGGAAATTAACGGTCTGGTGGACATCCGTGATGCCAATGAATATCTCGTTGATTTTATCCGGGAGATCCGCAAGAGTTTAACGAAAGAAAACCGGTTAACCCATCCACTTGCCCAGGGTACCATGGATTATATCAGACAGAATTATAAACAGAACATAACTTTGACGCAGGTTGCGGATACTTTATGCGTCAATTCCTCTTATCTAAGCCGTTTGTTAAAAAAGGAGACTGGAGAGAATTTTGTGGATCTTTTAGCGGGATTTCGGATTGATATAGCCAAAAGGCTTCTGGATGAACCGGGAAGCAAGGTGCTGGATGTCTGCGAAAAGGCAGGATACAGCGACTATGCTTACTTCTATCAGGTATTTAAACGGGTGGAGAAGATTTCCCCAAGTGAATATAAGAAAAGAGGTAAAAGAATCTAATATATTGTCAAATCAGGCATATGGTTTGTCAGGTCTTCTGTTGTTATAATAGCAGCATCAAATGAAGGAGGAATGATTTTATGAAGAGAAAAGCAGCGTTGGCTATGGCAGTTTGTATGGCAGCCTGGATGTTGACCGGGTGCGGAGGACCTAAGGAAGCAGGAAAGGCTGGTGAAACAAATGCTGGCATTGCCCAGACGGATACTGCAGCAGATATGAAAGGCGGAGAAGTAAAAAGCGAAAATGCGGAAAGTCAGGAAGCAAAGGCAGGCAATGACGCAGAGGAAGTAGTTGTTAAGATTTTCCATCATATCGGGGAACAGGATGGAAGAGACCAGCTGGATAAAATCATTGAAAAGCTGGAAAGTGAGAATCCGGGAATAAAATATGAAGCCCAGGGAATTGACTTCAGCCAGTTCGGAACGATGCTGAAAACGAAGATTGCAGGCGGAGATGCGCCGGACATTATCATGGGAAGACCAAGAGTCTATGCGGACCTGATTGAAGCCGGACATATAGCAGATTTATCAGACCAGCCATTTTTAGAGAACTTATCGGACACGACTTTGTCATCCATGAAGGTAGACGGAAAGGTATATGGCATACCATTAAGCCTGGGAGGAATGGGCATATTCTATAACCGGGAAGTTTTTGAAAAATATGGTGTGGAAGTTCCAAAGTCCCATAAGGATTTACTTGCGGCGGCAGATAAATTTGAAGAAGCGGGAATTATACCATTTGCCCATGGATTTAAAGAGGGGTGGACAGCTCAGTGTGACATCCAAAGTGATTTATACGGATATCCGCTGCAGCAGAACCCGAAAATGTTTGAAGACATCCAAAACGGAACGAAAAAATTTGCGGATTATCCGGAATTCAGGGAATGCCTTCAGCGTAACTCAGAGCGCCTGTCTTATGAGGGCGGAGATGATTTTGGAACAGATGTATCCAAGGCGCGCAGTATGCTGATTAATGGAGAAGCAGCCATGTTCATTGGCGGTAACTGGGATATCAGCGAATTTATCAATAATAAGGTAGATGACAAAATTGGTTTTTTTGCAACACCCAATACAAATGATTCAGAACCGGTTCAGGGACTGGCGCCCGATGGCAGTTTCATGTTGTATTCCAAATCAGAACATAAAGAAGAAGCACTGAAATTCCTGGAATTCTGGTCCAGCGAAGAGGCTTTCACCATATGGAATGTAAATGGTTCCAATATCCCATGCTCCCTGGATGCGTCAACCGATGGCGTATCACCGCTGGTAGCAGATATTATGGAAATTGCTCGCAATGGCAAGACCTATAACTACGAATCCGAACCGGTATTTTCAGGGCAGTTTGATTCCACATTCCGGGCATGGCAGGAAGAATTTGCAGCAGATCCGGACCGTGATGTGGATACATATATTCAGAAACTGGATGACGAATTAGGCGCTATAAAATAAAAAAGGATGCAGCATATTGCAGGGAAACCTGCAATATGCAATGGGTGTAAAGATGAGAATAAAAGTAAAAAAACATGCCGTAAACATGTTGTTCCTGGCGCCCGCTCTGATCTTATTTATCATCATGGTAGTTGTGCCGTTTGCAAAGGGAATGCAGTTTTCCGTAACGGATTGGGATGGTTTTTCCCCGGTTTATAATAATGTGGGGCTGGAAAACTTTAAAAATGTACTTACAGATCCCAGTATTAAAAAGCCCATTCTGAATTCCGTTTTTTATACGGTGGTAACAGTCATTGTAGATAATGTTCTGGCGTTGTTTATCGCGCTTGCATTAAAGAAGAACACAAAGTCTAACAAGACATTTCGGACATTTATGTTTATGCCATTTATTATCAGTCTTGTGCTGACCGGATATATCTGGACTTATATTTACAGTGATGTATTTTACGGGATTTTTGGAATCAAAAGTCTGCTTGGGAATTCAAAAACGGTTATGATCGGTATCTGCCTGATGAGTGTCTGGAGGGATACGGGGTATGCCATGCTAATCTATATCGCAGGGCTTCAGGGGATTCCCGATACCTACTATGAAGCGGCTAAAATTGACGGAGCCGGTCCTGTAAAGCGTTTCCGCTATATTACGTTACCGCTGATCGGTCCTGCAATTACCATTAATGTAACGCTGTTTCTGGGGTGGGGCCTGAAAATTTTTGACTATGTCATGACAGCAACAAACGGCGGTCCGGGCAGATCGTCGGAGACATTTGCAATGTATGTCTACAATTATACGTTTCCCTATAACCGTGCAGGCTATGGGCAGGCGGCGGCGCTGATCATGATGACGGGGATTTTCATCGTAACCGGAATTGTTACGGCGGCCCTTCGAAAACGGGAGGTGGAATTATAATGAGCAGACAGATAAAGACGGGAGCAGCCTTCCTTTTGAAATTAGTGGTCGTATGTCTTTTCATTGCCCCTTTTTACATTGCGGTAGTATATGCACTGAAATCTCCGGAAGAGACTATTGCCACAGGTCTGGCACTTCCCACGCAGATTCATTGGGAGAACTTTACGGAGGCAATCGAAGTATCTAATTTCTGGATTGCCACGAAAAACAGTTTGATTGTTACGGTATGCAGTGTGGTGATACTGATGGTAATCTGCAGTATGGCGGCATATGTAATTGCCCGCAACCAGAAATCCAAAGTATACCAGTCTCTTTATTATATTTTTCTGGCAGCGATTTTACTTCCTTTTCAGGTGGTAATGCTTCCGCTGTATGTACAGTTAAAGGAGTTTGGATTAATGAACTCCAGAATAGGGCTGATCCTAACCGTGTGCGGTTTTCAGCTGGCCTATAATGTATTTGTCTATGTGGGATTTGTAAAGTCCATCTCACCTGAAATTGAAGAAGCAGCATTTATTGACGGAGCCGGTAAATTCAAGACCTTTTGGCTCATTGTATTTCCGCTTATGAAACCAATTATTTCTTCGACCCTGATTCTCAATGCCCTGGCGGTATGGAATGATTTCCAGATCGCGCTGATTATTGCACAGACTCCGGAAGTAAGAACCATACCTCTTACCCAGTTTTTCTTCTTTGGGCAGTACAGTATTCGGCTGAATATGGCATTTGCGGCTTTTGTACTTGCAATGGTACCGATTATTATTCTGTATTTTATCATGCAGAAATATATTATTGGCGGTGTTATGGCTGGAGCAGTCAAAGGATGATCTATAAAAAAATATGGAGGATATGATAATGAACCAATTACAACTGCGTTACCGGCAGGTGCATCTGGATTTCCACACCAGCCCGCTGATACCGGATATCGGAGAAAAATTTGATGGTGCAGAATTTGCACAGACATTAAAAAATGCGCATGTGGACAGTGTAACCTGTTTTGCAAGATGCCATCATGGGATGTTATATTACGATTCCAAAAAGTTTCCGGAAAGGATACATCCAAACCTTACTAATAAAAATATGTTGAAGGAAATGATACAGGAATGCCACAAAAGAGATATCCGTGTTCCAATCTATATTACCATCCAATGGGATTATTTTACCGCAAAGGAACATCCGGAGTGGCTTGCCATAGATGCAGACGGAAGACCCGTTGGAACCGGTCCTTATGAAGCAGGATTTTATCAGGTACTGTGTGTTAATACAGGTTATCGGGATTTGTTAAAGGAACAGATCACAGAACTGTTTGAAGAAATGGAAGTAGATGGGATCTTTATGGACATCGTTTATCCCACAGAATGTTCCTGCAAGAACTGTATGGAGAAAATGAAGGCTGCCAAAGTGGATGTCTATGACAGCGAAGCGAGAATGCAGTATGCCCAGAACATGATAGACGAATTTAAGTTTGACATCAGCCGCCATATCCGTTCTTTTCGTCCGGATGCCAGTATCTTCTATAATACCAGCCATATCGGAGTGAAACAGCGAAAGGTGAAAGATGCCTACACACATTTTGAACTGGAATCTCTGCCCAGCGGAGACTGGGGATATATCCATTTTCCGGTAACCATGCGCTATGCCAGGACACTTGGGCTGGACTGTCTCTCCCACACGGGGAAATTTCACCTGGAATGGGGAGATTTCCATTCTTTTAAGAATCTTGCAGCACTGGAATACGAATGTTTCCGCATGCTGGCTCTTGGCAGTAAATGTCTGATCGGGGATCAGATGGAGCCTGGCGGAAAGCTTTCCAAGCCTGTTTATGATTTAATCGGGAATGTATACGAAAGGGTAGAGAAATTAGAACCCTGGTGTGAAAATGCAGTTCCTGTTTCAGATATAGGTGTGATTTCGCCGGAGGAATTTATGGGCGGTAACCGCGGAAGGCTTCCGGAGAGCTTAATGGGGCTTGAAAATATGTTTGACCAGTTGGGTTATCAGTTTGATATTCTGGATTCACAGGGGGATTTTTCTAAATATCCGCTGCTGGTTCTTCCGGACGACATAGTAGTAAATGAAGAGCTCCATAAGAAGCTAAAGGATTATCTGGACAACGGAGGGAAGATGATTGCCACTTTTGAGTCAGGGCTGGACGAATGCAAAACCACAATGGTTCTGAAGGAAACCGGGGTTTCGCTGCTTGCGGATCCGGACCGGAATTTGGATGGAGAGCTGGCAAGAGGAAAGATTACGAAGAGCAATGATTATGTGGATTATATGATTCCTAATGAAAAAATCGGTATCGGGCTGCCCATGACAGAACACGTGATGTATGCAAAGGGAACCGAAGTATTAGCAGCAAAAGAAGCGGAGACGTTGTTAAAATTTACAAAACCCTATTTTGACCGTAATTTTAAACATTTCTGCTCCCACAGACAGACCCCCTCATCCGGGCAAGCGGGAACAGATGCAGTTGTGCAGCTGGGGCAGGTTATTTACTTTGCAAGCCCCGTATTCCGGATTTACAATGCCAGAGCGCCAAAGTGGTGTAAAGTTATGGTAAAGGATGCTGTAGACCGCCTGCTGCCAGAGAAAAGCCTGGAATATTTTGGACCATCCACGTTATTTACGGCATTGAATGAACAGAAGGAGGCGCACAGGAAGGTGCTGCATCTGCTGCACTATATTCCACAGAAAATATGCCAGGATATCCATACACTGGAAGATGTAATTCCCCTATATGATATTCCGGTAAAAATAAAGGAAAACCGTAAGGTAACTGCCGTCAGAAATGTCCCGGAAGGAAAAGACCTGGAATTTGTCCAAAAGGATAACTGGGTAACCTTTCATGCAGATGAAATAAATGGGTGCCGGGTAATTGAAATTGTTTATGAAGAATAAAGAAGGTTTTTAATAGCGTATTTGTTCAAATATCTGTGTGCATTACTGCATTATTTGTGTAGCGCCGTACGAGAGCATCCTCATCAAATTTGAGGATGCTCTTTTTGTGCCGGTCTGGTGGGAGCGGTTTTTTGTAGTATATTTATAAATGGAAATATGATATGATTGATGTGAATACAACTATATGACATTTATTTGCAATATACAGCATTGTAAATACAATACAAAGTTGTATTGAAGGAATACAGATGGAATAAAATATACCAAAAGCAGGAGGGGAATATGGAACTGGAATTGAATATGGAAAAAATGAAGAGATTTATGCGTAATTTTTACATCACTACCGGAGTCCGCAGCGCGGTGTATGACAGTAATTATAGAAAAATAATTGCTTATCCGGAGAAAAATACCGGCATCTGCCAGCTGATGCACGAAAATGAAATCAGTAATATGGAATGCCAGAAAAGCAATATGAGAGCATTTAAACTCTGCAACAAGGCAGAAAATACTATCGTATATAAATGCCATGTGGGGCTGAATGAAGTCATCACACCGCTTAAGGACAAAGATGTAACCATTGGCTATGTAATTTTCGGACAGATATCCAATGTAAAAGATAAAGAGTATCTTCTGCAATTAATTGAAGAAGCCTGTGCAAAATACAATATGCAGGATATTGACCTGAAGTCTGAGATGAAAAATATACACGTCAAAACTACGCAGGAGATATTGGCAATTGCCAAAATTTTGGAAGCCTGTACCTACTACATTATTTATAATGATATGATACGCCTCAGTAAAACAGATTTTCTATCAAAAATGGATCATTATATTGAGGTGCATATCAGTGAGACGATTACTGTTAACAAACTATGCAGTGAACTGGGAGTGAGTAAAACAAAGTTATATGAGATTGTCAATGACAGAGTGAAAAAAAGTATTGCCAGATATATTAAAGAAAAGAGAATCGACAGAGCAAAAATACTCTTGCGGGAAACGGAATTGTCCATTTCAGAAATAGCCCAAATGGTGGGAATCGGAGATTATAATTATTTTTGTGCTGTTTTTAAGAAAATGACGGGGTTAACAGCAAAAAAATACCGGGATAGAAAATAACAGAAAAAACTTTGAAAAAATTGTAAATATGGAAATACGCAAAGTTTTTTGGACATTTTATACTATAAATCAAATATGCAAACTGATATAATGCAAATAAGTTATACAGGACGTCACTGATAACAAAATAATTTAATAATTTAATATGGCTGGAGGTAAAATCTATGAAAAAGATGTTAAAAATGGGGATCACATTGGTAATGGCAGTAAGTTTTCTGACCGGATGCGGTTCAGGAACCCAAACGGCAGACACAGAAAAAACTGCAGACGCAGACAAAGCGGATACAGATACCGCACAGGCAGGGGATAAGGCTTCGGGAACGGAAAAAGCTTCGGGGGAAAGCGGAAACAAAGATATCAAATTAGGCTTTGTCTGTATGAATCTTGGAAATCCCTGGTTTGTTGAAGTTAAAAAAGGATTTGAGGATGCGTGCAAGGAACTTGGCGTAACCGGTATGGTTGTGGATTCCCAGTACGATGTTGATAAACAGGTGAGTGATCTGGAGAGTTTAATCAATGATAATTACAATGGTATCATGATCTCTCCCATTGACCAGAATGCGACCTCTGCGCTCATTGATAAGGCAAAAGAAAAAAACATTGCAGTCAGCTGTGTTGCCCAAAGCCAGGACAACGCAGATATGAGATATATTGTAAATGAATATGAATATGGCTCCATTATCGGTGAAAATGCAGCAAACTGGATTAATGAAAATCTGAAGGATCAGGATAAAGTTAAAGTCGCGATTATCTCTCAGGACAATGTTGAGGCTGTGATACCGAGAGGAGACGGTGTGCAGGAAACCCTGGAAAAGATGTGTCCTAATGTAGAGATCGTATCAAGACAGCCAGGGGATACACCTGAGGCGGGGATGAAGATTATAGAAGGTGTACTGCAGCAGACACCTGACCTGAATGTCGTAGCTGCTGTCAATGATTCAGGCGGAATCGGCGGATATCAGGCACTCTCTGCAGCAGGTTTTACCGGAGATGACCCGGTAGCGGTATTTTCTGGTGATGCAACGGATGAAGCTTTAAATGCGATGAAAGAAGAGGATACAATCTACCGTGGAACAGTTGATCTTTATCCCTACCGGGCAGGTTTTGAAAGTGCAAAGAAACTTTTTGAATATGTCCAGAATGGAAGACCGGCAGAACAGGAGGATATCTTTCTGAAACCTGTGGCAGTTCCGCTAAAGGATTTATTAGATGGAACTTATAAAAAATAAATCGTGAATCAGTAAGAAATGAGGGAGAGGATATATCCTCTCCTGAATCCGGGAGGTTTGAAATGCAGAACACAATTTTAAAGGTGCAGGATATTTGCAGATATTATCCTGGAGTTAAGGCTCTGGATGGGATTTCCTTTGAGATCGGACGGGGAGAAGTACATGCCATATGCGGAGAAAACGGTGCAGGAAAATCTACCTTTATTAAAATATTGACAGGGGCAAATGAACCCAGCAGGGGGATTATTGAATTTGAAGGTAAGCAGTATAAGAGACTGACTCCAAGGAAGTCAATGGAACTGGGGATCAATGTTATCTATCAGGAGTTCAGTCTCGTTCCGTTTTTGTCTGTAGCTGAAAATATATTTTACGGAAGAGAAATCAAGAAGCACGGAGTACGGGATATTAAGGCAATGAAACAAAAAGCACAGGAGTTGTGCGGTGAAATGGGAGTAGATATCGATATCAATGCTCGGATCTGTGATTTGGGTATTGCTTATCAGCAGATTGTTGAGATCTTAAAGGCGGTCTCACAAAAGTCCAAATTTATTATCATGGATGAGCCAACTGCACCGCTTACCGTAAATGAGACACAGATATTTTTCAGGATCATTGAGAAGCTGAGAAAAGACCAGGTAACCATTGTATTTATTTCTCACAGGCTGGAGGAGGTATTCCAGATCTGTGACCGTGTGACTGTATTCTGCGATGGAAAATATGTTTCCACTAAAAAGGTATCAGAAATCACTCAGAAGCAGTTAATTTCCAGTATGGTTGGCAGGGAACTTGCGGATGATTATCCGGTACCCCGCCGTAATATAGCAGAGGAGACCATCCTGAAGGTAAATAACCTGTGTAACCAGAATCTGAATCATATTTCCTTTGAACTTAAAAAAGGTGAAATTCTAGGTTTTGGGGGATTGGTGGGCGCGGGGAGGACAGAACTGGCAAGGGCTATCTTCGGAGCAGACAGTATTTCAGAAGGGACAATAGAGCTAAGGTGCAGTACATACGTCCCCCACACGCCTAAAACAGCATTAAAAGCAGGAATTGGTTTAATACCGGAGGATCGCAAGAATCAGGGGTGTGTGCTGAATTTGTCCGTGAAAGAAAATGCATCATACAGTATCCTGAAAAAGTGTTCCAGGGGAATGATCATATCTGCAAAGACAGAAAATGAATACGTGGAAAAATACATAGGAGAATTGAATATTAAAACTCCTTCGAAGGATCAACCCGTAAAAAACCTTTCTGGCGGCAACCAGCAAAAAGTAGTGCTGGCAAAGATGCTGGCTACCAATTGTGATGTACTGATCTTTGATGAACCTACCAGAGGAATAGATGTTGGCGCAAAATATGAAATATATTCCTTAATGTGTAAATTGGCGGAACGTGGAAAGAGCATTATTATGATCAGTTCAGAGATGTCAGAGCTAATCGGAATGTCAGACCGGATTCTGGTAATGGGAGCCGGGTGCATAACAGGAGAATTAAATAAATCAGAATTTAAGCAGGAGACTATCCTTGAGATGGCATCCGCGGTATAAAGCTTTAGAACGTGTCTTAATAATCATTGCATCCGTCTGGTACAAGCATTTTTCAGACACGCTACAGGAGGAGACATAATGAGTAAGAATAAAAGAGCAACAGCCATATTGCTGAATTATGGGATTTTGGTTGTTTTGGTTATCATGATCGGTATTTTTGCATTGGCATCCAGCAATTTTTTTAAGTTTTCAACCATGTTTACCATACTAAAACAGGTTTCCATTACCGGAATAATCTCGGTGGGAATGACCTTCGTTATGCTGACCGGAGGCATTGATTTATCGGTAGGATCTATAGCAGGGGTGTCAAGCGTTACAGCTGCTATGCTGATGCTGAATAAGGTTCCAATTTTTTTGACCTGTATTCTTGTATTAATAATTGCCGTTTTTTACGGTGCAATCAACGGTTTTTGCGTTACCAGACTGGAGATGCCGCCGCTGATTGCCACGCTTGGACTTCAGACAGCGCTCAGGGGGCTGGCGTATATTGTAACCGGAGGTCTGCCGGTATTTGGCTTCAATAAAGCCTTTGGTAATTTTGCAACAGGAACGGTAGCCGCGATCCCATATCCGGTGATACTGGTGATCCTTATTTTTATCATTGCAATTTATGCACTGGAGAAAATGACAATCGGACGTTATCTGTATGGTGTGGGAGGCAATGAAGAAGCTTCCAGATTGTCCGGTATCAATGTAACCAGGATTAAATTATTCGCGTATGCAATAAGCGGTTTACTGGCCGGAATTGCAGGTCTGGTACTGCTGTCCAGAACAAATAGCGGACAGCCCTCCGCCGGAACGAATTATGAGATGGATGCGATTACGGCGGTTGTTCTTGGAGGTGTAAGTCTCAGCGGAGGAGAAGGAAAACTCTCAATGGTTATCATTGGCGTATTGTTAATGGGAATTCTGGGAACCGGTATGATTATGCTAAATATTAATGATTATGTACAGCAATTAGTGAAAGGATTAGTTTTGATTGCGGCAGTTGCATTCTCTTCCTATTCCAAACGGGTCAGAAGTAAAATGATTGCCGCATCTTAAAATGTACTATATAAATGAAAAGGCCGTAAACTGCCTGTGCTGCAGCACTGGCAGGACTTAAGGGAGCCGGTGAAGTCTTGCCGGATTAGGAGGAAAAATATGAAACGTTCTGAAGTAAATAATATCATACAATACGCCGTGGAACTGATGGAGAAGAGAGGTCTGCCGCTGCCGCCATTTGCAAAGTGGGGTCCTGAAGAATGGAAGATGGCAGGAGCGGATGAAAGAGAAATTATAGATAATATGCTGGGCTGGGATATTACCGATTTTGGAAGCGGGGATTTTGAAAAGATTGGTTTGACCATCTTCACATTTCGAAACGGAAGCTTACGGGATAAAGAAACTTATCCCAAGCCTTATGCTGAAAAACTGCTTCTTGTAAGAGACGGACAGATACTTCCTTATCATTTTCACTGGAGCAAGATGGAGGATATTATTAACCGCGGAGGAGGCGATCTTGTGCTGACACTTTATAACTCCAATGAAGATGAAGCGTTTGCGGATACAGATGTATTAGTGACAATTGACGGACAAAAAAAGGTCGTACCGGCTGGTGGAAATGTGATTTTAAAGCCGGGGCAGAGTATTACCCTAAAGCCGGGGCAGTATCATACCTGGCAGGGTATACCCGGAACCGGTGATGTGCTGTTATTTGAGGTTTCATCTGTGAATGATGACCGTGTCGATAACCGGTTTCACACGGCTGCCGGAAGACTGCCTGAGATTGAAGAGGATGAACCTGCAAAATATTTGATCTTTAATGATTATAGCAAGATTTGAAACTATTGGCAGAAATTTTTGCATCCTGTATAAAAAACAGATTAAAATCTCATGCTCCATATGAAAACAGATTTAAAATTCCATTTCCACGCAAGACAAATAAAAAAGTTATGATATAATCCTCTTATCACAGAAAAATAGGAGATAATGGTTATGTGGAAGCAGAGAAAAAATATTTTAATTGCCGGATGCGGACGTTTCGGAGCTGGCCTTGCCGGGGAGCTGTCCAGGGGAGGCAGCCAGGTAGTAATTATTGATCAGGATCCGGAAGCATTCCGAAAACTGCCGTTGGATTTTAATGGAGTCCAGGTGCTTGGAAATGCAGCAGATCCTGATATATTGGAAGAGGCGGGCATGAAAGATGCCATTCAGGTAATTACCGCTACCAATGACGACAATATCAATTGTATTGTGGCACAGATGGCAAAACAGATCTATGAAGTGGATACTGTTTTTGCAAGACTGGAGGATATGAAAAAACAATGCCTCCTGGATTTTATGAAAATTAAAGTAATATGTCCCGTAAGTCTTTCCATCAAAGAATATGATCATCTGACCTGCAAACCGGCATCATAAATGAGGGTCTTGCAACGAATTTTAATAAAATACATACAAAGAACTCTTTTTGTGCATAATAAGCAGAAAAACAAAAGGAGTTCTTTTTATGTTGGGAATATTAATTGCACTTTTATCCGGAGCCCTGATGAGCGTACAGGGTGTTTTTAATACGGACGTAACGAAAAATAGCAGTCTTTGGGTGGCAACCAGCTTTGTACAGTTTTCAGCATTAATTGTTTGCCTGATTGCTTGGTTTTTTACCGGACGGGAAAGCTTTGGGGCGATTTTACAGGTTCCGAATAAATTTGCTCTGCTGGGCGGTGTAATCGGAGCTTTTATAACAATAACTGTAATTAAGAGTATGGATTCCCTTGGACCGGCAAAGGCAGCCATGCTGATTGTAATTTCTCAGCTCATTGTGGCATATGTCATTGAATTGATGGGGATATTCGGTGTGGAAAAGCAGCCTTTTGAATGGCGGAAGCTCTTAGGAATGGGCGTTGCAATCGTAGGAATTGTAATATTTAAGTGGTAATTTAAAAATAGCTATTGTAATCGGGGAGAAAGTTCGTTAAAATATAAGAGATTGCATAGGGGGCCCTTACATCAAAATGATGAAAGGGGATTATGTAATATGAAGTTCAGAATCAAATGCTTAGGCGCCTGCATCCTGCTGAGTGTACTCCTTTTGACCGGATGTCACGATAATGATATGCCTCTGGTTCTGGAGACAGAAACCATAGGGACAGAAGAGACAGGCAGTCAGGATCAGAGTAACCGTCAAAGCGAAGAGCAGCATACGGACGTACAGATAAAGACTGAAATTTATATAGATGTGAGCGGGGCGGTTTTAAACCCCGGAGTCTATGAGCTGCCTTCTGATGCCAGAATTTATGAAGCAATAGAAAAGGCCGGCGGACTTCTTCCCGATGCAGATAAAGACTCACTGAATCAGGCTGAAAAGCTGAGTGACGGGCAGAAGATCAGAGTTTATACATCAGCAGAGGCCGCAACAATGGCGCAGGCTGAGATACCTGCAGCCCCCGGGGCACCAGGAGAAACCAGTATTGTGAATTTGAATACAGCCGATGAGGCAGGACTTATGACACTGCCCGGAATAGGAGAAGCAAAAGCGAAGGATATTATTGCATATCGAACAGAACAGGGTGGTTTTAAAAGTATAGAAGAAATCAAGAACATCAGTGGAATCAAAGACGCAGTATTTAATAAAATAAAAGATAAAATAGTGGTTTAATAAGGAGAATGAAGCATGGGAAAGAAAGTATTAGTTGTTGATGATGAAAAGTTAATCGTAAAAGGGATTCGTTTCAGTCTGGAGCAGGATGGCATGGATGTAGATTGTGCATATGACGGAGAAGAAGCGGTCAGACTTGCAAGAGAGAATGAATATGATATTATGCTTTTAGACGTCATGCTTCCAAAGCTGGATGGATTTGAGGTATGCCAGCAAGTCAGGGAATTTTCCAGTGTTCCGATTGTAATGCTAACTGCAAAAGGTGACGATATGGATAAAATTCTGGGATTGGAATATGGAGCAGATGATTATATCACAAAGCCGTTTAATATTCTGGAGGTAAAGGCAAGGATCAAGGCAATCATCAGGCGTACGGCTAAAAAGGCAGAGGCATCGACCAGAGGCAGAATGGTTGAAGTAGGTGACCTGGTATTAGACTGTGAAGGAAGAAGAGTCAGCATAGCCGGGAAAGAAATTAATCTTACGGCAAAAGAATTCGATGTCCTGGAACTGCTTGTATTTAACCCAAACAAAGTATACAGCAGAGAAAATCTTCTGAACATCGTATGGGGATATGAATATCCGGGCGATGTAAGAACAGTGGATGTACATATCAGACGTTTGCGTGAAAAAATAGAGATAAATCCAAGTGAGCCAAAGTATGTTCACACAAAGTGGGGCGTTGGTTATTATTTTCAGCATTAGTTTTCAGACACATTTTCAGACAGGCTCTGGAGCAGGGCTGTGAAGAGGGGACGAGGCATCTGTGTGCATCGTCCCTGCTTAGAAAAAACGAGGGGATTATGAGACGTGCGAGGGATTTTTAACAATAAATTTATCAAGAAATATGCCAAGAGCCTTCAAGTGCGCATATTTGTAATTTTCTGTCTGGTTGGAATGCTGCCGATTATGGTCCTGAAATTCGGGATTCTGAAAAGCTATGAAAACCAGTCTATTCAGCAACGGGGGAAAATGGTTCAAAACCAGTGCAATAATATTGCGGACCAATTAAGCGATTCGATGTATTTTAAGGGGAATTCATCGCCTGTCATTGATAATGAACTGGCACAACTGGCAAATCTGTACAGCGGACGTGTGGTGATTGTAAATAATCAACTGCGGGTCATCAAAGATACATACGGGATTGACGAGAAAAAATTTATCGTATCAGAGGAACTGATCAAGAGTTTTAAAGGGGAAGATACCCTCCATTATGATAAAGACGGAGAATTTATCGAAATGACCGTCCCTGTAAAAGATGCAGTTACCAAAGAATTAATCGGCGTTATGATTGTAAGCACGCCCACTCAGGATATTAAAGATGCAAGGGATTTATTAGGCAGACAGGTATTCGTACTGCAGATTGTTTTGGCTCTTTGCGTTATTGGAATTGCATTCTACACATCCAAGATTCTGGTGCGTCCATTTGGTAAAGTGACGCAATCTCTGGAAGAGCTTACCGGGGGATTTCTGGAAGACGATATCAAGCTTTTAGACTATACGGAGACACAGCAGCTGTCGGAGGCGTACAATAAAATGCTGGGCCGTATGAAGGCGCTGGATGATTCCAGGCAGGAATTTGTATCCAATGTCTCCCATGAGTTAAAGACACCCATTACCTCCATGAAGGTACTGGCTGATTCTCTTCTAATGCAGGAAGAAGTTCCCAATGAACTGTACAAGGAATTTATGACAGATATTGCAGAAGAAATTGATCGGGAAAATAAAATTATCAACGATCTGCTTTCATTGGTTAAGCTGGATAAAAAGGCTTCGGATCTGAATATACAGCCAACAAATATCAATGAATTATTAGAGCTCATTTTAAAAAGACTGCGGCCCATTGCAGCAAAACGCAATATCGAGCTGGTTCTGGAAACTTTCCGTCCGGTATCGGCAGAAGTGGATGAAACAAAGCTGACTCTTGCAGTATCTAATCTTGTAGAAAACGCGATTAAATATAACAAGGAAGGCGGATGGGTTCATGTGTCCATCAACGTAGACCATAAGTATTTTTATGTGAAAGTAGAGGATTCCGGAATGGGTATACCCGAAGAATCCCAGGAACATATTTTTGAACGGTTCTACCGGGTGGATAAATCACATTCAAGGGAAATCGGAGGCACGGGTCTTGGTCTTGCTATTACAAGAAATGCAATACTAATGCACCGAGGTGCGATTAAAGTATACAGTAAAGAGGGAGAAGGGACGACTTTTACCGTTAGGATTCCTTTGAATTATGTAGGATAATGGGGAGATACAACATGAAGAATTTCTTTAAACTATTGCTGATTGCAGCAGTGCTGCTGGCTTTGTCCGGATGTACAAAAAAGATGACAGAGCAGGCAAATCTGAAGATTTACTGTACAAACAGCGAAGGAACAAAACTTGTAGAAGAAAATTATAAGGCTTCCTCTGCCAACCCGGAAGACATGATCCGGGAGATGCTGGATAAGCTAAAGGCTGATCCGTCTCCAATGGAGCATAGAAGTGCTATCCCAAAAGATGTTCATATTGCGGGGTATCTGCTGGAGGGTAAACAGCTGATCTTAACATTTGATGATGCTTATCAGAAAATGAACAATGTAACAGAAGTGCTTATGAGGGCTGCAATAGTGAAAACTCTGGTTCAAATCGAAGGCGTGGATGATGTAGTCTTCAAGATTGGTGACCAGGAACTGATGGACGATACGGGCAATCCTATTGGTCCAATGAATGCAGACACCTTTATCGATACAAAAGGAAAGGGGATCAATTCCTATCAATATGCGTCACTGACATTATATTTTGCAAATGAAGACGGTACCAGGCTGGTAAAAGAGATGCGTAATGTGCATTACTCAACAAACACAACCCTGGAAAAGGTAGTTTTGGAACAGCTGATTGCAGGCCCGGTTAATACAAAGCTTCAGCCCGTTTTACCCGCTAATACGAAAGTGTCGAATGTATTGGCTGATAAGGAAAGCTGTACCATTAATTTTGATGAAAGCTTTAATAAGATTCTTTTAGACAGGGAAATTTTACCGGAGGTCACAATTTATGCCATGGTTAATTCAATCATTGATTCCTGTAAAATTACCAGAGTCCAGATGCAGATAGGCGGAAATGCCGAAGTGCAATACCGGGATAAGATTAGTTTCAAAGTGCCGTTTGAACGCAGCAAAGATATTATCATGCAGGTAGAGGGCACGAAACAAGAGAGTACCGTACCTGACAGCCAGACAGATACGGATATGACCGGAACAGAAAATGATTCCAGTGTTCATGAACCAACCATGGGGATTGATCCAAATCTGAAGCAGGAAACGGATACCACAAAGGAGAGTGACAAGTGACAAGAAGACCGCTTTGTGTCATTTGTTTTCTGGTGATCGGCTGGCTGCTGGTCAGCGGGAAGTACGGGATGAATGAAAATTCATCCTGGACCTCCCGGCTTTATGACAAAAAAATAACCGTCACAGGCCGGCTTGTGAAACAGGAACAAAGCGCCACATCAAATCAATTATATCTGAAAAACAATTCTATTATTTATCAATCGAAATCTTATAAAATTCCAAAACAAAAACAAATTCTTATATTTACCGACGATGTAACAATGTATAAGGCTGGCAGTTTACTAAAAGTAACCGGGATCTGCCGGGAAATGGAAGAGCCGGGAAACCCGGGACAGTTTGATTTAAAAAAGTACTATGAAATTAAAGGAATCCAGATGGTTCTGAATAAGGGAAAAGTGAATGATACCGGCAGTAAGTATTGGCATATCCGGCAGTTTCTGTGGGATCTGAGACAACGCTTTAAACGGACGTTTCTTCAAGTAGCAGGAGAAGAGAATGCCTCTGTACTGACCGCAATGCTGCTGGGTGAGAAAAAGGAACTGGACCTGGAAGTGAAAAGCTTATATCAAGATAACGGGATCGCTCATATTTTGGCAATTTCCGGTCTGCATATCTCCATGCTGGGAATCGCTTTACACAAACTACTGCGCAAACTGGGGATTTCCTGGTACATATCCGGGGGAGCAGCAGGAATTACGATGTGTGCATACGGCTTGATGACGGGATTTGGCGTTTCCACCACCCGTGCGGTTATTATGTTCCTGATGTACCTGCTGGCGGGGATTCTGGGCAGGACTTATGATATTGTGTCAGCACTTGCTCTGGCTGCGGTAATGATTTTAATAGAGAATCCGCGGTACCTGACAGATGCAGGCTTCTTATTATCTTTTCTGGCAGTACTTGGTGCAGCTGTACTGGCACCTGTGATGCGGGATATATTCTCCTGTAAAAATAAACTGCTGGAATCATTTCTGGTCAGCATGGCGATTCAGCTTACAACGGTTCCCATTGTGTTATACTTTTATTTTGAAATCCCCCTGTATGGAGTAGCTTTAAACCTGATCGTGATCCCGCTGATGAGTCTCGTATTGGGATTTGGCATTGCAGGCGGTATAGCTGGTCTTATTTCTATTCCGGCGGGTATCTTCCTGATCTCCCCCTGTTATTATATATTAGGACTGTATAAATACCTCTGTGTTGCGGTACTGCAGCTGCCATTTGCAAAAGTGATCATTGGAAAACCCCAATTATGGCAGATTATTTTATATTATCTTATTTTACTGGCCTTATGTCTGATTAAACAAAATAAACAGTATGGAGAGGTTGTAAAGTGGGTATGGGGAACAGCATTTATGTTCTTTCTGATTTCCAGACAGCCCATAACAGGGATGAGAATTACCTTTCTGGATGTGGGTCAGGGGGATGGCATCTGTATCCAGGCGCCCGGAGGAATAAATTGTCTCATTGACGGGGGCAGCAGTGATGTAAAACTGGTAGGGAGTAAAAGGATTGAGCCCTTTCTTAAAAGCCGGGGGATTCAGGAACTGGATTATCTTTTTATCAGCCATATGGATGCCGACCATATAAATGGAATTATGGAACTACTGCAGGCATATGCTTTAAACTTAGCAGGAGATAATGCGTCCGGAGTGTCAATCCGGCATCTGATCTTGCCAAAATTGGCAAATAAGGATGAAGAATATCTGGAAATTGAAAATTTAGCGAAAAAAAATAAAATAAAGGTTCTATATTTTCAAAAAGGTGATAGAATTTTAAATGGCAGGTTTTCTTTTTCCTGTCTTCATCCTTCTGGGAATGCAAATTCGGAAGACAGAAATGAAAATTCTATGGTATTGCAAATGACCTATAAAAATTTTCGTATATTTCTTGCAGGAGATGTGGAAGGAAAGGGAGAAGAAGAGTTAATGGGATCAAAGGAGTTGAAAAGGGCTGATATTTTAAAAGTTGCACACCACGGTTCAAAAAACAGCACACCAGACGCCTTTCTGGATAAAGTTCGTCCCCAGATAGGTATCTTGTCCTATGGAAAAGAAAACCGTTATGGACATCCCCATGAAGAACTTCTGAATCGTCTTCGGATGGCAGGGGTGACTTATTATTCCACCACGGATTATGGAGCCCTGGAAGTGACCAGTGATGGCGAAGAAATGAATATTCACGGGATGAAAAACCCAAAAAAATCAGATAAGTAAAATTTTCAAAGAAAAATAAAGGAAAAAACCATTTTTTGCGGAATATATTTAGTATGAGAATGTTAGAGCGTGTTTGAAAATTCATTTGGAACGAATCACCCAAAAAGTGAGACACACAGCTGCCGGAAAGCAATTTCAAACACGATCTGGAAAAGGAGGAGACAGGTGCTGACGATCAGAGAAAAAGCAGAACTTAGAGAAGAACAGATTTTTAGTCCCTATGCATCTTTGAGTAAGAACTCCAGGGGCCGGGACAGAGATGAACCACAGTGTGATATCCGTCCGGTATACCAGAGAGACCGGGACCGGATTTTGCACTGCAAGTCTTTTCGCAGGCTGAAGCATAAGACACAGGTGTTTTTGACTCCCTTGGGAGACCACTATCGGACCCGCCTGACTCACACGCTGGAGGTTTCCCAGACGGCAAGGACGATTGCACAGGCATTAGGGCTCAATGACAACCTGGCAGAGGCAATTGCCCTGGGACATGACCTGGGACACACACCTTTCGGACATTCCGGAGAAAGTGCGTTGAATGAAGTCTGCCCGCTGGGATTTGCTCATTTTGAACAGAGTGTGCGGGTAGTGGAGTTACTTGAGAAAAAAGGAAAAGGATTAAACCTTACCTGGGAAGTGCGGGATGGGATTTTAAATCACAGAACCGCCGGTGAACCAAACACACTGGAAGGAAAAGTTGTGCGGCTTTCGGATAAGATTGCTTATATTAATCATGATATTGATGATGCAGAGCGTGCCGGTATCCTTCGGGAAGAAGATATTCCACTGGAGTATCGGGAGATTTTGGGATTTACCATCCGGGAAAGGTTAAATACTCTGATTCATGATATTGTAAGAAACAGTGAGGATAAAGCGGATATCATTATGTCACCTCATATAGAAGAGGCAATGCAGGGGCTTAGGTCCTTTATGTTCAAGCACGTTTACCGCAATCCAAAAGCTAAGGGAGAAGAGGCAAGAGCCAGGAATATGCTGCAGGAATTATACGATTATTATTCCAGGCACCTGGAAATGCTGCCAGGCGAATATCTCGAGCTGATTGAAAAAAGAAATGAAAGAGAAGAGCGGGTTGTGTGCGATTACATAGCTGGTATGACAGACCAGTATTCCATAAATAAGTTTTCGGAGCTTTTTATTCCGAAGTCCTGGCAGGTGTAAGGAGAGTTAAAATGTTTTATTCAGATGACATGATAGAAGAAATAAGGTTAAAAAATGATATCGTTGATGTAATTTCAGGATATGTAAAACTGCAGAGGAAAGGGAGTTCCTATTTCGGACTGTGTCCGTTCCATAATGAAAAGTCTCCCTCCTTTTCAGTAAGCCCGGCAAAACAGATGTATTACTGCTTTGGCTGCGGAGCAGGTGGAAATGTATTTACCTTTGTTATGGAATACGAAAATTACACCTTTCCGGAAGCTGTAAAATTTCTGGCTGACCGCGTAGGTGTGGATCTGCCGGAGCAGGAATATAATGAAGAAATGAAAAAGCAGCAGGATTTAAAAAGCCGTATTCTGGATTTAAATAAAATGGCTGCTAATTACTTTTATTTCCAGCTTCGCCAGGAGTGCGGCAGGCAGGCGATGGATTATCTGAAGGGCAGAGAATTAAGCGATGAGACCATCAAAGGATTTGGCCTTGGATTTGCAAATAAATACAGTGATGATTTATATCTGTATTTGAAAAAGAAAGGGATCTCGGACGAGCTGTTAAGCCAGTCGGGATTGATGAACGTGGATGAGAAACATGGAATGTATGATAAATTCTGGAACCGCGTTATTTTCCCAATAATGGATGTAAATGGAAGGGTGATTGGTTTCGGCGGCCGTGTAATGGGGGATGGAAAGCCTAAATACTTAAATTCACCGGAAACGAAGGTATTTGATAAGAGCCGTAATCTATACGGTTTAAACATTGCCAGAACATCCAGAAAGAAAAATCTCCTGGTCTGCGAGGGCTACATGGATGTAATCTCCATGCACCAGGCAGGATTCAAAAATGCGGTAGCTTCTTTGGGTACGGCGCTGACGACTCAGCATGCGAGCCTTTTAAAGCGGTACACAGAAGAGGTAGTACTAACTTATGACAGTGATGAGGCCGGTCTGAAAGCGGCACTTCGGGCTATTCCGATATTAAAAGCAGCGGGACTTTCAGCAAAAGTGCTGGATATGAAGCCATATAAGGATCCGGATGAATTTATCAAAGCTCTTGGAGCAGAGGCTTTTCAGGATCGAATTGATCATGCAGTAAACAGTTTCTTTTTTGAAATAGATGTGATGCAAAAGGGTTATAATATGGATGACCCGGAAAGCAAAACCGATTTTTATAATCAGGTTGCTAAGAGACTTCTGGAATTCGAGCAGGAACTGGAACGGGAAAATTATATAGAAGCCATTGCCTCCAGGTATCATGTAGGATTTGAAAATCTCAGAAAATTGGTTAACCGTATGGCTATGAAGAGCATTTCAGCACCGGAAGTAAAGCAGAGGCCGAAAAACCGGAATGCGGAAAAGGAAGATGGGATGCTGAAATCCCAAAAACTGCTGCTGACCTGGCTGATCGAAAATCCCGGTTTGTTTGCACAGATAAAACCATACGTAGGACCGGATGATTTTACCACAGAGTTGTATCATACAGTGGCAGGAATGCTGTTTGAACAGTATGAGAACGGTGCTTTAAATCCGGCAAAAATCATTAATCATTTTACAGATCCTGAGCAGCAAAGAGAAACCGCTGCACTTTTTAATACCAGTATCCGCGTTGAGACAAAAGAAGAAATGAATAAAGCACTAAAAGAGACAATCGCAAGAGTGATGAATAATAGCATCGAGTATAAGACCACACATCTGGATCCTACAGATATTGTTGGTCTTCAGCAGATTATCCAGGCAAAGCGAAGGCTTCAGGATATTGAAAAAGTGCATATTTCCCTGGATTGAGGACAGAATAGTAATCAGTACAGCATTGATTAGTAAGCCTGAGATCTCGGTGGAAGCTATGAAAGGAAGGATGCAGGATGGAAGAACAAGTACTGGATTTTACGGAAAAATTAAAAGCTTTATTAGCATACGCCAGAAAAAAGAAAAATGTGTTAGAATATATAGAGGTGCAGGAGTTTTTCAAAGGCACTGACCTCACCGAAGAGCAGTGCGAAAAAATTCTGGACTATTTGGATAATAATGGAGTAGACGTACTGCGTATCTCGGATGACGAAGAAGAACCGTTGATCTTAGATGATGAAGATGAGATCAATCCGGAAGAAATAGACCTGTCCGTTCCGGAAGGAGTGGGAACAGATGATCCCGTCCGTATGTACCTCAAAGAAATCGGTAAGGTACCATTGCTTACTACAGAAGATGAAATCCAGCTTGCTATTCGAAAAGAAGAAGGTGACGAAGCGGCGAAGCATCAGCTGGCGGAGGCTAATCTGCGTCTAGTTGTGAGCATTGCCAAACGATATGCAGGAAGAGGCATGGCTCTGCTTGATTTGATTCAGGAAGGTAATCTTGGACTGATCAAAGCAGTTGATAAATTTGATTACAGCAAAGGATATAAATTCAGTACCTATGCCACCTGGTGGATTCGTCAGGCGATTACCCGTGCGATTGCCGATCAGGCAAGAACTATCCGTATTCCGGTTCACATGGTGGAGACAATTAATAAAGTGATCCGCACATCCAGGCAGCTTGTCCAGGATCTGGGCAGAGAACCCAAGCCGGAGGAAATAGGTGAAGTGATGCATATGTCACCGGAGCGAGTGAGAGAGATTCTGAAAGTTTCCCAGGAACCGGTCTCTTTGGAAACTCCGGTTGGAGAAGAAGATGACAGCCATCTGGGTGACTTTATCCAGGATGACCATGTTGCGGTTCCGGCAGAAGCAGCTGCATATACTTTGCTCCGGGAGCAGCTGGTAGAAGTTCTGGATACACTGACTGACCGTGAACAAAAGGTATTATCCCTGCGTTTCGGTCTGGTGGACGGAAGAGCAAGAACCCTGGAAGAGGTTGGAAAAGAATTTAATGTCACAAGAGAACGCATTCGTCAGATTGAGGCGAAAGCACTGCGTAAACTGCGTCACCCAAGCCGCAGCCGCAAGCTAAAGGACTATTTGGATTAAGAAAGGAAGTTATCATATGCAGTTATCAAAAAGATTGTTAGCAGTCTCTGAAATGGTAACTTCCAATAGCCGCTTGGCGGATATTGGAACGGACCATGCATACATACCAATTTACCTGGTTGAGAATCAGAGAGTGCCCCATGCAATTGCCATGGATGTAAATAAGGGCCCCTTAAACAGGGCAAAAGAAAATATTGAACTTCATGGACTAAAGGAATACATAGAGACCAGGCTCTCCGACGGAGCAGCGGCACTACGGAATGGGGAAGTGGATTCTGTTGTTATCGCCGGTATGGGCGGAGGCCTGGTAATTAAAATACTGACCGAAGGATCAGAGGTTTTGGAAAGTGTAAAGGAGCTCATTCTGCAGCCACAGTCTGAGCTCGCTTTTGTGCGCCGCTTTTTACAGGAAAACCAATTCGCAGTCATTGAAGAAAATATGGTATTGGATGAAGGAAAATATTATCCCATGATGAAAGCGGTACATGGAAAAATGGATTACAATAGAGAGATTGATTTTAAATATGGCAGGCTCCTCCTGGAGCAGAAAAACGAATGTTTAAAATCCTTTCTGGATAAAGAAGAGAAGACTTATGAAAAAGTATTGGTAACTCTTCGGGGGAACGATGGGGATCACGCAAAACAGCGTTTCGCAGAAGTGGAACAGGAACTGGAGTATATTCGCAGAGCAAAGGAGGATATGGCATGACAGGAACAGAAATCATAGAAAAATTAGAGGAAATTTATCCGGCTTCTTATGCAGCACACTGGGACAACCCCGGACTGCAGGTGGGAAGAAGAGAAAAAGAGATTAAAAAAGTGTTTGTAGCATTGGATGCTACGGATGAAGTAATTGAGGCGGCAGTTGTTAAAAAAGCAGATATGCTGATTACCCATCATCCGATGCTTATGTCCGGAATGAAAAAAATTAATACAGATGATTTTATGGGACGAAAAATTATCAGGCTGATACAAAATGATATTTCCTGCTTCTCAATGCATACAAATTATGATGTTCTGATGATGGCAGGTTTAAGTGCCGAATACTTAGAATTGCAGGATCCCGCCGTAATGGAAGTGACTTACCGGGGATATGAAGGCAATGCTGTCCGGGAAGAGGGATTTGGCAGGGTTGGAAGATTAAAAAAAGAAATGACCTTAAGAGAAGCCGGCGAGCTGGTCAAACAGGCATTTAGTCTGGATACGGTAAAAATATTCGGTGATTTAGACAAAATTGTCAGTCTGGCGGCAATATCTCCGGGATCCGGTAAAAGTATGATCACTCCGGCACTGTCATCCGGTGCCCAGGTGCTGATTACAGGAGATATCGGACATCATGAAGGCCTGGATGCAGTTTCCCAGGGACTTTCCATTATAGATGCGGGGCATTATGGACTGGAACATATTTTTATTAAACAGATGGCTGAATATCTAAAACAAATTTTCCCACAGCTGGAAGTGGAGCAGGAGTTTGTAAAAAACCCTTTTTATGTCCTTTTTTGATTGAAAGGATATACCGCCTTGTGATAAGATAGGAATACAGAGATAAAACTGGATTTTGAGACAGAAAGAAGGAGAAAAGTGTTATGGATGGTTATGGTTTTTTGTTGGATTTGGCGCTCATTTTATTGAGCACAAAGGTGTTGGGACTGATTACCAGGAGGTATCATATGCCTCAGGTAGTAGGTGCGCTGCTTGCAGGGTTGATAATGGGTCCCGCGATGCTGGGAATTCTGAAAGAAACTGATTTTATTCAGGCTACGGCAGAACTTGGTGTAATTGTGCTGATGTTCTGTGCAGGAATGGAAACAGATATAGAAGAGCTAAAGCGCAGCGGAAAAGCCAGCTTTGTCATAGCAGTGTTAGGGGTAATCGTACCGCTGGCGGGAGGGCTTGCAGTGGGTTATTTCTTTAACCGGCCGGGTGTTATTGAATCAGACGCAAATGCATCCCTGTTATTGCAGAACATATTTATTGGCATTATCCTGACAGCTACCTCAGTGAGTATAACGGTTGAAACATTGAAAGAAATGGGAAAATTAAAAACCCGTTCCGGAAATGCAATTCTGGGGGCAGCAATTATCGATGACATCCTTGGCATTATTGCATTGACAATCGTAACCAGTATGGCGGATACATCTGTAAATGTGATTTATGTTTTATTAAAAATCGTTGCATTTTTCATCGTGGCTCTGATAGCAGGATATCTGTTTTACCTGTTTTATAAAAAGTGGAGTGACCCTTCAGAAAGAGGGCTGCAAAGACATGCAATTGCGGCATTCGTATTCTGCCTGCTGATGTCTTACGCTGCAGAACATTTCTTTGGCGTTGCTGATATCACCGGTGCATTTATTGCAGGTCTTATCATGTCCCGGACAAAACGGGCTCAATATGTGGAAGCCAGATTCAACACCTTATCATATCTGATGCTTTCCCCCATATTTTTTGCCAGTATTGGAATAAAGGTGGAACTTCCGGCTATGACGGGAGAAATTATAGCATTTTCCGTGATATTGGTTATAGTGGCAATACTGACCAAGATCATTGGATGCGGAATTGGTGCAAAGGTATGTCATTATAAAAATTATCAATGTGCCAGGATCGGTGTCGGGATGATATCCAGAGGTGAGGTTGCGCTTATTGTAGCAAATAAAGGTTCCAAACTGGGATTGCTTGGTAAAAGTTTTCTGGGACCCATTGTAGTCGTCGTTGTAATTACAACGATTATTACACCCATTCTGTTAAAGATCATATTTAAAAAAGGGCCGGGACCGGAATTGCCGCTCAGTGATTCTGCATTGGTGGATTCATTCGATAAAGTAATTTAATTCAAAAAATTTCATATAATACATATACAGGGTATTTATACAAGTTTTATTACAGAAAGGGGCAGGGGATAATATGGCTGAACAAATGGCAGTAGTAGAGTCAAGAGGAGAAAAGAAGAAGTATCCTTACGGTACCAGTTTCTACAAAATAGCAAAAGATTATCAACATCATTATGAACAGGATATCCTGCTCGTCATGGTAAATGGAAGACTAAGGGAACTTCACAGGGAATTAGAGGAGGATTGCCAGCTTACATTTCTGACGGCAGAGGATAAGATTGGATTTGACGCATACCGCAGAAGTATGATTCTTTTACTTCTAAAGGCAATCTATCATATGGGCGGCCATGCGAATATTAAGAAGGTCTGCGCCCATTATTCGGTAAGCGAAGGTTATTACTTTACCGTGGATGGGAAATTAAAGGTGGATAAAGAATTTCTCCAGCATGTAAAAGCTTATATGTTAAAGCGGGTAGAAGAGGATATTCCCATCACAAAAAGAAATGTCAGCATTGCGGATGCCAAACGCCTGTTCCGGCACTATGGAATGATAGATAAAGAAAAATTATTTAAATACCGTACGGTATCTACAGTTAATCTCTATGATCTGGATGAGTTCGAAGATTATTTCTACGGTTATATGGTATACAGTACCGGGTATCTAAAATATTTTGATATGCATCTCTATGACGAAGGCTTTGTTTTACAGTTTCCAACCCGCAGTCATCCGAGAGTTGTACCGGAATTCCTTCCGGAAACGAAAATCTTCCATGTTCAGAAGGAATCACTGAAGTGGGGGAAAATGCTGGATATTTCTACCGTGGGAGATTTGAATGAACGGATTGTCAATGGAGAGATTAATGAACTCATTCTGATTCAGGAAGCCCTGCAGGAGAAAAAAATGGGCGAAATGGCGGAACAGATTTTGAATAATCCAAGTAAACGTCTGGTGATGATCGCCGGTCCGTCTTCTTCCGGGAAGACTACATTTTCACACAGGCTATCGATTCAGCTGTCGGCACATGGTTTAAAACCACATCCCATTGCCGTGGATGACTATTTTGTTGACCGGGATAAGACGCCGGTGGATGCAGAGGGCAAACACAATTTTGAATGCCTGGAAGCAATTGATGTGAAACAGTTTAACCAGGATATGAACGCGCTGCTTGCAGGAGAACGAGTAGAACTGCCTCATTATAATTTCAAAACCGGCAAGCGAGAATATAAAGGAAACTATAAACAGCTGGGTGAAAATGACATTCTGGTTCTGGAAGGAATTCACTGTTTGAATGATCAATTGTCCCACAGCCTGCCAAGGGATAGTAAGTTTAAAATTTATATCAGCGCACTTACCCAGCTTAATATTGATGAACATAACCGAATTCCAACGACCGATGGAAGGCTTTTAAGGCGTATGATCCGGGACGCAAGAACCAGAGGAACCAGTGCAAAAGGAACAATCAGTATGTGGCCATCTGTAAGAAGAGGGGAAGAAAAATATATTTTCCCATTTCAGGAAGAGGCAGATGTGATGTTCAATTCAGCATTAATCTATGAACTGGCAGCACTTAAACTCTATGCGGAGCCGTTATTATTCAGTATCGATCCAGATGAGCCGGAATTTTTGGAAGCAAAACGTCTGTTAAAGTTTTTGGATTATTTTGTGGGGATGCCAAGTGAGAGTATTCCGCATAATTCTATCTTAAGGGAATTTGTGGGTGGAAGCTGTTTTAATGTATAAATAATATCTGCATGTTAATGTATAAATGAAATACCTGCATTGACAAAAATAAAAAGAGATGGTAGAATACCCAAAGTAAGTAGAATAAATGGTCGCGGCTGGCAGACCGAAAGGTGCCAGACGAGGAAAGTCCGGGCTTCACAGGGCAGGGATGCCGGATAACGTCCGGTGGAGGCAACTCTAAGGATAGTGCAACAGAAATGAACCGCCAGTTTTACTGGTAAGGGTGGAAGGGCAGTGTAAGAGACTACCGCCTTTCTGGTAACAGAAGGGGCATATGTAAACCCCATCCGAAGCAAGACCGAACGAAAGCATATGGCGGCCCGTCAGCTTTAGGTAGGTCGCTGGAGCCTTTTGGCGACAAAAGGCCTAGATAGATGACCATTCACGACATAACCCGGCTTATCGTTCTGCTTATATTTAATAATATTTTAGATTGAAATGATTTGGACATAAAACAGCCGCAGGCATATTAATTGCCTGCGGCTGTTTTATGTCCGGAGTTCGTTTTTCGAATACACGTTTTCAAATTAACGTCCGGCATATTTTTCTTCACAATACTTACAGCGGTAAACTTCTTTTTCCGGATCAGTTAATACAAAGACCTGATCCAGACCTTGTTCGATAGAAGTGATACAGCGGGGGTTTTTACATTTAATCACGTTTGTAATTTTTTCCGGAAGGGAAAGTGCTTTTTTGTTTACAATCGTTCCATCTTTGATAATATTAATAGTAATGTTGTGATCTATAAATCCAAGGATGTCCAGATCCAGCAAATCAATGGGACATTCTACTTTAATAATATCTTTTTTTCCCATTTTATTACTGCGGGCATTTTTGATTATTGCAACACAGCAGTCCAGTTTGTCCAGTCTCAGATAGTGATAGATAGACATGCTTTTTCCGGCCTCAATGTGATCCAGTACAAAGCCTTCACTTAATTGTCCTACATTTAACATATTTATACCCATTGCATATTGCAGGCTTGCCTGCAATACTGCCACAATAAAACAGGTTGAAAGAATCACACCGTGGCATCCTTTCTATATCATAATTTTCTTTCAACCTTCTACCCATTGCATATTGCAGGCTTTCAACCTTCTATCTCCAATAAGGTAAGAATTAATGCCATTCTGACATATACACCATATTGTACCTGTTTGAAATAGGCAGCTCTCGGGTCATCATCTACCTCTACCGAGATTTCATTTACTCTTGGCAGGGGGTGGAGCACCAGCATATCGTCTTTGGCAAGTTCCATTTTCTGTTTGTCCAGAATATAGAAATCTTTCATGCGGACATAGTCTTCTTCATTAAAGAAGCGTTCCCCTTGAACTCTGGTCATATAGAGCAGGTCTAATTCAGGAAGGGCTTCTTCCAGGCGGACTACTTCTTTGTATTCCATATGGTTTTGTTCCAGAACATCTTCACGGATATAATCAGGAACACGCAGTTCATCCGGAGAAATCAGTACAAACCGGATACCGGTATAGCGTACCAGAGCATGAATAAGTGAGTGAACTGTTCTTCCAAACTTTAAGTCCCCGCATAATCCAATCGTCAGGTTGCCAAGGCGTCCTTTTAAAGAACGGATGGTCAAGAGATCGGTCAGTGTCTGGGTCGGATGCTGGTGTCCGCCGTCACCTGCGTTAATAACTGGGATAGAAGATTTCATAGAGGCTACCATAGGAGCACCTTCTTTGGGATGTCTCATAGCGCAGATATCTGCGTAGCAGGAGACCATACGGATTGTATCGGCAACACTTTCGCCCTTGGAAGCTGAGCTGGATGCGGCCGAAGAAAAACCAAGTACATTACCTCCCAGATTCATCATAGCTGCTTCAAAGCTTAATCTGGTTCGGGTACTTGGTTCATAAAATAAAGTTGCCAATTTTTTTCCTTCACATGCATGGGCATATTTCGATGGATTGGCTTCAATATCATTAGCTAAATTCAAAATAGTATTTAATTCCTCCACGCTAAAATCTAAAGGACTCATTAAGTGTTTCATAGTTTTCTCCTTTCGCGCAATGAATATTTGCTTTTAATATCATATAATAGATGGTATTGAATTTCAAGTGCTTTTTTCTATATTACAGCCGGAGTAATTACTTGGTATCAAAATAGATTTGAAATGTAAAAGGAATGGGAGGGAAATGCGGCTTAGACAGGGGAAAAATCTTTTGCAATTATGGGGCGTATGAGATATAATAAAAACAAAAGTTTTGGTATTTATTCAGAAGAAATTTACTATGGAATACTGCCTGTTTCCGGGTTTTGAAGGTAATTGGCGGTGGAGGAGGTAATATATGAAGTTTGTAGAGAAAAAAAGAGTGCTGTTTTTTGGACTGCCATGGACGTTCACAAAATATACGATTACGAATGAGTACATTACAGTGAATTCAGGTTTGCTAAATCATGAGGAGAATGATGCATACATGTATAAGATTGTGGATGTACGGCTGGATACCAGCCTTCTGGAGCGGTTGTTTGGACTTGGTACGGTGCATTGTTATGGGGGAGACGTAACGAATCCCACATTGGCGCTGGTACATATTAAGAATGCAAAACAGATAAAGAATTTTATTCTGGAAGCTTCTGAGGAACAACGAATCAAACGAAGAACATTGAATACCATGGATGTTGCCGGCAGTTTTGACGGGGCACAGGGGAATGTGGACTGTGACTGTGGCGGACAGCATATGGGCTAGAATATGCTCCAAGACAGGAAAAAGGCTGTTACATCGTTTGTATGCAACAGCCTTTATCGTTTTAAAATTTTTTCATAGAGCAGCCCTGTGGCAAACCACAAGGGAGCGTAGTCCAGTCTGATTACTCCTTTTACATTTAATTTTGCATTGCTGTAATCCCAGGGGCACATACCACGTTTTTTCAGGAAAGCACCGGTTAGAAATTCGGTACCGAATATGGCCATGGTGTAGATAAATCCGCGGAAAATAGCGCTTTTTTTATTTATGCGCTGGTAAATTGGACCGATAAAAGCTGCCATGCCATAGATAGGAAACATCCAGATCGAGGATTTTCCGGTTAATTTCAGTTCTCTGCGCCGGAATGAAAGAAAGCCGGTCCAGAGGATTTCCAGACACCAGCCGCAGATGCCGCATTTAATAAAATTATTCTTCATATGGAGAGTATGCGCCGGATTATCATGTATTATACATTTCGTTCATAATAAATAAAAAATTCAGTCACGCCCTGCTGCAGTGCTTTATGTTCCGGGAAGGATGCCACATGTTTATCATTAGAATCCGTATTATTTTGGCAGTATTGCAGGCTGCCTGCGGTATACAACTTATTAATGCAGTATTGCAGGAGGAACCTGCGATATGCAGGGGGTATAAAGATGAATAAAAAAGAAGTTACGGCTACGGATGTAGCAAAAGCAGCGGGAGTATCCCAGGCTGCTGTTTCTATGATCCTCAATAAGAAATACAATGTTTCTTTTTCCAGAGAGACAATTGAAAGAGTTGAAGAGGCAGCACGGAATTTAGGATATTCAATGGAAAAGAAATCTGCCAGGCAGCAGTCCAGAATGAAAGGGACAATCTTTGTAGTATGTCCCAATCTAAACAATCCCTATTATGGTATGCTGATTGACGGAATTGAACAGGCAGCTTTAAAAAACCGTTTTGATATATTCGTCTGCCAGACGAACCGGAACCTGCAGACAGAAGAGAAATATTTGAAACGGCTTGAAAAGCTTTGCCCTTCTGGTATTATCTATACCTGTATGCCGGCTTTTCCGGACATGGTCAACCGGATGGCCATGAAAATACCGGTAGTGTTTATCGGTGAAAAAAATAATAAATTATTAGTTGACTCCATAGAACTGGACAGCCGGAAGCCTGGCAGTATGATAGCCAGATATCTGCTGGAGCTTGGGCATCGGAAAGCAGGGTATATTTCGACTGCTGTTAATGAAAAACAGCCCGCCAGACTAAGGCGCAAAGAGGGATTTACAGAAGAATTCGAAAATGCGGGAATAGATCATCAGGTATTTATAAAAGAGCCTGATGAGGCACGAAAAGCCCCCTGTCTGCAAAACATGGATATGGAATTTCAAGTGGGTTACCTGCTGACGCTGGAGCTGATCAGGGAGGTGCCGGATATTACGGCAATCGTAGGGTTAAATGATATGATAGCGCTTGGAATCAGAGATGCTCTTTTGCAGGAGAAATACAGAATACCCAAGGATATTTCGGTTGTAGGCTGTGACAATATACTGGCATCCCAGATGCGTGGAATTGATCTGACGACGGTAGATCATTATGCAGGGAAAAAGGGAGAAGATGCCTGTAACCTTCTGATGCAGAAAATGGAACGCCAGAAGAGAGAAAAAGAGATAATGACAGAACATGTGGTTCACAGAGTGGAATATGAACCGCGTTTGATTATACGTGGGACTTCATCTTATGCTGTTTATAATTTAAAATATTAATAATAGAATTCATTTATAATTTGATACCGCCTTTGACAAAACAGAAAAAGTCGGGTAGAGTAGCAGCATAAGAAAATTTCTCAGGAAAGAAGGAGTCCATTATGAAGATAAAAGACTGGCAGGAATATTTAAACAGGGAAATACCATGCAGCTGCAGCAAAGAACATCGCTGCGATATTGATGAAATACTGATAGAAGCGGGTGCGTTAAAGAAGCTTCCGGGCATTTTATCCCGCTATAACTACCAAAATATCTGCGTCGTATCTGACATTCATACGGAGCAGGTTGCAGGTAAGACAGTCTCCGCTCTATTAAATGAAAATGGATATCAATATACGAAGGTAGTGTTTCCGGAAGATGAATTGATTCCGGATGAAAGGATATTAGGGAGCCTGTTGGTTGATTTGCCGCAGAATTGCGATTTGATCCTGGCAGTAGGCTCCGGAACCATCAATGACCTTTGCAAGTTTATCAGTTACAAATTAAATATTGATTATTTTATTTTGGCAACAGCGCCTTCTATGGATGGATTTGCTTCCAATGTAGCTCCGCTGATTGTAAAAAATCTGAAGACCACATATGAAGTTGGGAAACCAAAAGTAATCATCGGAGATCTGGAGATCTTAAAAGAAGCTCCGATTTCTATGATCGCTGCAGGTGCAGGAGATATTCTGGGCAAGTACGTGTGTTTAACAGACTGGAAACTGGCCCATCTGGTTACCGGAGAATATTACTGCGAGTATGTAGAATCTTTGATCCGCAGTTCCATCGAAGCTGTAGTATCAGCTATTTCAAGAGTCAAAGAGCGGGACGAAGAGGCAATAGGTTCCATTATGGAGGGATTGGTTTTATCCGGTATCGCTATGAGTTATGTGGGGAATTCCCGCCCGGCATCCGGAAGCGAGCACCATTTATCCCATTATTGGGAAATGATGTCATTATTCGGAGGCAGCCATGGGGCACTGCATGGGACAAAAGTAGGAATCGGTACGGTTCTGGGATTAAGAATGTACGAAAAGCTGGGTGAAAAACTGAACAATCTGAAGGAAAAAAGTGCTTCCTTTCATCGGGATGCATGGGATCAGCTGATTCGGGAAGCATACAGGCAGGCAGCACCTCAGGTGATCCTGTTAGAAAATCAGGTACATAAAAATGCGGACGATGCTGTTCACAGCCGTGTAAATGAGCTTGAAAAGCATAAAGAAGAGATCAGAAAAATGATAGCAGCCCTGCCAAAAGCAGATGAAATTGCAGGGATGTTAAAAGAAATGGATGCTCCTTTCCAGCCGGCGCAGATCGGAGTAGATCATAAAACACTAAAAAACAGTGTATTATATGCAAAAGAACTGCGTAACCGTTTTGGACTACTGCAATTTTTGTTTGATACAGGAGAATTAGAAGAAATGTCAGAATTAGCTGTGAGGGAATTTTCATGTCAGAATTAAGTAATAAGAAATTATTTTTATTCGATATCGATGGTACCTTATCCGTCGGTGATACCTTGTTTGACGGGTCCAGGGAACTTTTGGAGTATATAGAGAAGATCGGTGGAAGAGCATATTATATTACTAATAATTCCACGAAAAGCAATCGGGATTATGTTGAAAAATTTGCCAAATGGGATCTTAGCACTGAGGAAGAGCAGTTTGTCACGTCGGGATACATGGCAATCCGTTATTTAAAAAGTTATTTTCAAAAACAGAAAATATTTGTACTTGGAACAAAATCTTATATTGCAGAATTACAAAAACAAGGCATTTTGGTAACCGAAGCTGTGGAAGATGACGTGGCATGTGTGCTGGCTGCATATGACAGTGAGTTAAACTATCAAAAATTGGAAAAAGCCTGTGAGCTGCTCTATCGAAAGGAAGTTGCTTATCTTGCCACCAATCCCGATCTTTGCTGCCCGGCACCTTTTGGATTTATACCGGACTGCGGTTCGATCTGTAATATGCTGGAGGCAGCCGTTTACCGCAAACCAAAGTATCTTGGAAAACCAAGCCGTGAAGTAGTCGAACTGTGTCTGGAACGGTCTGGATTTACAAGAGAAGAAACCCTGGTGGTAGGGGACCGGCTGTATACAGATATCGCCTGCGGCATAGAGGGAAAAGCACAGACCTGCCTTCTGCTGACCGGTGAAGCGAAGCGGCAAGATCTGGAAAGTACAATTTATAAGCCGGATTATTGTTTTGAGACAGTCCGGGAATTATTGGAATTTATAGAGCGATCCTGATTCGGTGTATACCAGTGCCTCCCGGCGTAAATACGCCGTGAGGTACTGGAGAGCCCAGACAAAGAAGCGACAAAAAAGCTTCTTTGTCTGGGCTCCTTCTTTATGTATAGATTTTAATCCCTAAAATCCGCACAATTTCATTGAATTTTGCTAAGAAGTATAATATAATAAACAATTAAAGTAAGTAGAATTTTATCATAATGAGCAGATCATTATTTGAAAAATAGATTGGAGAATCATGAACTACGAAGAAGCAAGAGTATATTTAGACAATGCGGCTAAATACGGAAGTGTACTTGGTCTTGACAACATGAAGGAAATGCTCGCAAGGCTTGATAATCCGCAGGATAAATTGAAGTTTATCCATATTTCAGGAACCAATGGCAAAGGCAGTGTACTGGCATATCTGTCAACTGTCCTGAAGGAAGCCGGCTACCGGGTAGGACGTTATATCTCCCCGGCATTGTTCCGGTATCGTGAAAGAATCCAGGTAAATGAGATCTTTATTGAGAAGGATTCCCTGGCAGCCCATGTAGCAGCAATAAAAGCGGCGGCAGATGCAATGGAAGAAGAAGGACTGCCGCATCCTACTTCATTTGAGATTGAAACGGCGTTGTCCTTTTTATATTTCAAAGAAAAAAAGTGTGATATCGTAGTTCTGGAAACAGGACTTGGAGGTTTGGATGATGCAACCAATGTGATTACCACCACGGTTATGGAGGTCATTGCATCAATCAGCATGGATCATATGGGGGTACTGGGCAATACCATCGAAGAGATTGCAGCTAAGAAAGCCGGTATTATAAAGCCGGAAACCCTGGTTGTTACCATGCAGCAGAAGAAAGAAGCCATGCAGGTAGTTCTCGACACTGCTAAGGAGAAGAACTGCAGTGTGATGATTGCTTCGCCGAAAAGGGCAAAAGATATCCATTATGGATATGAAGAGCAATCTTTCACCTATGGAGGATACGACAATCTCAGGATTTCCCTTGCAGGAAGTTATCAGATTGCTAATGCAGTACTTGCAGTGGAAGCGGTCAAGGGGCTGGTACGTTTGGGCTACCAGATAACGGAAGAGGTCCTGCGCAGCGCTTTTTTCCACACGAAATGGCCGGGACGTTTTACCCTGATTCGTAAAGACCCGGTATTTATTATTGATGGAGCGCATAACCGGGATGCGGCTCAGGTTTTAAAAGAATCCATCGAACTGTATTTTCAGAACAAAAAAATATATTATATAATGGGTGTTTTTAAAGATAAAGAATATGATCAAATATTAAAAACAACCGCTCCATTTGCGGAAGCAATTATTACAATCGAAACGCCACATAACGACAGAGCGCTGCCGGCACAGGAGCTGGCAATTGCAGCAGCAAAGTACCATAATCATGTGGAAGCAGCAAAAAGCATCCGGGATGCACTGGATAAGAGCCTTTCAATGGCGGGGAAAGACGATGTAATTATTGCCTTTGGTTCCCTTTCTTTTTTAGGAGAGATTACCAGAGAAATGGGAGAAAGTGAGGATTAACTATCATGATAGATCAGAGTAAAATCAAAGAAGGCGTTAGACTTATTTTAGAAGGAATCGGTGAAGATACCACAAGAGAAGGACTGATTGAGACACCGGACCGTATTGCAAGGATGTATACAGAGATCGTAGGCGGAATGGAAGAAGATGCGGCTGAGCATTTAAGCAAACGCTTTCATGTGAAAAATAATGAAATGGTATTGGAAAAAGACATAACATTTTATTCTACCTGTGAGCATCATATGCTTCCGTTTTTCGGAAAAGCACATATTGCATATGTACCAAATGGTTCTGTAGTAGGGCTTAGCAAAATCGCAAGAACGGTAGAAGTATTTGCAAAGCGCCTGCAGCTGCAGGAACAGCTGACAGCACAGATAGCGGATGCATTTATGGACAATCTGGCTCCCCAGGGAGTAATGGTTATGGTAGAAGCAGAGCATATGTGTATGACCATGCGTGGAATTAAAAAACCGGGTTCGAAAACAGTTACCGTAGTTACCAGAGGAATTTTTAAAGATAACGAAAAACTGCAGAACACATTTTATCAAATGTTAAGGTAGGTTGAAGCAAATGGATCGGGTTAATGAAATATTATTGAACAGGACTTACCGGGAATGTCTGGGGAAAATCCGTGTATGTGAAGCAGACCGGATCTTCTGCAAGCACGATATGGCACATTTTATGGATGTGGCAAGGCTTGCATATATTATAAATCTAAGAGAAGGACTGAATATCAAGGAGGAGCGGATCTATGCGGCCGCTCTTTTACACGATATAGGGAGACATGAACAGTATATAGATGGTACACCGCACCAGGAGGCAAGTGCCAGAATTGCTCCGGCTATTTTACAGGCGTGTGGTTTTGCAAAGGCAGAGAGTGAAGATATTATAAATGCCATTGCCCAGCATAGAAACAGCGAAATAAAAAATGAAAAGAGTCTTGCAGGCATTATCTACAGGGCAGATAAGATGTCCAGAAGCTGCTATGGATGTGAAGCTGAAAAACAGTGCAGCTGGAGTGATGAAAAGAAAAATTTAAAGATTCTTTTATAGTTATAAAAACAGAATATAAAGGTGGTTAGAGACATGATGAGAATAGGCAATCGGGATTTTGATGTAGATAAACATACTTATATTATGGGCATTTTAAATGTAACGCCGGATTCCTTTTCTGATGGAGGAAAATGGAATAATAAGGATGCAGCCCTTGAGCACGCACAGGATATGATAGAAGAGGGTGCAGATATCATTGATATCGGGGGCGAGTCCACGAGACCGGGATATACCCTGCTGACTGATGAAGAAGAAATTGCACGTGTTGTTCCGATGATTCAGGCGATAAAGAGCCGGTTTGACGTTCCGGTATCCATCGATACTTATAAAAGCCGCGTAGCCAGAGCTGCGTTGGAAGCAGGAGCAGATCTGGTAAATGATATCTGGGGCCTGAAATATGATGATGAACTGGCAGGTGTAATTGCAGAATATCAGGCACCCTGCTGCCTGATGCATAACCGCAGAGAAGCGGATTATCAGGATTTTATCAACGATATGCTGCAAGACCTGAGAGAAACAATTTCCATCGCGAAAAATGCCGGTATAGCAGACAACAAAATCATCTTAGATCCCGGAGTTGGATTTGGAAAGACTTATGAAAATAATCTGGAAGCGATAGACAGGCTGGAGCGCATGCATGAACTTGGCTGCCCGATCCTCCTTGGAACCTCCAGAAAATCAGTGATCGGACTTACCCTGGATCTTCCGGCTTCCGAGCGATTAGAGGGGACACTTGCCACAACGGTAATGGGCGTCATGAAAAAAGCTGCTTTTGTGAGAGTTCATGATATCCGGGCAAATGCAAGAATTATTAAGATGACTGAGGCGATCATTGGACGTGCTTGAATATGATAGAAATTTAAAACATATTCCGGAGAGCGGACATATAAAAACATAAGCTGGAGGAACGGAACGCATGGATAAAATAAAGATTAAAGACCTGGAAATATACTGTCACCACGGTGTGTTTCCAGAGGAAAATACATTAGGACAGAAGTTTATTGTATCGGCAACGCTGTATACAGATACCAGAGAAGCGGGAATGAATGATGATTTAACCAAATCCATACATTATGGTGACGTAAGTCATTTTATTACGGAATTCATGCAGAATCATACATTCAAACTCATTGAAACGGTTGCGGAAAAACTGGCAATGGAATTGTTGATCGAAGTTGCGAATCTAAAAAAGGTTAAGCTGGAGATCAAGAAACCCTGGGCGCCGGTAGGTCTTCCTTTAGATACCGTAGCAGTGGAAATTAAAAGAAGCTGGCACACGGCTTATATTGCCATTGGTTCGAATATGGGAGATAAAAGTTCCTATCTGCAGGGTGCGGTAAAATCCCTGGATGAACTTTATGGCTGCCAGGTAGAAAAGGTATCGGAACTGATTACCACAGCACCTTACGGCGGGGTAGAACAGGATGAATTTTTAAATGGAGCCCTGAAGCTTAAAACACTGTTTACACCTCAGGAGCTGTTAGAAAAACTTCATGAAATAGAGTTGGAAGCCGGCAGGGAGCGGGTAATACGCTGGGGTCCCAGAACGCTGGATCTGGATATACTTTTGTATGATGATATCATCTTAGATACGGAAGATCTGCACATTCCTCATATTGAAATGCATTTGAGAGACTTTGTACTGGAACCTATGGTTCAGATTGCACCATATAAGAGACATCCGCTGCTAAAGAAAACAATGGAACAGTTAAAGGGAGAATTAAATGACTGATTTAACAGAATTAAGAGATGAGATTGACCGTATTGACAAGGAAATGGTTGCTTTATTCGAAAAAAGAATGAGCATCAGCGGCCAGGTTGCAGAATATAAAATTGATACCGGAAAGAAAGTATTTGATAAAGCAAGAGAAGCATCCAAAATTGAAGCAGTTACCAATATGACTCACAATGATTTTAATAAACATGGTGTGGAAGAATTGTTTCAGCAGATTATGGCTATGAGCAGAAAACTGCAGTATCAGCTGCTGGCACAAAAAGGTGCAGTAGGAAGACTGCCGTTTATTGAAGTGGATGAAATCCAAAAAGAGAATATAAGAGTTGTTTTCCAGGGGGTGGAAGGTGCATACAGCCATGCGGCAATGAAGGAGTATTTCGGAGATAAAGTAAATGCTTTCCATGTGGAAACCTGGAAGGATGCCATGGAAGCCATCGCAGAGGGCTCAGCAGATTATGCGGTGCTTCCCATCGAGAATTCTACAGCCGGAATCGTGAACGATATGTATGATTTATTGGTTGATTTTGAAAATTATATTGTGGCAGAGCAGGTGATCCGCTGTGAACATAAGCTTCTGGCTGTTCCCGGTACTAATCTGGATGAGGTGAAAACCGTATATTCCCATCCGCAGGGGCTGATGCAGTGCAAGCAGTTCTTAGACCAGCACAGAGGCTGGAAACAGGTGCCTTTAGATAATACGGCAGTGGCTGCAAAGAAAGTATCAAATGACCGGGATAAAACCCAGGTGGCCATAGCCAGTGCCTTTGCAGGAGAATTTTTTGACCTTCAGGATATGGGTGTTCAGGTATGTTATAACGAAGTCAATTCCACCAGATTTATTATTGCCACTAACCAGAGAATTTTCAGAAAAGATGCAGACAAGGTCAGTATCTGTTTTGAAGTGCCTCATAAGAGCGGTTCGTTATATAACATGCTTTCTCATTTTATATACAATAATCTGAACATGAGCAAAATTGAATCAAGACCCATACCGGGCAAAAACTGGGAGTACCGGTTCTTTATCGATTTCGAAGGAAATCTCAGTGACAGTGCAGTAAAAAATGCACTGCGTGGTATTCGGGAAGAAGCAATCAATATGAAGATATTAGGTAATTATTAGAGAACGTTTGAAAATTGCATATATCAGTATGTGCGATTCCGTCAGTAAAACGGGGAGTGCATGCTGAATTAAAAGATAGTCGAAAAAGCATCAGAGAAAGGCAGTCAAAATGGCAGGAATAAATGAATTAATTGTATACAGAAACTTTGAACAGGGACAGGTGCTGGAGGATATGACCTGGATTATGGGACATTTGTATAATGAATATTATAATGTAGAAGATATCCGGGCTTTATTTTATGACTGCATACACGGTCTGGTAGAACTGGCGGGCAGCTATGGCTTTTCGAAAAATCTATGGCATAACTACCTTACCTTTCTGCTGGTGAATAATGAAAACACCTTTAGCACTGCCTGTGAAATTGTGGGGCCGGTAGATGGCAGCATCAATGCATTAGTGCGTCATGATTTTGAAATCTTAAAAGAACTATTTGATTATGATTTCGAACCGGTAGAAAAGTTTCTTCAGGTGAATTGTTTTAGTTTTGTAAGTAATTATCAGAACATTAATGAAAACAGCAAAATGTTTAACAAGAGAATTCGTGACCGTATCTGCGACCTGAGTGTGAAACTTGGGAACGCCGGAAGCATCGATGAATTTATGGAAGATATGACGACGTTTTACAAAGACTTCGGTGTGGGAAAGCTGGGCCTCCACAAAGCATTCCGTGTGGCGCATGAAGAAGACGGTGTACATATTGTACCAATTACAAATATCGCACATGTACATCTCGATGACCTGGTGGGATATGAGATAGCCAAAAAGAAACTGATCGATAATACAGAGGCTTTTGTTCAGGGCAGAAAAGCCAATAACTGTCTGCTATTTGGAGATGCAGGTACCGGTAAATCTTCCAGCATCAAAGGTATTTTAAATCAGTACTATGATCAGGGACTTCGCATTATTGAAATTTATAAGCACCAGTTCCAGGATTTAAATGAAGTAATTGCTCAAATTAAGAATCGAAATTATAAGTTCATCATATATATGGATGATTTATCTTTTGAAGAATTTGAAATCGAATATAAATATCTGAAAGCTGTGATAGAGGGGGGACTTGAGAAAAAGCCGGATAATATACTGATCTATGCTACCTCAAACCGCAGGCATCTGGTTCGTGAACAATTCAGTGATAAAGAGGGCCGCAGAGATGACCTTCATTCATCTGATACGGTACAGGAGAAGCTGTCCTTAGTATACCGGTTTGGAGTTAAGATTTTCTTCTGTGCTCCGGATAAAAAAGAATTCCAGAAGATCGTCAGAACTCTGGCAGAACGGTATAACATAAAAATGGAGGAAGAGGAGCTGCTGCTGGAAGCAAATAAATGGGAACTGCAGCACGGCGGACTGTCAGGCCGTACGGCACAGCAGTTTATCGATTATTTATTAGGTAAAATACAGGAGTAAACACAAACTATATGGGGGTGATAAAGTGACAATCGCAACATATGCAGCAATTGATGTGGGATCTTATGAAATAGAAATGAAGATTTTTGAACTTTCTGCCAGACAGGGGATGCGAGAAATTGACTGCATCCGTCACAGGATGGAACTGGGAAAGGACGCCTACCGGACAGGGAAGATCAGCGTGGACTTAGTGGAAGAGCTCTGCAGTGTACTTCAGGATTTCCTTTTAATTATGAAAACTTACCGTGTAAATGCTTTTCGTGCCTGTGCAACCAGCGCAGTCAGAGAAACCAAAAATAAATTAATTATGCTTGATTATATCGAAAAGCGCACAGGTATTAAAATTGAGGTGCTGGGGAACTCAGAAGAGCGTTTTCTGGATTATAAGTCAATTGCTTCCAGAGAAGCGGAATTTGCCAATATCATTCAAAAAGGTACTGCTATTTTGGACGTTGGCGGCGGCAGTATGCAGATTTCACTGTTTGATAAGGACAGTCTGGTAACAACGCAGAATATCCGTCTTGGCAATATGCGTATCCGTGAACGTCTGTCCGTAATGGAGAATCAGGCGCCCCATATGGAGGTTCTGATCGAAGAACTGATTAACAATGAGGTTTTAGGATTTAAAAAGTTATATTTAAAAGAAAGAGAGATTCAGAATGTGATCCTGATCGGAGATTATATCCTGGATCTGACCAAAAAATCCTTTTTGACAAAAGAAGAATTTCTGAAACTGTATGACACAGTGATCCGTAAATCTCCGGAAGATATAGCTGAGGCATATGAGATTCCTTATGAAAGTGCATCTCTTATCATTCCGTCGGTTATTATTTATAAGCGTTTATTAGAAGAAATGGAAGCAGAGGCGATCTGGGTGCCTGGTGTTTCCCTATGTGATGGCATGGCATATGAATATGCCCAGAAAAATAAAATAATCAAGTCACTTCATAACTTTGATAATGATATCATTGCTGCTGCCAGAAATATTTCCAAGCGGTACCAATGCAATAAAGGGCATATCAAAGCACTGGAAGACCTGGCAATTCCTATTTTTGACAAGTTGAAAAAAGTGCATGGAATGAATGCCAGGGACCGGCTTCTGCTTCGTATTGCAGTCATACTCCATGGGTGTGGTAAATATATCAGCCTCTCTAATGTGGCGGAGTGCTCCTACAGTATTATTATGGCAACGGAGATTATTGGATTGGCCCATGTTGAGCGGGAAATCATCGCAAATGTGGTAAAATACAATACCATGGATTTCTCTTATTATGACGTGACCGAAGGACGGATTACGGAGATCAGCAAAGATGAGTACTTAAGAATTGCAAAATTAACAGCGATTTTACGTGTGGCTAATGCTCTTGACCGCAGCCACAAGCAGAAATTCAAAGATGTAAGGCTGGCATTTAGAGAAAATGAACTGGTGATAACAGCAGAAACCCAGGAAGATATTACATTGGAAAAGGGGCTGTTTAGGGAAAAAGCAGATTTCTTTGAAGAAGTATTCAGCGTCCGGCCAGTGATTAAACAGAAGAAAATAATGTAACAGGGAGGGAGACAGATGGAACAAATTGATTTTACAAAACCTGAATTTTATACCAACCGGGAATCCAGCTGGGTAGGATTTAATGACAGAGTCCTGAGCGAAGCCAGGGATAAATCCCTTCCGTTATTCGAACGGTTAAAATTTCTGAGTATTACAGCTTCAAATCTGGATGAATTCTTTATGATCCGTGTGGCATCTTTAAAAGATATGGTACATGCAGGTTATATGAAAAAAGATATAGCAGGTTTAACCGCCACAGAACAGATTGATATGATCTTAAAAGAAGTACATGAGCTGGTAAATGTGCAGTACTCCACCTATAACCGTTCTCTCTTGCCGGCTTTAAAGCAGCAGGGACTGGAAGTGGTAGTCTGCCACGAAGATTTAAACAAAGAACAGGAACTATTTGTTGACCAATATTTTGAAGAAAATGTATATCCGGTACTCACCCCAATGGCAATGGATTCTTCCAGGCCGTTTCCCCTGATACGCAATAAATCTTTAAATATAGGAGCATTGATTTCCAAAAAGGGTGAAACCGAGTTTGCTACGGTACAGGTCCCCTCAGTACTGCCCAGAATCATCCGCCTTCCGGAAGGAAAAAAGGGAGAAAAAAGGGTAATACTTTTAGAAGAGGTCATTGAGCGTAATATCCAGAAGCTGTTCTTAAACTATAATGTAATCTGTGCCCACCCATATAGAATCATGAGGAATGCAGACTTAACCATTGACGAAGACGAGGCAGCAGATCTTCTAAAAGAAATACAGCGCCAGCTGAAAAAGCGTCAGTGGGGCGAGGTAATCCGTCTGGAAATCGAAGATAAGATGGATAAACATCTTTTGAAAGTATTAAAGAAAGAATTTAGTATAAAAGAAGAAGAGATTTTTTCAATCAACGGTCCCCTGGATCTGACATTCCTGATGAAGATGTATGGATTGGACGGTTTTGATCATTTGAAATACGAATCTTACCATCCTCAGCCGGTACCGGATATGATGGGAGAAGAGGATATTTTTACCCAGATCCGAAATGGGGATATACTGCTTCATCATCCATTTATGACATTTAATCCCGTAGTAGACTTTGTAAAACAGGCGGCGAAAGATCCCGACGTTCTGGCAATCAAACAGACACTGTATCGGGTCAGCGGCAATTCACCGATTATTGCCGCACTTGCCCAGGCTGCGGAAAACGGCAAGCAAGTTTCCGTATTGGTAGAATTAAAAGCCCGTTTTGATGAAGAGAATAACATTGTATGGGCAAAGATGCTGGAAAAAGCCGGATGTCATGTTATCTATGGGTTAGTGGGACTTAAGACACACAGTAAAATCACCCTTGTTGTCCGCAGAGAAGAAGACGGAATTCGCCGTTATGTCCATCTGGGAACAGGGAACTACAATGACGCAACGGCGAAACTTTATACAGACTGTGGCCTTTTGACCTGTTCAGAGCCGATTGGAGAAGATGCTACGGCAGTATTCAACATGCTATCCGGTTATTCCGAGCCAAAGAGCTGGAACAAGCTGGCAGTGGCACCGATCTGGCTGAGAAACCGCTTCTTAAAACTGATCAGGCGTGAGACCAGAAATGCCCTGGAAGGCAAACAGGCTCATATCATAGCCAAGATGAATTCTTTATGCGATAAAGATATCATTGCTGCTCTTTATGAAGCATCGGCTGCAGGTGTGAAGGTAGATCTGATTATACGTGGTATCTGTTGTCTGAAGGTGGGAATTCCTGGTGTGAGTGAGAATATCACCGTACGTTCTATTGTTGGAAACTTTCTGGAACACAGCCGTATTTTCTACTTTTACCACAATGGAAGCGAAGAGGTTTATATGGGAAGCGCAGACTGGATGCCGCGTAACCTGGATAAACGTGTAGAAATTCTCTTTCCGGTTGAAAGTGAACGCTTGAAGATGGAAGTGATACACATCTTGCAGATTCAGTTGGAAGATAATGTGAAGGCACATATTTTACAGCCGGACGGAAGCTATGAGAAAGTAGACAGAAGAGGTAAAGTGAAAATGAATTCTCAGGAGTATTTCTGTGAAGAAGCAATAGAAAGGGCTGTAAAACCGGAAGACGTTGTAAAAGACAGGGTATTTATTCCGGCAGAACCGATAGATAATTGATGAGAAAGCTGTTTTATCATTGAAAATGCCAAAAGGGCAGGAAAAGGGATGAAAATATTAAATTGGGGTTTAGGTGAGTAAAGACGCTTTGTAGATGTAGGTAGTGTACGGAAAGAGAAGGGGACGGACCAGGACATTGGTTTGGAAGGCTTACCGCAGAACTGGCATTTTCTAACCTTCCCGGAGCACTTTTTGGCGGCACGCGGGCATTCGCTCCGAAATCCTGATGCATTTCGCAGCTCACTGCCCGCTTACAATCCGATGGGAGCCAGTCGAATTGTATCCGCCAAAAAGCACACCGGGAAGGTAAGTAAATGCTCAGCTCTGCTATACGCCTTCCAAACCAATGTCCTGGTCCGCCCCCTTCTCTTTCCGGGATGCAGTTTATTGATACAAAGCTGGTTTTCTCAGCAGGGTGGGGCCCCGGGGTTGTGGCATGCCGGACGCGATTGGCATAAAGCAACTGATCTTGAGAACGGAATTTGTTTTTCATTCTGTAACCAGAAAAACGAACAAACTTTCATCTTCTCTTACACAAACAGCCGAAACATACTGCGCAGCATCCAATAAAGAACAGCCTGTCACAGTCCAAGGGTCTCCACTCTGCTGAGAAAACCAGCTTTGTGGCAGTAAACTGGATCTCGGAAAGATGGGTGTGGGAAACTGGCATGGGCGGAGGAAGCGTAGAGCAGAGCTGAGTATTTACTTACCTTTCCGGAGTGTTTTTTGGCGGATAGTATTCGACTGGCTCCCATCGGATACTAAGCGGGCACTGAACCGAGAAATGCATCAGGATTTCTCGGTGAATGCCCGCGTGCCGCCAAAAAGCGCTCCGGAAAGGTTAGAAAATACCAGTTCTGCGGCCAGCTGACGGAGCCCATGCCAGTTTCCCACACCCATCTTTCCGTACACTACCTCCATCTACAAAGCGTCTTTCCTTAGCTAAACCCAAATTTAAGCTAATTGTCTATTTCCCACTCTGCTGCATCTTTATTGCTATTTCAAACGTTTTAGACACCGATGGTTAATACAAGAGGAATTTTTCTATCACTTCTGCAATACCGTCATGGTTATTATCTCTTTGGGTTATGTAGTCACCGTATTTTTTAATATCATCAGCCGCATTTTTCATAACGACGCCGATTGCAGCCGTTTCAAGCATAGAGATGTCATTAGGAGCGTCTCCGGCAGCAATGGTATTGCATTTTGGAATGCCCAGAATACCACATAATACTTCAATAGCATGTCCTTTTGACATGCCCGGGGCCACTAATTCCAGGTACTGGGGACAGGAAAAGATATGTTCTACCTTGCCGTCTGCCCATTCTGAAATGGATTCCTGGAAGTGTACCAGTTTATCATGGTTTTCATAATCGATTACGATTACTTTCCCCGGCTCAGTGGTTAATTCCATCATAACATCAGGCACAATTCTGGAGGTAAGATTTGTCAGTGACTCGTATCTGTGCAGTGCGGGTGTATCATATTCTGAAAGAATATGAGTGTCTGAATAGGTCTGGCAATGCAGCCCCTGTGCATGCGCAGCATCTAAAAGATAGCGGACAAAAGGCAGCGGAAGCGTTTCTTTAAAGACGGTTTTCTTATGGTATAAATCATAGATTTCTGCCCCGTTAAAAGCAATTGCATAACAACCATCCTGTGTCAATCCCAGTTCTTTTGATAAAACAATTGCACTGGCAAGAGGTCTTCCGGTAGTAATCACGATCTTATGTCCCTGCTTTAAAGCTTTTTGGATTGCTTCATGATTGCCTGATGTAATTTCCTTATCATCATTTAACAAGGTGCCGTCCAGGTCTAGGAATAAGATTTTGATTTTCTTCTCTTTCTCCATAAAATCTTCCAGAGCTTCATCACTGTCACTGATCCAGATATCTTCCTCTGTGGCCGTCAGTCCCAGATATTCACGCAAAGTGCGTGTATCATCACTAAAATTCCATTTGCTGGTATAATCAAAAATTTCATCAAATTCAATTGAACCGTTCATATATAATTCACGAAATGTCATAATTCCTCCATTTGGATGCATAAAAGCATCTTATTATTAGTTAGTATAAAAATATACTCTTCAAATATTATACCTAAAAGTGACAGGGAAGACAAGGGGGAATGTAGCAGCGGGATACAGACCGGCTTTAAGTACATTCCGGGTACACTTGGGATAACCTGGGCGGGTTGAATTCTTTCCAAATTGAGGGTATACTAAAAAGAGCAAAAGGATACTTCCAGAAGATATATAATAGAGAAACGGAAAGGAATATTGTGGGTCTGCCCGCAATATGCAATAGGTATAAATAATGAAATATATAGATTTACATGTACATTCAAATTGCTCTGATGGTACTTTTACACCTGCTGAATTAGTAGATTATGCGATTAAGAAGAATCTGTCGGCATTTGCACTGACAGACCATGATACCACGGCAGGGCTTGAGGAGGCATTTGCAGCCGCAAAGGGGAAAGAAATAGAAGTAATACCGGGAATTGAGTTTTCTACAGAATATCTGGGAAAAGACATTCATATTGTAGGGCTGGAATTTGATTACAAAAGTCCTGCTTTTTTAAGCCAGATTGGAAAATTTCAGGATTCCAGGGATTTGCGCAACCGGAAGATGATAGAGAAACTGCGGGACGGGGGAATTGATATTACCTGGGAGAAGATGGAGGAACGATATCAGGATGCAGTTTGGACAAGAGCTCATTTTGCAAGTTACCTTTTGGAACATGGATACGTAAAAGATATGCGGGATGCATTCAGGTATTATATCGGTGACAACTGTCCTTACTTTGTTCCCAGGGAAAAAGTGACGCCTGTTCAGGCAGTTCATCTGATCCGCCAGACCGGAGGAATTCCGATTCTTGCTCATCCGCTGCTGTACCATTTAAAAGATGAAGAGATGGATAGACTTTTGGAGGATTTAAAGAAAGCCGGTTTAATCGGCATTGAAGCACTTTATTCCACCCATGTTGGATTTGAAGAAAGTACAGTCCGCCGGATGGCACGCCTGCACGGACTTCATATCAGCGGAGGTTCTGATTTTCATGGTACACGTAAGCCTGGAATAGATCTCGGCTGCGGCAGGGGAAATCTTAAAATACCATATGAGATACTAAAACAAATGCGTGATGAGCTGCAGAAATAAAATAATTAAAATAAATAAAAAAAGGTAATTGACAAATCCTATGATATAGACTATGATGAATACATACCCCACAGGGGTATATGAAAGGAGGAATAGATTTGAAGACAGAAGTCTATATCATAAAAGGGATGACATGTGCATCCTGCAGCAGTGCTGTTGAACGTGTAACCAGAAAAATGGATGGCGTAACGAGAAGTGATGTCAATCTTGCCACCAACAAGATGACCATAGAGTATGAAGAAGAAAAGGTCACACCCGAAGATATCATGAACCGGGTAGAACGGGCGGGGTTTGCGGCAGAGCAGGAAGTTTTAAAAGATGAGAAAAAAGTGAAGGAAGAAAAAGAGGAGCGGGAGGAAGCATCCCACAAGATCAAACGCAGACTGATCATCAGTATTGTACTTGCGGTTCCCCTGCTTTATATTTCTATGGGACATATGATTCCATTTCCCCTTCCGCTGCCGGGTTTTTTGGATATGCATAAACAACCTCTTAACTTTGCGCTGGCGCAGCTGATCCTTACTACTTTCATATTAATCTGTGGAAGAAAATTTTATATTATTGGTTTTAAAACATTGTTCAGAGGACATCCAAATATGGATTCACTGGTGGCAATTGGTACGGGAAGTGCGTATATTTACAGTCTGGTTATGACAGCGCTAATACCTGAATCCCACATGTATGTTGAACGGTTGTACTACGAGTCAGCAGCAGTTGTAGTAACTCTTGTTATGCTTGGTAAATACCTGGAGAGCCGCAGTAAAGGTAAAACATCAGAGGCGATTCAAAAATTAATGGAACTGGCTCCAGATGTTGCAGTCGTACTGCGAGACGGCACGGAAGCGGAAGTTCCCACAACGGAAGTAAAAAAAGGTGATATCTTATTAATACGTCCGGGCAGCAGAGTTCCTCTGGATGGATTAGTCGTTAGTGGAAACAGCAGTGTGGACGAATCCATGCTGACAGGAGAAAGTATACCGGTAGAAAAGACCGCCGGAAGTGAAGTGATAGGCGGCAGTATCAATTATAACGGTTCCATGCAGGTTGAAGTAACCCATACAGGCAGTGATACTACATTGGCGAAGATCATCAAGCTGATGGAGGATGCACAGGGAAAGAAAGCACCTATATCGAAGCTGGCGGATACCGTGGCGGGGTATTTTGTACCGGCAGTTATTGTCATAGCAGTTGCGGCGGCAATTATCTGGGCATTGGCGGGGCATGACCTGGCATTTGTTTTAACAATTTTTGTATCCGTATTAGTAATTGCATGCCCATGTGCACTGGGACTGGCAACACCCACAGCCATTATGGTTGGTACGGGACTTGGAGCAAAATATGGAATACTGATAAAAAGTGGTGAAGCGTTGGAAATCACCCATAAAATAGATGCCGTTGTTCTGGATAAAACCGGAACCGTTACAGAAGGAAAACCCAGAGTGGTTGAAATCGTCAGTCCGGAGATGGAAGCAGAGGAATTACTTCGGATAACGGCATCCTGTGAGCGTGATTCCGAACATCCTCTTGGCAGAGCAATTGTAGAGGATGCGAAAAATAAAGGAATTCGATTAACAGAGCCGGAAGCGTTTGAAAGCATTACCGGAAAAGGAATTAAAGCAGAATTTGCAGGCAATGAAGTATATATCGGAAATGAACGGATGATATCGGATCTTGGTATTGACCTTGGAAGTATGAAGCAGTCAGCGGATTCTATCGCAGATAAAGGCCAGACGCCTATGTTTGTGGTAATCGGCGGAGAATTGAAGGGCATTGTAAGTGTTGCCGATACGATGAAACCAACCAGTACCAAAGCCATTGATGACATGAAGAAGCTGGGGATTACGGTAACGATGCTTACCGGAGATAATAAACGGACTGCCCAGTATATTGGAAGACAGGCACACGTAGATCACGTAATTGCAGAAGTGCTTCCGGGTGATAAAGCAGCAGTAGTAGCTGATCTTCAGAAGCAGGGAAAAAAAGTTATGATGGTTGGAGACGGTATCAATGATGCACCTGCACTAGTGCAGGCTGACGTAGGTACCGCAATTGGAAGCGGAAGTGATATCGCCATGGAATCCAGTGATGTGGTATTAATGAGATCTGATCTCCAGGATGTATACCGGGCAATTAAGCTAAGTAAAGCTACGATCCGGAATATTAAAGAAAATCTGTTCTGGGCATTTATCTTTAACACCATAGGAATTCCGGTTGCAGCCGGTGTGCTGTATGCATTTGGAGGCCCGCTGCTGAATCCCATTTTTGCAGGGCTTGCAATGTCCTTCAGCTCAGTATTCGTAGTAAGCAACGCGCTGCGCCTGAAACGGCTTAAGTTATAAAAACAGATTAATGAAAAAGAGGTGGACAGATGAGCGAAGAAATATGTAATTGTGAAAAACATAAACACAGGGAAGACAAGGAATACAAGGATCTGGTTCACCGGCTGAACCGCATTGAAGGACAGATACGGGGGATAAAGAACATGGTAGAAGAAGAACGTTATTGTGTGGATATTTTGACACAGGTTTCAGCCATTCAGTCAGCATTAAACAGTTTCAATAAAAGTCTTCTGGCAAATCATATTAAATCCTGTGTAGTAGAAGATATACGGGGTGGAAATGATGAAGTCGTAGATGAATTGTGTAAAACGATTCAAAAATTGATGAAATAGAAATTCATCTATGAATTTATATAAGAAAAAGTATAAGAAAAAGGAGTGTACGATTATGACAGTATTAAAAGTAGAGGAAATGCATTGCGAAAAATGTGTAGAAAGAATCAGTAAAGCTTTTGACAAGGCAGGGCTTACCTATGAGGTAAATCTGGCAGATAAAACAGTTTCTATTGATGGATGTGATAAGTGTATTGCTACTGCAAAAGAAATTCTGGATGATCTCGGGTTCTAAATCGTGTTTGAAAATGCATTCCCGCCATATTGCATGGACGGGGAGGCGTAGAGCAGAACCGTGTTAGACAGAAGAACCGGCAGCCTGACAGTATTTGAAGAAGAAGGGATTCTTTTCATAATGAATCACTTCTTTTTTGAACGTTTAAATATTTTTATTGTAAAATATTAAATAATATAGATGAGGTGACGAGTATGAATCACAAAGCGAAAAAAGAAGATAAGATCAAAATTATCCATTGCTCAGAATTTGATGATTTTAACTACGGGGATATTTTGATTGTAAACGATACCTGGTACGGAGGTGTCTGGGCAAAAGACAGCGCGGGTGTATCGGTTGCTGTAAATGAAGATGCATATGAGATTTTTGAAACAGCAAAATGCAATAAAAAAGATGTTATAGAAAACCAGATAGAAGTGGTGATGGATGAGTTTACCATCAGGCATGGAAATGAATGGATGCAGGCGGACAGAATTAAAAATCTGCTGAGTCAGACTTACTGGGCGAATACGAGAGATTTGGCTACGATAAATAAGTCGATTGAAAACTCTTTGTGCTATGGTGCATTTCGCAATGACACCGGAGAACAGATTGCTTTTGCCCGTGTGATAACAGATTATGCCACTACGTACTATCTTTGTGATGTAGTAGTAGACCAACGTTACCGTGGCGCTGGCATAGGGAAAGCCTTACTTACAGCAATCGAAGGGAATGTGGAAATCTCATCTCTGAGAGGAATCCTGGCGACACAGGATGCCCATGAATTTTATAAGAAATATGGTTTTCAGGATGAAGGCACTACTTTTATGGGAAAACCCAGAAAGGAGAACAATGATGCTGGAGTACATTGATGGTATGCAAATTCACTATGAAGTAATCGGTGAAGGAAAACCTGTTATTATGCTGCATGGTTGTGCATGTGATTACAGACTAATGCTGGGATGTATGGAACCGGTGTTTAACATGTGTGAAGGATATCAGCGTATCTATATAGATTTGCCCGGGATGGGAGAGACGAAGGCGCCGCTTTCAGAAGGGAGTTCCGATAAAATTATGGAACTCTTAATTACCTTTATAAAAAGAGTGACAAAGGGTTCATTTCTGATAGCAGGGGAATCCTACGGAGGATATCTGGCGAGGGGGATATTGACCAGGTTATCTCAGGATATAGATGGATTTCTAATGATATGTCCCGTAATTGTCCCCGGTCATAATCTGCGAAATGTGCCAGGTAAAGAAGTTTTACAGTACGATGAAGAATTTCTAAGAGGACTTTCTGCGGATGAAAGGGAATCCTATTGTGGATATGCAGTCGTTGCAAATCAAGACATATTTCAGCGTTACCAGGAGGAGATTTTGCCCGGATTGAAAATGGCTGATTCGAGTTTTATAGAAAAACTTCAAAATGACTATGCATTTTCTTTTGACGTTGATAGGAAAAGCCGTGAATTAAGATTTGAGAAACCTGTGCTTTTACTTGCCGGGCGTCAGGATAACTGCGTAGGCTATCAGGATTTATGGAGCATTATAGAAGATTACCCAAGAGGAACATTTGCAGTACTGGATATGGCAGGGCACAATTTGCAGATTGAACAATCAGAGATATTTAATAGTCTGGTGAAAGAGTGGATTCAGAGGACCGAAAAAAATAGTATCCAGTAACATGATTTTCGGACAAAAGATGAGCCAAAAAGAATGTCTTTATCTCTTTTTATATGAGATAAAGGTTCATTTTGGCTTTATTTAATTTATTATTTATTCAATAAATAGATAGAGAAATTCAAGTATGCTGCAAATATACACCAAAGTAGATAAGGGATTTGCAAATAAGCAGCCAGGGGGTTGATCTTGTAAAATTTAATGATCATGATAATAATAGTGACGATTAAAAGGAGCAGCCAAATAAAAGCAAATAAGTAAAAATGCAGGTTAAAAAAGATCAGACTCCAAAAAAAGTTAAGTACAAGCTGCAAAGCATACCAAGTCAATGCATTTTTCGTATTTTCGTTTCCGGAAGTAATAATAAGATAGCAGGATATTCCCATCAAAATATAAAGAATAGTCCATACAATCGGAAATACCACGCCAGGTGGGCTGAGAGGAGATTTGCTCAGCATAGCATAGGTGTCTGCGGAGCTGCGGGTCAGCAGGGCAGAAATCTGACCGACTGCCAGTGGAATTAAAATACTTATGATTAATTTATCAAATTTAATCTTCATGTTGTGATCCTGTTTTTGTTTATATATATGAAATAGGAGCAGTAAATATGATAAAATCAGGGGATAAGGGAAAGAGAAAAAGAAAAAATTGTTGGCTAGAATAAGATTTTTAGGCAAAAAAATAAGCGGGTGATGGGAATCGAACCCACGTATCCAGCTTGGAAGGCTGGTGTTCTACCATTGAACTACACCCGCATAAAAGTCGGGGTGACAGGATTCGAACCTGCGACCTCCTGGTCCCAAACCAGGCGCTCTAGCCAAGCTGAGCCACACCCCGTAAAAATATTTTCGCAAACCAGCGAACGAATAATATAATAGCATATATAGAATATAAATGCAAGTAATTTCTTATATTTTTTTAAAACTTGTCAAATTACTGAAATTATTCAGATTTGATAAGAAGTTGTTCAGTTCCGTGGAATGTTAAACAGGTAGTTTTGATATGTACATTTGTCTATATTGAGAGTAAAATATAGTCAAATAAAAGGATAGTACAAGCAAAAGAGCAGAGAGGAAACAGAATGAAAGTTAATGAATATGTAAATATAATTTCAGATCAGATGAAACGTGCATTGTGGGAAGTAAAAAATGTAGTAGACTGCATACCGGAAGAATTATGGAAAAAAGAATATTGTGAAATGCCTCTGTGGAAACATGTATATCATATGATGCATTCTTTGGATCTATGGTTCATCAATCCCAGAGACAGTCACTTTCAGGAACCAACTATTCACGTGAAAGATTTAAATAACCTGAATGTGGTTTCAAAAAAAGAGTTAACCTATAATGAAATAAAATCATATTTTTCTCAAATAGAGGAAAAGATAAACCAGTATTTTTTGGATTTAAAGGATGAGGAGCTTCTACAACGTCCTGAAGTCTGTGAATATAACAGATTCACATTGATAATGGCACAAATCCGGCACTTACATACACATATGGGAATGATTATGGGATTTATTGCAGCGGATACAAATTTATGGCCCAGGGTGCTTGGGCTAAAAGGGAAAATGCCGGAAGGCGGGTACAACAAATTTTTCTAGAAGTAAAAGCTAGGAATTATATCTTTGCCGCTCTGATTATCTTGAAACCGGAACACCAGTTGAAAATGGGGTGTTGCAATTTTTTTATTGACCAATCTAATAAATTAGACTATAATAAATTTATAGACGAAAGGGGATCGAAAAATGGATACAGCAAAATTAATTCTCAATCCTGCAAGGCTTCGCATAATGCAGTATATTCGCTTGCATGGTAGTGTCCGAACATCTGATATAGTTGAATACCTGAAGGATATACCCCGGGCAACGGTATATCATCACGTAAAGATTTTGGAAGATAATAAAATCATTGAAGTTGTGCAGGAAAATAGAGTGAGGGGGACACTTGAGAAGGTTTATTCCATGTGTGAAAATGATACCCCAATGGAAAAAGAGACATCTGTTGCCCTCTCTACAGCATTTCATATGGGGTTGATGCAGGAAATGAATGAGTATTTAAGCAGCAATGACCCGGATTGTAAGAGAGATCAGGTATGGTTTACAACGGGGCTGCTTTTTATAACAGATGATGAATACAGGAATCTTGTGCAGGATATTGGGAATTTGTTGAAGCCGTACATAGGAAGAAACCCAGATTCAGGCCGGCCGCTCCGAAAACTTTCCATTATTTCTGCACCGCCACTAAAAGAGGAAGATAAGAAGAATCTTAAAAAGGATAGCCCGGATGTTTAAATAAAACGAGGAGAAATAAAATATGAAATTTCATGAGTTTGGAAATAAAAACAAGCCGTATATCATGATGATCCACGGTGGTGGGAATTCATGGTGGAACTATTTGCGTCAGGCACGCGTTTTATCCGACCGTTACTATGTGATTCTGCCTACAATGGACGGGCATGGCGAGGAATATGCCTCAAAATACATTTCAACTGAGGATACAGCAGACAAGTTGATGGCTTATATTAACACTGAATGCAAAGGTCATTTATTTGCACTATGCGGTGTATCTCTTGGCGGTCAGATCGTGATGGAACTTTTATCCCGAAAACCGGACTTGACCCAAAAAGCTATTATTGATGGCAGCATTTGTTACCCAAAGCCCGTTATGGCACGTTTCTGTATGGGATCGATCCGCTTTTGTGGCGGACTTTTATTTAGTAAAAGAGCCTGTCGTCTGCAAGTAGCGATGATGCCAAAACTGCTGCCAAAAAAAATGATGTATCCGGAAGAGCTTGTCCAATATTATATGCAGGATATGCCGCACCTTAGGAAAGAGACACTCTATACCATGTACCGTACTTATATGATGCAATATACGCTGAAAGACAGTGTAAGGAAGACGAAAGCTGAGGTAATGTATTGGTATGGGGAAAAGGAAATGAAGTGTGTCAAGAATTCTGCAAAGATGTTTAAATCTTATGTACCATCCTGTAAGATATATGAGGCAAAAGGATATAATCATGGATATTTATCAATTTATCTGCCGGATGAGTGGCTGGAAATTGCCGAACCATTCTTTCAGAAAGATAAAAAACCTAAGGATATAATATCTAAAGAATAAAAAGCTAAACATAAGATGTTGGATAAAAAGATACGGGAAAAGAATACAAAGAAACAGGAATAAGATAATATTCTATTGAAAAACCGGACAAGTGATTATATTGTCACTTGTCTTATTCAATTTTATTACGCTCATCAATTCTTAATAATATTTTACTATATAAGTTCTCACTGAGTTCATCAGTTAGATCCGGACATTCCTCATTAGTAAGAAATTTCTCGTATTCATCTGTGATTAAAATCAATATTTCTCTGATCCGGGCAGAAAATCTATGGTCACAAGATTTTTGAAGTTTCTTTTTTCGTTGGCGTTTATTCATGGTATCCCTCCAGTATTGGTTATACTGATTATATTACATAACTAACAAATTGTGCCTGGTAATTAATGGCAGAATAAAGAGCGTTTTATAACGCTGATATATTGCTGTTACAAAGAACGTGTTTGTAAACAGACTTTAACAGTCTATAAAGTTTGATTTTGCATATGCCCAGTGTTTCGAAAAACAAAAAGAACAAGTATTTTATGCAAATTCAAGTTTAAAGGACTATTATTATAAATAATTATAAAACAAATAGCTATATGTGTCAAAAAAAATTATGAACCATACACTGAATAGGCTGGTGTAAGAATAGAATAGAGCAGTACCCTACAGATGATAATTCATCCAACGAGGTACTGCTCATAAAAACATCTATAGCCTTAAGGATACGAATGTGCCATCCGCTGCTTCCACATGCACGATCTCTAGACCTTTATTTTCTTTTAAAATATCCAGACATTCTCCCAATATCATGCTGATGTATTCTTTCGTTATCAGACAGCAATAAGGTTCCGGTGTATTTACTTTTAATTCTTCAAATATCCTGTCGGGAAGTATTTTTATAACAAATCCAATCATGGCGACCGGCACAGGCATGTAAAAACGAAAATCTTTTGTTCTGATTTTTACTTTCATATCATAAATCTCTATTAGTCAACAAATATTCTGACTGTTGTTCCATCCGCTGCCTCTACATTTACAAAATCGCCTTCAATTTCCCCATCCAGACATTCTGAAATGGCATCCATCATGCTGGTAAGATCGACACCCTTCAGGTCTTTTTCCGGTATGGGAAGTTTACCGGTTACTTTCAAAATCTTCTTAATGGCCCCTACCGGAAACTGGATATTTACCTTATCGCCGGAAATACTGTCGACGATAACGCGGAACATCTTTTTATCATAGCTGCTCTTGACAATAGCGGACTGCTGTACCGGTAAATCTATATTCATGGCTGACATCAGTTCTGCGGCCTGCTCAGCAGTAATTGTTCCTTCTTCTACCATTTTTAAAATTCTCAATCTTTCATCCATAATAAATCTCCTTTTTTGCATCTTATTTTAATTGTGCAATCGCCTGATCTGCGGTAATTTCTCCATTTTCCAGAGCCTTTAGAATTTCCTCTCTTTTAACCGACTGATCGTCTGTTCCTGCTTCATATCCAAGCTTTTTAATTATTGAGTCCAGTTTGGAGCGGACTGTGGGATAGGATATGCCAAGTTCCTTCTCCACTTCTTTGATATTCCCCCGACACCTAATAAATGTCTCTGTAAAATACAGGTCCTCATCTGACAGATAATCGAATTTGCTAAGTCTGAAATTATTTTCAATTACCGTATCGCAGGAATCACATTTAAGTCTTGCAACTGTCAACTCATTGTTACATACCGGACAACGACTAATGATCTTTTGCATACCAACACTTCCTTTCTGTTAATATCAATATAGTATCAAAAATTAAAAATGTCAACCATTAAATTAATATATTCAATATAAATATTAAAAATATTAATGCAGGGTTATATTATGGCATCTGGATGCCATCTGGGAACGGGATGTGGATGGAAGTGATTGCGATTCGATTTACATATGAATCTGACGTGAAATTGGCGTGATGTAATAAACACCAAATCACCTTACAAAGTGAGGAGACTCTTCAGCTATGTCATAAATTTTATAATACCACAAATCTTTTTCTTAAAATAATATACCTTATATGATATAATATGGAAAGATCCGGGAGGTAATAGATATGTACAAAAAAAGCAGCTACGAAAAAAGAAAGATAAATAATTTTATTAAATTCTGCTGTAATGCAAGAGTAGGTGAGATAAAAAGGAGAATAAAAGACATGAGTGAAGGAGAGGTAGTCTGGATTCGGGCAAAGTTGAAATACAAAATTACTGCAAACGAGAATAGTTCTATGAATTTTTCAATGTTAGCACTTTGCATATCAACTGTCTCAATATTAATGACTATTGTTCAATTTTTGATGAATTCTGATAAAATAATTTTAACAGAAGAAAAAATCTTAGAATTTAAAACATTATTTCTGGTGTTGGTTGTATGCATCTCTATTTATGTGATAGGTGTTATGTGCTATTCAGTATATTTATCAGTTAAAAACGCCAAGGCTACAATGGCATTGAGCTACCTCGATGATTTCGGGAAAAAAGAATAGGAGATAGGTCCAGGTACTGCGTTATAAAAATGAGTCAAATGATAACATTTTCATTTGACCATTAGCAGATACTTGCTTTGCATGAAATATAAAAAAATCATTCATTTTCATTCACATCCTGACAAGTCATTTCCAACAATATCTGTTAAACTTATTTCCATTTAAAAATTTTCTCCATAATTATTTTTATAAGATCTTTTTCATTCCACCACTTCTGTAATTCATTGATACCAAAATCATCTTTATTTATTTTAATCCGATGCGGCAATATTGTTTCTTCAAAGAGTCAATTATAATAGTAAGCAAACATGTTGACTTTAAACACTTTCTTTTGCTAACTATAAATAATGGAGTATACCATATAGAATTAAATGATGTAACACATGGATGTACTTGCTTATTGACAAAATGTAATGAGTGTGTTACATTTAGAATGTAAGCAAGCCGTTACATTTTGTGAAGTAAAGGAGGTTGAAATTTGATATATAATCGCATTAAGGTTTTGAGGGCAGAACGTAATTGGACACAGGCTGATTTAGCGTTTAAAGTAGGAATATCCAGGCAAGCTGTTATATCAATAGAAAAATATAAATATGTGCCTTCATTAGAATTAGCTTTCAAGATAGCAGAAGTATTTGATATTTCAATTAACGAAGTGTTTGAACATAAGGAGGACAAAATCAATGAATGAACAATTAATTATTTTATTTTTCCTGATTATAGGGGTGGCAGCTACACTTTTTCTATATATATGGAAGGCAAAGAAAGAGATTGAGTACAAAAAAGATGAACGTTGGCAAGTTATTCAAAATAGAGCAAATAGTGCTTCAAATGTTTCTAATTATATTTTGATATTAGTAGTTACAGTATTAGATATTCTGGTGTTATATGCAGATATCCAAATATCCCTAACATGGAATAGATTTCTTACTTGGGTTATATTATTCATTGCTATGCGTAATGCATTGGAGCTGGCTGCTTTATTATATTTTGATAAGAAAATGTAAATGAATGTTGAAAAATGTTTAAAGAGCAGGATAAAGTAAGTGCGGCAGTAATTAGTAAATCCCAGTATGAATACCGGTCAATGTCTTCTTGAGTGCTAATACACAGATTTATATTTAGTGACAATTGTAAAGCCCTGCCGCACATACCTATAAACCGCTTTTTATATCTTGTTAAGACTTTTATCATACAATAGTGTCGATTTGATTGCAAAAAAACTATATAAAATGATAAAGAAAATACAAAATAGCCACGAACATCCTCTAAATAGCGCGAACGGCGTTTCAAACAGAAAACACCACAGAAAACCTAACCCATCTAATTCCCATAATCCAGGGGTAAGATACCAGTCTTTAGGAGTGAGCAGGGTTTGAATGCTTATCATACCTTGTGATTTCAGCACAATAAAATATGCAATAAAAGCTAATTCACAAGTCAGCCACATATTTGCTATTCTTTTGTATCTGCCTGCACGCGAACGAACATCAGAAAAAATATCTTCATCACAATTGCTGTCTGCTTTTTTAAAATATTGAACACCTGATGATTTTGTACCCACTATATGTTTCCAGCCACTATCCTCAAACATTGTCTCATAATCAAGAAAATCTTGATAGTTGCTGAATTTTCTATAATCTATTCTAAATGTAGCTTTTGGAAAATCAACTTTTTTAAAATGATAACACAAAGCTTTTTTCTCGAATAAATATCCTTGCTTTGCCATTTTGTTAAGCCATTTTTCTTCCTTTTCAAAGCTTAAAAAGAATTTAAATATCTTCATCTAAAATCTCCTTCCGAAATATATGTTCAGTAGTCTTAAGCATAAATTGCATTCTTTGATAATCAGCATATAAAACGTCCTTGCCTAATTCTGTAATTGTATACACCTTTCTGCGGGGATCGTCACTTGGCAGTGACATTATAAGTTTCTTTTTTTGCAAATTTTCAATAGCACCATACATCGTTCCAGCAGCTAATCGTACCTGCCCACTACTTAATTCTTCAACTTTTTGCATTATTGCATAACCATGTGCTGGCTCTATTAAAGCTAGAAGAACATAGTATATAGTTTCAGTTAAAGGTAAATTTTTATCTCTGTTCATCTGTATTGCATCCTTTCTATACAGTCAAACTATATAGTTTGATTATATACAGTGAAGATGTATATGTCAATAGATAATGAAAGAATAGAAAAGAAGCAGGGATTTTCTTGCTTTCTTGCAATTTTTGAAAATCGGGAGAACTTATGAGATTGAATTTATTACCATATAGACAAGAATAGATACTAGTTGGTCAATAGGGGATAAAAATGTGGTAGTAATGCTGCCAGTAAATAATACTATGGCTGCAAATAACAAAAAATTAGTAATGACAATACTGGTATACCAGATTAAGTTTTATATCAAATCCAGACCTAAAACTACATGCGAAATTAGCAGATGCTAATTTTAAATATAATCGAATTAACAGAAAAGAATTGACGAAAAAGCTGCCAGATCTGGCTTAGAAATAACAATTGGTTTAAAATTCACATTAAACTACAAAATCTTGTGAAAACAATAGTCTAATTAAACCAAAGACATTTAATAGAATCAATAAGAGTACTAAACAAATAATTGGAAAAGCAAATAAAAAGTCGAAGATAGTGCTTAGAGATTCTAATAAACAAAGAATACAAACAGTAAAATCAAGGTACATTTAGCAGTGAAGTTTATTGTCCGTAAATAACAAAGTAATCCATGTAAATGAATATCATCAATTAGATAATAAGCCTGAAACCGCTTAACCGCAGTTATGGGCTTATTTCCTTAAATATTCAATTAGTAATACTATTGTATTTGTCTAAAGAAAGATATGCAATTTGGCAATTGAAGATATTCCCAATTTATATCGGAGAAAGTAGTAGTTATATTAAATCAGAGATGTTATCGTTCTACAACAATTGTCAACATAACTAAATCTTCGTCACCAGTATTGGTAATGCTATGCTCAGAACCTTTTTGGCAAATATGGCATACTCCCGCCATAAGAATTTCCTCTTTGCCATCACAGATAGCTTTTCCGGTACCTGACAAAATATAGTTAATATCATCACTTGTTTGATGACTATGCACACCAATAGAACCTCTAGCATGAATACGGCATGGAATAATTTTTCCATTGTCGCTCATAAACATCTTAGCTGACATTTCACCATTACCACCATTCATTCCAGTTATTTTTCGCTCTGCAATTTCATTAAAATTAATAAACATGTTATGACCTCCACAAACTAATTTTGGATTAATAGCTTTACTGTTAAGTTAATATTCTATTCTATTCGAACTTCAATATCTTTAAATTTAACATGAACCGTTATATCTTCATCTGTTGTATTTTGCACGGAAACCCCAACCTTAAACCAAGAACCTTTTTTTACATGTATATCTATTGGTTTTCCAGGTGTAAGATATTCAGCGCTACATAAATTAAACTTAATAAACCGTCCTTGACACTATATAAAGGCAAGACGCTGAAAGCAACAGTGAAACCGAAGACATATAATTCAGTTAAATGGAGTTTTCAGCCAGCGAATATGCAACGGTTTCCAGCAAGGGTAAAATTACCGCTAAGAAGTCAGGCAGGACAGTAATCACAGCTTAGACGAAAAATGGCAAGAAAACTACCTGCAATATAAATGTTAAGGAGAGAATGGCTACCAAGGTTAAACTAAGCCGTAAGAGACTAACACTGAAAGTCGGCAGGAAATACGCACTGAAAGCAACAGTATATCCAAAGAATACAACCGATACGAAAAAATAGACAATAAACAAAAAGGGAATTGTTAAGCTTTCCAGCAAGGGTGTAGTCACTGGTCTTAAGAAGGGGCGATGTAGAATCACGCTTAAGACAAGCAGTGGGAAAAGAGCATATTGTAATGTAAAAGTAGAATAAGATTTAAAGATAGAGGCATACATTTGTATGTCTCTATTTTTTGATCAAGATTAATCTACTATAAAAATTGGATAATATTACCAACTAGACGAGATTAGCTACCAGTTAGTCAATAGGGGGTGAAAATTTGATGGAAATATGATATGTTTTTAAATATGATATATAAATTTTGTAACATATTGTGAACTTTTTGTGGAAATATAGGAAGAAGGGAGAAGAGTAAGATATTACTATTTGGCAATTCCAGATTCATATTAGTATGTAGTATGTTCAAAGAAACTACCAAAGATAAAAGGGAGAATATCTATGAAGAGAAAGATGAAAAATTCTGGTAAAAAAGTAGTAAGCAGCTGTTTGGTATTTGCAATGATGTGTCAGTTGGTTGGCAGTAATAATATGATGATCGCAAATGCGGAAAATGAAACGGATACTGATACGAAAAGCTATATCGTTATGGCAGACAGTTCGAAAGAGTTTAACGATCTTACTAGCAGAACAACATATAGCATCACAGAAGAAGATTCTGAATTATTGGATAATAACATAGCGGTAATGGAGTTATCGGAAGAAGAAGTTGAGGCATTGCAGCAAAACAATGGTCTGATTGTGGAAGAAGATATCATAATTTCTGCAAATTCACTGGAAGAGGATCTGGATGAAGAGATTATTACAGAAGGAACAGAAGCGGAAACGTTTCTTACAGAAAGTAAAGAGGAAAGCCAAACTGTAACTAAGGAAACTGAAGAAAGAGAAGAGACAGTAATTACGGAAAAGTCAACAGTGAGCACAGAAACGATTGAAAATACAGAGGATCTGTCGCAGGTAGATACTGAAGAATCAGAAACAGAGGATATAGAGACAGCAAAAAAGAGAGAAATTTTAGAAAGATTATTAGAGGAAAGAAATAATGCAATTGAAACTGTGGTCGAAGCTGGTTGGAACCTACAGGCAATTAATGCAGATGAATTTTATACAAATACAAGAAGTGTACAGAAGGTTAAAGTTGCTCTATTAGATTCAGGTGTTGATGCGGTAAACGGAATTGAACTTGCAGATTGGACTAATTTAGTAGAGGATGAAGAGTATGTCTTGCCTATTTATCAAGATCTTACAGGGCATGGTACTGGGATTGCCAGCATTATTTGTGCAAATGGAGAAGGCGGTATCAAGGGTGTTAATCCAAACGTAGATTTATATTCTGTAAAAGTATTAGATGGAGAAAATAAAGCACCTTTAAGTCGTATCATAAAGGGGATTTATTGGTGTATTGATAATGATGTGAATATTATTAATATGAGTTTCGGAACGTCCACATATTCAAACGCCATGAAAAAGGCAGTAGATGATGCATATGCCGCAGGTATATTAATGGTCGGAGCATCTGGAAATAATGCCGATAGAGTAGAATATCCAGCAGCATTTAAAGAAGTTATGGCAGTAGCATCAACTAATGCCAAAGCCGAGATTAGTTCATTTAGTAATACAGGAAAAGAACTAGACATTGCTGCTCCGGGTGAAAAAATCCAAACTGCTTCATTTTTTGGCGGATCTGTAGTAACACATGGTACAAGCATTGCTGTCCCTCATGTGGTAGGAGTGGCTTCTCTACTATGGGAAAAAGATTTATCAAAGACTCATGAATTTATTAGGCAGTTAATTGACTCTACATCTAAAAATATATCAAATACAGATCAGTGTGGACTTATTGATGCAGATTATGCAATGAGCATGTATGAAACTTTTGCTGAAAACTTTAGGGATTCAGGTAGTAAAAATGAAGAATTTGTACCTGAAAATACAGAGTCTTCAGAAACATTTGAAGTAATCAATGATGATGAGGCATATGTAGAAGGACGGTGGACAGTAGCTGTTCATGGAAATTTTATTGACGATTTTAAATTAAATGCAAAGGTTATAGCTGTTATAAAGGCAGGGGCAATTTATCCTGATACAGGGGAAGCTAATTTATATGGATATGGTGCGTATCCGGAATATCATGGAGGTTATAGAATTAAAGGTTCTCCAGAAATTCCTGTTAATTATGTATCGTGCTATGAATTCTTGACAAGGATAGCATTAAAAGGAGGAGATACATCTAAATTTACAGACTATAAGTTGATAAAAGGGCTGGATAAAAGGATTTTTAATAAGATTAAGTCAAAGATTAATAAAACACAATTTGGCGATCAAACTTGGAGTACACTATTATCTAAATATGGCAATACAAAAGAGAATAGAAAATATTTTTTATGGGGAAGTGCTATCCATCTTTTGACTGACTCATTTGCCCATGTTACTAAATATAGAAATGGTAATAAATTAGGCGTTGCAATTAAACATGTTAAAGGTAATAAGACAGGAGCTGATTCACCAAAGACATGTCCTAACCGACATAAAGTTGCAAAAGAAGCTGTAACCTTAAGCATGGGAAATCTCGCAAAAGGAACAATCGGAAATTTTGGGGATTATGCATTAGCATTAGCTAAATATGATGGTACTTTTGCTAAGAAAAAATTATATGATTATATTCTAGGTAATGCTGGGAGTGTTGATAAATTAAAATTATTTGATATAAATCTTCTAAACAAAGCATCATATTAATTAGAATAAATAGGGGGTAAAATTATGAACAAAAAGCTAAAAATATTATTAACATCAATCATCCTAGTGCTGGTAGTTGCAATGCTTCCAGTAAATAATACAATGGCTTCCAATAGCAATGTAATTTGTAATGACAATACTGGTATACCAGATAAAGTTTTATATCAAATTATTTTGCGTAAACTTAACAAATATGGGTTTGATACATTTACTGAAAAAGAAGCATTGAAAATAAAAAAGCTGGATGCAAGTAATTATAATAATTCTAAAAAAATAAGAAGTCTAAAAGGAATAGAAAAGCTTAAAAATCTTGTTTCTTTAGATGTTTCTTACAATAAAATATATTCTTTATCTGGGATAGAAAAATTAAATAAACTAAATGTGTTAGATTTTAGTTTTAATCAAGTGAAAAATATAAAAGCAATTAAAAATTTGTATAGCTTAAAGCATCTTATTTTAGATGGTAATAAAATAATAAGCCTAAAAGACATTGAAAATTTAACTAATTTAGAATCAATTTATGCACAATTAAATAAAGTAAAAGAATTACCAAATCTAAAAAAACATACGAATTTAATGGATGCCAATTTTAAATATAATAAAATTAGCAAAAAAGAATTGACTAAAAAACTGCCAGATAGTTGGCTGAGAAATAATAATTGGTTTAAAAGTCATGTTAAACTTCAAAATCTTGTTAAAACAATCAACCTAGTTAAACCAAAGTCATTCAATAGTATTAATAAGAATACTAAAAAAATTATAGGAAAGGCAAATAAAAAGTCGATTATTGTGCTTAGAGATTCAACAAAAAAAAGAATACAAACAGTAAAATCAGATATTAATGGGCAGTTTACATTAAAAAATCTCGATTTAAAAAAGTATGCAGGAAAAACATTGTCATTAGAATCATATGTAGTGGATCAAGTGTATGATGAGCGGTATATCCTAAAAGTGAAGAAGTTTATGGTCCACAAATAACAAAGTAACTTATATAAAATAAAAGAAAATTAAATACTTAATAGCCAAGCCTGTAACCGCTTAACTGCAGTTATGGGCTTATTTAATAAAGTGCATGTGGCAAACGGTTTAAATAGGAGGAAAGAATAGATGACAAAAAAGGAAATGATAAAGCGGAAACAGAGAAAAGAGTTCTGGGATTTTGCCGATCTTACCGATGCAAGGGTTCTGAATTTATCAAAAGCGGAAATAACACCCTTAAGCAAAGAAGAAGTATTCGTCCAGGTAAAGGACTCCCAGAATTATTGGATATCCAATTATGGCAGGATGGTTAATAATCTCAGGAAATATTTCTACATGCACAAGACAGGGAATGTCCACTATACGATAAATCTGGTTGATGAGTACGGGGAGAAGTACAAAAAAGAAACGAGTCCGGCAGAACTGGTAGCAGAACAATTCTTAGAAAGAAACAGTAAGATTACTTGGATCTGGTATATTGATGAAGACCTTAGTAATAATTACTATAAGAATATTATAATTCTAAGATTTATGTACGTACCTTATATTATTATCATTGGCAAGTATGAAATATTCTGTACTTATGCTGTTATAATGATTTCTGGCTACAATGAGCATTCTAATATGCTGCTACATTCTTTAATGATATTTTTAGTTGGTGGGATCTTAGTAACGGACAAAAATGTCCTAACCCCAATTAACCCCTATTATCGTTCCAGATCACATCTATGCGGTTACAAAATTCTTTCCTTCTCAATATGGTTACAACGATAACAAATAATGAATATATCATATTTCCAATATACGGTTGAGTGGAAAATCTCTTTGCCAAGCCAGCACTTATGAAAAAGAAGATGATTTGTAATATAAGAAGAATCCAGTAAGAAATAGTGACTCGTTTCATGAACAAATAACCAGTAGGAATATATATTATGACAACGAGCATTTTTACAATATAATCGGGAATTTGTGGAACTCCAAATACTGTATTCATCGGTGATCCATTTAACAACAGCGATAACAATACAACTATTGCGCTAAAAACATGATAACCTCCAATAAAAGTAATTGCTTTAGATTGTTTCATTCGTTTACTCCTTAAATAATCTATATTTCTATGAGGCTTCAGATAAACCATCTTCTTGGGTTAACGCCAAATAATTGAAAAACTTTGTTTGGTAACTGTTCATATACGCCTCCCTAATTTTAATAATGACTTACATATACCTCTAGAAAATGGAAGAATTTCTTTCTAAAGGGAATTTACTTGTAATCAGCAAGAATCAATATCCGTGGTCTACATGCTCCCACTTTCCACTTTCGTTTTCAACTAATATCCACTGCCAGTCCTTGTATGTAGAGTCTGGATTAAAGGAGCCATCGCCGCCAGACGAATCCACATCAAATGAAGAAAGTAAAACAATTGCTCTTTCAGCATTATATCGTTTAGCCCATTCATCTGCTGATTTATTATCATCATCACCAGCGTACTTTAGCATGGTCAAAGTACACCCATCAAAGTTCAATTTGAAATATTCTTCTACCGTATCTATTGCAGAATTAATTTCCGACTCGCTATAGATTTCTGAATCAACATCAATAATCTTAACATCTTTAATATTGCTACATCCGCTAAGAGTTATCATAGCGGTTAATAATAATGTCACCGATAAAGTCTTTTTCATTTTAACTACCTCCACAATTCTTATTTAATTGTTGATTTAAATATACCATAAAGGATTGGAGTATGCCACTATTAAATGGCAGCTACACTTAATCGTAAGTTATCAATACACTGGCTGAGATTGTTATTAAGGGTTTGCTAGTGCTAAAATTTGCACCAGCAGATTTCAACAATATAAAGTAATTGGATAGGGATACTGTGTTTAATTCTGTGATTTGGGGAGGTATGGACGTGGAAATATTTCCATAACCGATGAATATAGGGGAGTCCAGCCAATGGACACCATTATAATCCCAAGAACGGTGTGCATGTAGATTTATTGTAACTTCATTCGCAAGGACATTAGATGCCTAATTATCTGGTTTCCCGTATTATTATACATTGTATGAATATAGAAAGTATGGCTGGTCAGAAGTTTGAAGAGGCATTTATCCACTATAACACTGCATATAGACGTTTACTGTTCCAATATGCGCTAAAAGACTTCAATAATAATCTGATTACGGATAGTGCTGGCAATATGCTCATTCCTGATTGCCTTAATGAGATATTTACCCGTGAGTGGCTATCCTTATTAAATATTGACGTAAAATTACAGATGGAGGAGGTTATGCTACCACGTGAAAGAGCGTAAGGTAGTTGACTATACGAAATCATGTGCTGGAGATAGAACAGTATATGTTCCACAGGATGCAAGGAAGCTTGTGAAGCAGATTATAAAAACCAATATCGATAATGGAACCTGGAAAATAGGATATTTATTCATAAGAGATAATGGAGAAAGAATTCAATCACATTCTTTTTTAACTGCATTATTAACATGCTGTAAGAAACTGAATAAAACAAACAGGAGTATGCACAAAATAAGAAAGACGTATATATCTGCATTGATTGAAGGCAATATAAACATAAACGAGATCAGAAAACAGGTTGGGCACGAAGACGAGAGGAAAACACTCAGAAATTATTGCTTCAACAGATATACGAAGAATCAAACGGAAGAACAGATGGAAAATGCACTTAAACTAAAAGCATAAATATTTACATGATAATGTTAGGCAATCGAGGGCAATCAAAGAAATAAAGACATAAAAAATAAAGACATAAAAAAAGTGGAAAAACCCAGTAAATACAAGGCTTTTCCACAATTCAATTAACAGTCCGTAGGGGAATCGAACCCCTGTTTCCGCCGTGAGAGGGCGGCGTCTTAACCGCTTGACCAACGGACCTCATCGCTTGGTACTTGCATATCATATACCATTTTAGAAAATTTTGCAAGTACTTTTTTTGATTTTTTTTAATTTTTTTGCAAATTACGACAATTTTAAATTACAGGGTGGATTTCCCGGAAATTATTAATCAGTAAAGGTATGGTGAAATGTTAAATTGACCGATATTTGTAAAATATATTTTATATTTCCCGAATTTAATTACTTGTTCTTTACAGTTATTTTACTAAAGAAAGGTGGAGGAAAAACTTCTATTTTAGTAGGATGATTTCTGTAAATTATTAATTAATTGAAGGGAAGGTAAGAAATGAAAAACAGAATGAAACGCATTACGGCACTAATTGTGACAATTGCCATGTCGATATCAATGGTAATGACTCCATTGCTAAATGCAATGGCTGTTTCCGGGGAAACGATTCCGTCGATAGCAGAAGACAAGCTCTATCAGAGTCAGAACGATGAAAGCGAAGCAGCACAAAGTAAAATAACAGATACGGAATCTGAATCTGAATCTGAACAGACAGGAAGCGTAGAAGAACATCAGAACTTTTCTGAGGATGGCAGAAATACGCTGGAAACATACCAGGCAGAAACAAATTTTCCGGAGACAGAGCAAAGGCAATCGGATGATAAAGAATCGTCAGAACCTAAAACTGATGAGTCAGACACGAGTGCAGGCAGCGATAATAATTTAAAGCCAGAGAATAACTCTGATCTGCAAACTTCACTTTTGGATACAATTCGTAATGAAATTTCTGGAAATGACATTAAGGGAGAAAATATAATAGTAACTGCAGCAGTGGATGGTGAGACTAAACCGGATAGTCTCTGGCTGTTTTACCGCCAGTTGCCGGATCAGGAATATACTTCTGTTGAAATGACACAAGTTGTTGGCCAGGATAATCCGGATAGCTATCAGGCAGTTCTGGAGCGGGATGAGCTATATACAGACAGCCTTGAATGGTTTACCCAGGCATTTTTTGGCGAACAGTCGGTAAAAAGCAGCGATGAAGATACGGTACTCATTAGCTCGGTTGACAGCGATGAAGCGTCGCCTCTTTTAATTACAGAGGCTGTGCAGGCGTCCCCTAAGGGTGCCGGCTATACCTGGTTTGAAGTGTATAACAATGCAAATGAAGCAGTCAATCTGAAAGATTATATTTTCTATTACGTTTATCCTACCGGAAGCTGGCTGGAGTGGTTTACGGATGGATATAACAGCACAACGGCTTCCAAGGTACCAAGCGGCCATATATCAGATAAAGATGTGATCTTACAGCCGGGAGAAAGCTGTATTTTCTGGCCGGGCGGAACGGTATATAGTGAGTCTAAAGAAACTGCAATGAGGGAATATTATGGGATATCACAGAATGTCCAGGTTATTCATATTAAGCATGGCGGTTTTCATGCCAGTCAGGACCGGACGGTACGTATTGGAAAATCAACGGATGATATTATTGCAGAATGCAGTGTCAGCGGAAGCGATAATCCGGCACCTGCCAAAAAAGTATCTGATCAGTTTACCTATCGAAAAGATGGAAATATGGGATATAAGGTGTCGACTACAGCTGAACCAACACCTGGAATGACAGCATCCTGGCAGATGCCGGACCAGCCGGTGGATTTGTCGGCAGAGACCTTGTTAACCAATGCTGCGGCAGAAGAACTTGAAGACAGGATATCGTTTTCAGTTGATGTGAGCGGAGCTTTGGGTGCGGTAAATATATATCTTTCTTATCAGCAGGCAGGATTACCGGCTGAAAAAGTGCAGATGAAATCCAAAAACAAAAGTCCAGAAGCAACGTTCTCGGTTGATCTGTCGAAAGATCTTCTCTGGTCGGATGAGGTGACCTGGCACGTGGAATCGTCTGATGGAAAATTAACAGAGAATATTACGATGGCTGTAAATCATGGCGATCTTGACTACACAAAGGAGCCGCCCCTTATTTTTACGGAAGTGCTGCCAGTTCATGAAAATGGACAATACACCTATGCAGAAATATATAACAATTCCAACCAGACGATAAATCTGGGTTATTATACCCTTTATTATCAGTATCCGACGGATGCAGAAGCAGGCAAAGTATCTAAGACCTGGACAATAAATGCGCCGGATATCTATATGGAGCCCGGAAAAAGCGTTGTTTTGTGGTTGAGCAATAATGGAACTACCGTAGAACAGTTTAACACAAATTTTGGAACAGATCTGGTTGAAAATAAGGATATTGTTCGGATTGATTATGCTGGATTCCATGGCAGCGACTGGCGAAAGTTAAGTATTGGACGTGCCTTTGATAAGGTGATTGCAAGTGTTACTTTCAATGAAAATGGTGCTGATTGTAAACCCGGAGAGAATACTGCCATTCAGTACACTTATCCAAAAAGCGGCGATTATAAAGAAAGCATAAAGGTATCAAATAAGCTGCAGCCATCACCAGGAAATACGCATACATGGCAGGTACCTTCCGAAGATAAGCGGGTAAATTTCCCGGGTTACCCGGAATATCCGGATACAGGGGCTTCTCCGGTTGTGAAAGAACGTACGGATAATCCGGTGCCGGCATCCATTAGTGAAGGAGAGGAATTATTTGCAGCTTTTGATTGTACCGATGCTATTGGATTGACTTCCATGGCAATCAAGTACCGCTTTGATAATGAAGAGACATTTCGCACTGTTTATGAAGCAAAGCAGCGGGTAAATGGACGTTTTTTTGCCAGAATTCCGGCAAATGAAATCCTGGGACATAAAAGACTGGAATTTTATGTTGAGGGATACAACCTTTACCGCAGTACTAAGACAAAAACCTACACCGTAGGAATCAATGGAGCAAATGATTTTGAGGGCATTCGTCTGAACGTTAATGACGCAAGCGTTGTAAATGGAGTAAAGACAATCACTGCAAATAATGGCAAGAATAATAAAGATACAAAGATATTAATTAATAATAAAGAAGAAGATACAGCAGGAGTACTAGAAAATGGTGCTTTTCTTTCGCTGGAAACAGGGGGTCAGGATAATTATTTCAAAAATGTTGTGACAGCTCCATATGGGGAGAATAACCGGGAGATCATATCCTATCTTGGAAAATGGACAAATCTGGCAGACCGCGCATTTTTGGTAGATAACAAATACTTTGCAGTAGATGAAAATGGAAATTATGTTGTTGCATTCACTATTTGGGCAGGTGATTCCGGAACACCGTTTGAAGATATCTATCAGCCATCCGAAAACCATGAAGATTTTACGGTGAACAATGTAAAATTAGTGCTGGCAAATGGAGAAGTAATCGGGCCCGACCGCGCTATGCAGGATTATACCTATTCAGGGGATTCATTCCAATTGGATCTGGAGAATCCGGAAATAGACAGGACATATAAGATCGGAGACACAAAAAATGGTACCATGGCGCCTTCATTGGAACTGCATTTTACAATACCTGCTGATAAACTCACCGCAGTTGGTACAAACTGGGATACTTCAAAATTGATAGATGGTGTGTATGAAGTAAAAGCTGTTTCAGAAGAGAAAGAAGCTACAGCAAATGTTACCGTAGATAATACGGCACCGGTTATCCGTCCGGGGATACAGAATCATGACGTATTAACAGGAGATATTCTGTTTGATCCTGAAATCACAGATGCAAATGGAATTCAGGAACAGATGACCTGGGCACGTCTGGACGGAAAAACCATTTCACTTCCATATAAAATTGCTTCAAAAGATATGGAGGCAGGAGAGCACACATTTACGGTAACAGCATATGATATCTGCGGAAATAAAACCGAAAATGAAGTGACATTCACAACAAATACCGTTAATCCTTCCGGAATTACCGCAAAAACCAGCGAAACAAAAGCAGATCAGGCGAAACTGACAGTGGAGGCTGCACAATTAAACGGGAAGAGCGGAACAGCAGAATTTTATAAAGGAAGAGCCCTGACCCTGGAAAATGGATCGGTAACCATGGTACAAAGTGATGGGAGCAGCCAGATCACACTGGCTGCTGGAAATGAAGAAATGAAGGTTACCTCACCAACCGGCAATCTTCCTTATCAGATCTTTACCGTTAAGACGGGGACCGTTAAAAGTACGGATCGCATTGCCGCAAACTGGGATGGTACTGCAAGTTATGCAGACGAAACACATGCGACCGCTATGTACGTATACAATACAAAGGAAAACCGATGGGAACTGCTGAAAAAAGCAGATGATACCGGAAGCATTAAGGCAGAATTCCAGGCAGAAAATCATGTGGTGCAGGACACGGCATATCTTTTGGTTCAATGCAGAAGCGCAGGTACTCCACAAGTATCTCCGGGAAAAGCAAAAAGTGCAGCACTTTCTGGCTGGGAGGGTACGCTAAGACCGGAGCAATACGACTTTTCCATGGCATGGATTACAGATACCCAATATTATGCAGAAACCTGGCATGACCATTTTTCAGCTCAGAATCAATGGATTGTAAACAATGCACTGGATTGGAAGATTCGCTACACCATCCATACAGGAGATATTGTAGACGAATGGGATATGCAGGATCAATGGCAGCGTGCGGATCAGGCAATGAAAATATTTGACGATAACAATATGCCGTATGGGGTATTGGCCGGAAACCATGATGTAGCAGCAGGAAATGAGTATTACAATAATTACTGGAATAATTTTGGTGAAGACCGGTTCTCAGATAAGGATTACTATGGAGAGAGCTACAAGAATAATCTGGGACATTATGATCTGCTGACGGAAAATGGACAGGATCTCATTATTCTATATATGAGCTGGGATATTTATCAGGAAGAGATTGACTGGATGAATCAGGTATTGGAGCAATACAAAGATAGAAAAGCAATTTTGTGTTTCCACAGATATGCAAATGTTAAAATTACAGATGACAGCATCTTAGATTATGCCGGAAAGGTGATTCAGGAAAATGTAGTAGCTAAAAATGAAAATGTAATCGCAGTTTTAAATGGTCATTACCATGGTGCATCTATACAGGTAGACGAATTCCAGAATGCGGATGGCACACAGCGTCTGGTATATCAGATCTGTACTGATTATCAGTCAGATCCGGAAGGTGGTTCAGAGTATATCAAATTCCTGTATTTCGATCTTCAGAATGATAAGATTTATATGAATTCCTATTCACCAGCGAAAGAAGATTTTAACTACTTTGATTCACCAAAGCTGGAGTCTTATGGCGCTGGAACCGTTGCAATTAATCAGGATATCTATGAACTGGATGTTGATTTTGATACCTCAGCCAAATCTTTGGAAACCAGCCGTTTTGCTGCGGCAGTATACACGGATGAGCTGATCGGAAGAGCACCTGTTTCTAACGGCAAGGCAGAGTTTAACTATAGCGGGCTTTCGCCGGAAACGGGATATGGATGGTATGCCAAAGTGACTAATGATAACACGGGAACTGCCCGGTCAGATGTAGATATATTCTATACTACGAAAAAGCAGCCGGAACCGTCCAGGCCAGAACCGCCAAAACCGCAGCCTCCCAAACCGGATGAGCCGTCAGAACCCGTTGCTCCTGAAGTAACCGTTGGAAACACCGCTCTTAAAGTAACAGCTTCTTCCTATAACAGTCTGAAGCTCACCTGGAAAAAGGCAAAAAATGCTTCGGGCTATATCATTTACCGGAGTGATAAGAAAAATGGAAAATATAAAGTAGCTGCCTCCATAAAAAAAGGATCTCAGACTTCCTATACGGACAAAAAGCGTAAATCCGGAAAAACCTACTACTATAAGATACGAGCATTTGGATATATAAATAATAAGAAGAAATATGGAAGCTATTCTGCGATTAAAAGCTGCAAAGTTGTTCCGGGAGAAGTTAAAATTGCTTCTGTTTCCAACAAAAAAGCAAAATCCTTATCCATCAAATGGAAGAAGACAGATGGTGCCGATGGCTACAAAATATATCGTGCTGCCGGTAAAAATGGGACATTCAAAAAAATTAAAACCATCAAAGTTACTAATACTAAGCGAAAGTCCTATACATTTACCGATAGCGGACTAAAAAAAGGTAAAACTTATTACTACAAAATAAGAGCTTACCGTAAATCTGGAAAAACAAATATAACCGGGAAAGCTGGCAAGGTAATAAGTAAAAAAGTTACCAGGTAAGAACTAATTTTCCTTCAAAGTACTGGACAAATCCATGATTTAGCACTAATATAGAGGTATCATTAGGCTGCTGCCATATATGCCAGGGAGGAACAAGAGATGAGAGGATTTAAAACAAAGAGAATATTAGGGCTGTTATTTGCCATGGTTTTTGTTTTGTGCGGAATTGGAACAATAGGAATGAATAAAGCTGAAGCAGCGGCAGGAACTGCTTCAGCTGCAGATCAACAGATATCCAAAAGTAAAGAAACCCAAAATAAGGGGATGAATGTACATTTTATTGATGTGGGTCAGGCGGACTGTATTCTGGTGGAGTCAGCAGGAAAGTATATGCTGGTTGATGCAGGAAATAATGATGATGCAGACACAATTTTAGATTATTTGAAAAAACAGGGTGTGAAAAAGCTGGATTATGTAATCGGAACACATCCCCATGAAGATCATATCGGTTCATTAGACACTGTAATTGATACATATGACATCCAGACATTAATCATGCCGGCAAAAGCCCACACAACGAAGACATTTGAAGATGTTGTAGCTGCAATTGAAAAAAAGAAGCTTAGTATTACCGATCCTGTACCGGGTAAGAAATACAAGCTGGGTGATTCTGAATTTACCATTTTGTCACCCAAAAAGGGCAAGGACTATGGCGATAATTATAATAACTGGTCGGTAAGCATTAAATTGGTAAATGGAAAGAACAGCTTTGTACTGTGCGGAGATGCTGAAAAAGATTCAGAGAAAGATATGCTGGATTCCAAGATCGATCTGAAGGCAGATGTATTAAAACTTAGCCATCATGGCAGCCGTACGTCCACAACGGATGCATTTCTAAAAGCTGTACAGCCTGCATACGCGGTTATCAGCGTAGGGAAAGATAATGATTACGGACTTCCGGATGAAGAGAGTCTTAAAAAGTTATCTGAGAATAAGATTAAATATTATAGGACAGATGAACTGGGATCCATCGTGGCATCCAGCGATGGGACTGATATTACCTGGAAATATACTTCCAATAAAGAAGATAAAACCGGTAAATCAGGCGATATAAAAAATAGCCGGAGCGAAAAACAAACTACGGAATCAGCAACAGAGGCTCCGGCAAAAGGAACGGATTTTATCATTAATACGAATACCGGTAAATTTCATAAGCCCGGATGTTCATCCGTAAAACAAATGAACGAATCCAATAAGCAGTATTATAATGGAAGCAGGGATGATTTAGTTTCCAAAGGATATGATCCCTGTAAAAGATGCAGCCCGTAAATTAAATATCAGACGAATCAGAAAAGGAACCCTTTTTCAATATGCGGGTTCCTTTTTAATGCCTGTAAAAGTTACCGGATGAAGAGGCAATTTGATTTTTACTTGCATTTTTAATCCGGATGTTGTTATAATAGCGGTTAGGTAAATGATAAGTTATGAAAGGATAATGAAAATGGCAAAGCAAACGATGACATATGATGCGAGCAGCATCTCTGTACTGGAAGGCCTGGAAGCAGTTCGAAAGAGACCAGGTATGTATATTGGTAGTGTTTCCAGAAAAGGCCTCAATCATCTTATATATGAAATTGTCGATAATGCAGTGGACGAGCATCTGGCCGGATTTTGTGACCGGATCGAGGTAACACTGGAGAAAGACGGTTCCTGTACGGTAAATGACAATGGACGTGGTATTCCGGTGGGGATGCACGAGAAGGGAATGTCAGCAGAACGTCTGGTATTTACGACACTGCATGCCGGGGGAAAATTTGATGATTCGGTATACAAGACAAGCGGCGGACTGCATGGTGTAGGTTCTTCTGTCGTAAATGCATTATCTACGTATCTGGATATTAAGGTAAGCAGGGAAGGTGCGATTCATCATGACCGCTATGAAAGAGGAATTCCGGTCATTGATTTGGAAAACGGACTGCTGCCGGTAATTGGAAAGTCCAGGAAGACAGGTACACTGATTAACTTCCTGCCGGATCCGGAAATATTTGAAAAGACTAATTTTGCGGCGGAGGAAGTGAAAAGCCGTCTCCACGAAACAGCTTATTTAAATCCGACTCTTACAATCGTATTTGAAGACAGGCGGGGAGCGGAGACAGAACATATTGAATTTCATGAACCAGATGGAATTATTGGGTTTGTAAAGGATTTGAATCAGCATAAAGAATCCCTGCATGAGCCCATTTATTTTAAAGGAGAAGCGGAAGGCATAACAGTAGAATGTGCATTTCAGTATGTCAATGAGTTCCATGAAAATGTATTGGGCTTTTGTAATAATATTTATAATGCAGAGGGCGGAACCCATTTGACCGGATTTAAGACAACTTTTACCACCGTCATGAATAATTACGCAAGGGAATTAGGGATTTTAAAAGAAAAAGATGCCAACTTTACCGGTGCCGATATCCGAAACGGATTGACTGCCGTAATTTCTATCAAGCATCCGGCTCCGCGTTTTGAAGGCCAGACAAAGACTAAGCTGGATAATCAGGATGCGGCAAAAGCTTCCGGAAAGGTGACGGGAGAAGAGGTTGTCCTTTACTTTGACCGTAACCTGGAAACTTTAAAAAGTGTACTTTCCTGTGCCGAAAAAGCTGCTAAAATTCGAAAATCTGAAGAAAAAGCAAAAACGAATATGCTGACAAGGCAAAAATATTCCTTTGATTCTAATGGAAAACTCTCCAATTGTGAAAGCCGTAAACCGGAGCAATGTGAAATATTCATCGTAGAGGGAGATTCCGCAGGCGGATCAGCCAAAAATGCAAGAGACCGTAACTACCAGGCAATTCTGCCTATCCGTGGTAAGATACTGAATGTTGAAAAGGCAAGTATTGATAAAGTACTGGCGAATGCTGAGATTAAGACAATGATTAATGCTTTCGGCTGCGGATTTTCTGAAGGCTATGGCAACGATTTTGACATATCGAAACTGCGTTATAATAAAATCATTATCATGGCAGATGCCGATGTGGACGGTGCTCATATCAGTACACTTCTACTGACCCTGTTTTACCGGTTTATGCCGGATCTGATCTATGAAGGACACGTGTATATTGCAATGCCGCCATTGTATAAGGCAGTTCCATCCAGAGGTACGGAAGAATATCTCTATGATGATAAAGCACTGGAAAAATACCGCAGAGCCCATAAGGGACCCTTTACGCTGCAGCGATACAAAGGTCTTGGAGAAATGGATGCGGATCAGCTTTGGGAAACTACCCTGAACCCGGCCACGCGCCGTTTGAAGCTTGTGGAAATAGAAGATGCCAGAATGGCATCCAATGTAACGGAGCTTTTAATGGGGACGGAAGTACCGCCAAGAAGGGCATTCATTTATGAGCATGCCTCAGATGCGGAACTGGATGTATAAGTTTGTCAAACTGCTAATTGGTATAACGATGAAGGAGCATTTAAATGGAAAATATACAGGAACAGATAATTAGAACAGAGTATTCGGATGTAATGCAGAAATCTTACATCGATTATGCAATGAGTGTTATTATAGCCAGAGCGATTCCCGATGTGAGGGACGGCTTAAAGCCGGTTCAGAGAAGAACGCTTTATGATATGTATGAACTGGGAATTAAGTATGACCGTCCTTATCGTAAATGTGCCCGTATTGTGGGGGATACCATGGGTAAATATCATCCGCATGGTGACAGTTCTATTTATGAATCCCTGGTGGTAATGGCACAGGAATTTAAAAAAGGCCTTCCTTTAGTAGACGGACATGGTAATTTTGGTTCAATTGAAGGGGATGGAGCGGCGGCAATGCGTTATACGGAAGCAAGGCTGCAGAAAATTACCCAGGAAGCTTACTTAAATGATCTGGATAAAGATGTCGTGGATTTTATTCCAAACTTCGATGGTACAGAAAAAGAGCCGGCTGTATTGCCGGTACGTCTGCCAAATCTTCTGGTTAATGGTGCGGAAGGTATTGCGGTAGGTATGGTAACCAGTATCCCGCCCCACAATCTGGGAGAGGTCATCGATGCGGTAAAGGCAACGATTAAAAATAATAAAATCACAACGGAAGAGTTAATGCAGTATGTACAGGGACCGGATTTCCCAACAGGCGGCATCGTCGTGAATAAAGATGATCTTCTTCAAATATATAAGACTGGTGCAGGTAAGATTAAGCTCAGAGGAAAAGTAGCGTTTGAACCTGGGAAAAACGGAAAAGACCGTCTTGTAATTACCGAGATTCCCTATACCATGATGGGTGCCAATATCGGGAAATTCCTAAATGATGTGGCAACCCTGGTGGAGACAAAAAAAACCAATGACATTGTGGATATATCCAACCAGTCATCCAAGGACGGTATCCGTATTGTTTTGGAACTGCGTAAAAATGCAGATCATGAAAACCTTGTGAACATGCTTTACAAAAAAACACGTCTGGAAGATACTTTTGGTGTAAATATGCTTTCGGTGGCGCAAGGTAAGCCGGAAACTCTGGGTATCAAAGCAATTATTGAATATCACATTGATTTCCAGTTTGAACTTGCCACCAGGAAATATAAAACACTTCTTGCAAAAGAATTAAATAAGAAAGAAATCCAGGAAGGATTAATCAAAGCCTGTGATGTTATTGATTTAATTATTGAAATCTTAAGAGGCAGCAAAAACCAGAAGCAGGTAAAAGAATGCCTGATTAATGGTGTGACAGAAGGAATCAAATTCAAATCTGCAGCTTCCAAAAAGGCGGCCGCGTCTTTGAATTTTACGGAAGCCCAGGCAACTGCCATTTTAGAGATGCGTTTATATAAGCTGATAGGGCTTGAAATTGAAGCACTGCAAAAAGAACACGAGGCAACTCTTAAGAATATCGCTTCTTATGAGGATATTTTAAATAATTATAAATCCATGGCGAAAGTGATAATTAAGGAACTGGATGCCATCAAAAAAGAATATGCCAGACCGCGAAGAACAGCCATCGAAAACGCTGCAGAGGCTGTTTATGAAGAAAAGAAAATAGAAGAGATGGAAGTGATCTTTCTTATGGACCGGTTCGGATATGCAAAAACAATTGATGTGACTGCATATGACCGGAATAAGGAAGCTGCGGACAGTGAAAATAAATATGTCCTTTCCTGTATGAATACGGATAAGATCTGTATTTTTACAGATACCGGGAAGCAGCATCTGATCAAAGTAATGGATGTGCCTTACGGAAAGTTTAGGGATAAGGGCAAGCCGATTGACAATCTTTGTAACTACAGCAGCAGTGAAGAACAGATCGTACTGGTGGAAACCCTGGCTAAGGTGAAAATGTCGGTTCTGATATTTACCACGAAAACAGGAATGATCAAAAAAGTGGAAGGAACAGAATTTGATGTGGCAAAGAGAACCATTGCCGCAACGAAGCTGGCGGAAAGCGACCAGGTGGTATCTGTCACCTGCCTTGGAGACAGCGGGCAGATCGTACTGCAGACAGATCAGGGCATTTTCCTGAGATTTTTATTAGAAGAAGTTCCGCAGAAGAAAAAAGGCGCTGTTGGCGTGCGGGGGATCCGTTTGTCTGAAAATGATTTCATCCAGGAAGTTTACTATCTGTTATCACAGGATGACACTACGATTCTATATAAAGATAAGGAAGTACAGTTGAGTAAACTCCGCCTTGGCAAACGTGATACCAAGGGAACAAAAATCAGAGTATAGTCCGTGAAAATCCAATAACCGTCCGTGCAGTCTCCGTAAATACGCAAAGGCGGACAGCCTCAGTGAATCCGGGCTTCAGGTAGTTTCTCCCAAATTGGGGGTTGCAATTTACAATTCACGGTGCTATAATGAACAAGATGATGAATAAATTACTAGAGTATGAGTGGGCGAAAGTCCACTCATCTTTATTGTGTAGAACAGAAAGGCGATGCAGATGACGAAAAAAGAAATCTATGAGCAGAAAACAGAAGAAATCCTCTTATCAATTGTAAAGGAGCATGCATTTGAACTGGTTGATGTGGAATATGTGAAGGAGGGTGGAAGCTGGTACCTGCGTGCATATATCGACAAAGAAGGCGGAATCGCAATTGATGACTGTGAAGTAGTGAGCCGCGCATTAAGTGAAATTTTAGACCAGAAGGATTTTATTGAAGATGCTTATATCCTGGAAGTGAGTTCTCCCGGACTAGGAAGGCCGCTTAAGAAGGAGAAAGATTTCGTACGAAGTATGGGTGAAGAAGTAGAAATCCGTACTTATCGTGCTTTTAATAAACAGAAAGAATTCGTCGGAATCTTATGTGCCTATGATAAAGAGAGCGTAACTATTGAATTAGAAGACAAAGAAGAAATGAAGTTTGAGAAATCGGATATTGCGCTGATCAGGCTGGCGTTCGATTTCTAATCAAGGAGGAAAAGTATAATCATGAATAACGAATTGTTAGAAGCGCTGAATATTCTGGAAAAGGAGAAGAACATCAGCAAGGATACATTGCTGGAGGCAATTGAACAGTCACTGATTCAGGCTTGCAAGAATCACTTTGGAAAAGCAGACAACGTTAAAGTCTCAATTAATCCGGATACTTGTGAATATCATGTATTTATGGAAAAGACAGTGGTGGAAAAAGTAGAAGACAGCGTTATGGAGATCAGCCTTGTTAATGCGATGCTGATCGATTCCAAGTATGATGTGGGTGATATCGTTAATGTGGAAGTGAAATCCAAAGAGTTTGGACGTATTGCCACACAGAATGCGAAGAACGTTATTTTACAGAAAATCCGTGAAGAAGAGCGTAAAGTACTCTTTAATCAGTACTACGGCAAAGAAAAAGATGTTGTTACCGGTATTGTTCAAAGATATCTTGGCAAGAATGTAAGTATCAATATGGGCAAGGTAGACGCAATCTTAAATGAAAATGAAATGGTAAAAGGTGAAATCTTCAAACCTACAGAACGTATTAAAGTATATGTACTGGAAGTAAAAGATACACCCAAGGGACCAAAAATTCTGGTTTCCAGAACACATCCGGAACTGGTGAAACGTCTTTTCGAATCTGAAGTAACTGAAGTTAAGGATGGAACAGTAGAGATCAAAAGCATCGCAAGAGAAGCAGGAAGCAGAACGAAGATAGCAGTATGGTCAAACAACTCTGATGTAGATCCGGTTGGCGCATGTGTCGGCTTAAACGGTGCAAGGGTTAACACTATTGTTAATGAACTCAGAGGCGAGAAGATCGATATCATCAACTGGGATGAGAATCCTGCAATACTTATTGAAAACGCCTTAAGTCCTGCAAAAGTAATCTCAGTTATCGCAGATAATGATGAGAAAACGGCTAAGGTTGTGGTTCCAGATTATCAGTTGTCACTGGCAATCGGTAAAGAGGGACAGAACGCAAGACTGGCAGCAAGGCTTACTGGATTTAAGATAGATATCAAGAGTGAAACCCAGGCAAGAGAATCCGGTGACTTCTATGATGATCCTTATGAAGAAGATATTTTCGAAGAGGAAGCAGAAGAAGGATTCTTTGAAGAAGAAAATTATAATGAGACGGCAGATGAGCAGGAATCATTTGCACAGAACATTATGGAAGACCAGGAAGCATATACAGAAGATGAATTATTTCACGAAGATGAACTGATGGAAGAAGACGGTTTTGATGAGGATATTCTTGAAGAAGAAGCTTCTCTGGAAGGCAGTCCGGATCCGGAAGATAAGTAATCGAAGGAGTACAGTATGAGCCAGGTTAAAAAAGCACCTATGCGAAAATGCATCGGATGCCAGGAAATGAAAAACAAAAAAGAAATGATGAGAGTCCTCAAAACACCGGAAGACGAACTTGTCATTGATACGACCGGTAAAAAAAATGGTAGAGGCGCATATCTGTGCTTTTCAAAAGAATGTTTTGAAAAGGCAGTGAAAAGCAAAGGGCTGGAGCGTTCATTAAAAATGAGTATCCCCCCATCTGTATATGAAGGTTTAAAAAAGGAGATAGAGCATATTGAAACAAAATAAAATTCTGTCTCTCATTGGTTTGGCAATGAAAGCCGGCAAAGTTGTAAGCGGCGAATTCTCGACGGAGAAAGCAGTAAAAACAGGGCAGGCATGTCTTGTAATTATCTCCGAAGAAGCCTCCGATAATACCAGAAAAAAATTTCAGAATATGTGTACGTACTATGAAGTGCCGATTTATTTTTATGGAACGAAGATTGATCTGGGTATCGCCATTGGAAAGGAGTTTCGGGCATCTTTAGCAGTGACCGACCAGGGGTTATCTACTGCCATAGAAAAGCAGCTTAGTAACAGTAATTAACGGAGGTAGTAATATGTCAAAATTGAGAGTGCATGAGTTAGCAAAAGAATTAGGGAAACAAAATAAAGAAGTCATGAATTATCTTACAGAGAAAGGAATAACGGTAAAGAGCCATATGAGTACAATAGAGGAAGGTATGGTGGATGACATCCGTAAAAATATCGGAAAAGGCACTGCTAAACCTGCAACGGGAGCAGGGGAAGTAAAGGCACAGGAAGCATCCACATCTACAAAACCGGAAAGTAAAGAACAATCCACAGGAGAACCGGTAAAGAAAAAAAATATATCACAGGTATTCCGTCCGCAGAACAGCCGTACCGGAATGCAGCAGCGCCCGGGTCAGCAGCGTTCACAGGGACAGGCAAGAAGACCTCAGGGAAATACAGGTGCAGTACAGCATCCACAGAGCCAGCAGACAGTGAAGCCACAGGAAAACCCGGAAGTGAGGGCGCAGTCAGCAGCTCCGGTAAAACCACAGGTTCAGCCGGCAGCCGGAAGTGATGTACAGGCAAAACCTGTTTCCGCACAGCCGACGGCAGCTCCGGTAAAGCATACAAGTGCAAAAGAACCGCAGACAGCGGCACCGGTTACCCCAAACAGCAGACCACAGGAAACGGAACAAAGAACTTATAACAATCAGGGTGGCCAGAGACCTTATAATAATCAAAACAGCCAGGGCGGCCAGAGACCTTATAATAATCAAAACAGTCAGGGTGGTCAGAGATCCTATAATAATCAGGGCAGCCAGGGTGGTCAGAGACCTTATAATAATCAGAACAGCCAGGGAGGCCAGAGACCTTATAATAATCAGAACAGCCAGGGCGGTCAGGGAGGCCAGAGACCATACAATAACCAGAACAGCCAGGGCGGTCAGGGAGGCCAGAGACCATACAATAACCAGAACAGCCAGGGCAGTCAAGGCGGCCAAAGACCTTATAATAACAACGGCGGTCAGGGTGGTCAGAGACCTTATAATAACAACGGCGGTCAAGGAGGTCAGAGACCTTATAATAGTCAGGGCGGTCAAGGCGGCCAAAGACCTTATAATAACAACGGCGGTCAGGGAGGCCAGAGACCTTATAATAGCCAGGGCGGTCAGGGAGGCCAGAGACCTTATAATAGCCAGGGCGGTCAAGGAGGCCAAAGACCTTATAATAACAACGGCGGTCAGGGTGGTCAGAGACCTTATAATAACAACGGCGGTCAGGGAGGCCAGAGACCTTATAATAACCAGGGCGGTCAAGGAGGCCAGAGACCTTATAATAACCAGGGCGGCCAGAGACCATACAATAATGGACAGCGTTCACAGGGACAGGGATCTTATGGTGCAGCTTCAAGTGCTCCAAAATCAGATCTGGCTAAACCGGTTACAAAAGAATCCAGAATCAGAGCAGATAAATTTAACAAAACAGATAAATTTGTAAAAGAAACCAAAGGAAACCGTCCAAATCAGAAGAATAGTAATTTCAAGGGTGGGAAAGCTATTAGCAAGACTGCTAAACCAGTTAAGCCAATGTCTCAGCCAGTAGAAAAGAAGGAAGATGAAATCAAGACAATTATCTTACCGGATATTTTGACAATTAAAGAACTTGCAGATAAGATGAAAATACAGGCAGCTGTTATTGTTAAAAAATTATTCCTTCAGGGAACAATGGTTACGGTAAATCATGAAATCGATTATGATACTGCAGAAGAGATTGCATTGGAATACAACTGTATTGCAGAGCATGAAGTAAAAGTAGATGTTATCGCAGAACTCTTAAAAGAAGATGACGATGATGATACAACATTAGTAGCAAGACCTCCGGTAGTATGTGTTATGGGTCATGTTGACCATGGTAAAACATCCCTTTTGGATGCCATCCGTAATACACATGTTATTGCAAAAGAAGCCGGTGGAATCACACAGCATATCGGTGCTTATGTGGTAAATATTGATGGACAGAAAATTACATTCCTGGATACACCGGGACATGAAGCGTTTACAGCTATGCGTATGCGTGGAGCGAACTCTACAGATATTGCCATTCTGGTAGTAGCTGCAGATGATGGTGTTATGCCGCAGACAATTGAAGCAATCAACCATGCGAAAGCCGCTGGAATTGAGATTATCGTTGCCATCAATAAAATTGATAAGCCAAGTGCCAATATTGAAAGAGTAAAACAGGAATTATCAGAATATGAACTGATTCCGGAAGACTGGGGCGGAAGTACGATATTTGTACCGGTTTCAGCACACACACAGGAAGGTATTGAGCAATTGCTGGAGATGATTATTTTAACAGCAGAAGTTGCAGAGTTAAAAGCAAATCCAAAGAGAAAAGCCAGAGGTCTTGTGATCGAGGCAGAGTTAGATAAGGGAAAAGGACCGGTAGCGACAGTTCTGGTTCAAAAAGGAACATTAAGAGTAGGTGATCCGATAGCAGCAGGTTCCTGTTATGGTAAAGTACGTGCTATGATGGATGACAAGGGAAGAAGAGTAAAAGAAGCAGGCCCTTCTACTCCTGTTGAAATTTTAGGTTTAAGCGACGTACCAAACGCAGGTGAGATATTTGTTGCAACTGACAGCGATAAGGAAGCAAGAAGCTTTGCAGAAACCTTTATCAGCCAGGGTCGTGAAAAACTTCTGGAAGATACGAAAGCAAAAATGTCCCTGGATGATCTCTTCACACAGATTAAAGCCGGTAATCTGAAAGAATTCGGAATTATCGTCAAAGCCGATGTACAGGGTAGTGTAGAAGCGGTAAAACAGAGTCTGTTAAAACTTTCCAATGAAGAAGTAGTCGTTAAGATTATTCACGGCGGAGTTGGTGCTATCAATGAATCTGACGTTATACTGGCCTCTGCATCCAACGCAATTATTATCGGATTTAATGTCCGTCCCGATGCAACGGCAAAACTTACCGCAGAACGCGAAGGGGTAAATGTAAATTTATACCGTGTCATTTATGATGCAATCGCAGATGTGGAAGCAGCAATGAAGGGAATGTTAGATCCTGTATTTGAAGAAAAGGTACTGGGTCATGCAGAAGTACGCCAGACATTCAAAGCATCCGGAATTGGTACAATAGCAGGTTCTTATGTTCTGGACGGTATATTCCAGAGAGGCTGTTCCGTGCGTATTACCAGAGAAGGAAAACAGATTTTTGAAGGACCGCTTGCATCACTGAAACGATTTAAAGATGACGTAAAAGAAGTTAAATCAGGTTATGAATGTGGTCTGGTATTTGAAAAATTCAATGACGTGCAAGAGTTTGACCAGGTTGAAGCGTACACAATGGTTGAGGTTCCACGTTAAGTAGAACGGAGTTTTATATATGAGAAAAAACAGTATTAAAAATACACGTGTCAATGCAGAAGTCCAGCACGAGCTGTCTAATATAATCCGGGGTGAAATAAAAGATCCCAGGATTAATCCGCTGACTTCCGTGGTTGCCGTAGAAGTAGCACCGGATTTAAAAAGCTGTAAAGCGTATATCAGTGTTCTGGGTGATGAAAAATCCCAGGCAGATACGCTGGCAGGATTAAAAAGTGCAGAGGGTTATATCCGCAGGCAGCTTGCCAGAACGATTAATCTTCGTAATACGCCGGAGGTTCGCTTTATCTTAGACCAGTCAATTGAATACGGTGTGAATATGTCGAAACTTATTGACGATGTCAACAAAGATATCAAAGAGACAGAAAAGGATGATGAGAATGAATAACATAGCATCTGAACTGAATCATGTGAAAACGGTAGCTATCGCCGGCCACATCAGGCCGGACGGTGACTGCGTGGGTTCCAGCATGGGAATGTATCTCTATTTAAAGAAAAACTTCCCGCAACTTACAGATGTAGATGTGTATTTAGAAAAGATTCCTGACTCTTACCGCTTTCTTCAGGGAACTGATGAGATTCACCATACTTGTGATAAGGAAATGGAATATGATCTGTTCATTTCCCTGGACTGCGGAGATAAGGAACGTTTGGGCGAAGCTGCAAAATATTTTGAAACAGCAAAACGCAGGATGTGCATTGACCACCATATCAGCAATTCAGGATTTGCAGATGTGGATTATATTGTCCCGGAAGCAAGTTCCACTTCAGAACTGGTTTATGATGTGCTGGACAAAGATAAGATAACAAAAGAAATAGCAGAAGCACTCTATATGGGAATTGCACATGATACGGGAGTATTTCAGTATAGCTGTACTTCAGCGAAAACCATGCGGGCAGCTGCAGATCTGATGGAAAAAGGAATTGATTTTTCCGGTATTTTAGATGATACGTATTATAAAAAATCATATGTTCAGAATCAGATACTCGGAAGAGCGCTCTTAGAGAGCATTATGGTTCTGGACGGACAGTGCATTATCAGTGCTATCCATCAGAAAGATATGGTTTTTTATGGAGTGGAACCAAAAGATCTGGATGGTATCGTAAGCCAGCTTCGCAATACAAAAGGTGTTGAAGTGGCAATCTTTATCTATGAGACGGGCAGCCAGGAATTTAAGGTGAGTATGCGCTCTAATGGTATTGTAGATGTAAGTAAGATCGGTGCATATTTCGGTGGTGGCGGTCATGTACGTGCTGCAGGCTGTACGCTGCAGGGAACGATGCATGATGTGCTTAATAATTTAACAAAACATATAGAAAAGCAGCTGTTACAGGAGAAAGAATCGTGATTCATGGAATTATAAATGTTTACAAAGAGCAGGGGTTTACTTCTCATGATGTGGTAGCTAAGCTTCGCGGGATTCTAAAGCAGAAAAAAATCGGTCATACCGGTACATTGGATCCGGATGCCACGGGAGTTCTCCCTGTATGTCTGGGAAAAGGTACAAAACTTTGTGATATGCTCACAGACAGGGATAAGACCTATCAGGCGGTGTTGCTGCTTGGTACCGTTACAGATACACAGGATACCAGCGGAACCGTATTAGCTCAAAAAGAAGTAACTTCCACTGAGGAAGAAGTTCAGGAAGCGATACGAAGCTTTACCGGAGATTATGAACAGATCCCCCCCATGTACTCTGCATTAAAAGTAGATGGTAAAAAGCTGTATGAATTGGCTAGAGAAGGTAAAGTTATTGAACGCAAGGCAAGACTGGTTCATATTCATGAAATTAGGATAGATGAGGCTGCACTGCCGCGTGTCACCATGACTGTTTCCTGCTCAAAAGGAACTTACATACGTACTTTGTGTCATGATATTGGCGATAAACTTGGCTGTGGAGGCTGCATGGAAAGTCTGATTCGCACAAAAGCTGGTTCTTTTGTGATTGAGGACAGTATTACCCTGGGTCAGATAGAAGAATTGCGGGATAATGGAACCCTGATGGATCATATCACGCCAATTGATGAAATGTTTTTAGAGTATCCGAGGGTTGATATAAGAGAAGAGTTCCACAAATTATTATACAATGGCAATATGTTTTATGATAACCATACGGCAGGGCAGGTTCCTATGCAGGATGGACTCGTAAGAGTTTACGATGCCGGGGGACAATTTTTTGCTGTTTACGGTTACGAAAAAGCCGAAAAAAGATTTAAGCCGGTCAAGATATTTGCCGTTTAAGGTCACTGGAGGGACAAAAGAGTATGGAGTACATCGTAGGAACGACAGAATTTAGCTGTGAGGAAGCATGTGCAGTTACCTTAGGTAAATTTGACAGTTTACACAGGGGGCATCAGAGGTTAATACGGCGTGTCAGACAGCTTCAGCGAGAGGGATTGAAAGGTGTGGTATTCACTTTGAATTCCAACAGGTCTGAAGTATTGTTAACCGGAGAAGAACGCAGGTCACTTCTGGAAGACCAGGGACTTTCCTGCCTGATTGAGTGTCCCTTTGTGCCGGAAATATCACATATGGAGCCGGAAACATTTGTATCTGAGATCCTGGCAGGCCGCCTCCATGCAAAGTATCTGGTAGTAGGGACAGATTTTCATTTCGGATATCAACGAAAAGGAGATTACAGGCTTCTGCAGGACCTGCAGACTAAATATGGATTTCAGGTCGAGGTGATTCATAAAAAGAAGTACGAAGGAAAAGATATCAGCAGTACATTTGTAAAAGAAGAATTAAAAAAAGGCAACATGGGAGTTGTAAATGAACTACTGGGACGGCCATATGGAATTATCGGAGAAGTACTTCATGGAAGGAAAATAGGCAGAACACTTGGAATGCCTACTACCAATCTGATCCCGGAGAAAGAAAAGTTATTGCCGCCTAACGGCGTATATGCATCTAAGACCGTAATTGATGGGAAAATGTATCCCGGCATTACCAATATCGGTTATAAGCCTACAGTCGGCGAATCATTTCGGGGTGTTGAGACGTATATTTTTGATTTTGACCAGGATCTTTATGGCAAGACGATTGAGATTCTGCTCTATACGTTTGAGCGCCCTGAAATGAAATTTGATTCCTTAGAAAAATTAAAAGAGTGCATGCACAGAGATATTGAGTTTGGAAAGGAATATTTTGGTGAGCAATAGATGTTAATTTTAAGCGGGGTATTCATTTTTATTGGAGTAGTTCTGGTGATTGGTACAGCTGCCTTCCGGTATTACTTTCAGGGGAAAGAAGATTATCAGGGACGTGCTGACGGTCAGGTTGTAGATCTGGTTATGGATAAACCGGACGACGAAGGCGAGAGAGCCGGAATACATCATTATTATTATCCGGTAATTGCATATTATGCTAATGGGCTGCTTTTTAAGGAGCGTTATGAAAAGGGAAGTAATCCAAGTGAATTCAGAATGAAACAGCAATTAAAGATATGTTATAATCTGGAAAAGCCATATCATTTTAAAATTCTACAAAAAGATCCAAGATCATATCTGTTGACCGCTGTTTATTTATTAGGGTTTTTGTTCTGTATTGCAGGTGGAATAACCTTCCTTTTATTTGCAACGAGAGGTTGACGTAAGAATACAGATGTGATATACTATCGAAGTGTGTAAGGCCGTGCTTACAAGTAAGTTTACGTTTCACTTATACACGGCAATACAGCCGATATTCAGAATTTTGGACAACTCCGACCATGTTCTTAGTATCAGGCGATCAAATAATAAGGAGGAAATCAAAATGATTTCAAAAGAAAAGAAAACAGCAATTATTAACGAGTATGGCAGAAAAGCTGGAGATACAGGATCACCTGAAGTACAGATCGCTATCTTAACAGCAAGAATTCAGGAACTTACAGAGCATTTAAAAGAGCATCAGAAAGATCATCATTCAAGAAGAGGTCTTCTTAAAATGGTAGGTCAGAGACGTGGTTTACTTGCATATTTAAAGAAAACTGATATTGAAGGATACCGTACTTTGATTGCAAAATTAGGAATCAGAAAATAATTCGGACAAAGTTGGGGGCGGAGGAATCCGTCCCTTAAGTTTGTTTCGTAACCCGTAAACCGTTAACCAAATCATGTAGCATCACAGAAGCCGAGACCACTGAAAAGCAGATTTCAGTTAAGTCTGTTTTTCAGTTGTTTCGGAAAGTATGCTGCAGCAAATTAAAAGGAGACAAAATATGTTCAAAAGTTTTTCAATGGAACTGGCTGGAAGAACTCTTACCGTAGATGTAGGAAGAGTTGCAGCACAGGCAAATGGTGCAGCATTTATGCACTATGGTGAGACCACCGTATTATCAACAGCTACTGCTTCAGAAAAGCCGAGAGAAGGAATTGATTTCTTCCCTTTAAGTGTTGAATATGAAGAAAAATTATACGCTGTTGGAAAGATTCCGGGAGGATTTAATAAAAGAGAAGGAAAGGCATCTGAAAATGCAATCCTGACATCCCGTGTAATCGACAGACCAATGAGACCATTATTCCCAAAAGATTACCGTAATGATGTTACATTAAATAACCTGGTTATGTCAGTAGATCCTGATTGCAGCCCGGAATTAACAGCAATGCTGGGTTCCGCTATTGCAACTGCTATTTCTGATATTCCATTCGACGGACCTACTTCTACAACTCAGGTGGGGCTGGTAGACGGGGAACTGGTATTTAATCCAAATGCGGCTCAGAAAGCAGTATCTGATCTTCAGCTGACCGTTGCTTCTACCAAAGACAAAGTCATTATGATCGAAGCAGGTGCAAACGAAGTTACGGAAGCAAGAATGATTGAAGCTATTTTCGCTGCACATGAATTAAATCAGGAAGTAATCAAATTTATCGATACAATTGTTGCTGAATGCGGAAAAGAGAAGCATACTTATACAAGTTGTGCCGTTCCGGAAGAATTATTTGCAGCAATGAAGGAAATTGTAACGCCAGAGCAGATGGAAGAAGCTGTCTTCACAGATGACAAGCAGACAAGAGAAGGAAATATCCGTATTATTAAAGATAAATTAACGGAAAGCTTTGCTGAGAACGAAGAATGGCTTGCAGTATTAGATGAAGCCGTTTACCAGTATCAGAAAAAGACTGTTCGTAAGATGATCTTAAAAGACCACAAACGTCCGGATGGAAGAGCAATCAACCAAATCAGGGCATTAGCAGCAGAAACAGATTTAATTCCAAGAGTTCATGGTTCTGCAATGTTTACACGCGGACAAACTCAGATCTGTACCATTACCACGCTGGCACCTTTATCGGAAGCGCAGAGAATCGATGGTTTAGACGAAGCTGAGACTTCTAAGAGATACATGCATCAGTACAATTTCCCAAGCTATTCCGTTGGGGAAACAAAACCATCCAGAGGACCGGGACGTCGTGAAATCGGACATGGAGCTCTTGCTGAACGTGCACTTATTCCGGTATTGCCTTCAGCAGATGAATTCCCATATGCAATTAGAACCGTATCCGAGACTTTTGAATCGAATGGTTCTACTTCTCAGGCTAGTATCTGTGCATCCAGTATGTCCTTGATGGCAGCGGGTGTTCCAATTAAGAAAGCGGTAGCTGGTATTTCAGCAGGACTGGTAACAGGAGATACAGATGATGACTATCTTGTACTGACAGATATCCAGGGACTGGAAGATTTCTTTGGAGATATGGACTTTAAGGTAGCAGGTACCCAGGATGGTATCACAGCAATTCAGATGGATATTAAAATCCATGGCCTAACAAGACCAATTATTGAAGAAGCGATTGCAAGAACAAAAGAAGCAAGAACTTTTATCTTAGATGAAGTTATGAATAAGGAAATTGCAGAACCTCGCAGTGAAGTAGGCAAATTTGCACCAAAGATAGTGCAGATCAAAATTGATCCGGACAAAATTGGTGATGTAGTTGGTCAGAGAGGTAAAACAATTAATGCAATTATCGAACAGACCGGTGTAAAGATTGATATCACCGATGATGGTGCAGTATCTATCTGCGGTGTAGATAAAGACAGCATGGATAAAGCAATCGATATGATCAAAATCATCACAACTGATTTTGTGGCTGGACAGTTCTTTGTTGGAAAAGTAGTAAGTATCAAAGAATTTGGCGCATTTATCGAATTTGCTCCGGGCAAAGAAGGAATGGTTCACATTTCTAAAATTTCAAAAGAGAGAATTAACCGCGTAGAAGACGTTCTGACTCTTGGAGACATGGTTAAAGTAGTTTGTCTTGGCAAGGATAAAATGGGCAGAATCAGCTTCAGTATGAAAGATGTAGATAAAGAAAATAAAGAAAATAAAGAGAACAAAGAGCATAAAGAATATGCAGAAAAGAAAGCTGAGAAGCATTCAGAGCAGTAATTTTATTCTCTTATATAATTAAAAAGAAACAGTCAAATTTGAGCTTCCCCTTATGGGATATCAATTGGCTGTTTCTTTTTTATTTATTTTAGTCTACCATAGCGTACATCAGAAAATTTACCATAGAGTTTTGTATTTCCTTTGATTTTGCAGGCGCGTATCTTATAATAGTAGACTTTCTTTGGTTTTACTTTTTTATCTGTGTAACTGCAATTGTTTTTTATGGTTGCAATTCGGGTAAACCCTTTATTTTTATTGGCAGAGCGGTATAATTGATAAGAAGTGGTTCCGGTTTGCTTCTTCCATGTGATATGCAGGGATTTACCGGATACACTGGATATTCTGGATATTTTCCCTTTAGACGGAACAACCTTTATCATACAGACTGCTTTTTTATTATTTTCCTGCTTTGATGTACAGGTTATTTTCGTAGTTCCAAAATTTTTTGCGGTAATTTTACCTGATTTTGAGACCGTGGCTATTTTTTTGTTCCTGGAAGTCCAGGATACTGATTTATTCGTTGCTGACAGGGGAACAACCACGGCCTGGAGCTGTTTTGTTTTTCCTTTTACCAGGGTAATGGTTTTTCCCGGTTTTATATTAACAGAAGAAACTGGAACATATTTCCAGATCTTAAAGGAATAGTCTCCGGTATTGGTACGCTTATTCGTTCCCATGGTTATTTTTAGCAAATAAGTTTCCCCGGCATACAGGCTGCAGGTGAATGTCTTTGATTCCCCGTTCCCCGCGCTCTGCTGATAGAGCTGTTCTTCATAAGATGTGCAAAGATACACATTAGCTTTCTGGGAATCTAAAGCACTGGTTTCAATATTTTGGTTGGTAAAACTGATATGATAGGTTCCGTCTGAAGGAGCTTTAAACTGATACCAGTCAATATCTCCGTTGCCATCCAGGGAAGAGGTGTATTTTTGCCCTAGTGCAGCATTCGATGCCTGGCTTGAAATATCGCTGACAGTGTCGTAACGGCAGCTGATCTGTATGCTGTACTGCCCGGTATTTTTGGAGGGATTCATTCCCGGATTTACCGACACATAGTAGGTTGTATTTTTCTCTAATTTCAGATTGATATTACCCTGTTCATTTTCTTTCAGATGAATACGGCTGTTTTTGAGGTCAATCAGGTTTTCGGTACGAAGTACAAAATCGGGTTGGGATACCGCAAGTAATCCAGTAGGAATACTTAAATTTTTACATGTGATATTATAATATGCATCCTGGCTATTGGTAGTAAACTGGTACCATTTGCTGTGGGGTATTGTTCCTTCCAGGCGGTCCATATACCGGGTATTGTATTCTAACACAGCGGCAGATTTAGGACTGCTCCCGCCGTTGACCGGCTTCTCGGCGGCACATACCACCAGCCCCGTTGTATAAGCAAGGCAGAAAGCCAGGGTAAAAAGCATCATCATTTTTTTAAATTTCTTCATTACAAATCCTCCCTTTATTTGATTTTTTATATTTACATTAAATGTGTATCTTCAAGCCGTTTTTCAAAGAATACATTTAGTCTGATCAGCGGTTTGCGTAAGATCAGACCGAGCATCAGGGCAAGAGGAACGTATACCAGAAGATGAAGCAGATCTTTGATGTAGCTGCTGCCATAGATTCCGGCTACCGTCTCTCTCATTGCATTGATGCCATAAGTAAATGGCAGGAAGGGATATACATTCTGGAAAAACCGGGGGGTCACTTCAATGGGGAAGGTTCCTCCGGCGCCGGCAATCTGAATAACAAGTAAAATGACGCACAGTGCTTTGCCAATATCTCCAAAAGAAACGGTCAGTGTGTAAATAATATTCGTATATACAAAGCTGGATAACAGCCCTGCGGCCACAAACAGCAGCGGATTCCTGCATTGTATCTCCAGGAAATACAAATCCCCCATACAGATAATAAACGCCTGTATCAGTCCCAATGTCATGAAAAGCAGATACCTTCCAAGATAACAGTGGGATGGGCGTAAATTCTTTAGTTTTTCATCTTCGTCTACCCGGACTTTCAATATGGCAACCAGAACAATGCCGCCAACCCAGATAGCTAAAGTAGTATAAAAAGGTGCCATTGCCGAACCATAATTTTCTATCGGATAAAAGGAAGTAGTTTCCAGCTGTACCGGAGATGACATAAAACTGCCCATAAGATCAGGGTCATTTTGTATAATCTCCATCAATTTCTGCAGCTTTTTATCTTTCCCCACAGAATTTAACTGTGAAATTATATTCTGTATTTTATCGTGAGTACTGCTGATCACATCTTTTGTGCTGGATAAAGCCTTTTGCCCTGAGGTCAGGGAAGAGCTCATGCCGTCAAAAATACCGTCCAGATTGCTGAGGCTGCCATTGGTGCTCTGCAATAGTCCGGAAAGGTCACTGCCAGTTTTGGTAATTTCATCCATCAGGTTATCAAGCATCGGCTGTACCGAATTTAAATAAGAGGTACGGATACCGGAAATGTCATCTTTACTGCCGGAAATTACCGAAGAAATGGAATTACGGGTTTCACTGCTGATGTCAGAAGCACTTTTTATACTTTCACTGGTAGCATTTATTTTATCAATAATAGACTGCTGGTTCTGACTGGATGTATTAAGTTTATCAATCAGATTGTTGATTTCATCTTTGGGTTCCGGCAGCTGGGCATTTAGGTCTGTCAGTATATTAATATTTTTCGTATTCATATCAATGATTGCCTGGGCAAGCTGGGTTGTCTGGGCAAGCTGCTGGGCAGCATCGGAGATATCATTATTAATGTCACCAAAGGCCTGTGAGGCAGTATTTGAAATGGAATCGTAGATATCCTGCGCCGAATTCAATACGTTGCTGAATGACTGGTTTACACTGTTTAAAGAGGACTTAGAAGTATCCAGCACGGACTGGGAATCGTTAATTGTCTGCGTACCGTTTTCCAGTGTGGAACTGATATCCGGCAAGGTCAGTTTTGTTGTGGAAAGCAGCGTATTCACACCGTCAATTGTTTCTGAAAAGGCATCAATCGTGGAACTGTACTGGCTCAGATCCGAATCCACAATCTGTAGTACGTTAATCAGACGGTCAATTAATGTATTGCTGTTTTCCTGTAAATCCCCCGTGGTAGTATTCAATATTCCTGCTATGGTTTCGGTAGCTACGCTGATAAAGGTACTGTTAACCTGCTGCTGAATAACGCCTACACCTTTATCCGTGATCTTGGGCGCAATAGCATTCTTTTTTTCGTTGATATAATATTGTATCTTCGGGCTTTCAATATTCGTTGACAGTATGCTGGATATTTTCCTGCTGAAATCCTTGGGTATAACTACAGCAGCATAGTATTTGCCGGATTTCACTCCGTCAACGGCAGATGCCGTATCTGTAAACTCCCAGCCGATCTGATCATTCGCTTTTAGATTATCGATAATCTGTGAACCTACATCCAGATTCATCGTATCCATTTTATATCCGCTATCTTCATTGGAAACGGCAACCTTGATGCCGGATGTGCTTCCATAGGGATCCCAGTTTGCTGCAATATTAAACCAGGCATATAATGCAGGAATAATACTGACTCCGATTACCACAATCATTGCCATTACATTTTTACTTAGACGTGATAAATCCCGAACATAAATTTTAAATATTTTTTTCATTTTAGCCTCCAATTATAATTTGCTGATATTTTTAAAATACGCTCTGCCGTCACCTTCCAGCTCGGGTTCCGGCTCACTCAGGTGGAGTTTTTGTTTATAACGATAATCAATGTATTCCACACAGATTAAATATCCGGAGGAAAGAATAATCGAAACAATCCAGGCAGTAAGAAAATTCAGTTTTGATTCCAGGCTAAACATAAGTATTAAAAAAACAGCCGGAATGATAAGAATAGCCAAAAATCCACACCGGATTAACATCGGATATTTTTCACGGAAGCGATTGTAAGAACCGATGAATTCCTGATGTGCCACTTCTTTATCAATATTTTCCCGGGCACCAAAATAGATCAGAGATTCCATCAATGCCTGTCTGGATGTCTTTCCCTCAAGAATCCGCTGCTCATAATCAGATTGTAAATACAGAAGCAAATTTTGCTTAGCGGCTTTCGTTTCTTTGGTATCAGGCATATCCAGAAATAATTCATCTAAAAAAAGATTAAAGTCTTCCATATAACGTCATTGCCTTTCTAAATAAGATAGGGATATTTTAGCACGAAAGAATCCACAATACAATACAAAAATGACCAATCGTCAGTTTTTGGTTTCGAAGTAAGATATGGCTTGTTTATATTTAGATATCCTAAAAGAGAAATAGTGAAATAGCACAATATTTTCCATGTAAATGGAATATTATTGTGAAAGATTGGAATAGCACACCAGGATAAAATTGAAATATTTGGGTATTTTCGTTTATTTTAGAAATCAGGTAATATAGAAGTGAAAAAGATGTGAATAATGAAGTGAGACGGCGCAGCAGATAATGGGAAGTGGCTGCTGCGCCCGGTTACAATAAACATGATTGGTTTAGTATTATACTTATGTATTATTATCCGTCAATTGAAGCAGGTATTCCACCGACTTATCAAAGAAAACTTTTTCTGCAGGCAGGGACGCATTCTTTTCTAAATGTATCGTGATATACATCTGATCCTCCAGAGTAACGATACCAAACAGGCGCTTTGCATTCGGAACAAGGGGCGGAAGAAAAATAAAATCGGAAATATGATAATCCCCATATTGCGCTGATATAGGAAGCTTTCCTAAATTTGTAACACTAATGCTTTTCGGATTATGATTGTAACCGAACATATTTTGAATTATGGCGGAAGTTTTGTTCTGATATCCTCCATAAGCAGAAAAATAGGCTGAGTCTATCAGGCCCGGTTCTAAACTATCCATAAATTTTAAAAGAAAGAATTTTTTGTAAGGGTTGTTCAGTTTCCGGTATATGAGCTGATGCACTGCCTGGGCATTCTTCCAAAAATCCTTTTTGGTGTCATACCGGTAGCGGATGGAGATACCGGTTGCATAATTTCCCATTCCGGTGAATTGTTCCGGGCGTATGCTTGCAGCTATTCCCACATCTGACAGTTCATTAGCTGATTTGATAAAAGCAGTGATTAAAATGCTGTTTATTGTAATCCCATATTTTTTTGACTGGCTTCTTAATGCTAGCAGCAGAGATGGCGGAATTGCTGAAGTATAGGCAATTGTTTCATGGCAGGACCAATATTTTCTAAACATGTTAAGATATTCGTCATAAGAAAAGGGGTTACCTGTTTTTCTCCATCTTCGGTTTAATAAGTTTACCATTAACTGCATAATGGGATTTAAACTGCAGTTTTTGAGGATCAGCTTACGATCCGGCAGCAGAAGTGGTTTATAAATCAGAGTTTCTGCAGCCAGGGCATTCATGATATCTTCTGCTAAATAAGCGATGGATAATCCGTCTCCTGCTAGATGATGTGCGATTATAAGCAGGCGGGTTCCATTCTTGTCCGGCAGAGCGAAAAAACGGATCAGCTCCCCGCCTGGCAAATCAAAAGGTATGGATGCCTGCTCCATTACGACATCCATCCAGTCGACTTCTAAAACTTGAAAAGTATAGATGCATCTTCCGGAATGTTCATAAAACACCTGACCGTTTTTTTTAAACCCCAGACGGCAGGAAAAAATCTCATTGTTTTGAACCGCTTTATCAATAGCTGATTTTAATGTGTCTATACAAAGGTTTTCCCGTATGCAAAAGGAAATAGCAATATTTATGTTTGGAGAGAATAAGTGGGTACGTTCTTTTCGAATTTCATTATTTTTGTTTTCCATATCATCTGCCCTTTCTTTTATGAGCTTGTTGAAATGTGTCAGCGGGGTTTTTATTTCAGCAGAAGCAAGCCTGGCTGTAACATATTGAGTTTATGCCTATATTATTTCATTCCATTGCCCTTTATAAAAGTCTTTAAATACTTCAATTAGCAAATCGCGGATTTCATCTTCCGGAAGATCTGTGGTATTTGTGGCTGCAATGGAAGCGATGCCATGTGTAAATATCCACATTTTAGTAAACACTTCGGCACCAACTGATGCAGGTACTCCTTCGGCAAGCTGATAAATACTATTCAATTGGAAACTATCTGACATGCACAGCAACTGAAAAAGATGTTTTTCTTTTTGCGCAAGCGCTACGTAATGCAAACCCATACTTAAAAAAAGTGGAGTATTGGGATCCGAAGAAGGGGTAAGCATTACTTCAGTAAAATAGTTTCTTGTTTTTTCGTATAATGCTTTTTTCAATTCATCCATATTTTTAAAAATATGAAAGATTGGCTGTGTAGAACATTGTAATTCCTTAGCAAGTAAGCGTGCAGTAATATTTTCATAACCCATGAGTCTGGTAAGGGAAAAAGCTTTTTCTACAATATCTGAGCGGGTAAGCTTTGATTTAGGGGGCATGATTTAGTTTTCTCCTTTTCGTATAATAACATTGTTATATAACAATGTTATTATACGGCGGTATTTATATTATGTCAAGGAGATGAATGGTGTTGCGAAAATTTATTTTATCAAAAACACGCTCTAGATAATTTTGCAAAAGATCCAATAAACTGAATATTTAAGTTGAAACTGCAAAAATAATATAAAAAGCACTTGACAACACCCACCAATTAGTATTAGAATGAAAAAAACAAAAAGCAAAACCGATGAGAAAGAGTAGTAAGCTTATCAACAAAATTCCAGAGAGCTGCAGGTGGTGTGATTGCAGTATTGAGTGATTTGCCGAATGGACTTTCGAGGGCAGTCTGAAATAGAGATAGTGGAGTGATCCGGTATTAAAAGAGTAGGCACTGTCGGGAACCGAACCCGTTATCAATCAGGAGTGTATGATAGTACATGCGAAAGTGGACATTATGTTAATTTGAGTGGTACCGCGATAATAATACGATATTATTACCGTCTCAAGCGAAGGCTTGGGGCGGTTTTTTAGTGTATTTATAAATATCACAAAGAAATCAGATTAACGTTCCCATTAGTTTTGTGATTGTTTGATACTATTAATCAAAATTAATGAAAATAAGGAGAATTTATTATGAAAAAGAAAATTTTAGTTACAATTTTAAGCGTGGCAATGGCAGCAGCAATAACAACAGGATGCGGTTCTGCAGCCACCGGTTCTGCCGGCACAGATTCCACATCAACAGGTGGATCTAATAAAACGGAAACGGGATCAGGAAGCAAGGAAACCACGGATGCAGGAACGGATGCAGACAGTGCCAAAATGGCTGACAGTGGTGCAGCAGAGACGGTTTCGGGTGATTTAGTGGAGGGTTCCTTTAAAATTGGAATTGCTCAATTTGCACAGCATGGTTCTCTTGAGAACTGCCGTGAAGGATTTTTAGAAGGCCTTGCAGAAGAAGGATTTGTAGAGGGCAAAAACCTTGAGGTGGATTATCAGAATGCAGAAGCAGATATGGGAAATGCTAATACTATCGCACAGGGGTTTGTAGCAAATAAAGTAGATCTGATGTGCGCGATTGCCACACCTAGTGCTCAGGCATGCTATAATGCGGCAATGAAAACAGATATTCCTACTATTTATACTGCCGTTACGGATCCGGTTGCAGCAGAGCTAGCCAAAGAAGACCAGATGCCATCCGGAAACGTAACAGGTACCAGTGATAAACTTCCTGTGGAAGCACAGCTGAAAATGATTCGTGAAATGCTTCCCGAAGCGAAAACCATTGGTATTTTATATACAACCAGTGAAGTAAATTCAGAAAGCAGTATCAAAGAATATGAATCCTTAGTAGAAAAATACGGCTTTACCCTGGAAACAGCCGGAGTAGCAACAATCGCCGATGTTCCGTCTGCAGCGGATACATTATTAGCGAAGGTAGACTGCCTGAACAATTTGACAGATAATACCGTTGTAAGCGCACTTCCTACTATATTAGATAAGGCATCTAAGAAAAACATCCCGGTATTCGGAAGTGAGATAGAGCAGGTAAAAATTGGCTGTATGGCATCGGAAGGAATTGAATATATTGAACTTGGTAAACAGACCGGAAGAATGGCTGCGAAAGTGTTAAAAGGCGAAGCAAAAGCTGATGATATGAAATTTGAAACAATTACAGAAAGCAGTCTGTACCTGAATACCAAAGTAGCAGAGAATCTTGGAATTACAATCAGTGATGATACTAAAGGAAGAGCAGTAGAAACTTTCACAGAAATTACAGCACAATAGAAGATAATCAAAAATCGTAGGATAACAGAGGTAAAGATATGTCCATACTAATAGGTGTTTTAGAACAGGGAATCATATATGCCATCATGACCTTAGGCATTTACATTACTTACAAAATATTAGATTTTCCGGATTTGACAGTAGACGGAAGTTTTCCATTGGGGGCGGCGGTAACAGTTACTCTGATGGTGAATGGGGTAAATCCTTATCTGACCCTTCCCATCGCATTTGCAGCCGGAGCACTGGCTGGTATGCTTACGGGCATCATTCATGTAAAATTTAAAGTCCGCGATCTGTTATCGGGAATCATCATGATGACTGCGTTATATACCATTAACCTTAAAATTGCAGGCAAAGCAAATGTTCCGATCTTTAGTATGGACAATATGTTTGATAATTCATTCTTAACGAAAATTGTACCGGAATTCCTGGTACCTTATCAGACTTTAATCATTATTGTTATTGTGGCATTGGTGGTAAAGCTTTTATTAGATGCCTATATGAAGACGAAATCCGGTTTTTTACTCCGCGCAGCAGGTGATAATCATGCATTGGTGACAGTCCTGGCAAAAGACAGCGGAAAGGTTAAGATTCTGGGTCTGGCTATTGCTAATGGTCTTGTGGCACTTAGCGGTTGTGTTTATACACAGTGGCAGAGGGTATTTGACATTTCAATCGGTACCGGCACCATGGTGATTGGTCTTGCCAGCGTTATCATCGGAGTAAATCTCTGTAAATTTATCCCGAAAGTGAATAATACTACGGCTGTCATTGTAGGCGCAATTTTATACAGGGCGTGTGTGGCAATTGCAATGCAGCTTGGTTTTGGGGCAAATGACATGAAATTAATCACGGCGGTACTGTTTTTTGTAATATTAGTGATCAGTATGGACAGGAAGAAGAAGGTGAAGGCACATGCTTGAATTAAAGAATATTAATAAATATTATAATCCCGGTACGATCAATGAAATGTGTCTTTTTGAAAATTTTAATTTTGAGGTGAAACAGGGAGAATTTGTATCCGTTGTCGGCAGCAACGGTTCCGGTAAAACCTCCATGCTGAACATTATCTGCGGCAGCATAGATATTGATTCGGGCAGCATACTGATGAATGGGAAAGATATCACCAGTGCAAGGGATTTTAAACGGCATCAGCGCATTGGCCGGGTTTTTCAAAATCCGTCTATGGGTACCTGCCCAACTATGACGATTCTTGAAAATATGTCACTGGCTGACAACAAAGGAAAAAAGTACAACTTGAAGCCAGGCATCAATAAAAAAAGAATTGATCATTACAGAGATAGTCTGCGCCAGCTAAATCTGGGGCTGGAAGATAAACTGGATGTGAAGGTAGGAGCTCTTTCCGGGGGACAGCGCCAGGCTATGGCACTTTTAATGTCTACCATGACACCTATCGAATTCTTAATCCTGGATGAACATACCGCTGCACTGGATCCCAAGACGGCTGAGATTATTATGGAATTAACAGGGAAGCTTGTAAAAGAAAAAAATCTCACAACAATCATGGTAACGCACAATCTGAGATACGCAGTAGAGTATGGCAACCGTCTGATTATGATGCATCAGGGAAATGTAATTCTTGATAAAAAAGGGAACGCAAAAGAAACAACAGAAGTAGAAGAGATCCTGGATTTGTTTAATGAGATCAGTATCGAATGTGGAAATTAAAAATTTACCGGAGAAATGTGCGGATACCAGGAAGCGCTTTGTTCTCCGGTTTTCTTGCTATTTAAATTATATTTTTTAATCAGAAATCAATCCGTCCGAATCCAAACAAGGGATTTAAGTCTTGACGTCAGGGAATGAAAATGGTAAGATAATCACTGGCGTAAAAACACGATATGGTGTGCAATTATAAAATTTTTACTAAATATTGTTACTGAAAGGACGATAGACGTGAGGTATCATAATATTACAAAAGACGATATGCTAAATGGAGACGGACTGCGGGTAGTACTTTGGGTATCCGGATGTTCCCATTGCTGTAAGGATTGTCACAATCCGATAACCTGGGATCCAAATGGCGGTGTAACTTTTGACGAAAGTGCTAAGGAAGAATTATTTACTGAATTAGAGAAGACTTACATATCCGGTATCACTTTCAGTGGTGGAGATCCATTGCATTCAAAAAATAAAAAAGACGTAGAAGAGCTGGCAAAAGAAATACGGAATAAATTTCCTTTAAAAACAATCTGGCTCTATACCGGATCGGCCTGGGAGAGTATCAGAGATTCCTCTATAATGAAATATCTGGATGTTCTGGTTGATGGAGAATTTGATTGTGATAAGAAATCGAAACAGCTGCATTGGAGAGGCAGTTCTAACCAACGGGTAATTGATGTTCAAAAATCACTGAAACTGGGTAAAACTGTTCTGCACTGCGAATAGTCAGCAGCATATTTACATAACAATAGGAACACAGTATAGGAGAATTAAATGCAGAGAATAGCGAAATTTCATAAAGTAAGTTATAAGCAGTTTGAGGAAGGGTACAAAGATGGATTTCCGTCAGCATCTGAGTCAGAAGTCAAACGCATATATGAAGAAATTAAACTACCAAAGAGAGCAACCACAGGCTCTGCCGGATATGATTTCTACAGTCCCTTTACATTTACACTGAATCCCGGTCAGACAATCAAAATTCCAACCGGTATCCGTGTAGAAATGAACGCAGACTGGGTATTAAAATGTTATCCCAGAAGCGGATTGGGATTTAAATTCCGTCTTCAGCTTAATAATACAGTAGGAATTATAGATAGTGACTACTTTTTTTCAGACAATGAAGGCCATATATTTTCGAAAATAACCAATGACAGCAATGAGGGAAAGGCAATTACGGTAGATGCCGGAACTGGTTTTATGCAGGGGATTTTCGTAGAATATGGGATAACAGTAGACGATGATGCAACCGAGCTCAGAAATGGCGGATTTGGAAGCACAACAAAATAAAAAGAATATCCGTTTTTATTGATGCCTTTCCATAACGGGAAGTATCAATGAAAACAGGATATTCTTTTTCTATCTATTAAAATAAGATTACAGCAGCCGATAGAAGGAACTTTGCTTAACTGTACATCTCCTGAAGTTCGGCTGATTCAAATTTATGTAGTAAATCTCCTGAGGAAAAATCTTTTTCTATGTATTGCATTAACTGCCTTACCTTGCTATTTACCATAGAATCATCTTCCAATTGCCAAAAATGTCTGATCAGTCCTTCAAGAAATTTGAAAAGAACCAGTTTCCGTGATGAAATGGATCGAATGTGTCTCATAGAATAGATGATAAGGTCTAAATAAACACTTTCTCCTGTAGAGCACTCCCCATCGATAGAGAGAATACCATTTATTGTAAATATTACAGTAACTGCAGTGAGTGAATTGAGATCAATTTCTTCTTTTTCCAATTGTTCAGCAACTATCATCAAAGCATAACTATACCAGATAGCTTCATCTCGTGTTAAAGACTCAGTCGCGGAAAAACATATTTTATCCTTTATGTTATCCGGAATGATTGGTTTGTAAAATGGAATACAATGACTAATTCGCAAGTGTAAAGCCCCCTTTCTAAATTATATTAATTATACACCATTATTTGGAAGGAGGTCTTAAGAATAGCTTAAGTTAAGCTATAGAAGTTTTGAATATCATTGGATATATATATGATGAGTTGGTAATATGGAGACAACGGGATTCGAACCCGCGACCTCTCACATGCGAAGCGAACGCTCTCCCAGCTGAGCTATGTCCCCATAACCTTATTATAGTACTTAAATTAAAATATTCAAGATAAATATGCTTTGTTACATGTTCTTTTCATTGAAAGCCGGATTTCTTTATGTTAGACTATGAATACTGAATCACATATCCGGACTTTGATATTTGAATCACGAAAAAGAGAGAAGGTAAACTATGAAGCTAAAAAAGAGTTATAAGGAAATCATTATAGATACTATATTTGACATTATCGGTTCTTTTGCGCTGGCGATTGGTATATATTATTTTGCTGAAAAAGCCAATATTGCGCCGGGAGGTGTATCCGGCATTGCAATTCTCATAAAATACCTCTGGGGACTTCCAATCGGAACCATGACGCTGGTTATTAATATTCCCATCATCTATCTGGCATTTCGGTATCTGGGTAAGAAATTTACATTTAAAACCCTTCGTACTCTGATTATCAGCAGTTTAATTCTGGATTATTTAGTAACGCCATATTTCCCACAGTATGCAGGCGACCGCATGCTGGGTGCCATCTTTGGCGGAGTTTGCATGGGATTCGGACTGGGTGTTATTTTTTACAGAGGATCTACCACTGCAGGTACGGATATTATATCCTGTCTGATTGAAAGGAAATTTCCTCATGTGCAGATCGGCAGCGCCCTGATGCTGGTGGACTGCATTATACTTGGCCTCTCCATCATTGTATTTGGAAATATTGAATCCGGCTTATTTGGAATGGTAGCTCTGTTTTGTCAGACAAAAGTGATTGATGGAATGATCTATGGTCTGGATAAGGGAAGACAGGTAGTGATTATGTCAGATAAAAATGAAGCTATTGCAGGCAGAGTAATTGAAGAGTTGGAGAGAAGTGCCACCTTTATTAAAGGACAAGGTGCATACAGCCAGAAAGATTCCCTGGTTTTGCTGTGTGTGGTACGTATTCAAGAATATCACCAGTTGAAAACCATAGTATATAATGAAGATCCAAACGCTTTTATGATTGTAACGGAAGCAGACCAGGTGCTGGGAGAAGGGTTCAAACCGATTACAAAGCAAAGATAGCGAGAAATATAAATATGCTTAAAAGGAGTTTGTTTACATATTATGATTGATAAAAAAGATATCGTTAATTTAAATTTTTTAAAAAAAGAAGCCTGTACCGGAAGTTACCAGGGCATGCGATATAAAATTGAGCTCGTTGGAAAAGTTCTTATAGTATCAATCTGGGCGGGGCCTTATTGCTCGGATGTTACTCCGGATGAGAAAAAGCAGTTTAAAGAATTCGAAGCAAGTGATCAAAGTCTGGATCAGGTAGTGGACTGGTTAAATGAAGAGTACAAAAACCAGGAAGAAACCTGGAAACAAGTAACCTATTAATAATGACTATGGAGAAAAGAAAAATGAAAACACCAATATTAGAAACCGAAAGACTTCTACTGAGATCTTTTTCCATGGACGATGCACAAGCTGTATTCCATGGATGGGAAAATGATCCGGATGTTGCAAAATATATGTTTTGGTCAAGCCATAATGAAATCAAAAAAACGATAGAATGGCTGATCTTTGAAACCGGGAAAGAGGATGCGGATGACTGGTATCGCTGGGCATTTGTGAGAAAAGACACTGGTGAACTAATAGGAACCGGATTGATCTATTTAGAAGAAGAATACAATAAATACGAAATCAGTTATAACCTTAGTAAAAAAGCCTGGGGAAATGGATACACAACAGAAGCAATGAAAGAAATTATCCGGTTTGCAGCAGAAGAATTAAATATTAAAGAAATTGTAGGAAGACATGCAATAGAAAACCCGGCTTCTAAGAATGTAATGACTAAGCTGGGATTTCAATTTGTAAAAAATATCCCATATGATTGCAATGGTGGTACAAAAACCTACGAAGGGAAAGAGTATATATGGAAAAGACAGTAATATTTGATTGGGACGGAACAGTTGCAGACACAGAAACCTTAATACTCCAATCCTGGATTGAAGTTGGCGAAAAACAGGGTTTAGGTGATTTGCGAGACCTATGCTATCGCTGTATCGGCACTACAAATCTTGCAACGCGCAAAATATTTTGTGATAAATATGGTGCGGATTTCCCCTATGACGAATACAACAAAGAGATGCTGATTAACTTTAATAACAAATTAAATAAAGATGGTATACCGCTCAAAAAAGGGTTGTTAGAGCTGTTACAATTTCTAAAAGAAAATAACTGTAATATCGCAGTTGCTTCATCTACAAAAATTGAAATTTTAGAGGATGAAGCAAATATGGCAGGCATCCGGGATTATTTCCAGGTGATAGCCGGTGGAGATATGGTTCAAAAAAGCAAACCGGAACCTGACATTTTCCTGAAAGCCTGCGAAATGCTGCAAGTGAGTGCAGGAGATTGCTATGTACTGGAGGACTCCTTAAACGGAATGCGTGCAGCCCATCGTGCGGGTATGAAACCTATCATGGTTCCTGATCTGATTAAGCCAAATGACGAAATGATAAAAATAAGTTTAAAAATATTCCCTTCCCTGATCCAAGTACGGGAATATTTCCAGGAAGCGTGGAGTGTGTAAACAGATTTGAAAAAGTTATTCAATCCGGCATAAGTTATAGAAAGTTGGGGAATTAATTTCGTCAATCCGGTATGAAATCCATAATTTAAAAATATAAATAGATCATCAGGATCGTTAGGGATAAATAGGGGCGGATGAACCGCCCCTATAGATCAATTATTTGCAGGAATCACAACTGCATTTTGCCGGCATATCAAAAGACGGATTAAATGCATAGAAGTTTTTAAAGTCCAGTTCATCCTGAACAGTACGAAGTGCTTCACCGAATCTTTGATAGTGTACGACTTCTCTTGCACGCAGGAAACGGATTGGATCGATTACATCCGGATCTTTTACAAGTCTGAGAATATTATCGTAGGTAGTTCTTGCTTTTTGTTCAGCAGCAAGGTTTTCATGAAGGTCAGTGATCGGGTCCCCTTTAGACTGGAATTCACATGCATTAAAAGGAACTCCTCCTGCAGACTGCGGCCAGATCCCAACTGTATGGTCAACGTAATAAGGTGCAAAACCGGAACATTCAATTTCTTCCATTGACAGGTTTTTGGTCAACTGATGAACAATTGTGGACACCATCTCTAAATGTGCCAGTTCTTCTGTTCCGATATCGTTTAAAACGCCCATTGCTTTTCTGTTGGGCATTGTGAAACGCTGGGAAAGATATCTCATGGAGGCGCCCATTTCACCATCAGGTCCACCGTACTGACTCATTATAATCTGGGCAATTTTAGCATTTGGAGTCTTAATATTTACAGGATATTGTAATCGTTTTTCATAATTCCACATAGGTTAACATTTCCCCCTTTCCCATGGCCATGGCTGCATTACCCATTCCCAGGTTTTACTCTTTACATCATCCGTGGTATCAATGGTAAGCGGACCGTAAAGGGCAGCATATTCTCTTAATGCTTTGTCACGTTTTTTAACATGTTCTTTACAAAAAGCCAGTGCTTTTTCATCACATGGATGAGTATCTAAATACAGAACCATATCATTTACAGCGAAACTTACTTCATTTATATAGCACATCAATTCTTCCCTTGACTTTTTTGGGCAAGGTGGTTCTGGTCTGCATTCCGGTTTTACCTGAGGTTTTTCAGGACGATGGCATCCGCAGTCCGGTTTTACTGGTTCACATGGACGCTGGCAGCCGCAGTCTGGTTTCATCTGAGGTCTTTCAGGACGATGGCATCCACAGTCCGGTTTTACTGGTTCACAGGGGCGCTGGCAGCCGCAGTCCGGTTTCATCTGAGGTTTTTCAGGACGATGGCATCCACAGTCCGGTTTTACTGGTTCACAGGGGCGCTGGCAGCCGCAGTCTGGTTTCATTTGAGGTTTTTCAGGACGATGGCATCCACAGTCCGGTTTTACTGGTTCACAGGGACGCTGGCAGCCGCAGTCCGGTTTTACCTGAGGTCTTTCAGGGCGCTGGCAGCCACAATCTGGTTTCATCTGTGGCTGGCAGGGACGCTGAGAACCGCAATCTGGTCTCATCTGAGGTCTGTTGTCCGGTCTGTACATGTTTTGGCAAGACTGGCGCTGGTTCATATTGTTAAAATTTCCATTTCTCCAATTATTCATTAACGGCAACCTCTCTTTCCGCAAAATGGTTTGCAAAGTTCCGGGAAGATAGTACCAACCTCAAGGGCCTTACACAGTTCGAACTTATCTTGAAATGTTTGCCATGGTACGTAAGCCATTGCTACCGGCATATCTTCCAGGCAAGTACAAGGTCTTGTTGTTTTATAATCACAAGGTGTACAATTATTCATAAAGTCTCCTTTTTCATTAATCTTAATTTCAATATTATCTTATGAAATACCTTTAAAAACGTGTCATATTACGGATAAAGTTTGTAATAATCATGAAATGTGATAAAATAAAGAAAACGGCATTTGGACGGACAGGATGTCCAAATAGGAGAGAGGTTGATAAAATGTTTGTGATAGACAGAATCGAAAAAAAATACGCAGTGTGTGAAATGGAAGATAAGACAATGATCAATATTCCGATAGAGAAACTGCCATCCGGTTGTAAAGAGGGCAGTTGTCTGGAATTAAATGAAAATGGGGAATATATTATTTTAGAGGAAGAGACCATTCAGCGTAAAAAACGGATGGAGGAGCGTTTTTCGCGTTTGTTTCAAAAATAATGTATAAAAAATAGATACCTGGCTGGACTGTTCCTGACGAATAAAAGGGTATTGTTAGCCATGGCTAAAAACCTTTCAATTGACAGGAATTCAAGCTTCCTATTTTCAGGGGAATGTGGTATTATAATCCATAGACAAAATGAAATGCAGTTATAAGTGGAATTAAGGAGTTTATAAATGGTTCAGAAAACGAGAAATGCAGGACGAGCAAATCAACCGGCAAAAAAAAGAAAAACAATAAGAAAAAGATTACAGGGAGATTTTCGGTATTACGATTATAACCTTTTGGCAAGTGTTATCCTGCTTACCTGTTTTGGATTGGTTATGTTATATAGTACAAGTGCATATGAAGCACAGATAGAATTTGGTACAGATATGTATTATTTTGGAAAGCAGGCAATCATCAGTGCGGTCTGTCTTGTAATCGTATTACTGTTTTCCCAGATCGATTACCATTTTTATGCAAAGTTTGCACTTTTTATTTACATTATTGCAAATATTTTGCTGATTGCTACGAAGTTTGTAGGTAGAACCATTAATGGAGCGAGGCGCTGGATCTTTCTGGGTGCATTGTCTTTCCAGCCGGCAGAGCTCGCCAAATTGGCAGTTATATTGTTTCTGCCCTTCTTAATAGTGAAACTCGGAAAGAATATGAAAGGATTGAAAGCACCTATGATTGTAATTGGATTCGGTGCTGCAACTTCTTTGTTTACATATGTGTTTACGGAGAACCTGAGTACGGCAATTATTATTGCTGGAATTACGGTGATTTTAATTTTTATTGCTCATCCGAAGACCCTTCCCTTTGTCATAGGCGGCTGTAGTATGGCAGCGTTAATCGGATTACTGGTTGCTTATCTTGCATCGGCAGTTCAGAATTCGGATAATTTCCGTATTAATCGTATTTTGGTTTGGTTAGAGCCGGAAACCTATTCCAGTCTGGGCGGTTATCAGGTTATGCAGGCATTGTATGCCATTGGTTCCGGAGGTCTTTTTGGAAAGGGACTGGGCAATAGTGCTCAGAAATTAGGATCACTGCCGGAAGCCCAGAATGATATGATTTTCTCAATTGTATGTGAAGAACTTGGTATTTTTGGTGCAGCGATGCTTACCATTTTGTTTATTTTTCTGTTGTACAGGCTTTTATTTATTGCGCAAAATGCACCGGACCTGTTGGGATCTCTGATTGCAACCGGAATATTTGCCCATATCGCATTACAGGTTGTATTAAATATAGCGGTTGTAATTAATCTGATTCCAACAACAGGTATTACGCTTCCTTTTGTTAGTTACGGAGGTACCTCTGTCATGTTCCTGATGGCAGAGATGGCACTGGCACTGAGTGTATCCAGGCAGATTAAGTTTAAAGAGCAGGAAGAAGAAGCAAAAGAAGGGAATCAATTTACGGTGAGAGGTTAAACAAATGATATTATCCGATGGAAGAATAGGAGATACTTATGTAGTGGCAGGACTTCACTTGGATGAGGGAATCACAAGAAGACTGGAAGCACTGGGTATATTCGAAGGCACAAAAGTAAAAATCATGAACATGAAAAAGAACGGAGCAGTGATTATCAAAGTGCGGGGCACTAGATGGGCGCTGGGAAGAGAATTTGCATCAGGGATTGAGGCAGAGGAGTGGCAAAATGAAACAGACAATTAATGTGGCATTCGTAGGTAATCCGAATTGTGGCAAGACCACGTTGTTTAATGCGTATACAGGTGCGAATCTGAAAGTGGCAAACTGGCCGGGCGTTACGGTGGAACGTAAGGAAGGTCAAACAAACTACAGAGGCCAGCATATCAAACTCATAGACACACCCGGTATTTATAGCCTGACATCCTATTCAATCGAAGAAAAAGTAACCAGAAAATGTATCATGGAAGAAGATATTGATGTAATCGTGAATATTGTGGATGCATCTGCGATGGAACGGAACCTCTATCTGACCACACAGCTGCTGGAACTTGGTAAACCTGTAATTCTGGCTCTTAATATGATGGATATTGTAGAAGAGCGTGGCATGGAAATAGATCTGCATCGTTTGCCCGAATTACTGGGAGCGATTCCGGTCGTACCCGTTTCAGCAAGAAAACGAACCGGTTTGGATGTATTGATGCATGCGGTAAAGCATCACTATGAAGAAGGACCAAATGAGCAGGTGATTCACTATTCTGATGATATTGAAGAAAAGATAGCAAAAATACAGGAAATTCTGAAAGTTAATCATCCGAAGATTCATAATGAACGGTGGATGGCAATCAAGCTTTTGGAAAAAGATGAAGAATTAATGGTTCAGTATATGGAAGAAACAAATAGTGTGGTGGACCGCAGTTACGAAAAAGAAATTATTAATCAGAAATATGACTATATAGAAGAGGTCATGGAGGAGTGTTTGTTTTATCGAAATGAAAAAGCAGCATCTACTGACCGGATTGACGAAATACTGACACACCGCATATGGGGTGTTCCTATATTTCTTGGCATTATGGCACTTGTTTTTTTTCTGACTTTTGTTGTGGGTGATGCACTGAAAGGTGTATTTGAAATCGGTTTGGGAGCTTTTTCGGATGCTGTACATAGTCTTTTGTTAAATATAAAAGCGGCAGACTGGCTGATTTCTCTGGTTGTGGATGGTATTATAGCAGGTGTAGGCGGTATTCTTACATTTTTACCTAATATTTTTATTCTTTTCCTGGCGTTAGCTATTCTGGAAGACAGCGGTTACATGGCTCGTGTGGCATATGTAATGGATAAACTTATGGGAAAAGCGGGTTTATCGGGCAAGGCATTTTTACCGATGATTCTTGGATTTGGATGCAGCGTTCCTGCCATTATGGCGACCAGAGCGTTAGAGCGGGAAGAAGACCGGAAAAAGACGATTCTGATTACCCCTTTTATGTCATGTTCAGCCAGACTTCCTATTTACGTATTATTTGCAGATATGTTTTTTGGTAAATATGCGATGGCAGCTGCATTTTCCATGTATGTGATCGGAATGGTAATTGGTATTCTAATTGCCCTTGTGAAGAATAAATTAGATTCGAACAAGAGAAAAAGTCAGTCTTTGCTGATAGAACTGCCGGAATATAAATTGCCCAATGCACGTACAATATTTATATATGTATGGGAAAAAGTAAAGGACTATCTTACAAAAGCAGGAACTACTATTTTTATAGCATCCATTGTGATCTGGTTTATATTAAACTTTAACTTTAGCGGTATGGTCGAGGATGTTTCCTTAAGTTTTGGTGCCATGATCGGCAAATGGATGGAGCCGGTCTTAGCTCCTGCCGGATTAGGTATGTGGCAGATTGGGGTTTCCCTGATAGCTGGTTTATCTGCTAAAGAAGTTGTAGTATCCAGTTTTGCAGTATTGTTTGGTGTTGGAAATGCCAATTCTGCTGCGGGAATGGCACAGATTATCGATAATCTTGGAAGTGCGGGGTTTGGCATGGTAAATGCCTATGCTCTGATGATTTTCTGCCTCTTGTATACGCCTTGTGCAGCTACAGTGGCAACAATAAAAAAAGAGACAAATTCCTGGAAGTTTACGTTACAGATGGTATTATTCCAGTTATTGCTGGCTTGGGGGCTGGCAGTACTGGTATATCAGGTTGGAAGTCGGATATTTTAAAGAATGGAGATGAAGCGCCGTGGGATGCTTCATCTTTTTGTTCAGAATATTAGAATATTTAATTTATTCTGTCAATTGATGATGTAGTAATGGTGTTATAACTGCAGTATAATAGTTGGGAAGAGACCGGGGATATCTGAAAAGTAAAATTTGATTAGATAATTGTAAATAACTGGTAAAATATTTTACCATATTTTCTCAGTATTTTTATAAAACAGGTATTTCCTGTAGTTAATGTTTATTATGGTCGAAATATAGATAAAATTGTAGGAATTCAACTTAAATTTGATTGATTAAATTTGTGTCTGTGCTATAATTATAATATTAGAACTTAGTGGAGAGGATGATCCAGAAGTGAGAAAAGCGCTTGCAAAAAACAAAGGAGCATCTATGCTTCTGGCAATTTGTATCTTCATGGTACTTGCTGTTATTGGATTTAATGTGTTAGCCGCGGCATCTGCAAATACATATAATTCCAGAGGGCAGTTAGCGAATGAACAGGCGATCCAATATGTGAATTCTATTTATGAAATTGTTGATGGTATGATACAAGGCGGAGAATTTAATCTGGATGCCTGTCTGGAAGAAGAAGGGACAGAAGTGTCCGGTATGACTGCCGTTTTAGGTACTAATAATCTGGAAGATAGTAATGGGAATAAAATAGACGTATCGATTAAGTTTGCAAGGGATACAAATGCAAGCGTCACTCAAAAAAATCGTATCAAAGCGCAGATAACTATAAACTATAAAGCCAGAGACTACTGTATTACATCAATTTACCTGCAAGATAAAAGTTTGCCTGAACAAACAAAATACACTTTAATAAAATGTGAAGGTGTGGTGTCAAGTGATAATGAATAATCTGATTCATAAGGTGAAAAGTTTCTCCCGCCTCAGAAATGTATGTTTAAATAACCGGGGCGAAACGATGATTGAGTTAATAACCAGTTTGGCGTTATTTGCAATGACAATGGTTTTAGTTGCTGTTTTATTTTCTAATGCGAATCGTATTCTGATTAAAAATAATACAATTCAGAAAAACCTGAATCATCAGATAAATAATTTAGAACTTGGAAATGAACTGACAACAATTAAAAGTGATATTGATATGACTTTTATACTTTCAAAGGATGGCAGTACTGGTGTGGAACCGATAAAAGTAAATACAAAGGTAAAATTAGTAAAGCCATTAAGTGGTGATTCGGAAGGTACTATAGATTCAACGCTTGCAAAGTTTCAACGGGTTGTAGAGTCTGAAAGTGGTGATGGGTCATGAAGATTAATTTGTGTTTAAAATCAGATAGAAAGAAAGGGTTTACTCTAATAGAAGTAATTTTAACGGTTACATTAGTTGCCGTTTTCTTTACAACTGTTGCAGCGATACTCCCCCAATGGTTTAAATCCTATCAGAACGTGATCAGTGCAAGTAATGCCAGCCAGATAGCGAACAGCGTTATTACAGCAATCGATGAGCAGATCACTTATTCAGGTTCTGTGGAAGTAAAATCCGGCAGTCCGGACAGCATTTATTATCAGTACAAAACGGGAGAATATCGGGAAATTGTATTGGGTGATGATTGCAAAGTCATTCCCGGATTAGTATATGATGATAAATATTTTATAAATAATAAGTTAAAAATACATGCAAAAATTGCAAAAGATTTTGTAGAATCAGCTACACCTTCAGAAAAGAATGTATGTAAGTTAACGGTAACATTAATAAATAGAAATACTGGTAAAACGGTTATTGAAAAAGTTCGTTATATTAGACTTTATGGACCTGAAAAAAGTTAGGGGGACAGGTATGATCCTTTACAATTACTCTGCAAAAGATGCGGCTGGAAAAATACATAATGGCAAAATAGAAGCCAATGGGGATGATGAATTCTATCTTTTTTTAGATAAACAGAATTGGTATTGTATATCCGTTTCAAGAACAGATCTGCTTCGCGAAGCACAGAATCAGTCGGAATACCGCTTTAAACCAAAGGAAGTAGCATTATTTTGCCGGGAATTTGCTATTATGCTGTCATCCGGAATGAATATGCTGACTACACTTCAGCTTTTGTATGAACGCTGCCGTAAAGCTAAACAAAAACAATGCTATATGCACATGATAGAAGCGATAGAAAAAGGAGAGACTTTGCATGATGCTATGAGGAAGCTAGGGAAAACATTTCCGACACTTCTTTCTTCTATGGTTTTGGCTGGAGAGGCCAGTGGATCGTTAGATATCGTGATGGAAAAGATGGCGCAGTATTATGAGCGGGACTATCGTTTAAAAGGGAAAATCCAAACGGCTATGATCTATCCAATACTATTGATGTCGGTAACCGTTGCTGTAATAATTCTTTTATTTACGGTCGTACTTCCACAGTTTTTTACAATGTTTGAGGGGCAGGATCTCAATCCCCTTACCTCATTTTATATGAAACTTAGTGTATTTTTAAAGAACCAATGGTATATTCCATTAGGCATCATTATTGGCATCATTTTACTGATACATTTTTTGAAAAGAGATCCGGGATTTCGTTTAGAATATGATAAAAGTAAATTGAAAATTCCTTTAATCAGTAAGCTTTTAGAGAAAATATTAATATCCAGATTCGCCAATGGTATGAGCATTTTATACTCAAGTGGTATTTCAATTATACGCTGTATGGATATTTGCAGTACGGTAATATCCAATACGTATCTGGAATTCAAAATGCAGAGAGCCACAGAACAGGTGGAAAAGGGAACATCCCTGTCCCAGGCTTTAGAAGAACAGGGATTGTATGACAGTATGGTGTGGTCCATGGTTCATATTGGTGAAGAATCCGGTAATTTAGATGCGATGTTTTTGAAGCTTGCAGAATATTATGAGGAAGAATCAGAAAGTGCAACGCAAAAGATGATGGCGATTATGGAACCGGTGATGCTGATTATTATAGCAATAATCGTGGGTTCGGTAGTGGCAAGCGTCTTAATACCGATATATGGTATGTATCAGACGATTTAGAAAGGAACTGACGAAAATGATACTATCGATTGAATTTACGGCAGAACATATTCATATAGTGGAAGAAGATGTAAATGCCAAATCCATAACTGTAAAACGTTTTATAGAAATTCCTATGCCGGATGGTTCTTATTTGAATGGAGTGATTGTTAACACTGCAGCCGTAGCGGCTGCTATACAGGTTGCCGTAAAAGAGCACCGTATTCATACGAAAAAAAGTATTGTTACCGTAAGTGGTGTAGACATTTTACGAAAAGAATTCCAGGTTCCGTCAGGTAATAATAAACACACCCGGGGAATGGTTGAAAATGAGCTGAATAAGGCCGGAATGCTCAGATCAGACTACTTGTTTGACTATATTATTAAGAAGAATATCCAAAAAGATCAGGCAAAAAGTGAAACAATGCAAAACGTAGATGTATACTTAATGCCGAGAGCTTTGGTAAATAATTATCTCACTACCTTGCGGAGGGCGGGGCTTACTCCTTATCGAATTGAGACAGTCAGCAATAGCATGGAGCGACTGGCATTCCTGCTGAAAGTCGCCGATGGGGACGATATGTCGATTCTTTGCTGTGCGGAAAGAGACCAGATAGGTCTGTTATTTACAGGGGCAGGTACTAAAATGATATACCGAAGCACGCAAATTAAAGCAGAAGATACGATTGAAGAAAATGCATTTATTGTATCTGCCGTACAGTCGCTGAACAGGGAAGTAGATCCGATTGCAATTGCACTGGAAGAAATTGTTGAAAACGTTTCTAAACTGGTACAGTTTCATTCTCAAACAGGGAAGAAGAATAAAGTCGGGCAGATATTAATGTATGGAGATCTGTCAAGGGATTCACAATTCCTAAGCCGTATTGAGAATGCAACGGGCATCACTACAATAAAGTGCGATTTTCCCGATCATGTAACCTTTGCGGGGCCGGGGGATCTGACCTGTTTAAATGCTATAGGGGCATCTGCAGGCGGTTTGTATGAAGTTGCAGAAGAAAAGGATATTGATTTTTTTCCATTAATGAAAGAAAAGAAAGTGGAGAAGACTACAAAAAAAGATCTGATTCCGTTAGCGGCAGGCATGGGGCTCATTTTGATTCTGTCCGGAATTTATGCACTGCAGTCTTCGAGTAATATGACGGTTGAAGCGTCTGTTCAGATGAGCCAGGATTTTATTAACGATCCTGAGAATCAGAAATTATATCAGAAAGCAAAAGCATTACAGGACTACACCATATCGCTGGCTGAATATAATGAAACATGTAATCAGTATATAGATGTTATTAAGAATACGAGGAGATTAGAATCAAATGATTTTAATGAACTGGATGCCAAAAAGCCTGAGGATGTAACAATTAAAAGCTATGGTTACAGTAATGGGGAGATTACCATTTCCTGTGATACCACAAATCAGGATGGGGCATCTGCTTTTGCTAAAATTTTATCTGATTCCGGGTTATATACGGATGTAAAATATACAGGATTCAGCAGCGGAAGCAGCGAAGATGGATCAGCAAATTATACTTTCCAGTTAGTTTGCACTTTATGGGCGCAATCGGGAGGTGTATCAGAATGAAAAAGAGCGAAAAAATACTTCTGCAGATTTTGATCTGTGTAGTTTTATTAGCTGTGGTTTGGATGTTTTTTCTAAAACCCGCACTTGAAAAGAAAGAGGTTCTAAGGGAAAGGGAAGAAGCAGCAAGAATAGAGCAGGAACAAATGCAGGCATTAATAGAAAAAGCCACACTTGAAGATGAGTTATTAGTTCAGCAGAATATTTCTAAAGAGAATTATGAGTTTTTTTATTCCGTATTAAACAGTTATAATATTGATAAAATTGTTAATGATCTTGCTAAAGAAAATTCGTTATATGTACAAAGTCTTCAAATCGGAGAATATACAGATGCATCCTCCGATTTTGTGATTGAGACAGAAGAGACACCGGAAGCAATTGATGAGTCTGCTGAGGAAACAACATCAGATGATCAAGTCATAGAAGCAAAGGTAGAAAACCAGGCAAAATTATTGAAAAGTCAGGTATCTATTTCCATATCAGGTACCTATGATAATATTTTAGCTTATGTTAAGGCTTTGAATGCAAAAAGTATTTGTCTTAGGATAGATAGCATTTCACTCTCAGAAAATAACAGGGATGCAACGGGAAATGCCAGTCAGAATGCAACAATAGGCTTATCTCTCTATGGTATCAATAAGCCTAAAGAACAGTCCGGGAATGAATCATCAGAAACCAAGTAAAGACAGATACCAGGTTATAAGCTGCGAACCAAAAAGAGCGGCGAACAGAAAACCGAAACATAAGAAGGGTCCAAAGGAAATCAAAGTTTTTTTATCTGCTTTTTTTCGGATAATTAAAAGTATGGACCAGCAAGAGGCGAGAATACAACCGGCAAAGGCACCCAGCAACACTAATTTCCATCCAAGGAAAAGCCCGCTTACAGCGCAGAGTTTAACATCGCCTCCGCCAAATCCGCCTGTTATAGCCGCGATGAGAAGCATGGGAATGCTGATCACTGCCAGCCCGATTAATTTTTCAATAAGTTCATTGGGTGTTACGATGATGTTGATTACAGCGAGAATGAAAATAAAAACCTGCAGGGAATCAGGAATCGTCATTGTTTGGATATCAGTGATTGAAACAACAATAAGACAGCAGAAAAACAAACAAAGCAAACCGCTGTAAATGGTAAAGCCATGAGCTAAAAATGCTGCAAGGAAGAGAATTCCTGTTAATGCTTCTACCAGCGGATATTGCACAGAGATAGGTGCCTTGCATTTGCGGCATTTGCCTCTCAATATGAGATAACTGAAGATGGGAACCATGTCATAAGGCTTAAGGGTCGTATGACAGGAAGGACAAAAGGAACGTCCTTTTGCGATATTGAGGTGCAGGGGAATTCGGTAGATACAGACATTTAAAAAGCTCCCGATAACGAATCCCATAACAGTAATGTATGTCAGCCAAAAATATTCCATTGTTTTCTCTCCTTCGTATTGTTTTGCAGATGAATTATAACACAGATAGAATCAAAGGGGAATAGTATGTTAAAAAACTTACGACTGGGTCAGGTTCTTATAGAAACCGGATATATTACAGAGCAGCAATTAGAAGAAGCCCTGGAATACCAAAAAAACAGCAGTATGAAAAAAATGCTTGGAGATGTACTGGTTGAACTGGGATATATTACAGAGGAAGACCGGTTAAAAGCATTGTCTACGCGTATGAATGTCCGCATCATGGATTTCGAACAGTTAAAATCAACCATTGAAGCAATTTCACTGGTTCCCAGGGAAACTGCTGAACGCCTTATGGTGATCCCGCTTCGTGTGGATCAGAATAATTTAGTTCTGGCAACCGATAATCCATTGAATTATTATGGGTTTGAAGAATTAGAGACGCTCACCGGAAAGCAGGTTGTTCCGGCACTGGCTTCTAAAGCAGACGTAGAAGAAGCCATTAAGCGCAATTACGTAAATAAGACGATGATCAGCGCGATCGATGATGTACATAGAGAATATACGGGAGAATCGGATGTGAATGTATCCGAATCTTTCCAGCAGATGATGGACCGGGTAGACAGTTCGCCCGTGGTAAAATTAGCAAATACCATTGTCATTCAGGCATGCAGTATGCGAGCATCCGATATTCATATAGAACCTTGCCAGAATAACATCCGTATCCGTTTTCGTATCGATGGGGATTTAATGGAAGCAATGGTATTAAATACCACGGTACTGGTTCCGATTACAACACGTTTTAAGATTATGGGCGGATTGGATATTGCAGAACGCAGGGTTCCTCAGGATGGACGTTTCAGTCAAACGGTAGGAAATAAAAATATTAATTTCCGAATTTCTACACTTCCGTCCGTCTTCGGTGAAAAAATCGTAGTCCGTATTTTGGGTGATAATGCGATAAATATTGTGCAGGCACGGGAATTGGGTATGAGCGAAAGCAATTATCAGAAGTTTGAACGTCTGCTTGCGAATCCAAACGGAATTATAATGGTTACCGGACCAACCGGAAGCGGAAAGACAACAACCATCTATTCTGCACTTCATGAATTGTCCCGACCAGATGTCAATGTGGTGACAATTGAAGATCCGGTAGAAAAATATATAAAAAATGTAACTCAGGTTCATATCAATACAAAGGCAGGATTAACATTTGCCGCAGGGCTTCGTTCTATCATGCGTCAGGATCCTGATATTATCATGGTAGGTGAGGTCCGGGATCAGGAGACGGCTGTGATTGCAGCACAGGCAGCAATTACAGGGCACCTTGTACTGACTACCGTCCATACAAATGATGCGGCATCCGCATTTATGAGATTAATAGACATGGGCGTGGAGCCCTACATTGTAGCATCTTCTGTAATTGGTGTAGTATCCCAGCGACTGGTTAAAGTGATCTGTGAGGATTGCAAAACGGAATATACCCCGACCGAAGAGGAGTTACTGCAATGGAGTGCCGACCGTCCAATGCCGGAAAAGTTTTATCATGGCGCAGGCTGTAAAAATTGCAATCACACAGGATACCGGGGCAGAACAGCAGTACATGAAGTTATTATGGTATCTCCGGACCTTAGAAACTTAATTATGAAGCATGCTTCTGCTCAGGATATTAAGAGGAAAGCAAAAGAATATGGATTTACGGATCTGAAAGAAAATCTTATGGATCTGATTGAACAGGGACGTACTACCATGGAACAAATGATAAAAGTAGCTAATTTCATCGAATAAAAGGGGGATTTATGGGCCAGATAGATGATTTAATCCAACAGGGAAGAGCACTTGGATGCTCCGATATCCATCTTACCTTCGGACTTCCGCCAATGGCGCGGAAGAACGGGAAATTAATTAAAATGCAGGGGCATGAGGTTTTGGATGCCCAGCAGCTTCAGGTGTCAGCTGACGATATGCTGATTAAGTGCCAGATTCAAAGACCGCAGGATCCATTGGAAGAAATAGATTTCTGCTATGAAGCGGCAGACGGAAGCAGAAACCGTGTTAATATTTATTATCAGCAGAAAAAAACGGTAATCGCCATACGATTGCTAAGCGCATATATTCCTACCATGGAAGAACTGAAATTACCTAAAATATTAAAAGATCTTGCCATGCTGAAACGGGGACTGGTACTTGTTACCGGACCTACCGGAAGCGGTAAATCCACAACATTGGCATCTTCTTTAGACTATATCAACCAATGCCGGAGTGAACATATTATTACAATCGAAGATCCGGTTGAGTATGTGCACCAGCATAAAAACTGTATGGTAAACCAAAGAGAAGTCGGAGTAGATACCAACAGCTTTGCAGCTTCTCTAAGGAGTGCACTCCGTGAAGATCCGGATATTATCCTGGTTGGAGAAATGCGGGATCTGGAGACCATAGCATCGGCAGTAACGGCAGCCGAAACCGGCCACCTTGTTTTTTCTACACTGCATACAACAGGAGCAGCACAGACAATAGACCGAATTATTGATGTATTTCCTCCGTATCAGCAGCAGCAGATCCGGACACAATTAGCTTCGGTTTTAAAGGCGGTAATATCCCAGCAGCTGATACCCACAGCAGACGGAAATGGCAGGGTAGCAGCCCTTGAAATATTATTGATAACAGATGCCGTTGCGAATATGATCCGTGAAAATAAATGCCACCAGATTACTTCCGTATTACAAACAGGGGGCAGGCTGGGTATGCAGTCCATGGACGGACACTTACTGGAACTGGCACAAAACCATATCATAAAACCAGAAATGGCGGTTGACTATGGTATCGACAAAAACATGTTAATGCAAAAGCTTTTCGCGTAATTTTTTTGCATCCTCAATGTGATATAAATTTGATAAATCCCCAAAGGGTTTATACATACAAAAACATAAATTTAAGGAGGTATGAATTATGACATTCATGCAGAAGCTGAGAAAATCAGCGAAAGAGAAGAAAGGTTTTACACTAATCGAATTGATCATCGTTATTGCTATTATTGCAATCCTGATCGCTTTGATCGCACCTAATTTGGTGAAGTTTTTATCAACGGCAAAAAATACATCTGTAGAGGCAAATGCTAAGACAGCATATACATCTATACAAACGTATCTTACTGAAAAAGAGACTGCCGGAACACCTGTTACTGCTAATACCTATATTATTACATCAGATGGTACTAATCTTAAGGTCGAAATAAATGCAGCAGGTGGAACAGAAAATGCAGCTATGGCAGCAGATCTTAAATCTTATTTTAACCCTAAAGAACTTAAGAGCGTGACTATAACAGCAAAAGTTGCTGCTAGCAGTGCATTAGAAGATGTAAAATGGGATTCAAATGGTCAAATAGGTAATTATCCAAAAAATTGATTAGATATAATCTAGGCAGGCTATTGCCTGCCTAGTTACTAAAATATTATCCATATTATTAAGTGCAGAATAAAATAATACTACATTTACTAATATGAATAATCACTAAATTTTTCGTAAATATCAATCCAAGAAAGGGTGAAATATAATGTTTGCCAAATTAAAAAAAACACTCAAAGAAACAAAAGGCTTCACATTATTAGAAATGATTTCCGTAATCACCGTTGTAGCTATCATAGGTACAATCGTAACAGTAGCCGTATACGGCTATATGGTAACCGCATATATGCTCAAAGCAAATCAAACAGCGGAAACTGTTTTTTACGCTGCGCAGAATTATCTGACACAGCAAAAAGATATGGGTGCATTAGAACAATTTAATGAGCGCATTTCTACATATGATACCGGACTAAACACTGCCAGAATGGAAGACATATTGCAGTTAAATGGTTATTTTCCGGATGATGATCCCAGTGTTAAAGAGGAGTGGGAGAAGAACCATAACAGCAGTAAAATAGTCTCCGTATTTGTTAATAGTAAGAAGGGATATTTAGGAAACAGAGAAGACATGTCATCAAAGGATAATGATCTGTATTTTTATAATCCTTTCTGGACAGAGATCATCGAACCAAGTATAAAGGATGAGAACATTACCGATCATTGTTTTTTACTGGAATATGATGAGACAACCGGTATCGTTCTTAGCGTTTTTTATTCCGAAAAAATAGATGATTTTTGCCGTAAACCATCTATTTATCCATATGAACTGAATAGCAGCGAAAAATATAACGTGGTAAAACGCGATACCAAAAGTCTGAAAGAAAAACGTCAGGGCTACTATGGAATCAGTATGTCCAACTATGCCAACAGCAAGGTGGAAGTATATCAACCAGCTGTAAAATTGGTGAACAGTGACAGACTATACTTAGAATGGCAGGATAAAAATTTACCACTTGAAGGAGCAGGGGCAGAGGCAGGAAACCCTGCTTTTTCCGCCGATTCTTCTCTTGCGGGGAAACTATATTATGACGTCAAAATAAAGTCAAAAAACAGACCTGATTTTAGTATTTCAATACCAAAAATAAAAGCGGTTATTGGTACCCCGACTGATTGGAAAACAGCTGAAGAAAAAGCAGGTACCTCTTCTTCTAATCCCATTTTTATTTATGATAGCAGTACCAATACGTACTCTTTGAGCTTGGATTGTATCCATTACAGTATATTAGAAAAATATAAAGGGATTTTGTCTACCGATTATATTTACTGCGAAGTAACTCCGAAATTAGAGGGGATGTCCGTTTCAGAAGAAAAAGGTGTTTCCAATTATGAAAGTGCCAGCTTTGGGGGTGGAGAAAAAGAAGCTGATTATAATGGAGCAATGGTGGATGCAGGCGGAAGCGGCAAAATGGAAACCGGATTAGAAGAAAATAATTCCACTTCAGATTATCCTTATACCATTAAATATGCCCGCCATCTAAACAATATGCGAAATGTAACTGCAGAATCTTATTTTCTGCAGACAGGTGATATTAACTGGAAGCTTCCGGAATACAACAATGACAGTTCCCATTCTGTGATGTTAAGCAAGAAACTTTTTGAACCAATTGTGTTTGTAAAAGAAGTAAAAGCGGATCAAAATGATCTTACCAATATCGTAACAGAGTTTAAAGGAAAATATGATGTTGAAGAGACATTTGATGAAGAAAATAATAAAAGAAATTTCAAAATAGCCGGCATCGATATTAAAGCAGATGCCAAAATCGGAAATAATGTAGGACTTTTTGCGGTAAATAGCGGCGAGATTAAAGGACTGCGGCTCCTTAATACATCGGTATCCGGAATTACAAATGTAGGTGCCGTCACAGGCACAAATAATGTTTCCGGAAAAATTACAGATGTTCAGGTACAGGCAGCGGTGCAGGCAGAAATTATAAATAGCAGCGGTGAGGAAAGTGATACCAATGAAGTTGCAGATTTTGGAAAAAACATTGGCGGTGTTATTGGTTTAAATAAAGGAGAAGTGTCGGATATTACCACACTGCCAGTCGTTAACAATGAATCGAAAGCAACACAGAATGTTGTGTCCGGTACCTATAATGTCGGCGGTATGATTGGTTTAAACTATTCGGATAAAGTAACTTCCCTTAAAAATTATAACAATTTGGGAATCGTAACCAATGGTGACGAAGTAATACAAAATTTTGGCGGAATAGCAGGACAAAATGAGAATGCAGGTAAATTATCGTCTTGCGTTAATAAAGGTGTCATTAGTCTAAATAACAAAAATGAACCGGCGGAAGATGATTCCGGTACATCAACCAAAGAACCTCTATATATTGGCGGAATTGCAGGCTATAATGAAGGTAAATTAAAAAAATGCGAAAATGTACTGGACGAAACATATTTTTTCGAATGCGATAAGCTTTTAGAGACTTGTTTAAATGATTTAAATAAAGAAAACGGAACATTACCCTCTTATTCAGGAAGGGGCGTTGGCGGTATTGCAGGTGGTAATTTTGGTGATAAGGCAGAAGTCATTGACTGCTTTGTAAATAATGCCGTTCTGGGTAAGGATTTTGTAGGCGGACTCATCGGCATCAATATGGGAAGTGTTACAAACGGAGGACTGATATCTTCCATTCTGGAGAATTTAACAGGGCGAAAAGAGGATGTCAGTGGTCTTGTAATTGGAAGCGGCAACATGGTTGGCGGCATTTTTGGATATACAGATGCAAAGAATACAGAGATTTCTAATTATGTTAATTCCTCAAATGTTCTGGGTGCATCTATGGTCGGCGGCATTATGGGAATGAATGGGGCAGATTTTAACAGCATACAGGAATTATTGGATGCTGACTGGATTGGAAATCTGGATGACCTCGTTTCCGGTACCGATGAATATTATAAGAGACTCATGCAGAAAGATCTGAATGATACTGAGAGAAATAATATAGAAAATGCTTTGCGTAATTATTACTCTGAATTAATGCAGGGAGGATTAGCAGCAAAATACATCAACAATGTAAATAAGATAAGCAACTGCACCAATATGGGATTTGTTTATGCAGCTAAACGATACAGCGGAGGTATTACCGGAGTAAACTATGGTGAATTAAACAAATGTATTAGCAGCTTTGAAGAAAAAGAAAACGGTCTGGTTAATTCAAACTACGATTTTCTTACAACGGCAGACTGTGCAGGGGGGATAGCAGGATTAAATCTCGGAACTATAACAGGTGATGGGTCCAATAATTCAAACAGTAATAACTATGTATATGGTAATTCTTTTGTTGGCGGGATTGTTGGATGGAATGTATCCTCCATTAGTGGATACCGCAGTATCTCCGGGTCTGTACGGGGCCGGAACAATTATGTGGGCGGATATCTGGGAATGAATTCTGATTTAAGCGGTATAAATGGTGTTGAGGTAGCCTACAATGGCATTACGGACTCACAAATTACCGGTAAAAATTATGTAGGCGGAATCATTGGCTGTAATATTGTTCCGGTTGAGAAAAATGATCAGTTACAGGTTCAGATCACAGGAACTACAACCGGCAATATTTCGATCAAAGGAGAAGCCTATGTGGGAGGAGTTATCGGTTATCATTCCTGTATTGAAAATTTGAATAATGTTCCCATCCAATGTGCAAGTCTGACTGCATCATACCCTTATGGTGTCTTTGATGCGAATACTTCGCAGACACAGAATGAAGCACAGAAAATCATAACGAACTTTGTAAGCTGCAGAAATACTGCGTCGGTAACCGGTTCCCGTTATGTTGGCGGAATTATCGGCTGTAATGAAAAGGGCAGTAATTTAGCGGTAAATTCAAGCAATAATTATGGCGATGTATCAATTGTAATCCCGAATGGCATTCAGATAGAAGAAGATGCGGCAACATCGGATCAGATCACAGGGACTTCCTATTTTATCGGGGGAATTACCGGCAGAAATACATCGACCGGTTTAATTCAACAATGTTACAACGAAGGAAATGTAAAATCCCCAAGCAAATATCTGGGCGGACTGTGTGAAGTAAACGAGGGAATCATCCTAAACTGCGTCATAGGAGATGCAAAAAGTTTTAAAATTGAAGGCAAGAGCAGTGTTGGAGGAATCGTGGGCTTAAACCATACCACAGATCCATCAAACCCGGCACGGGTTGAAAAATGCAGCGCCAATCAATATGCTTCCATCGTTGGCGGCAGTAATACCGGAGGTCTTGTAGGTACAAATGAAGCTTCCATTGTTAATTGTACTACGTATGCCAATGTATCTGCGCCGGGCGGGGATAAAGTAGGCGGTATAACCGGTTTTAACAAAGGAAGTATATCCGGTACGGAAATCGGAAGTGAGCGGATTATACCTGCTGTAGTGGGCAGAAACTATGTTGGAGGATTGATCGGAGTTAACGAAGGAATCCTTTTACAAGACGGCTCTGACAACGAGACAACATCCCAGGGGGTGCAGCCGACTCTGGAAAATTTAGTGAACCGGGCAAATGTTACAGGGGAAAATTATGTCGGCGGTATCGTAGGCAGCCATAATTCCAAGAGCATAAAATCCTGCAGTAACTATGGCAATATTACATCAGAGAAAAAAGATTCATCGGATAATGTAATTGGTTCGGGTTATGCAGGCGGTATTACCGGAGTGAATGAATCGGGCAAAGAAATAACCGATTGCCAAAATTATGGAAATGTATCCAGTAATTACGGTCAGTCCGGCGGAATCGTAGGCATGAACTTAGGCTCGATACAAAGCTGCTACAATCGTTTCGGAACCATAAGAAGTGATTATGCTCAGGCAGGAGGCATCACAGGAACCAACTCCGGCGTCATTCAGGCCAGTCATAACCTGGGGAGTGTAACAGGTGCTGTCACAGGTACAGAAAATAATGCTATTGGCGGAATTGCAGGTATCAATAACAGTGCTTCCCAAGGTTTAGCAGCAGGTGACATTAAGGACTGTACATCAAAATTAAATGATACAAATTCAAACTCTGTTACAGGCAGTAATATAGTGGGCGGCATTGTGGGTTGGAACCAGGGATCTGTTACAATGAAAAAGAACAATGGTGAAAACAATAATGTTTCCATTAATATCAATGTAAATCAGGCTGCGGTTAACAGTACCTCCGGAAATACCCCGTTGATCGGCGGAATAATCGGAAAAGACGACAGAAAAGTGACGGCTCAGAATCCGCCAGGCATTGAAAACTATATCTACAGCGGAACCATTCAAATTAGTGAGATGGCACAGACCTTATATGCCGGCGGAATAATCGGCTATAATAACAAAGGGCATATTGTGAAAAACTGTGAATTCAGAGGTACTGTCAGCGGACTTGGAAACAGAAATTTCGACGACAAGGGCAACCTGAAGACGGATGGAGGTGTAGGCGGTATTACCGGGCGCAATGCGGGAACGATATATTTAAACCGGATTGGAGATAGTAATGAATATGGTATTAACACAACGCCCGATACCCCTTCTTCCATTAACGGCTGCACAAATGTAGGCGGAATTGTGGGAATTGGAGATAAGGACAGCAGCATTTTATGTGACACACCCAATAATGGTAATGCAAAAAAAGGCTATATCGTTAATTATAGCTCGGTAACAGGTGTTTTAAATGCAGGCGGTATTTATGGCAACAGCAGTGTTGCAATAGAGAGCTGCAAAAATAAAGGGGTTATAGGTGGAAAAACACGTATAGGAGGAATAAGCGGGTCGCATAATAATTCAGCAAATATTACGGATTGCGAGAATACATCAGAAGCTCAGATTAATCCTTTGCAGGAGAATGCCAGCGAATTAGGCGGTATCGTAGGATATGCTGGCAGCACTACGATTTCCAACTGTAAAAACATGGGAATAATCTGTTATGCAGATGAAAATAATCAACCTGCCGGTATTACAAATGTAGGTGGTATTGCAGGTAATGGCTCAACATCTACGTTTATAAATTGTAAAAATGGTACAGCTGGTGAAACCCTGGATTTCCTAACCTGTGATGTCCGCAATGCAGGAGGGATTGTAGGTAATTATGCAGGTCCCAAACCAGGAAAGGACGTAAAGAATGTGGAAGATCTCAATTCTCTGGTAAAAAACTTTGATTCCTGCAGCAATTATATGAATATAGTTATGAATGGCGATTTATGCGGAGCTGTTGGAGGGATCGTGGGCAATGCTTCCGGTAATGACCTGTATCTGATTCTTAATTCCTGTAACAATTACGGTAAAATAAAAATGAATTCCAATAAAAAACTGGATATTTATAATTATCAGAATTGCGGTATGGGTGGAATTGTCGGCTATGCAACTACAAAAGTATATATTAAAGATTGTAACAATTCCGGAGTAGTAGATGTCAATAATTATGCCCAGGTCGGAGGCATCATAGGGGTAATAAAAAGTAAAAGCAATGCAGTTTCAGTAGGTTTAATAGAAAGCTGTAACAATAACGCAGCAGGTACCATAAAGGGCGGCGGTGATGTAGGAGGTATCATCGGAAGACAGGAAGATGGAGCGTACCTGAAAGTTCAGAATAATGAAAATAGTGGTTCCATTTCCGGAATTCAAAACGTTGGCGGAATATTAGGGCGTATATACCAGGGAACTTCCAGTGCTTTTCATACAGGAGAATACAGTAACTGCACAAATAAAGGCAATGTTTCCGCCATATGGAACAAGGAAGCAAATGCAACTCCCTCCGGTATAGGCGGATGTGTCGGGTTTGTGCCATATGCGGGAGAATTATTTACAAATTTAATTAATGATGGTGTGGTATCTGTTGATGAGTCGGTAGGTTCCAGGACTGTGACAGGGGTAGGCGGTATCGTAGGATCATTGGGCAGTACGGCAAATTCAAACAGTACGTTTAAAAATTGTTCGAATAAAAAGGACTTAGTCTTTGACAGGGCGGATATCCAGATTAACTCCCTGGGAGGAATTGCGGGATCCATGGCTTCACCGGCAGGAACTGCACTAAACGGCTGCACAAATTATGCAAGTGTAATATCCAACGATTCATCGGTCAATGTGGGCGGCATCGTAGGTGCTCTTTCTGGCGGAACGATAACAGCATGTTCAACCCGAATCCCGACAGGGTCAGCAGTTCCTTTCATACAAGGGGGCCAGCGTGTCGGAGGAATCGCGGGTTATGTCAGCGGCGTTGCCACAAAGGTTATGAGTGATATTAAAATTGATCCCGAGAATGAATCAAAACAGTTCAGGGCTACTTATAACACATTTCATGTGACCGCGGATAAAGAAGCAGGGGGAATTGTGGGAGAATTAGCAGGTTCGGCTATTTTATCTGTTTACAACACCGGAAATGTATCCGTTAAACGTGTGGCGGCAAGTGAACTGTCCAATGTAAATTCTGCGGGCGGTATTGTCGGGTATGCAAATGATGCTTCCACCCTGAATAAAGGTATCGTAATCAATTGCTACAGCCTTGGCAAAATCGGCTGGACTGACGGAAAGGCGGCTTCTAAAGATGATGTATGCGGTTACATTGGCGGAATTATAGGTGCTCGCAGATATATAGGAAACGGCAGTGACTTACGTGATAAAACATGTACGGGAGCCAGTATACGTGACTGCTATTTTATCAGTGACAGAGTAGCTTCCACCCTGCCATACTTAAAACTCGGCAATACCCCCTTACAATTTCATCAATGGATGGTTGGTAATGAACCGTTTGCGAAATATAATACCGACAATGGTGACAGTCAAAGCTATACGGTAAAGGATGCAGCCGGCGAAAAGGGTTATTGGAATGAAGCAAGTTTTGATGCGCTTCTTGATACAATAGGAAAAACAGATGATTTCACCTGGGATAAAAACGATGAACTTACAAATGTAAATAACATCCTGCAGAATTATTTTTATGAGCTGCCGATACCGGATACCAAGGAAGTTACCGGCGTAAAAGGAACAACCTACGAAATGAAATGGAAGGGATTAGTCGGCTTAACCAGTGGTTATGAAGTATCTATCTATACCAGTTATAAATATGTCGATGGGATTAAGACAGGTGATGGGGCAGCAATATGGAGCAGTCATTACGACAGTAATAATCTGGAAGGACTGACATTAAATCTTAAAAATATTGCAGCTAAATATATGGGACAGAAACTGTATTTATCCATTCAGGCTAAAGGATACAGTGTTGGTGAAGGGGAAAATAAAATTGATATTACCACCGATAGTAAAACGTCCATCGTACAGTCCTTTGTGATGATGCCGCCATTACCGACAGTAGAAGTTCCGGATCAATTGGATATACAACAGGAATCCAAGAGCAGTAAGGTAACGCTCTCCATAAAAAATTTAAACGATTATTACAAAGATAGTCCTTATAATGATTACAATGGTTTGCGGGAATTAAGTCAGGGGCATCTCTTAGAAAATAATTTATATGAGATGTATAAAAACGGAACGGCAAAGATCAAAGTCATTGATTATTTCTTAAATAGTGAAAATGATGCATATTTTCAATGGCATTCCAATGAGCATGAGATGAATATTAACTGGGAAACGGGAGAAGCCACCTTAACTATTGACTATAGCCAGCCGGGTGAAAAATATGAAAATAAGTTCTGGCATGCGTATTTAGTACAGATATGTATCTCAGACCAACAGAACTCAACGTCGTTAAACCCGGATACGTATTCGGATAATATGGTTAAATATCGTTATTTGTCTTCCGATACGGAAGAAAAGAGATTTTTGTTAAGTACGACTACCAGTCTGACACCACCGAAAGGCCTGGAAAAGACTTATACCGGTACCACCGCAGAACCGGCATATAGTTTAACCTGGCAGAATCCCAACGAAAGTAAAGAGAATGTAAAAGGATACAAAGTAGTGATAACCAATCCGGCTACAGGAAAATCGATTGAAAAAGAACTGCTTAAAACGGAGGCCCTGCGTTATGATTTAACCTCAGAAAATATTAAAGAATTGATGGGAGATGATTATCCAAAACCAGAAACGATAAATAATACACTAAACTGGTCTGTTACAGCTTTAAGCGGAAGCAATGTGGAAGACAAGGTATTCTATAAAGATTCCGAGCCAGCCACAGATTCCATTACCCTTGTGCTGATGGAAAATCAGGTGAACTCCATTACAGGCGAGGTTCCCAGTGCTATTTATTATCCATATATTGTAGATTTCAAATGGGAGGATCCATCATATTCAGCAAATACTAAATATGAATTTATGTTTACGGTAACATCAGAAGGTAAGGACGTAACCAAGGAGGCAGCACTTAATTATTCCACCGGAACTACTTGTCAGGTTGATTTACCCAAAGCATTAGACGCCGATTATAATATCGAACTGACGGTTAAAAAGGTGGGAATTATCGGGCAGACTCTGGACTCGGCAGTTTCTGTCGGCAAGTTAACCGTGAAAAAGTCACTGTCAGCAGTGGCTTCACTGACATATTCAGAACCTCAGATTGATGCGGAAGATTCTGCCAAGATAAAAGTGAACCTGGACTGGAAGATACCGGATGGGGTTAATGAAACAAACTGTTCCGGGTACTTATTTGCGATATTACCGGTTGGTGAACTGCAGATGGATAACGCCATTACAACAGTTGTAGACGGCTGGGATACAGTTAAAACAGAACTGAAATTTGATACATCCAGTATCGGAAATGATTATTTTGTTTATGCGTATGCCTTAGGTGTGCAGGATGTTTCCTCTACCTCTATTGGGAAATCAATTTCCATGGTGCTGCCGAAAGACCGCTTAACAAAACCGGTACTTAAGGGTGAAATCCAACATGAAAATGGTGTGGTAATCCCGCCGGAAGATGGATGCGGCAGAGACGAATATCCGGCACTGAAGTATGTATTCAGCTGGAAAAACGACAAAAACGAACTGTCTAAGATCAAAGGCTGCCGTATCAAGCTGACAGATGATGAAGGAAACCTCATATCACTGAATGGAAAAGAATATTTAGATATTACCGATTCGGGAGTCATGGCAGAAGAGGCAGGCTACACACTTACAAAAGATCTGTCGCAGTACGCCGGAAAGACTTTGAGCATAAGTATTGTAAAACTATCAAATTCTATCACAGCGCTTGCATCGGAAGCCGGGGTTCTTCAATTTACGGTTCCAAAAACGAAACTTGAAAGTCCGGAAAACCTTGAAGTTCTTGTACAAATGGGTAATGGGGCAACCGCTGGTGATAATTGCACGGAAGCAGAATTCAAGGATATGACCTATGTATTTTCATGGGAGAATAACCCGATTGATTCAGGAAAAATAAAAGGCCATAGGTTTATATTAATGGATGGGGATGTGGAAATCAATTTTAACAATGGGGATTATATATTAGACGGTGAAGCAGAAGAGAACAGTATTAAAATGGATTTATCGTCATACGCCGGAAAAACCCTTACAATGAAGATCGTAAATATTCCGGTTGATGAAAATGAACTTCTGTCTGATGCCGGCTCTATAGAGATAAACATTCCTCATCTGACGCAAGTAAAATTAAATCTGCAGACAGAGCCTTCCGCAGCTATCAGGGATGTAGTTCCTGACAGCGAAAAAGAAACTGCTGCTATGGAAAAGGAAGTAAATACCGAAACAGAAAATCCAGAGAAGTGAAAGCTTCCCTGGATTTTTTTGTGTAAAAAAACAATCTTTTTATTTTGTAGTTCAAAATAAATTCACAAAATATTTCTTGACAAAACACACCTGCTCTTATATACTTTGAATATCAAAATATTTGATGAATAAAACTTAATTTCTGAATTAAAAGGAGAAAAAACCATGTTAGAAAAAATGAAAGACATTATCGCTGAGCAATTAAATTGTGAAACTGAGAATATTACATTAGAGACTTCATTCAAGGAAGATCTGGGAGCTGATTCTTTAGATTTGTTTGAGCTGGTAATGGCTTTGGAAGATGAGTATTCTGTTGAAATCCCTGCAGAAGACCTGGAAGAACTGACTACGGTTGGAAAAGTTCTTGATTACTTAAAAGCAAAAGGTGTAGAAGAATAAGTAAAGTGGCCAGCGCAGCAAAACGCTGTACCTGACAGTCATACTACAGAATAAAAGTCGGCGGGATCCGTCGGCTTTACTATATGTTTCGTTTTGAATGGAGGTCCAATATGACGACAAGAGTAACCGAACTTTTAGGAATCGAATATCCCATTATCCAGGGCGGTATGGCATGGGTAGCTGAGCATCATCTTGCTGCTGCAGTTTCAAATGCAGGAGGTTTTGGCCTGATCGGTGCGGCAAGCGCTCCGGCGGAAGTGGTACGGGAAGAAATTCGTAAAGCAAAAGAACTGACAGATAAACCATTTGGGGTCAATATAATGCTTTTAAGTCCTCATGCAGATGAAGTGGCTAAGGTTGTTGCCGAAGAAGGTGTTAAGGCAGTAACCACCGGAGCGGGTAATCCGGAAAAGTACATGGAACTGTGGAAAGCGGCAGGCATTAAAGTAATACCTGTAGTTGCTTCGGTAGCCCTGGCAAGAAGAATGGCAAAATACGGCGCAGATGCAGTCATAGCCGAAGGTATGGAATCCGGCGGACATATTGGATCACAGACAACGATGACGCTGGTTCCCCAGGTAGTGGATGCGGTAGATATTCCCGTGATAGCAGCCGGAGGAATCGGTGATGGAAGAGGATTTGCAGCAGCTATGATGCTTGGAGCTGAGGCTGTGCAGATAGGTACCCGTTTTGTAGTGGCAAAAGAGTCCATTGTTCATCAAAATTATAAAGACAGGGTCATAAAAGCAAAAGATATTGATTCAGAAGTTACAGGGACTACAACAGGACATCCGGTCCGTTCCCTGAGAAATAAAATGACAAGAGAATACGTGAAATTGGAAAAATCAGGAGCTTCCTTTGAAGAGCTGGAATATTTAACTCTGGGATCTCTGCGAAGTGCAGTAATGGAAGGTGATGTAATCACTGGAACTGTGATGGCAGGCCAGATCGCCGGCTTGATAAAGAAGGAACAAAGCTGCTTGGAAATGATAGAGGAAATAATGACAGAAGCCGGGAAGTTATTAAATACTAATAGACAGGTCTGTGATATACATGGAGGTAAAGTATGAAAAAAATAGCATTTGTGTTCCCGGGACAGGGTGCGCAGTACATAGGCATGGGTAAGGATTTTTATGAGCAGTATGAATCCTGCAAAGAGATCTTTGATCTGGCATCCGGAGTAACCGGACTGGATATACCTGCGCTTTGTTTTGAAGAAAATGATAAATTAAATATAACAGAATATACACAGGTATGTATGCTGGCTGTATCGGCAGCGATCTTAAAAGTTCTGGAAGAAAAAGGATTGAATTCTTGTGTAAACGCAGGATTGAGCCTTGGAGAATATGGTGCATTAGCTGCTTCCAGTGTATTAACCCTGGAAGATGCATTTAAGGTAGTTCGTCAGAGAGGTATCTTCATGCAGGAAGCAGTTCCGTCCGGCGGCGCAATGGCGGCGGTTATCGGCATGGATGGAGAAAAAATTGCAGAGGTCTGTGAAAAAACAGATGGTATTGTCAGTGTGGCAAATTATAATTGTCCGGGACAGATTGCAATCACAGGCGAAGAAGCAGCAGTGCAGAAAGCCTGTGAGACTCTTAAAGAAGCCGGTGCAAGAAGAATTGTTCCCCTGAAGGTAAGCGGACCATTTCACTCTGCTATGTTGACAGATGCCGGCAGTAAGCTTGGTAAAGTATTAGATGAAGTAGAAATTCATAAGGTGAAAATCCCTTACGTTTCCAATGTAACCGCAGAATACGTAACAGATAAGAATCAGGTAAAGGATTTACTGCAAAAGCAGATCTATTCATCTGTACAGTGGCAGCAAAGCGTTGAAAATATGATTGCAGAAGGTGTAGACACCTTTATTGAAATCGGACCGGGCAAAACCCTCAGCGGATTTTTACGCAAAATCAACCGTGATATGACAGCATTAAATGTTGAGAAAGTAGAAGATATAGAAAAAGTATTATCCGCTTTGTCAATGTAAAGATGCAGAACATGCCTGCGAAATGACATGTACCAAAAAAGCATGTACCATAAGTAAAGAACCCGCAGGTTTAATTATAAAGGAGTATATATGTTAGAAAATAAAGTAGCATTAGTAACCGGATCATCCAGAGGAATCGGGAAAGCAATTGCATTGAAACTTGCTGCAGAAGGTGCATTCGTGGTTATAAACTATAATGGTTCCAAAGATAAAGCGGAAGAAGTAGTTGCACAGATTAAAGAAAAGGGAGGCAATGCGGTATCCTTCCAATGTAATGTGGCTGATTATGAAAGCACAGAAAAAATGATGAAAGCGCTGATTGCAGAATACCAGCACATCGATATTTTAGTGAACAACGCCGGAATTACCAAAGATAATCTAATCGTGAAAATGAAAGAAGCGGACTTTGATTCCGTAATCGATATAAATCTGAAAGGGTCATTTAACACAATCCGCCATTTATCCAGACAAATGTTAAAACAGAGAAGCGGTAAAATCATCAATATCGCATCGGTATCCGGTGTACTTGGAAATATGGGGCAGGCAAATTATTCTGCTTCCAAAGCAGGTATTATCGGGCTTACAAAAGCAATGGCCAGGGAACTGGCGAGCAGAGGCATTACTGTAAATGCAATCGCACCAGGATTTATTGCTACTGAGATGAGCGACGTATTATCCGATGCTATAAAAGAACAAGCCATTGCCCAGATCCCGTTGAAACGATTTGGAAAAGTAGAAGATGTGGCAGAAATGGCAGCCTTTCTGGCTTCTGACCGAGCAGATTATATTACAGGTCAGGTAATCAGTGTAGACGGCGGTATGGCAATTTAAAATCACCTGCAAATGAGCAGATATAACGGAGGTAGCAGCATGAGAAGAGTAGTAGTAACAGGAATGGGCGCAATTACACCGGTAGGTTTAAATGTAGAGAGCTTTTGGGATAGTGTAAAAAAGGAAAGAACGGGATTTGCTCCGATTACCAGATTTGACTGTACGGAGTATCGGGCAAAACTGGCAGCAGAGATCAAAGATTTTGTTGCAAAAGATTTTATGGACTTTAAAGCAGCTAAGCGTATGGAATTATTTTCCCAGTATGCAGTTGCTGCATCAAAAGAAGCAATCGAAGATTCGGGATTAGATATGTCAAAAGAAGATCCTTATATGGTAGGATGCTCCGTGGGTTCCGGAATCGGCAGTCTTCAGGCAGCAGAAAGAGAACACACCAGGCTGGTAGAAAAAGGTCCCAGCCGTGTAAATCCGCTCTTGGTACCGCTTATGATTTCCAATATGGCAGCCGGTAATGTATCTATCCAGTTTGGTTTGAAAGGGAAAAGTATTAATGTGGTAACTGCCTGTGCAACGGGTACGCACTCCATCGGTGAAGCGTTCCGTACAATTCAATTCGGAGATGCAGATGTAATGGTTGCAGGAGGTACGGAAGCTTCTATCTGTCCCATCGGTGTCAGCGGATTTGCAGCATTGACTGCTCTTTCCGGTGCAACAGATCCACAGAGATGTTCCATTCCGTTTGACAAAGAACGAAGCGGTTTCATTATGGCAGAAGGAGCTGCTGTGGTTGTTCTGGAAGAACTGGAACATGCGAAGAAACGCGGTGCCCGCATTTATGCCGAACTTGGCGGCTATGGTGCAACCAGCGATGCTTATCATATTACTTCTCCGGCAGAAGATGGGGAAGGCGCTGCAAGAGCGATGTTAAATGCAGTAAAAGAAGCAGGACTAAAACCCGAAGATATTACTTATATCAATGCACACGGTACCAGCACACATCATAATGACTTATTTGAGACCAGAGCCATTAAAAAAGCCTTTGGTGATCACGCTTATAATATCCGCGTTAACTCAACAAAATCTATTACGGGACATATGTTAGGTGCAGCCGGATCCATTGAATTTATCACTTGCATCAAAGAAATAGAAGAAGGTTATATTCATCCTACGGTAGGTTATAAAGTACCGGATGAAGAACTGGATTTAAATTATGTTGCAGGAAAAGCAATCGAAGAGCCGCTGGAATATGCAATCAGCAATTCACTTGGCTTTGGCGGACACAACTCCAGTATTTTAGTGAAGAAATATAGAGAGGAGTAATCACATGGAATTTGAAAATTTATTGACTTTAATCGATAAAGTAGCGTCTACCGATCTCACCGATTTTTCCATTGACAATGGAGATGTTAAAATCTCCATGAAGCGGAAACAAAAAGATGTGATAGTAACAAGCGTTTCGGAAGGAATGCTGACACAGCAGTCGTCTGTACAGAATCCTGTGACTGCTGCTTCGCAAACCATGGATGGCGTTTCTGTACCTGATGGAAATACTGTAAAAGCTCCGTTAGTGGGAACTTTCTACAATGCGGCTTCTCCTGAAAATCCGGCTTTTGTTAAAGTTGGAGATGTGGTAAAGAAGGGGCAGACCCTCGGTATTATAGAAGCGATGAAACTGATGAATGAAATTGAAAGCGAATTTGACGGTGTGGTGGAAGCGATTCTCATAGAGAATGAGCAGATGGTGGAATACGGTCAGCCGTTGTTTGTAATTAAATAATAAAACTTCACACCAATCAGGAGGTACGATTATGGCATTATCAACGAAAGAAATTATGGAGATCATTCCACATAGACAGCCGTTTTTATTAATAGATACTATTGAAGAATTAGAACCCGGGAAACGTGCAGTAGGTAAAAAGTGCGTAAGCTACAATGAGCCGTTTTTTGCTGGACATTTCCCGCAGGAACCGGTTATGCCGGGCGTGTTAACCATTGAAGCACTGGCTCAGGTAGGAGCGGTGATCATCTTAAGTGTACCGGAGAATAAAGGCAAGGTTGCTTATTTTGGAGCAATCAATTCTGCCAAATTCAAAGGAAAAGTATTGCCTGGCGATGTATTAATGCTGGAAGTAGAAATGATTAAAGTAAAAGGTCCAATCGGTGTGGGAAAAGCAACTGCGACCGTAGACGGTAAAGTAGTAGCCATAGCGGAATTGACTTTTGCAATCGGATAGGAGATCATATGTTTCAGAAAATATTAATTGCTAACAGAGGAGAGATCGCAGTTCGTATTATTCGGGCATGCCGTGAACTTGGAATTAAAACGGCAGCCGTTTTTTCAGAGGCAGACCGGGAAGCCCTTCATACACAGCTGGCAGACGAAGCCATCTGCATCGGACCGGCATCTTCACTGGAAAGTTATTTAAACATGGAACGCATTTTAAGTGCTACGATAGCAGCAAAAGCAGATGCAATTCATCCTGGCTTTGGTTTTCTGTCAGAGAACAGTAAATTTGTGGAAATGTGTCAGAAATGCAATATTACGTTTATCGGTCCCAGTGCGGAGGTCATTAACCGTATGGGAAATAAATCAGAAGCCCGTGCCACCATGATGAAAGCGGGAGTACCGGTTGTTCCCGGTACCAAAGAACCGGTCTATACAGCAGAGGAAGGTAAACGGATAGCAGGAGAAATTGGTTATCCGGTTATGATCAAAGCTTCCTCCGGCGGCGGCGGAAAAGGGATGCGAATATCAGAATCTGCAGAAGATTTCACGGAGAATTTCCAGACCGCACAGATGGAATCGGTGAGAGGATTCGGTGATGATACCATGTATATTGAAAAATACGTGCAAAACCCGAAACACATCGAATTCCAGATCATTGCAGATAAATTTGGCAATGTGGTACAGCTGGGTGAACGAGACTGCTCTATTCAGAGACATCATCAAAAAGTAATTGAGGAATCCCCAAGTGCCGTTCTTACACCGGAATTGCGAAAAGCCATGGGCGATACCGCCATTCATGCTGCAAGAGCAGCTTCATATGAAAATGCAGGAACGATAGAATTCCTTTTAGATAAAAATAAAAATTATTATTTTATGGAAATGAACACCCGTATTCAGGTGGAACATCCGGTAACCGAAATGGTTTCCGGGGTAGATTTAATCAAAGAGCAGATCTATATTGCAGCAGGACTTCCACTCAGTGTGAAACAGGAAGACATTACCTTAACCGGTCATGCCATTGAATGCAGAATTAATGCGGAGAATCCGGCTAAGAATTTTATGCCCTGTCCCGGAAAGATAAATGAAGTACATCTGCCGGGTGGATATGGGGTAAGAATTGATACTGCCGTATACAGCGGATACGAAATTCCACCCTATTATGACTCTATGATTGCAAAAGTAATTGTGCATGACAAAACGAGAGCTTCTGCAATTGATAAAATGAGAAGTACTTTAGGTGAGCTGGTTTTGGACGGCGTCACAACAAATGTAGATTTTCAGTATGAAATACTGAATAATGAAGATTTTCAGGCAGGCGATTTCACAACCGATTTCATAGAAGAACATTTCTAAAAGAAGCCGGTTGGAAGCGTACAGATTGATGCAATGAATTTCAAACAACATGCCTGTGATCCTGTTAGAAATTAAGGAGAGTATAAAATGTCGAAGCTTAAGGATATGTTTAAAAAAACTTCCTACATTCCAATCGGACGTTTGGATGAACCTAAGAAGGAAGAAAAACCTTCTGTAGAAGAAGATGCAGCACCCTGCGTACCGGAGGGGCTTTGGGTAAAATGTCCGAAATGCGGTAAATTGCTGTATAAGCAAGATGTAGTAGATAATCATTATGTATGTCCAAAATGCGGCGGTTATTTTCGGATTAAGACGAAGACCAGACTGCGTATGGTTCTGGACCATGGTACTTATGAATCATGGTATACTGATCTGCCACAGCGCAATCCCCTGGATTATCCGGGATATGAGGAAAAATTGGAAGCACAAAGGGAGAAAACACATCTGCACGAGGCAGTTACAATCGGCAAAGGCAAAATCTATGGAAAAGATGCCGTAGTCGGTGTCTGTGATGCACGTTTTTTAATGAGCAGCATGGGATATGTAGTAGGGGAGAAAATAACCCGCGCATTTGAACAGGCAATTGACGAAAAATTACCTGTTATCTTATTTTGCTGCTCCGGCGGTGCCAGAATGCAGGAAGGAATTGTTTCTCTGATGCAGATGGCGAAAACTTCGGCTGCCATTAAACGCCATTCCGATGCCGGACTTCTTTATATTCCAGTTCTGACAGATCCCACAACAGGAGGTGTAACTGCCAGTTTTGCAATGTTAGGAGATATCATCCTTGCCGAGCCGGGAGCCCTGATCGGATTTGCAGGTCCAAGGGTAATTGCACAAACCATCGGGCAGAAACTTCCGGAGGGATTCCAAAGAGCAGAGTTCCTGGTGGAAAAAGGTATTATAGACGGTATTGTGGAACGAAGCGATCTTAAACTGCGTTTAGCGATGCTCATTGACATGCATGAGAGCAGAAAAGGCTATGCCTCTTTTGAAAAAACAACTGGAGAACTTGGCACACTTTTATATGGTGCTTCTGACTCTCCCGATACCATTCTATCTTCCGTTGGCAAAGCGGTATCCGAAGGATCTGATTTTGATACGGATATGTCTGCCGGTGAATCATTTGGTGATGGGTATAAAAAATCGGCCTGGGAAAAAGTTCAGATCTCCAGGATGGCAGAACGTCCAACCAGTCTGGATTATATTGAAGCGATCTTTGAACATTTTACCGAATTACATGGGGACAGAAGTTTTAGGGATGACGGCGCAGTAGTTGGCGGTATTGCTTACCTGAACGGACAGCCGGTAACGGTGATCGGTCAGCAAAAGGGGAAAAATACTAAGGACAATATTACCCGGAACTTTGGAATGGTATCTCCGGAAGGTTATCGTAAAGCCCTTCGCCTGATGAAGCAGGCTGAGAAATTTCACCGTCCCATTATCAATTTTGTAGACACGCCGGGAGCAGCCTGCGGAATTGAAGCAGAAGAGCGGGGACAGGGTGAAGCAATTGCCCGTAACCTGCTTGAGATGTCAGCCTTAAAGACTCCGGTTCTGAGTATCATGATCGGGGAAGGCGGGAGCGGAGGTGCTCTTGGATTAGCGGTAGCAAATGAAGTGTGGATGATGGAAAATGCCACTTATTCGGTTTTGTCACCGGAAGGTTTTGCATCAATTCTGTGGAAAGACGGAAAACGTGCAAAAGAAGCCTCTGAAATTATGAAAATAACAGCAGAAGACCTGAAGGATCTTGGCATTATTGAGCTTATTATACCGGAGCGGGAACCTGCTATGGTGGAAAATATAGCAGAAATAGCAGTTTACATGAAGAAAAATATCTGCAGATTTCTGGAAGACCAGAATAAATTACAGATAGAGGAATTTGCCAGTCAAAGGTACCAGCGCTTCCGAAATATGTAGCAGACAGTCAACCATATCGCAGGCTTGCCTGCGATATGCATAGGAGGTAAGAATGGAATTAAAACCGTTAAAAATCGGGGATTTAACAGCTAGAATACCGATTATCCAGGGAGGAATGGGCGTAGGTGTCAGCTTGTCAAGGCTGGCTGGAAATGTTGCTGCCTGCGGCGGCGTTGGCATTATCTCTACCGCACAGATTGGCTATCGGGAAGAAGGATTTGAGAGTAATCCGATTGAATCAAATTTAAGGGCAATTGCCAATGAAATTAAAAAGGCACGCCAGATTGCAAAAGATGGGATTGTGGGTGTCAACATTATGGTTGCTACGAAGCGTTATGCTGAGTATGTAAAAGCTGCGGTTAAATCCGGGGTGGATTTAATTATCTCCGGTGCCGGTCTGCCTACCATGCTGCCGGAATTAGTGAAGGATAGTAAGACAAAGATAGCACCCATTGTATCCACCATCAAATCCGCCAGCGTGATCCTGAAGATGTGGGAACGCAAATCAGGACGACTTCCGGATCTTGTCGTGATTGAAGGACCAAGAGCCGGCGGACATCTGGGGTTCTCACTGGATCAGCTGGAAAACTTTACACCGGAAGTCTATGAAGAAGAAATCAAGGGCATCATAGGTGTCGTAAAAGGATATGCTAAAAAATATGAAACCCATATTCCGGTTGTGGTTGCCGGAGGGATCTATACCAGAGCGGATATCGATCATGCGCTAAAGCTTGGCGCCGATGGTGTACAAATGGGTACCCGATTTGTTACAACCTTCGAATGTGACGCCAGTGACGAATACAAACAGACTTATCTGAATGCATCAAAGGAAGATATTGCAATCGTAAAAAGCCCGGTAGGCATGCCGGGACGGGCAATTATCAACGACTTTATGGAACATCCAAAGCCAGGCATCGGAATTAATGGAAAATGTCTGAAATGTCTGGAAAGATGCAATCCGGCAACCATTCCTTACTGTATTACCCGGGCGCTGATCAATGCAGCAAAAGGAAATACTGAGGATGCATTGCTGTTCTGCGGTGATAATGCGTACCGGGCGGATAAACTGGAACATGTGAAGGATATCATGGATGAATTAACGAAATAAAAATCTGAGGACAGTGACTTAATTGGCACTGTCCCCTTTTATGTTCTGGTAAATATCAGGGATACCATGATTACGCAAAATCCGGTATGCGTTTCATACGATACAAAAAATATTAAGATAAACATTTTCAGACCCGGGATGACAAAAGAAATGTCAAAATTTATAATTTAATCGAAAATAATGGTTGTAATAAAAACCACTTTCGGTATATAATGTGACTTAGGCTGTAAATCAGCATTAATATAAGAAGGAGGAGAATTAAAATGAGTAAGGTTAGAACACGTTTTGCACCAAGCCCTACCGGACGTATGCATGTAGGCAACTTAAGAACCGCATTATACGCATATTTAATCGCAAAGCATGACGGCGGCGATTTTATGCTTAGAATAGAGGATACTGACCAGGAACGTTTTATGGAAGGCGCACTGGATATTATTTACCGTACCCTGGCAAAGACAGGTTTAGTTCATGATGAAGGACCGGACAAAGATGGCGGAGTAGGTCCCTATGTACAGAGTGAACGACAGGCACAGGGAATCTACCTGAAATATGCTAAAATGTTAATTGAAAAAGGCGAAGCATATTACTGTTTCTGTGATAAAGAACGCCTGGAATCCTTAAGACAGGAAGTGGCAGGCAAGGAAATCATCGTATATGATAAACACTGCCTGAACCTCCCAAAAGAAGAGATTGAATCCAAATTAGCGGCAGGCATACCTTACGTAATTCGTCAGAATATGCCAAAAGAAGGTACTACAAAGTTTGAAGATGAGATCTATGGAACGATCGAAGTACCAAACTCAGAACTGGATGATATGATTTTGATTAAATCAGACGGATATCCTACCTATAACTTTGCCAATGTTGTGGATGACCATTTAATGGGAATTACACATGTAGTTCGCGGAAATGAATATTTATCTTCCGCACCGAAATATAACCGCCTGTATCAGGCATTTGGCTGGGAAGTACCGGTATATGTACATTGCCCGCTGATTACCAACGAAGAACATAAGAAGTTAAGCAAAAGAAGCGGTCATTCCTCTTATGAAGATTTACTGGAACAGGGATTTTTAAGCGAAGCAATTGTAAACTATGTAGCATTGCTTGGCTGGTGCCCACAGGACAACCGTGAAATCTTCTCCCTTCCGGAACTAGTGGAAGCGTTCGATTACCGTCATATGAGTAAGTCACCTGCCGTTTTTGATGTCAATAAGTTAAAATGGATGAATGGCGAATATATGAAGGCCATGGATTTTGATGTGTTCTATGAAAAAGCATTGCCATTTATCAAACAGGCGCTTACCAAAGATCTGGATTTAAAAAAGATTGCAGAAATGGTGAAAAGCAGAATTGAAGTTTTTCCGGAAATTCCGGATTTAATTGATTTCTTTGAATCAGTTCCGGAATACGACAGTGCAATGTATACACATAAAAAGATGAAGACAAATGAAGAGACTTCTTTGGCTGTCTTAAAAGATCTTCTTCCTCTTTTGGAAAACCAGGATGACTATAGTAATGATGCTTTATATGCCCTGCTTTCCACTTATGTATCCGAAAAAGGATGTAAAAACGGATATGTTATGTGGCCGGTTCGTACTGCTGTGTCCGGAAAGCAGATGACACCTGCCGGTGCTACGGAGATCATGGAAATCATCGGTAAAGAAGAATCAATTGCCCGCATCAAAGCTGCAATTGAAAAATTGGGTAACTAAGTAAGGGTCATAAATACACCCAGTGGGGGGCGGTGCAACCATGCATCGTCCCTATTAAGGGCTATAAAACTGATTTTAGGCGCATTGAGTGCGCGATTGGAGGAAATACGAATGAGTTTTACTAAGGCTCAGTCGCGGGCGATTACCCACAAAGATGGTCCCATGATCGTGCTCGCCGGACCCGGTTCCGGAAAGACAACCGTTATCACAGAGCGGACAAAATATCTGATTCAGAACTACGGGATTAACCCGATGGAAATACTGGTCATTACTTTTACAAAAGCGGCGGCACAGGAAATGCGGCAGCGTTTTTTACGTTTAATGGAACAGGAACAGACCCAGGTTACTTTTGGAACCTTTCACGCAATATTTTTTGGAATATTAAAACATGCCTATCATTTTACCGGAGAAAATATACTCCGCGAGGATCAGAAGCATCAATATCTAAAAGACATTGTAGGGCGGATGAATCTGGATATCGAAGATGAGGCGGATTTTATCGGAGGCATTATTTCTGAGATCAGTCTCGTAAAAAATGATCAGATCCCATTAGAACACTATTATTCGACGACCTGTTCGGAAAATGCATTCCGTGATATCTATCAAAAATACCAGCAGCGGCTGGAAAGGGAAAACCGCCTGGACTTTGATGATATGCTGGTTTATACTTACCAGCTGTTAAAGGAACGGCCGGATATCCTGCTGGGCTGGCAGAACCGGTACCGTTACATATTGGTGGATGAATTTCAGGATATCAATAAGATTCAGTATGAGATCGTCAAGATGCTGGCGGCTCCGGAAAATAACATATTTATTGTAGGCGATGACGATCAGTCAATATACCGGTTCCGTGGTGCGAAACCGGAAATAATGTTGAATTTTCCAAAAGAATTTAAAGATACAAAGACCATACTGCTGGATCAAAACTTCCGATGCACCGGTAATATTGTAAAAGCAGCCGAACTTGTTATCCGGCACAATCAGATGCGCTTTCAGAAGAATATGAAAGAGGTAAAAGAATCTGGTGATAAGATCGAACTCCACACATTTGCAAATCAGCCCCAGGAATGTGCTCATATTATTAAGAAAGTGCAGGAGTATATCAAACAGGATTATCAATACAGCGATATTGCCATCCTGTTTCGGACAAATACCGATGCCCGGCTCTTAGCTGAGAAATTCATGGAATATAATATACCTTTCAAAATGAGGGACAGCATGCCAAATATCTACGATCACTGGATTGCTAAAAATGTGATCAGCTACATTCATCTGGCACTTGGAAGCCGTGAACGCCGGGAATTTCTCCAGGTTATGAACCGTCCAAACCGGTATATCGGAAGAGAATGTGTAGATGAAGCGCAAGTATCATTGGAAAATCTCAAAAAATATTATGATGATAAGCACTGGGTAGTCGAACGGATCGAACAATTGGAATATCAGCTGAATATTTTAAAAAGGATGAACCCATATGCAGCGATTAATTTTATACGTCATGGAATCGGGTATGAAGCATATTTGAATGAGTATGCAGATTTCAGGAAGATAAAAGCAGAAGATCTCTATGAAGTATTAAATGAAATGCAGGAGGGAGCAAAAGACTTTAAGACATTTGAAGCCTGGTTTGCCCATATTGAAGAATACACAAAGGCTCTGAATGATCAGGCAAAAGAGCAGAATAGGGTATCCAACGCGGTGACCTTTACCACGCTGCACAGCTCCAAAGGCCTGGAATTTGCAAATGTGTTTATTATTGATATAAATGAGGGGATTATTCCCCACAGAAAAGCCATATTGGATGCGGACATGCAGGAAGAACGACGTATGTTCTATGTGGGTATGACAAGAGCAAAAGAACATCTCCATATGTATTCCATACGGGAACGCTATGGGAAGAATCTGATGCCTTCTGTGTTTTTGGAAAATTTGAAGCAGGATGTGAAAACAGCCGGTTGATTACTTAATGAATATCAAAAAATCCCCTGCCGGAATTAAACGGTGGGGGATTTGTGATATACCAAAATATTATTCATTACTGACAAAGATTATTCTTCGTCTTCTTCCTCTTCAGCATCTACTATTTCATCATATTCCTGGCCATCCAGAAACTCATCAAATGCATCAGCTGCAGCTTCATATTCATCATCGTCTTCAATATTCTCTAACATTGGATTTCCATTTTCTTCAGAGAAGCGATATAAGAAAACTTCTCCCTCTTCGTTTTCACCCTCTTCATTTAATGGAAGAAGGGCAATATATTCTTTGTCACCAGCCGGGAAGATTGTTAATACCGCACATTCGACAACGTCGCCATTATCCATAGTAAGAGTTACGGTAGCACCTTCTTCATGGTCGTGGTCACATCCGCATCCACAGGAATCACAGCCGCCACTGCAGTCTAAATCGTGTTCATGTTCGCTCATAGTAAGTACCTCGCTTTAAATGTTATTATTTAGTATCTCCCCATCACTTTATCAGATGTGCCATAGAATTGCAAGCCTTTATTTTGTCTGTTTGTTAATAAATTGCGGATGCAGTTTTGAATACATGATTCTTTGGGCACTGTAGATACCGTAGTAGCCGGAGAGCATATAACTAACCCCGCAGGCAATACAGAACAACAGCAGATTGGAAGAGCCAAAAAGCTCGATACTAAGGAGAATCGATGCAATTGGACAATTAATGACCCCGCAGAATAAAGATACCAGACCGATTGCCGCAGCAAGACCCGGATCCATCCCAAGCAGACTTCCGACCGTGGCTCCCAAAGTAGCTCCAATGCAGAAAGAAGGAACAATTTCGCCGCCTTTAAAACCGGCACCAAGTGTTACTGCTGTAAAGATCATTTTTAATAAAAATGCTTCCGGTCTGGCTTCTCCGTTCATTGCCTTATAGATTAACTCCATACCGGTACCATTATAATCACGGCTTCCCACAAGGAGCGTTAATCCAACCACCAGGCAGCCGCCCACAAAAAACCGCAAATACATATTCTTCAGTAATTTCTGGTAAAGTTCTCCTGCTTTATGCATGATAATGCAAAAAATCATGCTTACCAGAGCGCAGACAGCCGCCAGCACAATAATTTTTCCACCCAGCGCAAGTCCGAATGCATGCTGAAGCGGTACGGAAAATGTCGTAGGTTCTACACCCAGATACGAAGCCAGATGGTTGGCAATAATTGCAGAGATCAGACACGGCACAAATGCGCTATAATGAATGATACCCACACTGATGACTTCCATGCAGAAGAAAGCCGCAGTTATCGGTGTTGAAAAGACGGCAGAGAAGAGAGCACTCATACCGCACATCGTAATCAGATGGCGGTCTTTCTCATTCAAATGGATGAAATGACCAAACCAGGTACCGATACTTCCCCCAATCTGAAGAGCTGCCCCTTCTCGGCCGGAAGAACCGCCGCACAGGTGGGTAAGCGCAGTACCGATAAATATCAGGGGCGCAAGTCTGGCAGGTGCTTCCTGGGACGTTCGAATGGATTGCAGGATACTGTTGGTACCCTTATCGTTTTCCATTTTACAGATTTTGTACAGAAATCCTATGAGCAGGCCGGAAACCGGCAGCAGATAAAGCAGCCAGGTATGAACAGACAAAAGATCCGATGCATAGTGAACACTGAAATGAAATGCGGTACCAATTGCTCCGCAGATCACCCCCATCAATATTGCACACAGAACCCACTTAAAGAAAATGAATGTGAAATCCATAGAGTAACGCAGATGAATCTTGAATTTACTTCTCATGATTATGTAATCAACCTCTAATCTTTATATAATTTCTCTTTCTTTTAGTTTAGTGTAACCAGACACAAAATGCAAGGCTGAATTGGGATTGGATTTTATTCAGTACATGATTAAAGTGCCGTTGAATCACACACAGCCCGCGTTTCTGTGCACAAACGACCTTTACTTTTACGATTCGGTATATTATAATCAATCTATCTATGTGAATAGACGAAAGTGAAAGGGCTTATTGCAGGTGAGCCTGTAATATGCAAAGGTAATAATATGAAATTAATATCATGGAATGTAAATGGACTGCGTGCCTGCGTCCAAAAAGGGTTTTTAGATTTCTTTCGGGATATAGATGCTGATATTTTCTGTATTCAGGAAAGTAAGCTGCAGGCAGGGCAGATAGATCTGGATTTAGAAGGTTATCACCAGTATTGGAATTATGCAGTAAAGAAGGGATATTCCGGAACTGCGGTGTTTACGAAAGAGGAGCCTGTCAGCGTCAGTTATGGTATCGGCATGGAAGAACACGACCAGGAAGGCCGGGTAATCACTCTGGAATTCAAAGATTTTTACCTGATAACGGTATATACGCCTAATTCTCAGAACGAATTAGCAAGACTGCCTTACCGGATGCAGTGGGAAGATGATTTTCTTAAATATCTGAAGAAACTGGAAGAGAGCAAACCAGTGATTTTCTGTGGAGACTTAAATGTGGCTCATGAAGAAATTGATTTGAAGAATCCGAAAACCAACCGCAAAAATGCGGGATTTACAGATGAAGAACGAGAAAAATTCACACAGGTGGTTCGCTCCGGCTTTATCGATTCCTACCGCCATTTTTATCCGGATCAGGAAGGTATATACTCCTGGTGGTCTTACCGTTTTAAAGCCAGAGAAAAGAATGCAGGGTGGAGAATTGACTATTTCTGTGTTTCCGACTCTTTGAAGGACAAGCTGGAAGATGCAAAGATCCATACGGAAATATTCGGCTCCGACCATTGCCCGGTAGAATTAGACATTGATTTGTAGAATAGGAATGAACTTATGAATTTATTGACGATAGAAAATCTGACACACGCTTTTACAGAACGGAAATTATTTGATCAGGCTGATTTTAGTATTAACGAAGGTGATAAAGTCGGTCTGATCGGAATTAATGGAACAGGTAAGTCTACGCTGCTGAAAATAGCAGCGGGACTTGAGATTCCCGATTCCGGCAAGGTAACCAAAGGAAATCAGGTTACCATACGTTTTTTGTCCCAGAATCCTGAATTTAATGAGGATATGACTGCTCTTGAAGCAGTTATGCATCTAAATAAGACAAAATTAAATGAATGGTCTTTAGAGAGTGAAGCAAAGTCCATGCTGAATAAGCTGGAAATAGAAGATTTCAATCAGAAGATCAGCCAATTGTCCGGCGGACAGAAAAAGAGAGTGGCTTTGGCAAATATACTGCTTGCCACAGCTGAAATTCTGATACTTGATGAGCCTACCAACCATCTGGACAATGCCATGTCTGAATGGCTGGAGGAATATCTGAACCAGTTCCGGGGCGCACTGATTATGGTTACTCATGACCGTTATTTTCTGGATCGTGTATCGAACCGTATTGTTGAAATCGATAAAGGGCAGATTTACAATTACCCCGGAAATTATTCTGAATTTGTCCGTTTAAAAGAGGCCAGGCAGAATATGGAAGTTGCAACGGAGCGCAAGCGGCAGAGTATCTTAAAAACAGAGCTGGAATGGCTTGCCAGAGGTGCCAGGGCACGTTCTACTAAACAAAAAGCCCATATTGCCAGAATTGAGGAAATGAAGGAACGAAGAGGTCCCCAAGAAGATCTGTCTGTTGAAATGAACTCCATCTCCACCAGGCTTGGACGAAAAACAATAGAAGTAACCGGACTGTCAAAGTCTTATGGCGAAAAAGTACTGTTCAGAGACTACTCATATATATTTTTAAAAGGCGAGCGTATTGGTATCATTGGTCCAAATGGATGTGGAAAAAGTACTCTGCTTAAGATTATAAACGGTATTACAGAACCGGACTGTGGAACCATTGATATTGGACAAACTGTGAAGATCGGTTATTTTTCACAGGAAAGTGAAGCAATGGATGATTCTATGAAAGTCATTGATTACATCAGAGAGGCTGGCGAGTACGTTCAGACTACGGAGGGCACGATAACTGCGTCCCAGATGCTGGAGCGGTTTCTATTTGACGGGACTATGCAGTGGAATCTCATCGGCAAATTGTCCGGTGGTGAGAAACGGCGTCTGTTTCTTCTGAGAATTCTGATGACGGCTCCAAATGTTTTAATTCTGGATGAGCCCACAAATGATCTGGATATACAGACTCTGACGATTCTGGAAGATTATCTGGACAGTTTTGACGGAATTGTAATTACGGTTTCCCATGACCGTTATTTTCTGGACCGGGTAGTGCGCAGGATTTTTGCATTTGAAGGAAATGGAGTCATACAGCAGTATGAAGGCGGATATTCTGATTACCTTATTGCATGGGAACTGCGGAATCCATCCGGAGATAATCAATCCTCCGGAATTCAAAAAGAAACTAAAAATGTTAAAATAAAAGACAAGAAATTAAAGTTTACCTATCAGGAACAAAAGGATTTTGAAACAATTGATGAAGATATAGAAAAGCTAGAGGAACAGCTGAAACATCTGGAAGAGGAAATGCTGGAAGCGGCCAGTAATTATGGGAAACTAGGCGAATTGATGCAGCAAAAGGAAGATCTTTCCGGTAAACTGGATGAAAAAATGCAGCGCTGGGAATACCTGAATGACTTGGCAGAACGGATAGAACAGGAAAGGGCAGGTAATTAATTGTGGAAGAAGAGAAGCTGGAGATTGATTTGGTAGTCAAAAAAGGAAATTATCAAAGGTTAGGTGTTACAAAAGAGGAAGATGGAATCAACTTTGCCGTGGCAGTAGCGGGCAGCCATGAAGTGAAATTAGTGCTTTATAAAAAAGGATCTCCCCACATTGCCCAGGAGATCCCATTTCCAAAAGAACATCTGATTGGCGATATCTTAGCCATAAAAGTTTGTGGTCTGCGCTGGAGTGAATATGAATACAATTACTGGTCTGACGGACAGATTTTTCAGGATCCTTATGCCCAGCTGATTGTCGGCCGTGAGCATTTTGGTGAGGCGGTATCACTGGAAGACGGTGACACCATCCGCTGTGGCTTTGCTTTTGAAACATATGACTGGATGGAAGATACCAATCCGCAGATACCATATCAGGAAATTATTTCTTACCAGCTTCATGTGCGGGGCTTTACCAGACATAATGGTTCTAAGGTCCGCCACAAAGGAACATTTCTGGGGTTACAGGAAAAAATACCTTATCTCAGGGAGCTTGGCATAAATCAGGTAAAGCTCATGCCGGCATATGAATTTGATGAAATCAAAAAACTGCATGCACAAATGAGTATGTCCTATGAGATGAGGCAGGAGGAGATGCCCCGGGTGAATTATTGGGGATATGAAGCCGGTAATTACTTTGCGCCCAAGAAATCATATGGGGCATCAAAAGATGTAATCCGTGAATTCAAAGATCTTGTGCGTACAATGCACGCAAATGGTATGGAAGTGATTATGGAATTTTACTTTCCAAATCAGATCAATCCCCGATTAATTATGGACTGTCTCACATTCTGGGTAACCAATTACCATATTGATGGATTCCATATACTGGCAGATCAGGTTCTTTGCAATATGCTGGCAAAAGATCCGTTATTATCCAGGACAAAAATCATGGCAGTCTATTTTCCAACCGAGGAGTTTTACAGTGAACCCCCATTTCCGGAATATGAAAATCTGGCTGAATGTAATGATGGGTTCCTGATTGATATCCGCAGATTTTTAAAGGGAGATGAAGACCAGCTTAATCAGTTTACATACCGCATACGCAGAAATCCTGCCGGGCGGGGAATCATAAATTATATCACCAACCACGATGGATTTACACTGATGGATCTGGTTTCCTATGACGAAAAGCACAATGAGGCAAATGGAGAACAAAACCGGGACGGATCCAGTTACAACTATAGCTGGAACTGCGGTGTGGAGGGCAAAAGCAGAAAGAAAAAGATTCTGGACCTTCGCATGAAGCAGATTAAAAATGCATTTCTCCTGCTGCTGCTGAGCCAGGGAACACCCATGCTTCTGGCAGGCGATGAAATCGGTAATTCCCAGGAGGGTAATAACAATCCTTACTGCCAGGACAATGAAATTTCCTGGGTTGACTGGAATCTGAATAAGAAAAACCAGGAAATATTACAGTTCGTAAAGGATGTTATTGCATTTCGGAAACGACATAAAATTTTACATATGCCATATGAATTAAGAGTGATGGATACGGTTTCCTGCGGTTATCCGGATGTATCTTATCATGGCAGCAGAGCCTGGTATGGGGCATTTGAGCATACGAACCGCCAGGTCGGTGTAATGTACTGCGGATTCTATGCCGGTGAGGACATTTTCCTCTATACTGCATATAATATGCATTGGGTGGAGCATGAATTTGCCCTGCCGCATCTTCCTGAAAATTTGGACTGGTATACAGCAATTGATACCGGGAAAAGCGATGGAAACTGTGTATACGAAGAGGGCAGCGAGCCTCTTTTAGAAGTTCAGAATATCTTCACGGTTTTACCAAGAACAATCGTTGTCCTGATCGGAAGAGCAAAAGAGAAAGACAAAAAAACAACGAGGTGTTGACATGAAAGCTTTGGCGCATTTTAGAACTATTACGAAGCATAAATTTCTGGTAATGAAGCATTGTTTCCGGATCGGCCTTTATAAACAGGGGCTGCTGCATGACATGTCTAAGTATTTACCTTCCGAATTTCTGATCGGATGCAAGTATTATCAGGGTACAAGAAGTCCCAATAATGCGGAACGTGAAGTAAAAGGATATTCCGCTGCATGGCTCCATCATAAAGGCAGAAACAAGCATCATTTTGAGTACTGGACCGACTATAGCCTGGAACAGAAAGGCGCTGCCTTGGTTGGTGTGAAAATGCCAAGAAAATATGTGGCGGAAATGCTGATGGACCGGATAGCAGCCTCGAAAGTATACAATGGAAGTAAATATACCGATCATGACCCGCTGGCTTATTACCAAAACGGAAAGACACACTACCTGCTTCATCCAGAAACAGCCGATCAGCTGGAAAAGCTGCTGCATGTCCTGGATAAGCATGGTGAAGATGTGTTATTTGATTTTGTAAAAAACAGATATCTGAAGAAAAGGTGCGGTTTAGACCGGATACACAAGCCTGTCCGGTGTGATGCGGTAAAGCACCTCATTTAAATATTTATCTGCGAGATAATTTGCCATTCCAAGATTCATATCCAGATAATTTCCACAGTCCCTGGCAGATGCGCCGGGGACTTCATCTTTAAAGTCTCTGATGAATTCAAATAATCCAATCATCAATTCGACGATATCTTTCGATTCAAAATCCCCATGTAACAGAAGATAAAATCCGGTGCGGCAGCCCATAGGACCAAAATAAATGACCTTATTCCCCATTTCTTCGTTGTTGCGAAGCCAGGTTGCAGCCAGATGTTCGATGGCATGCATTTCTGCGGTATTCATGACCGGTTCTCCGTTTGGTTTCGTCATGCGAAGGTCAAAAGTGGTTATTACTTCACTGCCCACATGATCTTTTCGTGATACGTATACCCCGGGTAACAGCTTGATATGGTCTATGGTGAAGCTTGTTATTTTTTCCATATAGTACACTCCTTTCTGTTTCGGGTACAGACTGATTCCCAGCCACCCTGTATTTCTCCTTTATTTTATCAGAGATTGTGTATGGATACAACCTTGACTTTCATAGTTTCAGGTGATAAACTTTAACCAAAGTAAATGGAGGAAATTTAGACATGATTAATGACAAAAAAGTTTTATTCAGCGGTATGCAGGCAACCGGTACATTGACTTTGGGCAATTATCTGGGCGCTTTAAAAAATTGGGTTACTTTAAGTGATGAGTATGAGTGCTTCTATAGTGTTGTAGATCTTCATTCCATCACCGTTCGTCAGGATCCGGCTACACTTCGCAAGAGAGCCAGGGCGCTTCTGACCTTATATATTGCAGCAGGACTTGATCCTGAAAAAAACTGCATCTATTACCAGTCACATGTTTCCGGACATGCGGAACTCAGCTGGATCTTAAACTGCTATACTTATATGGGCGAACTCAGCCGTATGACACAGTTTAAAGATAAATCAGCCAAACATGCAGATAATATCAATGCCGGACTCTTTACATATCCGACACTTATGGCAGCAGATATCCTTTTATTCCAGACCGACCTGGTTCCGGTAGGAATCGACCAGATGCAGCATCTGGAGCTTACCCGTGACATTGCACAGCGTTTTAACGGAATATATGGAGATGTTTTTACCGTTCCGGAAGCTTATATCGGAAAAACCGGTGCGAAAATTATGAGTCTCCAGGATCCGGCGAAGAAGATGTCAAAATCCGATGAAAATCCCAACGGAAGTATTTATCTGATGGATGATCCTGACACCATAATGCGAAAATGCAAACGTGCCGTAACGGATTCAGAAGCAACTATTTTGTATCGTGATGAGCAGCCGGGAATTAAAAATCTTCTGGATATCTATTGTGCCTGTATGGGCAAGACACCGGACGAAGCAGTGAAGGAATTTGACGGACTGGGCTATGGCGCATTCAAAGAAGCCATTGGCGAGGCTGTTATTTCCGTTTTAAAACCGGTACAGGACCGTGTAGCCGAGTTAAACAAAGACAAAGGTTATATTGACGGTATAATCAAAACAAACGCTGAAAAGGCAAATTATTACGCTACGAAGACTCTTCGTAAGGTACAGCGTAAGGTAGGATTTCCGGATCGGATTAAATAAAGTTATTAGGAAGGGGAAATAATCCCCTTCTCAGACTGTAGCCACATTTGTCCCGGCAAGTAGCAAAGAAGGGGATTGTAATGGAAATAAATAATAAGAAAAATCATTTCTCTCGTATTAGAGTCTCTTTCATTATGCTTCTTTTTGCTATGTGCTTAACTATGAATGTGTTTTTTTGCAGTACTTATAATCTTAATGAATTATTAGATACGGCAACTGTAATTGAAACGTGGGCAATTTCAGAAAGTATCGTTACCAATGAAGACGGTTATAATACTACCTGCTTTAAGGCTTCATTTTTGAACAAAAATAATTCTTATAATGAACCTGGAACCAAGAATATATGCTCAATACTCATGATAGCAGCTATCCCAAAAGGAATCAGCCTGCTTCTTTTTCTTATTATAGTTTTTCTTTTTTTCTTCTTGACCTTATTTATATTATTGCCTGATGAATGGTCATTAATTAATCAGAAGGTACGTCTGGACAATTGAATCAAATCCTTTTCAAATCATTGCAAGTGTGTTGGTGGTTATAAGTCATTTTTAGAATCAGACAATGGCTTCTTTTTTGTATGCAAATAGGTAGCGGGTATAAGCGGATATAAACGAATACTTATTACGAGAGTGAAGCAAAGCAGAGATTGAATTGGAGGAATATAAATGAAAGAAAAGATATATAAATTATTTCTCACCCTAATGGTGAGCCTGTCCCTGGGTTCAGGTCCCATAGCCCAGAATGAGATAGTCAAGATGCTTGAAGCTTTTTCGGGAAGAGGTGATGCGCAGATTCAAGAACTTGAAGAAGACAAAGAGTCCGAAGAAATAAGAAAGAAGAAATTGCCAAATTATTTTCAAGATAGGGGTATTGAATAAGGGAAAAAATATAGTTTATGTCCAGTCTGGGAAGGGGAAATAATCCCCTTCTTTTTTTATTTTCAGAAAATTCTTTACTTTTCCCGGTATCAGTCAATAGTAATTAATAAATTCTAATAATAACCACAGAAAATAGTATGTACATTTTGATTCAGCTTAAATATAATGACGATAATTTATCTATTTATGTAAATTCTGAAGATAATGTGGGGAAAGGGTAAAATATGCTTTAGTTTTTAAATAGATAAATGAGAGTGAGAGAAAAAGGAGAAGGTTAAGATGAGAAAAAAAGAGAGATGGAAAAGTATCATTGCAATCGTTTTGTCCTGTTCCATGATTCTGCCATCAATGGCGGTATCGGCGGCTCAGGTGCCGGAAACGGAAATGGTAACTGAGGCACTCCAAAGTACCCCGGTTGAAAATCAGGAGATTGAAACAGAACTTCTGACAGAATCTGAAACATATCAGGTGGAAACGGAATCCCAAACGGAAACGGAAAATCCATTGGACAACCGTACTTCCACAACCGAAAAAAGTGAGGCTCCTTACAAACTTGCGGCTGAACAAATTGGGAAAACTTATGTAAGAGAACAGACCGGCAGGGAGCAGGTGAATTTTAACAGGGAGTGGAAATTTATCCGTAATGATATCCCGGGAGCAGAATCCGTGGACTATGATGATTCCCAATGGGTGGATATCGGTATTCCTCATAATTTCAGCATCCCTTATGAAATGCAGGCATCTTTCTACGTGGGATACGGATGGTATCGTAAGGAATTTGAAGTATCGGACAATATGATTGGAAAGAAAATTGAATTGGAATTTGAGGGTGTTTTTCAGGAGGCCGAAATATATGTAAACGGGCAGCCGGCAGGTACACACCGCGGCGGTTACTCTGGCTTTGTATTTGACATTACAGACTATCTGAATTCAGGGAAGAATCTGATTGCAGTCCGCGTCAATAATATCTGGCAGCCGGATCTTGCTCCAAGAGCAGGAGACCACCAGTTTACCGGAGGAATTTACCGGGATGTCTATCTCAATATTACGGATGAGGTTCATGTAACCTGGTATGGAACTTTCGTCACCACTCCTGATTTGTCTAACCCCGGATTCGACCCTTCTGCAAAGAATATTCTGGATAATTATTCCAGTGAGGAAGAAATCCTGAATAATATTGAGCAGAAACAATCTAACGTAAGCGTCAGTACCGAAATAAAAAATGATTCGCTGTCTGAGGCTTTGGTAAAAGTAAAACAGGAAGTGGTGGACAAAGACGGTATCGTGCAGGCTGTATTTGAATCGGCTGAACAGAATATTTCTGCAGGATCTGCTGCAGAAATTACTGCGGTCAGTGAAAAAATCAAAAACATACAGTTATGGGATACTGAAAATCCATATGTGTACCAATTATATACTACCGTATACCGAAATGGTGTTCCGGCAGATACCTATGAATCCTCTTTTGGCTTTCGCTGGGCGCAGTATAAAAACGACGGGTTCTATTTGAACGGAAAAAAAGTAGAATTAAATGGAGCAAATGTACATCAGGATCATGCAGGCTTTGCGGATGCAGTTACCAACGAAGGATTCATGCGGGACGTATCCATGATCAAAGAGTGCGGGATGAATTTTATCCGCGGCTCCCATTATCCCCATGATCCATCATTTGCAAAAGCCTGTGATGATCAGGGAATTATGTTCTGGTCAGAGTGCAATTTCTGGGGGATGGGTGGATGCGCCGGAAAAGACGAACCGGCAATAGGCACATCTGCGGACTGGTTTAAGGATGCATACCCGCAGAATCCTGCAGATGAAGCAGCTTTTGAGCAGAGCTGCCTGGATTCCCTGGAAGCTATGATACGCGTAAACCGCAACCATCCCTCTATTATTAACTGGAGTATGGGAAATGAAGCGTTTTTCACAAATGGCGGCATGGATAACGGAAATGATGCTTCTGCAAATGGAACTGCCCCGAAAGCGCTTGCGCTTGTAGACAAAATGCGGAATCTGTCACACCAGCTTGATCCTACCAGAAAAGCAGGAATGGGCGGAGCGCAAAGAGGCGGGTATGCCGATCTGGCGGTCTGTGATATTGCAGGATACAACGGAGACGGAGGAAAATTTGAAAATACCTGGATGCCCAATGTAGTTGCGGAATACGGCTCAAAGACTGCAGACCGGCCAGGCGAATACCGGCCATTTTATGATCAGATACAGGGCAGTGACGAATATAATTATCAGCTAAAACCAAGTAGCGCAGGCCTGGTTCTTTGGTGTGGCTTTCATCACGGTACCATCGGCGGTGACGGGCTGGCTAAAATGGGTATAATCGACTACTATCGCCTGCCTTTAAACAGCTGGTACTGGTACCGGGAACAGAATATGGGTATAGAACCGGAATCCTCCGTATCCGGTGCGGCATCTCAGATAGACATTACGTCCTCTGAAGAAACCATTACGAACAACGGTACAAAAGACACCCAGCTGATTGTTACCTTACAGGATGCAGACGGCAACTGGGTAAATGAAACTAAAGCGGTAACCCTGAAGGTGGAATCCGGCCCCGGTGTTTTCCCGGGAGGTAAAACATATAAGTTTACCCCCGGCAAATCAATGCGGGATGGAAAAGCAAGCATCGAATTCCGCAGTTACTATTCGGGAGACAGCATTATCAGCGCAACGGCAGAAGGTCTTGGGGTATCCACAATTACAATACATACAGATAATATGTCCGAAACCGATGACGGTTCGGAACCGGAAGATTTTTATAATGCAGATAAGTGGGGCAGTGTAACTGCCAAAATAGAAGATCCCATTATATATGGTGAAAACAATGCCGCTTCCGGAAGACCCCTGTTCCCAAGCAGCAATGATCAGGACAGTGCACTGGCAGCAGACGGTAATATGGCGACATCCTGGCAGGCAGATAATACAGGCAGCGGAGAATACTTTATGGTAGATCTGGAATTTACCTTATACCTCTATAACATCGGACTGGGATTTAACAAATCTCCCTATCCATATAAAGTCGAAACAGCTATGGATAAGAATGGCCCATGGACCATTGCTGCAGAATATACAAAGGATACCATTACATCCAGGAAAGCAGAAGAATCCCTGGACGGGCCGGAAGCCAGATATGTTAAGATAACCTTTACGGACGTTCCGGAAAATGAAAAAGCCTTTCTCACGGAACTGAATGTATATGGAAACCCCTCCTCAATTACACCTCAATATACCAAATACAGTGCTTACCTCTCCGATGTAGTGGATTACGACAAAGTCTCCACTGGATGGGGTGAAAAAGGAAAAGACAAGACCTGCCAGGGAAATCAGATAAAGGTAGGGAATAAAGTTTATAAAAAAGGAATCGGTCTTCATGCTGACAGCACCATTATTCATAACCTGGACAAAAAGTATACGCGCTTTTCCGGAGTGGCGGGCATTGATAATGAAGTGGATGGAGGCAATGCAATCTTTAGGATCTATGCCGACAACAGCCTGATTTATGAAAAGGAACTTTCTGGCGGGGAAGCCGATGAATTCAATTTAAGTGTCAGCGGAGTTTCGGAACTGAAGCTTATGACAGACGCGAACGGTTCTGAATCCCAGGATCACACAGACTGGGCGGACGCAAAATTGTACGGAGCCATCCGTGACATCAGCAAAAAAAGCAAAAGCATCCGTACCGCCTATGTGGGAATTACCGAAGGCTTACAGGCAGGAGAAGACTTCACCGGGATATTATCCCTAAAAAATACTTCGGAAGATTTACAGCCTTTGTGTGCTTCACTGTCCCTCTATGGACCGGATGGAATGCTGGCAGGCTTCACAATGACTTCCGACGAATTCTATCCCGGCGCCGCAAAAGATCTTCCCCTGACGCTCAATATGCCTTCTGATATAAAAGGATATGAAGCCATTCTCAGTGTGTGGGATAAAAATACACTGGAAATTATTTCAAATACAATCATGATCTATCCGGACCCGGATAAACTGGAATCCGGATCAAAGACGGAAACTGCCTGGACAAAAGTTGATGGTGAAGACAGCCTGCTGGAAAAGACAGGCGACTGGCAGCTGTGGCCATCTTCCGATGCTTACAACGGAAGTGAGACCTTCCTGGGTGACAAAGGCAATCCGGTAAAAGATGGAGATTATATCGCCCTTACATTTAACGGAAACTATATAAAAATAGGTGCAAAAGCAGATGGCGGACAGCAGGGTGCCGATGTTTATATCGATGGAGAACCTGCGGGACATATTAATAACAATGAGAATGTTAATGTATACAAAGAAGTCTATGCATCCGGTTATCTGGAAGACGGGGAACATACCGTTAAACTTGTACCTGCCGGAAAATTTGGTTTGGACTATTTTGAATATGGAGTGGAAACTGTGTCTGGCGGCGATGATGAGCCATTAACAGAAAGTCCGATTCTGTTATCACTTGGCGGCTTAATGAAACAGATTGAAGGGGATGCCATGAAAAACTATACCTTTACCAGCAGGCAGTCTGCAGCAGATCGTATAGTCGAGTCTTATGGTGTCTATTTAAACAAAGAGGCATCCAAAGAGGAGATCCAGGCGGCATCAGATGCACTTGAAAATGCGCTCAGGGAACTGATCCTCATAGGAGATACAGCCACCTTGGAAGATACCGTCAGTACTGCACAAAATCTAATTCAAAAAGGCCAGGGTAATTATACAAATGCAAGCTGGGCACAATTGCTCGCCGCATATGAAGAAGCGGCCGCTGTATTAGAAAAAGAAGATCCTTCAGCAGATGAGATACTGGCTGCAGCAGAGCAATTAAATCATGCTATGGCTTCCCTGATCCAAAAAGAGGATACCTTTAGACTGAGAGAAGCAGTAAACAAAGCAAAGACACTCTTCGATAAAGGCCAGGGCAGTTATACCGATACGAGCTGGGCAGTTTTCAAAACTGCGTATGACGGGGCAGTAAAAGTGTTATCCTCAGCAGAACCATCCGCTAAAGAAATACAGGCAGCTCTGGATAAACTAAATTCTGCAATGACAGGTCTGCAGTTAAAGCCGGATACTTCCCTGTCAGATGCAAGAAAAGCGCTGCAGGCAGAAATTACAGCATGCAGCGCAATCGTAACGAAAGGACAGAAACATTATACTTTAGCAAGCTTCCGGCGTTTAAAAGATAACCTCAGTGAAGCAGAAAAGATATTGAGTGACAGCAGGGCAAACCTGGATAAATTAAAATCTGCGAAAAATTTACTCTATGCCGCCAGACTTACCCTTTCTGTTTACAAAATCCCAAAGAAAGGTGATTCCTATACCGTAGGAAAATTAAAATATCAGATACTGAAATCTTCTGCCGGCAATGGGACGGTTTGTGTGAAAGGCGTTAAAAACAAGAAAACCTCAAAACTTAAACTCCCCAATACGGTTACAATTTCCAGTTATAAGTTTACAGTTACGGAAATTAAAAAGAAAGCATTTTACAAAAATACAAAGTTAAAATCCATTACCATTTCAAAGAATATTACAAAAATCGGTGATGCTGCATTCTATGGAGCAAAGAATCTCAAGACCATTAAGATTGAGAGCAGTAAGTTAAAAACGGTAGGAAAAAATGCTTTGAAAAAAATTCATTCCAAAGCTGTCATTCAGGTTCCGTCTAAAAAATTAACATACTATAAAAAACTCTTAAAAAATAAGGGACTTTCTTCAAAAGCGAAAATAAAAAAATAACCGTTTAAAAGAAAAAGAGAACAGCCTTGTGCCAATCCGGTACCGGCTGTTCTCTGATATGAAATTATTCAATTATTCTTTCAAATCCACTTGACACTAATTACATTATATGATATCCTTTTTGAAGATAAATACGGGATTGTGACTGGTAATGCAGGCGAGACCATCTTTGAAGCGAGTATGATAACTTTCTACAGGGTTGGTTTTTTTTATGTTTGAAACTGCATAAATCCGGTTTATACTTTTTGAATTCTGACAAATGACATTATTTGATCAAACATGTTTGGAAACGGAATGGAGATAAGACAGGAATGTATGAGATAACGAAGATTATCAATAATAATATTGTATGTTCCGTTGATGAAGATGGGCAGGAAATCATCGTCAGGGGGCTTGGCATTGGATTTAAGCAAAAACCTCATGATATAATCCCCGGGGAGAAAATTGAAAAAGTTTATAAAATGGAAAGCCCCAAGGCATCCGGCAAATTACAGGAATTAATGGCGGAAATTCCGCTGTCATATGTGGAGACCTGTACGGAAATTATCGATTATGCCAGGAATACCGTAGGCAAAAGATTAAATGAAAATGTTTATATTACTTTGACAGATCATATCAGTTTCGCCATTGAACGCAAGCGTCAGAACATGGAGTACCGGAATGCATTGCTGATGGAAATCCGTAATTTTTATATACAGGAATTCCAGATTGGCTGCAAAGCTCTGGAAATCATCAAAGAAAAGCTGGATGTAGAATTATCCAGGGATGAGGCAGGTTTTATAGCCTTACATATTGTGAATGCAGAATTAAACACGGATATGTGCGACATGGTGAATATCACGGAAATGATACAGCAGGTGCTGGACATCGCAGAGAAATATTATCAGATGAAATTAGATGATCATTCTCTGGCCTACGAACGTTTTATAACACACCTGAAATTTTTCGGACAGCGGTTATTTTCTGACCGGATTACGAAAGATGATGATGTAACTTTTCAGAAAATGGTTAAGAAACGTTATAAAAATGACTATAAATGTGCAGAAGAGATCCGGACCTTTATCCGGGAGACATATAAGAAAGAAATCACTGAGGAAGAGATGATTTTCCTCACCATTCATTTAAGAAGAGTATCAAATACTGTATAATCTGGATTGTAACTGGTAATGCAGGCTAGACCGGAACAGGATTTGGTAGTAGATATCTACAGCTGGGGTATACTACTATCATGTTTTCTGTTACGGTCTTTTTTTGTGCAGAATCAGATTATAATATATATTTTTTCAGGAGGAATCAGAGAAATGAAAGATAAAATTTTTGGTATATTACAGCGTGTAGGCAGATCTTTTATGCTGCCCATCGCTATTTTACCCATCGCGGGACTGTTTCTTGGAGTCGGCGGTTCATTTACAAATGAAACAATGCTTGAGACCTATCATTTAATGAAGATCATGGGGCCCGGTACTTTTATTTATACGATTTTGACCGTACTAAATGCAGCCGGAAGTATTGTATTCAGCAATCTGCCTATTATTTTTGCCATGGGTGTTGCCATCGGTATGGCGAAGAAAGAAAAAGAAGTTGCGGCATTGTCGGGTGCCATTGCATTTTTTGTTATGCATGCTTCCATAGGTGCGTTGATTACTGCACAGGGCGGACCGGATAGTATGCTAGAAGGTGCAACAACTTCCGTTGTTGGTATCACCTCCTTACAGATGGGTGTATTCGGCGGTATTATTGTAGGGCTTGGTGTGGCAGCACTCCATAACCGTTTTTACAAAATTCAGCTTCCACAGGTACTGTCATTCTTTGGCGGAACCAGATTCGTACCGATCATATCGGCAGCTGTCTATATGATCGTGGGTATTTTGATGTTTTATATCTGGCCATTTATACAAAATGGTATTAACAGCCTGGGGCAATTCGTTATGAATTCCGGATATTTTGGTACCTGGTTATACGGTTTAATCGAAAGGGCATTGATACCTTTCGGGCTTCACCACGTGTTTTACCTGCCATTCTGGCAGACAGCGGTAGGCGGTACTGCAACGGTTGCAGGTGCCTATGTAGAAGGTGCACAGAACATATTCTTTGCCCAGTTAGCGGATCCTGGTATCACACATTTTAGCGTAAATGCATGCCGCTTTATGTCGGGTAAATTTGTCTTTATGATATTTGGACTTCCCGGTGCGGCGCTTGCCATGTACCGCTGTGCAAAGCCGGAAAAGAGGAAAATAGTGGGCGGCCTTTTAATCTCAGCAGCCCTGACTTCTATGATTACCGGTATTACCGAACCGCTGGAGTTTACCTTCCTGTTTGTTGCACCTTTAATGTATGCAATTCACTGTGTCCTGGCAGGACTGGCATATATGTTCACGCATATTTTCGGAGTAGGAGTCGGCATGACTTTTTCCGGCGGACTTATTGACCTGACGCTTTTTGGTATCATGCAGGGAAATACGAAAACAAGCTGGCTGTGGATTGTACTGATAGGTATTATATATTTTATTATTTACTATTTCCTGTTCACTTTTTTAATAAGAAAATTCAATCTGAAGACTCCGGGACGTGAAGAAGGGGAAGAAGAGGTAAAACTTTACCGCAGGGCAGACGTTGATGCAAAAAAAGGAAAAAATCAGGAAAACAGCGCCAGTGAAATCATCGACGAACAATCAGCCATGATAACACGGGGACTAGGAGGAAAACTTAATATCAGCGACGTAGACTGCTGTGCCACAAGACTTCGTATAACGGTAGCAGATAAAGAAAAAGTAGATCAGGGCATATTAAAAGCCAGCGGCGCCGCCGGCGTTATTATGAAGGGCAATGGAGTCCAGGTTATTTATGGACCGAAAGTAACGGTAATCAAATCAAACCTGGAGGATTATCTGGCAAGTCCTGCAAGCGACAGCGATAAAGATCTGAATTTTAATCAACCGGAGATTGCAGATGAAACGAGCGGGGAGTATAATAATATGAACAGTACCCATGCAGAAGCTGAAACGCAGGAGAAAAATTCAACTGGTAAAAGCTACACGGTTTATGCCCCGATGAACGGTAAATCCATTCCGTTAGAAGAAGTCAATGACGGTGTGTTTTCGGAAAGAATGTTGGGAGACGGTGCTGCGATTGAACCAGCGGACGGCAGGGTAACTGCCCCCTTTGATGGAGTTGTATCTATGGTATTTGACACCAAACATGCTATCGGACTTACCTCAGATAATGGTATAGAGCTTCTGATCCATGTGGGAATCGATACCGTTCAGCTAAATGGAAAATATTACGATATTCACGTAAAAGACGGAGATCGTGTAAAAACCGGAGACCTTCTGGCTGTTGTGGATCTGGACGGCATAAAGAGTGAACATTACAGAACTGTTACACCGGTCATTGTTTCCAATACAGATGACTATCACACAGTTACCGTCGTAAATACCGGTGACATACAGAGCAAGCAGCAATTGCTTAAGATTTATTAATAAATTGGTTATTTGTGCAGTCCGGCAAACCAACATTTCGGATAATTCCAAACTGTTTCCGGACTACCATAACAATAGATAAAAGACGAAAGGTGGAAATTTTATGAAATCATTTAATTATGTAATTACAGACGAGATTGGAATTCACGCAAGACCGGCAGGACTCTTGGTAAAAGAGGCAAAGCCATTTACCTCCAGGCTGACCCTGAAAGCTGGTGAAAAAAGTGCAGACCTCAGAAGACTGATGGCTGTTATGAGCCTTGGGGTAAAACAGGGTGCTGAAGTTACCGTAACCGCTGAAGGAGATGATGAAGCTGCTGCAATCGAAGCAATGGAATCGTTCTTTAAAGCAAACCTGTAAAAAATAAAGAAAAACCCATTTTAAAACACTCGGTTCTGCGATCAATATTTCGCATCCGGGTGTTTTTCACATCCCCTTTTCTTTTCCCCGAAATAGTAGTATAATGACACTATATTAACATTTTCACACTAGGAGGAATGACTATGACAGTAGACGAATTAATTGCTATGCTTGAGATGCAGGAAGAAATTCTTCAGTTTTCTCATTTTACAAATGAAGATGCATGGGAACTTGGAAATCTGATTGTAATGGAAGCGAAGAGAAGAAGCCTTCCGGTAGCGGTTAGTATCCGTTTGAATAATGGGTATGTGGTTTTCCAATACGCATCGAATCGGACAAACATGGACAATGAAAGTTGGATGGCAAGAAAGTTCAATACAGTACGCAGGTTAGAGCAGAGCAGCCTGCGGGCTTACATGCTGCTTCGTAAAACAGAAGAAACCCTGGAGGAGCGTTTCATGGATCCCAAAGACTATGCAGCCTGCGGCGGCGGTTTCCCGATTCGTGTGGAAGAAGTCGGTGTCATCGGCGGTGTAATTGTATCCGGCCTGGATCACGTATCCGATCATGACCTTGTTGTAAAATGCATCAGCCGGTATCTGCACATCGATGAAGTCCCTAGAATACGCGGCAATATTTAAGGGAAGCAGAAAGCGTTTCGCACAGTCTTAATCCCACTCCTCAAACTGCATATCCGGGGGCAAAGGGGAAGTAAAAACCAGTTTTTCTTTTGTAATCGGATGTTCCAATTCCAGTCTGTGGGAATGGAGTGCCTGACGTTTGATTCTGGTATATTCCGGATTGTACAGGAAGTCCCCCGGCAGGGGATGTCCCAGATATTTCATATGCACGCGGATCTGATGGGTACGCCCGGTTTCCAGCTTTAAGGAAACCAGGGAGTACCCATTTTTATATGACAGGCGCCTGAAATAGGTCACCGCCCGTTCTCCATGTTCATAATCAACAATGCGTTCAATTGCAGAATCCTCTTTTCGGGCAATCGGTGCATCAATTTTACCGAAATCAGGTGTTTTCCCAATAGCAGCAGCCAGATATTCCCGGTGAATTTTCCGGCTTTTTACCATATCGGACAAGATAGCAGCGCTCAGCATATTTTTTGCGATAATCAAAAGCCCTGTGGTGTCTCTGTCCAGGCGGTTAATACAGCGGTAAGTAAATGCCGTTCCTTTATTGGCGAAGTAATCTGCTATACCATTGGCAAGCGTATTTTCATAATTATTGATGGAAGGATGTATGGGCGTATCGGCAGCTTTGTCCAGAATCAGCATGTCTTCATCCTCATACACAATTACAAGTTCCATTTTTACAGGTACAATCTGACTGGAAAATCCTTCTTCCACAATCTGTACCGTTAATTCATCCCCCTCCTGCAATTGTTCTGAGGTATAAGCCCACTTCCCATTTTTTAAAATTCCATATTCTGTACGTTTCAGATGGGTAAGGATATGTCTGGAATAGCCCTTTTCTTTCAGAAAAGCAGTGATATTTTTGCCTGAGCTGTGTAAATCTATGTGGTAAGTCAGTATTCTTTTCATTCGTGTTTCCGTCTTTATTGCCCGCTAAAAAATAACCGCAGGCAAAACCTTTCCTTCCTTTTGTTCTATCGTAAAGCCCTTTCTAGTTTACAGTACCGGCTTAAGACTGTCAATGGATTGATCTTGTTATGCTAAACTTATACAACTCAACGTTTTAAAGTATCAACGCTTTAAACCTCTACCAAATTTATTGAAAAAGCTAACTTGAAAAAGTAAATTCCAGTGCAGAAGTAAATTCCACACCTATTTAAAAGTTACTGATTTTCTTGGAGTTT
>OKWQ01000036.1_pt1 | contig 198959 bp, 153 predicted proteins | sample 1607071 | NCBI WGS metagenome assembly OKWQ01 (sample SAMN07501039, study PRJEB24779) | human gut metagenome
GCATCAGATGCATATGAAGTTGCGGCAGTATTTATGCATAAGAAGCAGTTGTTGGAATTTGAAAGATTAGCTAAAACAGAAGAAGGAGGGATAGATATGTGTAAGGCAATAGATGAAATGATATTAGAAGGGGAGCAAAGAGGAGAAAAAAAGGGAAAACGCAAAGGAGAGTTAATAGGTCTTGAACTTATGGGGCGATTGGCAAAAAAGATGTTTGAGGATGGAAAAACAAAGGAATTTTTTGAATTTGCTTGTGAGCAAGATAAAAGGCAGGATTTGTTGGAAAAGTATCAGATTATTTGAATAAAAATCAAGGTATAAAATATATTGGTGGAAAGAGGATAAGATTGAAAAAGATGTCATTAATAGTAAATGATTATAATCCATATAACATTATATAATAGTACATGCACAAGCAAAATTCGTGTGATTTACTTGCAATTTTTTAAAAAGTACGGTATTATGCGTATAGCAAATAATAAAATGATGCCATATTCCTGTGGCGATGATAGAAAAGTGGAGGAACACGATGAGCGATAATATAAATGTAGCTGAATTGTTTGGCCAGAATGTATTCAATGATAAGGTGATGCAGGAACGTCTTCCCAAAAAGGTATATAAAGAGTTACATAAGACAATTGATGAAGGTAAAGAGCTGGATCCGATGATAGCAGAAGTGGTTGCTGCTGCCATGAAAGAATGGGCAGTAGAAAAAGGTGCAACCCATTATACACACTGGTTTCAGCCATTGACGGGATTTACTGCAGAAAAACACGATTCATTTATTACAGCTCCAAACCAAGACGGTTCCATTTTGATGGAGTTTTCAGGAAAAGAGTTGATTAAAGGAGAGCCGGATGCATCTTCTTTCCCTTCGGGCGGACTTCGTGCTACTTTTGAAGCAAGAGGATATACCGCGTGGGACTGTACGTCTCCAGCATTTGTAAGGGAAGACGAAGGTGGTGCAATTCTCTGTATCCCAACTGCTTTTTGCTCCTATACAGGAGAAGCCTTAGACCAGAAGACACCGCTTTTACGCTCGATGCAGGCTGTACAGACACAGGCACTGCGTCTAATCCGCCTTTTTGGCAATACAACATCTAAGAGAGTCACTCCTTCGGTAGGCGTTGAACAGGAATATTTTATTGTAGATAGAAAAAATTATTTAAAAAGAAAAGACCTGATTTTTACAGGCAGAACGTTATTTGGAGCGATGCCTCCAAAGGGACAGGAATTGGATGATCATTATTTTGGCGTCATCAGACCGAGAATTGCCAAGTTTATGAAAGAGGTAAATGTAGAACTCTGGAAGCTGGGGGTATCGTCAAAGACGCAGCATAATGAAGTTGCTCCCGCCCAGCATGAACTTGCACCTATTTATGCACAGTGCAACGTAGCGGCAGATCATAACCAGATTATTATGGAAACATTGAAGCATGTGGCTGAAAAACAGGGGCTTCAGTGCCTTCTTCATGAAAAGCCTTTTGCAGGCGTAAATGGATCTGGTAAACATAATAATTGGTCTCTTACAACCGATGATGGAATTAACCTTTTGGAGCCAGGTAAAACACCTCACGAAAATATACAGTTTTTATTGATTCTGACTTGTATTCTTAAAGCAGTGGACATACATGCGGATTTATTACGCGAATCTGCAGCAGATGTTGGAAATGACCATCGTTTAGGAGCCAATGAAGCACCGCCGGCGATCATTTCTGTATTTTTAGGGGAACAGTTAGAGGATGTATTGACTCAGCTGATTAGTACCGGTACAGCAACGCACAGTTTGAAGGGTGGAAGACTTCACACAGGTGTTAAGACATTACCAGACTTTAACAAAGATGCAACAGACAGAAACAGAACCTCACCGTTTGCCTTTACCGGTAATAAATTTGAATTCCGTATGGTAGGATCAAGGGATTCTGTAGCGGAATGTAATGTAGTAATTAATACTATAGTAGCAGAAGCTTTTGCAGAGGCTTGTGAAGTATTAGAAAAAGCAGATGATTTTGATCTGGCAGTGCATGATCTTATAAAAGAATATGCAAGCGAACATGAGAAAATTGTGTTTAATGGAAATGGATATTCCGAAGAGTGGGTGGAGGAAGCGAAGAGGAGAGGTTTGCCTAATATCACATCAATGGTAGAAGCGATTCCTGCACTTGTAACAGATAAAGCAATAGAATTATTCAGTAAATTTAATGTATTTACAAAGCCGGAATTGGAATCCAGGGCTGAGATTCAATATGAGGGATACTCTAAAGCAATCAATATTGAAGCCAGGGCAATGATTGATATCGCCAGCAAACATATTATTCCGGCAGTGCTGCGTTATATACGTAATCTTGCAGACACGGTAAATGCAGTAGTTCAGGCAGGGTTAGAGGCTCAGGTTTCCATAGTGCTGCTGAAAGAGGCTACCGAATTACTTGCAGTTACGAAGAAGGAACTTACCCATCTGGAAGAAGTAACAGAAATAGCAGCAAGTAAGCCGTCAGGCCAGGAACAGGCTATGTATTATTATCAAGAAGTAGATAAAGCCATGGCCAGACTTCGTATTCCGGTGGATCAGTTAGAGATGATTGTGGATAAAGGGGAGTGGCCTATGCCATCTTATGGTGATTTATTATTTGAGGTATAAAAAGAAGATTTTGTACTCACACTCCCAAATAATTATTTTAATTGAAAAGAAAAGTTATTTAATATAAGTTTTACTATTTATGTAAAAATAGCCTGCTGATAACAGGATAATCCAAGCAAAATAAATGATCTTTGGGTTAATCTTGAATTAAGCAGGTTATTTTAATATTTTATCAAAAAAAACTCCCTATAAAGGGAGGATGCCAGGTAGCTGTCCTACCTGGCATTATTATGAAAAAGTTTATTCAAAATAGTAACTTAATACTTAAGAAGTTGTCTTTTGTTCCTGTTGATAATATTATTATATGCAATAGAAATGAAGAAAGAATGTTAGTTAAGTAAAGGTTTTTTGAATGACAAATGAATAAATTATGAACACGTTTCTTGTTGATTTTTCGAAATCAATATTACTCCTTGCATAATAAAAAGAAAAGTATTATAATAAGGGACATCTGAAATGACGAAGGAGGTAATAGACATGGCAAAAGTAACAAAGGACATGCTGATTGGCGAAATCATTGGATTAGATCCCCAAATGCCTGTTGTGCTGATGGAAGGTGGAATGCATTGCGTTGGATGCCCGTCTTCACAGGCTGAATCTTTAGAAGAAGCAGCTATGGTTCATGGAATCGAACCAGATGTTTTAGTAGCAAGACTGAATGCATATCTGGACAGCGTAAGTAAATAGATGAAATCATAAAAAAGCCGCATCGATCGATGCGGCTTTTGATTGTTAAAAAGTAGATGGGCAATCCTGCTTGACAGGCATTTGCAGATGGTTTTAAAGCAATGCTAGTTTCTGCAATGCATCTTCTGCAACAATCTGTTCCATGTGCTCCGTATAAAATGCTTCTGTTGCAGCGGAATATTTGCTGCTCATGCCATATTCTGAAAGAATATTACAAATTTTATTAAATTCTTCCGGTGTATGGTCAGATTTGCTGATGATCAGATGATAAGTTTTCGCATGATCATCTTTGTAAAGAGAGTTATAACCATTATAACTTCCGTTTAAAACACCGGCAACCCGTATTACTGAATCCAGCTGGGGAAATTTGTATAATTTTGTCAGGTTATATGGTATATCTAATACAGGCTCCTGCTTTGAAGATTTCTTCTTCGTACTTGCAGGTGTTTTTTCATTCAGTGACTTCTTAGCTTCCTGAATTTTCTTGAATAAACTTAAAATATCGTCTGCGCCTTCTAATTTTGAGGGTGAAGCAGGTGCGGCATCTACTGTTTCACTGCCGTCTGTCGGAGCAAATTTTGCAAATCTTGTATCCAATTCTTCCGGATCTTCTACCTTTGTAATAATGAGAATAATGGAATCCTGGGAAACTGGAATTGCCTCTATCATCAGTGGAATGTCATTTGCCTCAAATCCAAACTCATAGGCAGCTTGCTGCATCATATCACGAAACAGAGATTTTGCTTTATCTGTACCATAGGCAAGTTCGCTTAATTTTAATTCGCGATCAATAAGGTCTTCCTTCGTCAGCGTACAGCGTATCTGATTGTCGTTGATTTTTTCTATCTTCATATAATCACATCCTATCCAAATATGATACGAACACATCGGGTTATTCTTGCAGGCAGATAAAGCTGCCGCAAGGTCGAAGCGCTTGTAAAACTTAATGTCTTCTTATATTTATATTATATACTGTTACATACAAATATGTAAAGTAAATCACTGGTTTATTTCTTCTTTTTTATACATTTTCATCCATACCCATCTGATCCCAAATACGTGAAAACTGAGATAAATCATATCATTACTGGGTAACCCATAGTATAAACAATCTTTGTATATAAGTCAATACACTAGAATTAGTAATTTTTAAAAAAATTACTTGATTTTTCATAACTTATTATATATAATAAACGTTAAGAGAAGATATAGGACATAAAAAGAGATAAAAAGGAGGGGAGAGTAGCCCGGAAATATTTATATTCTTTTTGATTCTATATTTCAATATATCTGATCAGCGATATTCTTCGCAGATTTCGAGCAATTAATTCATTGCATTTTTCCAATTAAGTTAAATTGAATTCACCTGTTGAGATGATTCTATAAACTCTGGATTTATGTCCCTGTTTTCTCTTAGATGTAGTTGATATTATAAAGACGAAAGCTGTAAAAAGCCTGCGCATTTGAAAATAATATATCACATGCACCTAAGGAAATTTCAGATGCGTACAGATGTCTAGGAAGTGAGTGATGAGGATGAAACCAGAAAAAAATAAAAAGCGTAAAAAGAAAGTTCCGCTTAATGCTCTGCTGTATCAGGAATTAGAAAGGTACGATGAGGCAGGGGTTTCTCTGTGGCTGGACGGAAAGCCCAGTGATCCCGAAAGCATCGCAAGAGCATGCACAGCGAGAGAGGAAAATAATTATATGAGGGATTATTACAGCAATGACCGTAATGAAATTTACGGTATTGGGTTCGATAAAATATAACGCTGTTGAAGACAAGGCCCCCTTTGCAATCAAATGGCAGTAATTGTATAAAAAATGTCGATTTATGTAATGACGAATCGTAAAAATGTGTTATACTAGACAGGTGGAGAGATAAATAAAACAGGAGGTGCAATGAATGAAGAAAAAAATTGTACCGGTTATAGCCGCAGTTGTCATGATTGCGATCGTTGCTTTAATTGGTATAGCTACAAAAGTTGTAGAGAAGTACACGCCAACTAATGAAAGGATGAGCGTGGAAGAATACTTTGGAATCACAAATGAAAATGAAATGGCGCTGATCCTTCAGGATCAGGTGGTTGAATATAAGGGATTTTTATCTGGTGATACTGCGTATATCGATTATGAAGCGGTTAAGAATTATTTAAACAGCCGTTTCTATTGGGATGCAAGTGCCAATATCTGTATCTATACTACACCTACGGATATCATAACGATACCGGCAGGGAAAAAAGAGTATACTGTTTCAGCAAATAAACAGAATGAAAATTATGAAATTGTAAAAGTAGATGGGGATAAGGTATATCTGGCAGCTGATTTCGTGCAGAAGTATACGAATATGGATTATAAAATAGAAAAAGATCCAAGCCGCATGATTGTTACATATAAATGGGGTAAAGTTACTTATGCAGATTTGAAGAAGTCAGAAAGTGTCCGTTATCAGGGCGGAATTAAAAGTCCGGTTCTGACAGATGTAAAGAAGAATGATCAGGTAACAGTCCTGGAAGTAATGGATGACTGGACCAAGGTGATGACGAAAGACGGGTATATTGGTTACGTACAAAATAAGCGTCTGGCAAATTCACGTGAAGAAGAGACAAGCAGAGATTTTGAAGAACCGGTATATACCAGCATTACCAGGGATCATAAGATTAATCTGGTCTGGCATCAGGTGACAAACGAAGACTCTAATGCAGCTCTCGCAACTGATATTGCAGAGTTGAAAGGGGTAAATGTAATTTCACCAACCTGGTTTTCTATTGCTGATAATGATGGAAACCTCACCAGTCTGGCAGACGCGGATTATGTTAAAACTGCACATGCCAACGATCTGGAAGTCTGGGCATTAATTGACAATTTCAGTGAACAGGTGGATACTACAAAGGTATTAAGTTCTACAGCGTCCAGAGAAAAGATTACAAATCAACTGATTGCATCCGCAATTCAAAATGGCTTTGAAGGAATTAATGTGGATTTTGAGACAATTCCGGAGGATGCTGCAGACGGATATATTCAGTTCATTCGTGAACTTTCAGTAAAATGCCGCAAGAATGGAATTGTTTTATCCATAGATGATCCGGTTCCGAAGCCGTTTACGGCACATTATAACCGAAAAGAACAGGGTATTGTAGCAGATTATGTCATTATAATGGGTTATGATGAGCACTATGTGGGTTCTGAAGAAGCCGGCTCAGTGGCATCCATGCCGTTTGTAAAGGCTGGAATTACAGAGACGATTGCTGAAGTACCTGCAGAGAAGGTAATCAATGCAGTTCCTTTTTACACCAGATTGTGGAAGATCACAACAAATAAGAACGGCTCTACGGAGTTGTCCAGTGAAGCGATTGGTATGGATCAGGCAGATGAGTCTCTTGCAAATAATGGGGTTGAGGCAGCCTGGGACGAAGGAACTATGCAGGATTATGCAGAGTTTACCGGTGGTGACGGCAACAACTATAAGATTTGGCTGGAGAATGAGAAGTCCATTGAGGAAAAGGCTAAATTAGTTAAAGAATACAATCTGGGTGGATTCGCCGCCTGGAAGCTTGGATTTGAAAGAGCAAGCATCTGGGACGTTATTTTAAAATATGTAAGTTAAAGCAAGGATGCAGTAAAGTTATATCGAAAATGAATTATAATAAAAAGAAAGCTGTTCTTCAGCCATGGGACAGTTTTATAAACAAATAGAGAAGTCATAGAATGTAGCATATCCCTGCCGCATATACTGGTAATAAGTGTATGAGACAGGGATATTTTTATGAGAAAAAATATGATAGAACTGGGAATGGGAATATTGGTGCTGGTAGGTGCTTATTTCCTGGGAAGTATGGGCGGAAGCCTGGCAGCTGACAGCAGGCTGGCAAAAAGTGCGGCAGTGACAGCTGAATCTGAGGTTGGTAAACCTGGTGGGAGTCAGGTGAGCTCGGACAGAGTAATTGTTCTGGACCCCGGACACGGCGGAGATGACCCTGGAAAGGTTGGGATTAATAAAGCTCTTGAGAAAGATCTGAATCTGGCAATAGCCAAGAAAATTCAGAAAATCCTCACAGATAAAGGAGTTACGGTTGTAATGACCAGGGAAACGCAGGATGGGCTTTATGATCCCGGTGCTTCCAATAAGAAGCAGCAGGATATGAGAAAACGATGTGAACTAATTGACAGCGCCAACCCCAGATTTACGGTGAGCATCCATCAAAACAGTTATACTGCCGAGTCGGTGCATGGTCCTCAGGTATTTTATTATTCCCAGTCTGCAGATGGGCAGAAGATCGCAGCTTACATACAGGAAGCGCTGAATCAGGGACTGGCGGTGGACCGGGCAAGGGAGATCAAGGCCAATGACAGTTACTATCTGCTGAAAAAGACAAAGAGCCCAACTGTTATTGTGGAGTGTGGGTTTTTGAGTAATCAGGCAGAAGCTGCTATGCTGGTTACAGATGAATATCAGGAAAAAGTGGCACAGGCGGTGTGTGATGGGGTTTTGAAGTGTTTTGAGAAGTAGAAATAAGTGGATAATTTACTTTAAATGAGCGCTGTGGTTTGGTATGATTAAAATATCAAATTCCAGCGTTTCTATGTCCTATGGGACAAGTCAAATGGGTAAAGTTTTTTGCCTGATAATTCCAGAGAATGATATTTGCATTACTGATATGGCAGGTGCAAAACATAACAATATAAGAGCAGCGGATGTTATAAAAAATTGGATGAGGAATCTGATTACATACGTTTGTTTTAAGTGTTTCAGAGTGGATTGAAAAGACAGATGCAGTCCTGGTGGTGTTTGGGGAGCGGCATGGGATCAGTCCGATGTTTACTTCATTTGAAAATTGGACAGGTCATAAGCCGGATAGACTGCCGGGTGCAGAGAAAGAATTGGTGCGCAGATTTATGCATTGCTATGGCCCGGCAACATTAGAATCATTCATTGATTGGCTGTGATGCTCGACGGCACAGGGCAAGCGGCTGTGGAGCGGCATTGCGGAGGAAGTAGAACCGGTTCAGGTCGAGGGCGCATTGTCGGTATATGGAAGACTAAAACGCTGAAAGAAAAACTATAGTTGTCCATGATTGCATGGGAACATCTCCAGTCGTCAGAACAGCGGGAGTTGGAGCGTCTTGCGGAAGAATATGCCGCGTTTCGGCGGCTAAAGCTGAGTAAGTGTAAAATAGATAAGGATAACGGGATTACTAGTTAGAATAACCAAAAAAGACCTGAGTCAGGTTAATCTTTTAAAATTACAGAATTGTTAAATGGAATGGACTTTGTCCATTCCATTCTTTTGGATTTTTCGTTATAATTGTTTTATAATGAATATACCATATGAAGGGTGCCGGACAGGTAGTTAAATTTGACATTACCGTTAATAGGGAGGAGATATAAAAATGATACATACAAATTTAAATGTAGATAAGTTTTGCAGGCATTTAGAAAAAGTGATTCATGTTCCAATTATAAAGTTTGATGCAGAAAATAAACTACTTGTAAATTATGCGGGGAGTGATCATATACAATTGCCTCATTTTTCTGAGGAAGAAGGCAAAAGGTTAAGAGAGATAAAGGTGGGAATTATGAACAGCGATGATGATGTTGTATTTGGAGCAGCAGCAGATTGTGAAGAAAATCTTTTTTTGATTGGACCAGTCTGTTTTTACGCTGATTACAAAAGTCTCCCCCAAAATCCTGCTTTTTATTGTCCTTTCTTAACATTAGTTGAAGCCTTGTTGATGCTTTATGATTATATGACTGGCACGGAGATGAATTATATAGAGTTTATGAAAAATAATAGCAGCATCCAATATGAAAGAAATATAGAGGAGATGCGTTCACAATATCATTTTAGGCAGCAGGAGAATGGATGGCTTCATAATTCCTATATGCAGGAGGAGCGGGAGCAAAGTGCTATACGTGAAGGGGATATAGAGAAGCTAAAGAATGCTATTGAGGAGCCTCGTATTGGAAGATTAGGAGTCAGTTCACAAAATATTATTCGTTCCGCTAAAAACAATTGCATTACCGTAATGGCAATATCAGTTCGTTCGGCTATAGAGGGAGGTCTTGATTCGGAAGAGGCATTTCAACTTGGTGATAATTATATGGCTCAGATTGAGAATCAAAATAGTGTCAAAAGTCTGACTGCTGTTACTAGAAATGCAGAAATGGAGCTGACTAGAATTGTGGCAGAAAGAAACAGAAAAAAACAGGAAAAAATGAAGAATACCAACCCATATATAGAAAGCTGTAAAAAATATATTTATAAACATTTGCATGAAAAAATATTAGTTCATGAAATAGCGGATGCAATTGGCCTGAATGAAAGTTATCTTTCTAACCTATTTCGGCAAAAAGAAGAGATCACAATTACTGATTATATTATGCGACAAAAAATATACTATGCTCAGAATCTTTTGATTTATTCGGATTATAGTTATACTGACATTGCCTATTATTTTGATTTTTCCTCACGCAGTCATTTTGGTGCAACATTTAAAAAAGTGACTGGTATGACGCCAAAGCAATATAGAGATCAGAACAGAGAAAAATCTTTTTTGGAGAATGAAAGAATCTTGATAAAAACACAAGTATTTTGATAAAAATAGAGAGCTATCCCTGATATAATTGAGACAACATAGTGAAAAAGGGAGGAATTTTAGTATGAAAATTGAAACGCACCGACTATATGAGAACAGAGATGATGTGACCCTCACAGCATATATTCTGGATGATTCTCCAGAATTAGCGGCAGGAAAGAGAAGACCTGCGATTATTGTGAATCCTGGCGGGGCTTATGTGATGCTTTCAGACCGTGAAGCCGAACCGATAGCAATGCGGTTCGCAGGAATGGGATTTCATACCTTTGTATTGCGTTATTCTGTTTTTACTGGGGGCACAAATGTATGGCCTGAGAATCTAAAAAACTTACCCCCTGATAAAAAGGAGGTTCAGTATCCAGCACCGCTTATAGAACTTGGTATGTCAATGCTGACTGTGAAAAAACACGCAGATGAGTGGTGCATTGATCGGGAACAGATCGGTATCTGTGGTTTTTCGGCAGGTGGTCATAATTGTACGATGTACGCATCCAGCTGGTTCCGTAGTATTCTCACGGAAAGCTTGCATACAACAGAAGCTCAGCTGCGTCCGGCCTTTTGCATTGTAGGCTATCCATTTGTAGACTGGGAGTTTCAATACAATTTGGAAATGGATGAGTTGACAAGAGATAGTTATAGATGGATGTATCAGGACTATTTTGGAGAAACAGATCCGCCAGCAGAAAAAATGAGAGCTTGCAGCCCTAATTACATGATAACCCGAAAGACGGCGCCGACGTTTATATGGACCACAGCAACGGACAAATCTGTAGATCCAAGACATTCCATTCGGCTTGTGGAAGCAATGGCAGATCATGGTGTTCCCTATGAGTTTCATATTTTTAGTGAAGGAGCGCACGGGTTGGCGCTTGCTGATCGGGCGACATTTCAGAAGTCGGGTGATATAAATGAAACAGTAGCTCAATGGGTTCCACTCGCAGATATGTGGCTAAAGAATATAGTAAAACTTGGGACAAACAATTAATATTCCCAGAGGAAGGAAAGTTGTCATGAAGGAAAAATTAGATCCCCGCGGAAAGTTGTCATTTAAGGAAAGGCTTGGCTATAGCCTTGGTGGTTATGGAATCAATATTACCTATTCTCTTTTATCATCATTTTTACTTGTATACTATGTCAGTGTTGCTGGTGCCAATCCAGCAGTTGCGGCAAGTATCATTGCAATATCCAGAATTTTTGATGGAATTACAGATTTAATTATGGGTTATGTGGTAGATCATACAAAAAGCAAATTCGGAAAAGCCCGTCCCTGGATTATTCGCTTAAGTCTTCCGCTGGCGGTTTGTACCGTGTTAATGTTTAGTGCTCCATCAAGTCTGGGCGGTGCAGGGCTGACAGCCTATATGTTTATTACTTATAATCTGGTGGCCTCTATATTTTATACCGGTATGAGCGTTCCCTTTAACTCTATGAACGGATTTATGACACTGGTACAGTATGAAAGAGGACTTCTGGGGAATCTGCAATTCATTACTGCTACGGCGGCCACCATGACGCTTAATACAGTTCTTCTTAGAATGACCAGATTCTTTGGCAATGGCGAACAGTATACCAATAGTGGCTGGCGTATGTCCATTGCTATTTTAATGGTTGCAGCAATTATATGCAACGTGTTTTGTTTCCTGTTATGCCGCGAACGTGTGACCGAAAATGCCGAAGATCTGGCCGCTGAAAATAGTGAAAAAGAACAGCGGCAGATACCGGAGTCGAAAGCATCCGTTCCTCAAATACTCAAAGGTTTAGTCACAAATCCTTACTGGGTAATTATTGTGATCTTTATGTTTATGCTTAATATCATGATGTCAACCTTCTTTGGATCGGGTATTTACTTCGCACAGTATCGCCTGAACGACACAGATATTTATTCACCGATTGCCAATGCGCTTTCTATGGCGCAGATTGTTACTATGTTTGTAACACCATTTATTATGAGAAAAATAACTAAGAGAAATTTGTGTATTCTTGGTTTGGTTGTTACAGTGATTGGTTTTACTGGAACCGCCTTTGCCACAGGCAGTGTATCTCTTTTGATTGTAATGTCCATCATAAAGGGGATTGGATTTGGCGCCTCAGCGGCTCCTATGTATGGCATGCTTCAAGACTCTATCACATATGGGGAATGGAAGAATGGTATTTCAGCAGTAGGAATGGGAAACGCGGCGGCCTCCTTCAGTCAGAAAATAGGCTCTGGGTTAGGTGCAGCTTTTTTGGGATGGATTCTGGCCGCAGGTAATTTTAATGCGGATCCGACATCCGCTTCTGCCCTTACTTCGATTGACTTTGCTTTTATATGGGTACCGGCTATTTGTACAGCGATTGCTATCACCTCGATGTTATTTTACAATCTGGACAGGAAGTATGATAAAATTTCTGCTGATTTAACCAGAGGAAAGCATAAGTATGACGATACTTCAGTTGGATGATTTGATGAATCAGGATTGAGAAAAAGGGGCTATCGGGAAATAAGATAGTCTAGAGAATAGGGTCATACGAGTGCGTATGACCCTATTACTTTGGTGCGCCCGGCGGCGCACGTTTCTAACCGGTGCAAGTCCGGAATCCGCCCGGTAGTGGGAAGGATATAGCCGAAGGCAAGGGTGTCCATCGCGAGGTGGAATCTGAAGGAAGCTGGATGTTGGGAACATACTAACCAACGGGCAAAACTCTGGTCTGACGAACAGAAATCGCATAAGAGGCTATACATGAGGGTAAGGCTGCCAAGCAAGTTGAAGCCCAATGACTACACGGAAGCATGTGTGGTAAATACGGCAGATGGATGGAGAGAAAGAAACGTGTGGTACCCGGGGAGGTCTGTACGATACGCCTAGAAAGAGGTAACCATCGTCGAAAGGCGGTGCTGAACGTACAGAAGTCAGCAGAGGCCATAGTAGCCGAGAGGTAAAGGGCCGAATCAGTAGGAGTCTTTAGTATGACCGAGAAAGGAGGAATGACTGTTGAAAGCAGAAAACAGGAATAAAACTGGCTGTTTGCAAAGAGACAGTGCGGAACACGAAGGGTATATTATGCAGTTAAGCTACAGGGTGATTTACAAGGCAAAGTGGCAGCGCCTGTAATAACGGCTCAGAGCAAAATGGTTAAAGGCCATCCGGAGGTAGAGAAACGTAAAATCATGGATGGAGTATATGAGCAGTATTTAGATGGGGGAATAAGTAAAGATTCATTTTTAAAACAAAAGGCGTTGATGCAGGAGAAAAATAAAAATAGCGAGGAGAAAAAAGCAAGTGTGGGTTTTTGAGTAATCAGGCAGAGGCTGCTATACTGGTTACAGATGAATATCAGAAAAAAGTGGCACAGGCGGTGTGTGATGGAATAATAAAATGTTTAGAGGAATAAAATACGCAAGAGAAAAGACCCGATGAGAAAAGCTCGGATGACTAAAATGCTCTAAAAGAAAGCTTGGATGAATCAGATATACATTCATTAAGCCAGAAGGAATGAAATAAACTGTGATAATGCCTGTAGGGATATATTACCAAAAGGTCAGATTAATTTTTGGAGCTTCTGCTTTATGGTCAAAGGGCCGATAAAGCGGGAGTTTTTTCATTTTTTAATATGTTTGGCTAATATTTCAAAATGCCCCGGGCACATTTACGATTGCCCTTTTAAGTGACTGATGGTATAATATGGACGATAGTTATTTTTAAATTTAAGAAGAAATCTGAACAACTTCAGATTCAAGAGGCAGATTATGGATACAATCATAGAAGTGATGGATCAGCAATTGAATGACGAGAGCATCAGGAAAGCCGGGGAAATTTTAAAGAACGGCGGACTGGTAGCATTTCCAACAGAAACGGTTTACGGACTGGGGGCAAATGCTTTGGATGAAAGGGCGGCAGCCAAGATTTATGAAGCCAAAGGACGTCCTTCCGATAATCCGTTGATTGTACATATTGCAGAAATGGCAGATCTGTATGGCATAGCAGCAGAGGTTCCTGAAAAGGCAGTGGCGCTGGCAAAAGCATTCTGGCCGGGACCGCTTACTATGATCTTCAAAAAAAATGACAAAGTTCCTTATGGGACAACCGGAGGGTTAGATACAGTGGCGGTGCGTATGCCCCGTCATGAATTGGCATGCGCTCTGATCAGGGCAGGCGGCGGCTATATAGCGGCACCAAGTGCGAATACTTCAGGAAGGCCAAGTCCTACGAAGGCAGGCCATGTAAAAGAAGACCTTTCAGGGAAGATTGATATGATTATTGATGGCGGCAGTGTGGGGATCGGATTAGAGTCTACAATTGTGGATTTGAGTGAAGAAACACCTATGATATTAAGACCGGGATATATCAATCGGGAGATGCTGGAAGAAGTAATCGGACCGGTAAAGGTAGACCGGGCTTTATTAAAAGATGATGCTTCTATTCATCCAAAGGCACCGGGGATGAAGTATAAGCATTATGCACCTAAGGCTAATCTGGTTATTCTGGAAGGTGAGGAACAGAATGTCATTTCTAAAATCAATGAGTTGATTCAGCAGGAAATACAGTGTGGGGGAAGCCCGGGGGTTATCGCATCCGATGAAACAGCCGGGGCTTATACAGGCGGTATGGTAAAATCCATTGGAACCAGAAGTGATGAACTTTCTATTGCACAGAATCTGTACGGGATTTTGCGGGAATTTGATGAACTTGAGGTGACGCAGATTTTCTCAGAGGCCTTTGAGACACCAAAGATGGGACAGGCGATCATGAACCGTCTGATGAAAGCAGCAGGACATCAGATCATCAAAGTATAAGGAGCAAAAACGATATGAAGCATTATGATAAGCTTATATTTGTAAGTAATAGCGACACATGTCGAAGTCCTATGGCAGAAGCAATTATGAAGAGTAAATTTTTGCTGGAAGATCTACTGATCGAATCCAAGGGACTGATCGTGCTATTTCCTGAGCCGGTGAATCAGAAAGCGGAGGCAGTGCTTGTGAGCAACGGGCTGTCAATGAAAGATCATACGGCGACGCCGCTGGTCCAGGAGGATTTTGACAAGCGGACATTGATTCTGACTATGGATGAATGGGAAAAGAATAAAATCTTTGAAGAACATGAAAATGCTTATAATGTACATCTATTGACTGAATATGCAGGCTCTAAAGGGGACATTCCCAATCCGGTAGGTGGAAATCTGGTGGAGTATGGGGAATGCTTTGAATATTTAAAAGAATTGATATCAAAATTAGTAGTAGTGTTAAATGAGGAGGAATTGTTATGTTAGGAATAGGCTGTGACCATGGCGGATACACATTAAAACTGGAAATCATGGAACATTTGAAGAAACGTGGGATCGAATATAAGGATTTCGGCTGTGACAGTGAGGCGGCTGTGGATTATCCGATTTACGCAAGAGAAGTTGCGAATGCGGTTGTGAACGGTGAATGTGACAGGGGAATTCTGATCTGTGGAACAGGCATTGGTATTTCTATTGCAGCGAATAAGGTGAAAGGTATCCGTGCAGCACTTTGTTCGGACTGCTTTAGTGCAGAAGCGACAAGGCTTCATAATGATGCAAATATCCTGGCTTTTGGAGCCAGAGTGGTAGGACCGGGACTGGCACTTAAAATTGTAGATACTTTTCTGGATACACCATTTTCCGGAGATGAAAGACATAAGAACAGGATTTCTCTGATCGAAGAGTAATCTTATTCAAATGTAATCGCATTTTGCTGTATAAATCAGAAGATAAAAATAAAAAATAACAATAAGAGAAACGTACACAATTTATGTGCGTGAGGAGGTAGGGCGATGTCAAAGGTGACAGTTATGGATCATCCATTGATCCAGCACAAGATTGGAATTATTCGTAGGAAAGAAGTGGGATCAAAGGATTTCAGACAGATGATCAGTGAAATAGCAATGTTGATGTGCTATGAGGCAACCAGGGATTTAAAATTAGTAGATGTTGACATTGAAACCCCTATCTGTCCGATGACGGCGAAAGAACTTCAGGGAAAGAAATTGGCAGTAGTTCCGATTTTAAGGGCAGGACTTGGAATGGTAGACGGTATGCTGGCTATGATACCGGCTGCAAAGGTTGGTCACATTGGTCTTTACCGTGATCCGGAAACATTGGAGCCTGTAGAATATTATTCAAAATTACCGGCAGATTCATGGGACAGAGAAGTTTTTGTAGTAGACCCGATGCTGGCAACAGGCGGATCTTCTTCGGCAGCGATTAATCTGCTGAAGGAAAAAGGAGTTAAAAATATACGGTTCATGTGTATTATTGCAGCACCGGAAGGTGTGAAACGTATGCAGACGGAACATCCGGATGTAGATATCTATATCGGAGCACTTGATGAGCGTCTGAATGATCATGGCTACATTGTACCGGGGCTTGGAGATGCCGGCGACCGTATCTTTGGTACTAAATAAGAAATTTTGGAGGGTTTTACAATGAGCGATAAAAGGACTGATTATATTTCCTGGGATGAGTATTTTATGGGGGTTGCAAAACTTTCAGGAATGCGCTCAAAGGATCCGAATACACAAGTGGGAGCCTGTATTGTAAGCAATGATAATAAAATATTGTCTATGGGATATAATGGTTTTCCTATGGGATGTTCAGATGACGAATTTCCATGGTGCAGAGAAGGAGGGCCGCTGGACAGCAAATATGTGTACACAACCCACAGTGAGTTAAATGCTATTCTGAACTACAGAGGCGGCAGTCTGGAAGGTGCCAAGCTTTATGTTTCTTTGTTCCCCTGTAATGAATGTGCAAAGGCAATTATTCAGGCGGGAATCACTCAGGTAATCTATGACTGTGATAAATATGCAGACACACCCGCGGTTATTGCGTCTAAGAGAATGATGGATGCGGCAGGGGTTGAATATCGTCAGTATAAGCATACGAATAGAAAGATTGAGATTGAACTTTAAAAAATAGCGCCCTGCAGCGGGGCGCTATTTTTTTGCGGGGTACTGCATTAGGCGCGGAACTTTTGAATAAACAAGACAATTAAGGTTATTTTAAACAATATTATATGGTTTTCGCATTTCTTCTATGATAGTATAATAGAGAGTAAAGTTTCGGGATTTAAGTGAATCCAGGGTCTGTTTGAGAAATCATTGTATTTCTTTGTAAGATATTTAAAATCAGAGTTAAGAATATGGAAATGCGGCATAGGAGGAAGGTTGAAAGAAAATTAAGATGCAGAAAGGACGCCACGATGTGATTCTTTCAACCTGTTTAATTGTGGCAGTATTACAGGCAAGCCTGTAATATGCAATGGGTATAAGTATGTCTATTTATGTACAAAAAGTAAGACAGATTATAGAAGAAGTAAAAAAAGCAGTGGTAGGTAAGGATGCCTGTGTGGAGAAGGTGATGATGGCAATGCTGGCAGGCGGGCATGTGCTGCTGGAGGATATTCCGGGAGTGGGGAAGACAACTATGGCTTTAGCATTTTCCAGATCGATGGATCTGCTTTGGCACAGAGTTCAGTTTACACCGGATGTATTGCCGGCAGATATTACCGGATTCTCCATATATCAGAAGGAATTAAATAAGTTTTCCTTTCAGCCGGGTGCCATAATGTGCAATTTATTTCTGGCAGATGAAATCAATCGTACATCGCCTAAGACCCAGTCTGCGCTCCTTGAGGTTATGGAAGAAGGAAATGTTACAGTAGAGGGTGTGACCAGAGAGGTACCAAAGCCTTTTATTGTCATAGCTACACAGAATCCCATTGGTTCGGCGGGAACGCAGATGCTTCCGGAATCACAGCTGGACAGGTTCATGATCTGTATGACGATGGGGTATCCTGATGTGGAAAATGAGATTGCGATTCTGAAGGACAGAGGTTCAGGAAACCCCATTGAAAATATTGTTCCGGTTATTCAGGCTCAGGAGCTGGTACAGATGCAAAAGGAGACAGAACAGGTCTTTATCCATGATGTCATTTATACTTATATAGCGAAATTGATTGCAGCTACAAGGGAGCATCCATTTCTGGAGCTTGGGGTCAGCCCGAGAGGGACAATAGCGGTAACGCGTATGGCTAGGGCAGCGGCTTATCTGGAGGGGAGAAATTATGTGACTCCAAATGATGTCTGTGCCGTACTGAAGGATGTAAGCATGCACCGAATCAAATTAAATGCCAGGGCAAGGGTTAATCATGTAACCACCGAAGGTGTAATGGATGAAATTCTGGAAAAGGTACCAAAGCCGACGCCGAAAAGGAAGTAGGGTTAATGCATGAAAAATAAAATTATTTATCTTCTGGTTCTGGCAGCTACGGTTTTCTTCGGCATTATGTATGACGGAAAATTTCTTCTGATTCTGATGCTTTTTGAGGTACTGTTTGCCACGGCTATGTTTCTGATGTCATGGATGCTTGCATATGGAATCAGCATACGCCTGGAGGTAAAGGGACCGGTGGCATCCAAGGAAGAAATGATTCCGGTGGAGATTTATGTTAAAAATAACTGCTGGCTGCCGGTAAATCATATAGTTATGAGGCTGGTTTTAAGCAACGGATTTTCCGGACACGGGGAAAAAGAAAGGGTGAAGGGTGCGGTACAGGGTTCAAGTGAGGTAAGGATCCAGTGCAGTATCAGTTCCCGCTATTGTGGTCAGGTTCAGATAATGCTTGAGCGGATCAAAGTTTATGATTATCTGATGCTGTTTTCCAGAAAGAGAAAAATGCAGGAGAAGATTCAGGTGAATATACTTCCGGCGGTGCACCATATAGAAGCAGAGGTCAGTGAACGAACCCGACGTTTTCCTGTTGAAGGCGAGGAGTATGAGACACACAGAAGCGGAGATGATCCTTCAGAGATTTATCAGGTGAGAGAATTCCGAAACGGGGACACTCTACAGAGGGTGCACTGGAAATTAAGTGCCAGAACGGATGAATTGATGACAAAGGAATTCAGTATGCCAAAGGGCTGCAAAATCCTGTTTCTGTTGAATTTCTATTGGGAGAGCAGTAAGGGGCAGATGCTGGATCAGATGAATGCATTTTTAGAAACTGCTGTCTCCCTGTCAAATGCCCTGGCCCGGGAAGAATGTCCTCATTATGTGGCCTGGTATGATAAAGTTCATAATGAGCTTGTCAGAAAGCAGGTTGAGAATGAGGAATCCTTTTATGAGATGATGGAAGAACTACTGACTGCAGTATTCTATTTTGAATCCTATGATATGGAGGCTGGATATAGAGCGGAATATCCGGGAGGAAATTTTAGTACGGTTATGATGCTGGATGGGAACCTGCAGTTAATTATGAATGGAGAGGCTCGTGCGCAATTTTTAAAAGAGGATATAAAGTCGCAGCTGGAGGGTTATTTCCTTCAGGTATAGAGGCAATTCGTTGGTAGCAGACAAACGGATTGAAGAATGATAAATTATGAATAGATCAGAGAAAAAAACGGGAATTGATTTAAAAGCAGAAAAGGTAACAGTGATTGCACCCAGGACGAAGGTACATGGGCTTAGTTTTATTGTGCTATTTTTATTCTTTCAGGCTGGCTTGTATGGTACATTTTATTCTTTTATAACTTCATTTCGGGTAGAGTTTGGAGAAAATACAATGTTTTGGGGAATTCTTGTAATAGGATTGCTGCTGTGGGTATTTTACTTTACAGGAAAATACATGAGGATGTTAATTCCAATATCTCTGATTTGCGCCTGTGCCTGGGCATACTGGCATGCTGAGGAACTGAAGAATCAGTCGCTGATCGTTATGAATGCTATCCGGGAGGCGGCAAACAGATATTTTGTAATGGAACTGGATCCGTACAGTACAAATCCCCTGCTTGGAAATGATACAACGCAGATCCTGATGCTGGTCATGATTTTATTTGGCGTGACGCTTTTTTTAGGGCTGGTGGCTGTGAAAAGCCGAATTCTGGTTCTTATGGGGACAATTCTACCTACGGCGGGTGCTATGATGGTGGGGCTGGTTCCATCTTTTTGGTCCATGTGCCTGCTTCTGTTTTGTTATGTAGGAGCTTTTACCATGGGGAGAGGAGAATTTTCTCTTCGAAAAGCCAAGGTCATCGTGCCAAAGTATTACCGAAATGGCGTGATTGGATACAGTGCCTTATTTATGGGTGTCGCTGCGGTATCACTTTTTGGAATTTCTTATCTGATTCTCAATTCGCAAATGGAGAAGCTAAATACACAGGTGAAAGAAGCAAGAGTATTTGTCCAGAATAATTCACTGGTGGAGACCGTCCGGAATATGTTCCCAAAGCTTCGGATCAGCATGTCGGGCGCAGGTCAGATTGACAGCGGACAATTAGGCGGGAACGTCTATTTTACCGGAGAAGAAGCTTTGAAGTTAACCTTATATCGGCCTCCGGGCGAGACGATTTACTTGAAGGGATATACGGGTGACGAGTATACGGGAAGCCGCTGGTCTGAGGATGACGATCTTTCTTTTTTTACTGACGCAGGAATGGGCACACCGGAAGATGTAAGGCGTGAGTATTATGAACAGCCGTTTCAAATGGCATCAATGCTGGAGGAAGAAGCCGATGAAAATGTAAAACAGATGATCTTGGTCGAAAAACGGGGAGCATCTTCGGAGGAAGAATATGCACCATATATATCCCGGCAGGAGTCAGCGACAAAGAATGAAGCAGCATTTTCTTTTTATGAAAGAGGGAGTTATGAACAGCTTATCAGTGCAAATGGCTATGTGAGCTTATCAGATTTTAGCCCATTGTCAGGTGAATACAGGGATTATGCATATGGGAAATATCTCTCGTATCCGGCGGAGCGGCTGACAAACCTTGCTGCATTATGTGAATCCCATCCCATGACGGATGTGAATGAAATACGGGATTTTATCGTTACAACGCTGACCGGAAATGCGAAATATAATCTTCAGCCTGGTGAATGTCCGGCTAATAAAGACTTCGCTGAGTATTTTTTATTTGAACGAAAAGAAGGATATTGTGTACATTTTGCAACAACAGCAGTGCTGATGTTCCGGATGTATGGAATTCCTGCCAGGTATGCAGCAGGATACATCGCACCTGCATCTGAGTTTACTATTAATTCAGACGGTGAATACGAAGCTCATATCAAAGACGAAAAAGCGCATGCATGGGCGGAGATATACGTGGACGGGGAAGGCTGGATGCCGGTAGAAGCAACACCGGGATATGCTGGAGCCGTAAACCGTAATACTGAGGAGCAGACAGAGGCGCCTCAGTCGGAAGCACAAAGTGAAAAGAAGAAAACAGTACAGACTGAAGGCAGGCAGGAACTGAAAACTGAAGTTCAGACAGAGTCAGCGAATACCAATGGATTTTTCACGGATAGTATGACCGGCAGAGTTTCCTTGATGGCTATTTTAGCAGCTGCAGCTGCAGCCATGATCTTAGCTGTGATTATGATTCGCAGAAGCCTGATATTAAAAAGAAGGGCAGCAGAAGATGTAAGAGGTATTTTTGCATCGATGTATGATGTCATGGTGCTTGGAGGACTTCCAAAAAAATACGACGGAACAGAGCCGGAATTTGTAAAGGAAGTCATACAGAGATTTGATGGAATTGACCCCAATGAATTTGCAAGGGCTATGGATCTTGTAATGCAGGCTAATTATGGTGACGGTGTAATTAGTTCTGAAGATACCAGGTTCGTAAGGGAAGTGTATGAGAAAGTTTGTAAAATTGTTTATCTAAGACTTTCAGGAGCGGAAAAACTGGAATTTAAATATATAAAGGTATTCTAGAGCGTGTTTTAAAATTGCTTTCTGGCAGCTGTGCGTCACAGTTTGTGGGAGATTTGTCCCGGATGTATGGCGCGTAGCGGGCTACGTAACCTGAATTCGGGGCAAATATGCCGCAAAGTGGGGGCGTACAGATGGCAGGCGTTTGAAAGGCTTACCGCAGAACTGGTATTTTCTAACTTTCCCGGAGTGCTATTTGGCTGCACGCGGGCAAGGTAAGTAAATGCATAGATCTGCTATACACCTTCCAAATGCTTGCCATGGTTCGCCCCCTTTTCTTTCCGGGATGCAGTTTATTGATATAAAGCTGGTTTTCTCAGCATGGTGTGACCCCGGGGGGGATGGTATGCTGGACGTTATTGGAAGAACTAAATCTATTTAAACAAATCCGATAATTCTCCATGGCAGAGGATATGCAATTCATGGAGGGCACGTGTAATTGCCACATAAAGAAGCTTTGCATCACCTTCATTTTCCTGATAATTTTCGGTATCCGGGTTCCAGAGTAAAACAGTATCAAATTCCAGACCTTTGGTAAGTGCAATCGGAAGAACCATGACACCTTTTTGAAAGTTCATCTCGGTACCTTTTTCAACTGCAATCTGTTCAGCCAGAAGATGTTCAACATTCTGTGCTTCTTCCGGGGTGCGGCAGATAACTGCAGTGGTGTCAAATCCCCGTTCCTGAATTCCCTTTATTATGGTTACTGCCTGCCCGGCCATTTCCGATGGTGGACAGCGGTACAGCTCGACGGGTGATCCATGCCGGATAACCGGCTGTATTTTGTAAGCTCCCGAAGATGCTTTATCCAATACCTTACCGGCATATTCTGAGATTTCAATGGTATTACGGTAACTCTTGGCAAGAATCCGGAAATGTTCTTTTTCCGGGTCAAATACTTCATTGCAAAGCTCATCCCAGCTGTTCATTCCGGTTGTATAATTTATATTCTGGGAAACATCCCCCATAATGGTGAAGTAGCAGTCGGGAAGTGCATTTCTTAATACATAATAAATCATTGGGCCAAAATCCTGGGCTTCATCAATGATAATCTGTCCGTATTCATCAGAAGCCTTTGCCTCTGTCATCCGTTTTCGAATAAATACCATAGCAGCAAGATCATAGATATCAAAAGATTCATTTTGAATATCCGCCAGCGTGGAATCCACATCCAGGGTGTTTTTATCCGATTCATAAGAAATCAAAAAGTTAATATAAATGGCAAGAGGAGTTTTTGCTTCGGCTTCCCATTTGAAATAATTGCGGTACTGCGATAGCTTTTTTGAACGATAAACTTTTTTGGGTCCATCTGTTAACAGCCGGATTCTGTTCTTCAGCCTGTCATTTAGCTGGGCCAGTTTTTGTTTCAGGGACAATCCCCGGCTGAGCTTTAGAGCCGAACGGATACCGTCAGCGGAGAGTATTACCCCCAGGGCTGGATCTTTAATACTTTTGCATGGGATGGACTGATACTCTATTTTTTTGAGATAGTCACCCAAACGGTAGATAAAATCTAATTTACTCTTGAAAGCGGACTGAGGTTTCATGGTAATATATTTAAATTTTTTCTTCCAGTCTTTATCCAGCAGGTGAATCAGGAAAAGATCCATTCGCTTCTGACCGATACCGGATACATCCAGTTCCGGAAGACCACTTGTAATATAGCTCAGGAGCATATCATTGCTTCCTATAATACAGAATTCCTCAGGGGAAAAACGGTGTGCATAGTTGTATAAAATATAGGAAATCCGGTGCATGGCAACCGTCGTTTTTCCACTTCCGGCTACTCCCTGGACAATAATATCCGTAAAAGGAGTATCCCGTATTATTTCATTTTGTTCTTTTTGGATGGTAGCGATAATATCACCCAGTACAACATCTTTATTTTTGGCAAGGTATTTGACTAAAAGCTCATCATTGGATGCTACATCACTATCATAGAATCCTGTCAGCTTACCTTGTACGATATCAAAGGTTCTCTTTAACTTAAGGTCGATTTCGATGTCACCGACTTCCGGTACATGATATTTTCCTCTGCCCAGTGTATTTTCATAGTAGACGCTGGAAATAGGAGCACGCCAATCCACGATGATAATCTCTGTTTTGTTTCGGCTGATACCATTTTTGCCTATGTAGATGCTTTCCGGTTTGGCAAACTCAATTTCTTCATAATCCACTCGTCCAAAATAAGGCTTTTCCAGAGCCGCGCGGTTCTTACGCAGTGAATTTGCTGCATGAGTGGTAATGTCCTGACTTACAATCAACTGATCATAAAGCTCAGTATCTCCCTGCTGAATGGCAATGTACAACTCATCTGTTTCCCGGCGGCTGTTTTGCACCTGCTCTTCATATAATGCAATATTGTCTTTGATAATCTGGGTACATTCCTGTAAATGCTGCTGTTCCTGATCCATCGTCTAACCTCCTCTAGTTATATAATCAATTACTTGTTTTTTGCGGCAGGGTATTATCATACCAAAAATAATAAAAAAATACTAGAGCTTGTTTTAAAATAGCTTTCTGTCAGCTGTGCGTCACACTTTGTGGAAAATTTGACCCGGATAAAGTTGAGACTCCCTGTGGGTTTAATATATTGGGGTTTAGCTGAGGAATGACGCTTTGTAGATGTAGGTAGTGTACAGAAAGAGAAGGGGGCGGACCATGGCAGGCGTTTGGAAGACTTACCGCAGAACTGGCATTTTCTAACCTTCCCAGAGCGCTTTTTGGCGGCACACGGGCATTCGCTCCGAAATCCTGATGCATTTCGCAGCTCAGTGCCCGCTTAGTATCCGATGGGAGCCAGTCGAATACTATCCGCCAAAAAACACTCCGGCAAGGTAAGTAAATGCTCAGATCTGCTATACGCCTTCCAAACGCCTGCCATGGTCCCCCCCTTCTCTTTCCGGGATGCAGTTTATTGATACAAAGCTGGTTTTCTCAGCAGGGTGGGACCCCGGGCGTGTGGCATGCCGGACGTTATTGGCTTAGATCACATAAAAACCAATAAACCAGCTGGATGTTATCACTGTGAACTGTCTCTAAATTCTACTACTGTATATTTGTGGTTATAGTACCTACATCCAGTTAAGTCTGTGATCAGGAAAGCAGGTGAAATTTCGTCTTATCATCCCCCTTTCACACTGAACTGCCGTAACACACTCTGCTGCATCCAAAAACAAACAGACCGTCACTACCCAGGGGTCTCCACCAGGCTGAGAAAACCAGCTTTGTATCAACGAATGCTATCTCGGAAAGATGGGCGTGGGAAACTGGTATGGGCGGAGGAAGCGTAGAGCAGAGCTGAGTATTTACTTAGCTTTCCGAAGTGTTTTTTGGCGGATAGTATTCGACTGGCTCCCATCGGATACTAAGCGGGCAGTGAGCTGCGAAATGCATCAGGATTTCGGAGCGAATGCCCGCGTGCCGCCAAAAAGCGCTTCGGAAAGGTTAGAAAATACCAGTTCTGCGGCCAGCTGACGGAGCCCATGCCAGTTTTCCACACCCATCTTTCTGTACACTACCTATCATTTACAAAGCGTCTTAATCAGCAAAACCCAAATTTAAACCAAACACTTCCTATACAAAAAGCGGGAAATCATGGAGTATGACCTCTCATGTTTTCCCGCTTTTTCTAAATATCCTGATTTTCAGCATCCTCTATATATTTCTGGTATTTATAAAAGTCATCCCGGTAGATCACATGAAGCAGTGTATCCAGCTGCCTTAGTGCTTTGAGCATCATTTCCGGAGTAATTAACGCCTGCTCCGCTGCATCGGCAAGTTCATCCAGATCGATCACCTTCAGCTTTCCATCTGGATAGACGATGACGTCAGCCAGAAGATCCGTGAATATGTATGTATCCGTGGATTCCTCATAGTCATAGGTGATTATGTCGCAGTACCAGCTGATCAGCCGGCTTTCGTGGTCATAGAATTTGCTTACCTTAATTCCTTTATCCAGAAGATAACAGGAAAGGCCGTGATGCAGGGTTTTCTTAGGATGGAGGGTATTCCATTTTGTAAGAATAATATGATCATCCCTGTAGAGCAGTATATCGTCTTTTAATAATATGCATTCCTCTGGAATCAGGCGTTTACGGTATAGAATGGGGTTTGTCATGGCAGTACCTCCGATGGTATATTTTTTACAACGGTCAGGGAATCATTTTCAACAAATTCCTGCTCCGAGGATTTACGCTTATAATAAGTAAGATTATAGGAATCGGGATCTGTCAGTTTTAAAAATTCACTCGGGGTACAGCCTGTAATTTCTTTAAATACCCTGTTAAATGTACGAATGTTATTAAAACCGCAGTCAATTGCAATGTCTGTGACTTTATTGCTGGTATTTTTCAGTTCACTGGCCGCATGTTCCACGCGTACCATGTTCAGGTAGGTAACGAAATTAATACCTATCAGTTTTTTAAATACCTTGGAAAAATGGCTTTCACTGAAATTCATCTGCTTTGCTGCAAATGACAGAGTAATATTGTCGGCATAGTGTTCTTCCATATAAGATAAGAGCTGCTGCATGTCGTAAAGCATATTTATGCGTTTACTGGTGCTCTGCAGACCGCTGTCATTTTTCGGGATCCTGCGTTTTAGCAGATACCAGAACTCTCTTAATGCTGCGGTAATAATCTCTTTATAATAAGCTTCCTTGTTCTTAAGCTCTGCACCTACCCTGTCCAGCAGTGATATCAGCATTTCATTCATACCATAGGATTCCAGCATTTCTCTGGTTACACAGGGATGAGAAAACTGGGAGTGGTGATAGAGGGAGCTGATAATTCCAGGATCAAAAATAATGAATTCCAGTATATTTTCCATATTCGATGAGTCGCTGTAATGGAAATCACCCGTGTCCACAATGACCAGATCACCGGCGTGGGCAGTAAAAATATCATCATTGATACTGAAATGGGCACTGCCCTGGCGGACATAGATAAATTCGATCTCCTGATGCCAGTGTGCCAGGAAGCTGATGTTCTCATAGGATGAATGCCATACCATAAAATCGGAATCATAGGAACGAACTTCATGGAATGCTTTCATATTATGTGTTTTGACCTCGTGTTCTTTCGAATTCTATTATAGGGCCTGTCTGAAATGATTTCACTCATCTTGCGCCCAATTATGTGATGATGATATAGTATAACAAAAATCACAAAAATTGTCCATATCCTAACATAATTTTACGTGCAAAATCAAAAATTATGTTGTATACTTAGTACATAAAATGCGGTTGCCATAAAACTGCATTGTGTAAAGTGTATAAACAAACCAAACAATTTCATTAAAATGGAGGTAATTTCAAATGGCAGAAAGCAGATTGATCGGTGGATACCCAGTAATCGGAATCAGACCAACAATTGACGGACGTAGAGGCGCTTTGGACGTAAGAGGTTCTTTGGAAGAGCAGACTATGAACATGGCAAAATCAGCAGCTAAATTATTCGAAGAGAATTTAAAATATTCAAATGGTGAACCAGTAAAAGTTGTTATTGCAGATACCACAATCGGACGTGTTGGTGAAACAGCAGCCTGTGCTGAAAAGTTCAGAAAAGAAGGCGTTGACATCACATTGACAGTTACTCCTTGCTGGTGCTATGGCGCTGAGACAATGGATATGGAAAAAAACACGATTAAAGGTGTTTGGGGATTCAATGGTACAGAAAGACCGGGTGCTGTATACCTTGCATCTGTTCTGGCTACACATGCACAAAAAGGACTTCCAGCTTTTGGAATTTACGGACATGATGTTTGTGATGCAGATGATACAGAGATTCCCTGCGATGTAAAAGATAAATTATTAAGATTTGGACGCGCAGCTGTTGCAGCAGCTTCTATGAGAGGTAAATCTTATTTACAGATTGGTTCTATCTGCATGGGTATCGGCGGATCTATCATTGACCCGGCATTTATTGAAGAATACTTAGGCATGAGAGTGGAATCTGTTGATGAAGTAGAAATCATCCGTCGTATGACAGAAGGTATCTATGATGAAGCAGAGTATAAGAAAGCACTTGCATGGTCTAAAGAAAAATGCAAGATCGGATTCGATAAGAACCCACCTGAATTACAGGTATCTGACGAGCAGAAAGAAAAAGATTTTGAATTCGTAGTTAAGATGATGTGTATCATCAAAGACTTAATGAATGGAAATAAAAATCTGGATCCTAAATTCTCAGAAGAAGCAATTGGACACAATGCTATCGCAGCCGGATTCCAGGGTCAGAGACAGTGGACTGATTTCTATCCAAACTGCGATTTCCCGGAAGCAATGTTAAATACTTCTTTTGACTGGAATGGAGCAAGAGAGCCATACATCCTGGCAACAGAAAATGACGTATTAAACGGTCTCGGTATGATGTTCATGAAATTATTGACCAACAGAGCACAGATCTTTGCAGATGTTCGTACATACTGGAGCCCTGAAGCTGTTAAGAAAGCTACCGGATATGATATTGAAGGTGTTGCAAAAGAAGCCGGCGGATTCATTCACTTAATCAACTCCGGAGCAGCCTGCCTCGATGCAAACGGACAGGCCAAAGATGAAAACGGCAATGGCGTTATGAAACCCTGGTATGAAGTTACAGAAGCAGATCAGGATGCAATCATGAATGCAACTACCTGGAATCCTGCTGATAACGGATATTTCAGAGGAGGCGGATTCTCATCCCGTTTCTTAACAGAAGCTGAAATGCCGGTAACCATGATCCGTTTGAACCTTGTAAAAGGCTTAGGACCGGTTCTTCAGATCGCTGAAGGTCACACAGTGAAACTTCCGGACGAAGTATCTGATAAATTATGGAAGAGAACAGACTACACATGGCCATGTACCTGGTTTGCACCAAGAACAACAGGAGAAGGCGCATTTAAGACAGCATACGATGTAATGAATAACTGGGGTGCTAACCATGGCGCAATCAGCTACGGACATATCGGAGCAGACTTAATCACAATGTGCTCCATGTTAAGAATTCCGGTTGCTATGCATAACGTACCGGAAGAAGAAATCTTCAGACCAGCTTCCTGGAACGCATTCGGACAGGATAAAGAAGGTCAGGATTACAGAGCTTGCGCAGCTTACGGACCATTATATAAATAAAATTAAATAGAAGAACGATAGGGATCATTGCATGTTATGAAGTGCAATGATCCTTTTTTGTTTGTTCTCTATTTATGCCGATTAACCGTAGGCGGCAGCAATTTTTTGTGTTATACTAACAGCCAGGAGTATTAATTATTCGTTGTATCAACGTGCGGACAGAGTTACTGATATTATGAAAGAGGTTACTGGATAATGAAGATGAAAAAGAGGATGAAATTACATAGTTCCCTGTATGGTCTTGCAATTAAGCAGGGTTTGAGCCTGGCAATTCCGTTCCTTTTAATAGGGTCGTTTGCTCTTTTATTAAATACTTTTCCCTGGGAGGCATACCAGAACATGATTCAAGGGGTTCTGGATGGAAAACTCGTGGAATTTTTTACGGTAATTTATAATATTACGCTTGGTTCTTTAGCGCTGATTTTGATTTTTACCATAAGTATTTCTATCGGGAAACTATTTGGAAAAGAAGACCTGAATTTTTATCCTGCAATAGCTATCTGTTCTTATCTTGCTTTTATAGGAGGACTTCAGAATCAAAAGGAGCATATTTTCGGTGCAGAATGGGTTTTTACGGCAATGTTTATAACCGTACTCTCCTGTGCCATGTTTCGGCAGGGGATGAACTTTTATAATAAATTTGAAAAACTGCATACGATAGGTGCGGATTATATCTTTAATCAGGCGATGAGAAGTCTGCTTCCGTCTGTGGTTATCATTATTTTGTTTACCGCACTGGGAATAGGTCTTAGAGTATTGATGGGTGATGGAAACATCATGAATTTCGGTTCCTATTTGTTTTTGCAGCTGTTTGAAAAAATAGGAGGAAATATTCTGGGTGTTATTCTGTATATTTTCTTTTCCCATCTTTTGTGGTTTTTTGGAATACATGGAACAAATACTCTGGATGCTGTGGCTAAAAGATTGTTTGAGCGTGGAATTGATGTTAATCAGGCATTAATTGCATCCGGCGGACAGCCAACAGAAATATTTTCCAAAACTTTTCTGGATGTATTTGTTTTTATTGGCGGCTGCGGTACGGCGCTATGTTTAATTATTGCGTTGTTTATTGTTGCAAAAAAGAGCCATAATAAAAGGCTCGCACAGTTTTCCTGTGTACCGGTGCTGTTCAATATCAGTGAGATTGTGGTATTCGGCTTCCCGGTAATATTTAATCCGATTATGATCATCCCGTTTATATTGACGCCCATTGTTATGGCCGTCATAAGCAGTATTGTAATGGGTCTGGGATTTGTGCCCCTTGTAACTCATTCGGTAGAATGGACTTCTCCCGTGCTTTTAAGCGGATATACGGCCACCGGTTCCGTTGCGGGAAGTATTTTGCAGCTGGTAAACATTGCAGTTGGGGTTTTTATTTACATTCCTTTTGTGAAAAGAAGCGAGAAGAGACAGACGGAAGATTTTACAAATGAAGTATTGATGATACAGAAAGATATGCAGGTGGGGGAGGAGAAGGGAAGGATTCCCGGATTTTTGTCTAATTCGTATGAATATAATTATGCGGCAAAGACATTGGCAGTGGATCTGAATAATGCCATGAAACGCAGCCATTTGAAGTTGTTTTACCAGGTTCAGGTGCAGCGGGATGGAGCGGTCTACGGAGGGGAAGCACTCCTAAGATGGAAGCATCCGGTTGCGGGATACATATCACCTCCGCTCCTGATTTCCCTGGCGGCCCAGTCAGGATTCTTAAGCAGTCTAGGGTATTATATTATTGAAGAGGCATGCAGAAACATCGAGGAGATTCAGAAGGTATATGAGAAACCAATTCATATTTCTGTGAATTTATCCCCGCATCAGTTGGAAGAAGAGGATTTTGTAGAGAAAGTCCGGGAAATTGTTGGAAAGTACACGCTGGGAAATGTAATTCTTGTGTTTGAAATAACGGAGAGGGCTCTTTTTAGCACCACGGCTGTTATGATTAACCGGATTGAGCAGCTGAGAGCAATGGGGATCCAGATCAGCATGGATGATTTTGGAATGGGACACAGTTCTCTTACTTATTTGCAGGAAAATGTATTTGAAGAGGTGAAGCTGGACGGCAGCCTTGTAAAGCAGCTGATGAATAATAAGCGTTCTGAGAATATTGTTCTGGGTATTATTCAGATGGCTAAATCTCTGCATTTTAAAGTTGTGGCGGAGTTTGTGGAGACAGAAGAGCAAAGGGATGTTCTGGCGCGGCTTGGCTGTAATATTTACCAGGGGTATTTGTATGGTAAGGCTGAGCAGCTAGAAGTATTTTTAGAATATTTACAGTCTACAAATGGATGAGAATAGGGTAAATCCCTATTCTCATCCATTTTTTTGTAAAGATTGCAAAACGTGTCGGTCAGCAGCAGGAGAATTGATTTTTTATAGAATTATATCTAAGAAAGCGGATACAAAATGAGTGTTTGTTAATGATAAAATATGAAACATATGAAAGGATAATGAAACATATGAAACAATATTGACGCTGTTATTTTCATAATATATAATAAATTTATCATAAAAACAAAGAAAAAATGTAAAAAATTGTACTATTTATACAATTAACAAAGGAGGGGAGGTGATAAAATGGGGTCAACTATACGAGAAGTAGCTCGTAGGGCTGGGCTGTCGCCGGCAACTGTATCAAGGTATTTTCATGGAACAAATGTTGTTTCAGACGATGCATCAAGAAGAATCGAGGAGGCTGTAAAAGAACTGCAGTATATTCCGGTTCATAAACATATGGACCCTGGAGTGATCGCAGTTTTGATACCGGATCTGAAGCTGGCATATTTTAGTGAAGTATTAAAAGAGATACTGGAAGCAGCACCCAGATACCGCTATCGGCTGGTATTTATTCCTACATCATCAGAGGATGAGAGCTATAAATTATTTTTCAGAGAGCTGAATATAACAGGTGTCATTTATCTGGAAGAAAATATGAACTGTAATATGATGAATTACATAGCTGCCAAGAATATCAAAATGGTTATGTTTGGCGGGATCAGCTCAGATGTCCGATGTAAAATGATTCATATAAACGATTTATCTGCAGCATATGAAGGTGCAAAATACCTGTTGGAATTGAGACATGAAAAAATATTGATTCTATCTGATTATCCAAAAAGTATTAGTTCAGGATTTCAGAGAATAACGGGATGTAAGCGGGCTTATGAAGAGTTTGGGGTACCATTTGAAGCTGAGTTTGCAAAATATGGAGAACTGACCTATGAAAATGGATACTGGCTTACGGCACAGGCTTTGCAGAAGGGATTGGCTTTTAGTGCCGTGTTTGCTTTTAGTGATGAAGCAGCAATGGGAGCAATCAGTGCACTTTATGAAAATGGACTGCGTGTGCCGGAACACATTTCCGTACTTGGTTTTGATGGAATCCGTATGTCAGAGCGTATTACACCGAAACTCACTACTATTGCACAGCCTATCAAAAAAATGGTTGAACTTACACTTAATACCTTTTTAGACCTGGAGAAAGATGAAAATGTGGAAATTACAATTCCATATGAAATTTTAAAAAGGGGAACCTGTAAAGAATACAGTAAGAAGATGGAGGAAGGAAAATGAACAAGAAGAGAGTGTTATGTTTTACGATGGCAGCAGTAATGGCAGGCATGTTGGCAGCCTGCGGCAACACCGGTACAAGCAGCGGTAATAATACCGGAAAAGAGGAAACATCAAAATCGGAAACAAGCAAATCGGAAACAAGCAAAGAGGAAATGAGCAAAGAGGAAACAAGTAAAGACGAAACAGGCAAGGTAGAATCAGGAAAACCGGAAAATGGGGACAAGGTAAATATATCATTCTCTCTATGGGACGAAGTGCAGAAACCCGTATTTGACGAAATTGCTGCGAAATTTGAGGATGAGCATCCGGATATTCATGTGGATGTACAGCTGACACCCTGGTCCCAGTATTGGACGAAACTAGATGCGGCTATGGGGGCAGACAGTGCAGCGGATGTCTTCTGGATGAATACCTATCTTCCTAAATATGCAGAAGCAGGGGTTCTGGAACCACTAGACAGCTATATTGAGAAAGACGGAGTTCAGTTGAGCGACTATGCAGAGGTAGTTACCAAGGCTTATAATTATAAGGAAGTGCAGTATTGTATGCCTAAGGGTATGGATACGGTACAGGTATTCTTCAACAGATCAATTTTTGATAAATACGGAGTGGAAGTTCCAAAGGAAGGATGGACCTGGGATGATATGACCGCAGTGGCTGAGCAGCTAAAGGAAAAGATTTCAGAACAGGGGTCTGATGAATATCCCATCCTAATGGAATTAGATCCACAACCTTCGTTCTTTAACTTTATTGTCCAGAACGGCGGATATGTACTAAGTGAAGATAATAAAACAGCCGGATTTGATCAGCCGGAAACAGTTAAGGCATATCAGGATATTGTTGATTTAATGGATAAGCAGCTTATGCCCGGCAGTGAAGTGCTTTCGGATACCAAAGGTACTGATCTCTTCCTGTCTCAGAAAGGAGCGATATTATTTATGGGATCATGGAAAGCAGCTGTACTTGATGAAGCCAGTTTTGCTTCCGATATCGGCACAATTGCCATGCCAGAGAAGGATGAAAATAACCATAGCGTGATTGGGGGATTAGGATTTGCAATGAATGCGGCAAGCAAAGAAAAGGATGCGGCATGGGAATTGATAAAATATCTCTCGGGAGAAGAATCTAATAAAATGCAGGCTGAGGCAAAAATAGATATGCCGGCGCTTGTCAGTGCACAGCAGTACTATACGCCTAATTTTAAGCATGTAGATGCAAATATATTTTATGAAGCTGCAAAAACAGGTGAACTATTTCCTACATCTCCAAGCGTTGCGGATTGGCTTCCGTCCGTAAATGAAATTTCTGCAAAGATATTTGCAAAGGAGCTTACACCGGAGGAAGGATGTCAGCAAATGCAGGAAGTCACCCAGAAAGCATTGGACAGTGAATCATAATAAAATTATCGGGGCGGACCGGCTGGTCCGTACGCCGCCCCAATGACCAGTTGGGGGATATGGTATGAAGACACACAAAAGTACCAAAGGAAAAAGAAAAAGCAAGGAAATGCTGGCAGGATATCTAATGATATTACCGTTAATGGCAGGCGTGGCTGTTTTCTTTATCGGAGCATTTTTTCAAAATATTTATTATAGCTTTACAAACAAATCCAGTTTTGGCATCCCTAAATTTGTTGGATTTCAGAATTACATTCAGTTGTTTCAGGATGCGGATTTTTACAGAGCGTTGGTCAATACACTTCTATATGTGGTAATATGCGTACCTCTGGTTGTTGTTTTAGCGGTATTACTGGCAGTGCTATTAAATACAAAAGTGAAAGGAATTGGTTTTTACAGAGTTTGCCTTTTTTTGCCTGCAGTTACCTTGCCTGCAGCTATCGGGCTGCTGTGGAAATGGCTGCTGAATTATAAGTTTGGTCTGGTCAATGAAATACTGGGAACTCTGGGAAAAGGGCCAGTTGCATGGCTTTCGGATTCAAAAATCGTGCTGGTTTCTATTTCTTTGGTATTTATATGGGCAAGCGTTGCTTATCAGGTGATTATTCTGCTTGCGGGACTCCAGGGGATACCCGTCTGTTATCATGAAGCAGCGCGTATTGATGGGGCAAATGGAATAAAAAGATTCTTTAAAATTACGCTCCCGCTTCTTTCACCATCTATTTTCTTTGTCTGTGTTACCACGATGATTAATGTATTTCAGATTTTTGATTTCATTTATTTAATGATACCCCAGGGAAGCAGTGGAACAGAAGCGTCCCGGTCTCTGGTGACCTACTTCTTTGAACAGTCATTTGTGAAATTTCATAAAGGATATGGTGCAGCAATTAGTCTGATGTTGTTCCTGCTGATTCTGATTATTACGGCAGTACAGTTGGTCTGCCAGAAGAAAATGGTATTTTACGATGATTGACAGTTTTAGGCCTGCTTGGAATTTCATCCATCTGCACGATACACTGCATTATATGTACTTTTGACAGGAAGGATGAAATAAAGAATGATGGTTTGCAAGAACTATATGGAAAGGGGTAATACGGCATGAAAAGTAGAAAATGGCCGTTACATCTGCTTCTGGTTCTGTGTGTGGTAATCACAGTAGGACCATTTCTGTGGATGATATTGACATCGTTTAAGACATATGAAGAGAGTATTCAGATTCCGCCGACTATCTTTCCCCAGGTGCTCACCTTGGAGAGTTACAAAGAGGTAGTACATAAGTTTCCATTTTTAGATTTTTACCGTAATACCTTTATAGTACTGTTTTTTACAATTACAATTGAATTGGTGATTTGTTCTATGGCGGCATATGCTTTTGCAAGGCTGGAATTTCCTGGGCGGGATGTTATTTTCATTATTTTACTGGCGCTGCTCATGGTACCAGGACAGATCTTTTTAGTTCCCAATTATGATATTATGGTGAAGCTGGGGCTTGCGGATACCGTAACAGCCTTATGGATTCCAAAAGTTTTCAGTGCATTTGGAACCTTTATGCTGCGTGAATTTTTTAAGGGACTCCCAAGATCTTTGGATGAAGCTGCAAAATTGGATGGCTGCAGTTACTTTCAGATTTACTATAAGATTCTGCTTCCTTTGATTAAGCCGGCATTGTCTTCTCTGGCGATTCTGACTGCAATCTCGACTTTTAAAGATCTGATGTGGCCTCTGATTGTGAACAATGCTATGGAGAAAATGACACTTTCCGCAGGGCTTGCAATGCTGATCGGAGAACACACAACGTATTATCCGCAGGTCATGGCAGGGGGGATCATTGCAGTCTTACCTATGATTCTGATTTTCTTCTTATTCCAGAAACAGTTTGTAGAAGGGATTGCAGCGACAGGTGTGAAACAATAGAACAACCGGCAGTTTAAAATACTGTGAGGGAGGAGAAATATATGATTGATATTTTGGCAGTCTGCGCCCACCCGGATGATTTGGAGGTGTGTGCAGGAGGAATCTTTGCAAAAGCAAAAAAAGAAGGATGGACAACGGGGCTGGTGATTATGACGAGGGGTGAGTCCGGAGGATATGCAGAACAGAGTACCCGGGAAGAGGAGGCAAAGCAGGCAGCATCAATTCTGGGATTAGATTATTTTGAAATGTTAAGCTTTCCAGATGCAGGACTGGAATTTAGGAGAGATGCAGTGGAAGCACTGATTCCTCATTTAAGGGCATGTTCTCCGCGTTATATCTTAACGCTTCATGAGAACGATTACCATCCGGATCATGTGGCTGTTTCAAGAATTACCCGGGATGCATGTTTTACTGCAGGTCTTAAAAAATATTCCACAGATGGAACCGATTGGCATTACGATGCAATTTTTTATTTCAGTGCAGACAGACGGACAAATAAAAGAAGACCGGATGTTTATGTGGATATTACAGACGTTATGAATGTGAAGGAAGATGCATGCAAAGCACACCACTCTCAAAATATACTGCCTTTTGCCCTGGAGATGGCTAGAGAATACGGAGCAAGTGCAAATTGTGCTTACGCGGAAGGCTTGTATCTGGAGCAGAGCATAACGCTGGACAGTATCACAGGATTACTCAGAAAAAAACAGTAGATATTTTAGGAGAAGCGGATGAAACAGCAGCCTTTTGCATACTTACATCTGAATTTACGAAAGAAGGTTTTATTGAATGAAAGAAATTGATCTTAGTACCTGTCTTCAGCTGTTAAAAGAGGAAATAGTTCCGGCATTAGGGTGTACGGAACCGGGGGCAGTAGCTCTTGCAGCAGCCTGTGCAAATGAAGCATTGGGATGTAGCTTTGAACATATGGATATCCAGGTAAGCGGAAATATGCTGAAGAATGTAAAAAGTGTTTCGATTCCAAATACAGGAGGCTTAAAAGGAGTGGCGGCTGCCGCTCTTTGCGGCATAGCCGGAGGGTCTGCCAAAAATAAACTGGAGGTGTTGAGTACCCTGACGGAAGAAGTGGCAGAGAGGGTCCGCAGCATGTTGGCTCAAAAAGAACGCTATACGCTGACACTGTCTGATACGATAGAGCCTCTGTATATCAAAGTGCGCCTGACCAGCGGCAGCGACTGGGCCGAGGCGGAAATACAAAAAAGCCATATTAATATTAACAGGGTTTTGCGTAATGGAAAGGATCTTACCAGGGAATTCAACCAAAGGGAATGTATGGGAGGCAGTAGAAAAACCACAGATGATGTAAAAATGCTGGATATCTATGAATTTTCACAAGCGGTACCATTAGAAGAACTGATCCCCATACTGGAGCCACAGATCCGCTGTAATATGAAAATTGCAGAGGAGGGAATAAAGGAAAAATGTGGAGCAAGTGTAGGCAGGCATCTGCTAAATCTCTGCCATGGGAATCGATATGCCGTACTTGCGGGATATGCAGCGGCGGGAAGCGATGCCAGAATGAGTGGATGCAGTCTGCCTGTGGTAGTGAATTCCGGCAGCGGGAATCAGGGGATTACGGTATCCGTTCCGGTTATAATCTATGCAAAAGAAATCGGATCCTCCGAGGATGCTCTCTACCGGGCGCTGGCATTTGCCAATCTGGTCTCTATCCGTCTGAAATCTGGAATTGGTAAATTATCAGCCTATTGCGGGGCGGTCAGTGCAGGCTGTGCTGCGGCATGTGGAATTGCATATCTGGATTATGCGTCATTTTCGGTAATAGAAGATACCATTACCAATACCCTGGCTGCCGTTTCAGGGGTCATATGTGATGGTGCGAAGCCTTCCTGTGCGGCAAAGATTGCAGCCGGTGTTCAGGCAGGTATGCTGGGATATGAAATGGCTAAAGATGGGTGCCGGTTCCGGGAGGGAGAAGGTATTGTAGGGAAAGACCTTGAGACTACGATTGCTTATGTAAGCCGTGTAGGAAGAGAGGGAATGCGGGATACCGACAAAAAAATACTTGAAATTATGATGACACAATAAGAGAGGAGACACGATGAGACCGGCAGATAATATGCGGATAATCAGTACAAAACAGGGGGGATGGCTATGCAGGAAGGTATAGCGGGATTTGGTATTGCGAATATAGACTTTATCTTTGGCAATTCTCCCAGAATGCCGCGGCTTGGAGAGGAGATTTACAGTGAAAGCTGTTCCAGGCAGCTGGGCGGAGGGCCTGTGGCTACGCTGATCCAGCTATCCAGGCTGGGTGTGCCGGTGGAGCTGGCAACCTATGTTGGAACAGGACCACTGAGCCAGTTTCTCGCCGAAGAACTTGAGAAAAACCAAGTCAAGTATGAAAACATGCTTCAGAGCAGGGAGGCTGATCCGGTTACGCTGAGTTGTATTGTCTCCTGCAAGGAAGACAGGGGCATTATCTCATATAAGCCTCAGGAGGAATCTTTTTCAGTAGATGATGAGGGATTGTATCAGTTTTACAGAAGGAAAAAAATTGCTTACGTTACAATTGAGCAAAGACAGCTATGCCGTCGGTTGAAGACTGCCGGGTGTACGGTTGTTATGGATTCAGCCTGGAGTGATTCCCTCAGTCTGGAATGGTATGATGAGATCTTCCCCTATGTTGATTATTTCATTCCAAATGAAAGCGAGGCGCTGAAAATTACAGGTACAAACCGGCCAGGGGATGCATTGAAAGAACTGTCCAAATTCCTGAAAACAGCAATCATAAAAACAGGTAATCTGGGTTGCCTTTTGATGATTAATGGAAAGGAGATTCGGATACCGGCGTCACCGGCAAAACATGTAGACTCTACCGGCGCCGGAGATGCATTTGCAGCCGGTTTTATGTATGGACTGTATCATAAATGCAATATTATGGAAAGCATTTGCTATGGTAATATTACCGGGGGAAATGCTGTGACAAAGATTGGGTGCCTGGCGGCAGAAATGGATGAAGAAAAACTAAAAGCAGAATTTAGAAATATTTACGGAAAATTAAAAGAGATGTCATTATAAAGAAACGGATGATGGAGGAGTTAGACTTCCATCATCCGTTTCTTCATAATCAGCATGCCAATATATTCTGGGCATCCTTCACATAATTATCAACATCTTCTCTTGTAATACAAGGGTTATGGTTCCAGCGGCTTGGATGGCTGATACCTAATGTCCTGCGCATTTTTCTGTAATATTCCTCTGTCTCTTTACTTTCAAAATTCAATTGTGTCATAGATTCCTTCTCCTTTCCTGATACATACAAATCCCCAATATTTATAGTATTTACGTTAGTTTAAATATAGCACTTCTATCGGAAAATACAAGAGTAAATTTTGCTGTATATTAATATTTAGGGGTAATTTTCTGATAAATCACAAGTGACATAGGAATGTTTTTGATTAATTTATTGCACAAGTCAGAAGGGTGATATATAATAAATATAATATATATGGGGAATGAAAAGTCCGTGAAGGAACGGAAAGAGAGGAAGAGATGGAGAAGAGGTTACGGAATCGTCGAATTCTTGACATTGTATTGATTATTTTAGTAATCGCAGCAGCAGGTATTCTGTTTGCAAAACTCTTTTATAATAGTTCGCAGAAAAAGGTGTTAAGTAATTTGGCGGAAATCTCGAATCAGAGTGCCAAGGTTTTCCAGCGGGAAGCAGAAAAAGGGAAAGATATTATCAGCAATCTGGCAATTTTGCTGGGACAGCACGATACTTGTGATACAGATGAATTGATTCAAGAAATTAAAGCCGTAGATGAGTCGAACGATTTTAAGAGAATGGGTATTATTATGCCAGATGGAACGGCTTATACTACAGACGGCGTAATTATGGATCTGGATGGCAGAGATTACTTTAAAAGGTCTATGGATGGAAGTGTTATTATGTCCGATACTTTGAAAGATGTGGAAGGCGGGGATAAGATAAATGTTTACAGCGCTCCGGTCAGTTTCCGGGATGGATTCCGTTGTGTTCTTTTTGCAACACTGGAGACAGATAATTTTAAAAGCGCTCTGGCTGAAACGATCTATTCAGGAGACGGTTACAGTTATATCATCAGAGGAAACGGTGATTATATTGTAGGAGAAGGGGCAGGCCATAAAGAAAAACAGTTTGCGAATATTTACAATTTTATGGAAGAACGGTCGGGAAAAAACAGCACTGCCGTAAAAGAACTGAAGAGAGGGGTAAGCAAGGGGGAAAATGGATATGTAGTTTTCCAGGATGATATGCAATACTATATGTATTATCAGCCGCTGTCTGTCAACCAGTGGTTTTTGCTGACGGTGGTCCCTGGAAAAGTGATTAAACAGAGCATGGGTGAAATCTTAACCCTGGCATACTTGTTTATTTTTTTCTGTTCTTGCCTTATTATCATTTTGATACTTCAGATCAACCGGATCAGACAGGTCAGCAGAAAAGACCTTGAAAAGATTGCATTTACGGATGAAGCAACCGGGATGACTAACTTTAATAAATTTAAGGTAGAGGCAAAGCAGATTCTGGAAGATAATAATGATCAGGAATATACAGTAGTGTGCTTTAATATTCATAAGTTTCAATACATAAATGATTTGTTTGGCTATGCGGAAGGGGACAGGGCACTTACCTATGTGGCAGGGGTTATCCAGGAAAACCTCAGAGATAAGGAGGCGTTTGCCAGAATGCTTGCCGATCATTTTGTGGCACTTCTGCAGCAAAAGGATAAAAAAGAGTTAAAGAGCCGCGTGGAAAATATTATCGCCCAGCTGCAAAGCAAAACGGATTTTGGCGGAAAGCATTATGAGATTAAGGCGACAGCAGGGATATACCAGATTGAACCTGGAGTTGATGAAATTGATACAATGGTCGACAGAGCGAAGATGGCACTGAATCGCCCGGAAGGAGATTTGCTTCAGGTATGTGGTTATTATGATGATAAAATGCGGGACCGGAAGATCCGCACAAAGGATATTGAAGATCATTTTGAAACAGCACTGGAAAAGGGCGAGTTTATTATTTATTATCAACCGAAGTTTGATATTGAGAAGCAATGTTTTGAAGGAGCAGAGGCGCTGGTCAGATGGCATAGACCGGAAAAAGGGCTGATGTCTCCGGGGGAATTTATACCTGTTTTTGAGAATAATGGAACGATTGTCCAATTGGATCAATATATTTTTGAAGAGGTCTGCAGACAGATTATAAAGTGGATGAAAGAGGGATATCAGGTAACGCCGGTTTCTGTAAATGTTTCCAGACTGCACTTATACCGTCAGGATTTTGTTGACACATATCTGGATATTATAAATAAATATAAAGTGCCGGTCCAACTGATTGAACTGGAACTGACGGAGACAGTATTACTGGATAACGAAGAAATTCTGGTTGGTATTCTTGAAAAATTCCATAAGAATGGAATCCGCATTCTGATGGATGACTTTGGTTCCGGATATTCGTCTTTAAATACCCTGAAGAATATTCCGATTGATTTGCTTAAGATGGATAAGACTCTGATAGACGATTATGAAAATAACACCAGGAGCAAAAAAATTATTACCAGTGTAATTGCATTGGCGCGGGAACTGGGGATTAAAGTTGTGGCGGAAGGTGTGGAAACAAAAGAACAATACGAGTTTCTGGAGAGTATTTCATGTGATTATATTCAGGGATATTACTGTTCCAGACCAATTGCTCAGATAGATTATGAAAAAATCTTAAAGCAGTAAAAGCGTCTGGTGTTGGGATCCCAGGGTATAAGCCCTGAGGATCATGTGAGTAAAAGTGGATAAGCATGTTAGACAGGCACTTCTGATGGAGTGCCTTTTCTAATAGGGATCAGCGTTCGGAGAGAACTACACCTCCCACAATAAGCAGGGCGCCCAAAAATCCGGTAGGTGTGATGTGTTCTTTCAGAATGAAAAATGCAGCAACCATGGTGATGAACGGATTTAAGTAAATATAATTGTTTGTTTTAATAATACCAATTTTTTTGATAGCTACGTTCCAGGTTAAATAGCAGATTGCGCTTCCGAGTATTCCAAGAAACAGCAGGCAGATGACAATTTCTGTATTAATTGCTGCAGGGGGAAGGAGGCGCTTTTCTGATACTACCATCATAATATAGGAACAGGCAAATCCATAAAAAATTACTTTACGTGTCAGGGCGAAGTTATCGTATTTATTAATATATTTTTTCAGAAGAATGGAATAAACAGCCCAGCAAAGGGCTGCCAGAATTGCCAAACCGTCACCCAGTGGATTTAATTTCAGGACTACGGCTCCGTTAAAAACGACCATAACTACACCGATGATAGCGATTAAAAAACCAAATATAATATTTTTCTTCAGCTTTTCATCTTTTGTAAAAAAGTGAGCGAGAATCGCTGTAAAAATCGGGGCAAAGGCAACTAAAATACTGACATTGGAAGCCTGAGTAAAAGATAGTGCAGTATTTTCAAAAAAGTAGTATATCGTTACACCTGACATGGAGAGCAGGAAGATTCCCACCTCATCCCTCCAGTTGTGTTTCAGTGTAAATTGCCGGTTCAGAATGCATATCAGCAGAAGTCCGATATAAGAAATAAAAAAGCGGAGTACCATAATCTGTGTAGCGCTGAAAAAATCTAACAGAATTTTAGTTGCAATAAAAGTAGTGCCCCATACAATGATGGTAAGCAGTGCCAGAATATGTCCGGCGGTTTTGCGGTCTGGATTAGTCATGAAATTTAGCTCCTTCGTTTATCTTATGTAATATAGAAATAGTCTATCGATAAAAGAAAGGGATGTCAAGAGGAGGAAGGGAGATTGGAAAGGAGATTGGAAAGGAGATTGCGGAAATCCCTGCTTGACAAATGAATTTATTTATTTTAGAATGACCATATTGAGATATGAGAATACAGCGTTGAAGAGGATTAGTACATTTTGGAAGCTTTTCAGAGAGAGAATCATTTGGTGTGAGATTCTCAAGTGGAGAAGATGGAACCTGCCTTGGAGCTTTGCATGAAAATGCAACGTTGTTCCCGGCGTTAACGGGAATATGAGAGAATGGCCAAAGTTTGGGCTGTTAATTAGGGTGGTACCGCCGAAGTGTTTAAACTATCGGTCCCTTATGTGTCAGGCATAGGAGGATCCGGTAGTTTTTTTGTGCTTTTTTGAAGTTTATAAAGGTAGAAAAATAAGAAAAGCGGATCATCCCATAGAGCAGATTTAAAAATGAAAAGGAGAGTCAGAACAATGGCAAAGGACAAGAAATTAGTAGAAGCCATCACTTCGATGGAAGAAGATTTTGCGAAGTGGTATACAGACGTTGTTAAGAAAGCAGAATTGATTGATTATACAAGTGTAAAAGGATGTATGGTAATTAAACCGGCAGGTTATGCAATCTGGGAGAATATTCAGCATGAACTGGATCGCCGATTTAAAGAAACAGGGGTAGAAAATGTATATCTTCCTATGTTTATACCAGAAAGCCTGCTTCAGAAAGAAAAAGACCATGTAGAAGGGTTTGCTCCGGAAGTGGCATGGGTTACTCATGGAGGACTGGAACCTTTACAGGAGAGATTGTGCGTACGTCCTACCTCAGAGACATTATTCTGTGATTTTTATGCTAAGGATATCCATTCACACCGTGATCTTCCAAAAGTATATAACCAATGGTGCTCTGTTGTTCGTTGGGAAAAAACAACAAGACCGTTCCTTCGTTCCAGAGAGTTTTTATGGCAGGAAGGACACACTGCTCACGCTACAGCAGAAGAGGCTGAAGAGCGAACAAAGCAGATGTTGAATCTCTATGCTGATTTCTGTGAGGAAACACTGGCAATCCCGGTTGTAAGGGGACAGAAAACAGACAAGGAAAAATTTGCAGGTGCAGAAGCGACTTATACGATTGAATCTCTTATGCATGACGGAAAAGCGCTGCAGTCAGGAACCAGCCATAATTTCGGTGACGGATTTGCAAAAGCTTTCGGTATTCAGTTTGCAGATAAGGATAATACTTTGAAATATGTTCATCAGACATCCTGGGGAATGACAACCCGTATGATCGGAGCGATCATCATGGTGCATGGAGATAACAGCGGTCTGGTACTCCCTCCAAGGATTGCGCCTACCCAGGTTATGGTGATTCCGATCCAGCAGAAAAAAGACGGCGTTCTGGATAAAGCGTTCGAAGTGAAAGATACATTGGCGAAAGCAGGACTTCGTGTGAAGGTGGATGATTCTGACAAGAGTCCGGGATGGAAGTTCTCTGAGCAGGAAATGCGTGGAGTTCCAATCCGAATTGAACTGGGACCAAAAGATATCGAAGCAGGTCAGGCTGTTATTGTAAGGCGTGACACCAGAGAGAAGACTGTGGCTGCATTTGATGAGATCGCAGATAAGGCAGCTGAGATCCTGGAAACAATGCAGACTGATATGCTGGAAAGAGCGAGAGAGCATAGGGATACCCACACTTATATTGCTCATAATATAGAAGAGATGAAACAAATCGCCGATGAGAAACCTGGATTTATCAAGGCGATGTGGTGTGGATGCCAGGAATGTGAGGATGCCATGAAAGAAGAAGTAGGAGTGACTTCACGTTGTATTCCGTTTGCTCAGGAAGAGATTTCAGGGGTATGCGTGCATTGCGGCAAACCGGCGAAGCATATGGTATACTGGGGAAAAGCTTACTAGAATGGACAATATACTATATACAACCAGACCGGATGAAAATGGGCGGCTGGAAAAAGAAATGGCAGTTTATGATGTGCTGGAAAAGTTAAACATCCCATATGTAAGGATGGATCATGAAGTAACACCTTCGATTGAAGCGTGCCATGATGTAGACAAACAGCTGGGGATAGAGATTTGTAAAAATTTATTTTTGTGCAACAGTCAGAAGACACAGTTCTATTTATTGTTAATGCCGGGCATGAAGAAATTCAAAACCAAGGATTTATCCGGTCAGTTAGAAGTGGCCAGACTGTCTTTTGCCAATGAAACTTATATGGAAGAATTTTTAAATATTACACCGGGATCTGTGAGTATCATGGGACTTATGAATGACAAGGAACAGCGGGTTCGTTTAGTAATTGACCGTGAAGTGGCAGAATCGGAGTATATAGGATGCCATCCATGTATCAATACATCCAGCCTGAAAGTGAAAACGAAAGACATATTGGAAAAATTTCTGCCTTATACAGGACATGATTATACCATCGTTGATCTGTAACGCTCAGCATAACGTGTTATGAAAAAGCAGAGAAAAAATCAGGCACCTGGATTTCCAGGTGCCTTTGCTTACGTTATTTTCGATATGCATAATTTGGCAGACCGTTTTTCATTGGAATAGCTGAATTGCCCTGAATTAACGGCAATGCATAATTGATGAAATCGGTGCTGATGTCGGTGCCATCATTAATAATCCATTCAAGGGGAACGGTTTTTTCTTTATTGCACACTTCATTTACATCTACAAGCCCACAGGAAATGTCGTAAGGTGTTCCGGCAGAACGGTTAAAAGCAATCATTTTTCCGGTTTCTCCATCCAGGGCTGCCGTGACGGCATAAGAACCGGCTGTAGCAGCTTCTCTTGCATCTGTCAGGGACTGGGTAAAGGTGGAACAGCGCTGGTTTACATTCAGTTCCACAGAGCGGACTTTAACACCCAGATGCTCTTTTACCAGATTCTCCAGGTATTTGCCGCTTCCGGTAAGCATCTTGTGTCCAAAATTATCGGTACCAACTTCACTGGCATATTCACAGATAAATTTCCCGTCCTTGTCATGTATACCTTCGGAGATGCAAACCACCAGATTATTCTTTTTCTCCAGTGCTTTTTTTATCTGTTCCAGGAAGAGATTCTGATCAAAGGAAACTTCCGGCAGGTAAATAAGCACAGGGTTGTCCTCTTCGAATTTACGTGCCAATACTCCGGCAGCAGTCAGCCAACCGGCGTGACGACCCATAATCTCCACAATTGTAACTGATTTTGTATCATATACAGAGGCGTCGATACCTATTTCACAGACGGAAGATGCTACGTATTTTGCAGCACTTCCAAAGCCGGGCGTATGGTCCGTATGTACCAGATCATTATCAATGGTCTTGGGAATTCCCAGGATTCGAATGGTACTCTTATGCTTTGCTGCATAGCGTGATAGTTTGCTTACGGTATCCATAGAGTCATTTCCTCCTATATAAAAGAAATAACCTATCTTCAGTGCCTTGAATTTTTTAAAGAGCTCCGGATATACGGGATCTTCCAGATCCTCCGGAAGTTTATAACGGCAGGATCCCAGGAATGCGCCGGGTGTGATGCGCAGGGACTGCAGGGCCTCTTGACTTACGTCAGTTTCTAAATCCATGTAATGGTCCTTTAAGAATCCTTCAATTCCATTAATCATACCATATACATGATCGATTTTATCCTTGTGTTGTAATCCTTCCTTGATGACTCCAAACAGGCTGCTGTTTATAACGGCTGTCGGGCCGCCGGATTGTCCAACGATTAAATTTTTCATGATAGATACCCCTTTCATTATTTCAGGAGGGCATGTACACTCCCATATACTGCCATCTCCATATATAGTTATTCTACAACAACCAGGTGCATTTTGTATATAGAAAATATTAAGTTTCGGCAAAATAGATATTTTAATTTGATTTTAACGCAGGGATCCCTACACTTACACCCATTTAATCTGAATATTGCTATACTAATGCCATATTCAGGAGAGAAAGAGGTTATTCCGACAAAGGAAGGTGCAGGATTATGAAAAAGTATTTAGCATTGCATGAAACAAATTTATGGGGAGCAGTTGACCGCCATCCATTATTTACGATGATATTTGGACAGATTGCTGTAGCGTTCTTATTAATTTTAACTGTAGGAGGTATTGCTCTGGCGGGAGGTACTCTTATATGGCTGGTGTACAAAGCTCTTGGAATCATGTAAGAGCTGTAATTTTAATGCAATTTTAATGTGATTTTAATGTCAGGCGCCATATCTGTTATGCCTATTTAATATCTGGTCTGTTATAATCGGCAATATCATTAGTGAGTGTATTCAATTTAAACTTTATGTACTTTAAATCTGAGTTCACTTGGTATAAGATGGAATTGCTAAATAGGAATAGATTTTTAAAACAGATGTGCTATACTGTTACCGAGGAAGGTGTGAGCCATGACAGAAGAGTACCGTAAACCAGACGTTCTTTTGAAGAAGCTGGAAGAGGAAGCATCCAGGACAAAAGGAAGATTAAAGATATTTTTTGGATATGCAGCAGGCGTAGGGAAAACCTATGCCATGCTTGCGTCTGCCCATGAGGCAGAGAAAGCCGGTCTGGATGTTGTTGCAGGATATATAGAACCACATGCCAGACCGGATACGGCAGCGCTGGTTCAGGGACTGGAAGTGTTGCCGCAGCTTCAGATCCGGTATCAGAATATCACTCTGAATGAATTTGACTTAGATGGGGCTTTGGCGAGAAAACCCCAGCTGATTCTGGTGGATGAGCTGGCTCACACAAATGGAGAGGGATGCAGGCATAAGAAACGGTATGAAGATATCCAGGAACTGTTAAAAGAAGGCATAGATGTTTACACTACCGTAAATGTGCAGCATCTGGAAAGCCTGATAGATCTTGTGGACGGAATTACCGGGATTGTGGTAAAGGAGCGGATTCCGGACTTTGTGTTTGACCAGGCAAGCCAGGTGGAGCTGGTAGATATTGAGCCGGAGGATCTGCTGGACAGGTTACGAAAAGGTAAAATATATAAAGAGAGCCGGGCAGAGCAGGCACTGAATCATTTCTTTACCACTGACAATCTGGTATCGCTGCGTGAGATTGCCCTGAGGCGTATGGCGGACCGGGTTAATCTGATACAGGAAAAGTCCTTTCAGACCGGAGAAGCAGGGGCGGCAGAGCATATCTTAATTTGTTTGTCTCCGGCACCATCCAACGAAAAGGTAATCCGTCAGGCAGCCAGGATGGCTTCGGCGTTCCGGGGGAAGTTTACGGCCTTTTTTGTGGAGAACTCGGACTTTACCCAGTATACAAAAGAGGACGTGGAGAGACTGCGCATTAATACCAGACTGGCGGAACAGCTGGGGGCAAAGACGGTGACCTCTTATGGGGACGATATTGTAGAACAGATTGCAGAGTATGCCAAAGTAGCAAGGGTAACAAAAATTGTTCTTGGAAGGACAAATACAAAGAGGGCGTGGCTTTCCATGAAGGAAAGTTTTTCTGAAAAGCTTACCAGACTGGCACCCCAGCTGGAGATTTTTGTTATTCCGGATGCGTATAAAAAGAAATACCGTAAAAAAAGGTTCCGTGCTGCGATTTCGCCGGAAGCACTGGTAGCTGATGCTCTGATCTCGGTAGGGATATTAGGAATTTCCACTGCCATTGCCTATTTGTTTTCGTTTTGGAAATTCAGCGATGCCAATCTGATTATGGTTTATATTCTGGGGATTCTGACGATTTCCCTTGTAACCAGAACTAAGCTTTGCAGTTTGCTGTCCAGTATATTAAGTGTTATAATATTTAACTTTTGTTTTACTGATCCCAAACAGACATTATCTGTAAATGATCCTTCTTATATAGTAACTTTTGGAATCATGTTTCTCTCTGCGCTGATAGGAGCTACTTTAACACAAAAGGTAAAAGATCAGGCAAAGCAGGCGGTGAAGAAATCTTACCGGACAGAGATTTTGCTGGAAACCAGCCAGAAACTGCAAAAAGCGGTGGATGCAAAGGAGATTTCCTTAAGTACGGCAAGGCAGTTAAGCAAGCTCTTAGAGCGCAATGTGGTATTTTATCTTGGGAATCCCCGGAATGACGCTGAACCGATTGTTTTCAAATCAAGTCATGGGCAGAGTGATTTTTATTACGACCAGAAGGAAGAACGGGCAGTAGCCCAGTGGGTTTTTAAGAATAATAAGCATGCTGGTTTTTCTACAACAACTTTGCCCGGAGTGAAGTGTATGTATCTGGCAGTGAGAAGCAGCGAACGGGTATTTGCTGTAGTGGGGATTGATATGGAAGGAAAAGAACTTCAGGCATTTGAGGCGGGGATTATGAGTGCAATACTAAATGAATGTGCTCTGGCGCTTGAAAAAGATCAGTTAGTTGCAGAGAGAAAAGAAGCTGCAATTAAATTGCAGCAGGAACAGCTGCGTGCCAATTTATTACGTTCCATTTCCCATGATCTTCGGACACCACTCACCAGTATTTCAGGAAATGCCAGTGTACTGATTGGAAATGAAGACAAAATCAGTGAAGAACAGAGAAAGAAATTATATATTGATATTTATGATGATTCTATGTGGCTGATAAATCTGGTGGAAAATCTCCTTTCCGTAACCCGTATTGATAATGGAACCATGCAGCTGAATATGCAGGCAGAGCTAATGGATGAGGCAATTACAGAAGCGCTGAGTCATATCAGCAGAAAAGCGGAGGAGCATCATATAGAGGTGCAGCAGGAGGATGATCTCCTGGTTGCCAGGATGGATATTAAGCTGATTGTCCAGGTGTTTATCAATCTGGTAGATAACGCAATTAAGTATACACCTCCCGGATCACATATCACGATCATTACTAAGCGTCAGCATGGCAGTGTTTTGGTAGAAATTGCGGATAATGGAAATGGAATTCCCGATGAAGATAAGAAACGCCTGTTTGACATGTTTTATACTGCAAATAATTCTGTGGCGGATGGAAGACGAGGTATGGGGCTGGGACTGGCATTATGTAAGTCTATTATTACTGCCCACGCAGGAGATCTCACCATACATGACAACATACCCCATGGAACTATTTTCAGATTTACGCTAAAAGCGGAGGAGGTACACCTAACATGATTAATGGAAAACCACAGATACTGGTAGTTGAGGATGATGCACCAGTCAGAAACCTTATTACAACAACTCTGGAGACTCAGAATTATAAATATCAGACAGCCGTGAACGGCACCCAGGCAATCATGAGCGCCGTATCTGCCAAACCAGACATATTTCTTATGGATCTGGGACTGCCGGATATGGATGGTATCGAAGTGATTAAAAAAATACGTTCCTGGTCTGTGGCGCCTATTATTGTGATCAGCGCCCGAAACGATGATAAAGATAAGATCAAGGCACTGGATGCAGGAGCGGATGATTATCTTACCAAGCCTTTCAGTGTAGAAGAACTGTTAGCCAGACTGCGGTCTACACTGCGAAGGATTCAATATCTGGAGTCAAAGGGAAATGTAGAAGAAGCGGTTTTCCGAAATGGTGAGCTGGAGATCGATTACTCTTCGGCGACTGTAAAAGTTGGTGACCGGGAGATTCATCTGATGCCAATGGAGTATAACCTGCTTTGCCTGCTGGCTAAAAATGTGGGGAAAGTCCTGACACATCAGTATATACTGGATAAAGTATGGACAAATGCACTGGAGAGTGATCTGTCATCCCTGCGGGTATACATGGCCACCCTGCGTAAAAAAATAGAACCGGATAAGGAACATGCAAAATATATCCAGACCCATATTGGAATCGGATACCGTATGGTTAGAACGGATAATATGGAAGCTTAATCAGTTATTATATAAAGAGGGCAGTGGAAGATTTACTGTAATAAGCAAATCTTTCACTGCCCTTTTTCCAATGAATAAGGTGTTCTCATTCCAAATGCCATTGGGAGTTATTTTTCTTCGTTTTCCTCAGTTTCCGCAATCTGTAGAAAATCAGCATTAGCTTTTTTGCGATGTGGGATAAAACGGCGGGCAAAATTACCTTTGCCACGATTTTTTACATAGAAAAATCCGATAATGGAGAAGACTACAGCTCCAATGAAGTTTACAAACATATCCTTCATAGTGTCCAGCAGACCGATATCCAGATAACCGCCCAGACCAAGGTCCTTACCATTAATAATAACACTGGTAATATTGTCTATGGTGTATGGCGTATTCCCTCCGCTGGGATCCAGCATAACAGAAGAGATACTGTTTACAATGGTATCCTTTTGCATATCAAAGCCCAGGAACAAATCCATACCGCATTCGAAAAATTCCCAAAGTACGCCGATCGTCATGGAAAAGCAAAAGGCAATCAATGCCATAAAAATAGGAGACAGCTCAAATTTAACTTTTTCACTCCGGTTTAGTATATCCACCAGTGAAAAACCGATTGCCGCAGCAAGAAAGCCGTTCATGGTATGGAGAAGGGTGTCCCACATTGGATAGCGGATATAGAATGATTTTATTTCTCCAAGGATCTCGGCTGCAAATATAAAGAGAAGGATAATAATCTCTAAAGCTGTCGGGAGCTCGATCTTAAACTCCATCTGGACAAAACTTGGAATTACGAGAAGCAGCAGGGTAAGTACGCACAGGAATACATTTTCATAGTTTTGGTTAAAGAGCTGCATAATCATCATAATAATTACAAGTGCCCGTAAAACAAAATAGACCAAAAATGAACTCTTGTGTTCTCTCAGCTCCATGCCAAGAGCTTTCCATATGCATTTCAGTTTTTTCTTCATCAGGGGAAGAATCTCCTTTCTGGGGGTGAATATTCTTAAATTTTTGTATTTAAATGAATTATAACATAAAAAGGAAAATAAGATAGTGGAATTAAGAGGTATCACGAAAAAATTCATTATTCCGGGATGTGCGGACGAATTTTGGTACGTTTGTACACCAGAGCGGGACATGCAGATAACAGGGATTTATTTTCATGCATACACGGTAAAATGGGGATTGACAAAGAATTTATAAGGAGGTATTATTATACGCAAAGTCCCTGGATTTTCATGAGGGAGCGTCAACCTGAATGCGTGTTTCGGGAAAGATCAAAAGGAGGAAGGTATTATTATGAAAAAGTTTAGACAGTTTTTGAGTGCAATTGCAATTGCATCTATGGTGGCTGCATCATTGGCAGGCTGCGGCGGCGGTGATACGAAGACAACGGAAGCGGGAACTGCAGGCACAACAGAGGCAGCAGGAAATGAAGCGGCTGCAGATACAGGCGATGCAGAGACATTTTTAATCGGGGGTATCGGACCTCTTACAGGAGCAGCAGCATCTTACGGAACCAGCGTAAAACAGGGTGCTGAAATTGCTATTAAAGAAGTAAATGAAGCCGGCGGAGTAAAAGTTGGTGATAAAACTTATAAATTTGCATTAGAATTCGCAGATGATGAAGCAACAGAAGACAAAGCAACACAGGCATACAATTCCTTAATGGATAAGGGAATCAATGCTGTTATGGGCGGTGTAACCAGCGGAGCTTGTATGGCGATTGTTGATCAGACCTATGCGGATGGTATCCTTCAGATCACACCTTCCGGTTCAGCAGACGGATGTATTGCAAATGACAATGCTTTCCGTATCTGTTTCTCAGACCAGGCACAGGGTGTGGCTATGGCAGACTACGCTGTAGATATACTTGGATTAAAGAAGATTGCAGTTATTTATAATGCAGCGGATGAGTACAGTACAGGACTTCAGGCTGCGTTTGAAGAAGAAGTAAAGGCAAAAGGCGCGGAAATTGTAGCCAGCGAAGCATTCCAGACAAATGATGTTGAATTTAACACTCAGCTGACAAAAATTAAAGGAACAGATGCAGATGCAATCTATGTTCCAGCGTATTATCAGGATGTAACTTATATTACAAAACAGGCAGCTGATATGGGAATTGACGTTCAGTTTATCGGTTCTGACGGATGGGACGGTGTCTTAGACACAGTAACAGATAAATCTACCGTAGAAGGATGTATCTTCTCCAGCCCGTTCTGTGCAACGGTAGATGATGCCAGAGTTCAGAATTTCGTAAAAGCTTATCAGGATGCTTATAAAGCAACTCCTGACCAGTTCGCAGCAGATGCATACGATACAGTATATACATTCAAAGCAGCAATGGAAAAAGCAGGAACCATTGAAAGTGCAGATTTAATTGCAGCTATGCCTGAAATTTCTGTTGATGGACTGACCGGTGAAGGTATGACTTTTGAAGCAGCTGGATCTGCAGTTAAAGCAGTTAAATTCGTGGAAGTAAAAGACGGAGCTTATAAGTATACAGATAACTAAGGAACGCACATTTTGGCATCAGTATCTTTAGAAAATGTGTCCTTCCTTTGGAATGAATCTCCAGCAAAGTGTGACGCACAGTTGTCAGAGAGCAATTTAGAATATGCTCTGAGAAAAAAGAAGACAGTGAGGAAAAGCTGTCTTCTTTTTTTAACAGATGAGTGTTTGCTGCAGACAGACATTTGTTCGACGGGAGAAATTCGATGTGATCTGGAGGAAATATCCCTTTACAGGGTAAAAATGCATATTTATTACGACAAATTAATGGTAAATTTCATTTTTTTCTCGATAATTCTTGCAAGCACATCTTAATTATATTACAATAAAAAAAGTTAGTTTAGATAACTAATGAATTGAGAAAGGTGGAGAGAAATGGACCTGATTAACAATATTTTAGAACAATTAATTAATGGTTTGAGAACAGGAAGTATCTATGCCTTAATTGCTCTGGGTTATACGATGGTTTACGGTATTGCGAAAATGATTAACTTTGCCCATGGCGATATTATTATGGTAGGAGCTTACTCTCTGTATGTATTTGTGGCATTGCTGCATCTGAACCCGGTTGCAGCCATTTTATTGACAATAATAGTATGTGCCGTCCTGGGTGTTGTAATTGAAAAAGTGGCATATAAGCCTCTGAGAAATGCACAGCCGCTGGCTGTATTGATTACAGCCATTGGTGTCAGTTATCTGCTGCAGAATCTGGCATTGCTGATCTTTAAGGCAACCCCGATTCCGTTTGGCTCGATTATTAAAGTTCCCTCTGTTAAGATTGGTTCGCTTAACATTTCCGGAATTACAATTGTAACTCTGGTTGTAACTACAGTTTGTATGATTGCCCTGACAACATTTATTAACAAGACAAAGGCCGGCAGGGCGATGCGTGCGGTATCGGAAGATAAAGGTGCTGCAGAACTGATGGGAATCAGCGTAAATAAAACAATTTCTATGACATTTGCAATTGGATCTGCGCTGGCAGCAGTTGCGGGAATTTTATTTATAGCACAATATGAGACACTGCTGCCCACACTGGGAGCTCTTCCGGGAATAAAGGCTTTCGTAGCTGCAGTACTTGGCGGCATAGGAAGTATTCCTGGCGCAATGCTTGGAGGTATTCTCCTGGGCGTGATTGAAAGTCTTTCCAAAGCGTATATTTCCACACAGCTGGCAGATGCAATTGTATTTGGCGTTCTGGTTATCGTACTTCTTGTGAAGCCATCAGGTTTGCTTGGCAAGTTGAAGATTGAGAAAGTGTAGGTGGGATCATGAAAGACAAGAAGAAATTAATTATAAATGCAGTGATTGCAGTTGCAGTTTATGCTGTCGTTATGGTACTGGTTAATGCAGGAGTATTGAGCCGCCAGATGATGTCCCTGATCATCCCGATCTGCACCTATGTCATGCTGGCTGTATCACTTTGCCTGGTAGTTGGGTTTTTAGGTGAATTAAGCCTTGGGCATGCCGGCTTTATGTCGATTGGGGCATATACCGGAGCGCTTGTCATGATAGGCACGAAGAATCTGCCATCTCTGGTAAGCCTAATTCTTGGACTATTGGTAGGCGGTATCTGTGCGGCTCTCTTTGGTTTGTTAATTGGTATTCCGGTTCTCAGACTGAGAGGGGATTATCTGGCAATTGTAACTCTGGGATTTGGTGAGATTATCAAGTCAATTATTAACTCCATGACTGGAATTACAGGTGGTGCAAAAGGTCTTTCTAAGATTCCTTTAAACACTACATACCGAAACTTCACAGTGGTATTTATATTGACTATGATTGTGATTATTGTAGTAGCCCATCTGGTTAATTCCAGACATGGACGTGCTATCTGCGCAGTACGAGATAACTATGTGGCTGCCCAGGCAGTTGGTATTCCGGTCAGTAAATTCAAAATTATGGCATTTGTTGTGGCTGCATTCCTGGCTGGTATGGCCGGTGTTGTATATGCAGGTAATATCGGTATTTTGAAACCGGCTAATTTTGATTATAACACATCTATTGAGATTCTGGTTATGGTAGTACTCGGCGGCATGGGAAATATTAAAGGTTCTATTATTGCAGCCGTGATACTGACAGCACTTCCGGAATTACTCCGCGGCGCTGCAGATTACAGAATGCTGATTTATTCGATTGTACTGATTGCGCTTATGCTGTTTAATAACTCTTCCTTCAAGAAAATGATGATGGAAAAGAGAAACATGCGGCAGTCTGACAAAGTCCGGAAGGAGGGAGTATAAGTATGGCATTATTAGAAGTGAAAAGCCTGGGTATCTCCTTTGGAGGACTTCGGGCGGTAGATAACTTGAATATGAGTATTGAAGAGGGCAGCCTGGTTGGATTGATCGGACCAAACGGTGCAGGAAAGACAACGGCATTCAACCTGCTCACCGGAGTATACCTTCCGACGGATGGAACGATTACCCTGGACGGGAAAAGTCTGGTAGGGCTGAAGCCGGATCAGATCTGCCAGGCAGGTATTGCAAGGACATTTCAGAATATCCGTCTGTTCGCTCAGATGTCGGTGCTTGACAATGTTAAGGCGGCCCTTCATAATGAAATTAAGTATACCCTTGCTGAAAGTATCCTGCATTTGGGATCTTTTGCGAAAAAAGAAAAAGAAATGGATGAACATGCCATGGAGATCCTGAAAGTATTTGAACTGGATCAATATGCTGATGTTCTGGCATCAAATTTACCATACGGAAAACAGAGGAAGCTGGAGATTGCCAGGGCCCTGGCTACAAAACCAAAACTTCTTCTGCTGGATGAACCGGCTGCCGGGATGAACCCAAATGAAACAGCAGAGTTAATGCATACGATAGAGCTGATCCGGAAAAAGTTTCATGTTACAATTCTTTTGATCGAACATGATATGAAGCTGGTTGCGGGAATCTGTGAATATCTGTATGTATTAAATTTTGGTACGGAACTTGCAAATGGAAAACCTGAGGATGTGCTTAATGATTCGAAAGTAATCACAGCATATCTGGGCGAATAGGAGGTGGATTACAATGGCTATGTTAAGTGTTACTGACCTGAAAGTAAATTATGGTGTAATCCAGGCGATTAAAGGTATTTCCTTTGAAGTAAACGAGGGAGAAGTTATTGCACTGATCGGAGCAAACGGTGCCGGTAAAACTACAATACTTCATACGATCACAGGATTGATTCCTTCTAAAGCAGGTAAGATTGAATTTGAAGGCAGGGATATTACGAAGCTGCCCGGACATAAAATTGTAACGCTGGGAATGGCTCATGTGCCGGAAGGCCGCCGTGTTTTTGCAGACCTGAGTGTATATGAGAACCTGATTCTGGGAGCTTATACGAGAAAAGATAAAGAAGAGATAGCATCTACCCTGAATATGGTTTATAAGAGATTCCCCCGTTTGGAAGAGAGAAAGAATCAGTTATCCGGAACCCTTAGCGGTGGAGAGCAGCAGATGCTTGCAATGGGACGCGCTTTGATGTCACATCCCAGGATAATTTTAATGGATGAGCCATCTATGGGGCTGTCACCTATTTTTGTAAATGAGATCTTTGATATTATCAAAGAAGTCAGCGCAGGCGGCACAACCGTACTGCTGGTAGAACAGAATGCAAAAAAGGCATTGTCTATAGCCGACCGGGCATATGTACTGGAAACAGGTAATATTGTAAAAGAAGCAGAAGCATCTGTTTTAATGATGGATGATTCCATTAAGAAAGCGTATCTTGGAGAGTAAAAGGCCGAACTATCGTGCCTGTCCGGGCAGCTTGGCGGGGATTGCCAATGATATTTAAGAGATGGCAAAAAAGGAGGTCCTTATGGAAAATGTAATAGTAACGATTGCAAGGCAGTATGGCAGCGGCGGAAAGACAATTGGTGAGATGTTTGCCAAGAAAAACAGTATCAATTGCTATAACAGGGAGATTTTAAGAATGGCTTCCGATGAAAGCGGTATTGATGAAAAACTGTTTAACCAGGCAGATGAAAAGTTAAAAAGCAGTCCGCTGTTTGGAATCACAAAAAAGGTTTATAAAGGAGAGCTGATTCCGCCGGAAAGTGATGATTTTGTATCCAATGACAATTTATTCAATTACCAGGCAAAGGTAATTAAGGAATTGGCACAGGAAGAATCCTGCGTCATGATCGGACGATGTGCAGACTTTGTTCTTCGGGACAATCCAAATGTTGTCAGTGTGTTCGTACATGCACCGAAGACCTATTGTATGGCGAGAGCTTTGGAGCGGTCCTCCCTTGGATGGAAGGAAATGGAGAAATTTATAGCCAAAACGGACAAATACCGTGGAGACTATTATCGTTATTACACGGGAAGAGAATGGAATGATGCAAGAAATTATGACTTGTGTCTGGACAGCAGTAAACTTGGATTTGATAAGTGTGTCGAGGAGATCGAAGCATATATTAAAATTCGCTTTCGTGAAATGCTAGAGCCTGTTTGAAAATGGCTTATAGCTAATGATCAGGAAGGAATAAAAAACTCCATAACCCATTGAAAAAATGGGCTATGGAGTTTTTTGAATAAATGGCTTTATTATTTAGCAGGATTTGGGCCCTCCAGATAATTCCAGGCATTGTCGATTAGAATCTTCATGATTCGTTCTACTTCCCGGGCGTCTGAATCGGTCAGGTGTTCAGTGAGAATCCGGTTCCATTTTTTTCGAACTTCATAAAGTTTCTGGATTGCGTCCCTGCCATGGGAGGTAATGAAAAGGCGGCTGATCCTTCTGTCATATTTATCCTTTTCACGAACAACATACTTGAGTGTTTCCAGTTTCCGAATGGCTCTGGCAGTTGTTCCTTTGTCAAAGTGTTCGGTTCCGGCCAGATCTAATATACTGATACCTTCGTGGTCAGCTATGTGCAGCAGAAAAAATTGCTGGCCGCCGCTGATTCCTATTTCTTCCAGCTCGCGGTCATAATACCGCTGGCTCAAGCGGTACAGAGATGATGCGAGCCGGCTTATAGGATAAATAATATCATCATCGGTATTCATTTTATTTACGCTCGCTCATCGGAATGTAATCACCGTCATCCAGAACACTCTTGTATGCGGGACGGATAATTTTACCCATATTCATCAACTCTTCCAGGCGGTGTGCGCTCCAACCTACAATTCTGGCAATTGCAAATATAGGGGTAAAGAGCTGCTCCGGGATATCCAGCATGCTGTATACAAATCCGCTGTAGAAGTCCACATTGGCGCTGACACCTTTGTAGATTGCCCGTTCTCCGGCGATGATGCGAGGAGCCATGTTCTCGATCATGGAGTATAATTTATAATCTTCTTCCCGATGTTTGTCTTCGGAAAGCTGCTTAACAAAGGATTTTAACACCTGTGCTCTTGGATCGGAAATGGAATAAACAGCATGTCCCATACCATAGATCAAGCCTTTACGGTCAAATGCCTCACCCCGCATTAATTTTTCAAGGTAGTCACGTACCTGATCTTCGTCGGTCCAGTCACTGACGGTTTCTTTTAAGTTCTGAATCATTTCTACAACTTTAATATTTGCACCGCCGTGTTTTGGTCCTTTCAGGGAAGCCAGGGCAGCTGCAACTGCGGAATAGGTATCTGTTCCGGAAGAGGTAACTACGTGAGTGGTAAAGGTGGAGTTATTACCGCCTCCATGTTCCATGTGAAGGATTAGAGCAAGATCCAGGACACGAGCCTCCAGGTCAGAATAGTTTTTATCCGGACGAAGCAGTCTTAAAAGGTTTTCAGCAGTGGAAAGGGTCGGATCCGGCTGATGTATGTACAAACTTTCGTCGCACTCATAATGATTGAAAGCATGGTATCCATAGACGGCAAGCATAGGCATGACGCTAATGATCTTCAGAGACTGCTGCAGTACATTTTCCACAGAGATGTCATCCGCTTTCGGATCATAATAGGACAGTGTGAGAATGCTCTTGGCAAGGGAATTCATCATGTCTTTATTTGGAGCCTTCATTACAACGTCACGGACAAAATTTGTTGGAAGTGTACGATAACTTCCGAGTAATTCCTTGAAATCATCCAATTGTTTCTGGTTTGGCAGATTACCGAAAATTAAAAGATAAGCTGTTTCTTCATATCCATAGGTGTTTGTTGAAATAAAGCCCTGAACGAGATCCTGTACATTTACACCACGATACAGAAGTTTCCCTTCACAAGGATAACTCTTTCCGTCTTTTTCAATAGAAGACTGAATATTCGATATTTTGGTGAGACCGGTCAGGACACCCTTGCCGTTAATATCGCGGAGGCCTCTTTTTACGTTGTACTTCTCGTAGAGTTCAAGGTCGATTTTACCATTTTCTTTGCATAGATCGGTTAATTTCTTTAGTTCCTGTTGTTCTTTATCATAGTTCATATAAATCAATCTCCTTTTCTCAAAAATATTTCAGAAATGCCAGAGCACAGGACCTGGTTCTGATAAGCAAGTGCAAATGATTGCGCATGCAACTAAAAAAAGAATACCATAAAATGATTGCACATGCAACTATTTTAGGAAAATTTTATATTTTATTTCACAGTTCCTGCAAGTTGTGAGTAGGAATTCACAAATTCCCATATATTCGCGTGAAAACTCCATTCATTTCAATCATAATATATGATAAGATTTAAAAAAATCACAAGAGCGTATAAAAAATGTATCTGTCACGATATACAGTCCGTTTTCATTAATGATTTTTATACAGGTTCTTAGAGGAAAAGGAGAATAGATATGGGAATTGCAGTAAATGAACAACAGAAGTTATTTACTTTAACTACTGATAGCGCTGCCTATCAGATGAAAGTAAATGCTTGGGGGATACTTCTTCATCAGTATTATGGAGGGAAGACAGATGAGGAAGATATGGGATATCTTGCACAGATGTGGGATGTGTCATTTGCAGGAAATCCTTATGAGACAGGCAGAGACCGGACATTTTCACTGGATGTACAGCCTCAGGAGTATACCAGTAATGGAGTGGGAGATTACCGCATTAACAGTATTGAAGTTGAGAACGCAGACGGTACACGGGGAACTGACCTGCGTTATGTATCTTATCGCATAATACCCGGAAAATATGCGCTCCAGGGACTACCGGCTATGTATGGTGAGAAAGAAGATGCGGACACCCTGGAAATTGTATTAAAGGACACTGCTACTGATCTGGAGGTTACTTTATACTACAGTGTCTGGGAAGAATTTGATATCATTACAAGAGCAGTGAAAATTAAAAACGGGAATCAGGAGCCTGTTCGCTTAGAAAAAGCAGCTTCTGTCTGCCTGGATCTCCCCTATGGTGACTGGGATATGATGCATTTCCATGGGCGCCATGCCATGGAGCGTCAGATGGAGCGGGTTCCTCTTTTTCATGGAATCCAGTCAGTTGGCAGCACAAGAGGAGCATCCAGCCATCATCACAACCCGTTTGTAATTTTGTGTGATAAAGAGGCAACGGAAGATTACGGAAACTGTTATGGAATTTCTTTGGTTTACAGCGGTAATTTTGAAGCGCAGATTGAACTGGACCAGTTGAATCAGGTGAGAGCAGTTATGGGCATCAACAGCCAGAAGTTCGCTTATACATTACAGCCGGGAGATGAATTTATAACCCCGGAGGTTGTGATGGTTTACAGTGGGGAAGGCTTAGGTGCAATGTCGAGAAAACTCCATAAAGCCTACCAGAATCATTTATGCAGGGGAAAATACAAGAAGCAGAGAAGGCCGGTTCTTCTAAATAACTGGGAAGCAACTTATTTTGATTTTAATGAAGAAAAGCTGTTGGAAATTGCAAAAGGTGCTGCAAGTCTGGGGGTTGAAATGCTGGTTATGGATGACGGCTGGTTTGGTATTCGAAATGATGACAATACCGGACTGGGTGACTGGTATGTAAACACACAGAAATTAAAAGGCGGGCTGGAACCACTTGTTAAACAGGTAAATGACCTGGGATTAAAATTTGGAATCTGGCTTGAGCCGGAAATGGTAAGCGAGGACAGTGATTTATACCGGGCACATCCGGACTGGGCATTTACCATGCCAGACAGGAAGCCTAACCGTTCCCGTTTCCAGCTGGTTCTGGATATGACAAGAGAAGATGTAAGGGATTATCTGTTTGAGAAGATCAGTAAAGTTCTGGACAGCGCTAATATAGAATATGTAAAGTGGGATATGAACCGCAGCATTTGTGATTTGTACAGCGCAGACCTTCCAAAAGACCGTCAGGCAGAGATACCACATCGTTATATTCTTGGACTTTATGATCTTCTGGAAAAGTTGACAGGGAAATATCCAGATGTGCTGTTTGAAGGCTGCAGCGGCGGCGGCGGACGTTTTGATCCGGGAATGCTTTATTATTCACCTCAGTATTGGTGCAGTGATGATACGGATGCCATCGAAAGAATTAAGATTCAGTATGGTACATCTTTCGCATATCCTATTTCTTCCGTAGGATCTCATGTTTCGGCAGTTCCCAATCATCAGACGGGAAGGCTGACTCCTTTTGAAACCAGAGGTGTAGTGGCAATGGCTGGAAGCTTTGGCTATGAACTTGATTTGAACAAGCTTTCCGATGAAGAAAAAGGGATGGTAACAGAGCAGATAGAGAGGTTCAAAAAATACTACGATTTGATTCACTATGGTGATTACTATCGTCTTTCCAATCCATTTGAACGGGATGATTATGCAGCCTGGGAATACGTTTCCGAAGATAAATCAGAGGCCCTTCTGCATGGTGTGGTACTTCATGCAAAAGCGAACATGGTGAGAATACATGTGAAGCTAAAAGGTCTGGATCCGGATAAGATTTACCGTGTAAATGGAACCGATGAAATTCATAGCGGTAAAGCCCTTATGCACGGTGGTATATTATTCCCGCGTACAAGTGGTGATTATCAGGCTGTGGAGATTCTGCTTACAGAAGTTTCATAACCCGGTTACGTAAAAAGGGCTCTGGCATGATGTGAAATGCCAGAGCCTTTAATCGTAATTGCTCATTTCTTAGATTTTTGATTCAGGCTGTTTCTATATCTTCCTCTGCAGGAAGATATTTCTTAAAAATCCTATAAAAAAACCAGGAACAAATCAGTGCTAAAAGAGCAAATCCAAAGAAAAACCAACAGAACAAGTATAATGGAGCCAGTTTCAAATCCGTAAATGTCAGGCTTAATGGAATCACCCATAGCAGGGCCATAACTAATGTGGAAGGAATGTGCATGTAAGTGAATAAAAATGCATTCTTCAGCAGGTTTTTTGTGGTGTTTGCAAATGCTCCGATAACCGGGAAAATGTAAAGCAGTTCAAATACGACAATTGCTGATATACCGTAGGAAAGATATTTGAGGATGTTTCCATAGGAGGATTGCTGTGTAACTAAAAACTGTATATTAAAAATCAGCATTACGGCAATTACGACAAATACCAGCCAAACAATAGTCGATTGCTTAAAGTTTTCTTTAAAAGACTTTATAAAATCTTTTCGAGCCACGGTTTCATCTCCTTTTATAATCTTCATACAGGAGTAGTAGAGTGCGGCAGCCGATGCTCCAATGGTGAACAGCGGTATGGAGCAGAGAATAAATAAGATATTCAAAGTAATAATATCACCTACTTTACCGAAAAATCTGTTTAAAAAATTGTCAGGGTTTAAGAATCCCATAAATGGTCCCACCTTTCTGGTATCTCATACAGAATAACTGTATTTTTAATAAGAAATATAGTATAGCAGATGTTACAAATCATTGTCAAAAATTATAAGTACAATTTGGTAAAATAGCAATGGTATATTGTAAACAATCTATGTTAATTTGAAGAAAGATATATTCTTACACATTCTATAATATGTCCCGTTTATAATCAGAAATTGAAATTATGGCAGGTAATATGAGGAAAAACAGTATGATAAAGTATACTATTTTGGAATCTGGCTAAAATAGTGATCAGGACGTGTGCGTTTCTGTCAAAATATATTGTTAGATTGTGTAAAATGAAGAAGAATTTCAATAAAAATGCTATGGAAAAATGTCGGATATACATGGAATACAATAAAAAACATGGAAAAATGTGATATATACATGGTGCTAAAATATAAAAATGCACAAAAAAGTATATGAAAGATAGCAATAATGTGCAAAAAACAAATGCATATTTTTGAAAATATTAAAGGGAAACCCTTTACGTGGTCAAAATGCACATAAAAAATAGGTTTATTTATGGATAAATAACATTTTGACATAAAAACACTACGATTAACCATTTAACATTTTACCATATTTGTTATAATAAGGACAAGTTAGAAAACACCGAATGAAAAATGGTGAGAAATTTGGAACTATAGACAATATTTATTTTTATAGGAGGAAATAAGTATGAAATTGAAAAAGGTAGTAACTTTAACTATGGCAGCAGCAATGGCTTTATCCCTTACCGCATGCGGCGGTGGTTCCGGAAGTACGGAAGGAACAAAAGCACCAGAGACACAGGCTGCGGGTGAAACTCAGGCAGCAGGAGACAGTGAAGCAGCATCAGAGAATACTGCTTCCGGAGATACATTATCCGTTATGATCTGGGATGCAAACCAGGAACCGGGTATCAACGAGATTCTTGGCGACTTCACAACAAAGACCGGAATTAAGACAAACCTTCAGGTAGTAACCTGGGACGAGTATTGGACACTGTTAGAAGCAGGTGCCCAGGGCGGAACATTACCGGATGTATTCTGGATGCACTCTAACGAAAGTTCCAGATATATGTCCAACGACATGTTATTAGATTTAACAGATAAGATTTCAGGCAGTGATGTGATCGACCCGGCGAACTATCCGGAAGATATCTGGGGCCTGTATACTTATGACGATAAGTATTATGCAGTGCCAAAGGACGTGGATACCGTAGCATTGGTATATAATAAGAAAATGTTTGATGACGCAGGAGTTGCTTATCCGGATGACAGCTGGACCTGGGATACTTTTGTGGAAACTGCTAAAAAACTCACGAAAGAGGATGGCAGCCAGTATGGAACCGCGATTCGTAATTCCAATAACCAGGATGGTTATTACAATATGATTTATGATATGGGCGGTAAAGTTATCAGCGATGACAAGAAAACTTCCGGCTATGACGATCCAAATACAATCAAAGGTATGCAGATTATCGAACAGATGATTAAAGATGGTTCTATGCCAAGCCAGGAGACAATGTCTGAGACAAATCCGGAAGCATTATTTACTTCAGGTAAAGTTGCAATGATTCCCCAGGGTTCCTGGATGGTAGCGTACTACCGTGACAATGAATATTCAAAAGCTAATGCAAGTTTTGCCGTTATTCCAAGTGCTGCAGACGGAACAAGAAAAACGATCTATAACGGTCTTGGATGGGCCGCTTCAGCAAATGGTTCCCATACAGATGAAGCATGGCAGTTAATCGAATATTTAGGTTCCAAAGAAGCGCAGGAAAAACAGGCTCAGTTAGGTGTAACCATGTCTGCTTATAACGGAACCTCTGATGCATGGGCACAGTCTGTACCGGAATTCAATCTCCAGTCTTTCCTGGATGTTATGAAACCGGAAAACATGGTTATCAGACCATATTCTACAAAGACAGTTACCTGGGAAAATAAAGTAAATGAAGTATTAAAGAGTGCATGGACCAGTGAAAAGAGCATGGAAGATGCTTGTAAAGAAGCAGCATCAGAAATGAATGCAATTCTTGCCGAAGAGTAATTGTTTTTACAAATAATGATATAGCTGAGAGCGTGGTGCTGGCGTAGTGGTAGAGCTGACGCCGGCACGTTTTCTCAGGATGAAATGCAATACATAGAAAGAGGAGTGAGAATATGGCAAAACCAGGAGCTAAAGGAACCGCACGTGCCCGCAATGAGTTTTTATGGGGCTGGGCATTTATATTACCAACAATGATAGGTTTGATTGTTTTGAATATTATCCCGATCATTCAGACAATTTATCAGAGTTTTTTCAAGACGGGTGATTTTGGTAAAGGTAATATTTTCGTTGGTGCAGCCAATTATACAAAACTGTTTGCAGACGGACAGGTATGGCAGGCACTGTTAAATACCTTTAAATATGCAATTGTAGAAGTACCTTTTTCAATTGCAATTGCCCTTATATTGGCTGTTTTGCTAAATCGCAAGATGAAAGGGCGCAGTGTATACAGAACGATTTTCTTCCTGCCGATGGTTGCGGCTCCGGCAGCGATTGCCATGGTATGGAGATGGTTATATAACTCTGATTTTGGTTTGATCAATAATCTGCTTCATACAAAAACAAACTGGATTTCCAATCCTAAAATTGCAGTATTTGCAATAGCGGTTATCGGGGTATGGTCTATAATCGGATATAATATGGTATTATTCTTATCCGGTTTGCAGGAAGTACCTCATGATTATTACGAAGCTGCAGAAATTGACGGGGCAACCGGAATCAAGCAGTTTTTCCACATTACCATTCCACTGATCTCTCCAACCATTTTCTTTGTACTGGTAACAAGAGTAATCGGCGCATTACAGGTTTTTGACCTGATCTTCATGGTTATGGATAAATCAAATCCTGCACTGGAAAAGACACAGTCACTGGTATATCTGTTCTACCGCTATTCATTTACGGAGAAAAATCTCGGTTATGGTTCTACAATTGTTGTGCTGCTCCTGGTGGTAATCATGATTATTACCGTATTCCAGATGATTGCGCAGAAAAAATGGGTTCATTATAATTAGAAGGAGGGAAAGTGATGGAAACAAAGAAAAAAGCTGTTTCAGTATTGATTCACGTAATATTGATTTTAATTTCTATTACCATGCTTGTGCCTTTCCTTTGGATGATAATAACGGCATTTAAATCGGTAACAGAGGCAACACAGGTAGACCCGTTTGTAATTTTTCCAAAGGTGTGGAGAACAGACGCTTTTAAAGCAGTGTGGAATAATATGAATTTCCTGCTGCTTTATAAGAACACCTTATTATTGATTGTTGGAAGAGTTTTATGTGCAGTAATTACGGCAACCATGGCAGGTTATGCCTTTGGACGACTGAATTTTAAAGGTAAAAATCTGATGTTTTCATTAGTGTTATTCCAAATGATGATTCCGGCGCAGATTTTTATCATTCCTCAGTACTTAATGATCAGCAAAATGGGTATGATGAATACGATTTTTGCACTGGTTTTCCCGGGTCTTGTAACAGCGTTTGGAACATTCCTGTTAAGACAGGGATACATGGGTCTGCCAAATGACCTGGAAGAGGCAGCCAGACTGGATGGTTGTAATATAGGACAGACATTCCTGTTTATTATGGCTCCGCTGACAAGGTCAGCGATGGTTGCACTGGGTATCTTCACAGCAGTATTTGCATTTAAAGACCTGATGTGGCCAATGATTGTAAATACAGACAAGAACATGCTTACCCTGTCTGCAGCGCTGGCGAAAATGCAGGGGCAGTATGTAACGAAATTCCCGGAACTGATGGCAGCGTCTCTGATTGCCTGTCTGCCGATGATCGTTATTTATGTAATATTTCAGAAACAGTTCATCGAAGGTATTGCAACCTCCGGTGGTAAATTATAATAGAGAATTACAAAAGGGGACGCATAAAAACGCCCCCTTTTACAATCTGAAGTTTATCCCGGTTTACAATGATCGTACATTTACGTAATCATTTTTTTTCTCCAGCGTTACAAGATGTTCCGGAATTTCCCGAAAAGCTTTTGGACTGACGCTGTATTTTTGTTTAAATATTTTGGAAAAAGCCAATGGGTCGTCATAGCCTACCTGGATCGCAATCGTACTGATGGGTAAAGTAGTTTTTTGTAGGAGAGAAGCCGCTTTATTCATGCGAAGGCTGACCAGGAATTCCTGTGGTGAGACACCCATTGCTTTTTTAAAACTATTGGTAAGATAGCTTCGGTTAATTCCGATATAATTAGCCAGGTCGTTTATTTTTATCTTTTTTGAGTAGTTATGGGACATGAAATTAATAGCATGTTTTACGTAGACAGCTCCCGAGTAATCGTAGTTAATATGTTCCTGATCCCGAAGGGAATAGTCTTCGATTATAATAGCCATAAACTGCATCAATAAACTGCCCCGCTTTAGTTCATTTGCGTAAGTAAGCTGACGTGCATCCAGCATTTTTGAAATACAGGTAATCAGCTTGTCCGTACAATTTAGTGAGATAGTTGGTTCTTCTTTTGAAAAACCGGCATTTGCAATGCATTCATAGGATTTCAAACCGTTAAATCCTATCCAAATATAAGACCAGGGATCTTCTTTATCAGCCTCGTAATAGCATTCTACACCAGGTATAATTAAAAAAGCCTGATCCTTTACCAGAGGATATATTTCTTTGCCCACTTGAAAAAAGCCTTTGCCCTTGGTAATGACATGTATCACATATTCCGTACGCTTCTGCGGTCCAAAGCCAAATCCGGCTTCACAGTTCTCAATCCCACAATAGCTCAGGTACAAATCAACATAGTCACGCTGCAGGTCTTCCAGACACTTGTAGTTGGCAGAGTCGGTATAACCAACCTGTAATTCCATGTAATCCCCTCCTCTATTTAACTGTATGTTTATTATAATATAGCGGGGGAATTGCGTCAACTTAAAGAAAAGGACGATTAGCTGCGATCCCCCAAAGTCAGAGGGATGGAGATTGGGGGATTGCAAGGATTCTGTCGGCTGGCGGCAGAATAGTTATTGACAGCAAAGCATTAGTTTGCTATTATCTAAATAAGATAATGGTTCAGTGCACAAATTTATCTATTTTTTGATTATGTATTTATATTTATTATTAAGTTCTTAGTTTTAATTTCTTATTAAATTCCACGCTTATTTTCAAAGCGAAATTCAATTATAGTATGTCAATAGGAAAACCATTATCTTATAGTTTGGAGCAATTTCTGCTATGCTCTGTTTTTGAAATGGGTAGATTTCTGCATTGGAGTATAGAAAGTGAGGTTATATGCAGGAAGTGAAGCAAAAGCAGACCGGTGCTAATCAGATTGAAGATTCAGTAATGAAAACAATGGTACGTTTTTTTGCAGATGAGCTGCTCCCTTATTTGGGGATTAAAGGAAAGGTGAAGATGATTGCACCAACAGAGGAAATACATATGGAGATAAAAAGGCTGTATGAAGATATGAATCTGATTATGGAGGACGGAACCTGGAAACATTTTGAGTTTCAGTCAACTAATGGAGGAATTACGGATTTAAAAAGGTTTCGGGTTTATGAGGCATTAACCAGCCAGGAGAATAAAGTGCCGGTTGTGACTTACGTTTTGTTTTCCGGAAAGATTAAGAATCCACAATATCAATTTACGGAAGGCATTAATACCTATCGGGTAATCCCTATTATTATGCAGAATAAGAATGCAGACCGGATCATAAAAAAACTCTTGAAAAAGCAGAAATGTGGAAAGCCTATAGAAAGGCAGGAACTGGTTGCATTGGCGCTGACTCCATTGATGCAGGGAAAAATACCAATGAAGGACCGGATTAAAAATGCGCTCCAGATTGTCAGTAAAGAGATTTGTTTAAGAGCAGAAGAGTCCCAAAAGATACAAGCGGTTATTTATGCATTGGCAGAGAAATTTTTGAAAAATGAAGAGATGGATGAAATTAAGGGGGTAATGAATATGACAAGATTAGGGCAAATGTTAGTAGATGATGGGATTTCCCAGGGGAAGGCGGAAGCGATCGTGGAATTTTTGGATATAAAAGGAACTGTTTCAGACGATCTGCGGCAGAGGATTATATCGGAGAAGGATGTGGAAAGATTATCCGGGTGGATTAAAATAGCAGCAGTAACTCATACTATTGATGAGTTTCAGAAACAAATGTAGATATATTTTATTTCATGCTGTAGCCGTATCTGTCATTATGATGAATAAAGTCAGTAAAAAGTATTGAAATAAGCAGGGGACCTCTTGAAGTATGCATTCAAGGTGTCCCCTGCCGGAGAATAGGGGGGGGAATTTATTTCAACAATCTGCACGCCCCCGATTTTTAATTATTACTGGAAATCTTTCATATAATCTCCATGAGCTTCGATTAATTCATCACACATCTTTTTGATGTCAGTAATATTAAGTTCAGCACCGGTATGTGGATCCATCATGGCTGCCTGATAAATGTGGCTACGGTCTTTTGTAACGGCTGCTTCGATGGTCAGAAGCTGAGGATTAATATTGGTCATATTCATAGCGGCTAACTGAACCGGCAGGCGTCCGACATGGCAAGGTGTTACTCCACTTCCGTCAACCAGACATGGGACCTCTACGCATGCATCTGCAGGAAGATTATCGATTAAGCCAGTATTTAATACGTTACCGCCTATTTTATATGGTTTGTTCGTAACTACAGCTTCCATGATGTAAGAAGCGTATTCCAGAGAACGTTCGTGGGTGATCTTGCCATCCTTTAAAATAGAAGCCTTTTCACTTTCCCATTCAGCGATCTGTTTGATACATCTTCTTGGATATTCATCTAAAGGAATATTGTATTCTTCAATCATTTCCGGATATTTGGATTTGATGAAGAAAGAGTTGTACTCGGAGTTGTGCTCGCTGGACTCTGTACAGTAATATCCTAAAGTTTTAATATATTCATAACGAACCATGTCATTATGCTTTTCTTCCGCATTTTTCTTAGCAGCCCGTTCACGAATTTCCGGATATAAATCATTTCCGTCTTTATCACGGAGCTCCAGAAGCCATCCCATATGGTTGATACCAGCGATGAGTTCACGTCTGTCATCCAGTTTATCTTCCATGCCAAGTGCTTTCATAAGATCCTCTGAGCATTTTTGAACGCTGTGGCAGAGTCCTACGGTTTTGATTTTTGTATAACGCTGCATATATCCTGTTAACATCGCCATAGGATTGGTGTAATTCATAAAAAGTGTATCAGGGCATACTTCTTCCATGTCTCTGGCGAAATCAGCCATAACCGGAATGGTACGCAGAGCTCTCATAATACCGCCGATTCCCAGTGTATCCGCAATAGTCTGTCTTAAACCATATTTTTTAGGGATTTCAAAATCAGTTATAGTACATGGATCATATCCGCCAACCTGTATTGCATTAACAACAAAATTAGCATTACGAAGGGCGTCTTTTCGATTTTCCACTCCTAAATAAGTTTTAATAGTAGCTCGTCCTTCATTTACGTTTTTGTTGATTGCCTGTAAAATAATCTCAGAATCTTCAAGGCGCTGTCTGTCGATGTCATAGAGTGCGATTTCACTTTCGCATAAAGCAGGGGTGCACATACAGTCACCCAGTACATTTCTTGCAAATATAGTGCTTCCGGCACCCATAAATGTTATTTTAATCATATAGGACCTCCTGGTTTTATGTGGATAATATTTGTTATCTGTTGTAATTTATTATATAATAAATCATATGGGCAGACTATCCAAATTGTTTCGTAAAAATTGTTGATTTGTTGAAAAGTAATAGGAAGGAGATGCTATGGAAAGCAGGTATTCAAAATCCTTGTCGGTATTTTATGCGGGGAGGGAGAAATGTGAATCCGGTCATTTTTTTGGACCGGCATTACGCCCGCATTATCTGATGCATGTGGTAGTGAAGGGAAAAGGGACCTATGAAACAGGAGGTCAGAAAATGCATCTAAAGATGGGAGATGTATTTCTGATTTACCCAAACGAAATGACCCTGTACAGGGCGGACGATCAGGAACCATGGGAATATGCCTGGGTTGCTTTTGACGGTTATGAGGCAAAGAGAATCTTAAAAAGAACGGGATTTCAGGGGCATAAACTGACATTTCAGCCGGAGCAGACAGATTTATTTATAGAAAGAATGCAAAAATTAGCACAGATATTTTTGGAGCATGAAGAAGATGAGTTTGAACTTACCGGAATGTTTTATCAGGTAATGGCACTTATGGTACGGGAGTCGGATGAGCCAAAGGAAAGCTATGAGCAGCAATATTTCCAGAAAGCAGTGGATTATATCTGTCATAACTATGGCTATCCCATTAAAATCAGCGATATAGCAAAGTACGTGGGGATTGACCGGACATATCTGTATAAGATCTTTATGGATGTAGAGCAGTGTGCGCCAAAGCAGTTTTTAATTCAATTTCGGTTGAAGACAGCGATGAATATGCTGGAAACGATGAAGTACAGTATTACAGAGACTGCGTATTCCTGTGGGTTTAAGGACGCAGCCTCATTCTGCAATCATTTTAAGAAGTTTACAGAGATGACGCCAAAGCAGTATCAGCGTTATCAGAAAAATGTCAAGTAAAAAAAGCAATACAGTGATAGAAACAGCACAGTAAAAGAAGCAGTACAGTAAAAGAAACATAACAGTAAAAGAAACATAACAGTAAAAGAAACAGTATAGCAAAAGAAGCAGTACAGTAAATGAAGCAGTACAGTAAAAGAAGCAGAACAGTAAAACAAACAGTATAGCAAAAAGTACAGTAGCAGCGAGGTAAGGTAAGTATGTCAATTGGACAGCAGCCTACAATTTACGCTGCATCATATCTGGTTTTACTGCATATTCTAAGGCGGTTTTGGATGTAATCAGCCCCTTTTTGCAAAGGCTGACCAGACTGGCATCCATGGAGAACATTGTATCCGAGGAAGAAGAATATAAAGTTCCGTCAATCTGGGGGATTTTATTCTCACGGATCATATTCCGGATTGCCGGAGTTAATGTTAAAACTTCAAAAGCAGGGATAAGTTTCCCGCTAACGGAGGGAACCAGCTGCTGGGATACTACTGCCTGTAACGCCATGGATAATTGAACGGTAATCTGGGTCTGCTGGCTTGGAGGGAAAACATCAATAATTCTTCCCACTGTATTCACAGCGCCTATAGTATGGAGGGTGGAAAATACCAGATGACCTGTTTCAGCTGCGGTCATGGCAACCTGTATTGTTTCAAAGTCACGCATTTCGCCCAGCAGAATAACATCGGGGCTTTGGCGAAGGGCGGCACGCAGGGCTACCAGATAACTTTCGGTATCTGTGTTAATCTCCCGCTGGCTTACTATACTTTTTTTATGGCGGTGCAAATGCTCCAGGGGATCTTCCAGTGTAATGATATGACGTTCTTTGGAAGAGTTGATAGCATCAATCAGGCAGGCAAGAGTGGTTGATTTTCCGCTTCCCGCAGGTCCGGTAACCAGAACCAGACCCTTGTTAAAGTCTGCAAGCCGCAGTATATTATTCCCGATGCCAAATTCCTGGGGATCAGGAAGATTAAACCGCACAATTCTGATTACGGCAGACAGGGAACCACGCTGACGGTATGCATTGATTCGAAATCGGGACAGGCCGGTAATGGAAAATGAAAAATCGTCATCGCCTTTATCCAGCAAAATCTGCATAGATCTGTTTCCGGCCAGTTGATAAATTTCCGTTATAATATTTTCGGTATCATTAGGCATAAGTTTGTCTGAGTCATCATGTACCATAGTGCCATTGACTTTATAGGACAGGGGAAGGCCGGCTACGATAAAAACGTCTGATGCCAAGGCTTTTACCGCATGTTCCAATAGTTCATTTATTTCCATTAAAGTTCCTCCTAAAATTCAGATTCAAAAGATCCGTTGAATACAGGTACATTACTTTCCGGTTCCCAACTGCCATCAGATTCGCTGTTCCAGGTTATAATGCGATAGAAGCGCTCTCCCGACTGTGTTGGGAAATTAAGCTCCAGAGTTACCTTTAACATCTGATCATCCGTAATTGGTACCGCATAATGTAATTCAGGTGACGGACGATCCTGGTCAAAGGTATATGTATCCTTGTCTGAGAGTACCTTTATTATTCGGGTATAATAAGATTGTGGGTCGGAAAAAGTCTGCGATCTGTACTCGGAATATAAAATGTCATCAATTTCAGACAGTATCTGCTTGGCCTTTTGGTCCGCCTTATAATAGGCACTGGTATGCTCGGCATTCTTCTTGCTCAATTGATAATCCATGTTGGCGTTAACGATTGAAAGAACAGCAAATGTCACCAGGCATAAAAGCACAAATACAAGCAGGATGGAAGAAGTTCCGATATTTAAAAAAGTATGTTTCTTTTTCTTTTTCATCATAAACGGCCTTTCTATTACTCAAGAGTATGAGGAATATTTATTTGGGCTGCAAGAGAATACAGCAGTTTTTCCGGTTTATCAGTTTCAAATGATGAGATGGAGACGTCTTTTTTACGGGAGTCCCCGGTAACTGTAGCGATGAGAGTAAACTTACTATCTGATTCACTGCATTTTTCCCAGGCTGTATCATAATAGAAGATTATGGAATCCCCATCAGTGACACTTTCCGGAAACAAAGACTGCACTTCTGACAGGGAACCGTTACAGCTTTCCAGTACTTCGGCTGTATTTGATACCAGTCGGGAAGATGTACTCAAATTTTTTGAACTCTGGCTCAGCAAAAAAGATTTTGAAAACAGCTGAATGCAGATACCGCTTGCAACGGTAAAAAACAGTATGGCTATAATCAATTCGATTAAAAATAAACTTGATTTGGAAGGAGTGTTCTTTTTCATATTGGAATCCTTCTTTCTTATTCAATGTCTTTAATGTCACTTCTGGGGTGGATATAGAGGTCAATACCATTCCCTTCCTCTGTAGAAACGGTAAAATGATAAAGCCCTTCCCTCACTTCTTCCATTTTAAGGGAGGTGATATCTGTAATGGACTGGCCGGATTCAACAGATACGGAAGTGTCTGCTTTTGCAAATAGTTCTTTTAACTCATTTTGATCCTCATAAATATAAGTTATGTAGTCCTGCCCGTCATATTGGTCTGTAAGAGCCAGGGCATCGGTGCCTGACAGTCTGGTAATGGTAATATCACCTATACCGTCCGCCTGCCGGATTTTTTCAGAAATATAAGAGAGTGCAGTATGGGAAGAATTATTCTCTGCCATTTGCCCGGCAGTAGAACGATAAACATTAGAACCGATCAGAACCACAAGCAGCGCTGAAGCTGCAAATACGCAGAACAGTGACAGGGTAAAAACGATATCAACAAAGTGTTCCTTTGACCGGAAATTCTTCATAAGGTGGCCTCCTATTTCTTAATAATGGTAATGTCAGGCATAATATTAGAGCCAAAAGGTTCATAATGAATAATAAATTTATCATCATCATATGCGACGGCATAGTGTGCCAAAAGGTCTTCCAGGGTATCCGGATAGGAGCCTGTCAGGGCATAGTTCTGTACGGCACACCGTCTCAGTGCATCGGCAAGGGTTCTCTGCTGTTCAGCGTCGGTTGTGGCAGAGATATTGCCGATGCCATATAGAAATAAAATCATAACAAGTCCGAAGGTACAGAGTGAAACCAGGAAACCGGCTCTTATTCTTCGATGAAAAGGTAACTGGTGAAAACGGTTCATAGAAATACCTCCTAAAGCGGTCCGATACTGGACATAATACCCATAAGCGGAAGCATAACAGAGAGCAGAATAACACCCACAATTATAGATAGTGCAACTACCAGGGAAGGTTCCAGGATAGAGATCAATCTTTCGATCCGATTGTCGACTTCTTCTTCATACTGATCAGCTACTTTCTTCATAACTTCGTCTACGTTGCCGGTTTTAAATCCCACTGCGATCATGCGGGCATATACCCCCTGGAAAAGTTCGGAACTGGTTACTGCATGTGAAAAGCTTTCGCCTTCTTCCATGGAAGTCTGACACTTTTTAATCTTTTCCTGTAAATCCTGGTTATCAACCAGCTTAGAGGTCATGGTAAGACTCTGCTCGATGTCCAGACCGCTGCTCAGTGTAAGAAACATTCCGCTGGCAAATCGACCCTGGGCTATCTTATGCTGAAGAGTTTTGGAAAAACGTATCTTAGAACCATTGAAAAATAAGAAAGCCGTAAAAGCTGCGAAAACGATAATTACGGGCACTGCATAATGGCTGAGCATGTTTCCAAGGTTCAGCAGGCTTTTGGAAAATCCCGTCAGCTGGCTGCCCAGCTCAATGTAAACCTGATTAAAGACAGGCAGTACTTTCACAATGAGGATCACTACTATAAATAACAGAAGCCCGATCATAATGCAGGGATATGTAATAGCACCTTTAATTCCTTTAGCGATATTCTCCTCCCGCTCATAATATTGGGCTAAAGAGGACATGACATCGTCAAGCCGGCCTGATTGTTCGCCGATTTCAACCATATCTGTAAAATATTTAGGAAAAACTCCGCAGTCTGATACCGCAGCATGGAAGTTCCCTGTTTCTTCTAGCGTGCGATAAATAGATTCCAAAACAATCTTTCCATCCGGACTGACGTTATCTTCCAGCATGATAGAGATGCCTTCAATAGAAGAAATACCCGACTGGAGAATCATTGCCATTTGATTACAGAAAAAGGATATTTCAGTATTGGATAATGGTTTATTGGCTTGTTTTGCCATAAGAACTCCTTTCAAAACGCAAATTTAAATATCTATTAATAGGTATGTTTAGTGGTATAGTTCTTTGCGTCTCCAATGTATTTTTGGATTTTCTTGCTGTTTTTCCCACTGGCTGCGAAGGTTGGATCCATGAGTGACCAGCTTTTGCCGTCGAATTGAATAATGTCATCAATCCAGCCCTCCTCCTTTGTATAGACACTGATCCAGGCATGGACAACTTCCCCGGAATATCCGGTTTCGATTTTGGTGGGAATGCCCTGGGAACGCAGCATACATCCCATAAGAGAAGCGTAGTCAAAGCAGATTCCTTTTTTGGTTGTCAGAGTATCATCCACATTGGGAATGTAATCAAACTGTACGCTTTCTGCCTTATCCGTATCATAAGTAATGTTATCGATGGTAAAATTGTATACAGAGGTAATGGCATCCAGATCTGTTGAAGCTCCCTTTACGAGTTCAGCTGCCTTTTTTACGGACTGGGAATCAGCTGTAAAATTGACATATTGGTTCGGATACAGAAAGGGACCGAATTCATTTGTTAATGTTACATCTGCGGATAAAGAGCTTACGATAGCGTATTTATCATTGGCCAGCTGTTCACAAACCATAATTTCATAGCTCCCGTTTCCCTGGGACAGGGGGAAAACCTCATAGTTTCCGGTATTTTTTATATTATAGTCATTAGTAGAATTATCGGAAGCTTTCACCCGCAGCTTCACTTTGGATGCATTGCCCAGGTACTTTACCATAAAATAGCCTTCTGACAGGCTGGATGTATCAATGGAAGCGTACGCATCAGTCTGTACCGTTGTTCCGGCAGCTTTTGGAGTCAGAACCTTTGGCGTATTCGGGCGGGAACCCGTGGAACTGATACCAGACCCGGAGGAACCCTTGGAGACAACGTGCTCCCGATCGTCTGAATTGCCGCAGGCTGATAAAAAGATACTGAATAAAAGCAGTATCATCAGAAAGGCATATTTATGAAGTTTGCAGGGATACATAGAAATACCTCCCTCTCAGTTTGCTGTAATAATGCTTATTATAGCAATGCTCAGATGTAAATACAATATATTTTATGAAAATGATTCCGTGTGACTAAAGTGTGACAAAAATCCATTATAATCTAATTATAAAGTGCATCAGTATCATTAAATGCAAGTACTGCATTGCATAAATAACTGTGGATAGCGGGTGCTGTATCACAGCTATTTATGCAACGCAGTACCAGTATATACAAGGAAGGAAAATAGCTATGAAAAAGAAAAATTTCATGATAATCGGCGCGGCGGCTGTGCTTTTAGCGGCGACTTTGATAAGCGGGACAATGGCATCCTTTCAGGCAGAAACAACTTCTAAAAATAAAATCAGTGCCGGAAATATTGGAATACAGCTTATGGAAGAAACGGCAAATGGCGGAAAAGAAATAAAGGAAGGCGATATCAAGAATATTACAGGAATGCCTGGAGATAAAATTCCGGAGGCCATTTATGTAGATAATATTAAAGATAACCCTTTGTACTTAAGAGTAACACTGCATAAGAGCTGGGAAGACCGCAGCGGTGAGAAAAATCCGAAAGCTGACGCAAATTACATTTCAATTATAACGAATCAAAAGGATGACTGGATTATTCAGGCTGACGATGAAAATGGTGAAGAAATGTACTTTTACTACCGCAAACCCCTGAATGAAAAAGAGTCTACATCGAAGATAATGGATTTTATCCAAATTGCCAACATCCCAAGCAAAGAACAAAATTTATATACCGGACTTTCCATCGCTTTTGATGTGGAGGCGGATGCGATCCAGGTAATCGGGGCAGCAGATGCCATGCTGTCAGAATGGGGATTAGAAGTTAAAATTGATGAAAACGGAGTTCTGCAGGAAGTAGAGGAAGAATAGAAGCGAATATTAACAGGAGGTAAGTGTTGAAAGAAAAATTTAAAGCAGAAAGGATGCCACATCATGATTCTTTCAACATGTTTTATAGTGGCAGTATTGCAGGCGGTTCTGCAATATGCGGTGGGTGAAAATATGAAAAAGAAAATATTTAGTTTTTTCATTATACTGACATTGCTTTTACAAATGAATATGGTGGTATTCGCTGACAGTGATACAAATGTTACTTTTGATGGTGATGCCAAAGAATTTGTATTTTTAAACGGAAGCAATGATCTGTTTGATAATTTTAAAAATATGATGCCCGGGGAGACGAGAACTCAGAAAATTACGCTGACAAATGATGACTATGAACAGATGAAATTTTACATGAGTGCTCAGGTGCTTCGTGAAATGGGAGCAGGCGGGGCGGTATTTGAAATTACCCTGAAAAAAGACGGGGAACAGTTCTATAAAGGAAAAATCGGCGGGCTGGAAAGCTTTGGGGAAGGTTATATGGGAGAGAATTTCCTGTTAGAAAGCCTTGGAAAAGGGGAATCAACGGATATAGATATGGAAGTCTATGTGGATGGGGACTCCATGGATAACAGCTACCAGGAAACAGAGGGGGTCATCCAATTTACGTTCCGTGTAGCACATGATGATTCTGCCGACCAGACAGAGCCGACCACAAATAAAAATCCGGGTAATTCAAATAATAATAACAGCAGCAATGGGAATTCCAATGGCGGCAGCGGTACAAATCAAACAACAAATAAAGTAAAAACTGGCGATGATACGCCGATTTTTCTGCTTGCAGGGACGATGGGTGCCTGTGTATGCGTAATGATATTTATAGCTGCAGGCAGACGGAAAAAGAATCAGAAAGGAGAGGAGTCATAAATGAAAAAAATAAGTATGTTGATAATGTGCTTTCTTATGATATTTTTGGCAGTGCCGGTACTTTCTGCAGAAGCAGCAAAAAACTATGAGGTTGTTTTTCGAGGGGGTTCTCACGGAACCTTAAGTGAGGGTGATGGAAAGAAAGTCGTTTATAATATCCCATATGGTGAGGGATTCCCAAATAGTCCCTATGCCATCCCGGAAACAGGATATGTCTTTAAAGAATGGAGCGAGGAACCCCAGGAAGCCGGAACACCGGTAACCGGGAAAAAAATCTATGTCGCTAAATATATTCCGGTAGTAAGTGGAGTAGAATACGCAGTTAAATATGTAGACACAAATGGAAATCAGCTTGCAACCACTAAGGTTACTATGGGTGAGAATGGAAATAAAATAACAGAAACAGCATTGCTGATCAGCGGCTACACGGCAGACCAAAAGTCAAAATCTGTGGTTTTGTCAGATAAAAATTCTGAGATTCAGTTTATTTATACATCCAATCAATCCGATGTACAGCAGACGGAGCCTCAGACAAATCCACCGGCGACGGAAGCACCAAATAACAATCCGGATAATAATACACCTGCTGCGCCAACAACTCCTGCAGCAAATAATACTCCGGCAACTACACCGCCAAATACCACACCAAATAATACCACACCAAATAATACAGTGGATAACAACGCAAATAATACTCCTAATAATGGTGAAAACAACCAACAGGCAGCACCGGATGAAAATAATCAGCCAGCTGCAAATGAGAATACGGTAGACATCCCGGATGAGCAGGTTCCGCTGGCGGATTCCCCTGAGACGGATTCTGAACAGGAAACGATCAGCATAGAAGACGAGGATGTACCGCTTTCAGCAGCTCCGGAGATCAAAAATGATTATACGGTTATATATATCATTCTTGGAATTCTGGCAGCAGCAGCGGCAGCTTTTGGAATTAAGACAGTTGTTTCCAGAAGACGTAAATAAAGGAATTAAATTATTAAGATTTATTAAAGATAGCAGTATAATGAGCCACGAAGCATTGCATCATATGAATATTAGTGCTATGATAAGATTAGAAAAATAATCGATATCCCATATCGCTGTTCTGATGATATGGGGTATTGGCATAAAATAATCAGAATGACAGGAATAATGTCTTATGGCTAATATGGAGAATAAATTGAACAAATTACAGGTGAAGATGTTTGGCGATTTTCATGTAACAGATGGAAAGAATATATTAAATGACGATAACATTCGTTCTGTCATGGTGACGAGGCTTTTGACATACTTTTTAAACAACAGAAACAGAATGATTCAGGTGCAGGAACTGGGTGATCTTCTATGGAATGAGGACGAAACGGATAATCAGGTAGGGGCATTAAAAAACCTGATGTATCGTCTTAGAAACATTATGAAGAAGTTACTGGGAAGTTCCGAATATATTCTGACAGGGCGTGGAGCTTATTACTGGAATCCGGATGTTACGGTAAAGGTGGATTGTGAAGAATTTGAAACCTGCTGTAAAAATGCCAAAAATCTGAAAGATGATATAGAAGGCCAGATTGTTCAGTACCGCCGTGCAGTAGATCTTTATGCCGGTATGTACTTACCTAAGATTTCATCGGAACACTGGGTTATTTCTTTATCAGCCTATTATCATTCAATGTTTTTATCAGCCGTGAAGAGCCTGGCGGAACTATATGAAGAAGCCGGAAATTTTGAAGAAATGGAAAATGTCTGCAGTAAAGCAATTTCTATGGATTCGCTGGATGAATATCTGTATTATCTGCTGATTAAGTCATTGATTGGACAGCACAAAGAGAAGATTGCACAGGAATATTATACAAGAGCCGTAGAGCATCTGTATGAAAATCTGGGTGTCAAACCTTCCAGTCAGCTGGAAGAAATATATCAGTCGCTGTTAAACGAAATGAACAGTCAGGAACTGGATATTAAGAGAATTCAGGAGGATCTGTGCGAAGCGGCAAAACCCCAGGGTGTATTTCTGTGTAAGTATGGGATATTCCGTGAAATATACCGGCTGCAGGCAAGGCAGGCCCAGCGATTCGGAATGGCTGTCCATGTAGCGCTGATAACCATAAACCCTCCTCAGTACATAGAAAAGGGGACAGAAACATATCTGTCAATGCTGAAACGGGCTATGGATCATGTGAAAGATGCATTTGGATGTCTCCGGGCAGGAGATGTTGCAGCCAGATACAGCGGGTCACAATATGTTGTGCTGTTACCTACGTGTACATATGAATCCGGTAAGATGGTATTGAAGAGGATCGAAGACAACTTTTATAATTCTGCTAAATGGAAGAAATTTAACTTAAGAAGCAGTTTGGAAGAAATTAGTTTTGGAGATATAAGTAACGAATAGGAGGAGCATTTGTGGAAAATATACAGCCTTATTACTTGATGAATGCTCTTAGAATATGTATAGATGAAAAGAAAGATATTTATTTTCAGGGAAGGGCTTATACAAGGTTATCAAAAGATGAAATTAAGTTTCAGGATCTTTCCAGCCTTTTAATTGAAGTAGATAAGATCTTTGATGAAGCAGGTTATCCCCAGGCATTTCAGGAAAAAAGAAGTTTTCAAAAGGAGCATTCAAGATCTTTTTTCTCAATGAATCCCGGCAGTGAAAAGGATATTGATGAGATTTTAAATCAAAAAGGTGTCATAGCAACCTTTGATGTTATAGTTATCAGCAGGAGGCATTCTACCTGGCAAGGGGAGGTATATGGCCTGCAGAGAGAAAAACTGGGCAGCTTTGAAGGTGCCATTACAATGATAGATATATTAACGAGCAATATGGTGATATCAGATCAGTGATATCGCCATATTTTTTTGGAAAAATGTTTGCTGTGACCAGTCTGTGACTTGATTTTGATATAGTAAATCTATAAAACGAAGAATTAACGGGATAAGTTGATATTTGAAAGAGAATAGATAGTATATCAGAGGAGGATCCACATGAAGACAAGAATGAAAAAAAGATTAACCGCAATCCTTTTATGTATGGCCATGATCGTGACTACATTAGGTTCCAATGGAGTAGTACTGGCGGCGGATAATACTGATCATACAGAAGTCCCGGGGACGGCAGCAGAGGCTGAACAGGTCAACGAAGTAAGCCCGGCAGCAGAGACGATTGAAAGTGAAGCGGCTGCTGCTCAGACGGAACCTGTCGTAATGACAGAGATTCAAACAGAAGCTGCAGCAGTACCGGAAACGGAAATGAATTCCGAAGCAGGAACTGAAAATATTCCGGAGACAGAGATGTCCAGCGAAACAGAAGCAGAGAGCCAGGAAGAAATGCAATCCGAAATGACATCGGAGACAACAGAAACTGCTTCAACAGAAACAGAAAGCAGACCGGAAGAAATGCAGTCAAAATATCTTTTTGAAAATGAAGAGATGACAGCAGTAGTAGAATTGATGAATTCGGATACAGTACCAGCGGATGCGGTGTTAGAGGTAAAGCCGATCTTAAATAAAATGATTTCAGATAACAGCCCTGAAACAGATAAAGCTGAAAAAGCAGAGTATGACAAAATTAATACTTTATTAAATGAAAAAGCGGAAAAAGAAGCAGCACCAATCGATGGATTTAATGCTTATGCAATTCAGTTTGAAAAAGATGGTGTGATCTATCCGGTCAAAGATGAAATGAAAGTTTCCATTAATTTTAAAAACGCAGTTCTTCCTGAAACCTTCAGAACGGAAGAAATAAATTTAAAAGCGGTTCAGGCGCAGGTATTAAAGTTTACGGCAGATGAAAATGAAGCTGGAAAAACAAATGTAATTGATTTGAAAGAAAAAACAACAGTTTTAAATTGTAATTCCGATTTTGCAGTTAATGAAGTAGCATTTGAATCAGATAATGTAAGCCAGTTCGCAATTGCTTGGAATGGTGAGGATACAACAACAGAATATACATACGATGATGACCAGGTGACGGTAAAGGCTGTTTTAAGTGAAGCGGGGATACTTCCCAGAGGAGCAGAACTGAAAGTTGTCCCGGTAGTAGACAAAGAGGAACTGGATAGAGTAGAGAGCCTGTTAAATAACAATGCAAAAGCAGAAGATGATACAATAACAGGATTTCTGGCATATGATATTAGTTTTGTAAAAGATGGTGTTGAGGTGGAACCTTCCGGTGAAGTGGCAGTGACTATGGATTTTAAAGAAGGAGTCAAACCGGAAAAAACAACAAAGAGTAATGCTGAAAAAGCAGAAAACAATGCAGAACAGAATGTTACGGTATACCATTTTAATGAAAATGGCAATCAGGATATAAATGTTGAAGAAATTAAACATGCCTCAGTAGATGTTAATAATAAAGCTGAAGTGGTAACAACCAATTTTCAAGTTAACAGTTTCTCAATATTTACGTTAGTTTGGAAAAATACTGCTGGTTCGGGTCAAGCGAATACAACGCAGAGTTTGAAAATTCACATTGTTGATAAAAAGGGAAATGATTTAATGAATGAACCTATTAGTTTTCAACATAAGACAGCAGTATCCTGGCCACAGGCTTCACCCAGTCAAATCAGTGAATGGATTCAGAGTGAAGATATGGATAATCATAAGACACTTGAAAATAAATCTTTTTGTCGTGCATATATGACTTCTGATTCATGGGGGGGACAAAAAGATGTCAGCAATGTAATGCTCTGGAAAAATGAAAGTAACAACGGATGGCAGGTAAAGTGGAGTTCAAATGACGAAGCATACAATGTGCAGCCAGGCGATGAATTATATTTTGAATATACTGACAATCTTAAAACAGTTGATACCATCGACAGCAATAGCAAGGGCATTGAATTGAATATGTTTAACTATAGAGTTGATAAGCATCAGTTCTCGGGCGGGGAATGGAATGAAACTACTGCCGGCCGCGGCGTTAAACAGGGGATGGTCCAGAATAAATTAGATGCAGATGGCTATCCTGTGTTTAGTAAAGAGTTTGGTCAGGCAATTAAAAAATCCGGAAGTAATAAGGATCTCAGAGGAACTACTTTAAAAGAATGGTTTAATCCACAGGGGAGCTACACCACTCAGGCAAATGCAAACCATTTATTTTTACAAAGTGTATATGATGAGAGTAAGTACTTTTACTATAGCAGTTTTGATAATTATGCTTATTTAAATCAGACAGGTGATAATGCAGGTGATTTTACTGTTTATCAACAGATTGGAACACCGGATAATGCAAATCAATTATATTATCAGCGTGGTAACTTTATGCCGTACAATAATATAGCAAATGGAAAACTTAGTAAAAATAAAAATTACTACGACGAACAGGGTAACCCATTAGACAAAAATGATTCCCGGTATGGAGAAGAATTATATCTTACCCAGGGAAAAACGTATCACTTTGGCATGAATATGAGCGCTTCCTTTGCACAGCCGCAAAATGGAATGGTAGATGGAAGTCCAATGGTTTTTGAATTTAACGGCGATGATGATATGTGGGTTTTCATCGATGGCGTTCTGGTGTTAGATATTGGCGGTTGTCATGATGCCCGCAGTGGAAGCATTAATTTCAAAACAGGAGATGTAAAGGTTCAGGGAGTTGCAGATACAAATATAAAAGCTTTATTTCAGAAAGCAAAGGCAGATACCTCTAAATTTGTAGAAGGCGGGAACTATTTTAAAAACTATACAGCTCATGAAATTAAGATATTCTATATGGAGCGTGGTGCAGGAGCATCTAACTGTAAGTTGAAATTCAATATTCCGGCAGTTCCTAAGGGAAGTGTAAATGTTACAAAAGAAATTGGTAATATAAATGAAGGATCATTCAGTGATGTAAACTTTAACTTTAAACTTTATGTAGAAGATGAAAATGGAGATGTAACGCGCGATAATGATAATACAAAGTATAGCTTGGTTACAAATGGGGCATATACACTTATTGATGGAAGTAAGATAAAAGAAATGCAGACTGACCTTAATGGCAGTTTTACTTTAAAACATGGTCAGACAGCTCAGTTTACCCAGTTTGATATGGGCAAAAAGTATTTTGTGGAAGAAACGGATGTTATTCAGAGCCAGTATGATGAATTTGAAGTGAATGGTGTAAAGTTAACGACAGAGAATGGTTCCATAATTGAAGGAGACGAAGGATCAGATAAATATATTGTCAGAAGTCAGGCTTTGCTGGTTGGAACGGACCTTACCGTTAACTTTCAAAACTTCTGTACAGGAGATAACCTGCAGGATCTGGTAATTGAAAAAGTGTTAACTTCAGGATCTTCAGAAGATATTTATGAATTGACGGTTACTGTCGGAGGTCATTTATTTGAAGGTGGATTTATTCGAAATGAAGCAAAAGAAGATGAAAACCGTGAGCAGGCAGTCAAAGGAAAGATATATGTAAAAGCAGGTGATAAAATCAGGATTCCCAAGATTCCGTCAGGAACCAGTTTTGAAGTAAAGGAATCTAATTTAAATGAACTCAATCAGGCTTTTACAAAATATGATAAAGAAAACTATAAAGTAGTAAATGCAGAAGTTCTGGCGACTGATGAAAAAGCTTCCGGAAAATTATTGTTTAAAAAGAATGCAGAAGTTATTGTTACGAATACCTTGCTGTTAGGAAATTTGACAATTAAAAAGACTATAGATTCTGTAAACTATGACAATGGTGATCCGATTTTTACATTCCGAATTAAACATTTAGAAACGGGAAAAGTGTTTGAATATACAATGCGTTTTAAAAAAGATGAGGTGTTAACACAGACAAAAACCTTCGAACTTTTACCCCTTGGAAATTATGAAATAACTGAGTTAGAAACGATTAGATATGAATGTGTAGGTGGAAATGTAAAACAAACAGAATTAAAGAAAACTGCATTAAATCAGACAGTAGCATTTAAAAATATTCGTACGAATCCGGATAACTATTCCCATACAGATGTGGTAATTAATAAATTTACCATGGACGAAAATGGTAATATTGTAATTACTCCGGATCAGTTGGGAAAGTCAGAGAATAAAGAAAATTAAGGAGTGGATAAGATGAATCGATTTATAAAAAATAAAAAAGCATTGATGGCCACTCTGGTTATGGTATGTGTGGCAGCGATAGGTATTACCGGTATGACAATTGCGTTATACTCGGACGTTTCTACGGTAAAAGAAAATACTTTTACCGTTGGAAATGTAACAACTGATATTGAAGAAAACATTGTTGCATCAGAAGGTATTAAAGAGCCCACAGTGAGAAACACAGGTAAAAATGCATGCATTATTCGTATGAGAATGACTATATCTCCTCAGAGTGCAGAGAGTAATGTAGGTGTCTCTGGCGGAAGCAAAGATGTATTGTGGATTTATAATGAAAAAGATGGGTTTTATTATTATAATGCCGTTGTTCAGCCGGGAGAAAGCACACAGGCATTATTCAGTAAATATGAAATAAAAGATCCGGCAAAGTTTGAACCATTTGATATGACATTATACCAGGAAGCGGTGCAGGCAGAAGCTGTTAATGATGCAGGAGATGTAATTTCTGCATTAGACAAAAATGGGAATTTTAATGTGGAATCAGCAAATAAAATATGGAAGATTTATAGTGCTGAATAAAGTATATTTATGTTATTTAAATGCAAAATACGACAAAAAAGTTAGAAGCTTGGAGGAAAAGAGATGTTAAAAAAAGTATGTGGAATATTAAGTTCTTTATTATTAATTATATTAGCATTAGTTGCAGCAGCGTTAATTGTACCACACTTTTTTGGATATCAAACGATGGCAGTCTTAAGCGGAAGTATGGAACCCAACATAGGTGTGGGTTCCATTGCTTATGTAAAGGAAGCTCCGTTTGATGAATTAAAAGTGGGAGATGTAATTAGTTTTCATATGGGAAGCGATACGGTGGTAACACATAGAATAAAAGATGTGGATCAGGAGAACCAGCTAATCACAACAAAAGGTGATGCAAATGAAGTACAAGATGCCGAACCGGTAGCAGCACCCAGCATTATCGGTAAGGTGGGATTTCATATTCCGCTCATGGGATATATCAGTATTTATGCTAAAACACCGCTTGGAATAGCGGGGATATGTGCCGTATTTATAGTGTTAATTCTGCTTGTTTTTTTACCTGAAATTTTCAGTAAAGACGAGAAAAAAGAAAATAAAAAAGATAGTAAAAAAGAATAAAAAAGTATCATGGAATTATCTCTGTATGACCAGTGTGTGACTGGATTGTTATATACTGGATACATAACATAGGAAGTCGAAAAGAACTTATAAATGGATAGAAAGAATAGGAGATAATGAGATGAAGAAAAAAAGTTTAGTTACGATGGTAGCAGCAGTTTGTTTGACAGGTGTAGTAATGGTTGGAGCAACTTTAGCGTACTTAACAAGCACGACAGATGTAGCACAAAATACATTTACAGTTGGTAAAGTAGAGATTGATTTAAATGAAAAAACAGGTGAAACGAATGAAGATTTTACGAAAGAAACAGAGTGGAATGATACGACCGATGGTAAGAATATGTACCCGGGACAGGAAGTTGCTAAGAGACCGGTAGTTACCGTCAATGCTGATTCTGCTGACTGTTGGGTGTATGTACAGGTAAGCGGAGCAGATGAATTAGTAAGTAAGAACTTTACTATTGATGGATGGAATACAGACTGGATTAAGACAGATGAAACTATAAGCTTAGATGGTATCTACAAATATAAAGATAAAGTATTAAAACAGAACAAAAATAATATACTTCCGGCTGTATTTACAAGCGTTAAATATAATGAAAAGGCAGAGGGTAATTTAGAAGGTACTGTTGGTACAGTAAAGGTTGTTGCAGCTGCAATTCAGGCAGATGGTATTGATGAAGCGAAAGCACTGGAAGAAGCTACTGCACAGTTAAGTAAAGCATTAAATCCAGAGGCATAGACAACGAAAACATCATTAAATCAGCATATAATTTATTGTAAATATACCCCAAATATAACACTAAATATAACCACGGATATAATAAAGAGAGGATAGGTAAATATAATTATGAAAAAGAAAAAAATATTAACTATGGTAGCAGCAGTAGCATTAGTAGCAGTAATCGGAGTAGGGGCAACTTTAGCATATTTCACAGATAAAGACAGTAAAACAAACGTTGTAACTATGGGAAAAGTAGATATCGATTTAGAAGAGCCGGAGTTTAGTAAAAATCCGGATGATACAATTACGGACGTAAAGCCAAATCAGAGTATTGTGAAAGACCCTAAAATTACAGTAGCAGAAGGTTCTTTAGAAGCATATGTACGTGCCAAAATTGAGTTTGAAGGTTTAAGTGAAGAACAAATTAAAGATATTTTACCATTGATTGATATTGATACTCAAAAATGGTTTTTATCAACAGACGGATACTATTATTATCAGGCTCCAATGAAGGCTGGGGCATCAGATTATCTGTTCCAAACCGTAAAAATACCGGAAAACTGGGGCAATGAAGTATCTGGTTTGACATTTAAGATTAATGTTTTTGCAGAAGCTATTCAGGCTGATAGCTTTACTCCATATTCAGAACGTGGTTTAATTATGGGATGGAAAGATTCAGAAGGAAATGATATTCAGGCAGAAACAAATAAAACAGTTCCAACAGAAGTACAGTAAACAGGATAGCAATTAGCAGTAAATACTCACCAGAGCGTGTTTGAAATTCATCGCCTGATCTGATAGCTCCGCTAATCAGGGTGCAGCCGTGCAAATTAAGAACGTATCCCCACTACGCCGCCAATTTTGCACTGCCCTCCCGCAAGGTGGAGCAGTCAGCCGCATACGGGCAGTGTGAAAACACGCTTGAAGTTTATAAAATAACAAACTTCAGCAGCTTATTATATCAGCGGGAAAATCAGCCTGATGGCTCAACGGAAGAAAGGAATGGATTCGTGACGTATGGGTGGTTCAAATAAAAACGAAGAAAAGACGTTTATTGTTACAGTAAAAAGCAGAAAAAATCAGACATGGCAGGGAACGGTAAACTGGGTGGAAGAAAAAAGAATACAGCCATTTCGTAGTGCTTTAGAATTAATCCGTTTGATGGATTCTGCCATAGGTGTAGAGGAGGAAGAGTAATGGTTAAGAAAAAAATAGCGCTGTTGGTTACGACAGCTGCACTTATAGGTCTTGTAACCGTAGGAGCTACATTAGCGTGGTTCACGGATAAAGATACAGCGAATAATAAACTGGCAGTTGGTTTTGTAAGTGTAGAGATTGATGAACCAAACTATAAAGAAGAGAATTATCAGGCATTATTGCCGGGTGATCCAATTTGGAAAGATCCCACAATTAATCTGGCAGCTGAAAGCCAGGATTCCTATATCCGTATTGCAGCGCCAAAGGTAACCGTAAATGAGGTGGATTATCCTTTGTTTAATCAAGATGGATCTTCTGATTTTGGGTCGGTTTTAAATGAAAATTGGGTACTGAAAGGTGATTACATTTATTATAAGAACATTGTATCTGGAAATGATAAGGTTCCGCTGTTGAAAGAGCTGGGAAGCGAAGGCAATATCTATACAATGCAAATTCCTACATCATGGACAAATGCTTTTAATTCCGCGAAGATAGAAATTGTCTTCAATGTAGAAGCAATTCAGGCAAGGAATGTAACACCGGATTTTGGAAAAGACGCACCCTGGCCGGTTAGCAGCCCGGATGAAATTATAGAATATCAGGCCAAATAAAATCATATAATGTATTAATATTTATTAAGGACGGAAGATTGTTTAATCTTCCGTCCTTAATTGCAGAATAAGGATGAGAATACGCTATGGCAACTGACCAAAAAATAGAAAATCTTCTGAATCTGGCGCTGGATGCCACTCCGGAAGAACGGGAAAAATCACTGACGTTAGATGTGGGGTATGATCCGGTGGACCAGAAATGGGAAATTATCGTAAAGTACTCAGGGGATATCTCAAGGCTTGAGAGTGAAGACATTCAGGTAGTGGAATTAATCAATGAATACGCAATCATAACATTACCGGAATCTAAAATTGCTTACCTGGCGGCACAGCCAGAGGTTGAATTTATTGAAAAGCCGAAGCGGCTGTTTTTCTCGGTTAATCAGGGGAGGGCAGCATCCTGCATGAATGTGCTTCAGACACCGGCTTTTAATTTAAATGGGGAGGGCATTATTGTTGCAGTTATTGACTCGGGGGTGGATTATACACATCCTGATTTTCGAAATCCCAATGGAAGTACCCGCATATTAAATATCTGGGATCAGACGCTGCCGGGGAATCCGCCAAAAGGATATAAAATCGGGACTGAGTTTGACCAGGCACAGATCAACGCTGCGCTGAACCCTGAGGCAGAAGGGGAAAGGTCTGCACAGGCTGTGCCATCCAGGGACTTAAGCGGTCACGGTACGCAGGTACTTGGAATCGCAGCAGGTAATGGAAGGGCATCTAACGGCAGATACAGAGGTGTTGCCTATGCAAGTGATATTATTGTAGTCAAACTGGGTCTGGCACGCCCGAATTCATTTCCAAGGACAACAGAGCTGATGCAGGCGCTGGATTATGTAATTAGGAAGTCTATTGAATATCAGAAGCCCGTTGCCATTAATTTAAGTTTTGGAACCGTTTATGGTTCACATGATGGAAGCGGACTTTTGGAGACATATATCGATGACATTTCGAATCTGTGGAAATCTACAATATCGGTGGGGACGGGGAATGAGGGGAGTACCGGAGGACACACTTCCGGGATACTGAAAAACAATGTGCCTGTAGAAATACAGCTGGGGATAGTAAATAATGAATTGAGTATAAATCTGCAGATTTGGAAGTCTTATGTGGATGAATTTGAGATTACTATCGTGCATCCATCCGGGCAGGTTGTAGGACCATTACAGGAAGTACTGGGACCACAACGTTATATTGCAGGGGAGACAGAGCTTTTGGTCTATTATGGCGAACCCAGCCCTTATAGCACGTCCCAGGAGATCTACATAGATTTTATTCCCCGGGATACTTATATTGACAGCGGTATCTGGCGGTTAATATTTACTCCAAAGAGAATTGTAGAAGGGCGTTATGATGTCTGGCTACCGGCATCAGCAGCGGTAGGAATCGGCACGAGATTTTATCAGCCCACGGTTGAAACCACGTTAACTATTCCCTCAACTGCCAGGAAAGTTATTGCTGTAGGTGCCTATGATTCCAGACTTTTAACTTATGCACCTTTCTCGGGAAGAGGATATAACCGGGATAGCAGCCAGGTCAAACCGGATGTGTCAGCTCCCGGTGTTGATATTACAACTGCCACGCCTGGAGGGGGATATACCACTGTTTCCGGGACTTCTTTTGCAACACCGTTTGTTACAGGGGCAGCGGCGATGTTAATGCAGTGGGGGATTGTAATGGGGAATGATCCTTATTTATATGGAGAGAAAGTCAAAGCTTATCTGATCCGGGGGGCGAGGCCTTTAAATGTAGAAAGGGTTTATCCAAATCCCACGCTGGGATATGGAACGCTCTGTGTAAAAGACAGCTTTCCGGGTTAAAAATGAATTTTATGTGCATTTTAACTTGACAATACACAATGATGAAAATGCAATATACAAAAGATATAAAATAGTATAACCTAAAGTGGAAAATGAGAGTGAAATTTAAGCCGCACTTGTGTAATCGAGTGCTTTTTTTGTGGAATATTGCTTATTTGCATAGAAGATATTGCTAAAATTTAGTATATAATTTATTCTGTGGGTAACAGTCTGGAACGTGTCCGAAAGCTATGATCAAACACGCTCTAAGATTCTGTAATAATAAGCAGGAGGAAAAAAGAGTTATGAGGAATAAGAGGAATCTGGCAGCCAGAATAATCAGCTTTACATTATCATTATGTCTGGTATGTTCCAGTGCTGAAGGTCTTTTCTCATCTGGGGTTGTGCATGCGGCAGAACTGCAGGAGAATGGGTCTGAGGTCATGGAGATACCAACAGAAACAGAGGTTGTAAAGGAAACAGAGTTGCAAAGTGAGATACCGGATATAGAGGAGACGGAATCAACAAGCGAAATAGATGGCGCCGATCGGGAAGAGGCTGCAACTGAGGCAGCGGAGACAGAGAGTGAATTGCAGGAAAAGAATGCTGCAACTGTGGCAGAAGGGGAAGTAAGTGCAGATGAAGCATTTGCCGGCCTGTTGGACGAGATGTATGCAGCAATGCCTGCAGGACAGGAAAAAGTCACTTATGGTAATAACTATCAGTCTAATCAGCCGGAACCATTTACTTATAAATCCGGTAAAGGAACAGCGACCGTAGATAACGGGCTGACTATGAAAATTGAATCTCTTACAGGCAATGAATTTGCAGCGACCTGGGATAATACACCATATCTTACCTCCGGTGTTATTTCCACCGTTTTTAAATATCAGTCTGAGGGTGAAAGAATTGGCTTTTTAATTAAGGCAAATGATGATTCAAATGGTATTTCCGTAAGATATGATGTTGAAGGCACCTGGAATATTCAGAGCCAGAATGAAGGCGGAAAATGGAAAACATTTTCAGGACCTGTTTTAGAGCAAAATACGGAATACAGACTTCGGATAGGTTTCTATGGTGACAAGATAATCATTGCTTTAGATGATGCTGTTATCTTTAATGAATCAGTTCCGAATGTGTTGACAGAGGAGCTTATTAATCAAAGAGGACAGATAGGAATATTTAAATGGTTTAACGTACCTGCAACAGTATCTATCAGCGATTTTAAGGTAGAAGGTGTAGGAACAAAGGACAAGCCATCCAACGTTGTGGAATATGTTCAGGATTATGAAGATCCGGAATATACACCAAACTGGAGTAATAATGCTGCATCAATCGAAACAACAGATACCGGAAACAGAGTATTGAAAATTGCAGCCGGTAAAGCAAGAGTGGTAGATCTGGATTCACCGGATATCAAAGAGGGAACCTTATCACTTCGTTACAAAGCAGTTGCACCTGCGAACAGCACACCGAAGCAGTTTGGATTCCGTTTTGGCGCTAAGGACAATAAGTTCCGTGAGTTAAACTGGGACGGGGGACAATGGGTTGTAGAGAATCAGTCTGGTTATCCTTCCATCGATATGCAAAAACCAGTGAACGGAACCTGGAATGATTTAATCATTAATTTCCAGGAAGGATCGATCACCGTTTATTTAAACAAAGAGCCGGTAGGAACCTTTACACTGGATGTATTAAAAAATGGTGTGGCAGGTCAGTTCGGTATCCGTACCTGGGGAAGTACTGCCGTATTAATTGATGATGTTATCTACACCAATAAAATAATTGAGCCGGAAGCTATCGTGAAATATGAAAATGATTTCCAGGATGGCATCACAGGAACCTGGAGCCAGGGATCACCTGCAATCGTAAAGGAAGGATCCAATAAGGTTCTGAGTTTAACAAATGTCAGCGGCATGGCTGAATTAACAGATGCCGTAGAATTATCACAGGGAACCTATGGGGCAAAAGTAAAGACAGAACATGCAGATCTTGGTCTTAAGATCGGCACTGGAATTGTGCAGTATAATGAAAATAAATGGGAGTTTGTCTTAGGAAATCAGACGTATCCATTAACAGGCGAAGCAGAATCACCAAAGTTAAAGGCCTGGAACGATCTCGCAGTTTCATTTACCGGAGACAAAGTAACACTCAGCATCAATGGAAAAAAATCTGCTGCTGAGATACCGGCAGGAGTTTCTATTGGAATGGGATATCCCGGAATAACAGGAACCGGTAAGATTTATCTGGATGATCTGCTTTACACGGAAAAGTTCGAGGATATCTCAACAGCTCCGCTGGATAAAGTTTATTATGAAGAATACTATGATACAATTGCAGCGGTAAACTGGGAAGAATTCGAAACACCCCAGATTAAAAATGGCTATCTGGAAGGTGCAGTTGCAGGAAATGCGGCGGCTGTTAACAGTGATATCAGTATGCCGGAACATGGTGTATTCCAGGTGAAAATGCAGGCAGACCAGCTGAAGAGCGGTATTCAGATTGGAAATTTAAAAGTTTACAATACCTCTGCAACGGAATGGGTTTTGAATAATGGATCAGAAATCACACCGCTGGGAATCAGTAAAGCAATTGCGGCTGATGCAGATTATATTCTCAGAGTGGAAATAGTAAAGGGAAATCTAACATTAAAAGTGAATAACCAGACTGTTGGAACCGCAAATGAAGTTTCTTATGATAAGACACAGGGCGGATTCGGTATCTACAATCCAAATGCAGAGAAAATGAATGTAAAAATCGATGCAATGGGAGCAGAGGAATTAAGCGTATATGAAGAAACCTTTGGGGAATTATATAATCCTAACTGGGAATCCAGCAAACCTCTTGATAACAGTAATAATGCGATACATAATACGGAAGCAGGCACGCTGACAATAAAAGTACCGGGCGTAACCAGATTCTTAAATAAAGATTCGATTCCAATGAAGGATGTGCATACCACATTTGATTTCACACCTAGCGTTGGGGATGACATGCAGGGCGGACGTTATGGTTTCGTTTTCCGCGACACCGACTTTACCCAAGGATTGTCGGTAGAGGTTGATATCAATGGAAACTGGCGTGTAAATGTAGATGACAGTACCAAGGGATTTGGCAAGACATTTTCATTAAAAGCAGGTGAGACTTATAAGGTAGCAATTGACCTGATTGGGAACACCGTACAGCTGAAATTTACGGACAAAGATGGGCTTGTCACAGATATGGGTTCCGTTACCATGGAATCTATGAAAAATACACCCGGACTCTTTGGTATAAAGTCCTGGTATGGAAGTAAAGAACTGACATTTGATAATTTTGAAATGATAGAGGAAGCTTCTCTTCCGTTATTCTCTGCAAATGAGAAAACAGTTGAGATTCAAAAAGACGGACTGACAGCTGTGATTGATCAGTCATTCCCGCGTATCCTTTCCTATAAGCTGAATGAAAAGACTATGAGAGGTCAGGAAGATCAGCTGGGAACCGTAGTGCTGAACGGAGAAAAAGTATCACCGGCTGTAACCGGAACAAAGAAAGATGACAGTACCTACGAGTACGTAATGGAATTTGCAGATAAAGGTGTAACGATGAAAGCAACACTTTCTGTAACGGAAAATCATGTGGTAGAATTTAAAATCACAGATATTGCAGAAAACGGCAGCTTTAAAGTGAAAACATTTTCACTGGGCGAAAGCACCTGGGCTTATGCAGATGACAAGATGGAAGGTGCATCTTATGCCTGGACAAAATCAAATGGCCAATGGCATGGTGTATCCGAAGAATTAGCGGATGATATGTCACAAATGGAAAAGAGCGGTGCGGAAGGAACTACCATGGCAATGATCAGTGGAAATGGTCTGGCTGCTTCCATCGAAAACAACGTAATGTCCGGCGGAAATAAAGTGGTAATGGAAAAATCCGTAAAATCCCTGGTAAAAAAGGCTCAGATACGAAATGGAGAATGGACTTACCGTTATAGCGACACCACCGATAAAGAAGAATTGCCCTGGGCAAAAATTGTCATTACAGAAGATGCTAATGCAGATGAAAATGTTGACTGGCAGGATGCAGCAGTAGCACATCGGAAATATATCCTGGAAGAAGCATTTGGTGCCAAAGACATGGCAAACAATATGATGTACATTGCATTTAACTTTGCAAGCCAGGCAAACGACCCATTCCTCAATTCCTTAGAAACAGGTAAGGTATTGTACAATTACATGGATGGATTCGGGCAGATGGTACTTCATAAAGGGTATCAGGCAGAAGGCCATGATGATGATATTCCTTCCTATTCCAACGTCGGTGTAAGACAGGGTGGGGTTGAAGACTTTAAAACTCTCATTGGCGAAGGCGATAAATATAACATGAGCATCGGTGTGCATCTCAATGCTACCGAATATCATCTGGATGCAAATGAATTATACTATAAGAATTTAAGCGGTGCTACAGCAGCCGGATATCAGAGTGACAGGCTTGCAAAAGGCTGGGACTGGATTGATACCGCATACTATGTAGACCAGACGAAAGATGTTGTCACAGGACAGCTTCAGAAACGGTTCAAAGACCTTTATGATTTAACAAAAGTTGGAGATAAAGGACTGGACTTCTACTATATTGATGTTTATACAGGAAATGATTATAATGCTTACAAATTAGTAGATTATATCAATGACCTTGGCGTTAAAGTAGGTACGGAGTTCTCCGGACCGATTGAGCCTGGCGTTACCTTTACACATTGGGGTACCGACCTTGGATATCCCAACAAAGGAAACAAGAGCGTTCTTTACAGAATGGTAAAAAATGATTTGGATATCTTTGTTGGAAATGCATTGTTCAAAGGACAGAAAATCCCGGTAGTAACCACCTGGGGTGATTCTAAGACCGATGTACAGCAGGGTGTGACCGTATTCTATAACGAAGTACTTCCTACAAAATTCATGCAGCATTTTGGTGTTTTAAAATCAGAAACAGACCAAATTACATTTGAAGGAAATGTTACCTCCACAAGAAATAAAGAAACAAAGATGGTGGAATTGCGTCAGGACGGAAAGTTAATCTCTTCCTGGGCCGACACTGGAACCACAACAGATGAAGGAGAACGTCATGCAGGAGAGGCAACTTCCCTGATTCCGTGGAGCTGGGATATCAAAACAGGCGATAAGCTAGACATTAACGGAGGCGCAAAGCTGTATCATTGGAATACAACAGGCAATTCGACTACCTGGGAACTGACAGATGAATTTAAGAATGTTCCATCCTTTGACTTATATGAGACCACACAGCAGGGAAAAGTGAAAATTGGCACAATCTCTAATGACGGTGGCACAATCACCATCAACAGCAAGAAAAACACACCATATGTATTATATCCTTCTACAAGCACCCATGTACTGGAAGCAGCAGGAAACTGGGGTGAAGGAAGCCCGGCTAAAGATTTTGCGTTTAATGCAGAAAAATTTGCAGATGAAGGCGGCGTATGGGAAAAAACCGGAGATGCATCCATTGAGGTTGTACCGGGAAAAGTAAATTATGACATTTCCAAAGAAATGAGCGAAAACCGCTGGGACCGCTATGCACAGTTTAAGACAGAGGGCGGAACGCTGTCCCAGGAAATGACAGATCTGAAACCGGGACAGGACTACACCGTAGGTGTCTGGACAGAAACCCAGAACGGGCGTAAAGCTTCTATTGAAGTGACAATTGGAGATCAGACTTATACCAACTTTGTTACCGGTAAAGACGGAGTGCACCGCTCTTCCTTCAAATATGTGGGAACCAGATGGCAGAGAATGGATGTTGAGTTTACCGTTCCAGAAGGAGTAACCACAGCACAGATTAAGCTGACCGCAGAAAAAGGCGATGGAGTGGTTAACTTTGATGACGTAAAAGTATGGCAGCATACAACAACAGAAAATGATGTAAACAATTCAGATTATGTGCTCTATGAAGATTTTGAAAACACCTATGAAGGCTGGGGACCGTTAGAATATGGCGGCGGATCCAGAAAAATTCATATTGCATCCGACAGAAGCAATGCAAATGATAATAACGAAATTGTAAAGCCTGGCGAAGACAATGTAGGACCTGTAATGACCTGGGTTTTAGATGGAGAAAACTCCTTAAAGCTCAACGAAAATGAAGTGGGCAGATATGTAGTTACAAATGAAAGCAGTTTAAAACTCCAGCCGAACACTTCTTATGATTTAACCTTCGATTATACATTAGAGGATGGCTGTGATTATGTAGTCTATGTAAAACCGGTAAGCCAGGGAGCAGAAGGAAAACTGGCATTCAAAGACCATGAAAATGCCACAGAGGTAAAACTGAAACATACCCCGACCTCCGGAGATAAGAAGACAAAGTCAACATTTAACGGTACATTCACTACGGGAGATGCTGAGGATTATCAGATTTACTTCTATGAAAAAGCTATTTTAAAACCAACGGATTCCAATCCGACATCTGCATATGCATTGATCTTAGATAATGTGGGCGTTAAATACAATTTTGAAGAAATGAAAAGCAAGTTACAGCAGCTGTATGATGCAAATAAGGATTTAAAGGAAGAAGATTATACAGCACAATCCTGGAAAGTATTTAAAGCAGCACTGGATGCAGCCAAAGAAGCATTAAGCAGCCAGGAGGTAACAACTGCAGAGTTGAAAGAAGCTTATGATGCTTTGGAAAAAGCAGTTTCAGGGCTGAAAGGGTATGGTGTCCTAGATAATCTTATTAAGCAGGCGGAAGCAGTTAAACAGGGTGAGTATTCGGCAAACAGCTATGCAAGGCTGGCATCAGCGTTAGAAAATGCAAAGAATGTAGACCGTAATAATCAGGAAGCAGTCATAGAAGCAGAAAAGAATTTAAAAGATGCAATAGATGGACTTGTAAGAACTGTTGAAGCACTGAATGCCTTGGATGAAGCGAAAAAAATCGTGCAGGGAGATTTTACAAAAGACTCTTTTACAGCTTTACAAAATGCGATTAAAGAAGTTGAAAACTTAATTAAGAACAGCTTAGAATTAACCCAGTCACAGTTAAATGCTTCTGTTGAAAGATTGGTTTCAGCGCAGAAAGCACTGGTAAAAAAAGTACAGAGCGCTGTTATTGAGCAATTAAAAACGATATATGAAGCATACAATGGGCAAGATAGTGTATATACTTCTAATAGTTTTTCTACAATGAAACAGGTATTGGCAAGTATAGAAGTTGCAATGGCAGATATATCAAATGTATCTGAAACTGAAGGTAATGAATTACTTAAGCAGGCAAAGCAGGCAGAAAGCCAGTTAGTAAAGCGAGCTGATAAGACAAAATTAAGAGAGGCATATGAGCGAGCTAAAACTCTTCCGCATAACCAGTACACAGATTTATCCATAAAAAAATTAAAAGATTTATTCCCGCAGATTGATGTTGCTCTGGCGGATATGGATATAGATCAAAAGTCAGTAGATAAAATTTATAAGAATCTTGAAGATGCAATCAACGGACTTGTTAAAATCGTAGAAGCCCAGAGCGCATTAACAGAAGCAAAGAAAGTAGTACAGGGTAATTACACAAAAGATTCCTATACAACTTTACAAAATGCAATCAAAGAAGTAGAGAACTTAATTGCCAACAGTGTTGACTTAACACAGGCGAAACTGGACGCAGCCGTTGTCAGAATGACAGCTGCACAGAAATCACTGGTAAAAGTAGTACAAAAGAATGTAGTTGATAGTCTGAGAACCATTTACAACGCTTATAACGGAAAAGATGCTGCTTATACATCCAACAGTTTCGCCGCTATGAAGCAGGTTTTGGCAAGAATAGAAAAAGTTCTGGCAGATACCTCAAATGTATCTGAAAAAGAAGGTTCAGACTTACTGGTACAGGCAAAAGCTGCAGAAAGCCAGCTGGTAAAACGTGCAGATAAGACGAAGTTAAACAGTGCTTATCAAAGTGCGAAGGCAATTTCATTCAGCAAGTACACAGACAAAACAGTAAAAGCTGTAAAAGATCTGTTCTCACAGATTGATGCGGTAATGGCAAATGCGAATGCAGACCAGAAAACAGTAGACGCACTTTATAACAAACTGAATCAGGCAGTAAAAGGTTTAGTGAAAAAGAGCATTACTTCAGTCAAATTAAATGTGAAGAAAAAAACGCTTGGAGAAAAAGAGAAATTTAAGTTAACTGTGAAGCTGAAACCATCCGGTGTCAGCGCAGGAACCCTTAAATGGAGCAGCAGCGATAAAAAGATTGTAACAGTAGACAAAAAAGGCAGAATTACGGCTAAGAAACCTGGTACGGCTAAAATTACAGTAAAAACAGCAAACAAAAAAAGTGCATACTGTACAATTACCGTAAGGAAAAAGCCTAAAAGTGTTACACTAACAGCGAAGTCTGATAGATTAAAAGTAAACAAGACCATGCAACTGAAGGCGAAGCTTTCAAAAGGAAGTGCAGGTAAAGTAACCTATACTTCCAACAAACCTAAAATTGCAACCGTAAGTGCCAGCGGAAAAGTAAAGGCATTGAAAAAAGGTACCGTTACGATTACAGTCAAAACTTATAATAATAAAAAAGATCATGTCAAGATTAAGATTGTAAAGTAATATAGGAATGAAGGGAAAGCTTTGGCGTAAAAGTAGAATTTAAGGCAAGGAGGCAGCGCTCTCCGGTTAAGAATAACCGGAGAGCGTTTGCCTCCTTGTTTTTCGTGTATTATTTATTGGGGTTGGCCAAAGGAACGAAAGATTGTCCAAGAACTGAACTTGTCCGATGCTTTTTGAATTCGTTTGGTGTCACATGAGTTACTTTTTTAAATACTCGGTAAAAATGCTGTATATTGTTAAAACCACATTCAAGGCTGATATCTATAATGGATTCAGTGCTGTTTAAAAGTAATTGCTGTGCTTCCAGAATCCTTTTATGCTGGAGATAATTAACAAGAGAGATTCCCATGGTCTTACGGAATACTCTGCAAATGTATGATTTGTCCAGATAAAAGATTTTTTCAAAATCCTCCAGTGAAATATCTTCGGAATAATGCCCATTGATATACTTTAGTATTTGTTCTACAGGAGACATGTCCGTTTCAGATTTTTCATATGCGGGCTGGTTTTTAAATATAACATATAGCTCCTGAAGGATAACAGAGGAGTATGTATTTAATAAATACAGGTTGGCAGAAGAAAATTGACTTTTATGGTAATACATATTGAAAAACAAACTGTTTATTCGGATGAAATCAGATACGGACAGCGAAGCTTTCTGATAAGACCTGTTCAGAAAAAGATTTAAAGCCTTTTTTACCATGGTAGGACTGAAAGCGTTTTTTATGTGTTCTTCAGTAAAATAGAAAACATAACGGATATAATTCTGCTTTTCCGGATAGATAATTTTATGTAACTTCCTGGGAGGAACAATTAAAACATCCTGTGAATGAAGATCGTAATGTATATCGTCAATATAGGCTTCTATATTAGCAGAGATATAAAAAATAATTTCAAAGCATTCATGATAATGAATCAGGGCATTCAGCTGTTCGGTTGGCAGGGTGATTTTATAAGTAATTTCAAAATTATTTACCAGATCATGATAATTGCTGTCAGCAGTTTCGTCCTGATGAACAGCATTTAAACTGGTATTATTTTCCATGTAGTTCACCTTCTTCTTAATGATATGATTGAAATAGTATAACATATATTGCGAGTTAATAAAATATGTCAATATATGTTAGTACATAAAAATGTCCGCAAAATGAGTTAAGACAAACCAATAAATTATTAATATAATAAACTTATACAAAATAAACAAAAAAAATCCAATGCGGACTCAATTAATGTACTACATAATGAATAAAACCTATGATTATGAAGAAAGAGAGGAAGAAGGATGAGAAGGTACAAGAAAATGACAGGGGTAGTAGCAGGTGTGTTAACAGTGAGTTTATTAGCAGGATGTGCACAAACAAAGGGGGATGGAAAAGTAGAAACAAAGGGGGAAGAGAAAACGGAAATACAGGGGACTGAAGCAGTAAAAAAAGCGGAAAAACCTCAATTGCCATTGGCAGAAACCGGGAAAGAAACATTGACTATAGCAACTATGGATAACTGGTTTGCAACAAAAAGTTATAATGATAATCTTCCTGTCTATGAAGAGTTTGAAAAGTTAACCGGGGTTAAAATCGTTTGGGAAGCAATACCTATTAATGATTATGATCAGGTTATGGGAACGAGGCTGGCCTCCGGTAAAAATTTACCCGATATCTTTGTTATACCTTGGGAAGCAAATGCCGATCAATTAGGATTTGACGGTATTGCAATGCCGTTAAATCAGTTAATGGATGAGAATGCATATTATTTAAATCAGCTAATGGATAAATATCCGGTAGTCCGCTCGGGAATAACAGCTGCAGACGGCAACATCTATGCCTATCCAGGATTTGGCGAAGGATTTATAAATACAGCAAAAGAGCTGGAAACAGGAGAATTGACGGATCCGGGAGCCAATGTATGTCCAAATGTGTCGATGATCCGTAAAGACTGGCTGGATAAATTAAATCTCAAGGTACCGGAAACCGTTGACGACTGGTACAACGTTTTAAAGGCATTTAAGACCCAGGATCCAAATGGAAATGGTAAGGCTGATGAAATACCATTAACAGCAACATTTAATGTACGTGATATTTACCGTTTTGGAGAAGCATTTGGATTATACCGTTCCGGTAATGCAGAGTGCCGTTGGGATGTGGCGGAAGATGGAAAAGTTTTTTTCAAGGATACTACGGAAGCTTTTAAAAAGACATTGGAATTTTTAAATAAATTATATGCGGAAGGACTTCTGGATCCGGAATATGCAACAGCAGGTTATGATAAAACGTCAGAAAAAATCAGCCGGGATTTATTAGGATCCCTATCCAGTGACTGGATGTCTAATATCGCAACTTATAATGGGAATCTAAAAACGGCTGGGGTTGAAGATGCAAATTGGGTAGCAGTTAAACCAATTAAAAATCCGGAAGGAAAATCAATGATAACTAACCGCTGGTCAGTCTGGAAGACAGCAGCAATTTCCAAAGACTGTAAAAATCCCGAACTTGCGATGAAGTGGCTGGATTTCCAGACGCTATCTGCCCAGGGCGTGGCACTTACCAACTTTGGTGTTGAGGATATCAGCTATACAAAATCAGATGATGGTAAAATAACGTTAACTCAGGATGCTGTTCAGAACCCGGACGGAATAGGGGCTCAGGAGTATTTGCGATCATTAGGTGCATGGGGCCAGCTTCCTTATCCACAGGCGAAAGAAGGATATGAGGTATTATGGGCTGACCAGCCGGAGATTATTGAATTTGCCAATAGCTTTACAAGTGACCAGATACGGCAGCCGTTTCCAAATAGCGGAACAAAGGCGGCACTGGCTTTTACGGATGAAGAAAATGCAATACGTACTGAGGTTGAAACAAATATTGAAACTTATTGCGATGAAATGGCTATAAAATTTATAGAAGGAAAAGAGTCTTTGGATAAATTCGATGAGTATGTGGCTACTGTAGAATCCTATGGATTATCCCAGTTATTGGAGGTACACCAAAGTGCTTATGACCGGTTTGTGGCAAATTAGTTAATAGTTTAAAAGCAGAGTGCGCCGTAGTGCTCTGCTTTACATAAAAATGTAAAGAGGGGGTATAAGCATGAAGAAAAATAGGAGTACTGAAAGAAGGATAAAAGTACCGCTGAAAAAGCTCATTTACCGTGACCGTCATCTTTTGGTTATGTGTATGCCAATGATAATATTCTTTTTTATTTTTGCCTATTTACCAATGGGAGGGCTGTTTCTTGCGTTTGTAGACTTTAAACCGGCTCTTGGCATTAACGGTTCGCCATTTGTAGGACTGGACAATTTTATGCAGGTATTCAGAAATCCATTTTTTCCAAGACTTTTAAAAAATACTTTCTTAATCGGCCTGTATACACTGGTATGGAGTTTTCCATTTCCAATTATTTTTGCATTGGCTGTAAATGAAATAAGATCAAAAAAATTTCAAAAGGCTGTTCAGACGATTAGCTATATGCCGTATTTTATCTCTATTGTAGTGATTGTCGGCTTAATGAGTAACTTTTTATCACCAACAACCGGAGTTATTAATACCGTCTATACCATGATTACCGGTAAAGATGCAGTGAGCTTTATGACAGAGCCGAAATACTTTCGATTTTTATACGTAGTAAGTAATATATGGCAGACATTTGGATGGAATTCAATTATCTACTTAGCCGCATTATCCGGTGTGGATATTGCGCTATACGAAAGTGCCAGAGTAGATGGGGCAAATCGTTTTAGGCAGATGCTTCACATTACATTGCCCTGTATTATGCCAACAATAATCATTATGCTTGTACTTAATATGGGAAATATTATGAGCGTTGGTTTTGAGAAAATTATTCTGATGTATTCTCCCTCTACTTATGAGGTTGCAGATGTAATTTCTACTTATACATATCGAAGGGGAATTGTTCAATCCGACTATAGCTTTGGAACTGCCATCGGGCTTTTTAATTCTGTAATTAATATGGTATTTATCGTTGGGGCAAATTGGTTTAGTAAAAAATTCAGTGATACATCACTATGGTAGAAAGGGGGGACATTTATGAATAAATCACAAAGACGCAATATAAGTGACAAAGCTTTCCTGGTCTGTGTTTATATATTTGTAATACTATGCTCTGTGATTGCGTTGTATCCTTTAGTCTATACACTGAGCATGTCAATCAGCGGCGCAGAACACGTTGCAAAGAATGATATTTTCTTTCTGCCAAAGGGCTTTTCTGTCCAGGCATATAAAATGGTCTTTGAAGATAAAGAAATCTGGGGAGCTTATGGTAACACACTCTGGTATACAGTCGTAGGAACGGTAACAAGCGTTGCCCTGACACTCCTATCTGCCTATCCGCTATCCCGGAGAAGATTTTTTCTGAGGCGAAAGCTAATGCTGTTTGTAATGTTTACATTGTACTTCAGTGGAGGTATGATACCCATGTTTCTGCTGGTTAATAATCTTGGATTATATAACACAAGGTGGGCTTGTATTTTTCCATATCTGATCAGTGCATGGAACCTTATTGTATGCAAAAGCTTTTTAGAAAGTATCCCGGAAACGCTGGAAGAAGCAGCATCAATTGATGGAGCATCGCCTTATTTCATTTTTTATAAGATCTTTATGCCCCTTTCAAAACCGATTATCGCCGTTATGACACTTTTCTACGCAGTAGGGCAATGGAATGCATATTTTGCTGCGATGATGTATCTACCTGATTCAAACCTGCATCCCATACAGATGTACTTAAGAAAAATATTGATTTTATCAAATGCCCAGTCATCCATGGGTGGGTCTTCTATGGGAGGATTTGAACGTAGCCTTGCAACACAGCAGTTAAAATATTCTGTTATCATAGTTACCATTTTACCGATTTTAATGGTATATCCTTATCTTCAAAAGTATTTTGTAAAAGGCGTCATGATAGGATCTATAAAAGAATAGGAAAGAAGGAAAACATATGAGTTATTATACATCCAGGCAGCATTTTGAAAAAATATTTACAGAAACGAATAGGAGTCATAGTTTTTGTGCCACAAACCGTCAGGAGTTCCATGACTGGAGCGATTCACTGCGGGAACAATTACACAGGCTGATCGGAACAGGGCAGATGCACAGATGTCCGGCGAATCCTGAGATTTTAGAGGAAATCCCCTGTGATGGTTATGTCAGAAAAAAGATATTGATTCATACTGAAGAAGATATTTTAATGCCATTTTATATGTTAGTTCCAACTGATATACAAAAGGGAGAAAAAAGGACGGCTTTGATTGCCTGCCATGGACATTCCAGTAATGGGAAAGAAGCGGTTGCAGGTGTTCGGGATAAAAAAGTGGTTGCAGAGACTATAGATCATTACAACTATAATTATGGAGAAGTTTTTGCCAGGAAAGGGTATGTGGTATTTGCTCCGGATGCCCGTGGATTTGGCGAAAGACGAGAGTGTTACGATCAGGGTGAGGAAGATGAAAAATTGCTGGCTTCTTCTTGCTCATATCTGAATGTCATGGCAATGTCTCTGGGACAAACTGTCATGGGAATGTGGTTGTGGGATTTAATGAGGCTTGTGGACTATGCATTAAGTTGTGATTTTATCAATGGACACATTGCATGCGCTGGTTTATCCGGGGGAGGTATGCAGTCTTTATGGCTGGCTGCAATGGATACCAGAATAGAAAGCTGTGTGGTAAGCGGTTATTTCTATGGATACCTGCAGTCTCTGCTAATCAATTATAACTGTCTGTGTAACTATGTTCCTGATTTATGGAGGAATGCCGACATAGGGGATATCGGAGCATTAATCTGCCCAAGGCCAGTACTGATAGAAACCGGGGATGCAGATTTTCTGAATGGAAAGGATGGTTTGGAAAATGTGTTTCCTCAGGTAGAAATCATTCGAAAAGCTATGAGGCTGTTTGGGAAAGAAGAAAATATATATCATGATATTTTCCAGGGAGAGCATAAATGGCATGGGGGACAGGCATATCAGTGGATATCATCCCATACACCGCCATCAATGGAGGAAGTAAAATGACATCGAAGGAACGTGTTTTTAAAACAATAAACCATGAAGAACCGGATAGGGTACCTATTGGAGAATGGGGAATTGACCATGACCATGTATCCCATATAATTGGCAGACATACCTTCTGGAGGAATCGAAAAGATACCACGCTGGCACTTTGGGATAATCGCCGGGACGAGGTGGTTGGCAGTATGAAGGAGGATTATGCAGCTTTAATAGAGGCGTTAGACCTGGACATTGTAACGGTAGAACTAGTTCCTTCTAAAAAGCATCATACGGCAGACAAACCCCGTGAAATAAGCGCCGGAACGTGGCAGGATTGTAGGGGCAATGTATATAAATATGCTGCAAGTAATGACTCCATTTCATGTGTAACTAAAAAAGAAGGTAAAGAAGAAATTGAAAGAGAAGATATAGAAAGAGCATTAGAAGATATAGAAGAAATGGATGAATCCCAGTTTGAACTAATCGATTATTGCTGCGAGAGGTTTGGAAAAGAAAAGACCATATTGTGCAGGAGTATTGATATCTACAATCCTTTATTTAATGCTTTTCATGGAGATTATGATCATAATTTAATGCTGACGCTGACAGCTCCGGAAGAAATTGAAAAAATGAGGCCGGTATGTTTAGCATACAACCGAAAAATAATTAGTTATTGCGCAAAAAAAGGTGTAGATATTATGATGCAGGGGCAGGATTTTGGGATGAATTCGGGATGTATCATCAATCCTGCCAGTATACGAAGTGTATTTATGCCGGTTATCCATCAGGTAAACAGAGATATTGAAAGTGCGGGAATGATACCATTTTACCACTGCTGTGGAAATATATGGGACATCATGGATGATTTTGTAAATGCCGGATACAAGGGGTATCAATCGGTTCAGGAAAGTGCCGGCATGAGTAATGAAATATTAAAAAAGAAGTATGGTGACAGATTAACATTTTGGACAGGGGTGCAATGCGAAACGCTGGTAGAAAAATCATTACCGGAGGTTAAGCAGGAGGTGGAAAGAAATCTGGAAGTGTTAATGCCGGGAGGTGGATATATATTTGGATCTACGAATTCAGTTCAGTATGGAGCTAAGACAGATAACTATCTCCGGGCATTGGAAATAGTTCGAGAAAAAGGAAAATACTAAGTTAAGCCACAGGGCAGATTGGAGAAGCGTATGTATATTAAAGATAATAAAGCGGAGGATGTCCGTATCACATATATTGGTGGTGGATCCAGGGGATGGGCGTGGAATCTGATGAGTGATCTGGCTGTAGAGGATCAGATGAGCGGCATTGTAACACTTTATGATATAGATCAGGAAGCAGCGGAGAATAATGTTTTAATAGGTAATGCATTACAGGAAGAGGGGAAAAGTAAAAGTTTTAAGTATCGTGCATGTAATTCACTAAAAGAATCTTTGGAAAATGCAGATTTTGTAGTAATTTCTATATTACCCGGAACTTTTGATGAAATGGAGTCTGATGTACATTTTCCAGAAAAATATGGAATTTATCAATCTGTTGGAGATACGACAGGTCCGGGAGGAATATTCCGGGCTTTGCGGACACTGCCTATGTATGTGGAGATAGCAAATGCAATTAAGGAGACAGCTCCCGATGCATGGGTAATTAATTATACCAACCCAATGGGGGCGTGTGTACGGATATTGTATGAAGTATTTCCAAAAATCAAGGCATTTGGCTGCTGCCATGAAGTATTTGGTACTCAGGAACTGCTGGCCCGCCTGGCTGAGAAAGAATTTGGTATCGATAAAATATCCAGGAATGAGATCGTAGTAAATGTAATGGGATTAAATCATTTTACCTGGATCAATGAAGCTGCCTATCAGGGAATGGATTTATTACCATTGTATGAGAAAGCAGCAGAAACCTACAAAGATGGTTTGGAATTAGACGGTGAAAAGAATTGGCTGAACAGTTATTTTGCAAATGCTAATTGTGTTAAGTTTGATTTGTTCCGAAGGTTTGGCGTAATAGCGGCAGCAGGAGACCGACACCTGGCTGAATTTTGCCCGGGATGGTATCTGAAGAATCCTGAAGTAGTTCAAAGTTATAAGTTTTCATTGACTCCGGTTAGCTGGAGAAAAGAAAATCTGGCTGGATTATTAGAAAAGAGCCGAAAACAGGCAGCAGGAGAAGAAAAGGTAAAAATAAATTTGTCAGGTGAGGAGGGAGTCCGGCAAATGAAGGCAATATTAGGGCTGGATACTTTTATCACCAATGTAAATATGCCTAATCATGGTCAAATCAGCAATATAGAATCAGGTGTGGTAGTGGAAACAAATGCAGTGTTTTCCTGCAACAATGTTAAGCCGGTTTTTGCCGGGGAAATGGATAAAAATATTTTGGAGTTGACAAGACCACATATCTATGCACAGAATGCGCTGATCGATGCGTGCATCTCCCATTCATTAAAACCTGCATTTTTAGCATTTGCCAATGATGCATTAATTTCATTGCCAATTCGTGATATTGAAACAATGTTTGGGGAAATGTTTCAGAATACATCAAAATATCTGGAATACTATAATGTCTAAGAAAGAGACGGTATATGATCATGAAAATAAAATATATAAATGCAAAAGAAACCTGTTTAAAGGAAACTGACTGTGCCCCTGTCAATAAATTAAGTGCAGAGGTGTATAAGCTTCGTATTGATAAGCTTACAAACCGTATGAAAGAAAATAACATTTCCCAGGTTGTTTTATATGGAGATCGTGAACATAGTGCAAATATAGAATACTTTTGTGGGTTTGACCCTCGATTTGAAGAGGCTTTAGCAATCATTGATGAAAAAGGGAAAGTAACCTTAATCGTGGGAAATGAAGGGTGGGGGTACATAGAGGATATTCCATTTCAGGTGGATGCTGTACTATATCAGAATTTCAGTCTGCAGGGCCAGCCAAGAGACCAATCGCCGGCTTTAGAACAGATAATTAAAAAAATTGTAGGAAATTCGGTAAAAACTGGGGTGGCAGGCTATAAATATGAGGAGAACCCAGTAGATGGAAGGGATATCAGGCGTATCAGTGATATTCCATCCAAGATACTGACAAGTTTGATAGAAAGCTGTAATAGTGTGTGTGATTTTACGCAAGAATTAATACGGGTTCCGGATGGTATTCGAATGAGTCTGTACTGCGCAGAAGAGATTGCCTGGGCAGAGAACCAGGCAAACAGATGTACCGGTGTTATTCAGAGAATGCTTAAAAATCTGAGAATTGGAATGAAAGAATACGAACTTCCTATGGAAGCTAAAGTTGGGTTTGACCCCAGAAGTATGCACCCGATTTGTAACTTTGGCAGTACAAGCGTGAGAATCGGCCTGCGGTCGCCGGGAGAATCTGTTTTGCAGCTGGGAGATGTATGTGGGATGTGTTATGGAATAAAAGGGAATCTGGTTTCCAGGGCGTCTATTGCTGCATATGGTGAGGATACGTGTAGTGATGAGCTGGCTGGATATTTAGATAAATTTTATTATACGTATTTTCTTGCGGTAGCAAATTGGTACGAGACGCTGAGATTAGGGGTATCGGCTGGGGAACTTTATGACAGTGTTATGGATCTGATTGGGGATCCCCAATTTGGGGTGTCTCTTAATCCGGGTCATTATATCGGTACAGAGGAATGGTCTAATGCATCTACAAGAAAAGGTGGTGCAGAGCCTGTGATTAGCGGTGCTCATTTACAATCGGATATAATTGCTTCATCTGCCAGTCCGGTAATGGCTGCAATATGTGAAGACGGTCTGGTTGTGGCAGATGAGAAGTTGAGAAATGAACTGCAAAACAAGTATCCGAAAGTATATGAGAGGATTATCGACAGACAAATCTTTTTTAGAGAAGTATTAAATATCAGGATAAAAGATGAAGTTTTGCCTTTAAGTAATTTAAATGGTGTATTTTTTCCTTTTATGATGGATACGAATAAAATATTTGTTAAGTAGGATAGGTATGACTTCCGGACATGCCAAAAAGCAATAAATATTAGGTAGTTAAAGGAGTAAAATGAGATTAATTAAAGTAAAAGATTATAATGAAATGACAGATATGCTATTACAGTATTTTATAAACCAGGTTACTAAGAAAAGTGATTCTGTTCTGTCTTTTACCACAGGAGCTACAACTAAGAGGTTTTTGACCAGATTTGCAGAAGTAATTAATACTGGGCTTGATATAAGCAATTGTACTTTTCTTAATTTGGATGAGTATGTAGGGAAAAGAAATATGCCTTATAGTGTTCATTCCTTTATGCATACTTATCTATATAATAGGATTAATATTAAACCAAAAAATATTTTTGGACTTGATGCTCAGGCTTCGGATCAGGATGAGGAGTTAAAACGATATGAGTTAATATTGCAGAGGCATGAGAGGGATATACAATTTCTCGGTCTGGGAACAAATGGACATATTGGAGCAAATGAGCCAGGGACTCCTTTTGACTCAAAGCTATTTATAGCTGACAGCTGCATTTCTACAATGGAAGCGACAAAGAAGTTGTTTCAATTAAAGGATAGTGAAGTTCCGTCGCAGATGTATACAATGGGTTTTCAGGAAATAATGGCAGCTAAGTGTGTGATACTTGCAGCATCTGGTATAAGCAAGGCGGAAGCAGTAAAAAAAGTGGTGGAGGGTGATATTAGCGAAGCTATTCCGGCTTCCATCCTTAAGAAACACGGAAATTTTATTTTTATAATAGATGAAGCAGCAGGTTCACTTTTAAAGGAGAGAGAGGTTTTTGGATCTTATAATTAACTTTAAACGGGAGGTTCCTATATGAAAGGATATATGGTTGCAACTTGGAAAATGGCATTGGAGGGGGTCCAGGAAGGAATGCGGATTCTCAAAAACGATGGAAACCTGCATCTGGCAATAGTTGAAGCAATTAAAAGTGTGGAGAACAATGAGGATTATGTATCCGTAGGTTATGGGGGCTTGCCAAACAGGGACGGATCTGTAGAATTGGATGCGGCTTTTATGGATGGAGACACGCTGGGGGCAGGAGGGGTAATGGCTGTTCAGGGGATAAAGAATCCAATTGAACTGGCACTTTCCTTAAGCCGATGCAGCAGAAATTGCTTTCTTGCCGGAAAGGGGGCAGAAGAATACGCATTATCTCAAGGGATGGATAAACAGAATTTATTGACGGCAAAGGCAAAGCAACGGTATGAACGTTCTTTTGAAAGTAATCTTAGGGAAGATATAGAAGCCTATGACGGACATGATACGGTATGTGTAATCGGGAGAAACAAGTGGGGATCTCTTGCGTGCGGAGTATCCACATCCGGCTTGTTTTTAAAACATCCGGGAAGGGTAGGGGACAGTCCAATAATTGGTTCTGGATTTTATGCCAACTCCGCAATAGGAAGTGCAGCAGCTACCGGTGTTGGAGAAGAAATTATGAAAGGCTGCCTTGCGTATTCGATTGTTGCATGTATGAGATCTGGTGAAAATGTACAGGATGCATGTGAGCATGCACTGAATTATCATATTGAGATGCTGGGCAAACATAGGGATAAAATTGGAAGTATGTCTGTAATTGCAATGGATAGAGAGGGGAATATCGGGGCAGCTACTAATATGAAAGAATTTCCCTTTATAATAGGTAATGAAGACCAAACATGCAGTATCATGGTTGCATATAATAAAAATGGCAGAATAATAATTGAAAATCCGGATGAAAAGTTTTGGTTCAGATATAAGGGAGATTAAATCAGGGAAAGGCAGTCAGCTGCCTTTCTCTGATTTTTTTTATAAGGTATAAATTTAATTTGCAATATTCATATTTTTATAGTATTCTTTAATAATAAATCACAAAACATATAATTAATAATAAAAAAAAATATAAAAGATACTTATTAAATGTAAAACCACGATTTACCCCATTTTTTTGAATTTGTAATTCAATGACTTCCCCAATCTAATCGTCTATGATGAAATAGAAAACTATTATACGCATATATGAGGAGGTAAACGATGGGGATTCATATTTCACTGGACGTAGTTCCGGAAAAGATTGCAAAAGAGGAATGGGATAAAGTATATAAAGAAAGTTTGGTTCTGATTCGGAATTATCCGTTTTTAAACCGTGTAACTGCCAAGAAATACGGTCAGGCATTTTCGTTTTATGTGAAAACCAGAGAGATTACAAATCAATATGGACATTCAGGATGGTTTACCAGTGGTGACCTGGTAAGTAAAAAGCGGGGCGAGTCCTTTCATTTTCCCAAGACGCTGAAGTATTATGGGGAAGGTTTCCGGGATCAGCTGGATCAGGATGTGTTCTGGTCAATTTTATCCGCAAAGGGATGCATTGAGGAGGATGATAATCGAATTCCGGATATTAAAAAACTTTGGGGTGGCAAAACACAGGGGGAGCCGTATCACCTCTATTTATTGGCGGTGGGCTGTCTGGTAGAAGCAAGGCTTCCTGGGGCAGCTGTTGTATACGGAGATATATCACTGGGTCAGTGTAAGCGTGCCATCCGCTGGGCGAATCAGTATCTGGAGATACCGATTGAATTAACAGACAGGGCCTGTATGATTCAGCTTTATAAACGGGTTCTGAAAATGAATCTGGATGATGGGGAGCGTCTGGAAGCATTCCTTTCCCTTACCATGGAGAAGAAAGATGAAAAGATGGGAGACTTTATCCGGGAATATTTTGACAGGGATACAATAAAAGCATATTTTCAGAAGGCTTTTGGCGGATTTACTCCGGATCAGGTAGGGTTTATCCATGAAATGAAAATATATTTTGCACTGGGATTCGATCTGGAGATGTTCTGTACGCTGGTTAAAGAAAAACATAAATGGAAAAAAGTACTTACGGCTGAAAGCATAATCCGACGTGTTGTAAAGTCAAAGTTATATGTGAAGGATAAAAATACCTATGACTATACGGAACATATACAGGACAGGCCTGACAGCGAAGAAATTGAGACCATTAAAGACCAGATGTCAAAAGTGTTTGCCTTAATGTCCGGTGCGGTCAATGAAAACGTCAGCGCATATCTCTCTTACGACGATATGATGGACGTTTTGGAAAAGAACTTTAAAGATGAATGTGATGTGCAGAAGATTGTAGAGCAGTTTCGAAAAGAAAATGAAGAAGAACAGGAAAGTTTTCAGAGTTTGTTTTACGATAATGATGAGATTATGCTTAAGATGGGGAAAATGCTGGAAGACGAGGAGAAGGAAAAAGAGGTATACGCTATTGCGGACTTTGATGATCTTATGCAGTATGAAGAAGGAGATACCGTGGAACCCCAGTTGGAGAAGTGCATAACAAAGCTGATTCAGTTTATGAAAAAGGTCAGCGAAGAAGAATATGACAAAAGGTTTTTGCCCTTGAATGTAAGGGAGCGGTGCAGGATGCTGATATCCAATAATGAGCAGTTCTTGTTAAGTAAAAGATCCTGGAACCAGATATTCAACCATATACTGGATGATCAGTATATGATGAAATACTATCCGTTTTTCAGAGTGAAAGCGGTTAATGATGAGAGTTATCAGATTTATTATGCTTTGATATCCAATGAGGAACTGCTCGATCATTATTATGAATAAGTTTGCAGCATACAATAAGGATATGTCTCAGCATATAATAAAGAAAGGGGATAAAGTGGTAATATATCCGGTTATAGACATGCCGAAAACAGGGGAGAATATCAAATGTTTATGCGAAGGAAAAAATATAACGGTAAAAGAATTACAGGAATATATGGGATTTGCCTGTCCGCAGACCATATACCGATGGTTTTGTGGATTGGCACTGCCCAATGTGGATAATCTGCTAGCTCTGAGTATACTTCTGGGGATAACGATGAATGAAATACTGGTGGAACGAAATTATGAGGAAGTAGAGCAAAGTATAAAGAACAGGGATGATATTACCGACATCTTATACAGAAGGGTAATTAAATATATGTTCAGCCTGTGCCGGGACTGTGGTGATGCAGGACAATAAAGGTGGGAAGAAGTGCATTTCCCTATGGAATTATCAGAAATCCTATGCTAAAATTATATTACAGATTTGCATTACTTTAGGTTTTGTTATGGGGTTACTATAAAGTAAATTGGAGGAAAGTATGGGTAAAAGTGAAAAGGTAAAGCAGTTATGTGCAGATAATGGGATCAGGATGATTGATTTTAAAATGACAGATCTGGATGGCAGATGGCGTCATATTACGATTCCGGCTGAAAGATTTGACGAAAATATATTTCAATACGGTATTGGATTTGACGGGTCTAATTATGGATATGCGCCCATTGAAAAAAGTGATATGGTTTTTATTCCTGATCCGGCAACTGCGGTCGTAGATCCTTTTGTTACGATTCCTACATTATCAATGACAGGTGATGTATGTATTATCGGCAAAGAGGAAAATACTCCGTTTGATCAATATCCCCGCAATGTCAGCCTTCGCGCTGTTGAGTATATGAAGCAGACAGGAATAGCGGATAAGATGATCATTGGTCCCGAATTTGAATTCCATATATTTGATGATGTGAGGTTTGCAGTATCGCCGGAAGAATCTTTTTATGCAGTGGATACCAGACAGGCACAGTGGAACACTGGGATTGATGATGGATTTAACAATGGTTATCAGGTGCCGAAAAAAGGCGGTTATCATATTGCAGCTCCAAGTGATATTAATTATAACCTGCGAAGCAAAATGTGCATGATTCTGGAAGACTGGGGAGTTAAAGTGAAGTACCACCATCATGAGGTTGGCGGTTCCGGTCAGATGGAAATAGAAGTGGAACTGGGAGAAATGGTGGATATGGCTGATAAAACCATGATTACAAAATATGTGGTTAAGAATGCAGCAGTTTCAGAAGGAAAGACCGTAACTTTTATGCCGAAAGCCGTATACCAGGAAGCCGGGAATGGAATGCATGTACATATGCTTCTGCAAAAAGATGGCGTACCTGTTTTCTATGATGAAGAAGGCTATTCCGGTCTCAGCAAAACGGCACATTATTTTATAGGCGGTTTGTTAAAACATGCAGCATCACTTTGTGCATGGACAAATCCATCTACCAACTCCTTTAAACGCCTGGTACCCGGATATGAAGCGCCCGTTACGATTGGTTATGCCACTTCTAACAGAAGTGCGGTGGTTCGGATTCCGGCATATGCAAAGTCACCTGAGACAAAGCGTTTTGAACTTCGATGCCCTGATGCCACAGCGAATCCGTATTATGCATATGCTGCTATATTGATGGCAGGATTGGATGGTGTACAGAATCGGATAGATCCAACAGAAAATGGCTGGGGGCCTTATGATTTTAATCTCTACGATCTGGATCGGGAACAGCAGGCCAAAATTCAGTCATTGCCTAAGAACCTGGATGAAGCACTGGATGCACTGGAAAAGGATCATGAATACCTAACCAAATCAGGGGTATTTCCGGAGCGTTTGATTGAGATCTGGATACAACGGAAAAGGGCTGAGAGCAAAGACATCAGTCAAATTCCCCATCCGGCTGAATTCCAGAGATACTTTGACTTATAAAATGAAAAGAAGAAGCTAAGGGTGCGCTCCTTATCTTCTTCTTTTGTATTTTAGCTGTTATTGTACAAAATCTCATTAATTCTGCGGCAGAGTTACTATAAATGTAGCTCCGCCTCCCGGTGTATCTTCCACCGCTATTTTCCCTCTGTGCAATTTTACGATTTCTTTTGCAATACAAAGTCCCAGTCCAAAATGGGCTTTATCCTTATGGGCTTTATCAACCCGGTAGAACCGGTCGAATATAGACTTTTTGGATTCATCCGGAACACCGGGTCCATTATCGGCTACATAGAGCTGTATGCGGGAAGCTTCTGTCTTTAGTCCAAGTTTTATCCTGCCGCCTTTTGGAGTATAGCTCATGGCATTGTCAATGAGGATGGAAAGTACCTGGGCAACCCTTTCCCCGTCGCATGGATATGTGGGTGGGATATCTTCAGGAAGATCCACATCCAGAGTCAAACCTTTGTCTCTGGCAATCCGTTCATATTTTTCATAGGTCTGCAAGAGCAATGTATCCAGTTCAATATCTGAAGGATGGATGCTCCAGGTTCGGTTATCGGCATTTGCCAGTGTCAGCATATCATCGATCAGACGGGACATCCGCTGCCCTTCGGATTGGATGGACTCAGCAAACTGTTCTGACTGGTTTTTATCTGCTACTTTCATGGCGGATAAACTGGTTAATATTACGGTAAGAGGAGAACGGAGTTCGTGGGAGGCTGCCGCTATAAACTGTACCTGACGTTCTCTGCTTTCTTTGATTGGCTGAATCATTCGTTTTGTGAAATGCCAGGAGAAAATCGTGAGCATTCCAATGGCAAGCAGGTCAAGAAGTGCAAAAAGAGCTCTTTGGACCATAATATCATGTTCCAGGTTGTCAAGGGGATACAGAACAGTAACCTTCAGATAACCATTATCTTTTGGTATTAATGCTACAGAGGAATAATAATTCTGCCCATTGCTTCCTTTCATCTTGAACTCCACATGCCGGGAGAGAATATTTGCCGGACTTATTCCGGCGTCATTAAAGTCATAGTCTGTTCTGGCTTTTTCAGCCGCCTCTTCAAAAATAACGGATACTTCCTGATCGCTATTCAGCTGTTGAGAGAAAAGCGGAGTATCATTATCCAGAATGTTCAGTTTAATATGATAATTCGCTTCCATTTGAAGAATCCATTGATGTGAAATAGTAGACTGGCTTTCAAAATGAGTCAACATGGTATTCAGGTTATCCAGAAAAGAAGTATAACTCCGGTCATTCATTCCACTTTCTACTATATAAAGGCAGAGTGTGGTCATAGTTACCAGGATTAAGCCGGTGATCAAAGTGCAGAAGAATGTCATCTGCAGGTGCAATTTTTTAAACATGTGTTTCCTCCAGGCAATAACCTACGCCACGGACTGTTTTCAGCCTCAGGATGCTTCCCACCCCCTTCAGTCGTCTTCTTAAAAAATGTATGTAGTTATCAAGGTTCCCCTCTTCCACATCTGCATCCGGTCCCCAGACCTTAGTCAATATGGTAAGCCGGGGGAGGGTCTGACCCGGGTTGCGGAGAAATAATTCCAGCAGATCCCCTTCACGTTTAGAAAGCGAACAGGAGGAGTCTGTTTTTATTAATTTTTTCAGGGAAGCATCATATGAAATATCTCCAAAATTCAATAAACCACTGCTTTCCCATTTTTGAGGGCGCCGAACAATACAGCGGATTCTAGCCATAAGTTCACCAAATGCAAATGGCTTTACGATATAATCATCAGCTCCGCAGTCTAATCCTTCAATTTTATCATCTAATTCGCCAAGTGCGGTTACAAGGATAACCGGAGTGGATATATTTTCGCCACGCATTTGACGTAAAACCTCAAGCCCGTCCATCAGAGGCATCATACGATCCAGAAGGATAATATCATGGGCCTTATCTCGAATAAGATGTAACCCGTCTTCTCCATTATGGCAGAGATCGACGCTGATATTCTCCTGCTCCAGCTGAATCTTTAGAGATTCGCATAATTTGACATCATCTTCTACAATTAAAATTCTCATGATAGCTCCTTTACAATGTTTATTCTTTTTTATTATAGCATAAAATAAAAGTTGGACAGACTATAAATTGTGAAGTAATTGTGAAAGATTTATTTTTATCTTAAATCTAATATATTTAGAGATAACTTAGAGAAACAGGTGCTATGATGAACAAGAAATCAAAAAGTAATGTAAACATATAAAGCAGGAGGTAACATGAAAACACTACTTAAGAAAGCTCTGGGTTTTTCCCTGGCGGCTGTCATTGCAGTCAGTACACTGGCTGGATGCGCAGGCGGAAAAAATGATAACTCAGGTGATGGTGCAAAAGGCACAAATGCATCTGCGATGGGGAGATATCTGGAAGAGGAAATGAAACTTCCCGAAGGAATGAGCAAAATTTTGCAGCTTACCAAATTATCTGATGGCAGAGTAAGAATGCTGGCATCAGACGGAGAAAATAAAACCCTTATCTGGGATTCTGAGGATGGAGGAAGTACCTGGACAAAAGTCAGTGACCTGCCGGAGGAGTTAACCAGTAACAGGGCTCAGGTTATGACTTCGGCAATTTCTTCTAACGGGGAATCAGCAATTGCTGTTATGACAGGTTCAGATACAGGAGGGACCACCGTGCTGTATTGGGTTATGGATAAAGACGGAAATGCAAAAAAAATATCAATCGAACTTCCGCAAGATAATAACCAGTCCACGCAGGGTGAGGGAGAACCGACAACGGAAGTTTATACAAATGCTGTATCAAAATTCTCATATACAGATGATGGTAAGCTGATTGGAATTGATTTTGAAAACAATATTCATCAGATAGATCCTCAGACAGGTAAAATTGTAAAAAGCTTTAGCGGTGTGGCAAAAGGCAGTTATATCATGTCATTCCAAGCGATAGGAAATACGCTTGTTGTAGTAACAGACAAAGAAGTACAGCTCTTTGATCTGAGCACAGGGAATCAGATGGAAAAAGACGCAGCGCTTAATGATCAGCTGTTAAAAGGAAAGGATGAAACGGCTTTGATGCAGCTGCTCAGAGGCACAGGAGAGCCATTTGTATTTACGAAGGGAGATGGCGATAAATCGATATTCTTTGGAAGTAATGATGGGCTGTACAGCCATACGATTGGTGGGAATCTGGTAGAACAGGTTATCAATGGTGATTTGAACTCTATGGGGAATCCGGAGTATTCATTTATTTCTATCGCTGCATTGGAAGATGGTTCGTTTCTGATGGCAGGAGCAGAGGGATATGATGTTTATAAACTTTATAAATATACTTATTCTAAAGATACACCGGCAACACCAAGTAAAGAAGTAAAAGTATACAGTCTGGAAGAAAATGCGGAGATTCGTCAGGCAATTGCATTTTTCCAGAAAAATAATCCGGATATCTTTGTGAATTTAGAAGTAGGGTTATCAGGAGGCGATGCAATTACCGTTTCGGATGCTCTTCGTACACTAAATACAAATATACTGGCTGGAAAAGGACCGGATGTATTAATTGTAGATGGAATGCCAGTCAAATCATATATGGAAAAAGGATTGCTGACTGATCTGACAGAAATATTAAAACAGGTAGAAAGCTCAGAAGGGTTAATTGAAAGTATTAAGGGGACCTATTCCAATGGGGATAAGATTCAGGCGATTCCCACAAGGTTTAAGATACCGCTGATTCAGGGAAGCAAGGCAAATATTGAAAATATAAATGATTTATCTTCTATGGCGGAGCAGATTCAGAAATTGAAAGCTGAAAATCCGGATAAAGGTATTTTGGGAAACTTAAAAGCAGGCGATCTGGTAGAAAAATTGTATGCAAGCAATTCTGCTGCATGGCTAAAAGAAGATGGAACGCTAAATGAAGATCAGTTAAAAGAATTCTTTACGCTGTTAAAACAAATTTATGAGAGTGATAAGCATGAGACAGAAGATGAAAGTATGCAGATGATAGGGGAGTACGGCGAATCTAGCTTCTATAATATAAGTGGAGGAATTAATAGTCTTCTTGGAAACAAGAATATGCTGAACCTGGGGCTGCTGCCCGAGTTTTCCCAATATATTCAGGTGGTTACAGCAAATAAAAAAATGGGAGACGGGGTTGTAAAACTTTTAAACGGACAGACAGCGAATGCCTTTGTACCTATGACAACGGTAGGAATCAGCAGCAAAAGCGCTGATACAGAATCAGCAGGAAAGTTTGTAGCATTCTTACTTTCAAAAGATGCACAGAAAATTAATCAGGGCGGAGGATTACCGGTTAATAAATCAGCCTTTGATGAAGGGCTGGAAGCAGCGGCAAATTTAGGAGATGTTGATGTCAGCAGTGATCAGGTGTCTGGGCTGACAGAAGTATCTGAATCAGACATCAATGATCTCAAAGCTATAGTAGAATCCCTGACAACGCCGTCAGTAGTAGATGATGTGATTAAAGAAAACATCAAAGAGCAGGCTGAGCAATGTGTCAGTGGAAGTATTACAAGTGAAGAAGCAGTAAAGAATGTAATGCAGAAAATAAATCTGTACCTGTCAGAATAACAGGAAATATTGTTCTATAGAAACAAAGCAGCGGCAGGGGCGCCATATGGGAGTTAATATGAAGATAAAAGGCAGAAGTAAAAAAAGAGATCACATTAAAATAAAAACTAAATATGAATGGTCAGGCATACTCTTTATACTTCCGAGTTTCATCGGCGTTAGTATTTTTGTACTGATTCCGTTTCTGGATGTAATACGAAGGTCGTTTTCGGAAGCAATTAACGGAGAATGGGTTGGGATTAATAATTATATAACGATTTTTACCAACCCTGCATTCCGGCAGGCTGCAGGTAATACGGCAAGGTTTGTGGCGATATGTATACCAATTTTAATTATTTTATCGCTGCTGATCGCAGTATTCTTACATAGGCAGAAGAGATTTGGAAGTCTGCTCAAAAGCAGTTTTCTGATACCGATGGCGATTCCGGTAGCCTCTATCGTTTTACTGTGGAGGCTGCTGTTTGACAATCATGGAATGTTAAATGGTATTGTAGAAAAGTTCGGGGGAACAACCGTAGACTGGATGAATACCGGCTATGCATTCTGGATTCTGGTATTTAGTTATGTATGGAAAAACCTGGGTTATGATATAGTCCTTTGGGTTGCAGGGCTGTCAGGTATATCGGAAAGTGTATATGAAGCAGCCCGGGTAGACGGCGCAGGAGAATGGAAATGTTTTTGGAAAATCACATTGCCTAATCTGCTTCCCTCCCTATTTACCATCGCAGTACTGTCCTTCCTGAATTCCTTTAAGGTGTTCAGGGAGGCTTATCTGGTAGCAGGAGATTATCCGGATGAAAGTATTTATCTGATCCAGCATCTTTTGAGTAACTGGTTCCGGAACCTGGAGCTGGATAAGATGGCGGCGGCAGCTGTAGTAAATGCGCTGGTTATATTTCTATTAATTATGTTACTGCAAAAAGCATGGGATACAAAGGAGTAGGAAAGATGAAGAAAAAAATAGTTTTAGTTTTTTTATGTCTGTTGGCACTTGTTGCCTGCTATCCCATTATATTTTTGTTTACCGGATCATTTATGAGTGCGGCGGAGTTAAAGGATAATCTGAAGCCGGTTCTTGCCGGTACCAGCGGATATGTGGAATGGCGGCTCATACCTATGTCGCCTACCCTGCGTTCTTATGTTGAATTGTTGATAGATTCACCGGAATTCTTCAAGATGTTCTGGAATTCCGTAAAACTGGTTGTAGGAATTTTAGTGGGACAGCTGTTAATCGGAGTGCCTGCGGCGTGGGGATTTGCTAAATTTAAGTTCCCATTTCGAAAAGCATTGTTTACGCTTTATATTATGCTTATGATGATGCCTTTCCAGGTATTGATGCTTTCCAATTACCTGGTTTTAGATAAGCTGCATCTGATAGATACCCATCTCGGTATTATACTCCCGGCAGTATTCTCCACGTTCCCGGTCTTTATTATGTATCGGTTCTTTGAAAGTGTTCCCGATGCAGTAATCGAATCGGCAAAAATCGATGGAGCCGGAAATTTACAGATTTTTATATGGTTAGGAATTCCGCTGGGATCTGCGGGAATTATTTCGGCTATGGTGTTGGGATTTTTAGAATATTGGAATCTGATAGAACAGCCGCTTACATTTTTAAAGGATAAGACACTGTGGCCGTTATCATTGTTCCTGCCAAATATCGGGCTGGAACAGGCGGGGATTGCATTTACAACTTCAATTGTAACATTAATCCCTGCAATCCTGGTCTTCATGGGAGGACAGGATTATCTGGAACAGGGAATCGTAGCAGCGGCGGTAAAGGAGTAGGTGATATGAATAGAAAAAAGGTAATTAGTATTTTAGCTTCATTTTTAGTGCTGATGCTGCTGTTTACAGTGTTGTCCAGGGCGGCAGACAGTGCCAGTCTTGCAAATGTACAGACAAAAACAGCGCAGAGCATGACAATTGACCATAGGGTAACGGGGAATGGAAAAGTCATGCAGAATAGAGAACAGGCGGTATCCACAATAGGGGATCAGAAGGTACAGACAATTTATGTTAGTGAAGGTCAGACTGTAGAAGCCGGGGAATTATTATTTGATTTAGATATTGCAAATCTAAAAGAACAGATTCTTCTTAAAAAGCAGGAAATAGAAAAAATGGATCTTACAGAGGGGGATAACAAGAGTAAATCAAGTGCTGAGGAGCAAAAAAAATCCAGTACCAGGAACCGGGCAGAACAGGATGTCGGCCTGGCAGCGGGAAAAGGAAATGAAGCGGTAACCAGAGCCGCGGAAGCTTTGCAAAATGCACAGCAGAAGCTGCAGGAATATAGAAACCAGCAGGGAATCCCTACGGATGGGAATGATGCAGTATTAGCAGAACTTAACAAAACTCTGAAAGCAAAAGACAAGGCTCTGCAGCAGGCGCAGGAAGAACTGAAAGAACTGGAGCGCAAAATCGAACGGGAAGTAAATAAGGCATTAGATGCAGCAGAAAAGAAAAATCAGGAAGCACAGGCTCAGGCCGCAGCTTATACAGAGCCACAGACAGAAGCGCCGGCAGAGCCATCCAGTGATGAGAAAGGATTAGTATCCAATGGGTCAGCAGCACAGCCCCAGACTCAAACTCCGGCACCGGCACCGGCCCCCGAAACTGAGGATCTGGCTAAGGTAGAAAAGGCGGTCCGGGATCAATACAAGAGCGAGCTGGAGAAAGCAAATAAGAAAGTTGAAAAAGCGCAGAAAGAAAAAAGTTCTGCGGAACAGGCAATTGGGCAATACCAGCAGGAACAGGCGGAAAACCAGGCAAAAGGTACGCAGGAACAGGAACAGCAGCTGATTGATGACGTAAATGCAAAACAGCAGGCTTATGACGATGCAGTTAATGCAAGAGATGACAGCATACGTACTGCCCAGAGAGCTTTAGAGGATGCCAATGCACCGGAAGGAACGGACAGCAGCGGTAAGATCAGCAAACTTGATAAAGAGAAGCTTCAGATGGAATTACAGAAATTAGAGGCACTACAGGCAGCAGGAGGTCAGATAAAGGCACCTATCAAGGGAATTGTTACGAAAATTGCAATTACAACCGGCGATAAGACAATGGATGGAACCGCTATGCTGCTGGCGGATACAACAAATGGCAGTAAATTCGTAGCACAGGTACCGGTTGATCAGGAAAAATATATTGCAAAGAATGATCCGGTTGTATTAAAGCCAGGCAATAATGGACAGCCAATCGAAGGCCTGACGGTAGAATCGGTTAAGGCAAACGAAGAGAACAAAGATATGCTGGATGTTACCGTAAAATTACCGGCAGATACATTAGAGATAGGAACAGCGGCAGAATTCGAGGTGACAAGAACATCAAAATCCTATCCGACCTGTGTTCCCATTTCGGCGCTGCATGAAGACAACAATGAAAAATTTATTTATGTAATCCAGGAAACAACGTCTGTTCTTGGGGATGAATTAAAGGCGCAGAAAGTAGTCGTTAAAGTATTAGACCAGAATGAGAATTTTGCAGCACTTTCAGATGGAACCATCACAAACGACCAGAAGATCATTACCGGATCAGATAAGAATATTTCAGGAGGCAGTCGTGTGCGGCTGGCAGAGGAATGATGCTAAAAAAGTATTGGGCAAGAATAGTGGGCGCGCTGCTTATGATCTTATGTTATGGTTTGGCAGTTTTCTATAACGGTAAGATGATGAGCGATAATCCGGGGACAGCTACGGCTGTCCTGACGGATAACCGGTTAGATGCAAAATCTGCTTCAGATATCCAGAAAACAGAGCTTAATCAGGATAATCCACTGCTATTTACGATATGGGGAGAAAAAGAAAATGTCATGTTATCAAATAAGAAATACCAGCGTAATAGTTCCGCAACCGCTGTGCTGGTATGCAATAATCCCCAGCTTCTTTTTAATGGAACAGCAGCACTTGCGCCAGAGGATAAAAATGGCTGCTTAATTGATAAAAAAACTGCCTATGATTTATTTGGGAGCACGGATGTGGTGGGGAAACAATTGGAGTACCAGGACAGGAAACTGACCGTCAGAGGAATCTTAAACGGTATTGATGATGAGAGACAGATGGTGGTAATGCAGGCAGATGGTGATGCTCAGAACCTGGACAGTTTCACGGTAAAGGTTCCGGAAGGAAAAGAAGCCGAAACTATCGTTAATGAGCTTCTTATGCGTCATGCACTGGAAGGAAAAATCATGGATCTGGATCTTTTAAAAGGAATTACAAGAATATTCATACTGCTTCTTCCGATATTCTTTGCATTTGGAATCATGTTCACTTTTTTGCGATATGCAAGAGAAGAAAAAGGGCAGGGGATATCTGCTTATATCTGGTGGGGAGCTTTGATCGTGATGCTAATCATGACCATATGGGGAGTTTCCCGCTTTATAACAATCCCTAAGGAAATGATACCAACCAAATGGTCCGATTTTGACTTTTGGACAAATTTGTGGAAAAAGAAAGAAGAGGCATTCCTCTTCCTTATTCAATCTGCAAAGCACCAGCCGCAGATTGATATGATACTGGCATTCTTTCATTCCATATTCTTTAGCGTGGTATCCATTATTTTATATTTTATGAGTTTTCGAAAAAGACGGGAAATTCTGGAATAAAAGACATGTGGGTAAATTATAGTGAAAAATATACAATGAGTTTTCGACGGGGCTGATAATTTGCGGATTATCAGCCCCTTTGCAGTCTATATTGATCCCCGAATTAATAAAAAACCACTATATTTATGAGTTGATATCTGATATACTAGAGCGTATCTGAAAAATGCTTGCACCTGGCTAAAAGCGTGTTTAGAGAATATTTTTGTAATGGAGGCAATACCATGAAATATAAAAAGCTACTGTTAGTGATTTTGGCCGCATGTACACTGAGTGGATGTCAGCCGAAAAACGATCCCGATAGTTCTCTGAATCTGGGGATGGCGGCGGTGGAACAGCAGAAATATGAGGAAGCACTGAAAAGTTTTGAAAGTTCCATTGCAGAAGAGAAGGATATCGTTCTGGCGTACCGGGGTGAAGGTATGGCTTATATTGGACTTGGTGAATATGATAAGGCAATTACTGCATTTAATTCAGCCCTGGAAAATGCAGGTGAAAAAATGGTGAAGACCATAAAGGATATCAGGCTTTATAAAGCTTCTGCGCAATTAAAATCTGAAGATTACGATGGTACCATAGAGACCTGCAGTCAGATATTATCTGCGGATGATGATGGCAGTGCGTATTATATGAGAGGAACCTGTTATCTTCAGAAAGAGGATGAAGCGAAAGCAAAAGCAGATTTTGACAAGGCGTCATCTATGTCACCTGAGGATTATGACCTGTTTTGGAATATTTATGAAGCATATAAAGATAAAAATCTTTCTGCTAAGGGAGATGAATATCTGCAGAAGGCTTTGAGCATCGGGGGCGAAAAAACAGAGGATTATTATCAGCGCGGACGCATATACTATTATCTGGAGAACTATGAAAAAGCAAAAGAAGAACTGCTAAAGCCGGTAGAGGAAAAGGACAAGACTTCTGCGCTGCTTCTTGGAAAAGTTTATCTAAAACTGGAGGATTCCAAACAAGCCAGGAATATTTACCAGCAGTATCTGAAAGATTTTGGAGAAGCGCCCGAGGCTTATAACGGAATAGCGCTCTGTGATCTTGCGGACAATGCTCCGGATGCGGCAATCGCAACGATACAAAAGGGACTGGCTTTAAATGGAGAGACCGGAAAGCAGGATCTGCTCTATAATGAAATTGTGGCATATGAGCGCAAGAAAGATTTCCAGACGGCAAAGGCCAAGGCGGCCGAATATATAGCAAAATACCCAAATGATGCGGCAGGTAAGAAAGAGTATGACTTCCTGTCCACACGTTGACAGGAGAGAATATGGCGGATTTATTTGATATTGAAAAATTAGAGGAAAAAGTAATTCTGGTGGGTGTCAGCACATCTGATGATGATGATACTATGGAATCGCTGGATGAGTTGACAGACCTGGCATCCACAGCAGGAGCTGTTACAGTCGGGCGTATAATCCAGAATCGGGAACAGGTTCATCCCGGTACCTATATAGGCAAAGGGAAAATCCAGGAACTGCGGGAAATGGTATATGAGCTTTCAGCAACCGGAGTGATTTGTGACGATGAATTATCCCCTGCGCAGCTGCGTAATCTGGAGCAGGAACTGGATATAAAGGTTATGGACAGAACTTTGATTATACTGGATATCTTTGCTGCAAGGGCATCTACAAGCGAAGGAAAGATCCAGGTGGAGCTGGCACAGTTAAAGTATCGCCTGGCACGTCTGGTGGGGCTTAGAAGCTCCCTGTCGCGTCTGGGAGGCGGAATTGGTACCAGAGGCCCCGGTGAAAAGAAGCTTGAGATGGACCGGCGTCTGATCAAGGACAGAATCGCTCAGTTAGGACGAGAACTGGCTGATGTGAAGCGCCACCGTGAAGTGGTAAGGATGAAGCGGAGTAAGAACCAGACATTGGTAGCGGCAATCGTAGGATACACCAATGCAGGGAAATCAACCCTTTTAAATCATCTTACCGATGCAAAAGTGTTGGAAGAGGACAAACTGTTTGCAACCCTCGATCCCACAACACGGATGCTCGCTTTAAACGGCGGTCAGGAGATTCTGCTCACCGATACGGTAGGATTTATACGAAAACTGCCCCATCATTTAATTGAGGCCTTTCGCAGTACGTTAGAAGAAGCAAAGTATGCAGACATTATACTTCATGTAGTAGATGCATCTAATACGCAAATGGAAAAGCAGATGTTTGTAGTTTATGAAACATTGGCGAATCTGGGTGTCACAGATAAAACTGTGGTGACACTTTTTAATAAACAGGACAGGGTTATTGAGAAAGAAACTCTGCGGGATTTTAAGGCAGATAAAACTTTGTGCATTTCTGCCAAAACAGGGGAAGGCTTAGAAGAGCTCAAAAATATTTTAGAACAGATTCTGCAGGAGAAAAATATTTTAATAGAGCGGATATATCCCTATGCTGATGCGGGTTTGATACAATTAATACGAAAATACGGCCAGCTTTTGGAAGAAGATTACCGTGCGGAAGGGATCTATGTCAAAGCATATGTGCCTATGGAAATTTATGGAAATGTGACAGGCTAAATGTTGCAAAATAAAGGGGAAGTACTATATCTAGTGTTATGTGCCAAAAATAATACATAGATATAGTACTTTTTTGGCTTGACGGTCAATAATTTATTTGCTACAATAATTGCAGTCGCTCTCAAAAGAGAGAACGAATGGAGCTTTTTTTGACTGGAAATATGTCATTTACAGTTAGAACTATAGATGAGCTGATGTATGAGAATTGGAAGGAGCATGGGTATGTTTAGAGTAGTAAAGCGTGACGGGGAAGTAGCAGATTTTAATTTAGGGAAGATAAGTGATGCCATAGCAAAGGCATTTGAAGCCACACAAAAGGAATATAATGAGGATATGACCAATCTTCTGGGTCTTCGTGTGACAGCTGATTTTCAGGGGAAGATTAAAGACGGGGTCATCGATGTAGAAAGCATTCAGGACAGCGTGGAAAACGTTCTTGTTCAGGCAGGATACGGAGATGTTGCAAAGGCATATATCTTATACCGGAAACAGCGGGAAAAAATCCGTAATATGAAATCGACTATCCTGGATTACAAAGAAATCGTTAACAGCTATGTTAAAGTAGAGGATTGGCGTGTAAAAGAAAATTCTACAGTTACATATTCCGTTGGAGGCCTGATCCTGAGCAACTCGGGTGCGGTTACGGCAAATTACTGGCTGTCTGAGATATATGATGAGGAAATTGCAGACGCTCATAGAAATGCGGATGTCCATATTCATGATTTGTCAATGCTTACCGGATATTGTGCAGGCTGGTCCCTAAAGCAGCTGATTCAGGAAGGCCTTGGAGGAATCAAGGGAAAGATTACTTCCGCTCCGGCAAAGCATTTATCCGTACTCTGCAACCAGATGGTGAATTTCCTTGGAATTATGCAAAACGAGTGGGCAGGCGCACAGGCTTTTTCTTCATTCGACACATATCTTGCACCTTTTGCAAAAGCAGATAAATTGAATTACCGGGAAGTTAAAAAATGTATCGAGTCCTTTATATATGGGGTAAATACCCCCAGCAGATGGGGAACCCAGGCACCATTTTCCAATATTACACTGGACTGGACCGTTCCCAATGACCTGGCGGAACTTCCGGCTATCGTAGGCGGAAAAGAAATGGACTTCTGTTATAAAGACTGTAAAAAAGAAATGGATATGATCAATAAGGCATTCATTGAGACGATGATTGAAGGAGATGCCAACGGACGCGGTTTCCAGTATCCCATTCCTACCTATTCGATCACCGGAGATTTTGACTGGTCCGATACAGAAAACAACAAGTTGTTATTCGAGATGACATCTAAATACGGTACGCCTTATTTTTCAAATTACATTAACAGTGATATGGAGCCAAGTGATGTAAGAAGTATGTGCTGCCGTCTGCGTCTGGATCTTCGCGAACTACGTAAAAAGACCGGGGGATTCTTCGGTTCGGGAGAAAGTACAGGCAGTGTAGGTGTGGTTACAATTAACATGCCGCGTATCGCTTATCTGGCAAGTAACAAAGAAGACTTTTATAAGCGTCTGGACCGCATGATGGATATTTCAGCTCGTTCCTTAAAGATCAAGAGAGACGTTATTACAAAGCTTCTGGACGAAGGGCTGTATCCATATACAAAACGTTATTTAGGGGATTTCAGCAATCATTTTTCCACTATTGGATTAATCGGCATGAACGAAGTCGGTTTAAATGCAAGATGGCTTGGTAAGGATCTTTCGGAAGAGAAGACACAGCAGTTTACAAAAGATGTGTTAAACTATATGAGAAACCGATTGATTATTTATCAGGAGGAATACGGCGATTTATACAACCTGGAGGCAACTCCGGCAGAATCAACCACTTATCGCCTTGCAAAACACGACAGAAAGCGCTGGCCGGACATCAAGACGGCAGGAAAAGACGGGGATACGCCATACTATACTAACAGTTCCCACCTGCCGGTGGAATATACCGCTGATATTTTTGAAGCATTAGATATCCAGGATGAACTTCAGACCTTATATACTTCCGGAACTGTATTCCATGCATTTTTGGGTGAGAAGCTTCCGGACTGGAAAGCAGCAGCGGCTCTGGTACGTAAAATTGCAGAAAATTATAAGCTGCCTTATTATACACTTTCACCTACCTATTCGGTATGTAAGAATCATGGGTATATTGCAGGAGAACATTTTGTTTGTCCGGAATGCGGTGAGACAGCAGAAGTATACAGCCGTATCACCGGGTATTACCGTCCGGTTCAGAACTGGAACGATGGCAAGACGCAGGAATACAAAAACCGCCAGTTATACGATGTGGACAATTCCTGTCTGCATAAGGTTCACAGCAGCATTGTAACCATATCAAAAGATGATGTGAAAGTAGAGCCGGGCAAGGGAATCAAGTACCTGTTTACCACAAAGACCTGTCCAAACTGTAAGATTGCCAAGGAAATGCTGGGAAATGAGCATTACGTTGTAATTGATGCAGAAGAAAATCAGGAACTGGTACAAAAATTCGGTGTGATGCAGGCACCTACACTGGTTGTGGTAGAAGGTGATAAGGCGAAAAAATATGTAAATGCTTCGAATATCAAAAAATATGTAGATACAAACCAGTAGAAGTTACGGAAATGTGTTTTGAAAGGTATTATGAAACTTGTCGTTGAAATATATGAATGATTTGTGTTCACGAGTCAGGAATATATTCTAAAAGCGCAGATGCGGCTGACAGCCTGTTAGAGGGCAGATGCTGCATCTGCGCTTTTATAAAACAGGCGGTCAGCTGTATCTGCGCTTTCATGTAAAAAAATCGGCAAAAGAATAAGGCTGCTATACTAAATACATAGTATAACAACCTTATTCTGGTTTCGCTAGATTAACTGAAATTACATTTTTTCAACGTTAGCTGCCTGCATTCCGCGAGCGCCTTCTGTTAAATCATAAGAAACTGCCTGACCTTCTTCAAGAGATTTGAAGCCGTCTCCCTGGATAGCTGAGAAATGTACAAATACATCTGCTCCGTCTTCTCCTGTGATAAATCCGTAACCTTTTTCTGCGTTAAACCATTTCACTGTACCTTTGTTCATTTTGTGGTACCTCCATTAAAATATTGTGCTCTTGAAAATAAAAAAATTCACCAGCTATTACAGATTATATAGGTGTTAAATATAATCTCTAATAACTAGTGAATTACTTTACATCCAATAAATCTTTGATACAAGTCAAATTATAGTCGTTTAAGGGGAAAATGTCAAGCAAAAAATAAGGAATTTAAGGGCATTCTGAAAGGAAAATATTTAAGGGGAAATCCTCTGATTTTTCTCGGTGCGAACCTCTATCTATTCGTAAATAATTATGTTAAAATAATAAAATAAACTAGTGATTTTCTGGGGAAAAGGAGCTTTTCTGTTATGACAGATCATGAAAAAAGAGAAATTATAACCTTTGCAGACAATATTCTGGAAAGATACTTTTGCGAAGGCGATATAGACTATTTTATTTCAACGCTGAGTCAGGATATTATCTGGCTGGGAGCGGGGGAAAAACAGCGGGCGGAAGGCAAGGAGGAAGTCAGCCGCCACTTTCTGGAGGGAAAAGACGATCTGATTCTTTGTGATATGTGGGATAAGCGTTACGTGGTATCTGAATTGGGACCAGATTATTATCTCTGTGAAGGAGAAAGTATGCTGGAAGCAAAACCGGATACGGGCATGAACATGCATACCCGTCAAAGAATCACTTTTATATTCAGAAGAACGGATAAAGGACTTGAGACCATGCATATCCATAATTCAGTTCCTCTGTCAGCCATGGGTGAAGATGAATTATTTCCGGTGGAAGCTGCAAAAGAAGCATATGAGAAGATGCAGGAGAAAGTGATTGAGCAGAACCGGCAGATTGAACTGATGATGTCACAGCTTCCCGGCGGAATGGCAGTCTGCGGCATGGACGAGTCGTTTACCGTCAAGTGGGTCAGCCCCGGGCTTTGCCGGATATTGGGATGCGGGAGCAGGAACACCTATGACGGAGAACTGCGGATTTCTTTTCGGGACTTTATATTTCCGGAAGACAGGGAAAGTGTGAGGCAACAGGTTGAGAAAGCTTTTGAAGCGGGTGATATTTATTCTTTGGAATACCGTATTTTGCGTCCGGATGGAAAAGTTTTGTGGGTAATGGATATTGGCAAAAAAGTTACAGATGGAATAGAGCCTTCTGTTTCCTGCTTTATCACTGATATATCGGAGCGTAAAAATCAGGAATTCAGACTGATAAAGGCAAATCAGGAAGTGAAAAGGCAGGCTGATTTCCTGACACAGCTCTATAATACAATTCCCAGCGGAATTATTCAACTGAGTACGGACCCAAGCCATAAAATTTATTATGCAAACAGACGTGCATGGGAAATCTATGGGTATAATGGAGAGGAATTTCTTCAAAATGGGAAAGACACTTTTGACTTAGTGCTAAAGGAAGAAAACCAGCATTTCAGATCGGTATTTGACAATTTAAAATGTACCGGTGATAAAGTCGCCTATGAAAGAGAAGGGGTAGGTAAAGATGGAACCAGGTACTGGGTCAGCGTATTCATGGAACGGCTAATAAATGCTAACGGCATAGAGGTTATTCAGGCGGTTCTGAATGATATCACAGAGAACAAGCTGCTTTCAAAGGAGCGGGAACAGGAACAGCTGCTGGAAAACCAGATTTTACGAGCTGCCATTTATACAGCATATCCATTGATAATGAAGATAAACTTGTCAAAGAATACATATGAATGCCTGACTTCGGGACATTTTATTATGCAGCATGATGACCATGGTAATTATCATGAGATGATAGAAAAGGTATATCCCCTGATCTATCCGGCATACAGGGAAGAATATAAGCGAACATTTGACAAAGATGGGATTTTAAAGAGATTTGAAAGCGGCAGCAATGATATATACACGGAATTCCGGCAGATGGGAGAGGATGGGAGATATCACTGGGTAGCTAATCATGTTATATTTGTCGCTAATCCATATGATGAAGATGTTTTTGCAATCATGCTTTTCCGGGTTCTGGATGAACAGAGAGCAGAGAAAGCACGTCAGGAGCAGCTCTTACGTGATACGCTGGCCGCTGCGGAATCAGCCAATAATGCCAAGTCTGATTTCCTGTCCAGGATGAGTCACGATATCCGTACACCAATGAATGCAATCATAGGAATGAGTACAATCGGGCAGTTGAAGATAAACGATAAAAACAGAATGCTGGATTGCTTCCGGAAAATAGATGCATCATCCAGATATCTCCTTGCCCTGATCAATGATATTTTAGACATGTCTAAGATTGAACGGGGGAAAATGGTTCTTACCAATTCAAAATTTGAATTTACGGAGTTTATAAAGAACCTTACCGAAGTTATTTATCCACAATCGGTAATGCGGGGGATTGATTTTGAAGTGCACCATGAGGAACCGCTGGAACGCTTCTATATAGGAGATTCCCTTCGCATGAATCAGATTTTAATGAATCTGCTTTCAAATGCTATGAAGTTTACTCACTCAGGCGGGAATATCATTCTGGGGATCCGGGAAGTCAGAAGGTCAAATAGTATTGCAAATCTGGAATTTACAATCTCTGATACCGGAGTGGGAATGACTGAAGATTTTATGAAAAAATTATATCAGCCATTTGAACAGGAAAGTTCAGACATAGCCAGAAACCAGACCGGAAGCGGACTGGGGCTGTCTATTGTGCACAATCTGGTGCAGCTGATGAGAGGTACCATCCAGGTCAAAAGTGATGTAGGAAAAGGAACATCATTTCGGGTGGAAATTCCACTTGGATTGGCAGAAGATGATGCAAAAGAAGAAAATGACCGTAAATCAAAGGAACTGTTAAGGGGACTCAGCGTTCTTATTGTAGATGATGACAGTATTGTAGGGGAGCAGGCATCCATGATTCTTTCCAATATCGGAGCAAAATCCATATGGGTTGATTCTGGACAGAGGGCAATTGAGGAAGTAGAGACAGCACTGACAAATGAATGTTTATTTGATCTGGCTTTGATTGACTGGAAGATGCCGGACATGGACGGCATAGAGACAACCAGGAGAATTCGGGAATTAACCGGTCCCAATACTATGATTATTATTATTTCAGCATATGATTGGAGCATGATCGAGGCAGAAGCAAAAGCTGCCGGGGCCGATTATTTTATTGCTAAACCATTATTTAAGGCAACCCTTTATGACACTCTGATACAGCTTCAGATTACGCATAATGAACCGGAAGTAAAAAAAGGGTATCATCTGAACGGACAGCGTGTGCTACTCGTAGAAGACAATGTATTAAATATGGAAATAGCGAAATCGCTCCTTGAAATGCATCAGATGGAGGTAGACACAGCGGAGGATGGGGCCGAGGCACTGGAAAAATTCCAGAGTATGCCGGAAAACTATTATCTGGCAATCCTTATGGATATCCGAATGCCGGTTATGAATGGACTGGATGCTGCAAGATCCATAAGAGGCCTGCTGAGAAAAGATGCAGGAGCCATTCCAATTATAGCAATGTCGGCAAATGCATTTGATGAGGATAAAAACCAGGCTTTTGAAGCCGGAATGAACGGGTATCTGGTTAAACCGGTAGATGTTGATAAATTGTTCCAGACCCTGGAAAAATATATATAATGGTTTGATAACAAATACATAGCAGTTTAATTAAAAGCGGGAGCATTGGGATATTGTTGATTCAATATCCCAATGTTTTTTTAAAAATATCATAAAAAAGTACTTTACGTGATGGAGTAATTGTGATATGATTACTTCATCAGATAAAGTAATTACTCTACGTGATGAAGAACAGGGGGTGGAGATTTGATCAGCAGCGATGTTTTAAGGGGGTACAATGACTCAATTCTTCTTAGTATCCTGTCAAAAGGGGATTCCTACGGATATGAAATTTCCAAAGAAATCAAGCGGGTATCGGATGAAAAATACGTTATGAAAGAAACAACTCTTTATTCCGCTTTTAACCGTTTAGAGAAAAATGGATTTATTGAGTCCTATTTTGGTGATGAGACTTATGGAAAAAGAAGGACCTATTTTCGGATTACAGATGCCGGAAAGGAATACCTTAAAGAAAAATGCGAAGAATGGCAACTGACAAAGGAAGTAATTAATAAATTTTTAAAGGAGATGAGCTAATGGACACGATCAGGACATATGTGGATACCATGTTCCGGGGACTTATGATGTCAAGGGAGATGGAACGTCTGAAGGAAGAAATATTGGGTAATATGGAAGAGAAGTACCAGGAATTGAAAAACGACGGAAAGACAGAAAACGAAGCAGTAGGTATTGTAATTTCTGAATTTGGAAATATTGATGAGCTAATTAAAGAATTTGAAATTAATGCAGAAAATTTGGATGGGTGCAGTGAGTCTGATCAGATGAACGGTGAGGAAGTATGTGAATATCTGAAAAAAAGCATGAAAAGCACCCGCCTGGTTGCAATTGGAGTGGATATCATACTGGTGGGAGTGGCTTATTTGATATTGATGTACGGACTTTTGGACGATCGTGGACTGAATGAAAATCTGCTGGTCAGCATTACGTTATTTCCCTTGCTTATCATAATTATTATTGCGGTAGGAATGTTTATTTACTCAGGCTATTCTATGGAGAAGTATAAGAATATTGAAAAAGGAGAATTTCAGATTACTTATGAAACAAAAACATTTTTAGAAAATTTAATGGAGAAAGAAAGATCCGGGTTTATTATATCTGTTATTGTAGGCGTAAGTCTCTGTATTGCATCACCGATTCCCGTAATATTGGGTAAATTTCTGAATGATAAAGCTACATTTGCAGGAGTCAGCATTTTATTGATAATGATTGCGGCAGCAGTTTATATATTTATTGTATTCGGAACCAGATCAGAGTGCTGCAAGCGTCTGTTAAAGATTGAAGAATTTGCACAAGAGGAACAGGAAAAAAATAAAGTGATTGGTTCTGTGGCAGCAGTCGTATTTCCTATAGCGGCATTGATTTTCTTTATCTGGGGAATCGGTTTCGGCGGGTGGAAAATCTGCTGGATTGTCTTTCCGGCAGCAGGTATTCTATTTGGTATTTTTGCATCAGCTTACTCAAATCTTAAGAGAAATTTATAAGATAACCAGAAGCAGTCTTATATCGGTTCTAAAGCCTGATATAAGGCTGCTTTTGATTGTAAGCTTGCAACAAATGTGTATTTATGTTAAGATGGTACAACAATACCCCCTGTAAGCGGTGGGGTACCTGACCCCTGCGTCAGTTGCCGGATGGATTCGCAAGCGAACCCATCTGGCTCGTTGTTCGCAGGAATAAATGAACGAGGTATACAAATGAGTAACGTGGTTTTGATCGGGATGCCGGGCGTAGGTAAGAGTACCGTCGGGGTAATTCTGGCTAAAGTGCTGGGATATCATTTCGTGGATGCTGATATATTGATACAGGAGCAGGAAGGCAGGCTGCTTCGGGAGATTATTGAAGAAGACGGCGTAGATGGCTTTATTGAAATAGAAAACAGGGTGAACAGCCGGATTCAGGAAGAAAATGCCGTAATCGCTACCGGCGGCAGCGTAGTATACGGAAAAGATGCTATGGAGAACTTAAGCCGAATTGGAACAGTGGTTTATTTACAATTAGATTACATAGATTTATTTACCCGCCTGGGCGATTTAAAAGGGCGTGGTGTTGTTCTGAGAGAGGGACAGACCCTTCGGAATCTGTTTGACGAACGAACACCGCTCTATGACAAATATGCGGATATTGTTGTCAATGAGGCAGGATTAACGGTGGAAGAGACACTGGATGCAGTTGTGGAAGGTTTGAAGAAACTGGGGATTGCCCCTGGAGACAGATCGAAGTGCAGAAAAAAATAGACAAATAGAAATACATAATTTTGTAACATTTTGCCATATTTTAGGGGTAATAGTGCACAGGAAATGCTATTTGATTGTATTTTTTTTGAAAGATATATGGAAAAAATTACTTAAATTTTAATTTTTGTTTACAAAAGTAAAGAATGTGATATAATATAGTTTAGATATTTTAAAGGGGTAACAGTAAGACAAAATTCGAGGGGTCGTTTTTGTCTATAAGAATTGAAGAGAGTATAAATAAGTATAGAGGTGTCCTATGGAACAATATATTATTAAAGGCGGTAACCCACTGGTAGGTGATGTTGAGATCGGTGGGGCTAAGAATGCAGCGCTTGGAATCCTTGCAGCCGCAATTATGACAGATGAGACCATACTAGTAGAAAATTTACCAGATGTACAGGACGTGAATGTGCTGTTAGAAGCTATCAGTGTAATTGGCGCAAAGGTTGAACGGGTAAGCAGGAGCGCAGTTTTAATTAATGGCTCCATGATTGGCAGTGTCAGCGTGGATTATGAGTTCATAAAAAAGATAAGAGCCTCTTACTATTTATTAGGAGCGTTATTAGGAAAATACAAGAAGGCAGAAGTACCTCTGCCGGGCGGATGCAATATCGGCAGCAGGCCGATTGATTTGCATTTAAAAGGTTTTAAGGCATTAGGAGCAAAAGTGAGCATTCAGCATGGAGCGATTGTTGCCCAGGCGGAGAGACTCGTTGGAAAACATATATTTTTAGATACCGTTTCCGTTGGTGCTACCATTAACATTATGATGGCAGCAACCATGGCGGAAGGATATACCATTATTGAGAACTCAGCAAGAGAGCCTCATGTCGTTGATGTGGCGAACTTCCTGAACAGTATGGGAGCAAATATCAAAGGCGCAGGTACTGATGTAATCCGTATCCGCGGTGTAGAGAAGCTTCATAAAACAGAATATTCCATTATTCCGGATCAGATAGAAGCAGGAACCTTCATGTTTGCAGCAGCAGCAACGAAGGGTGATGTTATGGTGAGAAATGTAATTCCAAAGCATTTGGAAGCCACAACAGCAAAATTGATTGAAATTGGCTGTGAAGTAGAAGAATTTGATGATGCGGTACGTGTTGTCGCATCAAAGCAGTTACGCAATACAAATGTAAAGACATTACCATATCCCGGATATCCTACGGATATGCAGCCGCAGATCGGTGTTACGCTGGCACTGGCAACAGGAACCAGTATTGTAACAGAGAGCATATTTGAAAATCGTTTTAAATATGTGGATGAGCTGGCAAGAATGGGAGCTACAGTCAAGGTAGAAGGCAATACGGCAGTTATCTACGGTGTGGACAAACTGACAGGTGCACAGGTGAGCGCACCTGATTTAAGAGCTGGTGCAGCGCTTGTCATTGCGGGGCTTGCAGCGGAAGGAATCACAATTGTAGATGATATCGTTTATATCCAGCGTGGCTATGAGTGTTTTGAAGATAAACTCCGTGGCCTTGGAGCTGAAATAGAAAAAGTTTCGAGTGAAAAAGAAATACAGAAATTTAAATTAAGAGTGGGATGAAGATACACTCTGACAATCGGGGACGGAGGATTTTAGCAATCCTTTGTCCCTCTTTGTTTATTTTTAAATTGTAAACCAGCCAAAGGATTGATTTCTTTGGCTTTTTATGAAAGAAATGGAGGATGATATTTATGGGACAGGAAAAGATATTTCGCTTTGCTATCATGGGGGCAGGAGGTATTGCTGAAAAATTTTGTGATGCGGTTAACCGGCTGGAGAACACAGAAGTAATTGCAGTCGCCAGTAAGAGTCTGGAACGGGCATCCCGGTTTGCTAAAAAGAACAATGTAGCCCAGGCATATGACAGCTATGAAGAGATGTTAAAGGATGCAGATCCGGATGGAGTCTATATTGCAACGACGCCCAATTACCACTTTGAACTTACGATGCTCTGCCTGGATTATAAGAAACCGGTACTCTGTGAAAAAGCAATGATGGTAAATGGAGAGGAAGCAAGACTAGTATTCCAAAGATCCAAAGAGCTGGGAGTCTTTGTTATGGAAGGTATGTGGTCCAGATTCCTTCCTCATAACAAAATTGCTAAACAATGGCTGGATGAAGGTAAAATCGGTAATGTAGAGCTGGCCGAAATTAATATTGGCTTCCAGGCGGGAAATGATCCAAAGAACCGCTTTAATAATCCTGATCTGGCGGGCGGTGCGGCAACGGATATCACGGTTTATTGTTTTGAACTGATGACATATTTTTTAGATCGTCCGGTAAAAGATATACATACCTATATGAATCAATCTGAAACCGGGGTTGATAAAACCGAACAGATATCCATTTTATATGATAATTGTATTGCTAATATGCACGCAAGCATTGCTGCGAAGCTAAATGATGAAGCTGTATTTTACGGGACCGAAGGGAAGATTGTAGTACCGCTGGTTCACTATGGACAAGAGTGTTCCCTGTACCGTGACCGGGAAGAACCGGTACATTTTACAGATCAGACAGAGAATGGATTTATTTATGAAATCCAGGAAATGGTGGACTGCGTGAAACGTGGTGAGGTGGAGAGCAAGGTGACACCTCATGAAATGACAATCCGCTGCGCTACAATGTTTGATCAGCTGATGGGAAGAAAGGGTTAAGCACCAATTCATGCCAATCAAGGTTTATCCTAATAAAAAATTGAATTCTTCTTTATAAATATCATGATATATAGTATGATATTAACTGATACTGTTCATAATCAGAGTAAAGGAGAAAACGAACATGAAAAATAAAAACATGAAGTATATCATTGCCGGAGTTGTAGTGCTCGTTGTAATAGCAGTTGCTGCAGCTGTGTTGGTGACAGGAAATAAGAAAAAAAATTCTGAAGATAAAATGGGAAAAACGGAGCAGTCATCGGAAATATTGACAGAACAAAAAACAGAAAACTCATCGGAATTACAGACGGAGAAAAAAACTGAAAATTCATCTGAAAATCCAGAGGAAAATGTAATTACTGCCATGTATCTCACCTATGGAGAAGAAAACTTTATATTTATCGATACAAAAAACGGAACACTTTTCACGGCACCGGTGCCGGAGGGCGGTCTGGTTGATAAAGATGGGAAACAGATCAAGCAGGAAGATCTGACCAGAGGAAATATTTTAAAGATTTATGGAAATGGAATAATGCTGCAGTCTTATCCGGGACAGTACCCGGGAGTTACAAAAATGGTGCTGGATCAGACCGGAAAGCCGGAGGATGCGGACCAGTATAATGAGATCATCGACCAGATTTACCAGGAGCCGGATCCTGCTGAGCCTCCATATCTTTCTGCTGAGTACACCCAGCCGGAAGCAGTCGTATCGGCAGCGATTACCCGGGGCGGATACGAGTGGAGCTACGAAAATGAGGATGGAACCACAGGTACTGCAAAAACAGATATGGTGCCGGTCCTTGGATGGAAGGAAATCAATGATCTTACTTTAAATGAACCTACGGATCTGAAACTGGACTTTACGAAAAAACCAGACACCATAGAAATTATCCGGTGGACGGAGGATGTACAGAAGCAGTATAGCGAAGGCAGCGATGTACCCGAGGGAGAAAAGGTAGAGCCGGAAGAGAAGGATGGAGTATTCATTATTCCGGCAGCAGAAGCAGGGTATACCTATCAGATAACCGCAAAATGGGGCAACGGAACAGTAGATTTTGGATTTGTGACAAAGAGTAAGAAATAATAATTTTAAAATGATTTATAGCGTGTTTGAAAACAAAGTTCGGACACGCTCTTGGGGGACAGAACAGATAAAGCTGAAAGGATAAGAAACAATGGTATTTTTGGAAAGCACATTGGTGTCCATCGTAAACCTGGCGGTGCTGCTCTTTGAGTACATTGGCGTGGGTGTCATCGCGTATACCGGAATTCAGGGAATTATTAATTATATCCGCAGAAAACCGGAGACGCGGCTCATGCTGGCAAAGGGACTGGCAATGGGGTTGGAATTTAAGCTTGGCAGTGAAATTCTAAGAACGGTAGTTGTTCGCCAAATCTCTGAAATTGTCCTGGTAGCAGGAATTATTGCTTTGCGGGCTATCCTGACATTTTTAATTCACTGGGAAATAAAAAATGAAGAAAAAGAATATGACCTTCATCTTAGTAAGAAGGAAGAGAATTGAATGGTTAAGAGATCTGAAGAGACTGAATCAGTCTCTTTTTTCTTTGACTAAAACAGAAATCTGAATCACATAATTGTCATATCCATTTACTGTTAGTTCATCCAGCAGATAATCTTCGAAGAAGAGTTCATCTAATTCCAGTGCATGTTCTCCTGCAAAAGTAAGCATCCGGCGATAAGTTTCTCCGATCTGTTTCCAACCGCCCTGATGGTAACCATATAAATAAGCCCCTCCCGGCTTTAAGGTATAAGAAACTCCCTTCGGCGGGGAATCCAGGAGCAGATAAATATGGCGGTAATCGTTGTATATACCTTGGTGAATTTTCGTTGCGTATTGCAGAAATCCGATCCCATAAGGGCTCTTAATTCCAAGGTTTTCCCCCAGACTAATCAGTTCCCCTATTTTTTTTGCCAGTTCTTTGTCATTATAAGTTGAAGTATGGGTAGGAATATAGTACTGGGGCGCTGTTTCTAATACCTCAATTCTGGAAAAATCTTTTTGCAGAGCTTTTTGAATAAATTCAGATTTAAACCGCAGCCATTTTTTGGTTTTCTTCAGTTTTGCCATTTTCCGGTCGATTATTTTTTCCTCTTCTTCTAAAAGTGATATTAAGGCTTGAGGGCTTTTATGATCCAGGTAGTATTTTATATCAGACAAGGGCATATCCAGCTCTTTTAAATTCCAGATCACATCAAACACATCCAGCTGGGAAATGGAGTAATACCGATAATCGTTGTCCAGTTTTATTTCAGGAGAAAACAGACCGATTTTGTCATAGTGAAACAGGGTGTGCTTGGTGACTCCGGTGAGTTTTGCAAATTCTCCTGTTGTAAAATAAAGATCTTTATTAATCATAAATCTCCCTTCCTTAGCTTCCTTTCATATTTTTTTTAATTTAAATAATATATAAATTGTAAACTCACATTTTATTAGAAAATAATTTTTCCTTGACTATAGGGTAACCCGATACCTTATGATAGTAAAGAAATCGCTAAAATGCAATAAAAAGAGGTGTTATATCATGAAAAATTCAATTACGAAAGATTTTAATTTTGTTTCTCTGCTGAGATTTGCTCTGCCTACTATGGTAATGATGGTGTTTATGTCCCTGTATACCATTGTGGATGGTGTTTTTATATCCAGGCTTCTTGGAAGTGATGCTCTGTCTGCTACAAATATTGTTTATCCTGCGGTGAATATACTGATAGCGGTTGGCGTTATGCTGGCTACCGGCGGCAGTGCAATTATAGCAAGAAAAATGGGAGAAAAGAAACCAGAGGAAGCCAGACAGAATTTTACTTTAATTGTAATTTCCGGATTGTTGTTTGGTATCTTGTCCTTAACGGCAGGCAATATTTTTATAGAGCCTATGGTAAAAGCGCTGGGGGCTACGGATAAAATACTTGGGAATAGTATTTCTTATTTACAGATTCTCCTTTTATTTGCGCCTGCATGTGTACTTCAGCTGTTATTCCAGTCATTCTTCGTGACAGCAGGGAAGCCTGTAATCGGACTGGGACTGACTTTGCTGGGAGGACTTACAAATGCTGTGCTGGATTACGTTTTTATGGGTCCGTTGCAGATGGGGATCGGGGGAGCAGCTCTGGCTACCGGAATTGGACAGGCAGTACCGGGTGTAGCAGGCCTTATCTATTTTTGGAAAATAAAGAGAGATTTATTCTTTGTTAAACCCAAAATGGATTTTGGCGTGCTGAAAGAAAGCTGTCTGAACGGTTCGTCAGAGATGGTTACCAATCTGTCTGCTGCAATTGTAACCTTTTTGTTTAATATTATTATGCTTCGGTTTCTGGGGGAAAATGGCGTTGCGGCGATTACGATCGTACTTTATGGCCAGTTCCTGTTCAATGCTTTATATCTGGGATTTGCAATAGGTGTAGCGCCTGTGTTCAGTTTTAACTACGGAAGTGGAAATGTGATTTTACTACAGCGAATTTATAAAATCTGTACCCGGTTTATTGCCGTTTCCGCAGTTGTAATTACGATCATTGCGTTGGCGGGGGCACCCATAATTGTAGAAATATTTACACCGCGTACTTCAGCAACCTATGAAATTGCCAGCAGAGGATTCTTTCTGTTCTCATTCAACTATTTGTTTGCAGGGATGAATATATTCGCTTCCGGCATGTTTACTGCATTTTCAAACGGTAAAATATCGGCGGCGATATCATTTATGCGTACCTTTGGCTTTATAGTGAGCTGCATTTTGATTCTGCCTTATATCATAGGCGTTGATGGGGTCTGGATGGCAGTTCCCCTTGCAGAGTGTCTCACTGTATTTATCTCCTGTTTCTTCTTCCGCAGAAAGAGGGAAGTTTACGGTTATGCAGTATAAGAAAAAAGTTATCAAGATGATTACGTTCTTGATAACTTTTTTATTTACCATATTTACAGATAAGGTATGCCGGGAATCTCCGGGTAGCTGCCCATGGAAATCAATAATTCCAGTCCTACCTGCCGAGCGGCCAGAACAGCTTCCTTTACGGCGCTGGCATTACCGGATACAGCAAGAATGACTTCATTAGAGTGGCTGGTACCTTTATTCGGGGTCATATACTCGATTATATTTACGCCGGCGGCTTTCATTGCATTATCAGCCATTACAAGACCGATAGCAGCCGGCGAACCGCATAAGAAGCCAAACGCCTGGCCTGCGGGAGCGTGAAAAGCTTTGTTCAGTACCTGCCCTGCACTTGCAGAAAAAGCAAATTCCAGGTGTCCGGCTTCGCTGATATAAAGTTCCCCTGCATACTTATTTGTCAGTTCAAGAGCAATGGAAACAGCCTGCCTGACATCAGAAACACTGTTACCGCCAAGTACAATGTAATTACCATGTCCGCCCCAGCCCTTGGTATCTCTGGGAAGTTCGATGGATAATACTTCTGTATTGGTGGCTTTCACTGCTTCATCTACAGCAGTGAGCTGTCCTGCCGCACCGGTTCGGGAACTGAAAACACCTATGGTATGATAAGCTTTTCCAACATTCATTTGTTCCAAAAGAGCATCATCGATTCCCGCAATCACCAAACCGATTGTGTCCAGTACCGCGGTTCCGATAAATTCCGTTCTTGTGCAGTTCATGCTGATTGATTTTACATCCATAGTTTTGTTTTCTCCTCTTTAACGATACTTTCATGCATTCAGTATAAAGAAAAAACAACAAAAAGTCAACGAAAACAAATATTGCTTTACAGATCTTTTTCGATAAAGTGCACAGGATATTTATCCCAGTATTTTTTATAAACCCGTTCATTTTGTCCATCGAAATTGAGCTGGTACATTCTGAATGTGGTTAATATATCCTTCGGCTGCCAGTGTTCTTCGTAAGAATATTGATAGTTCATGCCCAGGCGTCTCATGACTTTGCCGCTGCGGGAGTTTTTGATATCATGGGTAGCTGTAACATACCGGAATCCGTCTCTTTTTAATTGCTCTAATACGGCTTTTGCAGCCTCTGATACGATTCCCTTGTGCCAGAATTCTTTTCTCAGCCCATAGCCGAAATCATAGCTGTCATCCATGCACACATGTACATAACCAATGGGCACATTATCTGTTTTCAGGCAGACAGCATATCGGTATCCTTTCGCCTGCTGATATGATCTGGCATAGTTTTCTTTGAAAAAAGTTCTGGTTTCTTCCAGTGATTTCAGAGGAAACCAGGGTAAATAAGTATTCACTTCTTCATCTTTGTAGATGGAAAATAAGGCATCCATGTCATTTTCAGTGAATTTCCTTAATATCAGTCTGTCTGTTTCCAGTGCAGGTGTATTTTGAATCTGCATTTTACTCCCCTTTCCACAACCCGGCGAACGATTTTTATTCGTTGTTCCGATTGTTGTGCTATCTTATTGTACCGTTCCGCTTATCTGCTTGTTTCTTTACCATATTCTATCATTTGGTAATACTAAAGTCACGACATATCTGCTTCTATTGCTTTTTCTATATAATTTTTTATCAAATTTTTATCATTAGAGTAATTTCCATAAAAAAGTACTTGACGAACAGGCGAATAAGCGTTATCGTAGTAGACGTAACAAAATTAAATATTATATTTTCTCTTATTCAGAGTGGTGGAGATACAAAGGATCTGTGAAACCACGGCAACCCCGTCAGAGGAAGGTGCCAACCTGAGCGAGTAATTCGAACAATAAGAGGATTTACTTATCATAATAGATAGGGGGTCCGCTTAGTGCGGACCTTTTTTAGTTTAAAAGCAGGAGCGGTTTTGTGAAGCGGGACATGTTCCCGGCCTCAAGTAAGCCTGCAGGATATGTTAAATCGATCTCGTGAGAAAATATAAATGCTCTTATCCAAAGGAGGATTCTATGGAAAAATTATTATTTACTTCTGAATCAGTAACAGAAGGACATCCGGACAAAATGTGCGACCAGATCTCTGATGCTATCTTAGATGCTCTGTTAGAGCAGGATCCCATGAGCCGTGTGGCGTGTGAGACTGCAACTACTACAGGCATGGTTCTGGTAATGGGAGAAATTTCTACAAATGCTTATGTGGATATCCAGAAGATTGTGCGTGATACGGTAAGAAACATTGGCTATACACGTGGAAAATATGGATTTGATGCGGAAACCTGCGGCGTTATCACAGCCATTGACGAGCAGTCTTCCGATATTGCCATGGGCGTTGACAAAGCGCTGGAAGCAAAGGAAAATACCATGACCGATGATGAAATTGAAGCAATCGGTGCAGGAGATCAGGGAATGATGTTCGGCTATGCGGTAAATGAAACGGAAGAATTAATGCCGTATCCAATTTCACTGGCACACAAATTAGCGCTGCAGCTTACAAAAGTTCGTAAAGACGGCACACTTTCTTACCTGAGACCGGACGGAAAGACTCAGGTCAGTGTAGAATATGATGAAAATGGCAAGCCATCCAGACTGGATGCAGTTGTTCTGTCTACACAGCATGATCCGGATGTAACACAGGAGCAGATTCATGAGGATATTAAAAAATATGTATTTGATGTAATTCTGCCTGCTGAAATGGTAGATGAGAATACGAAATTTTTTATCAATCCAACCGGACGTTTTGTAATCGGCGGACCACATGGAGACAGCGGTCTTACCGGACGTAAGATTATTGTAGATACTTATGGCGGATATGCAAGACACGGCGGCGGAGCATTTTCAGGAAAAGACTGCACCAAGGTAGACCGTTCTGCAGCATATGCAGCACGTTATGTGGCAAAAAATATTGTGGCCGCAGGACTGGCTGAAAAATGTGAGATTCAGTTATCTTATGCAATCGGAGTTGCAAAACCCACCTCTGTCATGATCGATACCTTTGGAACCGGCAAATTATCAGACGAGAAGATTACGGAAATCGTAAGAGAGAATTTTGACCTTCGTCCTGCCGGAATTATAAAGATGCTGGATCTTCGCCGCCCGATCTATAAGCAGACTGCTGCTTACGGACATTTCGGCAGAAATGATCTGGATCTGCCCTGGGAGAAGCTGGATAAAGTCGAAATTCTTAAGAAGTACTTGTAAATTTATGAAAAATTTATAAAAGTCCTTGTTTGTTTAGATGTAAATATGGCTCCTTTATGCTATACTGAAAAGAGAACGGTATAACATAAAGGAGTTTTTGCTATGAAATTAAAAACAAGGCTTATCATAGCCTTTTTTGTAATTATATGTGTCCCGCTTCTGTTAACAGGCGTAGCTCTGTTGGGTTTCAGTCAGTACCAGTTAAAATCCATAGAAGATAAATATGGAATCGACAATGTTTCCTATGACGCATTTTCTAATTCAGTACAGATGCTGAGCATAACCACGAAGCGTATTTTTGAGGAGATGAAGAAGGAAGCCGACAAAGATCCGGATCAGTTTCTGGATGTGGATTATCTGTGTACGATTAATGATAAATTGCAGGACAAGAATTCTTATCTCATTGTGCGCAAAGGAAGTTCTCAGTATTATTCGGGAACATCTGAAAATAATGCACAGCTTTTTAAAGAACTGCCGGGACCCAATACTTATACAACGTCTGCTGACAGCGGAACGTATATCGGAAAAGATGTAAGGGCATTTGTAAAGCAGATTGATGTTACATTTTCGGATGAAACAGCAGGAAGCATTTTCATTATAACCAGTATGGATAATATGCTGCCGCAGATGAAGTCACTGCTTCGGGATATGTTTATTACAATTGTTGTAATCCTGATTTTAACCGCAGGTCTTTTGAGTACCTGGATTTATTCGGGAATCAGTACACCGCTTCGAAAGCTTCGTGCAGCTACCCAGAATATCAAAGAAGGCAATCTGGACTTTACATTAGTAGCTGAAGGTGAAGATGAGATCAGCGAGTTGTGCCAGGATTTTGAAGAGATGAGGAAGCGGCTGAAGGAATCTGCCGAAGAAAAAGTAGAGTACGACAGGGAAAATAAGGAATTGATCAGCAATATTTCCCATGACCTGAAGACTCCGATTACGGCTGTGAAAGGCTATGTAGAAGGAATTATGGATGGTGTGGCGGATACTCCTGAGAAGATGAATAAATATATCCGTACGATTTATAATAAGGCTAATGATATGGACCGTTTGATTAATGAATTGACATTTTATTCGAAGATCGATACGAACCGTATTCCATATACATTTAGTAAAATTAACGTATCCAGTTACTTTGATGACTGCTTTGAAGAGGTTGGTCTGGATCTGGAATCTAAGAATATTGAGTTTTCTTATTTTAATTATGCAGATGAAGAAACCTGGATTATCGCTGATGCAGAACAGCTGAAGCGGGTAATTAATAATATTATAGGAAATTCCGTAAAGTATTTAGATAAGCCTAAGGGTTATATCAATATCCGGGTTAAGGATGTAGGCGACTTCATTCAAGTGGAAATTGAGGACAACGGAAAAGGAATTGCACCGAAAGATCTGCCGCTTATCTTTGACCGGTTCTACCGTACAGATGCATCCAGAAATTCTGCCCAGGGCGGAAGCGGAATCGGATTGTCCATTGTTAAGAAGATTATAGAAGATCACGGCGGTAAAATTTGGGCAAGCAGTAAAATGGGAACAGGCACAGTTATGTACTTTGTGCTTAGAAAATATCAGGAGGTACCTGTCAATGAGTAAGATATTGATTATTGAAGATGAGGAAAGTATCGCAGATCTGGAAAAAGATTATCTGGAACTGAGCGGTTTTGAGGTAGAGATTGAAAATCGTGGGGATATTGGACTTAAGAGAGCATTAGAAGAAGAATTTGATTTATTTATCCTGGATTTGATGCTTCCGGGAGTAGACGGATTTGAAATCTGTAAATCCATCCGGGACAAGAAGAACACACCGATTCTTATGGTTTCGGCGAAAAAGGATGATATCGATAAAATCCGCGGTCTTGGACTGGGAGCAGATGATTATATGACAAAGCCCTTCAGCCCCAGTGAGCTGGTAGCAAGAGTGAAGGCACATATGGCACGTTACGACAGATTAATCAGCAGTAATGTCCAGACAAATGATATTGTTGAGATTCGCGGTATTAAGATAGACAAGACGGCCAGAAGAGTCTGGATTAATGGAGAAGAGAAGACATTTACAACAAAAGAATTTGATTTATTAACGTTCCTGGCAGAACACCCGAACCACGTATTTACTAAAGAAGAGTTATTCAGCGAGATATGGGATATGGAATCTATCGGTGATATTGCAACCGTAACGGTGCATATTAAGAAGATTCGTGAGAAGATTGAGTTCAACACGGCGAAGCCTCAGTATATAGAGACGATCTGGGGTGTAGGGTACCGGTTTAAGATATAAAAACTGTTCAAAATTGAAAAGAATTATAGTGAGAGCTGTCCTGATTATAAATTGGGACAGTTTTTTTGTGTTGGGAAAATTATCTTAATTTTTCTATTTAAGGAGTTGACATAAACAAAAAAGTATGCTTTAATACACATATAGTTAATTAGTCAAGTAACTAACCAACAAACAAGAGGTGGTTTTCATGAAATTAAACTTTGAGGATGAAAAACCTATTTTTATGCAGATAGCGGAGGGCGTTGAAGATGCGATTCTGACAGAGGCTTTTCAGGAAGAGGGACAGATCCCCTCAATTACGGAATTTTCAGTAACTTATAAGATCAATCCGGCAACCGCCCTGAAGGGAATCAATATGCTGGTTGAGGAAGGCATTGTTTATAAAAAGAGAGGTGTAGGTATGTTTGTAGCAGTGGGAGCGGTAGAGAAGCTGAGACAAAAGAGGAAAGATCAGTTCTTTGAGCACTATATCAGTGGAATGATTGAGGAAGCAAAGCGATTGAATATTTCAGATGAAGAATTATTAGGGATGATAGAAAGGGGATTTAGGAAATGACAGGGATTGAAGTAGTAAATATCAGTAAAAGGTTTAAAGACACCGTGGCACTTGATCATGTGAATCTCCTTTTTGAGGAAGAAAAGATCTATGGACTGCTTGGAAGGAATGGTGCGGGTAAGTCTACATTGCTTAATATTATCAGTAATCGTATTTTTCCGGATGAGGGGCAGGTTCTTATGAATGGAGTACCGGTGAGGGAAAATGATCAGGCATTGGAACAGATTTATCTGATGAGTGAAAAAACATTATATCCGGAATCTATGAAAATTAAAGAAGTTTTCAAATGGAGTAAGGAATTCTACAAAAATTTTGATACGGATTTTGCAATGAATATGGCAGAGCAGTTCCGGTTAGATGTGAAAAAGAAGGTCAAAGGATTATCAACGGGGTATACTTCCATTTTTAAAAATATTATTGCATTATCGGTAAATGTACCTTTTGTTTTCCTGGATGAACCGGTATTGGGACTGGATGCAAATCACAGGGAACTGTTCTATAAGATTTTAATTGAAAAATATAGTGAGAATCCTTTTGCTGCAGTGATATCCACACATTTAATAGAAGAAGTTTCCAGCGTGATAGAGGATATTGTAATTATTAAAAACGGTCAGGTAATCCGATCGGAAACACGGGAAGAGCTTCTTAGCAGAGGCTATACGGTTTCCGGAAATGGAGCGCTTGTGGATACGTATATAAGAGGAAAAGAAGTAATTGGTACAGATGTTTTGGGAGGCTTGAAAACTGCGTATATCATTGGCAGACCGGATCGTGCTAATCTGCCGAAAGGATTGGAGATAACCGGGTTAGATCTGCAAAAATTATTTATCCAGTTGACAAATTAGGGGGAAAGATTATGAAACTGAAGTCGGTATATAAATATCAGATGAGAGAGTACGTTAGTGCCGGAACAGGCTACGCTGCTGTAGTGCTGTCGCTGATTATCTTTTTCAGCGGGTTAGTAATATTTGGGCAGATTGATGCCGGCGGTTCTTTTTCCGGATTAGAATTTGGAAGCATTATATTTGGATTTGTAATGGGATGTTCCTGTTTCCAGGAGGGATTTTTACTTATGATGCAAAATGGAGTTTCCAGAAAGACAATTGTTTTCAGCAGAATTTTAACCATAATAACCAGCAGCATTGCGCTTGCTGTATTAAATGAGCTGATTACGCTGGTCTGCAGGATATTTGTACATTTCAATAAAAACATTATATTTGAAATCAATATTCTCCAGGTTATGTATCCTCAAATGCTGGGTGAAATGGAATCCCTGCCGTTATTCCTGATAAATATTCTGTTTTGGAGCCTGGCGCTTATGATGGCTACGCTGCTTGGATATTGTGTCAGTTCCTTACTGTATCATCTGTCAAGAACAACAAAGATTATTTTAGGAGTAGGCCTCTCTGTATTTGCTGTAGTTTTGCTTCCAATTATAGATGTATTATTGGTTAAAGGGATCTATAAGAAATTACTGGACTTTTTCTTAATGGTAATGGGACAGAAAAGCCAGAATCCGTTTGTTGCAGTGATTACATTTCTAGTAAGTACGGTAATTCTGGGAGGAATCAGTTATTTGTTAGTAATTCGTGCCCAGGTGCAGAAATAGAGGGAGAAAAATATGAGGTTAAAATCAGTTTTTAAATATCAGTTTCGGGATTACAAAATTTCCTATGTATTATTTTTTGGGATTTTACTGTTTCTGGAATTAGCAAACCTTGTTGGAATTAAGATAAGTGGCATGGAAGATAAGGGGATTTATTTCCGCAACGAATCAATGGTAGTATTGGCCGGGTTTATTATGGGAGCAAATTCATTTCGGGAAAACTTCCAAATGCTGATGCAAAACAATGTCAGCCGTAAAATGATAGCGGCAGGAAGAATTTTAAATACACTGTTAAGCGGGATTGTACTGGCGGTAATTTGCAGACTGGTTTCCCTGGTTTATGAACTGGCAGCATTGGGAGACGGTAATCTGCGGGCAGGAAATATCTTTGGCAAAATATACCCATCCTTTTGGGAGCAGGCAGGTGGATTGGAGAAGCTGGGGGTGGAACTTCTGTTCTGGTCAGGCTTTGTCATTCTATTTACGATGATAGGATATTTCTTCGGAGCTTTGTATTATAATCTGGGTAAGATTCAAAAGATGGTAATCAGCATTGGAGTTCCGGTATTCTTACTGATTGTGTTGCCGATCGTAGACCTGTATGCTGCAGGCGGCAGAATCGCAAAGTTCTTTTTGGGGATGCTTGCCCTTTTGTTAGGAGGCACGGGTGGTAATCCTGCATGGTCCTTCCTGAGTACTTTGACCGGTTCAGTAATATTTGGCGGTATTGCAGTACTGATTGTATTAAAATCTCCGGTGCAAAAATAAAAAAGAGACGCTATAACCAGTTCTTTTAGTGGTTGTAAGCGTCCCTTTTCTTTTAGAAGTCTATCTTAAAATAATAAATCCCATAAATGCAGCATAGCCCAATAGCATGATCCACCCTTCCATACGATTCAGTATCTTGCTTTGCAATGCAAATATAAATACGGCAATGCTGGCAACGATCAGAATCATGATATCGTAAATAGAAAACAGATTGACTGCAACCGGATGGAGCGCTGAAGATGCGCCTAAAACCAGAAGGATGTTAAAGATGTTAGATCCTACCACATTTCCAAGTGCAATGTCGTTTTCTCCTTTTCGGGAAGCAACGATGGAGGTTACCAGTTCGGGCAGAGAGGTACCAAGGGCTACAATCGTAAGGCCGATCAGTGTCTGACTGAGCCCAAAAGATTCAGCTATGGAAACGGCACTGTTAACTACCAGATCCCCTCCGATTACTATGGCAGCCAAACCGCCGATGATGCAGATGCCGCTTAAGAGCGGGGATAACTGCTTGATACCGTCAGTAGAGTCTGCCTGAATTTCATTTCGGCTTTTTAGTGCACTTTTAACGGTGAACACCAGGAAGAGCACAAAGAAAGCAAGTAATATCCAACCGTCGATCTGACCTACTTCATGGTCCAGAGACAGCAGAAGCAATACCGCGGTAATCACGATGGAGAAGGGAAATTCGCGTTTTAAAACGGAAGGTGTAATACCCATGGGCTTGATAGCAGCGCATATGCCCACTACAACCAGCAGATTAAAAATATTAGAACCAATAACATTACTTAGTGCCAGTTCATTTTGAGCCTCGATGGCAGCGGTGATACTCACGGAAGCTTCCGGCATACTTGTACCAAATGCAACAACAGTAAGTCCGATGATGACACTGGGGATACGGAGAAGTCTTGCAATATTGGAGCTGCCTTCCACGAAGTAGTCGGCACCTTTTATCAGCAGTACAAATCCTATGATTAGCAGAACATAAGTTAACATTTTTTTCCTCCTTAAATGACCTGTTGTCATCATACTGAATTACCAGAAATTTGTCAAATTATTTTATATAATTTGTCAATAAATAGCAGGGTATCGGTTTTATGAAATAATTATTACCAACTATTGCAAAGAATTATGATCGATGTTATTATTTCCTATATTAAGCAAAAAACAACTGGAAAAATATTTACAGTAAAGGTGTTGTGTAATCAGTCAGAAAGTCAGACCCATACCGGCTTTTATTATTAAAAAATAAAATATGCGAAAGAGGTAATCCTATATGTTAAATATAATCTATGAAGACGGCCAGGTTTTGGTCTGTGAAAAGCCGTCCGGTGTAGCGGTACAAAGCGCGGGAATTGGCACTATGGATCTGGAAAGCAGAATAAAAAATTATCTGAGTACAGAAAATAGTGGAAATGGCGAGCCTTATCTGGGAGTTATCCACAGGCTGGATCAGCCGGTTGGTGGCGTACTGGTATTTGCGAAAACGCCGATGGCTGCTGCGGATTTAAGTAAACAGGCAGGTAATGGGGAGATGGATAAAAGGTATCAGGCTGTAGTATGTGGAAAACTTCCCCAAATCCAGGGAGTGCTTGTGGATTATCTGTTTAAAGACGGTAAAACCAATACGTCCAGAATTGTAAAAAAGGAACAAAAAGGTGCCAAAAGGGCGGAATTACATTATCAGGTTCTGGAAGAAAAAGAAGGCTTGTCACTATTGGAAATTCACCTGATTACCGGGCGTCATCATCAGATCCGTGTGCAGCTGGCTGGTGCAGGAACACCTTTGTATGGAGATAAAAAATATAATCCCAAAACAGCAGGTGACCAGAGAACAACTATCGGTTTATACGCCTGTAAGTTAAGCTTTTTACATCCAAAAACAAAAAAACAGATGGCTTTTTCCTGTGAACCCAAAGGTGATGCTTTTTCAATATTCACGTCCAGATAAAAACATGGCGGATATTGCCATTTGTACCAGATGTCTGTCTTCTAATAATGAATAATCAAAATGAATCTGCACATCCTATTCTTACAATATAGGAGGGCGAAAGGATGGGCAGAGCAGAGAAATATAAAGAAGTACTTATCGTAATAGGGATTGCAATTGCAGTATTCGTTGGAATGAAATACCTGCTGCCATTTGTAGCCCCTTTTTTTATTGCGTATATTATCGTGCGGATACTGAATCCATTTGTAAAGCGGCTGCAGCGCAGGATAAAAATAAAGAAAGAATGGCTTGCGGCTGTGGTACTGGGATTCTTTTCAATTTTACTGATTGGCGGACTGTATTATCTGACAATCCAGCTGTTTGCGCAGATTAAAGCCATAGTATCCAATCTGGACAGTTATGAAAAAGAATTCAGACTGATACTTGGAAACTGCTGTTCTGCGATGGAGCAGACGCTGGGGATTCAGGCAGAAGCCATTGAAGATTTTGTATATCAGAATATTCAGGTTATGACAGACCGTCTCCAGGTATATATTGTGCCGGATATGTTTAATTATTCACTGCAGTATCTGCTTGGTTTTGTGAAAGCGGCAGGATTATTTTTTGCATTATTTGTATCTGTACTGCTTTTATTAAAGGATTATGACGAAATACATGATAAACTTAAAAAGTTTGAATTATACCGCAGAACAGCTACCGTTTTGAATCGGCTTTGGGGACTTGGCGGAGCCTACTTTAAAGCACAGCTCATTATTATGAGTATCGTTTCTGTTATCTGTGTTGCAGGACTGTGGGTGATTCGGTACCCCTATGCCCTGTTGGTTGGATTGCTGATCGGCGTATCGGATGCACTTCCATTTATCGGAACCGGAACGATACTGATACCCTGGGCGTTGGTATGTGCTCTGCAAGGTGATTTTGTACACGCTGCAGCATATGCCACGTTGTTCTTTGTTGCAAATACTACCAGAGAATTTCTGGAGCCTAAGATGATTGGAAAAAAACTTGGTGTTTATCCCATTGTAATTGCAGTTGCAGTGTATGCAGGAATCTGTATTTACGGGGTTGCCGGGGTAATTCTTGGACCATTGACTTTGCTGGCTATTGTGGAGATTTACAAAGAGATTAAGAGAGGGGAAGTAATCGAAGAGTAGATTTTACCTGTTTACCAATGGTTATCCATGTCTAACACAGCATCATTGACAATTCTATTGTATTTCTATATCATATAAGATAGAATAATAAAGAATTAAAATAAATGTTCAGGGAGGCAGATATGTACAAGGTATTATTAGTTGATGATGAAGCCCTCATTCGAGAGGCTATCAGTGAAAATACAAGGTGGAATGAATTGGGTTATGAATTGGTCGGTGCTTGCAAAAATGGGAAAGAGGCAATGGACATGATCATACAGAATCCACCGGATCTCCTTCTTACGGATATCTGTATGCCGCATGTGGACGGCATGGAGCTGACAAAGTTTGTATATGAACAGTATAAAGATACTAAAGTAGTGATTATCAGCGGGTATGATGAATTTGAATATGCAAAAAAGGCTGTAAAATATCAGGTTGTAGAATATATACTGAAGCCGATAACCGCTTTTGAACTTTCTGAAACACTGCTGAAGGTAAAAGAAGCTCTGGATGCAGAACAGCTGAAAAAACAGAATATGAAGAAAATACGTGGAGCCTATATCAGCAACCTCCCGTTGATGCGCGGGCGCTTTTTAATTGGACTTTTGCAGGGAAATGTGAATGAAGAGACAATTCAGGACAAGCTCATGGATTATCAGATCCAGTTAAACGGCAGCCATTTTATGGCAGCAATGGTACTGGGGGATGATCTTTCTCCGTTTTTGAACCAGGAAGCGGATACGAAGACCGATCTGGCTTATTTTGCTATTTATAATATAACGGCTGAGATTATGGCATCGTATGGTGCCGGAGTAACATTCCAGGCATTTGAAGAAAAAACCGTAATGATCTTTGCGGGGGATGAAAATCTGGAAGAGAAGGCATTGCGTGTCTGCGAAGAGATACAGGAGGCAATATTAAAATTTTTAAAAATTGAATCTACCATCGGTCTTGGCAGGATGGTAAATTCTTTGTCTCTGGTCTACAGTTCCTTTAATGATACGAAAAAGTCAATGGAATACCGTTTCCTACTGGGTGGAAATCAGGTGATTTATGCCAAGAATCTAAGGGACAGCCAGGAGAGCCAGAATGTGGACGTCTCAAAGTGGGCAAATCAGATTGTACTGGCGATTAAAACCAACAATGAACATGAAATACGAAAATATGTACTGGGATTTGTACAGTCATTAAGAGAGGCATATGTGACAAAAAACAGAAGTATTTTCTACGTACAGAACATGGTGCTGTCCATTATGAATGAACTGGATGCTTCTACATTAAGCGAAAGCGAGATCTTTATAGAAGAAAGAGAACTGTTGAATTCCATCTATGAAAAGGAACATCTGACGGATATAGCGGAAGATTTAATTCAGTTTGGCAAGACCCTGTCCCACAGTATGAAAGACCAAAAGGACAGCTACTGTAAGAAACAGGCACTGCAGGCGCTGGATTACATAGACAAGAATTATGGTGATTCTAAGATCTCCCTGAATTCCGTTTGCCTGCATCTGGCGATGAGTACCAGTTATTTCAGCTCTATTTTTAAAAATTATACCGGGGAGACCTTTATTGAGGCGTTGACTAAGAAGCGGATTGAGAAGGCAAAGTCTCTGATTGAAAATACAGCAAAGAAAACTTATGAAATCGCAGAAGATGTGGGATATAGTGATCCTCATTACTTCAGTATCACATTTAAAAAGATAACGGGGATGACTCCTACAGAATATGCAAAAAAGATGAGGTAATTTATGGATAAGAAAAAAAGGGGTGAGGCAGTACGGTTTCTATTTCACTTTAAAAGTATACGTAATTCGATGTTGTTTTCCTTTACGCTTGTGGTTGTGCTTGCGTTGCTGATATTCCTTCTTTTCTCTTTGAATTACACGGAAGAAACAGTTCTGGACAATTCAAAGGATTATACTAAGCAGTTGGTGGAGCAGGTAAATTCAAATATTGATTCATATATTAGCTATATGGAATCCATCTCCCAGATGGTAACGGACCATTCCGATGTTGTGGACTATCTCTTTGGAGACGGCAGTACTGGGGAATCCTTAAAGCTTCGTCTGCTGGAACAGTTTAAGACCGTTCTGGATACCAGGGAAGATATCTATAATATAGCTGTTATCGCAGATAATGGGAAGATGGTGCTGAACCGTGGAGTAGCGACACTCAATCCCAGTGGGGATATCCCAAATAAGCCCTGGTATTTGAATACGATTAAAGCAAATGGGGCTGCTGTAGTATCCGGTTCCCATGTGCAGAATGCATTTAAAGATAAATACCAGTGGGTAGTTACCTTAAGCAAAGGATTGATTAATCCGGCTACTAATAAAATTGAAGGGATTTTCTTTATTGATTTGAATTACAGTGCCATCAAAAGTCTGTGTGAAAAAATCGAGCTGGGTAATAAAGGATATATGTTTATTCTGGATAAAGACGGAAGCATCATTTATCATCCCCAGCAGCAATTGCTGAACAGTGGTTTGAAAGTAGAAGCAATAGACCGTGTTCTGGCGCAGGAAAATGGCAGCTTCATTACAGATGAAGGTAATGGCAGTAAATTATATACGGTCAGTACTTCCAGGGAAACCGGTTGGACCATAGCAGGTGTTTCTTACATAGGAGAGCTGATCAAGAACAAAGACGAAATGCAGATATTTTATCTGGTAATAGCTTCCGGGCTGTTTGCTTTGGCCATGATACTCGCGGTTGTGTTGTCGAAAGAAATTACAAAGCCTATTAAGGATCTCAAGGATTCCATGAAAGAAGTAGAGCGGGGAAATTTCCAAAATGCAGCATTTGTCAGCAAAGGGGAAAATGAGGTGGCAAGCCTTGGCAAATCATTTAATATTATGACAGGAAAGATACAGAACCTGATGGAGGAAAATGTACGGGAACAGAAGGAAAAGAGGAAAAGTGAGCTAAAGGTACTGCAATCCCAGATCAATCCGCATTTTCTATACAATACCCTGGATTCCATTATCTGGATGTCTGAGGGAGGGAAAAACCGTGAGGTAGTGCAGATGACATCGTCTTTGGCAAAACTATTGCGCCAGAGTATCAGTAATGAGGATGAAATTGTTACCATTGCAAAAGAGCTGGGATACACCCGGGAGTATCTCACAATTCAGAAAATGCGTTACCGTGACCAGCTGGAATTTGAGATAGACGTTCCTGCCCGGATTCAGAGAAAGAGTATCGTAAAGCTGGTGATTCAGCCTATTGTTGAAAATGCAATTTATCATGGTATCAAATATAAAGAAACAAAAGGAATGATCTATATCACTGGAGAAATGACAAAAGAAAAAATCATCCTTTGCATTCGGGATAATGGAGTGGGAATGGAACAAGAAGTGCTGGACCACGTTCTGGAAAACAAACGTCCGGACGAAGTATCTAATAAAGTTGGGGTCTATAATGTCCACAACCGTCTGCAGCTGTATTACGGTAAGGAATATGGTCTGGCTTATGAGAGCACGCCGGGTATTGGTACAAGCGTATACGTAACGATACCAAATGATGAAATGGAGGAAGATGCGTATGACGAAGAGTAAAAAATCCATCCTTGTCATCCTGGCAGTGGGGGCAGTGCTCCTATTCACGGGCTGGGCGCTGATTGGACACTGGCAGGGGAAGACCAGCCCGGTTAAGATAGTGTTTATCCCTAAAATTGTGGATGATTCGGATTTTTGGGGATCGCTCACAGAAGGTGCCCAGGTGGCGGCGAAGGAATATGATGCGAATATGACCATTACCGGAGCAGATTCTGAAAATGACTATATCAAACAAAGGGAGCTGCTGCTTCAGGCGGCAGAGGACAGGCCGGACGTTATCATGATTGCCCCCAGCAGTTTTACGGATATAACGGATGCAATTAAACAGACACTTGAGATGGGAATAAAGGTTGTGCTTGTGGATTCCTCTATCGACCAGGAACTGGGTTTAACCTTGGTGGCAACCGACAATTTCCAGGCAGGACAGAAAATGGGAGATTTTATAAAAAAGAATCTGCCGGATAGTGACCCGGTGATCGGCATTGTGGCCCATGTAAAAGGTTCTTCCACCGCCATGGAGCGAGAGCATGGATTGCGGGACGGACTGGGAGAATACGAAGAAAATATTGTAGATACGGTATTTTGTAATTCCAATTACCAGAAGGCATATGAGGTTACAAAAGAAATGCTGGAAAAAAATCCCGGTATTAATGTCATAGCGGGATTAAACGAATATTCTGCGGTAGGAGCTGCCCGTGCGGTGAAAGACCTGGGTCTGGAAGGAAAGATTACTATGGTTGGATTCGACAGTTCTATAGAAGAAATTCAATTGCTGGAAGAAGGTGTCTTTAAGGGGATTATCATTCAAAAGCCCTTTAATATGGGCTATCTTGGTGTACAGAAGGCAGTGGAAATTGCCCATGGAACCGTCGTAGAGAAAGATGTGAATTCCGGATCGGAATTAATTACGAAAGATAATATGTATACTGAAGAAAATCAGAAATTGCTGTTTCATTTTCGGGAATCTAACTAGTGTACAATTAATTGAAATTGGGTTTAGCTGAGAAGGAGACGCTTTGTAGATGTAGGTAGTGCACGGAAAGAGAAGGGGGGTGGCATGCTGTACACTATTGGCATCGAACGTATAAAATGCATAAGGCAGCTTTAGCTTATCATTGTGGACTGGTTGTTCATTCTGCTAAATCTTAAGTATCTTATATACATAAAATCTTAAAAATCTAAAATTTAAAAAACTAAAAAGACAAAAAAATCTAAAAATCTTAATAATCTAAAAAACTAAAAAATCTAAATATCTTATATTTCCAAACATCTGATACAATTGCAAACAGCGTGCAGTATGTCACAACCCAGAGTTTCTGCCGATTGAGAGAATCGGCTTTAGGCAATTAAGTCATTTTGTACACTAAAAGGTAAAAAAATTATTATACAGTAAGATTTTTACCTTTTCTAAGAAGATATTCTATTGTTATATTCACAATTTAGACATATAATGTTCATTAGTTAGAAGAAAGTTATTTAATAACTGCAAAAAAAAGAAATGGAAGGTGAGAACGTGGGTGATGTAATACTGACAATGAAAGGCATTGATAAGTCTTTCCCCGGAGTCCATGCCTTAAAAGAGGTTAATCTGGAATTAAAAAAAGGTGAAGTTCATGCACTGATGGGTGAGAACGGAGCCGGTAAATCAACTTTGATGAAAGTATTAACCGGAATTTATGCTAAGGACAAAGGTACCATTACATTTGAGGGTAAAGAAGTAGAGTTCAAAAGCCCAAAAGAAGCTCAGACAGCAGGTATCGTTATTGTGCATCAGGAATTGAACATGATGAATCATTTGACTGTTGCTCAAAATATATTTATCGGACGCGAAAGCATGAACGGTAAAATGATCAATGACAGAAAGATGAATGTCGAAGCACAAAAATTATTTGATTTATTGAATATTGATATTGATCCTAGGGATACGATGGGACGTCTTACAGTAGGAAGGCAGCAGATGTGTGAAATTGCAAAGGCTATTTCAACGGATGCAAAGGTGATTGTATTTGATGAACCTACAGCTGCTCTTACGGATGCTGAAATCACTGAGTTATTTAAGATCATCGATGACCTTCGCAAGAAGAATATCGGAATCGTCTACATATCTCACAGAATGGATGAAATTAAGAGAATTACTGACAGAGTAACGGTTATGCGTGACGGTGAGTATGTAGGAACAATCGTAACAAAAGATTCCACGAAGGATGATATCATCAATATGATGGTTGGACGTGTTGTTTATGAAGACCCCAAAGAACACAGCAATGTACCTCCAAATGCACCGGTTGTATTAAGTGTTAAGAACTTAAATGCCGGGAAGATGGTCAGAAATGTCAGCTTTGATCTTCACAAAGGAGAAATCCTTGGCTTCTCAGGATTGATGGGAGCAGGAAGAACAGAGACAGCAAGAGCATTATTCGGAGCCGATAAAAAGGACAGCGGTGAAGTATATATTAATGGCAAAAAGGTAGATATTAAGAGCCCTCAGGATGCAGTAAATGCGGGCATCGGATACCTGTCAGAAGACAGAAAGCGTTTCGGTGTAAATGTTGAAAAAACAGTAGCTGAAAATACGACGATGGCTTCTCTGGAGAACTTTACAAACGGTCTTTTCATCGATAAGAAAAAAGAAAAAGAAGTTACCAGGAAGTATGTAGAAGCGTTAAAGACAAAAACACCTTCGATTGAACAGAAAGTAAAGAATTTATCTGGCGGTAACCAGCAGAAGGTAGTTATAGCAAAATGGCTTACCAGAGACTGTGACATCCTGATTTTCGACGAACCTACCCGTGGTATTGACGTCGGTGCAAAGAGCGAGATTTATGCTCTGATGAATGAACTTGTTAAAGATGGAAAATCCATTATCATGATTTCATCAGAACTTACGGAAGTACTTCGTATGAGTGACAGAGTAATTATTATGTGCGAAGGCCGCAAGACTGGAGAGCTTTCCATTGAAGAAGCTTCTCAGGAAAAGATCATGCATGCTGCAACATTAAGAGAATAATCAGGAGGGTAAGAGAAAATGGCAGAGCAGAAAAAAGGAAAGTTAGGAAGTATTGGAACGCAGAAATTGGTAGCCGTACTGGCATTGGTTGTATTATTTATCTTCTTTTGTATAGCAGGAACCAACTTCGCTCAATATAGTACATTTATCAGTATTTTAGATTCATCTTATTACATTGGATTTTTAGCAATTGGTGTAACTTTTGTAATTATTACAGGCGGAATTGACTTATCGATCGGTACAGTCTGTGTCTGCTGTGCATTAATCGGCGGTACTTTATTTAATAAAGCAGGCCTTCCGATGGCACTTTGTATGGTTGTGATCTTAATCTTAGGTATTTTATTCGGTATGGCAAACGGCTTGATGGTTTCCGTAATGGGACTGCCGGCATTCATCGCTACACTGGGTATGATGATGATCACAAGAGGTTTAGGTTCTATCGTAACAGCAACAGCAAGTGTTACTTTCCCACAGGGTGAGTCAGCAGGAAGCTGGTTTAGAAATATCTTCAAGTTCCAGGGAGAAGGACTTCCGTTAGCCGGAATTCCTACAGGATTTATCTTATTGATTGTATTGGCAATTATTATGTCCATCTTCTTAAATAAAACCCGCCCGGGACGTTATATCCTTGCATTAGGAAGTAACAAAGAAGCAACCAGACTGTCTGGTGTAAACGTAGTAAAATGGGAAACATTAGCATATGTAATCAGTGGATTCTTTGCAGCATTAGCAGGTATCTCCTATGCAGCAGTTTACTTAACCATCATGCCTGGTACAGGTAATGGTTACGAATTGGATGCAATCGCCGGCGTAGTAATCGGTGGTACATCTCTTTCCGGTGGTGTTGGTTCCGTATCCGGTACTTTGATTGGTGTATTTATCATGTCCGTACTGAAAACAGGTCTTCCATTTGTTGGATTACAGCCTCACTATCAGTTATTTATTACTGGTTTCGTATTAATCATCGCAGTATTTGCAGATGTTTATAACAGAAGAAAACAGGGTTAAGCGTCAGAAACTAATAATGTTATTCAATCTTCCTGCAAAATGCAGGAAGATCAAAATAAAAACTTCAAATTCTATTAAGGGAGGATTTAACAATGAAGAAAAAAGTGATTAGTGCAGTATTAAGCGTATCTATGGTAGCAGCTTTAGCAGTAGGGTGTGGAAGCACAGAAACAAAGACAACTGAGGCAGCTACAACAGCAGCATCAGAAAAAGAAACTACAGCAGCAACAACTGAGGCAGCAAGTGAAGCAGCTACAACAGAAGCAGCAGCAGGAGAAACAGAAGTAGGATCTGAAGCTTCTACAACTTCAGCAGCAACAGGTGATTACAGCGATGTAACAGTTGAAATCGTTGCAAAAGGTTTCCAGCATGACTTCTGGAAAGCTGTTAAATTAGGTACCGAAAATGCAGCTAAAGATCTTGGATTAAAATCTACTAATTTCGTTGGACCACAGAATGAAAGTGCTATTCCGGAACAGGTTGAGCAGTTAAAGAATGCACTTAACAAAAAACCAAGTGCAATCTGTCTTGCAGCTCTTGATCCAGATTCCGTATTAGGATCCGTTAATGATGCAAAAGCATCCGGTATCCCAATCGTTGGATTTGACTCTGGTGTTCCAGGTGCTCCGGAAGGAACAATCGTTGCTAACGCAGCTACAGATAACTATGCAGCAGGCGGACTTGCAGCAGAAAAATTATATGAACTGATCAAAGACAAAGTAACAGATCCAGCTGAACCAGTAAGAATTGGTTGTGTATCCCAGGATGCTACATCACAGTCTATCGGTGAACGTACAAGCGGTTTCATTGATAAAATGGTTGAATTAATCGGAGCTGACAAAACTTCTGTTGAAGGACATGACAAATACAACGCTAAAGTTGACGGCGCAAAAGTTGTTATCGAAGTAGGTATCCCTGCAACAACAGATGACGCAGCATGTGTAACAGTAGCAAACACTCTGTTGAACAAAGCTGACTTAGTAGCAATTTATGGTTCTAACGAATTTTCAGCTAAGAATATCGTTACAGCTAATGAAAGTTTACAGAAACTTGGCGCTGACAAGATCATCGCTGTAGGATTTGACTCCGGTAAAGTACAGTTACAGGCAATCAAAGATGGTATCTTCGCAGGATCTATCACACAGAACCCAGTACAGATCGGTTACCAGGCAGTTACATTAGCAGCAAAAGCAGCTAAGGGCGAAGCTGTATCTGATGTTGATACAGGATGCTTATGGTATACAGCAGAAACTATGGAAGATCCAGACATCGCTCCATGTCTGTACGAATAATCTGTAGAGAATACTGAAATACTTTTTAACTCATAGTTTTAATTAAATATGCTTCAAAACGGAATAGAGAGTGGATTGTAAATTCCCTCTCTATTTTTGTATTTAAAATGCTTGGTAATTGATGGAAAAAATGATAAAATATTCTGAATTTTCAGAATTTTTTATAAAGTAACCAAAAACGAACAAGAAAAGGAGAAGAGGTATGAAGAAAACTTGGAAAAGATTTGTGTCGACGGCAATGACCGCAGCGATGATCGTACCGGGAGTACTGGCTCCGGTGAGCTCAATGAGCGCTAAGGCTGAAACCCGGGAAGTAAACAGGGAGGGTGTCTACAGCATCGACCTGAGTGAAAAGGGAACTGCAGCGCCTGCACCTTGGGGGGTATTACCGAGTCAGAACCAATACGATTATCAGAAACAGGAATTAGCTGCATTTTGTCACTTCGGCATGAATACTTACACCAATACAGAATGGGGAAATGGGCAGGAGTCACCAAGCAGTTTTGCACTGGAAAATGATTTTGATGCGGATAACATGGTAAAATCATTGCAGGACGCGGGATTTAAAAAGTTAATCATTACGGCAAAGCATCATGATGGATTTTGTATATGGAGAAGTAAATATACGGAGCATGATCTGGAAAGTACTGATTATGAGGGGGACGTGCTGAAAGAAATTTCAGCGGCATGTACAAAATACGATATGGATATGGGATTATATTTATCACCATGGGATGTAAATAATCCATCATACGGATATCGTGACGAACAGGGGAATCCAACGGATAAAGAGCATGACTTTTTAGATTATAATGAGTATTATAATAATCAGCTCCAGGAGATTCTGGGTAATAACGAATATGGTAATGACGGACATTTCGTAGAAGTGTGGATGGACGGAGCTAAAGGCAGCGGCTCAATGGCTCAGGATTATGATTTTGATTTATGGTTTGATACAATCCAGAAAAATGAAGGAGTTGCATCTAAAAATTTTGAATCTGATTGTATGTTATTTGGTGCACAATCCCGCACAACAGTACGCTGGATCGGGAACGAAAGCGGCTTTGCCAACGAAGAGACCTGGTCGAAATCAAGAGTGGATAAGGAGAGAGATACCATTGACAGCAGGCAGGTAGGGGGAGCAACCTCCGGATACCATGACGGCAATCAATGGACAGTTCCGGAAGTAGATGCAAAGATTACATCGGGCTGGTTCTGGGGACCGGGTAAGAAGACACCGCTCAGTCTGGAACAGCTTTCCAATATGTATTTCGATTCTGTTGGACATGGTGCGGTTCTGTTATTAAATGTACCGCCGAACAGAGAAGGAACCATAGATCAGACTATCTTAGACAGGGTTTCTGAATTCGGATCGAATATCAATGAGACGTTTAAGAAGAATTTAGCTGCACAGGAAGGTGTAACTATTTCTGCATCATCGGTAAGGGGCGATGATATTGCATATTCACCGGATAATCTAAAAGATAATAATGATGATACCTATTGGACCATGAATGATGGTTCCACTACAGGTTCCATAACGATAGACCTTGGATCAACCAAAACATTTGATGTGGTATCCATAGAAGAAGCGATTAAGCTGGGACAGCGGGTTTCTTCCTTTACCGTGGAATACCAGAACCAGGGCGGAGAATGGAAAAAGTTTGCAGAAGGGACTACAATCGGTCCGAAAAAACTCTGCCGGAAAACTCCTGTAAAAGCAGATAAGGTACGCATTAATATAACCGGCTCTTATGCAGTTCCTGTAATCAGTGAAGTCGGAATCTATAAAGCATCCCAGGGCTTTGAAATCGGACAGGCAATCCCGGATGGCCTGGATAACATCGATATCAAAGATACGGATACAACAGATGGCATCGGATTTGAAATCGGAAACGGATGGACCCAGGAAACCGGTTCCCAGTACACAAATGGTACAAATATGTGGGCAAATCCAAATGCTGAGTTAACGCTTAAGTTTAAAGGCACAAAAGCGTGGCTTTTAGGAACACAGGACCCGAATCATGGAACAGCAGATTTGTATATTGACGGTGCTGCAGAGCCTGTTACAATTAACACAAATGCATCCAAGAGGGCAGTGGGACAGGTCTTATATGAAACACCTGATTTAGAGGATGGACAGCATACGATCAGACTGGTAGTAAAAAACAAGGCAATCGGACTGGAAGCGGCATTAGCATTAAATAATGGCGGTAAAGGAATGTTCGAATTAGAACAGACTGCCTATACGGTGCCGGAAGATACGGAAAATGCCTTTGTTGTAAAACGTATCGGCGGTTCTAAAGGCAGGGCAACCGTTCTGTTCCAGGATAACCCGGGAACGGCAGTGCAAAGTGAATACATACCTACAGAGGGAATTGAACTGGTATTTGAAGAAGGGGAAACAGAAAAAACAGCTCATGTAACGACAAAACGCCAGACCTTAAATACCGGTGATCTTTACTTCAGCGTTGACCTGGTAGAGCCATCCGATGGCGCGGTACTAGGATTTAAGCCTTCTGCCCGTGTAACCATCACAGATGCTGATAAGATCACAAAAGATATGGTATCAGAACTGATTGCTTCTACTGATTCTCTGGTAAGTGCATACTACAAGGAAGACAGCTGGAATGCAATGATGGATGCGAAAAAAGAAGCTCAAAAGGTTGTGGATAATGAAAGTGCAACCGGAGTTGCAATTACAAATGCATATAATAATCTGAAAGCAGCGATTGACGGACTGGTGTCCAGAGATCCATATACAGAAGAAGATCCGTTTGCCTTCCCGGCATATAAAGATCAGTCGAAGCTTCTGGAAGCAGAATTTTTTGCCCTGGATCCGATTGAAGGGGATAAATATGTAAGAATTACAGAAAGTGACCAGGCTAGCAACAAAAAAGAAGTAAACTGGTTCGAACCTGGAAATAAGATTATTCTTCATTATACAGCTGAAAAAGCAGGTACCTACAATCTGGAAGCTACCTATCGAAGCGGCAGGGCACAGAACAATCCAAATGCCTTTGTCTGGAGTGGTGAAAAGATTGAAAGCGGCAGCCAGGATGTATACGGTGAAGATGGAGCCACAGAATATCACAAAGTGGTACTTCCGATTAAGATTACAGAAGCAGGTGCTGGAACCCTTATCTTTACAGCGGATGCAAAAGCAGGACCGGTAATTGATAAGTTCGAGATTACACCAAATGAAATTGACTACGTTAAGTTCCAGATAGATGCATCAGCAGGAGAACACGGAAGTATCAGTGATGCAGGTGATAATGAGGTTTATCAGGGAACAGATAAGAAGTTTGTGATCACACCAGAGGCTAATTACAAAATTGATGATGTATTAGTAAATGGCGAATCGGTGAAAGACCAGTTAGTAGTGGAGGATGAAGCAGCAAATTCATATTCTTATACTTTTGTAAATGTTCAGGCAAACAGCACCATTGAAGCTTCCTTTGTATTTGACCATTATACAGAAGCTCTGCCATTTGCATTCCCTTCCGATGAAAGCACAGCTAATTTAGAAGCGGAGCACTTTACCTTGTATCCGGTGAATACGGATAAGTATGTAAGAGTTTCCGATAAGGCTAATGCAAGCAACGGAAAAGAAATCAACTGGTTTGAAACAGGAAATGTAATTAAACTTCCATTTACCGCAGCTCAGGCAGGTACCTATACACTCACCGCAACTTACAGAAGCGGAAGAAACTCCTCAGCACCAAATGCATTTGTATGGAGCGGTACCAACGTAGTAAGCGGCAGCCAGGACGTATACGGACCGGATGCAAATGTATATAAAACAGTAGCACTTCCAATTGTAGTGACGAAAGCAGGTGCAGGTGAACTGGCATTTACAGCAGATGCAAAAGCAGGCCCGGTAATCGATAAGTTCGATGTACAGTTTACAGCTCCGGCTGCACCGGTAGAAAGTGTAGAACTGGATAAGACCAGTGCAACACTGACCCAGGTGGGAGAGACCCTGCAGTTAACTGCAACGGTAGCACCTGAAAATGCAACGAATAAAAACGTAACCTGGGAGTCATCCAATCCAGAGGCAGCAACGGTAGATGAAAACGGACTGGTAACAGCAGTTGCAACCGGAACGGCTAATATTACCGTTACCACCGAAGACGGAAATAAGACAGCGTCCTGTGAAGTTACAGTAGGGCTTCGGGTAACCGGAATTGACTTTGACGTAACCGAAAAAACCTTAACGGCTTCAGGAGAAACATTCCAGTTAAATCCTGTATTTACACCGCAGGATGCAATGAACAAAGAATTAACCTGGAGATCTACAAATGAAAGTGCAGCAACAGTAGATCAGAGTGGTCTGGTTACAGCAGTAGCAAATGGAAATACAGAAATCGTAGCCATTACAAAAGATGGCGGCTATGTGGCTGCATGCAGAGTAAATGTAGAAATACCAGTGAGAGCAGAAAGTGTATCGCTGGATCGTACAACTGCAGAAATCACAACAGAAAATGGAAATATCCAGTTGACAGCAACCGTTAATCCGGAGAATGCCACCAACAAAAATGTAAGCTGGAAATCTTCTGATCCGGATATCGCGTCAGTTGATGGAAATGGTCTGGTTACCGCAGTTTCGGATGGGCCGGCAACGATTACCGTTACTACGGAAGATGGCGGATTCACCGCAGTATGTGAAGTTACCGTAGCAATTGTACCAGAGGTTATACCGGTAGAAGGTATCACAATGGATATTACAGAACACACCATGCAGAAAGCAGGCGAAATACTGCAGTTAAAACCGCAGGTTCAGCCGTCTAATGCAAGCAATCAGAAAATAACTTATAATTCCTCCAATCCGGAGGCAGCAACCGTTGATGAAAATGGCTGTGTAACAGCAATTGCAAATGGTGATGCAGTGATAACGGCAACAACAGAGGATGGCGGATTTGAAGCAGCCTGCACCATTAAGGTAGCCATTCCGGTTGGAGTTACAGAGCTTATCTTAGATAAGAAAGAAGCAACCCTGACAAAAGCAGGAGAGACGTTAGAATTACACGAAACAGTAATGCCGGAAAATGCAACCAATAAAAATGTAACCTGGATATCTACAATGCCGGAAGTTGCAGATGTAGATCAGGGTGTGGTAACTGCAGCAGCAGATGGGACGACTACTATTATTGCATTGACGGAAGACGGGCATTTTACAGCAACCTGCCAGATAACAGTTTCCATTGTGAAACCGGTAACCGGAATCTCCTTAAAGGAAACTCATTTAAAATTCAGCAAAGCAGGAGAGACCGCACAGCTGAAAGCAGCCATAGCACCGGAAGACGCCACCAATAAGAATGTTGCCTGGACCTCTTCCGATTCCACAGTGGCAGAAGTGGACAAGAACGGTGTGGTAACTGCAATTGCAGATGGAAAAGCAATTATCACAGTAAAATCAGAGGATGGAGCATTTATGGCATCCTGTGAGGCAGAGGTTAAGATTGATAAACCTGTAATCTCCGTAACCGGAGTAAGCCTGAATAAAACAAATGCTGTATTATACGGCAAAGGGGCAAGCCTTCAGCTGAAAGCAGAGGTTTATCCTGAAAATGCAGCAAATAAAAAGGTAACCTGGACGTCTAAGGATAAAAAAGTAGCAAAAGTTGATTCCAATGGAAAAGTTACGGCTGTATCTAATGGAAAAACGGAAATTATTGTGAAAACAGCAGATGGAAATATTACAGCAAAATGTGCCATTACTGTTAAGGAGGATAATAAACCGGCAGTCGTAAAACCAGGCAGGGTTACGAATGTAAAAGTCAGCGGTAATGCAACGCATTCAATGAAAGTGACCTGGAATAAAGTAAAAGATGCGGATACTTACCGGGTATACGTATACAATCAAAAGTTCAAGAAATGGTCAAAGGCAGGAACTACAAATGAAACAGGCATGACAATTAAGAGACTGCCGGTTGGTATGGTATGCCAGGTCAAAGTTGCAGCAGTAAATAAAGCCGGAAAAGGTGCTTATTCAACTGCAGTAACCACAGCTACAAGGCCAAATAAAGTAACATTAAAGTCTGTAAAGAAAAATACGGCAGACAGTGTAAAACTTACATTCAAAAATGTAAGAAGCGATGGCTTTGCAGTTTACATGAAAGCAGGCAAGGGAAAATATAAAAAAGTTGATACAGCAAAAACCACAACAGCCGTTGTAAATAAACTGAAAAAAGGCACAACCTACAGCTTTAAAGTACGTGCGTACGTAAAAGCAGATGGAAAAACTTTCTATGGAAAATATTCCAATGTAATTACTTATAAAATGAAGTAATATCTCTTGAAATTGTTTTCTAACAGTGCAATAATAATAAAGCCATCATGGAATACGGTGTCTGGAAGTTTATAAAGGTTATATCTGATGCCTGATTATCAGGCATCAGTTGTATCATAAAATTAAATCAACGCATATGTTAGGAGGACAAACAAATGTTAAAAGGAATACCACAGATTTTATCACCAGAGTTGTTAAAAGTATTATGCGAGATGGGTCACAGTGACCGTCTTGTAATCTCAGACGGGAATTTCCCGGCAGAGTCCATGGGAAAAGATGCAATCGTTATCCGGTGTGACGGACATGGCGTACCGGAAATCCTGGACGCTATTTTAAAGGTATTTCCACTGGATACTTATGTGGAAAATCCGGTAAACTTAATGGAAGTAATGCCGGGAGATGATGTAGAGACACCGATCTGGGATACATACAAAGAAATCGTTGCAAAGTATGACAGCCGCGGAGATAAAGCCATTGGTAACATTGAGCGTTTTGCGTTTTATGATGAAGCAAAGACGGCTTATGCAATCATTGCAACCAGCGAGAAAGCTCTTTATGCAAACATTATGCTGCAAAAAGGGGTAGTAGTAGAATAGAAGAAACAGGTTTGGAATCAGGGGCGCTGCCAGACAGATAAATAATTATCTGTAGGCAGCGTTTCTTTTTTGCTGCTTTTTGAGGGTGTACCTCTTAATCCAAAAATAATATAAAATTCGATAAAAAGTCCAACTTCAGGTAAATATTCATAAAATAATAAAATTTGTTACAAACATAATCCTAAAAGCGGTTAATCGCCCTATGCTAAAATGAAAATGATATATCAATACCCAAACAGAAATCAGTGTTTAGCGCTGTGCGGAGGGTTGAAGAGAGGCGGGCAAAAGGGAAGATGAGAATAGAGAAAAAAAGAACAATATTTACACGCTGTCTGGGAGGTGGGCTTGCCGTAGCTCTGACATTCGGACAACTGGCTGTTCCGGCAGACGCGGCGCAGATGAATGAGAAAAGTAAAACAGAGACGGTGATAAGCAATGCAGAGTCTAGAGGGGTGGCTGAAGAAACCGTGATCGGGAGTGAGTCGTGGGAAACGCCTTTGATTCCCGATGCTGCCGCTGAAATTCCCGGAGTCAGTGAACATAAGATAAGTCTGAATGAGACAACGGGGGATGGAACCTGGAAGTTCTTATTTAATATTCCGGATTATACGGAGCCAAATGGTGTGCCGGCGCCTACTGAGAAAAAACAAGAATTTAATTTTGATGCCTGGAGTGGTAAAAACTGGGAAAATATTAAGGTGCCGGGTGAAGCACTGATGCAGGGATTTGATATTTTAACGAACAATGAATATTATTACCAGAGAGAGATTACCATTCCGGAAGATTTTGCAGAAAACCGGATTATGGTGCGCTTCGATGGTGTTTACAGTAATGCCAGGGTGTGGATTGACGGGGAATATATACGTACCCATACCGGCGGGTTTACCACCTGGGACTGTGATATCACAGAGTACGCAGCACCGGGTCAGACAGTGACAATGACGGTAGGAGTGGCGGATCTTTACTCGGATACAAAGGGAATCTGGAATCCGAAAGGGGAGATGCTCAACAATCCATCTAATGCTACCGAATATGCCCATCACAATATAGGTGGAATTCTTAGGGATGTTTCCCTGATAGCCTTTCCGTTTGATCATATTGCCCGTACCTATGTAAATACGGAGTTTGACGAAAACTATATCAATGCGGATCTGGAAGTGACGGCACAACTTGGAATGGTGTCCAAAAAGGCACAGCTTTTCGTGGAGCTTTTAGACGGCGAAAATGTCGTGAAAACGGGGGAGATGGAATTTGAACAGGCAGACGGAGGGATGTCAAAGGCCCTGAAACTAACCCTTCCGGTGGAGCAGCCAAAGCAGTGGGATGCCGAACACCCCAACCTGTATACACTCCGTACTACCTTGTCCGTTAATGGAAAAACGGTTCAGGTAAATGAAGAGAAGATTGGATTTCGTGAAATTCATTATGGAGGCCGCGAGGGAACAGATGCCAACAAGGTATATGTAAACGGAAATGAAGTGAAGCTGCGGGGGACCTGCCGGCATGATGTGTCCGATGATCTGGGACGTTCCATGACGCGGGATGAAATGTATGCAGAAGCTGCGGCCTATAAAAATGCAAATATCAATTTTATTCGTACGTCACATTATCCGGCATCGGAGGCACTTCTGGATGCCTGTGATGAGATGGGGATTTATGTGGAGCAGGAGACTGCCGTATGTTTCCAGGGATATGGGACATTCGGTTCCAATGTTTACAGCAAATATGAAGATTACCTGCCTCAGTTTACGGAGATGATAGAGCGGGATCGGAACCGTGCATCTATTCTTATCTGGTCTTTGGGAAATGAGTCAAATTACTCAAATGTTGCAAACCAGTCAGGAGGTAATGCTTTTCAGACGGAGAAAGAGTACTTAAGCGATGTGGACACAACAAGGCCCTGCATTTTCAGCTGGCCAGATACAGGAGAACCTTGGGAACTGGCAGATATATACAGTAAGCATTACGCAGATATTCAGGGAAATGTTGGAAGCGGAAGCAAACCAATCCTGCACGATGAATATGCCCATATTTCCTGTTACAATATAGACGAGCTGCAGAGGGATGTAAATGTGCGTAACTTCTGGGGGGAAAGTATCCGGAAAGCCTGGGAGAACATATTCACATCGGACGGTGCACTGGGAGGAGCCCTGTGGGGCGGAATCGATGATGTGTTCTATATTCCGGAAGGAACAACTGAGCGCTGGCAGTCTCATTCTGATGGACCTGCGGCCGGATATGGAGAGTGGGGGAGTGTCCTTGATGCTTACCTTCGTGAAAAACCGGAAGCGTATCTGACGAAAAAAGCCTATTCTCCGGTACGGGCAGACGAATTATCCTGCCATGTGGCAGATGGTACATTAAATATTCCGGTGAAAAACTGGTTTGACCATACGGATATGAACGAGTTGGAATTGGAATATACGGTGGACGGTGAGACACAGCGTATACAGATTGCAGAAAGTATTAAACCGCATAGCGAGGGAGTTGTAACTGCCCCCGGCATCTCATCAAATGCCGGAATCGTGAACCTGAAATTCTATACGCCAGACGGTATCATGGTGGATGAATATAATGTGGAACTTGCTGAAGTAAAGTATAGTTTTACACCGGCAAGCGCCCATGCCCCGGATCTTCAGGTGACAGAGAAAGACATTACCGTGAAGGGGGAAGGTTTCAGCCTTGTTTTAGAAAAATCAGTGGGATTGATTACAGAAGGAACGCTGGATCAAGCTACGGGTAAAATTCTTACCGGAGGACCCTATCTTCATGTTACCGGAGCGGAGCTTGGAGAGTGGATACCCGATGAGCAGCATGGTATAAGTGCGGAAACGGTTGGCAGCCATGTGGTAATCACAATGAAAGGAAGCTATGAAAATGGACCCGGTGTGGTATTTGATATGCTGATTTCAGGAAATGGAATCATCAACACAACCTATACCCTGACTTCAGATCCTCCTGCTGGCTGGGGGCTTCAGGAGGTGGGTATCAGCTATGGAATTTCTTCGGACATGAATAGTGTAAGCTGGTTCCGGGAGGGACTTTACAGCGCCTATCCGGAAGACCATATTGGGAGAAATCAAGGAGTTGCCCTGAAAGAAAGGCAGTCTGAGGGAATACAGGACCAGTATGGGGTAGAGCCATCCTGGCCCTGGAAAGATGATATGAGCAATTACTTTGTATACGCAGAAAATGACCCCAACAGCAGTCTGGCAACCAATGATTTCAGAACCATGCGTGAAAATGTATACCATTATGATGTGAATTATGGACTGGGAGAAAACGTGCCCCATATCAGTGTAGAATCGGAAGACAGGAGTGTGGCAGCCAGGGTAAACTTAGCTTATGAGCGGAAATATATTGATGACAGGGATTCTTCCATTCAATACAGCGCCGGATGGGATACCTATGAATCTAACTTTGATTATGGAGGAACAGAAACTTACAGCACTGCTGCAGGAGAGAGCTGTGAGTTTACTTTTGAAGGTACCGGTGTCAGGTATATCGGTTCCAGGCAGAAGAATACCGGAAAGGCAGAAATTTATATTGACGGAGAGTTCAAAGCAGAAGTGGATACCTACAGCGACCTGGGAAATGAATTGAAGCAAAGCGTCATTTACAGTATTGACGGTCTTGAGAATGGAAGTCATACTATTAGGCTTGTGACATCGGGCGGAAATGCAGAATGTATTGTGGTGGATGCTTTTGAAGTACTCAACCAGGAAAATTCCCAGTCAGCTGTGAATGCAGAACTGATTATTAACAACCAGTGGTATTACCCGAATCTTGCATGGGGAAATTATACCGGTCATGCCGGAAGTCTGTACAATGGTTCCACCGGGATGGCAATTATCCGGATGTCCGCTGAAAAGAATTTTTCCGCAGATGTAGTTCCTGTGATTGCCAATGTAGCAGCTGAAGTGACGGGAGATAATATGCTGGAGGTGACTTATGACCTGCACAATGCGGGTGAAGGAAGTACAGTGAAGTTTCAGTGGTACCGGACAGCAGTGGGAGATCCGGACAGTAAGAGGCAGCTTATAGAGGGGGCAAATACCGCCTTACTGCATACAGGGGGAATGGAAGCAGACAGAATCTACTGTGAGGTTTCGCTGGAGACTGACGGCAAAGAAACGGAACCTGTGAAAAGTAATGCAGTGGAAATCGGAACAGACTGCTATCAGTTTCATGATGTCCTGGCAGATTCAGAAGAATTTCTGTTCATTGGAACAAAAGATCTGGATTACAAGACGGACAGGAATGAAAAATGGACAGAAAATGCATATAAAAAGACGGTTACATATCTTAATGACACAGAAAATCCGGCAGAGGCCAGATTCACTTTTAATGGAAGTAAAATCCGATGGATTGGTGCCAGGGAAGTAAATCAGGGAATCGCAGAGGTAGATATTGATGGGAAGACAGTAGAAGAGATTGACTTATATGGCGAGAATATAGAATCGGGAACCCAGGTAAATGAAATCCTTTATGAGCAGAGTTTTGAAGCAACAGGAGAACATACCATAACGATCCGGCGTACCGGGAGAAAGAATCCCAATGCATCAGGAGCAACTGTTAACATAGACGCGTTTATTGTCATTGATAATGAAGTCCTGAATCCGGATATCCCTTCTGCTGATAAGACTGCACTGAGACTGGCAGCTGTCATGGCTGAGAAGCTTAAAGCCCAGCAGTCTGCGCAGCAGTGCTTCACGGAAGCCAGCTGGGCAGCCACTCTGGAGGCATTGGACTGTGCGAGGGCAATTATGGAAAATCAAGATGCATCTCAGGAGGAGACAGATCTTGCATTCCTTAATCTGATAACTGCCTGCAGCCTTCTGGAAAACGATGTTCAGAAAGTTGGACTGAAAGCGGCAATTGAAGGTGCAGAAGCTATTCTGGCAGATGAGAAGGGACTTACAGATTACACCGAGGAGAGTGTGACGGCTGTGAGGACCATACTGGCAGAAGCAAAGAGAGTATATGTAGAAAGCGGTGCAAATCAGGAAGCGGTAAATGCCGCATCCGGAAAACTTATGGATGCAGTAACTGCACTTCTGGTAACAGAAGCAGATACAAGACTGGATATCCTGATTAAAAAAGCCGGGGAACTGCAAAAGAACAGGGGACAGTATACAGACTCAAGTATGCGTGCCCTGGATAAAGCCCTGGAAGCAGCTAAAGCAGCAGCCGGAAACAGCCAGGCAGACGAAGGGAAAATTAATGAGGCATATAACAGTCTGGCAGAGGCTATCACATCCCTTGTTAGAAGGGGAAATAAAGAGGAACTAAAGAATGCGCTTACTAAGGCTGATGAGATTTTGAACAGTATGGACAGATATCTGGAACAGAGTATTGCAGGCCTTCAGGAAGTAAGAGAAGAGGCACAGACAGTATATGAAAGCGGTGATGCTGATACGGACACCGTGGGCGAAGTACTTAAAAAGCTCATTGATGAGATTCTGAAAGCCCGCCTCATGGGAGATGTAAACCATGACGGAACCGTAGATACAGAGGATTCTGCTGAAATCCTGCAGGATGCAGCAGAACTGGGAACCTTGAGCCAAGAGCAGAGCGCGGCGGCGGATGTAAACAGAAATGGATGTGCAGATACCGAAGATGCTGCAAAAATACTACAATTTGCAGCGGAGATCATAACTGAGTTTTAATAACTGATTAAAAAATGATGTATAAAAGCTTTGGAAGGTATTCTAAAAAAATACCGGCCAAAGCTTTTATTATATAAGATATTATTACATCGATGTATAAAATTCCAATTTTTGCAAATATTATTTAGGCAATAATGTGTAAAAAATAACATTCCAGTTAAAAGTTTGTCAAATATATATAAAAAACACCGAAAGTTTTGTGTATTATTTAGTGAAATAACTAGACATTATCTGGAAAATGTTTTAAGATAATATTACGGTAAAATATCGTAAAGGAGGCAGGCGTGTGAAATATAAAAAAGATGTTTTTCGTTCACTGGCGATGATAACTCAGATTGGCATCAGCATGTTGGCCCCCATAATTTTGTGCGTATTTGTTGGATACTGGCTGGATCGGAAATTCGGCTGGAATACCACGATCGTTCTTCTTATTCTGGGTATCCTTGCCGGTGGACGCAATTGTTACATGCTATTAAAGGATATGGTGAATGCAGGAGGAAAGAAAAAGGATGATTAAGAAGTTAAATCCTGTATCAAAAGAGCTGATTCTTGGCATTCTAATATGTGGGGTTATATTTCAATTTTCACTAATATGGCTATCCGGTTCAAAGGTGCTCTATACTACCGGGTTGTGGATCGGAATTGCAATCTCTGTTTTTCTGGCGGTTCATATGAACTGGTCTATTGAAAATGCAGTGGAAATGGATGAAAAGGGCGCTGTCAGTCACATGAAAAAAATGTTTATGCTGCGGGCGCTGGTAGTGGTAGTAGTATTTTTTGGCACGTATCTGCTTAAACTGGGAGATGTTGTCGCAGTATTTTTGGGGTTATTTGGATTAAAGATAGGAGCTTATCTGCAGCCGGTTCTCCATCGTTTAATTCAAAAAATAAAAAAATAAAGAAAAGGAAGGTGAGAACGTGGGAAATGCGTATCTTTGTCAGGGCCAGCTGCTGGCTGCGGGCGGTGAGGTAGATTTTATGATTCACGGTCTGTTCAAATACAAACTGTTTGGACAGGAATTCTATATCACGACCACCCATGTCAGTATATTGATCGTTATGATCATTCTTCTGGTATTTGCTGTTATAGCAAACCGCAAGATGAAAAATCCCGATGAGATACCGCGGGGATTTCAGAATGCGGTGGAAATGATTGTAGAGATGCTGGACAAAATGGTACATGGAAGCATGGGAAAATACGCAGGCAAATTTGCAAATTACATCGGTTCCATATTTTTGTTTATCTTTGTCAGTAATATCTCCGGACTATTTGGCCTCAGGCCGCCCACTGCGGATTATGGTGTTACGCTGCCGCTTGGTATTATGACATTTGCTATTATTCAGTACAATAATATCAGATACAATAAGTTTGGTGCACTGACTGGCTTATTTAAGCCGCTGCCATTTTTGTTTCCGATCAATCTGATTGGTGAAATTGCGGTACCATTTTCACTGTCGCTGCGTTTGTTCGGCAATATTTTATCCGGTACCGTAATGATGTCACTGATTTATACGCTGCTGGCACCGATTGCAATCGGATGGCCGGGATTTTTACACATCTACTTTGATATTTTTTCCGGCGCAATACAGACCTATGTGTTCTGTATGCTGACGATGGTATTCGTAACAGATAAGCTTCCGGGTGAGGCATAGCTCCTGCACGAATGTGCAGGGTGGCTATTGTGCAGGGTGGCTATAACGTAAAATCAATGATGTAAATTCGATGACGTAAAATTAATGAATTAAAATCAATGACGTAAGCAGAGCAGGAATAATGAAAGAGTTTTGAAGTTATCACGCAATAATAAAGAATTATAATATAAAGATCAGGAGGATTTCAGAATGAGCAATATAACAAATGAAGGTTTAATTTTAGCGTGTTCCGCAATTGGTGCGGGGTTGGCGATGATCGCCGGTGTAGGTCCTGGTATTGGACAGGGTATTGCAGCAGGTTACGGTGCAAGTGCGGTAGGAAGAAATCCGGGAGCAAAATCTGACATCACATCTACCATGCTTTTAGGACAGGCAGTTGCAGAGACAACCGGTCTTTACGGGTTGGCAATTGCATTTATTTTACTCTTTGCAAATCCGCTTCTTGGAAAGCTTTAAGAGAAATAGGTCTGAATAATAAGCGAAAGGAGGCGAAACCTTGGAACGATTATTTAATCTGGACCCGCAGTTGATTCATGACGCGGTGCTGCTTATGATCTCGATGTTTGTAATGTTTACTTTCCTGTCATATCTGCTGTTTAATCCTGCAAGAAATATGCTGAAAAAGCGTCAGGATAAGATCAAATCAGATATTGACACGGCTGCACGGGATAAAGAAGATGCGAAAAAGCTTATGGAGGAATACGACAGAAAGCTCAAAGACATCAATAAAGAAGCAGAAGAAATCCTGAGTGCTGCCAGACAAAAAGCACTGAAGAATGAAGCCAGGATCATAGAAGAGGCGAAGGAAGAGGCTGGCAGAATTATGGCCAGAGCAAATGCCCAGGTGGAACTGGAAAGAAAGAAAGCGGCAGATGATATGAAGAAAGAAATAATATCCATTGCTTCGCTTATGGCTGGTAAAGTTGTGAAGGCTTCTATCGATATGGAAGTCCAGGATTCATTAATAGAGGATACTTTAAAGGAAATAGGTGATCAGACATGGCAAAGTTAGCTTCGAAAGTATACGGCGACGCCCTGTTTGAAGTTGGATTGGAAAAGGCAAGATTAGGGGAATTAGAGGAAGAAGTTCTGGCTGTAAAGCGGATTCTTTTGGAAAATCCGGAATTTGAGCAGCTGATGCTTCATCCTAAGATTGACAATGATAATAAGATCAAAGCAATTGAGTCTGTTTTTAAGGACAGAATCTCGGACGATTGTGTGGGACTTTTAGTCATTGTTGTTACAAAGGGGCGTTACAAAGAGCTTCCCCGGATATTTGATTATTTTATTGCGAAAGTAAAGGAATATAATAAAATTGGAATTGCGCAGATTACATCCGCGGTTCCGTTAAAAGATGACTGGAAAAAGAAAATTGAGGCAAAACTGTTAGAGACAACGGACTATGTGAAAATGGAAATGAACTTTCATGTGGATGACAGTCTGATCGGCGGATTGATTATCCGGATTGGAGACCGTGTAGTGGACAGCAGTATTAGAAGTCATCTTGTGGATCTCACCGGGAAGCTTACCAAGATTTCCCTGGAAGCCTGAAATAATAGAAGTTCAGGAACAAGTGTGAAAGAAAATTCAAGAAATATTGATTTATGTAAATTGCAGGAAAGAAGGTGGCAAAGCCTCATGAATTTAAGACCAGAGGAAATTAGTTCCGTTATTAAAGAACAGATAAAAAGATATTCCTCCGAGATGGCCGTGTCTGATGTTGGAACGGTAATCCAGGTGGCCGATGGGATTGCCCGTATTCATGGTCTGGAGAATGCCATGCAGGGAGAACTTCTGGAGTTTCCGGGAGAAGTCCACGGTATGGTTCTGAACCTGGAAGAAGATAACGTAGGTGCTGTATTACTGGGAGATACCACCAGTATCAGTGAAGGCGATACTGTTAAGACAACCGGAAGAGTGGTTGAGGTTCCGGTAGGTGACGGAATGCTGGGGCGTGTTGTAAATTCCCTGGGTATGCCTATTGATGGAAAAGGTCCCATTCGGGCTGATAATTACCGGAAAATCGAACGCGTGGCTTTTGGTGTAATCGCAAGAAAATCGGTAGATACACCGCTTCAGACAGGAATTAAAGCAATTGACTCCATGGTTCCAATTGGACGTGGGCAAAGGGAGTTAATTATTGGCGACAGGCAGACCGGAAAGACGGCGATAGCCTTAGATACAATCATTAATCAAAAAGGACAGGGTGTAAAATGCATCTATGTGGCAATCGGACAGAAAGCATCTACGATTGCCGGTATTGTTAAGAAACTGGAAGAATACGGAGCAATGGACTATACGACGATCGTGGCTTCAACAGCAAGTGAACTTGCTCCGCTGCAGTATATTGCTCCTTATGCAGGATGTGCAATAGGTGAAGAATGGATGGAGAAAGGTCAGGATGTATTGGTTGTTTACGATGACTTATCCAAACATGCGGCTGCTTACCGAACCCTGTCTTTACTTCTTAGAAGGCCGCCAGGCCGCGAAGCTTATCCGGGTGATGTTTTCTATCTGCATTCCAGGCTTCTGGAAAGAGCAGCCAGATTGTCGGATGAACTGGGCGGAGGTTCTTTGACGGCACTTCCGATTATTGAGACCCAGGCAGGGGATGTATCTGCCTATATACCGACAAATGTTATTTCGATTACTGACGGACAGATTTATCTGGAAACGGAAATGTTTAATGCAGGATTCCGGCCGGCAATCAATGCCGGATTATCCGTATCCCGTGTAGGTGGTGCGGCACAGATTAAGGCGATGAAGAAAATTGCATCCCCAATCCGTGTGGAACTTGCGCAATACAGAGAACTGGCAGCATTTTCCCAGTTTGGTTCAGAGCTTGACAATGACACCAGAGAGAAGCTGGCGCAGGGCGAGCGGATCAAAGAGGTGTTAAAACAACCCCAGTATAAGCCGATGCCGGTTGCATATCAGGTTATCATTATTTTTGCAGCTACCCGCAAGTATTTGTTAGATATTAATGTGGAAGAAATACTGGATTTTGAAAAAGCCCTGTTTGAGTATATCGATATTAAATATCCTGAGATTCCGGAAGAAATCCGAACGACAAAGCAGATTTCAGATGAGACGGCGGATGCACTTGTGAAAGCAATAGAAGAATGCAAAGCAGAGTTTAAAGAATCCAGATAGGATGAAAATCGTTTAGAAAGGGTGATACAATGGCTTCGATGAGAGATATTAGGCGGCGCCGGGCAGGTATAACCAGTATTCAGCAGATTACCAAGGCAATGAAGCTGGTATCCACCGTAAAGCTGCAGAAGGCAAGAGCCCATGCAGAACAGTCTAAGCCGTATTTTGAACGTATGTATGCTGTGGTTACCTCCATGCTGGCCAGGTCAGGCAAACTGGATCATCCCTATTTAAGACCCGGAAAGTCTCCGAAGAAAGCAGTGATAGTCATTACTTCAAACAGAGGACTTGCAGGCGGGTATAACTCCAATGTTACAAAGCTGGTAACAGCAGGAGCGTGGAAAAAGGAAGATCTGGAGATATATGCAATAGGGCGAAAGGGTAAGGAATCCCTTGAGAAAAAGGGATATCATATCCGGGGGGATTTCAGTGAGGTGATAAATGCGCCGATGTTTCAGGATGCCCAGGAGATCAGCAAAGAAGTGCTGGATGCTTTTGCCCGGGATGAGATTGGTGAAATCTATGTTGCCTATACCTCATTTAAGAATACCGTAGTTCATGAACCGAAACTGATGAAACTCCTTCCGATTGAATTTGCGGAGGGCGAATTATCAAGGGAAGACAGGATGGCGCTTATGAATTACGAGCCTGATGAGGACGAGGCATTAAATATAATTATTCCAAAATATGTAACAAGCATCTTATATGGATCCTTTACGGAAGCTCTGGCTAGTGAAAACGGGGCCAGAATGCAGGCAATGGATGCGGCAACAAGCAACGCAGACGAAATGATAGATAAACTGGCACTTCAGTACAACCGTGCAAGGCAGGGATCTATCACACAGGAATTAACAGAAATTATTGCCGGTGCAGAGGCGATCAGCTAGAGCGTGTTCTAATACAGGCTTTTGCCTGCAATATGCAGTAAAATATGGAAAGAAAAAGGAGTGAGAACCAGACAATGTCAGAAAAAAACAAAGGCAAAATCACTCAAATCATAGGTGCAGTATTGGATATTAAGTTTCCGGAGGGGCATCTTCCGGAAATTTATGAAGCGGTACACATTAAAAGAAACGATGGTGAAATGCTGGTAGTAGAAGTTGCACAGCATCTGGGTGATGATACGGTCAGATGTATTGCGATGGGATCTACCGATGGTTTGGTCCGTGGAATGGAGGCTGTCGCAACAGGTGCACCCATAACGGTACCGGTTGGGGAACATACACTTGGAAGAATCTTTAATGTAACCGGAGATGTAATAGACAATAAAGAACCGCCTAAGGATGTAGCGTATTTGCCGATTCACAGAAAGGCGCCGTCTTTTGAAGAACAGTCCACATCAACAGAAGTACTGGAAACCGGTATTAAAGTAGTGGATCTTCTCTGCCCATACCAAAAGGGCGGAAAGATTGGTTTGTTCGGTGGTGCCGGTGTAGGTAAAACCGTACTGATCCAGGAACTGATTCGTAATATTGCAACAGAGCATGGCGGATATTCGGTATTCACCGGTGTAGGGGAGCGTACGCGTGAAGGAAATGACCTCTATTATGAAATGACAGAATCCGGTGTTATCAATAAAACAACTATGGTGTTCGGTCAGATGAATGAGCCGCCGGGAGCCAGAATGAGAGTGGGGCTTACGGGACTTACCATGGCGGAATATTTTCGTGATGAAGGAGGTAAAGACGTACTACTCTTTATCGATAATATTTTCCGTTTCACACAGGCAGGTTCAGAAGTTTCAGCGCTTCTTGGACGTATGCCTTCAGCAGTTGGTTATCAGCCCACACTTCAGACTGAGATGGGAGCCTTACAGGAGCGAATTACTTCTACAAAAAATGGTTCAATCACATCTGTACAGGCTGTTTATGTACCTGCGGATGATTTGACAGACCCGGCTCCGGCTACAACTTTTGCCCATCTGGATGCAACCACCGTATTATCCCGTTCTATCGTGGAACTGGGTATTTATCCGGCAGTTGACCCACTGGATTCTTCATCCCGTATACTGGATCCCCAGATTGTGGGAGAGGAACATTATGGGGTAGCCAGAGGCGTTCAGGAAATTCTGCAGAGATACAAGGAATTGCAGGATATTATTGCAATTTTAGGTATGGATGAGTTATCGGAAGATGAAAAGCTGATCGTTAACCGTGCCAGAAAGATACAGAGATTCCTGTCCCAGCCGTTTTTCGTTGCCACACAGTTTACAGGGCTGGATGGAAAGTACGTGCCAATCAGTGAAACAATCCGGGGATTCAAAGAAATTCTGGATGGGAAACACGATGATATTCCGGAGAGTTATTTCTTAAATGCGGGCTCTATAGATGATGTTCTGGAGCGTGTGAAATAATAAGTTAAAAGGAAGCATTCATCAATGTCCATGTCTGGGACAGATAGGAGTTTTATGGCGGATGAAAAATTTTTTGAATTGGAGATCATTTCTCCAGACCGGATATTTTATCAGGGAAAGGCAAGTATGGTAGAACTCAATACTTCCGAAGGTGAAATTGGTGTTTATAAAAACCATATTCCGCTGACCACCATACTGGTTCCGGGAATTGTAACCATTACAGAAGCTTCCGGCAAAAAAGAAGCTGCTGTTCATGCAGGTTTTATTGAAATTTTAAAAGAAAAAATAACAATTCTTGCAGAAATTGCAGAGTGGCCGGAAGAGATTGATATAAATCGTGCAAAAGAGGCCAAGGTGCGGGCGGAAAGAAGAATACAGACCCACCCCTCGGATATAAATGTAACGCGTGCCGAAATGGCTTTGCGCAAAGCATTAATCCGAATTGAACTGGCTGGAAAATAAAAAAGAGAATAAAAACCCTCCGATTGGTGATACTTAGGTATTACGAATTGGAGGGTTTTTGTATGAAAAAAATATGGGTTGCATTTATTGTTCTTTTATGGGGCGTTGCAGGATTTCAGATCATACAGGGGAAAGAAGCAGCGGAAGAAAATAAGCTGATTGAGGTTTTCCATACAGTAGGCAGCGAACAAAAGACTAGTATGGTGGAATACTATGGAACATATGATAAAGAATATCTCCCAATGGAAGACCGGGAAGCACTTCTTCGGGAAGTGGCTTTGAAACTTGGAATTACGAAAGGTATGAAGGTAGAGCGGACATACGAAGAAAAAAGGCAGGAAGTTTCATTGACAAAAAAAGCTAAGCATGCTGTGACTACTCTGCGGTTTATCACAAATGAAGAAGGAAAAGAGACAAAACAATATATGATAGCCAGCATTGCTCTGGATAAAGATATGGAAAGTGCGCTGGCACATAAAAAGAAGCTGGAAAAAACGCTGGATGACTATACATCCCAGAGCAGAAGTTCTGCCAATGTAATCGGATCTTATGATGGTAAGCTGGATTTAGATAAGAGAAATGAAGTGGCAGACGAAATCCTTGGTGAAATGGGTGCCAAGATTGTAACTGAGCACAGGGATATGCAGCTCTATACCATTTATGCTTACACTACCTATGTATCGGATTATGTCATGCAGGAAGATCAGGCAGTGAATGTAAATATAGCCATGCGGTATAATGAAGAGGAAGATAAAACATATGTCTATGTGGCGACTCCGGTACTTGGGCTGGATTATTAGATATTTTCAAACACAAGCAGACTAATGGGTTTAAGTTAATATGATTAATTTCCCAGATAAGCTTCACTTTTTTACACAGCAGCATATATTATAGTAAATGCGTAATAAAGGAGTAGTTTATGGAGGAACATAAAAATTATCCCCATAACCAAATAGAAAATTGTCCGTGCTATCCTAATTGTGACGATATGATGCATAAGCAGGGCGGGGAACAGCCACAAAAGCCATTCTGGCCGCCTTTGCCATCACAGCCAATTCCACCGGTCTGGCCATCCATGGGGAGTGATTCAGAGCGTCAGGATCCGGGAAGACCGGATCCAGGCTGGGGCAGAACACAGCCGTGGCAGCCATCCGGAAATCAGCATGGAGATCCGGGCTGGGGCGGTCAACAGCCATGGCAAAGAATGGACGATCGTCGGGATATGTACAATCCGGGAGTACGGCCGTGGCAGCCGGGGGATGATTACCAGGGCGGATTAAATGAAGACAGACACCCATGGCAGTCAGATAATGAATGGAATGAGAGATCGTATAGCAGACCACAGCCATGGTCATCCGGAAACATGGAAATGGAAAGTGCCGGACAGCCTGGTAATTCAGATGCAGACATGGGATGGGATATGGAGTCTGACCAACAGGACATGAACATGCCGGAAAATCAAATGAGACCTGATATGGAAATGCCCCAGAACTGGGGAAGTCCATGGATGGATGAATCAGATATGTACGATATTCCGGAATCCGAAATGAATGGCGATATGAATATGCCAATGCCGGAAAGCCAGCCGTGGCCGGAGATGAATATGCCAATGCCGGAAAGTCAGCCGTGGCCGGAGATGAATATGCCAATGCCGGAAAGTCAGCCATGGCCGGAGATGAATATGCCAAATGGAAATACGTGGTCTGACTCAGCTATGCCGAACAACCAGGTATGGCCAGGAAGATCCATGCCAAATAGCCAGCCGTGGTCAGGAAGGCAAATGCAGCCGAACCAGGGATTTTCAGGAAATGGTATGAACAGAAATTCAGAAATGCCGGGAATTCAGGTGCGTCCGGATATGGGGAACGGAACAAACCAGATGTACCCCGACATGACAATGCCAGGCAATCAGATGTGGCCCGGTTCAAATATGGAACCGGATATGGAACAGGACATGGAATCGGACATGGAAATGCCGGAAAACCAGATGAGACCAGACATGGGAATGCCGGGCAACCAGATGAGACCTGATATGGGAATGCCGGGAAATCAGATGAGACCTGATATGGGAATGCCGGAAAACCAGATGAGACCAGGATATATGTACTATCCGAATGGCTCCTCAGATAGAATGCGGGGAGTAATTAATCCGGTATTCCGGAATGAAGAAATGGAAAAAGAAGAGCAGGAAACAGAACATGACCTGGAACGCTTAAAAGGCATGTATCCGGATATTGCTAAAAAAATCCAATTATTTGTAGAAGAGGCATGTGACGATCTGGAATATGCAGGAAGCCCAATGTTTGATGAACAGCCGGATAAAGTAAACATGATGAGAACGGTAAATAGTATTTATGATAAAGTAAGAGAAGATGTACCGGTAGAAGAGGAAGAAGATAAAGATGACCTCTTTGCAATGAATAAGGAAAGCAGAAGAAGATATCCGCCGGGAAAGAACTGGCTTCGTGACTTCGTAGAAGTAATGCTCTATCATGAGATGTTCCAGAGGCGCTGCAGACACCGCCATTGCCGGAGATGGTATTAAGCAATAAAAGTAATGTCGGACTGATGTAAGCGTCTGAAGATATTTAATGAAGAAACCGGTGGCTAACTTACACCGGTTTCTTAAAAGTGAGACAGCGATTGTGGTGCTAACCGCATTTATTGTCTAAAAAAGTTGCATTTAATAAAAATTTATGTTGAGCTTTTTAACTAAAGCCAGTACAATAGAGACATGGTCTATTCATGGGGAGAATCTATGGGACCTGTCTTGTCGTTAAGGGGAAATAATAATGGAAGAATTAATGAAAGTATTAGAACAATATTTAGATGAAAATATGCTGCAGGCGGTTGTAAGCGGGGCTAAAAAAGCGGACATCCCGTCAAAGATCAAAATCCGCCCGGTTTTAAATAAAGAATTATTAAAGTTTCAAACTGCAATTACAGATGGAAAAAAGGAAATACATAAAAATTTTGATAATCTAGAGATGAGAGAACAGTTAAAATCCTGGATGGAGTCTGATTATAAACAGTTACAGATGGATACAGTCGAATATGCGATTACAGTACTGGTGAGCAAAAAGGGGAAAATGACCATTAAGAAAAAAAGATGGGACAAGCCCAAAGAACCCGTTTCTCTACAGCATAACCGTAAAAAGAAGTATGTGTTAGAGGAAGGCACGCCGATTCCATTTCTGGTGGATCTGGGGGTCATGACTCAGGAGGGGAAGATTGTAAATTCCAAATATGATAAGTTCCGGCAGATCAACCGCTTTTTGGAGTTCGTGGAGGATATTATGCCTCAGCTGGACCGTACACGAGAGGTGACGATCATAGATTTCGGGTGCGGAAAATCGTATCTTACATTTGCGATGTACTACTATTTGAAGATTCTTCAGGGTCTGGATATTCATATGATCGGTCTGGACCTGAAGGAAGATGTCATTGAAAAGTGTAATGGACTGGCAAAAGGATATGGATATGATAAATTAGAATTTTATATAGGAGATATCGCATCTTACGAAGGCGTGGATCACGTAGACATGGTGGTAACCTTACATGCCTGCGATACAGCTACAGATTATGCCCTGGCTAAGGCTGTGAAATGGGGGGCAGAAGTTATTCTTTCCGTTCCATGCTGTCAGCATGAATTAAACGGGCAGATTCAGAATGATATACTGGAACCCGTATTAAAGTACGGATTAATTAAAGAAAGAATGGCGGCTTTGCTGACTGATGCTTTCCGTGCCGGCAGGCTGGAGGAAGAGGGTTACAATGTCCAGATTCTGGAATTTATCGATATGGAACATACGCCAAAAAATATTCTGATACGGGCTGTAAAGGCCGGTGTGCCAAAAAAAGTCAAAAATCTTGCTGAATGTATGGAATTGGTGGGGGCCAGACCGACAATAAATAAACTCTTAAATGCCAAAGAGGAGGCATGAGGCAAATATGAAAAAGATAATCATACGAATCAGCGTTTTGGTGCTGGTGTTTATAGGTGCGGTTTTTGGCATCAGTAAATATATCAACAGAGGTACAACGGAAACGGCAAAAGAAATGAAAGCAGCCACACTGCCCCTGGTCTATATGACAAATGAAGGAACGCAGCTGAATTGTCTGCATGGTTATGTACAACAGATGCCGGTAACGGCTATGAGAGATACACTGACGCCGCTGACGTCCGACCGGGTACTGAATATACAGATTCAGACCTTCGGAGTTCCCATTGATGATATTTATTTTGAGGTTCTTTCCGTAGACGGAAAAGAATCGCTGGAAAATACAAAGGTAACCAAATATCAGGAGGATGGGGAATATGTTAAAACATCCATAAAATTACAGAATCTCATTCTTATGAATCAGGAATATGTGTTAAAACTGCAGATTAAAAGTGCAGGAAAAGATATTTATTACTACACCAGGATCCTCCAGCAGGACGGACTGCATACAAAGAATTATCTGAGTTTTGTAATGAGTTTTTATGAGAAATGCCTCAATAAGAATGAAAGTCAATGGCTGGCATCTTATACGGAGCCGGACGATACAGGAGATAATAGTTCCCTTGCAAGTATGGATATTCATTCCAGCATTGATCAGTTAAGCTGGGGAACCTTAAGTCCGCAGATCTATTATAAACCGGTTCCTGCGATTAAAGAATTAAATGAAAGTACGGCATCTGTGGTCTTGAATTACATCATCTCTGCCAAAAATGATGATGGGCAGCAAGAGCTGTATAATGTTACCGAATTTTATAGAATGAGGGATGCAGATTCCAAAATTATGCTTCTGGACTTTGAACGGAAAACAGAGCAGATCTTTAATCCTGAAAATTCGATCATCACAACAAAAGGTGTAAATCTTGGAATTACCGGAAGAGATATCACCTATATGACAGATGAAAAGCAGCAGTATTTTGCTTTTGTACAGGAAAATGAACTTTACAGTTACGATGTAAACAGCAATAAAGTCGCCCAGGTATTCACTTTCCGCCAAAAAGATAAGTCTGATTACCGGGATGTTTACAACCGCCATGATATCAGTATTATTCAGGTGGAATCCAATGGAAATATTTACTTTACAGTCAGCGGATATATGAACCGCGGCAGCCACGAGGGAGAGTCCGGTGTGGCGCTGTATTATTATGAAGCTGCTTCGGGATATGTCAGGGAGGGTGTATTTGTTAGCAGTGGAGAGTCCTATGAACTCTTAAAGAAAGACCTGGACATTCTGACATATGTCTCAGATGACCAGGAAGATTTTAACCTGCTGATTGATGGAGATGTCTATCAGGTAAATCTTTCTACCATGCAGGTAGAGAAGATTGTTAAGGATATTAAACAGGGATGTATGGCTGGATCCCAGTCGGGCAAATACTTTGCATGGCTGAAAGAAAATGAGGCATATGATTCCAGGACTATCATCATAATGAATATGGACACAAAAGAAACCCGTGAGATTTCCTGTCAGGATTCAGAAAGAATCCGTATTATAGGATTTATGGGCGAAGACCTGGTATACGGAGTTGCAGATGCGTCGGATATTAATACACAGCATGAAGGAAATGAACTTTTCCCAATGAAGACAATGCAGATTCAAAACAGCCAGGGAGAGACCGTTAAAGACTATACCCCGGGAGGTCTGTATATAACTAAGACAGATATAACGGAAAAGCTACTGACACTTACCAGGATGCAGAAGAACGGAGATACCTTTACCGAAGCCGCGGAAGATCATATTGTGAACAATGCCGCTGATGAAGATTCTGCATTTGGAATGACTACGCAGGTCACGGATAAGAAGCAGACGGAGATGATACTGAGAGTAGGGCAGGATCTGAAAGTAAAAACACCGCAGGTGGTAAGAAGCCGCCAGGTCGTACCGGAGGGCAATCATACAGTATCCGTAAAGGCAAAAGAGAAGAGTGAGAATCTCTATTATGTATATGCCTACGGTAAATTAGACAGCATATATGCCAATGCCAACGCAGCTATCCGAAGGGCAGATGAAATGCTCGGAGTTGTAGTGGATAACCGTCAGAAATATGTCTGGGAACGTGGTAATAAAGAAGATGAAATGGAACTGGATATTACAAAAGTCCCTGAGATTATGAAAAACGGAGAAATGGATGTGGCAAAACTGAAACAGTCCCTGAGTGATAAGACCGTTCTGGATCTAAGCGGTTGTACGCTGGAGATGGTGCTCTATTATGTGAGCCACGGTTACCCGGTACTGGTACAGACTTCGGAAGGAGTCAGAGTTATGGTTGGTTATGATAACTATAATACAATACTGCTTAAGCCCGGAGAGGAAGAGTCCTATTATTATCCGTCGGATGACAGTAAAGAGTTGTTTGAAAAGTCAGGAAATATATTTATCACCTATATTAACTGAGACAGGTAAAGGAACAATCAGCCGGTCACAAGCATATTAAATCATGAACCTGAGTGTGGAGAGTAATGGGGATTTAACAACAGGATCTGAAAATAGGAAGACGCCCTGGCTATCAGCTGGGGCGTTTCATATATTATAGAAGTAAATTCTGCTTTCCCTGAATGCAATTGCCAATATGTGGATATCCTAAAGTAAACAGAAGACAACATACAAAATGCAAAGAATGGCATAATAAGAATTCAGAAAGAGAGGTAAATAAATATGGATGAAAGAATAAAAACGCTGGCACACAACCTGGTGAACTATTCCTGTGAGGTGAAAGAAAATGACAAGGTCTACATCCACTATATCGGGGAGGATACCCAGGAGCTGGCAAGACAGATTATAAAGGAAGTCTATGCGGCAAAGGGAATTCCATTTATCCGGTTTATCAGCAATAAAGTACAACGGGATATCCTGATGGAATGTACGCAGGAACAGGTGGAGCTGATGGCAGAGGTAGACGGACTGGAAATGTCTAAAATGGACTGCTATATTGGTATTCGCGGTTCGAATAATGTATCAGAATTATCGGACGTTCCGGCAGAAAAAATGGCAATCTATGATAAATACTACAATACCCCGGTACATCATGAAATCCGTGTAAAAAAGACCAGATGGGTGGTTCTTCGTTACCCGAATGCCTCCATGGCTCAGCTATCTAATTCCAGTACGGAGGCATTTGAAGATTTTTATTTTAAAGTCTGCAATCTGGATTATGGAAAAATGGATAAGGCAATGCAAAATCTCAAATCATACATGGAACGTACAGATAAGGTCCGTATGACAGGACCGGGGACAGACCTTACCTTTTCAATTAAAGGCATGAATGCAATTCCCTGCGCAGGAAAATGTAATATACCGGACGGAGAAGTATATACGGCGCCGGTCAGAGATTCTGTAAACGGGACATTGTCTTATAATACGCCGTCGCTGTATCAGGGATTTACTTATGAAAACATTGTTCTCACCTTTGAAAACGGGAAAATTATTAATGCAGTTGCAAATGATACAAAGAGGATTAACGAAGTCTTCGATATGGACGAAGGCGCAAGATATATCGGTGAATTTGCTATAGGAGTAAATCCCTATGTTCTGGAACCAATGAAAGATATACTGTTTGATGAAAAAATAATGGGATCCATTCACTTTACCCCGGGCAGCTGCTATGACGATGCGTACAATGGCAACCATTCTTCCATTCATTGGGATCTTGTATGGATACAGAGAGCAGAATATGGCGGCGGAGAAATCTATTTTGATGATGTATTAATCCGGAAAGACGGAAAGTTTGTGGTTCCGGAACTGGAGTGTTTAAATCCGGAAAATTTGATTTAGCGTGCTTAAAATAGGACACAGAATACTGATTCTGTGTCCATTGTATTATAGAAATAGTCAAAACAGGGAGGTGTAGTTGTGATAGAAATCTTAAATGGAATGCATGAAACCATCAATTACGGTGATTCACAGGGATTTCGCCTGTATCATAATGTGGAATTTGAAGATTATGGGGATCACTGGCATACAGGTATTGAGATCATTATTCCGGTAAAGAACGGTTATACGGTAATTGTGGGAGAGCAGCGGCAGGAACTTGAAGAAGGGGATATAGCGCTGATTAATTCCGGGGTTATCCATGCATTGGAGGCTCCCCCAACCGGGGAACGGGTCATTCTTCAATTTGATACGGCATTACTCTATGGATTAAAGGGTATGGAAACACTTTTATTTATGATGCAGCCGCTGATTTATATTCCAAACAGGAAAGATGTGGAAATTTGGCAGGTTATAAATGAGAAACTGAAGAAAATTATCTGGGAATATGATTCCAAAAGTACGTTCAGAGAGGCGCTGATTTATGCGAATCTGATTGAGATTTTTGTAGAACTGGGACGCAGGGAAGTTTATCTGATCGAGACAGCAGAAAAAATTCCTTCGGCCAAGAAGCAGGTGTACATAGAGGCTGTAATGGGAGCTTGTTCCTATATCAGCTCACATTATCTGGAAAATCTCACGCTGGAAGAAGTTGCAGAAGCAAGCGGATTTTCAAAATACCATTTTACACGCATTTTTAAGCAGTATATGAATATGACCTTTTATGAATACCTGAATTCCAAGCGGGTGAAAAGAGCAGAGGAACTGCTTTACAATCAGGAGATGAGTGTGACAGACGTGGCAATGAACTCAGGATTTTTTTCATTAAGCGCTTTCAACCGGACTTTTCGTGCAATGAAAAACTGTGCGCCCAGCGAGTTTCGTAAGAAATGGGAATGCCTTCAGTGTAAAGGCAAGGAAGACTCCTAAAGCAATATGTGGTGAGAATGGGGCAAGATTTGAGAAGAAATAGTTTGTGCAAAATGCTATCATCGAATTAAATGACAAATCAATATCTATTAAAATATAATCATTCCGGCTCTGTTTTACTGTTATTTACAGAGCTTCGGGATAACCAGAAAAATAGAAAAGAGGATAGCATGATGAGAGCAGAAAAAGTATTAGAATGCCGCAGACGGGCAAAAGAGCTGGTAGGGAAAATGACGCTGGAGGAAAAGGTTTCCCAGACGGTACACAGTGCTGCAGGGATTGAACGGCTGGGGATAAAAGCATATAACTGGTGGAACGAGGCGCTTCACGGGGTGGCAAGAGCCGGGGTTGCAACGGTTTTTCCTCAGGCAGTCGGAATGGCTGCATCCTTTGACGAAGAGCTTGTCTGGGAGGTGGCGGATGCCATTTCTACAGAAGGACGTGCTAAGTACAATATGCAGCAGGAATTTGGCGATCTGGATATCTATAAAGGGCTAACTTTTTGGGCACCTAATGTAAATATTTTCCGTGACCCCAGGTGGGGCAGGGGGCATGAGACATTCGGGGAAGATCCTTATCTGACTTCCAGACTGGGAGTGCGCTTTATAGAAGGACTGCAGGGGGATGACAGCCAATATATGAAAACTGCCGCCTGTGCAAAGCATTTTGCGGTCCATTCCGGTCCGGAGGATGAGCGTCACTCGTTTGATGCAAAGGTTAATGCCCGGGATTTATTTGAAACTTATCTTCCCGCTTTTGAGGCATGTGTCAAGGAGGGAAAAGTGGAAGCAGTCATGGGCGCGTATAACAGGACAAATGGGGAACCATGCTGCGGAAGCCGTACATTGCTCACTGAGATTCTGAGAAAAGGCTGGGGATTTGAAGGTCATGTGACGTCAGACTGCTGGGCAGTAAAAGATTTCCACGAATATCATAAGGTAACCTCATCCGCTTTAGAATCAGCAGCCATGGCAATGGAGAACGGATGTGATCTAAACTGCGGCAGCCTGTATCTGTACCTGACGGAGGCAGTTAAACGGGGGATGGTCAGTGAAGAGCGTCTGGATGAGGCAGTTACAAATCTGCTGAGTGCCCGGATGAAACTGGGATTATTTGATGAGGCAGCAACAGTATACAGTGGAATTACATATGAAGAAAATGATACTGCCGTGCATGGCAGGCTAAACTTCGAGGCTTCCAGAAAGTCCTTTGTACTGTTGAAAAATGAAGGGAATCTGCTGCCATTGGATAAAAATAAAATAAAGACAATCGGCATCATTGGACCCAATGCCAACAACAGAAAAGCACTGGTGGGAAATTATGAGGGGACAGCATCCCGGTATTATACTATTTCCGAGGGAATACAGGATTATGTTGGTGATGATATAAGGATTCTGTATTCCGAGGGATGTCACCTGTGTAAAACCCGTTTAAGCGGACTGGGGCAGGAGAATGACCGTCTGGCAGAAGTACGGGCGGTCTGTGCCCACAGTGATGTGGTAGTTGCCTGCCTGGGACTGGATTCCAGCCTGGAAGGAGAAGAGGGAGACGAAGGAAATGAATATGCAAGCGGAGATAAGCCGGATCTTGCTCTTCCTGGACTTCAGCAGGATATATTAAGAACTGCATGGGAGAGCGGGAAGCCGGTAGTTCTGGTACTTCTGTCCGGCAGCGCGCTGGCAGTTTCCTGGGCAGATGAGCATATCCCTGCCATTATAGAAGGATGGTATCCAGGTGCTATGGGCGGAAAAGCCATGGCAAGCGTAATCTTTGGGGATTATTCGCCGGAAGGGAAACTGCCTGTAACATTCTACCGCACGACAGAAGAACTTCCTGATTTCAGGGATTATTCTATGGAGGGAAGAACTTACCGCTATATGAAGCAAAAAGCTTTGTATCCCTTTGGCTATGGACTTTCCTACACTGATTTTGCTGTAACGAAAGCTGCAGTCAGCCAGGATACAGTTCAAAAGGGTACCATGGTAACGGTCACTGCCGTGCTGACGAATCAGGGAAAAATGGGCGGTGCAGAAACCCTGCAGGTATACATAAAGGCGAAACGTCCGGGAACGCCTAATGCCCAGCTTAAAGCGCTGAAGAAAGTAGAGCTGAAGCCGGGAGAATCAGAGGAAATCAGTATGGAACTTGCCGACAGGGTGTTTGGCATTCGTGATGATAAAGGAGATCTCATATTAGGTGAGGGCAGCTATGAAATATATGTAGGAACCCAGCAGCCGGATGCGCGCAGCAGTGAATTGACGGGAAAACATCCGGTGTGCCTGGAGATAAAGGCTGATAAAACGGAACTGCTGGAAAAGGCGTGTGTAGCTGTATGTTAGAGCCATCCATATTGTTTGGTGATGGCTGCGTCCTCCAACAGGGCGGAGAAACCAGAGTCTGGGGAACCGGCAGCCCGGGTATGGAAGTTGTGGTGGAACTGCAGAGCCAGACAAGAAGAGCAAAAGCCGGGGCCTCTGGGAGATGGGAGGTATATCTGTGCAACCTGACGCCGGGCGGTCCGTTCCGGATGAAAATAGAAAATGATGCCGGAGAGATGAGAATCATTTCAGATGTCTATGTAGGTGAGGTATGGATCTGTTCCGGGCAGTCTAATATGCAGCTGACCATGCAGAGGGTGAAGGACTGCTATCCAAAAGAAATGATAAAGAAAAATTCCTGGATACGGCATTTTAAAGTAGCGGAGCATTATGATTTCAGCCATACCCTGACCGATTGTGCAGCAGGGGAATGGAAAGAGAGTCATCCGGATAATACCGGCGAATTTTCAGCACTGTGTTACTTTTTTGGGCAGTATCTGCAAAAGGTTAGAGAAGTTCCGGTTGGACTGATCAATGTAAGCGTGGGAGGTTCCAGAATTGAGGCGTGGATGAGTATGGAATCCCTCAATGGATATGAAGATATCTTAACGGAAGCCAGGCAGCTGGCAGACGTGGATGCAGTACAGAAATTTCTGCAGAATCAGGATGATTCCATGAACCAGTGGCTTTCCCAGGCAGCGGCGCCAACCGGCGGGCAGCCGGAAAGTGACTGGAAAAACATTCAGATTCCGGGGTATTTGTCCGATGCCGGACTTTCTGATTTTTGCGGCAGCATCTGGCTGCGGCGTAATTTTACCGTACCGGAAGCTATGTGGGGGCAGCCTGCAAATCTGTGGCTTGGCACTATGACTGACAGTGACAGGACTTATATCAATGGGACTTTTACCGGTGAGACAGGTTATCAGTATCCTCCCAGAAAATATACAGTGCCTGCAGGTGTGCTGCGAAAAGGGGAAAATAAAATCTGCATTCATCTGATCTGTAATGACGGGCGCGGACGGGTGACACCCGGAAAGGATCTCTGTATTTTTCTGGGAACTGAGAGGGTTGACTTAAGCGGCAGTTGGGAGTACCGGATACACAAAACGATGAAGAAGGCTCCGGAGATGGATTTTTTATGCCGTAAAGCCGGGGGATTGTACCAGGGAATGCTGGCACCCTGCCAGAAATATACGGTAAGAGGAGTGCTCTGGTATCAGGGGGAATCCAATGATAAAGCACCCGGAGATTACGAAGAACTGTTAAAGAGAATGATTTTGTCTTGGAGGAAAAGCTGGAATCAGAAGAAATTGCCGTTTGTTGTAGTACAGCTTCCAGGGTTTTCCATCGATCTTCCTGAGGAAAACAGCGGATGGCCTGAGATAAGGGAAGCCCAAAGCAAAGCGGCAGAAGCTATCCCTGATACCGCAGTGACTGTAAACTTGGATCTGGGGGAGGATAATGACCTTCATCCATCGGATAAAAAGGAAGTGGCTTTTCGTGCCGTACAGGCAGCAAGGTGCATGGTATATGGAGAAAATATAACTTTTAAAGGGCCGGTGCCAAGAAGCTGGTCTTGTAACAAGGCTGAGGTGAAAATCACCTTTGATGTGGGGGAAGATGGAATTCTGATGACGAAAGACGGACAGAATCCCGGTGAGTTCTGTCTGGCTGGAAAGGACATGAGGTTTTATCCGGCTGTATGTGAACTGTATGGTAATCAGGCGGTTCTGAAAAGCGAAGCAGTCCGGGAAGCGGTGTCAGTCCGATATGCCTGGGGGAATGCGCCCAGGCAGGGGCTGATCTGTAATAAATCCGGAATTTTGGCAGCACCATTTCGGTTGGATAAAAGGAGTTTTGGCAGAGGAGAAGGCAATGGGGAAACAAGCTTATAAACAGATACAGAATACATACGGTACGCATCTTTATAACAATGGCTGGGAGTTTGTAAAACTCCCCATATCTGTCACAATAGATTCATTTGATGAGCAGCAGCCAATATTTACAATGATATCAATACCACATGACTGGCTGATCTGGCAGGCGGACAATCTGTATGAGGATGGTAGTGGGTGGTATCGGAAATATCAGGATTGGCAGCGGGAAGAGGATATGCGTCTGGTGCTGCGCTTTGAAGGTGTCTATATGGACAGCACCATTTACATTAACCGTGAAAAGGCTGCAGAATGGAAATATGGTTACTCTACCTTTGAGGTGGATATTACAGCCTATTTGAAAGAAGGGCAGAATGAGATTCTGGTCCGAGTGGCACACCAGGCTCCAAACAGCAGATGGTATTCCGGGGCAGGCATATATAGGGATGTATGGCTGAAAGTACAGCATCAGTCATACCTTATATCTGATGGCAGCTACATCACAGTAAAGAAGCAGGAAAATCAGGAGTGGCAGATTGACATCCAGACAGAATTATGTGTCAGTGCGAAAGAAAAAGCCGGAGTAGAAGCCGGAGTAGAAGCCGGAATAGAAGGCGGAGTAGAAGCCGGAATAGAAGCTGGAATAGAAGGCGGAGTAGAAGCTGGAATAGAAGGCGGAGTAGAAGCCGGAATAGAAGCTGGAATAGAAGCCGGAGAAGAAGCGGAAAAAGATGCTAAAATGGAAGAAGAAAATTCTGAAACTGCATTCCGGGTGGAATATGAACTCTGGGATATGCAGACAGGAAAACGGACAGCGTTTGCCAGTGGAGAAGAAAGGGTATCGGCAAAGCCCCAGGAAAGGGAAGGCTTCTGGCTGGCATCCGTAAGTGAGAGGGTATGGAATCCCGGTATCTGGGATGTGAAATCACCTGTCCGTTACAGGATCAGAGTTCTGCTTATGGCAGATGGGAAACTGTGGCAGGAGGAGCTTTACACCATAGGATTCAGATCTATAGCATTTTCACCCGAATCAGGGTTTCTGCTTAACAATAGAAAATTAAAGTTAAACGGTGTATGTGAACATCATGACCTGGGATGTCTGGGTGCGGCATATCATTCTGGTGCAATGCGGCGGAAGATGGAAATTTTGCGTGAGATGGGGGTAAATGCCCTCCGCCTGACCCACAATATGCCGGCTCCCGATGTAATGGAACTTGCAGATGAATATGGAATGCTTGTAGTTTCAGAGGCATTTGATATGTGGGAACGTTCGAAAACACCTTTCGATTACGCACGTTTTTTCCCGGAGTGGTATGATAAGGATGTGGCAAGCTGGGTTCGCCGCGACAGGAACCATCCCAGTCTGATCATGTGGAGCATCGGCAATGAAATATATGACACCCATATCAGTGAAAGAGGGCAGGAACTAACCCGGGTATTGTGCGGGGAGGTGAGGAAGCATGATCCCCTCGGCAATGCCTGCATCACCATCGGATCTAATTATATGCCCTGGGAAAATGCAAAGAAGTGTACAGATATTATCAAGCTTGCAGGCTACAATTATGCAGAAAAATACTATGATGCCCATCATCTTGAACATCCTGACTGGATCATCTATGGAAGTGAGACTGCCTCAACCGTCCAGAGCAGGGGGGTATATCATTTTCCATACAGCAGGTCTGTCCTTGCGGATGCTGACAGTCAGTGCTCAGCCCTGGGGAATTCCACTACCAGCTGGGGTGCCCCGTCCTCTGAGAGCTGTATTATTGCAGAACGGGACCATGAGTTCTCCTGTGGTCAATTCCTATGGACGGGTTTTGACTATATTGGAGAACCGACGCCCTATCATACGAGAAATTCTTATTTCGGGCAGGTAGATACGGCAGGTTTTCCAAAGGATTCTTATTACATCTATCAGGCGGAGTGGACAGATTATAAGGAAAGGCCAATGGTTCATTTATTTCCATATTGGGATTTTAATGAAGGTCAGCTGATCGATATCCGTGTCTGTTCAAATGCGCCGAAGGTAGCATTATTTCTCAATGGGGAGTGTCTGGGAAGCCATGAAATTGATCATAAAAACGGCAGAAATCTGCTGGGGTACTGGCAGATCCCATATACACCGGGTGAATTAAAAGCCTGCGCCTATGACTGCAAGGGCAGCGTGATCGCAGTTCAGACCCGCCATTCTTTTGGTGAAGCGGCAGCAGTTGTGATGAGAAGCAGCTGCACGCGGTTAGACAGGCAGGGGCTGGCATTTATCGAGATATCTGCAGAAGATACAGATGGAAACCCGGTGGAAAATGCGTCAAACCGGATATTTGTCAGGGTGTTGGGACCGGGATATCTTGTGGGCCTGGATAATGGAGACAGCACAGATACCGATGGGTATAAGACCAATTCCAAAAAACTGTTTAACGGAAAACTTTTGGCTGTGGCCGCACCGGGAATGGGAAAAGGAAGTGTGATTGTTGAAGCCGTGTCCTCCGGGCTGGCCGGAGCCAGGATTGAGATTCCAACAGATGATTTGTATGAGCAGGAAGGTATGGAAAAGAAAACCTTTGGAATAGAAATGGAAGAAATGAGAGCGGAAGCTGCCGAAGATATACCGGTTCGCGCAGTCAGGCTGTTTTGCCCGGAGGGAACCAGATTAAATGAAGCGCATCGGGAAGTAGCAGTATCAGCAGTTATTTGTCCGCCGGGTGCCAGTGACCGCAAAGTGGTGTGGTGTGCAGTGGATGATGGTGGTATCCCGTCTTCTCTGGCGGAAGTAAAAGCAGATGGCACGCAGGCTAAGGTAACGGCAAAAAGTGACGGGAATTTCCGGCTGCGCTGTATGTCCGAAAGTGGAAGCGGTCAGATAAGAATCATCTCAGAATTGAACTTTGAAGTGTGCGGTTTGGGTAAAGCCTGGCTTGACCCCTATCGTATGATTTCCGGCGGGCTGTATGATTATAGCAGGGGAGCAGTGGGAAATGGCAACGAACATGGAGTTGCTACAGCCAGAGATGGAGAGACTCAGATTGGCTTCCACGGTATAGATTTTGGAGAATTTGGATCAGATGAGATCACACTGCCAATATTTGCCCTCACAGATGAAGAATATCCGATACAGATCTGGGAGGGGATGCCGGGAGAAGCGGGCAGCAGCCTTGTGGGAGAAGTCATCTACCGAAAACCATCTGTCTGGAATGTTTACCAGGAGGAAACTTATCACCTGAACCGGAGGCTTCATGGAGTGACCGGCATCTGCTTTGTTGTCCATCAGAAAATACATCTGAAAGGATTTTATTTTAAGCGCCTGAAAAAGGCATATCAAAGGCTGAAAGCCGTAGAATGCACAAGCGTATACGGGGATAGCTTTCAAAGGACAGACAGCGGAATTAAGCATATTGGTAACAATGTGACCATTCAGTTTGACCAGATGGATCTGGGGGAACCTGAAGCATTAAAACTAATTATCTGCGGATATACACCATTGGAGAAGAATGCCATTCAGCTTCGGTTTGCTTCAGGTGAGGGAGAATATGTACAGCTTCTGGAATTTGAACACAGAGATCAGGTTTCACAACAGGAGTTCCAGGTAGAAAACAGGAAAGGATACCAGTCTCTGAGCTTTGTTTTTCTGCCCGGCAGTGACTTTGATTTTTGCTGGTTCCAATTTATTGGAAGCCCAAATCCCGGTTAAATATCATATGGTGTATGCTTGGTATAAGCAGATAGTTTATCTTAAATTTGGGTTTAGCTGAGTAATGGGACGCTTTGTAGATGTAGGTAGTGTACGGAAAGATGGGTGTGGGAAACTGGCATGGGCTCCGTCAGCTGGCCGCAG